>Ga0074193_1000007_pt1 | contig 428767 bp, 400 predicted proteins | sample EPASupsiteHSE605_FD_64523 | JGI IMG/M metagenome (GOLD analysis project Ga0074193, IMG submission 64523) | Bioremediated contaminated groundwater from EPA Superfund site, New Mexico - Sample HSE6-05 | ecosystem: Environmental > Aquatic > Deep subsurface > Groundwater > Contaminated ... | reverse complement strand
GAACGCCGCGCCGCTTAGCGTGGGGCCGGGTGTACTCGAGTCGCCCACACCCCGTTACCCGTCCAGGCTCCCGCGGCTGCCGCTGAAGCCCGCCGCTTTGGCAGCAACAGTGACAGACGTGCCGTAGCCAACGCTGGTTTGACCGCCGGGCAGGGCCGGTGCGCCCGCCGGGACCGTGCCGGTCCAGCTATAGCTGACGCTGTGCGTATTAATCACACTTGTTGCAGTGAAAAGCACATCGTGGTCGGGCATTGTAAAGGACCCATCCGTCACGCTTGCATCGATTGTGCTCCAGTCGGTAACGGTGTGGCCCGGGACAACGGCCTTTGCCGCAACAGTGCCGGGAGCACCAACCGCTTTGGCTTGGACCGTGCCGTAAGCAGAACCGTCAAGCTGATATCTTATCTGATAGCTCTGCACCTGCGGTGAATACACTGCGTAATAGATCACGTCCTGTGTGACCGGCGGCAGAGTCTCCAGGTGCGCGCCTCCATCCGTTGTGCTCCAACCGTCAAAGGTGTAGCTGAACGTTGTGGTCGAGGACTTTTCAGGGGGGCTGCCGTTATAAGTTGGCGGATCATTGTAGGGCACGCCGGTATCCTTTTCGAGCTCCGTTGTGCCGTTGACCCAGGTCACAGTGTAGGTTTTGTCGACAATGACGCCATCAACGTGCCAAGAGTCGGACTGGTCTTTGACAACATACCACTGTATGCAGTAGTGCAAGCTGTCCAGCTTTGACCAGTCGATACTGTTGCCGCCAAGCGTGAGCGTCGGTTTTTTGGCGTCTGCCGAACTGCCGTCGGTGTAAAGTTCCTTGAGCTTTGTGAAGACGCTGTCGTCCGTGGGGAAGCTGCCGGTCAGAACCAGATTTCCGGTGGAACCAAATTCTGCCCGGACATTTGCGTCGCCCGTATTATTATAGCTGTCCTCCGCGGCGCTCCCTGTGAAACTCACACTTCCCCAGAATACAGCTGCGGAGAATTCGGTGGGATTGCGGGGCTGGACACTGCCGACGGTGTCAAGAATTTCACCGTTCTTGTTGATGTAAAAGCCGATGAGATCTTTCCACTGAGCAAAAAGCGTTAGGTCCTTATTGTCCGTATAGATAGCGCCCTTGGCAAAGGCGGAACCACTGCCATCCTCTTTTGTGTTCCAGCCGGTGAAAACATGGCCGGTATAGGCCGGTGTGCTGTCGGAGAGGGTTATGGCCACGTCTTCGGTCTTGATTTGGTTATCCGGGACCGTGACAGCGACGTCCGCGAGGTTGTCGTTGTAGCGGATGGTATAGGTCGGAATGGCACTGTTATAAACCGTGAGTGTGCCGTCTTCATAGCCGTTTGCGCCCACCGTGTTGACAACCCAGTTCCAGATGTTCGTAAAGACATTTCCGCTGGACGGCGGCTCAACCCTCAGCAGAGTTTTGCCGTCCTCCGTCACGGTAATGGTCCATGGCCCCGCGGAAGAATATCCGACAGGGGGCGCTTCGGTCAGCAAGTAAGTTCCGACGGCAAGCCCCGAGAAATGAAGAAGACCAGCGTTTTCGGTGCTTGTTAGCTGAGCAATAGGGACGAAGGCGGTGTCCGAGAGGCCCGAGAGGGTGAAAGTTGCGCCCACCAGTGGCTCTTCCGTCGCCGAATCATACTTCTGAACAGAGAAGCTGCCGCTGCCGAGATTTTCGGCCGGCACATAGGTGTTGGTGATGTCGCTGCCGCTGTAGCTTGTGACCCAGCAGTAGAGAACCTCTCTGTCGCTTGCCGGGGCCGGGCCGGTAGCCGTGCCGTAGACGATGAATCTGCCGCCCGTCAGGGTCGTGCCCGAAACGGCGGTCTCGCGGATGGAATAGACAACGGGGCTTGCGCCCTCGTACTCGGGAAGATTTACAAATTCGTACTGCCAGTTGTCCTGTGCCGTTGCTGTAGTTACACGCGCGGGACTCAGGGACTGACCGTTTTTAAGGAGTTCAATTGTTATGCTATCCGGGAGCACCAAGCTCTGGGGTGCGGCTGCCCAATTTTTTGTGCCGCTGATACTGACAGTGTTCGCCGAGTAGCTGTTCGTCAAAGCCGCTGTCGCGCCCGCAGCCGTCAGCGTACCGGAAGCGGATACGGTGCTTGCCGCGGTATTGAGCGTGTAACCCGGAATGGCTGAGCCACTTTCACTGACACTGTAGCTCCCGAGGGGCAGCGTCAACGTCCAGGTGTACGCACTGCCGGAGATGGCATTTGCAAGCGCGAGAGCATGTGTCTGCCCGGCACTGTCGGTGACGGTGATCCCAAAGTTTTGAGGCAGGATGCTGTCGTTGCCGCTGAAACTCTTCGTCACGGTCAGCGTGCCAACAGACGGCGTGTAGCTGTTTACAAAGTCAACCTGTGCATAAACGCTGCCGTTTGACACAGAGACATTGCTGACAGAGGCCCCGGACCCCGTTCTGTTATTGGTAGTGGAGAAGGGATCCTTATAGGCAAATGTGGTGGATAAATTATAGGCTGCCGAGATTGCGGCATTGGTCAGACCGCTCTCGCTAACGGTGTAGGCGCCGTTTTTAATGCTGCCCAGCACCCAGGTGTAGACATTGCCGTTGACGGCTGCATCGGAGAGCAAGAGCGAATAGCTTTCGGTGCCGCCATTGTGTGCGACTGTAATGGCATAGTCCGTCAGTGAGGCAATTTCAGCGGCACTCAGACCGGAAAAAGTTTTGGTGACCGCAAGCTTGCAGACGACGGTTTGGGTGCCGGTCAAGGTTTCCGCCGTTTCTATTGCAAAGTCAATGCCGTTCGGTGTTCTGGAGCTGTTTGTGAAACCGTCGCAGTTTTCGATGGCCTCTTTGATGTCGGCGGTTGTGAAGGCGACGTTGACATCCTCGAGCGTCTTTTCCACGCCGCCCTCCGTATATTTAATGTCAACAACGGCGGAGACGCCGGCAAGATTAGAGAGATTGACATTGAAAGACTTTGTGCCGCGGTATTCATAATCTTCATTTTTACTAAAAGTAGAAACGAGAATATCCGATCCGGATATTAAATCTAAAGTTGCACTCTTGACGCCGGAGACATAGCCCGTAATATGCTTTGTCGTTGAACTGATTAAATCACCGCCTTGGTCGACAAAACGCTGGGTGATGTCCAGTAAGGCGTTTGCAATACGAATATCAATGTGATTAATGCTGCCGGTATAGCCATATTTGTTGGTTGTAACATTAATGGTATAGCTGTTTGTTTTTGTCTGCGTTCCGACCTGATAGGTGCAGGTGACAGTCGCGCTGCCCGCTTTTAAGCCTTTGATCGTGACGTTGTCGGTGTTACTCACGTCCGCTGTCACAAAGCTGATAAAACTGTCCGCCTGTGTTACTGTCCAACTACCTGCAACTTTATCCGCATCGGCTGTCGAGCTGTTCTTGCAGTTGGTAAGCGTTATCTGCTGATCAATCCCCAGCGTGTAGTTTGAGGTGAATTTTTTGCTGATGCCGACCAGCGCATAAATCGAAAAACTTTCAGCAGTCATGCTTGCAACGCCGGTCTCGGGGACAGCCGTAAGTGCGATTTGCTCAACATTGTCGCCGTCAACGTGATAGGCTTCAATGCTCTGGGAGTCTGGGAGCTCAACATTTATGAAGGATACGGTCACCGCCTCGGTAATCAGGTATTCTTCCCCGTCCAACCAGAGCGAGATGTCGTAAGCGTAGAGCACGTCGCCTTTGTCGAGACTTAAGTCTGTGATTTCTGCGCGAAGGACCACGCCTGTCGGAAGATTGCCCGAAACATTAACCGTAACGCCATCCGACATTGTCCGGCTAAGTGATTGGTATGTCAGTTCAGGCGTATCCGATTCGGATACTTTTTCGCCGTCGACAGCTTCCTGAGAAGGTTCGGCGCTTGGTTCAACGGAGGACTCCGTGTCTGCCGCTTGGGAGGGTGCCGAGCTCACCTCTTCGGAGGGGGAGGTGCTCGGTTGTTCGCTTGGCTCCGTATCCGGAGCCCGAGACTCGATAACCACATCCGGCGTATCGCTGCCGCTGTCATCCGCCTGAACGTAATAACCACAAAGACTTGTGATCATGACGGCCACGAGGCTGATAGACAGAATTTTTCTGCTTGTTTTACCCTTCAAATAAATACCTCCCCAAAATTATGATGACAGGGGTTTCCTGCCTTCTGCACGGCGTATTTATACCATTGGAGAGGTTCATATTGGTTACATTTGGTCTTGTCTTTGAAACACGCTAAAAAAATACTGAAAAAGACTAATCAGAAGCAAAAAACCACCGTTTATTACGGCGGATTGTGCGTCATTATAGCTTTTTACGCGTTTTTTGAGTTTAGGATTCGGGGACACCCTGCCAGACGGTTAGCCCGTCGTCGGCTGTCCACACTTGTGTCGGCATCCTGCGCCAGGAGGATACCAAAAGGGTATTGTCTTCCATTTCAAGCGTGACAAAAATGGCACTGTCGGCATCCACCGGGCAGAAAAAACTAAAAGTGCCCTCCGCCTCTGAAACAATAGCAACCCCGTCTATATCCTCCGGTATCTGGCCGCTCAAGACAGCGGACTTAATCGCCTCTGAAATTTCAACAGCCTTGCCGTCGGCCGTGTAGTAACTTTTTACGGAGCTGCCGAGCCTTTCCGCAAACGCTTTTTGGCTGCCTGCATCAAGGTAACTGATCAGTGCGGCATAGCTCAGACTAAGCACTGTGAAAATAAGGATCAGCAGAACGCTGCCGAAAACAGGGCCGCGCGCGGACCTCATGATGTGGCCTCCGAAGAAGACTTGACCACGAGAGAAAAAAGTTCCGAGCCACAACTATCTGATATCGATATAAAATTTGACATTATTTTACCATTGAGAGATATTCGCTCGGCTACTATGTATACGGCGCCCGACTTATCAACCGGCTGCCAATCCGCATCGAAATACTGTTCCTGCGCCTGACCGGCCCGGAAGTTCTCGGCGGACTCCTGTGCGGCGGCTACGGCATGGCATAAGGTCTCGCTCTCCCGACTGAGTCTGTGCGCCGCCGCAAAAAGCTGCAAATCAAAGGCCGTGAAAACGGATAAAAGCCCAATAGCGATAATCAGCTCCAGCAGGGTTAGCTCCCGCCATAGACCGCTGTGCTTTTTCATACCCGACCCCCGCTTCTTATATAAATATGAAAGGACAACACATGACCAAGGGCGTCCTCCGCGTCAATTCTAATCAGGCCCGTCTTAGGCTCCGTAAATTCAAGTGTATGGACCGCAAGAAGAGCAGTACCGTCGCCTGGCAAAAAGTCGGAGCCTTTCTCGCAGAACAGTTCGCAAAGGTTGCCTTCGTAGGCATAGATAATGTCGGTATAACTGACGTCTTCGATGGCGGACTCGACGAAGAGCGCACTCAGGCCGTGAAAGCGCCCGGTGTGAATGACGTAACCATCCGACTCCCTTAGCTTTTCGGCGATAAAGGCGGGCAGCAGACGCGCGTTAAACGACAGCTCCGAAGCAGTCTCTGTTGCGCTTGCAGCACGGTTTCCGAGCTCCACGGCGACGATTGAGGCGCCCGCAAAGCAGAAAAATAGTACAAAAATCAGCACAGCGGCAATGAGGCCGAGTTTAGTCCGTTTCATGTGCTGGCCGACTGTCTTGCAACGGTGATCTCGGGCATGAGATTCGGCGCAACAGCTGTGTAATGTACGGAGAAGAGACGGTCGCTGATGTCGGGGTCAAGCTGTTCGCAAAGCGCGGCATAGCTCGGTGGATATGCCCCGTCAAGCACATAGCCGCACAGAGCAGCACGCCGCACAGCCTCCTCAGCGGCGCGTGGTCCCTCCGCCCAAATTTCTTCTGATGCATGCCGAAGTCCCGTCAGTACGAAGGCAAGCGTCACCGCAAAGACCGTCAGCAGCAGAGCAAAGCTGCGCAGAGCACCCACGCCAATCCTTAAAATAGAAGATATTTTCATGCGGATTATCCTTTTTGTCGATTTTCAAGTCAAAGATGACAAAACCGCCAGAAGAGGCAGCATCACGGAAAAGAGTGTCAGTCCGACGATGAGGGATACGGCAATCAGCATCAGCGGCTCGAGACGGTCGACTCGGGCCTCCAAGACCGTTGCCGCCTTCTCCTCAGAGCGCCGCGCCAGTGTGGCCATCACTTCCGCTGATGAACCGGACTTGGCCCCGAGCGCCAATAGGCGACTGGCCTGTGCCGGATAAACGCGTGACTTTAATAGGCAGGATTCAAGGTTTTCGCCCAAAGAAAGATAATACCTGCATGCACTCATTTTCTCACAGAGCCCGTAGCTGCCGCTGCAGGCCTCCTCTGCAAGCGATAGTGCCTGCTCGGGATCATGCCCTGCCGAGACCGCAAGCGACAGCGCCGAGACAAAGTGGGCGGCTGAAACCAGACTGAGAACGCCGTTTCCGCGACGGCTGACAAAGCCACGCGTCGCTGTTCGCCGGGCGGGCGGAATCAGATAGACCAACAGACCGACAACGGTGAACCCACCCAGCCCCGCGAGGATAACTGCCTGAGCCGAGACAAGCCAGCGACCCGCACTAAGAAGCCAAACCGCAAACCCGGTCAGCTGCGTGCCCATCAGTGCGGAAATCTCGTCAAACACAGGCAGAACCTGTGTAACGAGAACGATTACCACGGCGGCGGAAGCCAGAAGCAGCAGAAAGGGATGAAGGATTGCGCGCCAAACGCGGGCGGTTAGCTCCGCCCGTCTTCGATAATAGTCCGATAAGGACACAAGCGTGTCATCAAGCCGACCGCTTGCCTCTCCAAGCCGGACCGTTTCGGTTAAATATCTTGGGAATAGACCACATTTGCCAAGTTTATCTGATAAAGATAAATCTTCTAAATCGGCGCGCTTAAAATAGTGCAGAACTGTCTGAGCGGCCCGGTCTGTTTTGTCTGGACCAAGCAGATCCAGCCCCTCGCCGACTGAAAGCCCCGCGCGCAGAATCAGCCGAAGTTCCAGACAAAAATCCGACAGGTATTGGGGAGAGAGTCTTTTCAAAATGAAACACCTCCGTGTTCTCAAAACGCTTCAGTAAAGATATTTTGCGGTGTAGTTCTTAACATTTCCGATATAGGCCATAATCTCGGAGGAGGACTCACCTGTCGAAGCAAAGGTGGGATCCATAAGCTTCCAGTTTTTTCCGTCAAAGTAAATGAAGGTGGTGAGCCAGCCACGCTCGGGGCTGTAGGTCAATATCCAGGCGTGATAGACGGAGCCGGTGTAGCCGAAGACAAGCTTTGTGGGGATGCTCTGGCTGCGGAGCATCGCGGTCATCACCGCCGCGTAGTCAAAGCAAATGCCGATCTTTTTATCCATGACTGCGTCAAGCTCTGGAATATAGCCGCTCTTGACCGTTTTTGCAAGGGTGTAGTCATAGCTGAAATTTTGGATTACATAGCTGTAGACCGCGCTGATTTTTGCAAGGACGGTCTTTTTGTTTGAGCAGAGCTCGGCTGCCTTTTTGACGACTTTGCTATCGTAATTATAATTGACGTATTTGTTTGAGATAAGAAATGGCGAAAATTCATTCTTCAAGGATACTGTTACACGAAAGGAGAAGATGCAGGCATAGCTCTGCTCGGAAATATTTTCATAGACACAGAGCTTATAGCTGCCGTCGCCTTCGGAAAGGGGGTATACGTCAAAACTGCCATCCAGCGCTTGGTTATAGGTATAGGTGGTCCCGTTCGGACCTGTGATCTGCGTTTTGACCTTGCTGTTTGTGCCCGTGTATTTTAGCATCAGGTAGCCGTCCGCCGTGTTGGAGTAATCCAGAGAAACCAACGCGCTTGCCTCTGTTTTGGTGCCTGAGGCTGTTGCGGTTGGCAGCGCTGTTTCAGGAATACCTGAAGCAAGGGGAATTTCCGCCCCGCCCATATCGGAAAAGTCCTGGGACCTGTCGGAGCAGGACACAAAAAAGCAGAGGCACACAAGAAGGGCAAGCCCAGCGGGAAGCAGTCTCTTTTTCCTGTTCAAACTTTCGCCGCCTTTCATAAGAACGCCTGACAGCAGGAGGGTGTGCGTCGCCTATTCGACCCATTTTATGTGCCCTGTGGACGGCTGTGAAAAAGGCGGACAGTTTTTTGCCGGGGTTTTTCATCCTGCGTCAGAATAACGCAAAAAATGATTAATTGCCCCTCTTAGAAAAGTACAAGTTTTACGCGCCCTGTCTCATATACTTAAATTGCGGGATCATGTGGTCAGCGACATATGAGCGGAGGGAGTCGGCGATGAGCGGAGAAAAGCGGATTAAGGTCTCGATGCTTGGCGGCTGCAGCCTGAGCTTCGAGGATAAAATGATAGACGGCAAAAACGTCTGCTCAAGGCGGATATGGAAGCTGATTGAGTACCTCCTCACCTACAGGTTCCGCTGTGTGGCTCAGGATGAATTAATTGACCTGCTGTATCAGGAGGAAAAGAGCGGAAAGCCTGCGGGTGCACTGAAAACACTTCTGCACCGGGCGCGCGAGGCGCTCGGGCGCCTGGGGTATGCGGATGGCAAGGAGATGATCATCAAATGCGCAGGCGGCTACAGATGGAATCCTGAAATCTCGATGGACCTTGACACGGAGCGCTTTGAAAGCCTCATACGTCAGGCCACCCTGCATGAAAACGACGGTGCACGCAGACTCGAACTGCAATTGGAAGCGCTGTCTCTTTACAGGGGAGACTTTTTGCCGGAAGCGGCCTCGGACCTCTGGGCCATGTCCGTCACCGCTTATTTCCACTATCAGTACATGTCTGTCGTGCAGGAGGTGTTGCAAGCGCTTGCTGCCAGAGACAGAAATGACGAGGTTATAGCGGTGGCAGGAAAAGCTACGGCGATCGACCCTTATGACGAACGGTTGTATTTCAACCTGATTCTGGCGCTTGCAAACACAAATCGAATACAGGCGGCGCGCACGCAGTATGAACGGATGGCGAAGCTCTTTTACGGAGAGTTCGGCATTTCCCCTTCCAAAGAACTGCAGGCGCTCTATAAAAGTTTGATGAAGACTTCAGGCGGGAGCGAGAGGGAACTGGGGGCAGTGACCGCCGAGCTTTGCGCGAATGAAACGGACGGCGGGGCACTTTTTTGTGAATATGAGTTTTTCAGGGATATATTCCGGCTCGAGCGCGCGTCCGCCGAGCGTGACGGCCGGAGCTTGCACCTGTGTTTGGTCGCCGCGGAAAGCGCGGGAGAAGGGCAGCTATCTGCAAAGTCTCTGGATACCGCCATGCGCAGACTCTGCGTCTGTATCCGCAGCAATTTGCGTGCAGGGGATGTTTTTGCGCGGTGCAGCGTTTCGCAATATGTGGTGCTGCTGCCGTTGGCGGATTTGGAAAACAGCGAAAGGGTCATGGAACGGGTGGTAAAGCGTTTCCACAGACTTAATCCACGTTCGCCGGTCGAGTTAAGCTTTTCGGTCCGGACGGTGAAATTGGAAGATAAAGTACAGGTTTAAAAGAATACTGCCAGCCTGGTCGAAAAGCCGATCAAGCTGGCAGTATTCTTTTTGTTTATTGCATTGGTTGAACCAACTACCAACAATATAATATAAAATATTTAGGCTAGTTATGCAATATTATCTGTTATAAATTAAATAATATTGAAGGTGTTGACAATATATCTTACTTGTGTTATGGTGCAATCAGAAAGTGGTACGACCATAATACCAACATAAGGAAATAGATATCAGCCAACAGAAAGGAGAACCGATTATGACTAACAAATACAATCTCACTGGGAAGGTAGCCGTTGTAACGGGTGCCGCATCGGCGCTCGGGATGGAAGCGGCAAAGGCTTATGCACGTGCAGGGGCAGACCTTGCACTAATTTCGGAAGATGTGCAGGGACTCTTTGAGCTGAAAATCGAGATTGAGAATCTTGGACGCCGTGCGTTTGCGGTGCAATGCGTGCTGACCGACGAAACCCAGGTCAAAGCCGCTGTCGGAAAAATACTGGGCGAATTCGGCAAAATTGATATACTCTTCAACAACTCCAGCATGGCGCTGAGAGACGGCCTTGAGGCCATGACGGAAGACGACTGGAGCAGAACCTTCGGTGAGGCGCTCACTGGTGTGTATATGGCAGGCAAGTATGTCATCCCCGCAATGAAATTGGCGGGCAGCGGCAGAATTATCAATATTTCGTCAGCAAGCTCGAGAATACCCGCTGACAACGGGCGCTGGGCCATTTCCCCGACCGACAAGGTCGCGGACCTGACAAAGTTATTGGCAAAGCTCTATGCCTCTTATGGCATTATAATTAACACGGTTGCGCCCGAAAAGGTGATGCAGTCAACACTTGGGCTGGAAGGGACGATCCTCGGTCTCTCCACTGACGAATTGCCCTTGATACGCGGGCAGTTTATCGGCTCGCGCCACGCGAATATCGCCTAAACGCCGCGGGATGGTTTGTCCGGCAAAGCTTAAACGGCGGCCGCAATAGTCCAATGCCTTCATATAGAATTTTATATAAAGGGCTTCCGTTTTTTGCGGAAGCCCCATTTATTTCGCTTCAAAAATAGAAGACCGGTGCGGGAAAAATGGCGCACGTACCGCTTGCGCCACAGGATGAATGCCTGCTTTTTACCGGTTTTGATGGGCAACGATGCAAATCTAGGGTGTTAAGCATATTTTCTTATTGATTTCTACAATTTCTCTGTGCTATTATATATATGTATTTATATATAATTTCAATATCTTCGCAGCGCTGCCCTACAGCAGAACGACGCCCCGAATTTCTTTCGCATATTCCTCAGGGACTATACCAATGAAAGGTGGCCTAGACAAATGGCAAGTTTTACAAAGAAGGAGATCATCGAAACTTTTTTTCGCCTTCTGGAGCAAAAACCTTTGTCCAAGATCTCCGTTAAAAATATTGTAGAAGACTGCGGAATAAACAGAAACACCTTTTATTACTACTACAAGGACATTTACGATCTTGTAGACGACATTTTTAACCTTGAAACAGAGAAGGTCACGTCCCAAAACCCTGTCCACGGCCACTGGCAGGAAGGTTGCCTGCAATCCATGCACTATCTGGTGGCGCATTCAATGATTATCCACAACGTCTTTAATTCGATCAGTCTCGAAACGATTAAGGCATACCTCTTTAAAACGGCACACAGGCTGCTCATTACTTTTTCAAACAATGTCACCGAGGGAAAATATGTTCCCGAGGAGGATAAAAAGTTTATTGCGGATTTTTACTCACACGCATTTGTAGGAATTTTTCTGGATTGGATACGCGGCGGCATGAAGCAGGAGCCGGAGAAATTCATTGAAATGATGGGGCGCATGCTTAACGGAAGTATTTACGATGTGCTCAGGAGGAGCGCCAAGGATGCAAAGCCTAGGGTTTGAACGGGCGGCGGTTCGGTGCTAATATAGGAATAACGGGCGGGGATGGCCATGCGGCTGTTTCCCGCTTTTTTGCGGCCTGTGGTCGTCACGAGGGGAGGCATTGACTTTGAAAAACGGGGAAATTATAATGTTTGAAGTGTACACCTCAAACAAACAAATGATTTCGATGGAGAGAAAAAGATGGAAATCAAATTACAGGTGGATAAGCTTTCAGACAAGGCTTATGAAATTCTGAAGGAAAAAATTCTGACCAAGCAGCTCCCGCCCGGAACCCGGCTTGTTGACGCACAGCTTGCCAAGCAGTTCGGCATCAGCCGCACGCCCCTGCGCGATGCCATTCGTATGCTCAGTGAGGACGGACTAGTCACAAAATCCGCGGGACAAGGTTTTTGCGTCTTTCGCCCGACCAAAACGGATATCTGCGAAATATTCGAGATACGCCTGATGATGGAGTCTGCGGTTGCGGGAAAGCTCATCGGCGAAATTCTGCCGAACAACAAGGAAGCCTATGCGGTTATTCAGCGCTTATATCAGCAGTTTAGCAAGGAAACGACGGAGGGCAACTTCGTTGACGCCGACGAATATTTTCATGACAAACTGGTGTCCCTAGCGGGTAACGCCCGTCTTTATGCTTCCTATGAAGAGATTCGCGATCAGACGCGGATATTCAGGCGCCGCTGCTTAGCGGAACAGGATAGGGTAGCCAAAGCCGGTCGGCAGCACGCCCGCATCTGTGAGGGGCTGCTTGAACTGGATCTTGCCGCAACAGTCAGGGCCATATCGGACCACATCTATCAATGCAGGGACGATGCGCTCAGAGACGTTGTCCAATAACCCCCTCAATAAAGGACGTTTATACGATCCCTCCGCGCAGGTACTGCTCGGAGGGATTTTTTGGAGCAACTTTTCTCTGGGACAAGGGGAGCAATTGACAAGGCCTGAAGGAATGGATATAATTGCAAAAAGCACTCTTTTCAAGAAATGATGAACCGGACCCACCTGATAAGGAGGAGTAATGGACTTTTATTCACAGACCAGCAGCAACGCCTCCAAACTGTCTCCGACAGAACGGAATATCCTCAATTATGTTGTCAAAAATATGCACATCGTTAAGGACATGAGCATTAGGGAACTGGCAAAAGAGACTTATGTTTCGTCTACGACATTGTTTCGCTTCGTCAAGAAACTTGGCTATGAAGGCTTTGGCGAATTTATCGAGGCGGTGCGGGAGACAGAGCGCGAGTCGCGCAAGATCCACATTCCACGGATCGTCCACGATGACAATTACCGAGACAGTTATCTGAAGAATGTGGTTGAAGCCGTTAAGGTCATCACCGATGAGAAGATCGAAGCCTTCCACAAAATTATGGGGCGCTATCCGCACATATACATTTTATCCGAAGGACTCAGCAGTGAGGTTGCGCGGTATTTCTCACGCCTGCTCATCATTATGGGCTACAATGTGGAAATCCCAACCGAGGAATATGAATTTGCCTCGCTTCTGCGCCGCGTCAAACGCGACGACGTGCTGCTTATTCTCTCTTATACCGGCAACAATAAGAGCATTATTAATCATGTTGAGCGGATTTTTGCCATTGCGACGCCCACCATCATCTCCTTCACCCGGGCGGACAACAACATTATTCAAAACATGTCGGACTTAAATTTCTATGTTTTTGCCGATGAAATTGATTTTGAAGGTATCGACGTCACGAGCCGCTGCGGTATGATCGCGATTATGGAAACCCTGATGTATAAAAGGATTACAAAAGACAACGTCAATAAGGCTGAAACTTAAGGAATTGGCGCGGTGTTACTAAAAAAGTAACACCGCGCCAAGCGCGTGTTAACTGTTTCTTGTTCTCATCGAATTCTTGACATAGCCGAGTTCTGGCGATAAGATTTGTTTGAAATAGATGTTTTACGCTAATGGGAGCATAATTCCATGTGCAAAAGCACAACATGACCCTGTATGTTTAAATGCAGCTAGTTCATTAAAATGTTTTCATCTCACGGCGTTACACCGGTGTTAACATATGCGCAATGTCAGTCGGTGCTATGCCGTCCGAAAACTTGATAAAATCACGAAAGGACAGTGTCATTATGGCTAAGAGAATTGACAGTACCCCTAAAAAAGATGGATATCGTATGCCCGGAGAATTTGAACCGCAGAAGCAGGTTTGGATGATCTGGCCGGAACGCCCTGATAACTGGAGAGACGGCGGCAAACCTGCACAGAAAGCCTATACAAATGTAGCAAAGGCGATCAGCCAGTTCGAGCCTGTTACAATGTGTGTTTCTAAAGAACAGTATGCAAACTGCCGCAATGCCCTTCCCGCTGAAATCCGCGTTGTCGAAATGGCTTCCAACGACGCCTGGATCCGCGACTGCGGTCCCACCTTCGTTATAAACGACAAGGGGGACGTCCGTGCTGTGGACTGGGATTTTAATGCCTGGGGCGGCCTTGTAGATGGACTCTACTTCCCCTGGGACATGGACCAAATGATCGCGCAGAAGGTCTGCGAGATGGAGGGCATCGATACCTACCGAACACCCGGTTTTGTGCTGGAGGGCGGTTCGATTCATTCCGACGGCGAGGGCACGCTTCTCACCACCGAGATGTGCTTGCTCAGCGAGGGCCGCAACCCCGACAAGAGCAAGGAAGAGATCGAGGACATGCTGAAGGAATATCTCAACCTAGAGAAGATTATTTGGATCAAGGACGGTATTGACCCCGACGAAACAAACGGACATGTCGACGATGTGGCTTGCTTTGTGCGTCCCGGCGAAGTTGCCTGCATCTGGACCGACGACAAAGACAACTATTTCTATGATGCCTGCCAGGCCGCTTATAATACCTTGTCCGAAACAACGGATGCCAAAGGCCGCAAGCTCAAAGTGCATAAACTCTGTATGCCCGAAAAGAACGTGACCATCAAGGCCGATTTTGCCATCGACGTGGTTGAAGGCACTATTCCCCGCGAGGACGGTGATATCTGCATTGCATCCTATATGAACTTCCTCATCGTAAACGGGGGCGTCATAGTTCCGCAGTACGGCGATGTGAACGACGCACTTGCACTCGAGCAGATTCAGGCCATGTTCCCCGAACGCAAAGTCGTCGGCGTGGAGACCTGGGAGGTCGTTTACGGCGGCGGCAACATCCACTGCATCACACAGCATCAGTGCAAGTAAATTTATTATAATCGGAGGCACCATATGGCAGAACTTAGACATTTCATTGACACACAGGATTTCACAAAGCAGGAACTCCTGGACATTATAGATCTCTCCCTTAAAATTAAAAATTGCATCAAGGTCGGCTACTATCCCCCGCTCATGCGCCGCAAGACGTTAGGCATGATCTTCCAGCAGTCCAGTACCCGTACCCGCGTCTCTTTTGAGACGGCAATGGAGCAGCTCGGCGGCCACGCCCAGTATCTCGGACCCGGCATGATCCAGCTCGGCGGACATGAGACGATCGGCGACACCGGAAAGGTGCTCTCAAAGCTTGTCGATGTGCTGATGTCGCGAGTCATCGAGCACAAGACGATTGAGGAGCTTGCGCGGGTCTGCACGATCCCCGTTCTCAATGGCATGAGCGACTATAATCATCCCACACAGGAAATCGGCGACATGTGCACCATCGTCGAGAACCTGCCCTGGGGCAAGAAGCTTGAAGACTGCAAGGTCGTGTTTGTCGGCGACGGGACACAGGTCTGCGCCTCTCTCGGCATGATCACGACGCATCTCGGTATGCACTTCGTCCACTACGGACCCAAAGACCATCAGCTTGGAGATGTCCATAAGGCCATCATGGAGGCCAACTGCAAGGAATCCGGCGGCACCTGGGAAGTCACCGACGACCGTAATTCCGTCAAGGGTGCGGACTTTATCTACACCGATGTGTGGTACGGCCTGTACGAGAGCGAAATGCCCAAGGACGAGCGTGTCCGCGTGTTCCATGACTATCAGGTTAACCGCGAGCTGATGCAGCTCGGTAACCTCGGCTGCAAGTTCATGCACTGCCTGCCCGCAACCCGCGGCGAAGATGTGACTGACGAAGTCGCCGATTCCGCCGTTTCCATCTGCTGGGATGAGGCCGGAAACCGGCTGACCGCCATGCGCGGCCTGCTCGTTTACCTGACCCGCTATCAGCAGGAGGGCTCTGAGGCCGCAAAACAGGCCGCCAAAGAGGCGCTTGAAGGCTTCATGGCCGAAAAGAAGCTGCTGTAAAACTGCTATTCCGCTCTTTCCAAACTCTTCTCCTCAGTTTCGGGCGCGGAGAATTCTCCGTGTCCGATTCTGAGAAGAAACAGACACAGATTCAGATGAAAGGAAAAATCCTATGGCACAGAAACTTGTCATTGCGCTCGGCGGAAACGCGCTGCAGACAAAAAACAGCGCACCCACAGCCGAGGCGCAGCTCGAAGTCGTTAAGAGAACCTGCGAGCACATTGCAGAGATTTCAAACCTCGGCTTTGAGATGGCGGTCGTCCATGGCAACGGTCCGCAGGTTGGGCGTATGGTGCTGGCTTTTGAAGCGGCAAAGGACGTTGTTCCCCCCATGCCCTTCGACGTTTGTGGTGCGATGAGTCAGGGGTACATTGGCTATCACATACAGCAAGCGCTCAAGTACGCCATTAATAAGCGCGGCAATAATTACCCCGTCGTTACACTTGCCACGCAGGTCATTGTTGAGAAAAACGACCCGGCCTTTGAAAACCCGACGAAACCGATCGGCCCCTTCTATTCGGAGGAAGAAGCAAAAAGGATTGCGGATGAGAAGGGCTATATCATGAAGGAGGATGCGGGCCGCGGCTGGCGCCGTGTGGTTCCCTCGCCTCTGCCCAGAAAAATCGTCGAAATTGACGCTGTTAAAAAACTTTGGGATACGACCGTTGTCATCACCTGCGGGGGCGGCGGAATTCCGGTTGTCGAGAACGCTGATGGCACACTTGAGGGTGTTGCCGCGGTTATCGACAAGGATTATGCGGCTGAACTTTTGGCCGAGCAGGTCGATGCCGATATCCTCATGATCCTGACCGAGGTCGAAAAGGTTGCCATTAACTACGGCAAGCCCAATCAGGAAAACCTGTCCCATATGTCGCTGGCCGATGCGACTCGTTATGTGACGGAAGGGCATTTTGCCCCCGGCAGCATGTTGCCGAAAGTACAGGCGGCCATGAAATTTGTCCGAGCAAACCCCGATAAAAAGGCCATTATCACGTCTCTGGATAAGGCGATAGATGCGCTTAACGGTCAGACCGGAACACTCGTTACATTCGCATAGTGCAAGGACCGGACGGAAACGCCCCGCAAGGGGGCGTTTCCGCAAAAATATTGAGGAGGATTATAATGGAAACAAAGAAAGTAAGCCTTTGGAAGAGTGTGCTGTTTACGATCTGCAGTATTCTCGTTCTCGACACATTCGTTGCGCCCGCCATCATAGGCGTATCCTCGATCACAGTTTGGGTGATCACGGCGATCGTGTTTTTCGTCCCTTACGGACTACTCAGCGCCGAACTGGGCAGCACCTATCCCGACGACGGCGGTATTTACAGCTGGGTTAAAAGAGCGTTCGGCGAAACGCCTGCTGTGCTGACCGGCTGGTTTTACTGGGTTAACGTCGCGTTTTGGATGCCCGCTGTGTTTATCGCCTTTGCGGCATGGATATCCTATATCTTTTTCCCGGACGGCTCACCCTGGATTCTCTGCGGCATTGCGGTCTTGATGTGTTGGGTCGTTGTCTATATCGGCATCCGCGGCATTGAACTGTCTGTCACAGTCACAACGGTTGCAGCGGTCTGCAAGGTTGCGGTTCTGTTGATTTTTGGTTGCCTCGGCGTCGCTTACGGCATCAAGAACGGGCTTGCAAACGACTTCAGCCTCAAGAACTTTATTCCAAGCTTTGACAACACCACGCAGTATATAACGGCAATTGTATATAATTTTCTCGGGTTTGAGCTGATCGGATCGATCGGCAGTAAAATTCACAACCCCGGCAAGACCATTCCCAAAATGACTATTCTCGCCGGTCTTATTATTACGGTGCTCTATGTTTTCGGTACCTTCGGCATTCTCGCCGCTGTTCCCGCGGCGGAGGTTGACACAGCAGACGGCTTCTTCTATGCACTGCAGGAACTGTGCACGGTGTTCGGATCCGCTGCCCGTCCCATCTTTGTTGTAATAACAGTCATTGCGGCCCTCACGCTTGTTGCCAACATGGTCTCCTGGTCCATGGGCGCAAACGAGGTCCTCGCAGCCTCCGAGCTTGACAAGCGCTCGAAGCTTCTCGGCCACCGCAACAAAAAGTTCGATACACCGGACGGCCTCTATATCATCATGGGCCTTATCTCCACCGCACTTCTCGTTCTGAACTTTTCGCTTTCAGGTGATGCCAACGATGTCTTCTGGACCATTCTGGCTTTCAGTTTTGTCATCTTCTTGGTTCCTTATCTGCTCATGTTCCCAGCAGCTGTTAAGCTCAGAAAGTCCGATCCCGGCACCGTGCGCATGTATAAGGTTCCCGGCGGCATGTTCGGACTGACATTCTGCGCCGCCTTGTGCGAAATCTGCGTGGGCGCGGCAATCGTGTTCCTGTTCAAGGATTCCGGTGGCGGTCTCGGACTCTGGACGCTCATTATAGGCACAGCAGTTACAACGCTGTTCGGCCTCCTGCTTCTCAAAGCGGGTAAGAAAGACTGATTCAAGGCTTCAAACACATATTAAAATCACGCCCCGAAACAGCGCTGTTTCGGGGCGTGATTTAATATAAAAAACGCAGGCATAGTGCCTGCGCTTTCACTTTTTCTATATGAAATGGCGCGGCCGCCGCTGCCGGTCCCTCAGCTAACACGGGACGAGGGAAACGTCCTCGCGTTAAACGGCGGCCGCATAGAGAGGGAACTATGAATCACTTGACCGACGTGGGGAAGGCACTGTCACTTAAAAATCATCCTCGCCGATCATGCCAAGTTCAATCGCTTGCTGTTTAAGCTGCTCTCTGAAGTCGGGGTGCGCTATGGGAATAAGCGCCTTAATGCGGTCCTTGTTGGATTTGAGATAGACATTGGCAACGCCGTACTCCGTGACGATGTACTGAGGAATATAGCGGGGGGTTGTCACCACTGAACCCTCAGGCAGCAGGGAAACGATGTTGGAGTGCGCGACACCTTTTTTATCGGTATAAGTTGAGCGCAGGCACAGGAAGCTGCGGCCGTTCTTTGCCTTAGGTGCCCCGGAAAGAAAACCGAAGGACCCGCCAACCGCACTATATTGCTTGCTGCCCTGTGCTTCGGAGCAGGCCTGTCCGGTGATGTCGACCATAAAGGTGGAATTGATGGCAACAATGTTATCAATCTTTGCCACCGCTTCGGGGGTGACAACATCAAATACGTCCAGCAGCGTTACAACATCGCCATGCTCGCCCAGCCATTTATATAGCTCCTTCGAACCGAAAGCGCCGCCCATGCGAATATCCTTGACGACACCGGTTTCGACAAGCTCAATCATCGCGTCTGTGCCGATTTCAGTAAAGACATGAAGGTCTTTTTTTGTTCTGAGGTCATAGGCGATCTGGTTGCCGAGGCCGCCCATGCCGATTTGAATGGTGTCACCGTCGCTGATGAAGGGCATGATGTGCGAGGCGATGACCTTGTCAAACTCTGTGGGAGCTGATACGGGGAGGGCGGGAATATCGTGGTGGTTCTCGACGAAATAGTCAAACATGGATACGGGCAGCTTTGTCACTTCGTCCGTTCCGCTTGCAACGGGCTGAAAGCTGTTGATGACCGCAATGCGCTTTTTGATGCTGTCGAGCCTGATAATGTTGGGGGTGAAGTTTGTGCCAAGAACGCCGACATTGCAGTTGCCGTCCGCATCGGGAGGACAGACTTCCACCACAACGACATCTGCCTTATAGACGTTCATGACGGCATCCATCAGGAAGCCGTAGGGCGCGGAGTGGAAGTCGATGGTGCCGAGAGAAGCAGCCATCCGTTCAAGGACGTTGGCAAAAAACGAAATTGTGTGGAAGGTCTTTTTGTAGCTCGGGTCCATCATGATTTTGGTGGGCGCCAGGTACATATTTCCGAGAAGCGTAATGTTGCTCAGCTCATCGCATCTGTCTGCGAGCTCGTCCATAAAGGCGTATGGAATGCAAAGTGTGCTGCCCATCCAGATCGTGTCGCCGGATTCGATTTTGCCGGCAGCCTCAGTCATGGAGATCAGATGTTCGTCATAATATTTTTTCCAGTCTGCCATATTCAGTCTCCTATTTCCATTCTCGCCAAGAAAATACGACACTTTTATAAAAATGTCGTATATCTGACCAAATAGAGTGTAGCAAGCGCCCTGTTGAAAGTAAAATAATTTGTTTGTTGGAGGTTGATACCAAATGAAATTATGCTATCATGTTCAATTTATATATGATATAATAAAAAAATAGTTATAAATGTTGAAGGAGAATTGTTATGGAGCTGCGGGATTTGCGTTATTTCTGCCTCACTGCCGAGATGGAGCACGTCACAAAGACTGCCAACCGTCTGGGCATAGCGCAGCCCTTCCTGACACGGGTTATTAAACAGATCGAAGAGGAAATCGGGGGAGAGCTTTTTGAGAAAGTCGGAAGACGTATCAGGCTCAACGCCAACGGCGAAGTGTTTTATAAATACGCCAAGCAGGTTCTTGCCGATATGGACAGGCTCAATTCGGAAATGGATTATGTTTTTGACCGTAAGGAACAGACGATCACCTTGCTTTGCAATACGGAGTCTTTTGCAACGCGCCTGATACTCGCCTTCAGGGAACAAAACCCCGACTACGCGCTCTCTGTCCTGCACGCCACCAAAGAGGAAATGGTTGAAGCGCTGACAACGGGCGAGGCCCAATTTGCACTCAGTTCTCCGCCCATTAAGGAAAACGAAGGACTCAATCTTATCACAAAACAGGCGTTCAGCGCCCGGGGCCTCGTCCTGCTCCCGCCAGGACACCGGCTTTTAAGCAAAAACCCGATTGTTCTGGACGACCTTCGGGGCGAGCGGCTTGTAACAAACCCCAAAAAGAGCGGTATGCGCAACAAACTGCAGCCGGTTTTTGATAAATACGATTTTCACCCTCAGATCGTTTTTGAATCGAATAACCTCAACATGATCACTCAGGCGGTGCAGAGCGGCTTTGGCTATGCCTTTGTCACGCCCCTGATAATGGAGGACTATCCCGAGCTGTGTGGCAACTGTGTGGATATAGACATTCCGGAGGTTATCGGCGAGTATGGATTGACCTACAACAAGCTGACGGTTGAAAACAGAAATGCAAGGCATTTCAGAGATTTTGTGCTCAGCTTCCTCGAGAATCTGCAAACGCATTTTGAAAATTGGGAGACGCACCCCTGTCCGGACAATACAGAAAGCCCGGCCGTATCATAGTGACACTATCAAAAAACAGCACAGGTTACCCTGTGCTGTTTTTTATCTTCATTTGTTTGTATGGTCTGGGTTTCCGATCGGTCAATCGGTTTTCATTTAGGCGAGACGACGCAGAAAAGATAGTCTCTTTCGTTAACGCCGTAATTGGCGGTGAAAAAGTCATACATGGTCCAGTTGTAATAAAAGCGCTCGGCGCTGTAAACCCCGTAACCGTCCTGATTATGATCGGTCGTGTCATAGGGATCGGCGACGATAAGCACATCATCCTGAGTGGTCTCGGTGCCCATAGTATCATAGCCGATAATGACCTGCCAGTGTCCGCCCCAGTCATTCCAGGCAACAATGATCGGTTTGCCTTCGCCTAGGGTCGTTCTGATCTGTTCGAGCGACATATACTCGCCGGCGGCGGCTTCGCTTTCAAAGTCATAGGTGCTCTTAATATCAAAGCCTCCGACTGTCTCAAAGATCTTCACGACATCCTTAAGCGTGGTGGCCTCCTCGTTCAGTCCGTTTGAGCGGATTTCGGCAAGCGTCTGTTCGCTATAATCGCCGAGCTTGTCATAGTATTCCAGCACGGTGAGGCTTGCCGCCACACCGCAGGACCACTCGCTGGTCTGCTGATAAGTTTTGTACTGCGAAAGGATCGTGAGCGTGTCCGTGGATGCCATGTTGTAGAAGTCCACACGGCTGAAATAGGGAGAATCAACATGGTCTCCATCGCGCTCGACGCTGTCGGCGCCCCATTCCTGGAGGTCCGTCGCGTAGGGAATCTTCATTTCATCGGTGTAGTTGCCGTGCGTCTCCTGCGTTTCGGAGACCTCGGCGGAGGGTGTGGGCGTTCCGGTGTCGGTCTGGACTGCCTGTGCGGGAGAGGCCTGCTGGCAGCCTGCCAGTACAAGAGATAAGAGAGCAAACAATACAATTAGTTTTTTCATTTCGTGTCCTTTCAAAAAAATTAATTGTACTTGCTTTTTAACATAATCGGAAACTAAGTTCCGCCTTACCGTTTTGTATTATTTATTATGTTACCATAGCACTATGTTGGCATTTTTATTTATCCAATTATTGGCAGATATTGAGTCTATATAGTAATCGGCGTTACTTCTTAATACTCTCATGTTGTTTTGCAAGTACGGTGAATATAACCCAACGTATACAAAATAAGTATGAGACTGCGCCTGATTGCCGCCGAACCGTGTTCGGCAGGCTGGGGTTGACCGACCCTTGAACCTCCTTGTGATGACCATACGGCTCACATCTTATCAAAAGCGCAAGGCGGTGTCAATATTAAATAAGAGCCGCCTTATAGAGTGTGGCATACACGCCGTCCCTGCCGATGAGCTCGGCGTGTGTGCCCTCTTCGGCAATGCCGTTCTGGGTTAGTACAAGGATGCGCTTAGCGTTGTGTATGGTTGAGAGCCTATGGGCAATGACAAAGGTTGTGCGGTTTTTTGCGAGCTTTTCAAGCGACTCCTGCACGACGTGCTCACTTTCATTGTCGAGCGCGCTTGTTGCCTCGTCAAAGATTAGTACGGGCGGATTTTTCAGAAAGACCCTGGCGATTGAAAGCCGCTGCTTCTGACCGCCGGAGAGCTTCAGACCGCGCTGACCGATGTTCGTGTCGTAGCCGTCGGGGAGGGAGAGAATGAACGCATGCGCGTCGGCTCTTTTGGCCGCCTCCATAACTTCTTCATCCGTTGCGTCCGGACGGCCGTAGCGAATATTATCCATGACCGTCTCGGCAAAGAGGTAGACATCCTGCTGGACAATGCCAATTTGCTCGCGCAGGCTTTTAATGGTCACATCCCGGATGTCTTTGCCGTCGATGGAGATACTGCCCCCTGTCACCTCATAAAATCGTGGAATCAGGCTGCACAGCGTCGTTTTTCCGACACCCGAGGGACCGACAAGCGCAACATAGTCACCCGCCGGGACAAAGAGGTTCAAATTTTCAAACACGGCGTCGCCGGAGCTGTAGCGGAAGGAGACGTCGTCAAAGCGGATATTGCCCTTGACGGCGCCGAGTTCCTGTGCATTGGGAGCGTCGTCGATATCGGGGGCAATGCTCATCATTTCATAAAAACGGTCATAGCCGGAAAGCCCGTTTTGGAAAGTCTCTGTGACAAAGACCAGTTTTTTGATCGGTTCGGTAAAGTTGCTGATATAAAGCAGAAAAACAAGCAGATCCGGCAGGTCCACAAGCTTTATTATCGAAAGTGCCGCGCCGGCTCCGGCCACGGCTATGGTGATGAAAGTCGTCATCGCGTTTAGAATGGTGTGATAGGTCGCCATATAGCGATAGCTGTTCATTTTGCTCTCAACGAAACGGTCGTTGCCGGTGCGGAATTTTTTGATTTCCATATCCTCGTTGGCAAAGGATTTGACAACCCGGATGCCCGAAAGACTGTCTTCCATTGTGGCATTGATTTCTCCGATGCGCGCTCTGTTTCGCACAAAGGCACTTTTCATTTTTTTATTGTAGTGTGTGGCAAATACGATCATAAAGGGCACCGGAGCAAAGGCGATCAACGCAAGCCGCCAGTTGATTGTGAGCAGAACAGTCAAAGAACCGAGCAGTTTAATCGCCGAAACGGTCAGTTCCTCCGGCCCGTGGTGCAAAAGCTCGCTGATATCGAAAAGATCATTCGTCACGCGGGACATAAGCTGGCCGACCTTTTGATCATCAAAAAAGTTAAACGAGAGCTTCTGATAATGCTCAAAGATGTTGTTGCGCATTTTGTATTCAATCCGGGCGCCCATGATGTGCCCGTAGTAGGTCATAAAGTAGTTGCAGTACATCTCCACAAGCATCATCCCAAGCAGGATGCCCACGACAATTAGGATGGTTTTCAGGGCCGTCTGCGTATTCCAGGTGACGACGTTTGTGGTGATATACCGGACAAGGAGCGGGATGGTGATGGAGATGGCGCTACCCAGAATAGCAAAAAACAGGTCCGCGCCGAAAAGCAGTTTGTGGGGTTTATAGTAGGATACCAATGTTCTATATTTCATTTCTTTCATTTTTACCTCCAGGAAAGAAAGCGGTTATTCAACAAGTGCCGCACAGTCATATCAAAATATTTTACAACTTTGAACCGAAAAGTCAAGCCCGCGGGGGGCTTAGCCCGGCAGCGTACATATTTCCGCCAAACTGTTGCGAAAAACAACAAAATCGGATAAAGTAAGAATCGGTAATGTGTTTTTTAATTAAAATTTAAGTTAAAGCGCTTATATTATAATAATGAATGGAGGGGTCTGTGTGCGCTTGCTGTTAGCTGAAGACGAGAAAGAGCTTTCGAATGCTCTTGTTACAATACTTAAACATAATAACTATTCCGTTGATGCCGTATATGACGGGCTGGAGGCACTGGATTTTCTCCAGGCCGAAAACTACGACGGCGCGATTCTAGATATCATGATGCCAAAGATGGATGGGCTGACTGTCCTTAAAAAACTGCGTGAAATGGGCAGAGATCTGCCTGTTTTAGTGCTCACCGCGAAGTCTGAAATCGATGACCGCGTTATAGGTCTTGACAGCGGTGCGGACGATTATCTGACAAAGCCCTTTGCAACCAAGGAACTACTTGCCAGAATCCGCGCGATGACAAGACGCCAAACGGAGGTGACGGACAACGTTCTGCGTTACGGCAACATCAAACTGGACCGTTCAACTTTTGAGCTGTCCGCCGAGCATGGCAGCTTCCGCCTGGCCAACAAAGAGTTCCAGATGCTTGAAATGCTGATGGCCAATCCCAAAATTCTGATCTCTACCGACAGATTCATGGAAAAGGTCTGGGGCTACGACAGCGAAGCCGAGATTAATGTCGTCTGGGTCTATATCTCCTATCTGAGAAAGAAGCTTGTTGCAATCGGCGCCAATGTTGCCATCAAGGCTTCCCGAGGTGCGGGCTATTCTTTGGAGGAAATTGGTTGATCCGTGGCTTTGCCGCGGGGCGGCGGTGCGAAGGAGCGCCTGAAAAAAAAAACAGTGCGGCCATCGTGATGCGTGGCCATTTTTAACTCGAATGCAGCGAAAGGACTGGTCTATGAAATGATAAAAAAGCTGCAGAGACGATTCATTGCCATAGCCGTCAGTGCGGTTGCCGCGGTGCTCGCAATCATTATGGGCGTGATTTGTATCTCAATCTATTCCGAGGTGATTTCGGATGCGGATGAGACGCTAGCCATACTCGCGCAGAATAATGGCAATTACCCGAAAGTTGAAAGGAACAACAACGCCGGAGCGGTTGGCGGAATTGGCGGCAAGCCCCGGCAGGAGATGTCCCCCGAAGCGCCTTTTGAAACGCGCTTTTTTACGGTCACCTTAAATGAGGACGGCGAGACCGTCAGCGTGAATACCGGCAACATTGCAGCCGTCGCCACGGACGAGGCGGCAGAGTATGCCCAAAAAATCTACGAAAGCGGCAGAACCAAGGGCTTCCTAGGGGTCTATCGCTTCAGCGTCAGTCAAACGGGTTCGCATACGCTGATCATTTTTCTAGACAGCACGCGGGGCCTCGCTTTGTTCTACAAGTTCTTTGAAACCAGTTTGGGCGTATCGCTGATCGGCCTGCTCGGGGTCTTCATTTTGGTCCTGTTGTTTTCGAAACGGGCGATAAAACCTGTCGCGGACAGTTACGAAAAGCAAAAGCATTTTATAACGGATGCATCCCATGAGCTCAAAACGCCGCTGACGGTCATCAATGCCAGCACAGACGTTCTGGAAATGACACAGGGCGAGAACGAGTGGACTCAGAGCATCCGAAATCAGACGCTGAAGCTCACAGAGCTGACAAACAGTCTCGTCTCTCTGTCAAGGATGGATGAACACGACAGCAAGCTGCTGATGACGGACTTTTCACTCAGTGATGCCGTTTCCGAGAGCCTTGAACCCTTTGTGCTGCTTGCTGTGCAGAAAGGCAAGCACTTTAGAACAGACGTCCAGAAAAATATCAGCTATTACGGCGGCGAAGACGAAATTCGAAAGCTGATTGGCATCCTTGCAGATAATGCTATTAAATACTCGGGAAGCAGCGGCGAAATCAGCGCGTCTCTCAAGGAAACAACGAGAGGCATTGTCCTGCAGTTCAAAAATTCGGTCGATGAAATTGCCAAAGGCCCCCATGACGAAATGTTCGAGCGCTTCTATCGGGGCGATGCCTCACACAGCGCCGTTATCGGCGGCTTTGGCATCGGACTGTCCATCGCAAGGGCGATCGCTGCAAACCATAAGGGTAAAATTACTGCGCGCAGCCCGGATGGAAAATCCCTTATTATCACGACAAACTTGTAAAATAGATGCCTTTTGTGCCCCGGACTGCCAACAGATCCGGGGCATTTTTGTCCTCCTTTTTTGGGAACTTACAAAAACTTTACTTTTCTCGGTTTGTTTAAAGCTTGATTTAAGGTTCAATTTAGGTTGTTTTGATAATCTCCATACATCATAGGAAATGAGCTGAAACCGAAACGGCTTCTGAGATACATCAAAAACCAGGGAGGACTTTACAGTGAAAACGGTACAGAACACTTTTATGAGATATGAAATGAAATATCTTGTGAACACCGAGCAGCGCAGAGCACTCATGGCACTCATGGCAAAATATATGGATCCGGACGAATATGGCAGAAGTACCATTTGCAATATTTATTATGATACGCCCGATATGCGCTTGGTGCGCCGGTCGATCGAAAAGCCCATCTATAAGGAAAAGCTGCGGGTCAGATGCTATGGCACCGCAACGACGGAAGACAAAGTCTTCGTTGAACTGAAGAAAAAATGTGAGGATGTGGTGTATAAGCGCCGTGTTTCGATGTGCGAGGAGCAGGCGGACAAATACCTTGCCGGAAAGATGGTATCGCCGAAGCAAAACCAGATCGTCAGTGAACTGGACTATTTCCTTGCGGAGTATAAGGGCATCCAGCCGAAGGCCTATATCGCCTATGAGCGTGAAGCTTATTTCTGTAAGGCGGATTCGGACCTGCGCATCACCTTCGACGAGAATATTCTCTGGCGCGACTATGACCTGAGTCTTACCAAGGGCGTTTACGGCAGTCCGCTTCTCGGACAGGGGCAGAGCCTCATGGAGATTAAGGTTGCCTCTGCCATGCCCCTCTGGCTCACACACAAGCTCAGCGAATTAAAAATCTTCAAAGTTAATTTTTCAAAATACGGCAATGCCTATAAGACCATGATGGGCATGCCGATGGAAGGAGGCATTTGCTGTGCCTGATATATTTGCAGGAATCTTTGACACTGCCGTTACGCCGACAACGGCAAGCAGCCTCGTTATTATGGACTTTGTCCTCTGTATCGGAGCCGCACTCGTTTTGGGACTGTTGACGGCCCTGTTTTTCAGCTATAAGAACAACTACTCCAAGAGCTTTTTTACGACCCTCGTCCTTCTCCCGGCCATCGTCTGTGTGGTGATTCTGATGGTGAACGGCAATATCGGAACCGGTGTTGCGGTCGCAGGCGCGTTTAGCCTGATACGTTTCCGCTCAGTTCCCGGCTCGGCTAAGGAGATATCGGCGATTTTTCTGGCAATGGCAGCGGGGCTTGTGACCGGAATGGGCTATATCGGCTATGCGGCGCTCTTCGTCCTCATTATCGGCCTTGCCGGAATGCTGATGACCAAGATGCACTTTGGCCAGGCAAACACCCAACCCGCTAACAAAACGATGCGTATCACGATTCCGGAGGATTTGGATTACACGGGTGTTTTTGATGACCTGTTTGACGACTACACCGCGCGTCACAGCCTCGTGAGCGTCAAGACAACGAATATGGGGAGCTTGTTTAAGCTGACCTATAACCTGACCCTAAAGAACCCCGCAACTGAAAAAGAATTTATTGACAAACTCCGCTGCAGAAACGGCAACCTTGAAATCTCCTCCTCGATGCAGGAGGCCAGAGCAGGTGAGCTTTAGAATACAATCAATCTCATCAGCGCCCAGACAATTCGGCGGGTGCTGCCTGGGTGCATGAAACCCGGGCAAACGAAAGGAAGGACACAACATGAAGCGCATGGTTCCCATTATAGCGGTACTGCTGCTCATTTTATCACTGTTTGCCGGTTGCTCGGCGCAATCTACGGACACCACACAAACCAGCCCGACAACAACGGCCTCCAGCACGGCGGCGGATGATACCGCAACCGACAGCATGTTCACCGACCGTGACAAGGAAATCGGCTACACCGAGTCTGAGAGCACGATCATCACCCTCAGTGACAGCGGCACCACCGTCGACGGCGACGGCGCAGCAGCTAAGGGCAGCACCGTTACCATCAGCGAGGAAGGCACCTATATCCTTTCCGGCAGCCTTTCCGACGGTCAGATTGTCGTCGATGCGGCCGACGACGCCAAGATTCAACTCGTTTTGAACGGCGTGGATATTACCAACGACACGAGTGCCGCCATCTTTGTAAAAAACGCGGATAAGGTGTTTATTACAACGGCGAATGGGGCTGAAAACACTGTATCCGTTACGGGGGAGCTCGTCGCCATTGACGATAACAACATTGACAGCGCCATTTTCTCCAAATCGGATCTGACACTCAACGGCGCAGGAGCACTGACGATCAGCTGCGACTATGGCCACGGCATCGTCTCCAAGGATGATCTGGCAATTACAAGCGGCACTTATGTTGTCACAGCCGCGAAGCACGCGCTTGCCGGCAAAAACAGCGTTCGCATTGCGGACGGCTGCTTTACACTCACCTGCGGAACCGACGCCATCCACAGCCAGAATGATGATGACACAACCCTAGGATTTGTCTACATCGCGGGAGGCAGTTTTGAAATCAGCGCGGGGGACGACGGTGTCCACGCGGGAACAACGGCAACCATACTCGGCGGTACAATAAACATCAGCGAGAGCTATGAGGGCATCGAGGGCATGAGTGTCGATATCTCCGGCGGCGACATAACGATTGTCTCCAGCGATGACGGGCTCAACGCCGCAGGTGGAAACGATCAGAGCGCCGGTGCTGAAAGAGCCTCCATGGAAGCTGTCGAAGGCTGCTACATTAACATCTCCGGCGGAGCCCTTAACATTAACGCCTCGGGCGACGGCATCGATTCCAATGGCAGCCTGGTTATTTCGGGCGGAACGACCACAGTCGGTGGCCCGACAGACAGCGGTAACGGCACCATCGACTATAACGGTACCGCCTCTATCACCGGCGGAACGCTCTTTGGATCCGGCAGCAGCGGCATGGCACAGGGCTTCGGTGACGGCTCGACGCAGGGCTCCATCCTCTATGTGCTCACAAGCGTCCAGCAGGCAGGCACCAGTGTCGTGCTCAAGGACGCCAGCGGGACTGTGCTTGCCGAATTCACGCCGGCCAAGCAGTTTCAGGCGCTAAACATCAGCGTGCCGGAACTGACGCAGGGAGAAACCTACACTCTTGTTGTCGGGACACAGGAGGTCGAGATAACCCTTGACACCCTCCTGTATTCCAATGGCGGCGGCATGGGCGGTGCAATGGGTGGCCCAGCAGGCGGCCAGCCAGGCGACGGTGCGGCAGGCGGTCTTGGCCGCGGAGGCCAGGCCCCTCAAGGCGGCATGGGCAATGACGCCACTTCTTCGGCAACCGTCCAGCAGTAAGTCCTGTTATTATATCTATTATAGGAAGCCAGACTTCATAAAAATGAGGTCTGGCTTTTTAAAATATCTAAAATGATATTGGGTCTTGACATAAAATTTATAATATGACACACTCTTTAAGCGAGGGGACGGCGCCCTAACACAAGACGAAAGGAGAAAAGCTTTGACACAATCAAACAACTGGAAAAAGAACATAACGCTGTTTCTGACGAGTCAGGCGATTTCACTTTTGGGGTCGTCGACGGTTCAGTTTGCCATATCATGGTATGTAGCAAGAGAAACGAAATCGGGCCTAATGTTTGCACTGGTGACGCTCTGCGGTTTTTTGCCGCAGGTGCTTATATCACTGTTCGCGGGCGTCTGGGCGGACAGATATAACCGCAAAATGCTGATTGTCCTGGCGGACGGGGGTATCGCGCTTGTCACTCTGGTGCTGGCAATTATCATCACGCACAGCGGCGGTGTTTTTTGGGCACTGCTTGTCATCTCGGCCATTCGTTCGGTTGGCGCCGGCATTCAGACGCCAACAGTCAACGCTGCGATTCCGCAGTTGGTGCCGAAAGAGCAGCTCATGCGGATTGGCGGGATAAACAGCAGCATTCAATCCGTTATCTTTTTAATTTCACCGGCCCTTGCGGGTGCGGTACTGTCCTGGGGCGCGTTTCAATATGTGCTGTTTATAGATGTCGTCACGGCGGCAATTGGTATTTCCGTCATGCTTTTTTGGGTTCCCCTCACAAAGCTTGAAAGGCCAGAGGGCCAGGCGGAAACCGGCTATTTCGACGATTTGAAGGAAGGAATCTCCTATGTGATGGGCAATCCGTTCCTGCGTCGTGTGCTGTTGGTTTGCGGTGTGTTTTGTTTCCTGATCGTCCCGGCTGCCTTCTACAATGTACCGATGGTCACACGCGTGTTCGGCGGCAGCTACTGGTTTCTGACGCTCAATGAAATTGCGTTTTCCGCCGGAGCCGTCATCGGCGGGCTTGTGCTCGGCGCATGGGGCGGCTTTCCAAACAGGCTTAAAACCCTCGGCTGGGGTGGACTGGGTTTCGGTATTACGACCGTAGGCATCGGGCTTCTGCATACCTTCTGGATTTATCTCATCGTTATAGCGCTTGCTGGCTTTGCGATGCCCTTCAACAATTCACCCTTAATGGTCCTCATACAGGAAAAATCAGAGCCTGAAAAACAAGGGCGGGTGTTTTCGCTCATTCAGATTGTATCGACCTTAGTCATGCAGGCAGGCGTTGTGGTATTCGGATTGCTTTCCGACATTATGCCCATTCAAACGTTGATGGTCTATTCAGGCATCGGGCTCATCCTGATGACTATTACTGTTTTCAGATGGAAACGTTTTTACAGGGAGGGCGTAACCCTTCCGTCCCCGCCAACCGATGTGGCCGACCTTGAGAACGGCTAAAAGAACCGTGTGTTTACTCGTGCGAGTCAGACACACGGTTTTTGTTTGAATAAAAAATGAGCTTGTGTGACAAAGTTACGGAAATAACGAAGCTTTAGCGTTAAACTTATATCAGAACAGAAGGGGACAAATGCCCCTGTACAATATGAATGGTTTACAATGGATGGTACAATACAGGCAAAGCGGAAAGGCGCCGCGTGAGCGGCAGCTATTTTACGGACTGCATTGTCAAGTGATTAACAATTGTTGGGAGGAAAAGCATTATGCGCAAAGTTCTCATTATTGGCGGAGTAGCGGGCGGCGCAAGCTGTGCGGCTCGTCTTCGCAGATTGGACGAATCGGCACAAATTATCCTGTTTGAGCGTGGCGAGTACATCTCCTATGCAAACTGCGGGCTTCCGTACCATGTGGGCGACGTGATTAAATCCCGTGATGCCCTGCTGCTGCAGACCCCAGCCGCTATGCGCGCCAAGTTTAATATTGACGTGCGTGTGAAAAACGAGGTCATGAGCATCGACCGCGTCAATAAGACCATTACCGTCCGGCATACGGACAGCGGCGAAACCTACACTGAAAGCTATGACACGCTTGTCATTTCGACCGGATCATCCCCGCTGCGCCCGCCTATTCCGGGAATCGAGTCGCCCCGCATCCAGACCCTTTGGACCGTGCCGGATACGGATCGCATCCGCAGCTTCATCAAAAACAGCGGCGCAAAATCAGCAGCGGTCATAGGTGGTGGATTTATCGGTCTTGAAATGGCCGAAAACCTGCATGCACTGGGCATTCAGACTTCCATCATTGAAATGCTTGATCAGGTTATGGCCCCGCTGGACTATGAGATGGCCCAGTTCCTGCACGAAAATATTTCAAAAAATGGGGTTGATCTGCATCTCGGGGATGGGGTATCCACCTTTAACGACACAGGCGATCAGGTCGAAATCACCCTCAAGAGCGGTAAAGTCGTCTCGGCGGACCTCGTCATCCTCGCAATCGGGGTGCGTCCGAACGGGGAGCTTGCCAAGGCCGCGGGCCTCGAAGTCAACGCGCGCGGCGGCATTGTTGTAGATGAGACACTGCTTACCTCTGACCCCGATATCTATGCCGTGGGCGATGTGATCGAAGTAGAAGATTTTATTGATAAGAGTCGCACCATGATTCCACTGGCGGGTCCCGCCAATAAACAGGGCCGCATTGCCGCTAATAATATTGCGGGCGGAAATGAAAAATATCAGGGTACGCTGGGCACAGCTGTCGCAAAGGTTTTTGATCTGACTGCCGCCAGCACGGGTCTTAACGAGAAGACGCTTCTCAAACGCGGCCTCAAAAAGGGCGAAGACTTCGAGACGGTTACAATTGTCCAGAACTCGCACGCGGGCTATTACCCCGGCGCTCTGCCCATGACCCTCAAGCTGCTATTTTCAAAGGATGGCAAAAAAATCTTTGGGGCACAGATTGTTGGTGCAGACGGAGTCGATAAACGCATCGACACCATCGCCGTCACCATCCATCTCGGCGGCGGGATTGACGACTTGAAGTCCCTCGAGCTTGCCTATGCACCGCCGTATTCCTCCGCAAAAGACCCCGTCAACATGGCGGGCTTTACGGCAGGAAACCTGCTTTCTGGAGATCTGGCGTTCGCCCCCTGGGATATCGTGGAGCAAAACACCGGTGCAACGCTGCTGGATGTACGGGAGGACGCGGAGTTGATGGCGTTTGCCATTCCAAGCGCCAAGCACATACCGCTCGGACAGCTTCGCGCACGTATAGGCGAGCTGGACAAGGAAAAGGAAACCATCGTCTTCTGCGCGATCGGTGTGAGGGCCCACAACGCCTCCCGCATCCTCCGGAATAACGGCTTTAAAAATGTTAAGCTCTATCCGGGCGGCATGCGTCTGTATCGCTCAACCCATTATGAGGAGGAAAAGACCATGACTTTTGATACGCCCGTCTCGGACAGTGGACATATGGATGTCAATAATGTGCCCATCGCCTCCATGCGGCTTGATTGCAGCGGCATGCAGTGCCCCGGTCCGATTATGAAGGTCTTTGAAACCATGAAAGACATGAAAGACGGGCAGGTGATGGAGGTCTCCGCCTCTGACCCCGGCTTTGCACGAGACATCGGCGCCTGGTGCAGGCGTACGGGCAATACCCTTGTCGGCAACGAAAAACGCGGCAGCGACTATGTTGCCCTCGTCAAAAAGGGTGGGGCTGAGATTAAGCCCGCGGCGGCCTCGGCTGAAGGCAAAACCATCATTGTGTTTTCCGGGGACCTCGATAAGGTACTGGCAAGCTTTATTATTGCAAACGGCGCCGCCGCCATGGGCAGACCCGTCACCATGTTCTTCACCTTCTGGGGCCTCAATGTCCTGCGGAAGTCCGAAAAGCAGAAGGTTGAAAAGACCTTTATGGAAAACATGTTCGGCACCATGATGCCCCGGGGCGTCAACAAGCTCAAGCTCTCCAAGATGAATATGGGCGGTATGGGCACCGCCATGATGAAGAAAATTATGCAGGACAAAAATGTGGATTCCCTTGAAGATCTGATCAAAAAGGCCATGAAGGCGGGTGTGAAGATTGTCGCCTGCACAATGAGCATGGACGTGATGGGCATTAAGGAAGAGGAGCTTATTGAGGGTGTCGAACTCGGCGGTGTCGGGGCCTACCTTGGCGACGCGGAGGAATCCAACGTCAACCTCTTCATCTGAGTCCGATTAAAACAGATACCTTTCGAAACACTTTGCCATAAAGTGCCTTCTCTCCTCCATAAGGCCCGCAGAGCTGCCTAACGACTCTGCGGGCCAACTCCTCCAAGGTATGGAAAAACCTTGCGTTTAATTTGACAATGTGTTATATTATAAATGTAATTTACAAACCGTACTGACATCGAAGATGTATTTCTGACATGGAAGGCAGTTGCGTAGCGATGATGCTGTTTGCGCCTGCCCGGGCGCATTTTTTTATTGCAGCAGGAGGTAAAGGGACATGAACACAGCGGAAACCCAGGAAAACAGGTTGGCTATGATCGCGATTGTTGTGGAGAACTTCGATTCGGTCGAAAAGCTCAACAAGCTGATGCACGATTACGGGCGATATATCATCGGCCGTATGGGTCTGCCCTGCCGTGACCGTGCGGTTTCCATGATCAGTGTTGCCCTTGACGCTCCCTCGGACGTGATAAGCTCCCTGTCGGGAAAACTGGGGATGCTCCCCGGTGTGAGCGCAAAGACGGTCTATGCCAAGACCGGTGCTTCGGGCTGACACGGGGATTTCGCGGCTTGTTATCCTAAACAGGAAAGGGAGTACTCAAAAATGAAAAAGAACCTCACACTTGTCTTATGCCTCGTTCTGGTCTTTGCCCTGCTTGCGGGCTGCGGAACCAAGACGGAACCGGCCTCACCCACACCCTCCGAAGCGGCGGCGTCACCCTCGCCGGTTGAACAGGTCAAGGTCTCCGTTGCGGGACTTGCCGGGCCTACCTCCATGGGTATGATTAAAATGATCTCGGAAAAGGCGCTCAACTCAGACGCCTATGCCGTCAACTACGAAATCGCAAGCGCGCCCGATACACTGACCGGAAAGCTCATAAACGGCGAAGTTCAGATTGCGGCGCTGCCCACAAACTCTGCCGCCGTGCTCTACAACAAGACACAGGGCCAGATTCAGTTCCTTGCTCAAAACACGCTGGGCGTACTTTATCTAGTCGGCAAGGACGCTTCGGGTATTACGTCGCTCAAGGACCTTGCTGGAAAAACGGTTGCCCTGAGCGGCAGCGGCGGTGTGCCGCAGTATGCCATGGAGTATATACTTGACAAGGCGGGCATCAAGGACTCTGTTACCCTTAACTACCTGACGGACCACGCCTCCACCGCACAGGCCTTGCTTGCGGGTGACGCTGAGCTCGCAGTGCTGCCCCAGCCCTTCGTGACGCAGGTGCTGGCAAAAGACGCAAGCCTGAAGATTCTGCTGGATATCAATGAGGAATGGAACACCGCTTCCGGCGGAAAGAGCGCCCTGTCCATGGGCTGTCTTGTTGTGAACAAGGCCTTCGCCGAGGAAAACCCTGAATTTATCGCTGAGTTTCTCAAGCAGTATGAGGCCTCGGTGAACTACGTCAACGAAAACCCGGCGGACGCCGCAAAGCTCATTGCCGAGGCGGGCATCGTCCAGAGTGCGGAGCTTGCGGAGAAGGCCATTCCCTATTGCAACATTGTTTACAAAAGCGCACAGGATGCCAAGAACGAAATCAGCGGATTTTTGCAGGTGCTCTATGATTTCGCCCCTGCGTCTGTAGGAGGAACACTGCCGGATGATGGTTTCTACTACGCATCGACTGAAAAATAAGAACAATACGGGACTGAGAAAAAGCGCCTTTGCTGTCTGGCGAAGGCGCATCCTCCTTATCCTGCTCTGGACCGCGGTCTGGGAGGCGGCGTACCTGATTATCGGCAGGGACGTCTATTTCCCGTCGCCTGTTGCCGCCGTTACGACCTTCTTTCGGCTTCTGACGGAGCAGAACACCTGGATCGTAATCGGCTGGAGCACCTACCGGACGTTACTGGCCATCGTGCTTTCAGCGGTGCTCGGGGTGCTTGTCGGGACGCTGAGCGGCTTGAATCGGACGCTGTATGAAGCGATCAATCCGCTCATGGTGGTGCTCAAATCAACGCCCGTCGTGTCTGTCATCATTATCGCGATTATCTGGTTTCGCTCGACGGATGTGCCTATTTTCTCCGGCTTTCTGATGTGCTTTCCGATTGTCTTCACCAGCACGGTTGCGGGTATACGTGCTACGGACCCCAAGCTTGCCGAGATGTGCGCATTTTATGGGGTCGGCCGTGCGGATAGGCTCAAAAAGCTCTATCTGCCCTCTGCTAAACCTTATATCAGCGCCTCGGTCATATCAATCATCGGCATCTGCTGGAAGGCCGTTGCGGCAGCAGAGGTCCTTAGTATGCCGCGCCTATCAATTGGCGCAAACCTTTTTTTCGCAAAGACAGCGCTCGACCCCGCCCTGCTCTTCGCGTGGACGATTATCATTGTCCTGCTGAGCTTTATTTTTGAAACGCTTTTTGCAAAGGTGTCCGGCTATGATAAAACTTCAAAACATCTGTAAAAGCTACGGGGACAAGGTGCTGTTTTCCGATTTTTCCGCCGAGTTTCCGGCACAGAAGGTGTCCTGTATACTTGGCGCGTCCGGCGTCGGCAAAACGACACTCATAAACATGGCAGCCGGTCTTGTCTCGCCGGACAGCGGACGCGTCAGCTTCGAGGCTAACGGCGAGGAACGGCCTCTGCGCGGCTCCTACGTGTTTCAGGAGCACCGGCTGCTCCCGTGGCTGAATGTGCACCAGAACCTCGACCTGGTGCTTAAAGGCGCGCAGAAGCCGAATGGGACGCTTTATACCAAGACCGAACGCGCGGCGCTCATTAAAAAACAGCTTGAAACAGTGGGACTCGGGGACTATGAATTTTCGCCGATCGGCAGCCTCTCGGGCGGAATGCTCCAGCGTGTGGCGCTCAGCCGGGCCTTTCTGTATCCTTCCGAGGTCCTGTTTTTGGACGAACCCTTCAAGGAACTCGACCCGAAGCTCAAAGACGAGCTGTATGACAGCTTCTTTCGTGCCTATGAATGTGATGGAGCGGGACGGACGGTTCTATTCGTGACCCACGACATTTCCGAGGCCGTACGCCTGGCCGACACGATTTTCGTGTTAGCGGGGGCGCCCGCGCAGGTAGTCGGGCGGTTTGAAAGAAGAGATTTCAATCCGGGCCTGGCGGAAAAAATTAAGGCGCTCCTGTAAAAGCGCCCAAGCTTTTTTGTTTTATGTCTTGCAGGAAGTTCCCTGCATGATTTATGACCCTCATTTTTTGTGAATATCCAAAATGAGGGTCAATTATTATATTAGTTCAGTACAGCATATAAAAAAGGCCGAAGATGACGTGCATCTTCGGCCTTCTCATGTGTTTGAAGGAAGACTTATTCGCCGGTGAAGCGGCTCTTCGGCGTGTAATGGGTGTGCAGGATCTCATGCGCCTTGTGGCTGCCCGGCTTTTCAAGGTAATTTGCGTAGATCTCCTTGAGCACCGGATTGTCATGGGACTTGCGCAGCGGCATGCCGGAGTCCTGACTGTAGAGAGCCTTGGCGCGCAGCTTCTTGAGATCGACATTGTTGCGGATGCTCGCGGGCTGAAGGGGTTGACCACCGCCGTTGACACAGCCGCCGGGGCAAGCCATGACCTCAATGAAATGGTAGTTCTTTTCGCCGTTTTTGACGGACTCAAGGACTTCCTTGGCATTTTTGAGGCCGGAGGTGACAGCCACATTGAGTGTCAGATCACCGACCTTGTAGGTGGCTTCCTTGATCGCGCCGGTACCGCGCACGTCGCAGAATTCGACGGGGGCAGCGGGGTCGCCCGTAATCCACTCGGCGGCGGTGCGCAGAGCGGCTTCCATAACGCCGCCGGTTGCGCCGAAGATAACGGCAGCACCGGTGGAGATGCCGAGCGGTGCGTCAAAGGTCTCGTCGGGGAGATTAACAAAGTCGAGACCTGCGCGCTCGATCATGCGGGCAAGTTCGCGGGTGGTCAGCGCTACATCGACATCGGCTACACCGTTGACCGACTGCTCGGGGCGCTTGCACTCGTACTTCTTTGCCGTACAGGGCATGATGCTGACCATGAAGATGTTTTTCGGATCCACGCCGAGCTTCTGTGCATACCAGCTCTTTGCCAAAGCACCGAACATCTGCTGGGGAGACTTGCAGGAGGAGAGGTTCGGGATAAACTCGGGATAGTAATGCTCGCAGTAATTGATCCAGCCGGGAGAACAGGAGGTGATCATGGGCAGGGCGCCGCCGTTCTGGATGCGCTCGACCAATTCGTTTGCTTCCTCGACGATTGTGAGATCGGCGGAGAGGTCGGTATCGAACACGTCGGCAAAGCCGAGGCGGCGGAGCGCCGCAACCATCTTACCCTCAACATTGGTACCGATCGGCAGGCCGAAGGCCTCACCCAGCGTTGCGCGAATGGAGGGCGCGGTCTGAACAATAACGCGCTTTTCTGGGTCGGCCAGAGCTGCCCAGACCTCGTCCGTCTGATCCTTCTCGTGGAGAGCGCCGGTGGGGCAGGCAACAATGCACTGTCCGCAGGAGACGCAGGCAACGCTGTTCAGCGGCGCGTCGAAGGCACTGCCGATGTGGGTGTTAAAACCGCGCTTGTTCACGCCGATGACGGCAGCGTCCTGCAGTTTGTCGCAGACAGCTGTGCAGCGGCGGCAAAGGATGCACTTGGAGTTGTCGCGGACCATGTGGGTCGCGGACTCGTCAATTGTCGAGGGCGTCTTAGCGCCGTCGAAAACCGCTTCATCCTCCACGCCGTAGTCCTTGCAGAGCTTCTGAAGCTCGCAGGAGCCGCTGCGTACGCAGCTCAGACACTCGCGGCGGTGGTTGGAAAGCAGCAGCTGAAGGTTGACCTTGCGGGCCTCAAAGACCTTTTTGCTGTTGGTGATAACCTCCATGCCCTCGCCGACGGGGAACACGCAGGCGGCGTTGAGCTTGGGAGAACCCTTGATCTCGACCATGCACATGCGGCACGCGCCGATTTCATTGATATCCTTCAGGTAGCAGAGAGTGGGGATATCGATATGAGCCTCACGGGCAGCCTGTAGGATTGTTGTGCCTTGGGGGACGCTGACAGACATCCCGTTGATTTTAAGATTGACCATTTTTGTTTCCATATCTGTTTCCTCCTCTCCTTATCTCTTATAGATGGCGGCGAACTTGCAGCTATCGATGCAGGCACCGCACTTAATGCACTTGGCGTTGTCGATCACATGGGGCTTCTTAACCTCGCCCGCAATGGCATTTGCCGGGCAGTTGCGTGCGCAAAGCGTGCAGCCCTTGCACTTGTCGGGATCGATGGTGTAGTTGAGCAGCTTTTTGCAGACGCCTGCGGGACAGCGTTTGTCGATGACGTGTGCTTCGTATTCGTCACGGAAGTAGCGCAGTGTCGACAGAACCGGGTTCGGCGCCGTCTGGCCGAGACCGCAGAGCGAGTTATCTTTAATGAAGTAGCAAAGACTCTCAAGCTTATCGAGATCTTCCATCTCGCCGTTGCCGGAAGTGATTTTTTCAAGTATCTCAAGCATGCGGCGGATGCCGACGCGGCAGGGGGTGCACTTTCCGCAGCTCTCGTCAACCGTAAACTCCAGGAAGAACTTTGCGATGTCCACCATGCAGTTGTCTTCGTCCATGACGATCATACCGCCGGAGCCCATGATAGAGCCGATGGCAATCAGGTTATCGTAATCGACGGGAATGTCCAGATGCTGGGCGGGGATGCAGCCGCCGGAGGGTCCGCCGGTCTGTACGGCCTTAAACTTCTTGCCGTCGGGAATGCCGCCGCCGATTTCTTCGATAATCTCGCGGAGCGTTGTACCCATAGGAATCTCCACAAGGCCGGTGTGGTTAATCTTGCCGCCGAGAGCGAAGACCTTTGTGCCCTTGGATTTTTCAGTGCCCATGGAAGCAAACCAGTCGGCGCCGTTGCGGATGATGCGGGTAATGTTTGCAAGGGTTTCGACGTTATTGATGATGGTTGGCTTACCAAACAGGCCCTTGACCGCCGGGAAGGGCGGACGGGGACGGGGATCGCCGCGCTTGCCCTCAATGGAGTTGAGCAGCGCCGTCTCCTCACCACAGACGAATGCGCCCGCGCCGAGACGAATGTCCACGTCGAAATTGAAGCCTGTATTGAGAATGTTTTCGCCGAGAAGGCCGGCTTCACGCGCCTGGGCAATGGCGATTCTCAGACGCTTGACCGCGATGGGGTACTCCGCACGGACATAGATGTAACCGAAGGAGGAACCGATCGCATAGCCCGCGATGGCCATGGCTTCGAGGATGCAGTGGGGGTCGCCTTCAAGAACACTGCGGTCCATAAACGCGCCGGGGTCACCCTCATCGGCGTTGCAGCAGACATATTTATCTCCCGCGGGCTGATTCGCAGCGAATTCCCACTTCTTGCCGGTGGGGAAGCCGCCGCCGCCGCGCCCACGCAGGCCGGAAGCCAAAATCTCCTTGATGACGTCCTGCGGAGTCATTTCGGTGAGAACCTTGGCAAGCGCCATGTAGCCGTCATAGGCAATGTACTCGTTAATGTTTTCGGGGTCGATGACGCCGCAGTTCTGGAGCGCGACGCGCTTTTGCTTGCGGTAGAAATCGGTGTTGTCAAGACTGAGAATGGTGTCTTCCGCGATGGTCTCGGTATAGAGCAGGCGCTTGACGAGTCTGCCCTTGAGCAGATGTTCGGTGACGATTTCCTTGACGTCCTCGGACTTAACCTGAGAGTAGAAAGCACCCTCGGGATAAACGACGACGACAGGGCCGAGCGCGCACAGGCCGAAGCAGCCTGTTTTGATGACTTTGACTTCATCATGAAGTCCGGCGGCCTTCAGCTCGTCTTCGAAAAGATCGTAGAGCTTATCGCTGCCTGACGAATGACAGCCTGTACCGCCGCAAACGAGGATATGAGAGCGAACCATACTGTAACCTCCTTAATTTGCGTTGGCGCCGATGGTGTATTCTACCACGGGGCTGCCGTTTACAACGTGCTGAGCAAAAATCTTAGGGACTTTCTCGGGGGTGACGTGCACATAGGTGGTTTTATTGCCGTCCGCGTCGTAGATTTCGATGACGGGCTCAAACTGACAGATGCCGATGCAGCCGGTCTGGGAGACGACGACGTCGGTCAGATTGCGGGTTTCAACCTCTTTTATGCAAGCGGCAAGAACGGGACGCGCACCTGCTGCTATGCCGCAGGTTGCCATACCGACGACGATTCTCATGCGGTGCTCACTGTCCTTGCGGACGCCGATTTTGGACTTCATTTCGTCGCGCAAAGCCTGAAGTTCTGCTAAACTCTTCATCCTTGGATTACCTCCTGTTTATTGGGAGCGCCCGGGGGCGGGCCCTGATTTAATGTGGATTTAATTGCTGCCGTCCAGCAGCTCAGCCGTATTCTCCGCCAGAAATTCGCGTATAAATTTGGAAACCTGCGGGTCGTTGAGCTCGACCTCGGCCAAAATACGGCGAAATTCGCGTGTGTCCAGCGTCAGCTGATTTTCACAAATACGGCGGGTGTATACGAAATCAAGGGTTGGGTTTGCATGGATTAGTGTTTCGATGGTCTCATTGATGCTGCCGAGCGGCATCCGGTCAATGCTCGAACGAACAAACACCGCTTGCACGACCGTGCCCCTGCCGGGCGCACTGTCGATTGTAAAGCTTCCGCCCGTCAGTTCGGCGGCCATTTTGAAAAACGGCACACCCAGACCGACCTTCCGTGTGGAGCGGGTGGTGAAGAACGGATCGGTGACATTGCGGATCTGTTCAGCCGTCATCCCGCAGCCGTTGTCGACAATCGTGATGGTCAGAAGGTCCGCGTTCGGCTGTTCATCGACGGTAATCTCAATGAGGTTTGCGCCCGCACGGACAGAGTTTTCCGCCACATCCAATATGTTCATGGAAAGCTCCTGCATCATGACGTCGCCTCCGAAAATTAATCTTACTTACACTTGGCCAGTATGCCGGCAATTTGGTCGGGTGTGACCTTGCCGTACACGTCTTCGTTTATGCTGAGAACCGGAGCGAGACCGCAGGCACCCATGCAGCGGCAGGCGTCAAGCGAAAACTTGCCGTCAGGCGTGCAGCCACCGTCTTCGACGCCGAGTTTATCCTTTATCTTGGAATAGATTTCCCCCGCGCCCTTGACGTAACAGGCGGTTCCGAGGCAAACAGAAATGGCGTATTTGCCCTTCGGACTGAAAGTGAACTGCGAATAGAAGGTTGCCACGCTGTAGACGCTTTCAGTGGAAACGCCCAGTTCAGAGGCTATGACATCGATAACCTGCTCAGGCAGATAGCCATAGATCTCCTGCGCGACTTGCAGGATCTGGACCAGCGAATGGTCGCCCTGCAGAGACGCAATACTTTCACGCAGCTTTTTGTCTTGCTCGGGTGTTCCGACAAAAGCCGTTGAGCATGCTTTGCTTGACATTTGCGATTTCCTCCAGTTTCAAAAATATATTTGGTTTATTTTTAGTTGGAAAAACTGTCTTTTGACCGTCTGTCCATTATATCATAAAACAATATGCTTTTCTATAGGATGATGCTGGTTTTTCGACATATTGTGTTATGTATCATTGTTTTTCTGAGCGCCGTTGTGCTATAATCTTTACAGGAATTCATCGGCGGCACAGACCTCGCTTGAGGCATTTAAACAGCAAGGAACGCCGCCAAAATAGCCCTTCGTGATGTCAATAAAACTTCAATCAACTGTTTGGGGGACGAACTATATGCTGATTAGAGATATCCGGGATATTCTGGATGCCAAGATTCTGACAGGCGAGGAGCTTCTGGACACAGAGGTGCACACCGCCTGCGGAAGCGATATGATGAGCGACGTGCTGGCTTTCGTCAAGGATCAGGCGGTCCTCATTACCGGCCTGCTCAACCAGCAGGCCATCAGGACTGCGGCCATGATGGACATGGTCTGCGTTGTGTTCGTCCGCGGGAAGATGCCGGGCGAAGATATTATAGAAGCCGCCCGTGAAAACGGCATTGCCGTGTTGACGACAACACACCGCATGTTTTCCGCCTGCGGCATGCTGTATCAGGCAGGACTGGACGGAGGTTGCACAATAAAATGAGCGAAACCAATCTGCATTACCACTATGTCGTGCCCGGTGACGATTTTACAAGGGCAGGCCTGGCGTCCAATGCTGTGAAGAAGATCCTCAAACAGCTCGGCATTGAGCCGGAAACTGTCCGGAAGCTTTCAATCTCTCTGTATGAGGGGGAGATTAATATGGTCATACACGCCGGTGGCGGTGAAATTGATGTCTATATTGACGATCAGAAAATTGTCGCCGTACTGGTCGATAAGGGCCCGGGCATCGCCGATATCGGACTTGCCATGCAGGAGGGCTGGTCAACCGCCTCCGAACAGGTGCGGGGCCTCGGCTTCGGTGCCGGCATGGGCCTTCCGAACATGAAGAAGTATTCCGACGAACTGGACATTCAGAGCACGGTGGGCATTGGCACAACGGTCACCCTGACTGTGAACATAAAAAACAACTGAGACACCTATAACAAACTCGTTGGAGGATGGAAATGTCTGAGTATTTTCACTCTGTGACTTTGGATAAAGATGCCTGCCGGGGCTGTATCACCTGCGTCAAGCGCTGTCCAACGGAAGCAATACGCGTGCGCGACGGAAAAGCGCAGATTATCAAGGAACGCTGCATTGACTGCGGCGAGTGCATTCGGGTTTGCCCGCATCACGCCAAGCACGCGGTGACAGATCCCCTGAGTGCGATCGAGAACTTTAAGTATAAGGTGGTCCTTCCGCCGCCGTCCCTTTTTGGACAGTATAAGCGGCAGGAGGATCTGGAACTGATCCGCGCGGCCCTCCATGAGCTGGGCTTTGACGCGGTTTATGAAGTCGCGGCCGCGGCTGAGCTTGTGTCGGACGCAACGCGTCGGCTGTTGGAAAAGGGCGATATCAAAAAACCCGTCATTTCATCCGCCTGTCCGGCGGTGCTGCGGCTAATCCGCATTCGTTTCCCGAACCTTCTGGAGAACGTGCTGACGCTCTCGGCCCCGATGGAGGTCGCAGCGCGGCTGGCAAGAGAAAAGGCCGTCAAAGAAACAGGCCTTGCGTCCGAGGACATCGGTATTGTTTTCATAACCCCGTGTCCGGCAAAGGTCACAGCGATTAAAAATCCAATGGGAACAGAGAAAAGCGACGTTGACCTTGCCGTATCCGTGAGCGAGATTTATCCCGCCCTGCTTGCCGCAATGAACAAGTGCGCCAAAGAAGGCCTTGGCCCTGAAACCGCCCAGAGCGGGCGTACAGGCCTGAGCTGGGGCAACAGCGGCGGCGAAGCCGCGGCCACCTTTACCGTGCGCTATCTTGCGGCGGACGGCATCGAAAACGTTATAAATGTTCTCGAGGAGATGGAGGGAGACCGCCTTGCAGATCAGGACTTTGTGGAATTAAACGCCTGCCCGGCGGGCTGCGTCGGCGGTGTCCTGAACATTGAAAACCCCTATGTGGCAGCGACTCGGATGAAGCAGCTTCGCAATTATCGTCCCGTTGCCTGCAATACACTTGACGGGGCAGAAATTCCCGATGTCATTCTTTGGGACGCGGAGGTCAAGCCCGTGGAGGCCCTGCGCCTGGATCCGCTGCCGGAGCAGTCATTAAAAATGATGCGTGAGATCGAGGAGATCGAGTCTCGACTCTACGGGCTCGACTGCGGCTCCTGTGGGGCACCAAGCTGCCGCGCGTTGGCGGAGGACATCGTTCTCGGCTTCTCAACAGAGGATGCGTGCATCTATCTGCTCAAGGACAAGGTCGACGCGGTGCGGTCCAGTATGCTGTCCCTCAAGATCGACAACCGGGATAAAAGCAGCGAAAAAGCCTGAAGTTGTTATACTTTTCATTGAAAGGACGGATCGTGGGCAATGAAAGTCAAGGATTTATGTGAAGAGCTCGGTTGGGAGCTGACAACCGGTGATGGGGAGCGGGAGATATCGGGCGGTATTTACTGCTGCGACCTGCTGTCCATCGTGATGGGAAGAGCACCGGCGGGCAGCCTTTGGATAACCGTTATGGGCAACGTTAACACCATGGCGGTGGCAACGCTCGCGGATACGGCCTGCGTGGTGGTTGCCGAGCGCATGCCGCTCGACGATGAGGCGCTCGAGGGCGCTAAGAAAGGCAATATCACGGTTCTGCGAACCAAGCAGCCGGTTTTCGAGGCCGCGCTTTCCGCGGCGACGCTGATGAAGATCAAATAAGAAGTATCGGAAGGGGGGCGTAGCCATGCCGCAGTATGCATATGACCTGCATATACACAGCTGTTTGTCGCCCTGCGGCGATGGGCTGATGACCCCGCCCAATATTGTGAACATGGCCTATATCAAGGGTCTGGATCTCATTGCCGTAACCGATCATAACAGTGCGCTCAACGCTCGTGCCGTCATGCGCGCAGCGGCCGCCCTGCCGCTGACGGTTATTCCGGGCATTGAGGTCACGACTGCGGAGGAAATCCATGTTGTCTGCCTTTTTCCGGATGCCGACAGCGCCGAACAGGCCGGGGACTTTTTTGAGAAACGGCTGCCGCGGGTCCTTAACCGCCCCGAATATTTCGGTGAGCAGCTCATCATGGACGAAAACGAGCAGGTAAAAGGAACTTTTCCCTTTCTTTTGTCGAACGCACTGGACATTTCAATCGACGGGCTACCCGACCTGGTTGAGCAATTCGGCGGTTTCTGCTACCCGGCCCACATCGACAGACCCTCCAACAGCATTCTCGCCGTGTTCGGGTATCTGCCGGATATGCCCCACTTCGCCGCGGTGGAGGTTTTTGACCCCCAACGGTTTTTCAAAGAGACCGGAAACGGCGCTGTGAAAGAGATTTACACGGTCGTCACGTCTTCAGATGCACACAGGTTGGAGGATATTGCCGAAAGAGCGCATTTTATCGAGCTGGAGAGGCCTGATTTTGCCAGTTTAAAACAGGCACTGCTGTAAGATGAAATGCGATAAAAGGCTTGATATTCTTACAAAAAACCCTGGCACGCAAATTGTATTTTACTACAAAAACTGCGCGGTGTCAAAGCGCGGGATGTGTTGTAAATCACAAATTGACAATTTTGTAACAATCGATAAAAACACTATAAATGTCTGAAAGAAAAACAACATATTTCATAAAATTGAATTACTAAAATCTCGTTATTAGACACCAAACAGAATATGTCGTATAATTTTGCAGGAATATCCTGTAAAATAGCACAAACATCAGAAAGAAAACGGGGATAGAACGAGACCTGAACCGCAAGAACGACAGAGGTACAGCGGTCAGCCCACCCAATCACCAAAGCATCCGCGGGAGCTGACGTCTCCCGCGGATGTTTTCGCTGTTACCACCTATTTTCAATATAGTATTTGGAGCCAGCGGCCATATATCGGACAAGCGCCTCGCCCGGACCGTCCCAAAGCAGGGAAATAAATGTCTCCAGATATGCTATGCTTTGTGGGACGCTGTAAATTTGAATCGAGTTTTCCCAGAAAAAGATGCTCACGTCCTTAAAATCGGTGAAACCTTTGCACCTGATACAGAAAACAGCCCAGTGGCAGATGCCGCTGGGTTCTTTTTTCAGAGGATGCCGAAGACGCTCAGAAGACCCAGACCGATCAAAAGAAGCCCTGTTACAAGGTCAACCGGGAGCGAAAAGCTTTTTGAAAAATCCCTGCCGATGCGAAGGGCCACTAAATTCATTGGAACCGATATGAGAAAAAACAGAAGAACCAAAATGGCGGCGCTGCCTCCGAAGGTGCCCAGGCCCACGCCGGTTGCAAGGTCTTCCGTGCCTGCCCCAAAGAGAATAAGCAGCGTGTTCGAGGCTGAAAGGGCGCTGCTGCAGCTTTTACAGGATTTGAGGGCGATGCGCGCGCCGACAAAAATCAGAACAAAGGCTCCGATGTATCGGCTGACAGTTCCCACAAGACTGCTCAGCGCACTGCCCAGCGCAAAGCCAGAGAGCGTTACGGCACAGTGGAACAGGGCAAAAATGAGTGCCAAAAGAAATTTATCCTCAGGCTTTCTGACCCTTGACCCTAGGTTGACGGCCAGTATTGAAATTTCGAGGTTGAGAGCAACGACCAGTATAGCCGGCTGAAGAATATCCAAGAAGTCCACCCGCCAAATAAAATTGGAGGCGCCGGAGCAAGTGCCGGACGCGGCCTACCTAATGCATATTAGAAGAGAGCGGCAATCATGCGTCCCCGCGTCAAAAAAGACGAACGGTACCCCGCACGAGGCTTTCCGAAAACAGGCGAAAAAAGTTCGAGGTGGAATAGACAGAACAGCAAAGGCAATATAAAATAGACTTACAGCCCCAAATTATCGTCGCTTTCAATCCCAAAGCACGTAAAAAGCATAAGAAATAAAAAAATTAAAATACATTGGGCAAATTACATAAATTTCAGCAAACAAAGTCCAAAGGTGTTGGAGAGTTTTTAAAACAGATTCATTATATACTGAAGAAACGGGGGACTTTTATGAGCTATATGGAATACAAAATTGGGGACGTTTCAAAATTGCTCGGGATAACACCGGAAGCAATCCGTTATTATGAGGATCAAGGGATCATCACCCCTAAAAAATCTGAAACCACAGGGTATCGGTACTACAATGTGTGGGATATTCATATTCTCATCCATGCAAGGTCCTACCGCCAATATGGCTTTTCGCTGTCCGAAACAGCGGAGCTGCTTAACAAGAGTGATAACGCGGAAATTCTTAAGCGGCTCAGCCGTCAGGAAGAGGAGATTGAAGCGCGCCTTCTTGAGAACATTAAGCTTCTCAGACTCCTGCGTGACAAGAAGGCCAACATACAGGAATCAGAGGACTTTTTAGGGGAGTATCGCATAGAAATGCGTCCGGAAATGTACCGATTTGATAATGAAAAAGACTATAAATTGTTTGAAGACGCCAAGGTGATGGGGTTGATGAAGGACTGGATAAACCATGTCCCCTTTGTCTATCCCTCGGGACTCTTCAGAAGGGAATCAATCGAGGGCGGACGGGATGAATATACTTTTGGTCTCGGTCTGGAAAGCAAGTATGCGGAGGCATTGGGGATTACCGCGTCCAAACAGGTTCAGTTCTATCCGCCGAAGCTGTGTGTCTATACCTGCTTCGGCTCCCATTCCAAGGCGAGTTTGTCAACCTACAAGCTCGAGCCCGCACTCAACTATATGACAGAGCACGGTCTGCTACTCTCGGGTGATGTGCTCAGCCGCGTGGTACTGATGCGGCGTGAAAACGGTGAGTATATCAACCGGCATCAGGTTTGGCTGCCGTTTGAATAAACTGCTCCGAACGTCCGGATAAACTCCATTACGACAAGAACAGCGTGGGTATGAGACAAAAACCCACGCTGTTCTATTGCTTGGAACGTTAAAATTTCTACTATTTTATACTTGACTGTAAAGCCCCTTTATATAGTACCGTTTTAGACACAGATTCTGCAAATTTCCCAGAAAACCGGATGGTCAAAACGATTATGAAGGGTGGAGATACAATGAACAACATAAAAATAGCCATTTTGGGCCTGAATCAGGGCTATAAGCTAGCCGTCGATGCAGAGGCCATGCCGGACGTCGACCTGATTGCCGTAGCCGGAATGGATGAGCTCTCGGTCCAGAGGGCCAAAGCCATGAACAAACCGCTCTATACCGACTACAGGGAACTGATTGACAAGGTCCCGTTGGACTGCGTGTGTATTGCGCTGCCAAATCGCCTGCACCGGGAGGCTGCGGAATATTGCGCGAGAAGAGGACTACACCTGCTGTGCGAAAAGCCCATTGCGGACAATGTAACGGACGCGCAGGCTATTATCGATGTGTGTAAGACCAATAAAGTCCGATTGCTAGTTGGACATCACCGCCGTAGCTCCAGCAAAATTCGTAAAATCAGAGATATTATCGCTTCCGGAAAAATTGGGGAGCTAATCTCAGTGCATTTTATGTGGGTATTGGCCAAGGACCACCCGTATTTTGGCGTGCCGTGGCGCACCGCTCCCGGCGGTGGCCCGCTGCTAATCAACAGTATCCATGATATTGACGATCTGCGCTTCACGACGGGCATGAAAATTGACAAGGTGTACGCGGCAGCCCGCAACAATATCCGCCGCAACAAGGTGGAGGATTCCATTGCCATCGTTATGGAGTCGGAGGACGGACCGACTGCGACCTATTGCGTGTCCGACGGTATTCCCTCGCCCTGGAGCTATGAACTGACTGCCAAAGAAAACCCGAATTTCAGCTTTGTTGACCAGCAGGACTGCTACTTTTTTATGGGGACGAAGGGTAGCATTGCCTTCCCAAGCATGACCTTCTATTCTTATGAGCAGGAGCATTACGGCTGGTATAATCCGCTTAAAATTGAAAAGCTCGAAGTTACAGATAACGATCCCATGCAGGCGGAACTGCTGCATTTTATTGATGTGGTCAGAGGAGAGGCTGAACCCATCTGCACCGGTGAAGACGCCTTAGCGTCTCTAAAGGTGGTTATGGCGATCAAAGAATCAGCCGAAACAGGCAATCCGGTGTTCGTCGGATAGGTTGTCAAGGGGGGCGGTCGACCCTTCCTCCGGCCGTTCCCCGCAGAAACACGCGGAACCTGTAAGTGGGAGTGATCACGACGAAAATGGCAAGAAGCACGGAAAACAGCTTGTTTTCCGTGCTTCTTAAACGGCAGGTGGGAAGAGAGTCCGGTTCAAAAAGGGGTTTGGGCCCGAGCATGCCGGCTAAACCTAGGCATTTTTCTCAAAAATTGCCTGAGTCGGACAGCTTTCGCTGCAAAGTCCGCAGCCGACGCAGAGTGCCTCGTCAATGCGGTAAACGCCGATCTGACTGATGGCCTCAACCGGGCACACATCGGCACATAGTCCGCAGGAAGAGCAGATTTTTCGGTCTATCACATACAGCAATTTTCGTTACCCCCATCATTCGAGCATTCGTTTTGCCGGGCTACAGCAGGCCGGCAATAATATCTTTTTGAAGATTGTTCGTCCCTTCAACGATGGATAGCATGCGGATATCGTTCCAAAGTCGTTCCATCGGCGTACCCTTTACCAAAGCGGCGGCCCCGATGATATCCATGGCGCAGGCACCAATTTCCTGTGCGGTCCGGCTGGCGGCAAGCTTCGCCATAGAGGAGGCAACGGCAAAATCCTCCCCGCTGTCAATCAGCCAGCAGGCCTTCCAGGTCAGAAGCCGTGCCATCTCGATTTTGGTTGCCATATCTGCGAAGCTGTGGGCGATAGATTGAAATTGAAAGATGGATTTGCCGGCGATTTCCCGTTCCCTTGCAAAGCTGAAGGCAAAATTATAAGCGGCGCTGGCCATGCCGACAGAGGCCGCGGCGATCAAGGCCTTTCCGATATCCATGGTCTGATGCAGAAGGAAATAGCCGCTGTAGGGTTCGTTGTTTTTTAGGACTAAATTGTCCGGAATAAATACGTTATCAAAGGCAATATTTGAAATTCGAGCATAGTCCAGGGTGTTGAGCTGGCATTCCCGATCAATTTTCACGCCGGGGGTACCTGTCGGTACGATAAAGCAGCGCAGGGAAGATTTTTTGTGGAGTTGATCTGTAAAGGCGAAAAGTAAGATGTATTTTGCCTCCGGTGCGTTCAGAATATAGCTCTTATAGCCATTGATAATATAACCGCCCGTTGTCTTCTCGGCAAAGGTATACATGGATTTCAGGCTAGACCCCCCGGTCGGCTCCGTCAGGGCATAGGCCAGCAGGCAGGTGTTTTCACCGATGCAGTCCGAAAAAATCAGCTTTTTCTGAGCGTCGGTTCCGGCAAGCAGGATCGGCTGGATTGAATGAATATTGGTTTCAATGATGGCTGCAAGGCTGGGCACATAGCTCGAAATTTCTTCCATCAGGAGGGCTGTTGTCACGATATCCAAACCCAAGCCGCCATATTTTGCCGGAATAGTCGGGCATATCAGATTTTTCTTCCCCAACAGGCGGATCAGATGCCAATCGAAGCTGCCCTCGGACATAAATTGATGTCCATCATAATAGGGTTTAATTTCTTCTTCACAAAGCGAATGAAGGCCGTCAACCAACATTCTCTGGTTTTCGCTGAGCGTAAAATCCATAGCAGTCACCCTTCCGCACAAGTCAATATGTGTTCAGCTTTGGTCCCTAGAATTTATTCTTTTTCCAAAGCAAAAATTTAATATACTGGTCCAAATCTTCAATTGCTTCGTTATCCAGCAAGAAAATATTGCTGATTATCTGCTGTATGGAAGCGGAGACCGGCTGATAAAACACATCGTTTTCATTGGCGGCGGGCTCTGCCTTATCACTTTGCTGATCGAGATTTTCCAAAAAATAGTTTAGGGGCTTTTCCAGTGTCTCGGCTATTTTTTCAAGCTGAGATAAATAAATCTGCCGTTTGCCTTTTTCGTAATTGGACAAGGCAGATTGGGAACAGCCAATGGCACCCGCAAGCTGTTCCTGATTCATCTTTTTCTCTTCTCGCGCCGTTAGGATGCGTTTGCCTAATTCGCCCAATTCAGTTAGCTGCACTTTTTATGGTCCTTTCAATAGAACGTTCCTGTTACTGATAAAGTATCAAACCGGCTCGACAATAGCAAGAAAAACGTTATTTCTTTCGGATATATTGATTGGCCCTCCATTTTAATCCCACCGCTTTGACGGGGAAATTTTATGAGAGGAGGAACAGGGTGACAGCCTTGCTCCTCCTCATGGCAGAGAGAAAACACATATACGAACCGATGCAGGACGAATCGGAACATAACGATATGGAGATAAGCATCAGCCTAAAGCGTGGCCTTCAGACGATTGCGGCGGCTATTAATAGAGGAGGCCCACTTTCTTAGCCTGGAAACTCAGCTCGTCACGGAAGTCGGGATGTGCAAGGTCGATCATCATGGCTGCGCGCTTGTTTGCGGGCTGCCCCCACAAATTGACGCAGCCGAACTCTGTTGCAACATACATGACGTCGGAACGGGGTGTTGTAATGGGCGTGCCCGGCTCAAATGCCAGATTGATTCGGGATACGACGCTGCCGTCGGGTTTAACAGCCGTGGAAGGCAGGCAGATAATAGAAATACCGCTGGGATTACGCAGGCAGCCTCTGACAAAGTCCAGCTGTCCGCCGGTCGTACTAAATTGCTTGAAACCAAGACCCTCGGAGGCGACCTGCCCGGTCAGGTCGACGGCCAATGCGTTGTTAATGGAGACAAAATTGTTGATCCGCTCGACCAGAGCGGGCGCAACCAGCTTACTCATTGGCAACGCAAGCACGTTTTCATTGCGGTCCATGAACGCATAGAGCTCAGGGCCTCCGAGGCAAACGCTGGTGACGAGCTTATTGGGGTACAGATTGTATTTCGAGCCGTTGAAAATGCCCTTCTTCGCCAGAAGCACCATGGAGTCGGTGAGCATTTCTGTATGTATACCCAGGTCCTTCTTGCCGTCAAGCATATATCCGACCGCGTTGGCTGTTCCGCCCACGCCGAGCTGGAGGGTGGAGCCGTCCTTGATTAAGTCAATAAAATGACTGGCAATCTGCCTGTCGGTGTCGGTCACTTCGGGATTCGGCAACACGCCGGGCGGATTGGAGACTTCATAGACCATATCCACTTGGTCGATATGAATGAGGTTGTCTTCGCCATAGACCCAGGGGACCTTGTCGTTGACCTGAATGATAACGCGCGCCTTGTTTTCCATGATGTACCTCATATAAGCGCTGCCGATAACACCGCCGTTGAAGTAGCCGTTTTCATCCATCGGTGCTGTTTCAAAGACGACAACGTCGCTGGGCATGATCTCCTTATGCCAGATGTCCATGGTAGAAAAGTGGACGGACGAAAATTCACACAGGCCCATTTGAATGGCCATGCGCTCAAAAGGTCCTACAAAATAGGTTTTCAATCTGATGTGGCCCCGGAGCTCAGGCGAAATACGCAGCGGTCTTAAGGCTAGGGCGGCAAAAATGGTCAGGTTATCAAACTGCTTGTAATTATCCAGAAGGATGTTTACCAAATCCGTGGCGATCGTTCCCGCACATCCGCAGTGAACTGTGGTGTTGTCTTTAATGGAAGCCGCAGCCTTTTCCAAGGTGGTCAGTTTCTGCTGATACTGTGACTGGTAGCTCATTGGCATAGCTCCTTTCAAAATGTGGTATTTTGCTTATTCGTAAATCTTTTCGCCTTCGGCATATGCGTTGAGCGCGTCCATTTCGCTGTTGCGCTTATTGGTGGTGACAAGCTCTCTTTTGCGCTCGCTGTACCATTCGTGCTGAATGATGTTGGCGAGTATCTCGTTTGAGCCGGTCCAGATCATGGCAAGCCGCATATCGCGCACCATTTTTTCAATGGGGTAAACGTCGGTATACCCGATGCCGCCCATGCACTGCATGCTGAGGTTCACAACATCCCAGCACTGCTCTGTAACAAACTTTTTGCTCTCCGAGCAAAGGCGGCGGACCAAATCGGGATCCGTATCTTCGGAGTCGCAGGCTTTGGCCGTTGTGTAAATAAACGAGCTGCAGGAATCGAGCTTGATGGCGGCCTCTGCAATTTTGAAGCTCACGCCCTGGAACTTGTTGATGCTTTTGCCGAAAGCCTTCCGCTTGGTCGTGTAATCCGTCGCAATTTCGAGCGCCGGTCTTGCCGCACCGATGGTCATGGAGGCCGTACCGAAGCGCTCGGGAATCATCATTTGGTTAAAAACGTTGTAGGCTTTATTGTATTCGCCGATGATGTTTTCCTTCGGAACTCGAACATTATCGAAGACCAGACGTGCCGTGCCGCCGCCGCGGCAGCCCATCAGACCGTAGAGGTAGTCTGTCTGCACGCCCATCTCGCGCTCAACCATGAAGCAGGTCATGGAGTCGGCAGGACCTGCACCGGGGTTGGTCTTAGCATAGACGAGGAAAAAATCTGCGCCTTCACCGCCGACAATAAAGCGCTTCTGACCGTTCAAAATAAAGTCATCGCCGTCCGGCACGGCTGTCATCGTCGAGCCGAAAAAGTCTGAGCCGCCTCTAGGCTCCGTCAGGCATTCCGCCGCAAACTTCTCGCCTTTGCAGATGGGGATCAGGTATTTTTTCTTTTGCTCCTCGGTTCCAAAGTGGACAACGGCCTCCGGCACGAGAGAACCTGTTACGCCATAGGTGCAGGCCATAATATAGCCGTTCACGGCGAGCTCGGGAATGGCTATAACTTCATCCGCCCATTTCAGGCCGCGTCCGCCATATTCCTTCGGAACCCGCAGACCGATCAGGTTTCTTTTGCCCGCTTCTTTTAAATACTCTTTTGGATATTTAATTTTATCCGCATCCATGTCCAGAATGTATTGACGATCAATCGAGTTTGCCAGGGCTCTGGCTTCGTCGCGCAAGGCCTTTTGTTCCGGGGTCATAAGAAAATCAAACATAATAAGTGCCTCCATGTCATTACAAATTGTAATATATTATAACAATATTATTACTGTCATAATATTATTACGACACAGCCCCTTTGTCAAGCACAATTATTACATATGTAATAATTGTGCTTGACAAAGGGGCTGTGTTGACTTGTGTGATGCAGTGCTTCGGGACACGGGGACACCTGACCGCCTGTACACTGTTTTGGCAACAGCATACAAAAAAACTTGGGTCAGGACCGTTTGTTATCGCTGCCGCTTGGCAAAAAGACTTTCATGTTTCCAGAGACACATGAAAGCCTTTTCGGTATTGCTTACAGTTTTAATAAAGTTTGCCCCAAAATTAAAACCGGTGGACACATAAAACTAGTCAGACAAATTACAGCCGTCAAAGTCGTCCTCGCGCATCAGCGGGGTCGTTAATATTTTCTCTTTCAGCTCCTGACGGTAATTAGGATGTGCAATCTTGATAATAGCTCTGATTCGATCCTTCATAGTCTTGAGAAACACGTCAGCGATGCCGAACTCGGTAACTATATACATCTGAAAATTTTTGGGAGTAGTTACTATAGAACCTTCAGGCAGCCATGGAACAACGCTGGAACGGACAACACGATCCGCGTCTTTGTATGTAGAGCGGAGGCACAGGAAGCTTCGCCCGCCCTTTGAACGCATTGCGCCATATATGTATGCTATTGAACCGCCGGAGCCGCTGTATGGCGTGAGGCCCTGAGCCTCGGAACACGCCTGACCCAAAAGGTCGACCATCAGCGTGCAGTTAATTGCAAAAATATTTTCCTGTTTTGCAACTTCGAACAGTTCAATCATTCTGTCTCTAGGCAAGAGCTTCATTCGTGGATCGGTTGAAATGAACTTGAAGAAACGATCGCTGCAGCAGGCCGGGCTGCAGGCCAAAGCTTTTGTAACTGTGCCGTCCTCAATCAAGTCGACCATCGCATCGCAGGCAACTTCGGTATAAATTTCTAGCGGTCCCACGCCATGAAGGTGTGTAAGAATTTCGTCACCAAGACCGCCGTAGCCAACTTGAAGTTTGTCGCCTTTTCTGATCAGGGGAATAAGATGTGCAGCGATGTCCTTATCTACCTGCGTTGGAGGAGATGGCGGAATTTCAATAGGTTCTGTGTCATGTTCCACAATGTAGTCAAGATCGCTGACGTGAACAGCGACGTCCTTGTATTCACCGGGGATGGGATATTGCCCCGTAGCATCAATATAGGCAATTTTTTTAGTGATTCTCGAATCGTTTACGACCAAGGAGGTGGTGGAAACACCGTAGTGACCCACATTGCAATAGCCATTTTCATCGGGAGGACAAACGTGGATGGCAACAGTATTGCAATTGTAGGCAAAAATGCCATCGTCAAGATGATCATATCCGCAGCTATGCCACTCTTGAATGCCCATTTCACCTGAAATACGCTCAAGGGGAAGGTTAAAGAAGCTAATTAAACGGCAATGCTTTTTGCTCTCATAGTCAAAGAGCATATCAAAAGGTGAGGTAGCAACATTATACAAGAAAATAATATCATGATAGTTTTCCATGTGTGCATGAATTTCATTGAGCATCGTATACGGAATTTCGGGGCCCTGTCCCATCCAAACAATGTCGCCCGGTTTGATGACTTTAGCAACTTCTTCATTTGTAGTCAGATGCGCTTGATAGTGTTCTCTCCAATCTGCCATAACAATTCTCCATTCTAAAAAGTATTTGTTGACTTGCCGTATTCTCTTAGCTGTAAAAATACGCTTGCTAAATGGCTTGTGAGTGACTTGCTTTATAAAAAATCAGGTCTCTGCAATTTTTGCATGCATTTCCTTCATACCTGCCACTTCGTCGCAGACAGGTTTCCATTCACAGGCATGACAATCCATATGAATATCCGCAAGCATATGGTTTAGTGCCCTTGTTATGGCGGCACTTTCGTCCGCCAGCCGCTCCAATTCCGCATAGGGCGCTTCGGGCAATGTGATAAACAGTAGCATTACAGCTTTCACGTGGCTGTTTTCCTTGTATTTGCTTATAAACAGGTTTCCAAGCTGCTCAAAACGCAAACCGGCTATAATGGCATCTTTTGAAACACGGGCCTGTTCCCTGTTAGAAAGGGCGGAAGCGCGCATCATATAGCCGATAGGGTAAACATCGTATTTTTTCATCTCGATATTCTTAATGATGGCATAGGCCTCCTGGTCATCGTTCTCGCCAATGTTGTCGGTGAGCAGTATAGTTACTCTTGCAAAGGGCGTGTTTTCGGTTAGTTCGTTCAGATCCTTTCCAATAAGCAAAACACGGTCGCCCGATACGAGCGCCTCGTTATCGGTTATAAGGGTGTAGGACACGCTTGGCAGCGTACTTTCTCCCAATTCAAAGGCTGCCTCTCGAGCGAGAATAAGCCCATTCCGCTTGTCCGATTTGGCAGCAGCAGCCGGGTTATAGGCATAAGCCCGCACTTTTTCGGACGCTAACAGCGTCGTTGTTTTACGGATGATGGTGTCATATAGCTTCATTACAGTGTTTCATCGATATCTTGGCTGTTGTGGTACGCCAAAAGCTTGTTGTAAATTTGTTCAACGAGCTTCATGTCGGCGTTGGTGATATACACGATGAACGACAGAACAAAAAGAACGCCAATAACAATTGCGACAATCAGATACCAAGCCATACCCCAACTCCTAATCCATGCCCTTTTGACGGGCATATTCCGCTGCGCCCAATGCCCCCATCAACTGGGGATCAACGTTCAGCTCAACAACTTTGATTTTCAACACTTCTTCAATTGCTTTTTTGAGGCCTGCATTTTTTGCGCAGCCGCCCGTCAGTGTGATGCTGTTTTTTGCGCCGGCCTTTTTAGCCATGATGAAGCAGCGTTTTGCAACCGCAAGCTCAATTCCGGCGGCAATTTCATCGCGGGGCTTGCCCTCTCCGACAAGGGTTATCACTTCGCTTTCGGCGAAAACCGTGCACTGTGCAGTAATAGGAATGGTGTTTTTCGCCGTGAGTGAAAGGTTTGAAAAGTCCTCAATGCTCATTTCAAAAGCATTTGCCATGGCCTCGAAGAAGCGGCCGGTTCCGGCAGCGCACTTATCGTTCATTGCAAAGGATGAAACAGTGCCATCCGTGTCAATGGAGATGCCCTTCACGTCCTGACCGCCGATATCAATGATGGCCTTGACGCTGGGGTTCGTTATATGCACGCCCATTGCGTGGCAGGAGATTTCAGAGATATTCTCGTCTGCAAAGGGAACCTTGTTGCGACCATAACCCGTTCCAATCAGATAAGCTAAATCGGTGGGCTTTTCTATTTCGGAAATTCCTAAAGTTGCCTGCTCAAGCGCTGACTTTGCGCTCTGCTCGGAGTTAATCTTGCTTTTAATCGTAACGGCGCTGACAATATCCCCGGCCTCATTGACAATAACGCATTTTGTGTAGGTTGAACCTACATCGCAGCCGCCATAAAACTTCATTTTCATCTCTCCTTTTACTACCACGTCAGATCGTCATCGTAATCAACAAGGGTGGGATCAAGAGGCTCGGCTCTGAACACGGTTGTCATGTATCTGTTGACGCGGTCACGCATGGCTTTTCTGGATACTGTGCGGGGATCCATTAGATCGTGCTCGATCCAAATTAAATGAATGCCGCGTTCTCTGGCTTGATCCTCAAACAGTCCCTGCAAACCCGCAAAATTTTTGCAGGAAACATGATTATACATGAATACGATATTGGCGTTGAACTGTTCGCATATTTTCCAGCACTCGTCGAGCGCATTGACGTAGCCGCCGTTGGAGTGGGAGCGCATGGTCATTCTTTCGTAGCCTCTGGCCATGTCAAGCAATACCTTTTGCTTGTCGTGCTCATCATAGTGATGGTAGGCGAGCATACACTCCATATCGACCAGCGTTTTGATACCCCAGCAGTTCTGCGCCCAATAGGTAAAGTTTGAATAGTAGTGCGCTGGGCAGGACCAGACGATTGCACGATACTTGGGTTGATCGTCGGCTGCCTTGGACTTTTCGTAGCCTTTCTTCATGAGCGCTGACACCTTGGCGTCATACTTGACAAAATTGGGGTCAAGAGAACTTGCAATCTGCATTTCATATTCTCTGTGAAGGGCAAGAGCAGCCCCACAAACCTGCGGATAGGGCGTACAGTTAATGTCCCATTTGTCGATCATGTAACCGCACTCCAGGTTGTAGCGCTTAACGCCCTCAAAAAATGAATCCCAATCGAATTTCACACCGAACTGCTTTTCGATAAATTCAACAGCCCCCCAGAGGTTTTTAATTGCGTATTCCTGAACCTCCGGCTCATTAAAGCGCTGAGGAGGGGTAATCTGATAAGAGGGCATTTTGAAATATCTGTGGCTGAACATGGTAGAGGCTGCGCTGCCGTCGCAGGGCATGGCGCTTGAGATATAAGCGGAACCGATCTTGGGAAAATCGTCTACAACGCAGCAGCCGGCATCGGCGGCCGGTAGCGGGCAGACGTCGGAAGCGAGCCCGTAATGCTCAATGGCATCTATGTAGTACATATTTGCCTGCTGGTCAATTTCACCGGCTTCAAAGATTGGCAGCATTTGTATGAGGATGCCCTTGAGTGTGGGAAAGCCGTTCATAATCTGAATGGGCATCATCTCATCAAAAATAACGGTTTTCTCTCGTAGCTTGGCCGCCCGCTTGGACTTGGGATTAAGGTTTTCATCGCGCGCGAGTATGTCACAAAGCATTTTGGCAGAGTTTCGCAAAACGACAAAGAATTGCAGATGGGCGTAACGCAGTTCATAGCTGCGAAGGCCTACGGTATGGCGATCAACAAAGGCCGGTGTCGTCAGGTAGGAAACAAGCCAGCGATATCGCATAAGTCCCTTTGTCAGCTGAGGAAGAACCGGCGCAAGTGTGGTGCCCAACATACCCAGCATTTTCAGCCAGCGGAAATAATCATAAAATGTATCCCTCAAGCCCTTCCACTCACGGTGCGTTGTACAGCGGCGGTCAGCCTTATAAAGGTTTCCCAAACCCTTTCCAGTTTTTGCATTGTAAGACATTCACTTCACCTCCTGAGCATTTCTTGCCTTTATTTTTTTAATCTCAATGCTTTCTACGAAGGCCTGAACGCGTGTACGGAGCTGCCCGCTGGTTCTGGACAGGTACGGACGGTCGATGGACAGTGTCGGAATTTTGTACTCGTTTTGCATCACATGACTTGCAAGTGCGCGCTCGTAAGACCAATAGGTGCAAAATTTAATCTGCTCATAGATGATGCCGTCTGCGTGAAACTCGTTTTTTAGCTGTGCTGCAAAGTCTAGCCGCTTTTGAACCTTGTGTTGGGCACAGTGGCGGACGCACAGGGTACTCTCAAGATACTGACGGCACACCTGTATGAGCGCATTTTCCTGGTCGTTTAGTAGGATCTCTTGGCGTCCGGGAAAGCTGCCATAGCAAAAACGGTCAGCGACAACCAATGCTCCGCTGTCTTCTATGAGAGATACAAGCTCGGGATCATCTATTTCGGAGCCAATCAGAACAACCTTGATGCGGTAGTTCTTTTTCTTATCCGGCTCTCGGGTCTTGAGCTCCTCAAGCGTTTCTCGGAGCTTATCAAGGATGAGGTATTTGGGACAGGCATAACTCGTCAGGGTCAAAATATGAAATTCATAGCCGGTGATGTTGGGATTTTCCCGCTTCCGGAAGTTGCCTATTTCGGTAATAAGGCGGCAGACCTCGTTGTGCTCATCAACGGCTCTGCGGATTTCACTGTCCGATATGTCAATGCCGTAGTTTTCGTGCAGCGGTTTTAATACCTTCCGGCTGATCTGTTCGGCAACCTGTTTTACACAGTCCTCGTTATCGGAGGTTGGTACTTCCATGTTGCACCAGAAGAAGCTTTTTTTGTCCGGGTCGTTTGTTTGGAGCACTTCCATGTTCTCCATGCTGCGGTTCATGCACTCGCAGCCGTCAACGCCGGCCATCGCATCTAGAAATCGGTAGCCGCCCTCGAGGCCTCTCTCAAGCAGTGCCCTGGCATACTCGCAGGTTGCGTTAGACATGTAGTAGGTTGCCAGTTCCATAGACCCGGTTCTCGGCGCTCGCAGTCTGACCGAAAAGCATTTTCCGAGATTGAGCAGCACCTCCGGCATGTGGTAGCAGGTATAACCGATGGCAATCCCGCCCTCGCTCTGTGCCTGCCTGACCAAATCGTTGTTGGCCTCCTGTAAGAGGGTCTCAAAGTAGTAAAGATGCTGTAAATCCTTCATTTTAACACCCCGTTCAAACGATTTCTATGTTTTCAAGCGCCTCTTGAACGCCTTTTACCAGTTCTGAATTATCCGGAAGCGCCATAATGCTTTTTCCCAAAACATCAAACAGCGCAAGTTCCTCATCGTCCGGAATATATGCAAGCACAGGTATCTCCCCTGTGTGGATGTACGTTTTGACAGACGCGTCATTAAATCGGTTTACGATCACACCGATCTTCCGGTACATGACAAGATCGTCGGCGACCTTCTTGATTGTCTGGATGACCTGGGTTCCTTTTTTACTGGGATCAGTCACCAGAAGCAGATGGGTAACCTTTTCCATGACTCTGCGGTTAATCTGCTCTATACCGGCCTCGCCGTCTATCACAACAAAGTCGAACTGGCCGGAGAGCATGCCTATAATTTCTTTCAAATATGCATTAATGCTGCAGTAGCACCCCGCGGCCTCAGGCCGCCCAACAGCAATAAATGTAAAGCCGTCTTTTTCCACCATCGCGTCCAAAATACGAAAATTTACTTCGCCCAAGAGTTCCTTGGCTCTTTTTTTTTCTCTGTCACCCGCACCGGCCTCCGTAATCGCTCTGCGGATATCGTCTATTGTCTGGCTCACTTCAACGTCCAGCGCCGTAGCAAGCCCCACCGCCGGATCCGCATCAATGGCGAGGATTCTTGCCCCTGTATGCGATTTCACGAGCTGCCGCACAATCGCCGCAGAAATGGAGGTTTTACCAACGCCGCCTTTTCCAGCAACGGTTATAATTGCCTTTTCCATCATAGAATTCCTTCCGTCCGCCGCATCTAATTTGGCGAATTTGGCGTTGGCGACTAAACATTTATTGACACGAGCATAATCTGTCAGTTAATATGACATTTAGGGATATACGGGTAATGGTTATCGGCCATTTTGCCAGTGCTTTGTGTGGAACGGTCATCCCGATTAAAACAACCCCTGTTGTTTCAATCGATTGCTACATGGCTTTCACCTATTTGAGCCGCATTTTTTTTGTCAAGTATCGCCGGCGAGAGATTTTCCGGCGATACTTGACATGGAACCAGAGCAAGTTCAGTATTTGAAAACCGTTCTTGGAGGGTTATCTTGCATTAACATCCTCAAAGCACCGGTTATCAACAAAAATGGAGACGCAAATCGTCAGCACATCTCGAAAACGCCGGCAGCACCCATGCCGCCACCGATGCACATTGAGACAACGCCGTACTTCTTGCCGCGGCGCATCAGCTCGGATAGAAGCTTGCAAGTCAGGAAAGCACCTGTGCAGCCAAGGGGATGGCCCAGAGCGATTCCCCCGCCCAGCGGGTTAATATCGTCCATGCGGTTATCTATGCCGAGTTCTTTCGTGCAAGCAAGAGCTTGTGATGCAAATGCTTCGTTTAGCTCGAACACATGGATATCCTCCAAGGCCAAACCGGCAATCTTCAGTGCCTTCGGAATCGCATACACAGGACCCATACCCATGTAATCGGGTTCACAGCCTGCAACGGCATAGCTGACAAATTTGGCGATGGGTTTAAGTCCCAGCGCGTCGGCCTTCTCCCGGCTCATGATAACGACTGCCGCCGCCGCATCATTCATCTGAGAGGCGTTGCCAGCGGTAACCGTGCCGACCTTCGGAATGAATGCGGGCTTGAGTTTTTCCATGTCGGCCATTGTAAGACCGTAGCGGATGCCCTCGTCTTTGCTGAAAGGCTCAACGACCTTCTCAACTTTGCCGTCCTTGCGGAGTCTGGCTTTGACGGCGTCTACAGGGATAATTTCGCCGTCAAACTTGCCGGCGTTCTGGGCTGCCTCGGCGCGATTGTGGCTCATAAGACCGAACATATCCTGCTCTTCACGGGAAATGTTGTAACGTTTTGCAATGTTTTCGGCAGTAATACCCATCTGCGTATAAGCCTTGGGATTACCTTGTGCCAGACCGACTTCGGCAGTGGCAAGGTTTCCGCCCATCGCAATCATGGACATGGATTCTACACCGCCCGCAAGAATAATGTCCGCCTGACCGGCCATGATGGCGTTTGCACCCATGGCGATGGCCTGAAGACCGGAGGAACAAAAACGATTCACAGTCTGCGCAGGGACTTCCTTAGGAATGCCTGCGTTTAGCATGACATAACGTGCGACATTGTTGCCCTGCTCCGCTTCCTGAAAGGCGCAGCCGAGTATCACATCGTCAATATCCTTCGGATCAAGCTGGGGGACCTTGGCGAGAACACCCTTTAATACCTGTCCGCCGTAAACTTCGGGTCTTGTATCCTTCAGTGAGCCGCGTTTTGCTCTGCCGATGGCACTGCGGCCGTATGCTACAATGACAGCTTCTCTGATTTCACTCATTATATTCTTCCTCCTTAGTTGCGCAGCGGCTTGCCGTTAGACAGCATGGCCATAATACGATCCTGAGTCTTCTCGGTACCGGCGAGTGCCAGGAAACCCTCACACTCAATATCGTGGAGCTGGTCGATGGACATCTCGGTCCCGTACGGGATATCGCCGCCGGTTACGGCTTTGGCAATGAGCTTGCTGATATACTCGTCGTGATCAGACATCTGGCCGCTGCCTTTTGCCGCTTCGATTCCGGCAAGAAGCATGCCGTAGCCAAACTCGCCGACGACATTGATCATTTGTTTGACGGGGGGCATATAGCCTCTGTCTGCTAGTGTCAGGACCTCACGCTTAGCAGCACTTGCAAGCTTTTCGCGGGTCATCTCAACGAGGGTGCCCTTGGCGAGATAGCCGTTTTCGATTGCCTCGTACGCGGACATGTTCATCTTTGCCGTTGCAATATATTGGAAAGCCGTGGCGATTGCGTTGTAGCGGTCGACCTTGGCAGTGCCGAAACAGCGGTCCATCAAACGGCGCGTCAGCTCTGTGCAGCCACCGCCGGCGGGGATGAGTCCGACACCGACTTCAACGAGACCGGAGTATGTTTCAGAAAAAGCAACTGCGTTCGGGCAATGCATCATAACCTCACAGCCGCCGCCGAGCGTCTGGCCGAAGGGCGCGGCAACGATGGGCTTTTTGGAATATCTCATTGCGCTGGTTGCGCCCTGCAGCATGCGGATTAATTTCTCGAGTTGATCAAATTCCTTGTCACAGCCCATCTGCCAGATGGTAAGAAGATCGGCGCCCGCGGAGAACATTTTGCCGTCGTTTCCGATTACCATGCCCTTCCAGTCTTCACGATCCATGCGCGCGATTGCTTCATACACGATATCTCCGACCAATGGGCCGATGGCGTTGCCGGTGCTGTGAATTTCAAGGCCCAGAACGCCGTCGCCTAGGTCGCGGAGCGAGCAGTCGTCATTTTCACTGACAACGGTCTTTTCGCTGATTTTGATGTAGGGGCACTTGGCGTCTTCAGCAGTGTAAAAGCTTTCCTTGCCCTTTGCGAGCATATCGAGAACCCACGGAACAACGGTTTCGCCTTCCGACTGCATACGCTCGACGGAGCGACGTACGCCGATCTTATCCCATATCTGGAATGGACCATCCTCCCAGTTATAACCGGTGCGGATAGCTTTATCGATTTCGCGGAAGTCATCAGCGATTTCGGGAACGAGCTTTGCGCTGTAAAGGCAAATGCCCTTAACGCAGTCCCAAAAGAATCTGCATTCCTTCTGCTCGCCATATGCCATCGCTTCGTACTTGTTGGCGGATTTGACAGCGGCCTTTACCGTGTCAAGCGTGACCTTGCCTTCAATAACATCATAGTCGTGGGTCTTGTAGTTCCATTGATACTTGACGCGTTTGCCATCAATGACGTCTTTTTTATAGAAGCCCTGCTTTGTCTTGTTGCCGAGGAAGCCCTTCTCCATCAGCTCCATAACATATGCAGGCATCGTGTATTCCGCGATTTCCTTATCGTCCTTGGAGGAGTCGATCACGTTTTTTGAGACGTTTGCGATGATATCCATCCCGACCATATCGCCGGTGCCGAAAGTGGCGGACTTCGGGTGGCCCATGACAGGTCCCGTAATGTAATCAACGGTAGCAAGGTCATAGTCATATTTTTCGGTCAACTGCATAACCTGAGCCGCGCCAAAGCAGCCGATACGGTTGCCGACGAAGTTTGGTGTATCCTTTGCATAAACGCAGGTTTTGCCCAAAATGTCCCCGCCTACGTGTGCCATTGTCTGTATTGTCTCTTGGGAGGTCCACTGGGTGGGAATCATCTCAAACAGGCCCATCCAACGAGGCGGATTGAAGAAGTGGGTGCCCATGAAACGCATCTTAAAGCTGTCGTCCATATCCTCGACGATTTTTGTAATAGAGACACCGGAGGTGTTTGAGGAGATGATGGCATCAGCCTTGGCATAGACAGCAATTTGCTTTAGGATGCTCTTTTTGATGTCGAGGCGCTCAACAACAACCTCGACAATCCAGTCTGCATCTTCCATAAGATTCAGATCATCGGAGGTATTGCCGACACGGATGTTTTTTATTGCGCCCTTGCTGAGAAGCGGCATCTGCTTGTCCTTCTGAAGCTTTGTGACCGCACCGTTCACGAGACGGTTACGGAATTCGAGGCTGTCCTCGGTGAGCCCGGCGGCCTTTTCTTTTTCGTCGAGACCGTTAAAGGGAACGATGTCCAGTAGGGTTACCTGCATTCCAACACTTGCAAGTAAGGCTGCAATGTTAGCACCCATGACGCCGGAGCCGATGATACACGCTTTTGTAACAATTTTACTCATTAAATTGCTTCTCTCCTTCTATTGGTTTTTTACTAAATTCAGCGCAAAGTATGAAATACCGCACTGGAATTTTTATTTCGGTGGGAGCACTGCACAAGCGGCATAACGCTCGCTGTGGGATAAACGCAGTTAAGCTGAATGACGCCCTGCGCTCGGCGAAAACTGGCTAGACCGGTGTGCATAGATGGCTGTAGTTATAGCTATACCGAAGGGAACTCCCTACCACATATGACTACTGCCGCCCTGCCGACCAGACGCTTCTGTTTGATTGTAGTTGTTTCTTTAAATCTATGCTAACGAGAAAGCCGCTATTTGTAAAACAACTAGTTTTAGTGCAACTACAACAAAATGATGTGTAAGGCACACAATTTGTTTATGGACTTCCACAATGAATTGTTGTATTGTATAAATGAAAATGAAATAAGGCGGTGGTATACTTGCAGCTAAAAGTAATAGAATCGTTCATTTACCTATATCAGGAGCAGAACATCTCAAAGGCAAGTGCGAAACTCTATATTTCTCAGCAGGGACTGAGCCGCCAAATTCAGGCGCTTGAGGATGAACTCGATGTGATTCTGTTTAAGCGCTCAAATACAGGTGTCGAACCGACCAATGTTTGCAAGCTTCTCTATTTTCATATGAAAAACATCTATGACGACTACTTAAGTACGATGTATGCACTTAACGATTATAAGAAGAAAATAAGCAATTCTTATTCGGTTGCCTTTGCTTACGGGGTTACAAACAGCCTGAGCTCCGATTTTATGTTCGATTATCAGAAGCACCATCCCAAGCTAAATCTTGAAATTGAAGAATGGTCACAGGCGACCTGCATCCAAAAATTGATGAAAAATGAGCTTGATGCGGCGTTTTTGGTAACGCCTCTCGATAACAAAATGATCAATTGCACGACACTCATTGAGGGAGAAATGATCATCGCCATCCATAAAAGTCATCCCCTTGCCGCCAGCAATGACCCCATAGAGTTTAAATTTATTGATGGGGAGAATCTGATAACGGGGGTACCGGAAAATGCCGTTCGAAAAATGATGGACTATTTTTGCCTTAAAACCGGTATACATCTTCGCGTCATTATTTCGTCCAGCAACAATTTAAATTTTATAAACTCTATGACAGAGAACATCGGGATCGCCCCTATTACCCAGACTATGGCGGCAAGGATAACGAATCCCGAGATTGTTCTTCGCCGAGTCATCATTCCGGAACGGGCATTTCTTTATTTTTGCACGCCTCAAAACGCGGACAGGAGTAACGTGATCGGGGATATCCAGCGATATGTGGAGCATTACTTCAAAACCACACCGGTCGAGAACTTGCTTAAGCCCAATACCGCGCCGATGCTATCAAATTCAGTCTTGGGTCTTCAGATAAATTAACGCACTTGAATTCGTGAAAAGAGGATTCGTCCTGAAACATATAAAATTTGAATATTCAAGGCGCCTTCTTGCTTTGAAATGGGCAGCGAAACCATTCTTGACCAGAACCGTTGTATCGGCTGCGTCGTTTGCACCACCAAGTGCAAGTTTGATGCCATCCATCACGTCAAGTCTTTCAATGCACCGGAACTGCTTTTAGAAAATCTTGAGCAGATCAACACCGGTGTCCGTAAGCTGCGCATCGAGAAAATTGCCGTTAGTCTGGGGACGGAGAGCAAGAGGGAGGTCGCAAACCGGCAGTGTACAAAAAAACTTTGGGTATGTCGGGGCACTGACACCTCGGCATACCCAAAGTTGGAGAAGAACTAATTTCAGGGCAGGCGTTTCGTATTCGCGAAGTGGTTGATCGAGACAAGGTTTAGCTTCATGAAGCAATGAAAGGCAGCAATCGCTCCTGTGATCCTGCACCTTGACCATTTTGATTTGACTATTAAAAAGCGCTCCGCTGTCAAGCGAAGCGATATCTTTTTTTGTTTTCTTGCCCGACTCATTTTGCGTGGCTTGCCAGAAAGCAGGCTTAATAGACCGTCGTTTTTAGCGTTTACCCTATAAAAAGCAAAAGCATCAAACAAGAATTAGGAGGACAAAGAAGTGGCTGAAGTAAAACAGAAGGTGTTGGAGTTTGCAAATAAGGTTTCGGGGACAAAGGTGGGACATAAGAACGGCATCACACCGGATGATCCACGCTACTATATTATGGAGCCGGTGGTAACAAACGAAATGGCAGAGGTGGCTCTGTGTATGGACTTCAGAAAACCGAAGAGCGTAGCGGAACTTGCTAAACTGAGCGGTAAGAATGAGGCCGACACGGCAAAGCTTGCCTTTGCATTGGCTAAAGCGGGTGTGTGTTTTGTCAACAAAATTGATGGAGACGATAAATATTGGTATGATACTTGGGTCCCCGGTATTATGGAAATGATGGTCAACAACAAGGAAAATGTTGCGAAGTATCCCCAGATTGGAAGGGCTTTTGAACACTACGGAAGAATTATCAGTCCGAGGTCCGTCGGAATTTTTCCAATGGGGGTCGGTGTCATGCGGACTATTCCGATCGAGACGGCCATTCAGGGAGAATCGAGGCATGCGTCATACGAAGAGGTATCAAAATACCTGAATGAAAACACCGTTTTCACCGTAACCGACTGTTCCTGCCGCACCTCTCGCGAAGTTATGGGTGAGGGCTGCGGGCATTTGAAAGAGGATATGTGCATTCAGATGGGCCATGCTGCCGAGTATTATATCCGTACCGGGCGTGGGCGCCAGATAACCCGTGAGGAAGCGTTTGAGATCATTCGGCGCGCAGAAGAAAACGGTCTGATGCACACGATTCCAAACTTTGACGGAAACGGGAAAACGCACGCAATATGTAACTGCTGCGGCTGTTCCTGCTTTGCAATGAGAATTGCAAACATGTATCAAAACAATGATATGGTACGCAGCAACTATCTTGCGGAAGTGACCAAAGACAAATGCGTTGCCTGCGGAGAATGCGTGGTAAACTGCCCGACGAATGCAGTAAGACTCGGAGAAAAGCTTTGCACAAAAAAACCAATCAAGATTAAAGTGCCGGAGAATCCGCGCGATACGGCATGGCCGCCTGAACGTTTTAATGTTAGCTACCGTATCAACCGTGAAAATGTCGTCGATGAGACGGGCACATCCCCGTGCAAAACCGAGTGCCCAGCACACATCGCCATTCAGGGGTATATCAAGCTGGCTGCTGAAGGACGCTACACTGAGGCGCTGGAATTGATAAAGAAAGAAAATCCGCTTCCCGCTGTTTGCGGTCGAATCTGCCCGAGAAAGTGCGAATCGGCCTGTACCCGCGCCGAAATCGACGGCCCTATAGCAATCGATGAAATCAAGAAATTCATTGCCGATCAGGACATGAACGAAAAGCAGCGTTACATACCCCAAAAGCGGCACAAATACAGCGACAAGAAGATCGCCGTCATCGGTGCGGGCCCGGCGGGTCTCTCCTGCGCGTATTACCTGGCACTGGATGGCTATACTGTCACAGTATTCGAGAAAGAGGAAAAACCGGGCGGTATGCTTGCCTTGGGAATCCCGGCGTTTCGTCTGCAAAAGGATGTTGTGGATGCGGAGATTGACATACTCAAGGCACTGGGGGTCGAAATAAAAACCGGTGTCGAGGTTGGCAGGGATATCACGCTGGATGCGCTTCGCCAAGCGGGGTACACGGGTTTCTACATTGCTATCGGAGCACAGGCGGCAAGAAAGCTCGACATTGAGGGTGAAGATAACCAGTCCGTCCTAGGCGGTGTTGAATTCCTGAAAGACGTTAACCTTGGCAAGAACGTTCGGCTGAGCGGGGATGTGGTTGTCATCGGCGGCGGAAACGTTGCCATTGACGTGGCCCGTACGGCTGCTCGGGTCGGAGCAGACAAAACGATGATGTTTTGCTTGGAGAGTCGGGCTACCATGCCTGCCCTCGAGGAAGAAATAGAAGAAGCGCTGGCGGAAAAGGTTGAAATTCACAATTCCTATGGACCAAAACGCATTATTATCGAAGATGGAAAGCTGTGTGGCGTCGAATTTAAAAAGTGTCTGCGGGTGCTGGATGAAAGCGGACGCTTTTCACCGCTGTTCGACGAGGACGATACGCTGATTGTCCCTTGCAGCGCCGTTCTCGTGTCTGTCGGTCAGGCAATTGAGTGGGGGCAGCTGCTCAGCGGATCCAAATGTGCGCTTAATCCGAATCAGACCATCAAGGGAGATGATTTCACCTATCAGTCCGCTCAGCCCGATGTCTTTGTTGGCGGCGACTGCTATACGGGTCCGCGCTTTGCTATTGACGCTATTGCTGCCGGGAAGCAAGCTGCGATTTCTCTGCACCGCTTTGTGCAGCCGGGTCAAAGCCTCGTGTTCGGTCGTGATCGCCACGCCTACAAAGCCTTGGATAAGCAAAATCTTGATCTGCAGGGCTACGACAACATTCCGCGCCAAAAAGCAGCGCATAAAAAGGTCAATGAGATATTTGCCGATAATCGCATGACCTTTACTGAAGAGCAAATGAAAAATGAAACCAAACGCTGCCTCGGCTGCGGTATGGCCATGGTGGATACATATAAGTGCATAGGCTGTGGTCAGTGCACGACAAAATGTAAATTTGATGCCATTCATTTGATTAGAAAATACGACAATGAGAGCCTATCCTTTGAGCACGTCAAACCAGCCGTTCTGAAAACCATGATCAAGCGTAAGGGCAGGATTGCCATTAAGAATCTCAAAAAAACGCTTAATAAAACGCAGGACTGATTGCATCAAATGAGCGGTATGCCGAGCCCATCTTCTTGAAGCTTGGCTCTTCTTTCAAAAAAACGGCTCAAACTCCCCTGAGCGCATTATGCGAAAAAGTGAACCTTCAAAAACCGCAGATTGATTTATTGTATAAAAGGCTCGAAGGCCCCTCGTATGCGAGGACCTTCGAGCCTTTTAATGATGCGCCGCCTAGTAGGTGACGAACTTACCACGGATAGACGTATTCATCCACCGGCTTATCGGCCGCTGTGACGGAGGTAACCGTCACAAGGGGCTGTGCCTCGCCCTGATAAGTCCCCACATGGATGATGCCTGTAACCGTTACCCAGCTGTCTTCCTCCAGCGCGGAAGCACCGTCATATTCGCAGACAATGCCGCAGGGCGCAAGATCGGCGGTGCAGCAGTACATTAACAGGCGCGCAGGCACAAATTCGTTTTCCGTCATGGAAGCAGGATCCTTGAAAACAAAGCCCTTCATTGTGATGCTGATGCCCTCGTAGCTGTTCTTGTTGGTATATATTTCAGAAAGCCAGGGGTAAAACAGGGCATCGGAAACGACGATTGAGCCATCTGCGGCTCTTTCAAGCCCGAACTGCTTTATAATGCTGTTGTCCGTTTGCGCCGTGCCGCTCTGCGCATTTTCCGTTGCCGATGGCGTTCCGTTTCCAGAGGTGGCATTTTGCGAAAGGCCAACGTCATGGACATAGCCTGTCGAAACATCCGCCGCGCTGACGGCCCCGTGCGGCAGCAGCAGAAACAGGACAGGAACAAGCAGCACCAGGCAGTGTGACGCACGGACTTTGTGTTGAGGACGGAATATCGATGGGAGCTTGAATACGGCCCAAATCAGCATCACCCCGGCAGTAAAATAGAGATACGGCAGCATGCGTGGCGTAACATAGGCAAGATAGCTGCCGCTGACAGCGAGATAGAACATCAAGCCGCCGAAAATTATAAGGCACGCAAGCTCAAGTAAAGCCTGTGGATTCAATTTCTTCATGGTGTCACACCCCCCAGAAGCGGCCGCGCAAACGCAAAAACCACCAGATAGCAGACCACAAAGACGACGAGCAGCAGCTTGAGCACAAATTTTCGGGAAAAACCGCCGGACAGCATCAGGAGGTTTTTAATATCCATCATTGGGCCGAAGACGAGAAAGCCCATGATGGCGCCTGACGGAAAAACTGAGCTGAAGCTCCGTGCAATGACGGCGTCGGAGGAGGAGCACAGGGACAGAAGAAAGGCCAGCACCATCATCAGCAGGATGGCCAGTGCATAACCGGGCGTGGTTTGCAGGAACAGGGTTTTCGTGCCGATGGTCTGGAAAAGCGCCGAAACGAACGCACCGATTATGAGATATTTACCCACGCTGAAAAATTCCACCTCGGCATGGCGGAGAAAAAGCCTGAATTTATCTTTTAACCCCGTTGCCTCCGTTAGGCCCGTCAGGCAGCCGCAGCTGCACATCATCCCGTCATAGCCGGTTGACAGCACGGCACCCGGGGCCGGTCGGAACGAGAAGAAAAGTCCGATGAGGAGTGCCGCGAGTATGCCGAGCCCCACCCGAACCGCAACGACGCGTAGACTGCCGTTAAACGCATAGTAGGTCGAGAGCATTACGACGGGATTGATGACCGGGGCTGCCGTCAGAAAGGTCACTGCGACCGATACAGGAACGCCCTTTTTTACAAGGCTTCTGAAAATCGGAACAGAGGCGCAGTCGCAGACCGGCAGACAAAAACCCATTAGGATAGCCGTCAGCATGCCAAGCCCCAGGTTTTTGGGGAACCTGCGCTCAATGGCTTGGCTTGAAACAAAAATCTGAATTGCCGAGGATAGGAGGACGCCTATCAACAGAAAGGGGACAGCCTGAAGGATGATCCCGAGGAAAACATTGATCAGCGTGTTGACCGGCGTCCCGGCGAAGTCTATGTAGCGCGAGCAGAACCAGAAAGCCGCAAAAAAATAGACGATGCACAGACAAAGTATGGTGACGGGGCTGGCGTCCCGGCGTTCAAGCATTCTCAGAATACGCGCGCTTTCCGCAACATCGACTATTTTGACACCTCTGTTCAGCGGGCGTATCAGCCTAACGGCGCTTTTCCTTTGAGCACTTGAGCCGCTGCACCGCAGGACGACCAGATCGCAGATGGAAATTTGCTCCGGTAAAGCTGCACCCGTTTTGCCGAGCAGCGCATCCAAGTTATCCCCGTCCGCCATGTGCATTACTTTCTCGATTTTACATTGACGGCTGAGCGCCTTTTCAAGAAAAATGCCTTGCAGCTGCGAAAAGGAGGCCATGCCGTTCCACTCGATCCACACTTCCTCAACTGACAGCTCGTCAATGCAGCTTGCTATTTTCTCGGCAACAGACCGCGCGCCGCTTTCAAGCTCTTTTTTCGAGAAGGAGAGCACTTGACACACAAACGCATTGCCGCCGAATTCCGCTTCACCCGATTCAAATTCAACGAGCAGAAGACGGGTTGCTTCCGACGAACGCCTGTCCAGAAGCGTGTTTATTAAGGTCGTTTTTCCCGAGCCGAGAAAACCTGTGACAACATAGACCGGTATACGCAACTTCATCACTTCCCGTCAAAAAGAGCATGAAGCTCTGTGCTGCTTAAATTTTTACCTATAAAACAAATGATATCGCCAGGGACTTCGCTTGTTGTCACGTTGAGCTCGCCTTGAACATATTGAAGTTCCAAATAACCGGTTGAGCCGCGGACAAGGCCCTTTGCACGCAGGAGATTTCCCGACAGGCCGTGGACAAGGCCGGAAAAGCGGGCCTTCAGCAGCTCGGGCGTATAGGTTTTGTCGGTTCGTATCGTCACCGTGTCGAAGGCTTCTTCTGCACCGTGGTCGTGTCCGCAGCAGTCGTCGTGATGGTGGGCAGCTTCTGGTGCGCGTTGAGCCGCCGACAGTATGCTGCCAACATCCAGCCTGTCCCACGGAACCGAATAAACCGGCGCGTCCGAGTTAAGCGTATGCAGAAGCGTGACAGCCTTCTTTGTTTTTTCTGCATCGTCCGTGCGGCTGAGCACAAGCACGTCCGCATGCTCGATCTGATCCTCAAAGAACTCGCCGAAATTATCCAGATACATGCGGCAGCGTATGGCGTCCGCCACTGTAATTTTAGCCCGGATTTTGGTGAGCTTAGCCAGTGCGGGCGTCTCGAAGACCGCTTCAATCGCGGAAAGCTTGCCCACGCCTGATGGCTCAATGACAATTTTGTCCGGCTCGTAGCGCCGAATCGTCTCAATTAGAGCTTTGTCAAAGTCTCCGGCAAGACTGCAGCAGATGCAGCCGGAATTCAGCTCCCGAACCGCAATGCTGCCCGATTTTAAGATGGCGGCGTCCACACTGATTTCTCCAAAATCGTTCTCAATGAGCACGACCTTGCTGCCGCGAAATGGCCCGTCCAAAAGCTTCCGAATAAAGGTGGTCTTTCCTGCGCCCAGAAAGCCGGATATAATGTAGATGTCGGTTGCCATGTTTGCCTCCAATTAATTCTTCAACACGTTTGTAGTGGAATGTTCTTTGTACGGACAGCAGATCGCTATATCAATTTTAGTTTTAGATTATTAATAAATATAGCGAAACAAAGATATTTTTATGTGCTTAACAGAAGATTATGGTTTTTCTGCTAAAAGGCTTGACAGATGTATTATAGATGATTTAATCTGAAGATGCAAATGCGAATTATTTGCATTTAAAATTGGAGGCATTTTTAAAATGAAGAAAGCAGCTGTTTTTGTACTTGTTCTCTCGCTGGTTATCAGCCTTGTCGGTTGCGGCACCGGCGCTTCAGGCGAAATCACAGGTGAAAAAATTAAAGTGTCCGTGTCCTTTGATGCGCTCAAGGAATTTACTGCGGCGGTCGGCGGGGACAAGGTTGAAATTTCCACCATTATTCCGGATGGAACAGAACCGCACGATTTTGAGCCGAAGGCGCAGGACCTTGTTGCCCTCAGCTCGGCCAGTGTGTTCATATACAACGGACTGGGGATGGAGCCCTGGGCGGAAGACGCGGTTACAGCGGCAACTAACAAGGCGCTCATCGTTGTTGTCGCATCGGACGGTATAACACCCATTACGAATACCGGGGCAGAGGAAATTGAGGAGCATGGCCAGTATGACCCCCACATCTGGCTGAGCCTGAAATGTGCCGAGACAGAGGTAACCAACATAAAAGACGCGCTCATCAAGGCCGATCCGGATAACAAAGACTATTATGAGGACAATTGCTCTAGCTACATCTCCAAGCTTGAAGACCTCTATAACGACTATAGTCAGAAATTTGCTTCCGTTGAAAAAAAGAACTTTGTGACGGGGCATGCGGCCTTTGCCTATCTGTGCAGGGACTTTGGACTCAGCCAGAACAGCGTGGAGGATGTCTTTGCCGAAGGCGAACCAACGGCAATGCAGCTGACCAAACTCGTTGAATACTGCAAGAGCAACAACGTAACAACCGTGTTTGCCGAGGAAATGGCCAGCCCTGAAGTCTCCGAAACCCTCGCCAATGAGGTCGGCGCCCAGGTCAAAACGATTTTTACCATCGAAAGCACTGAGGACGGCAAGACCTACCTTGAACGCATGGCCGATAATCTCAGCGAGATATACGAGAGCCTTTCAGCGTAAAGACTTTAATTAAGAAGAGCCGCAAAAAATTGTTTTTGGCGGCCCTTCTTTTTATTTGGACAGCATGGGAACAAGGGTGGATGCGTGCGTATGAGGATGACTGCGCCGCCGAATAGAACCGGATACCGTTTGAGAACATTGACAGGAAAATGGTGGCATGGTATCATAATTACGTAAAATTAAATATCCATTTCAAGTGTCCGCTTGGGCGTATGGCCTCTGCGGAAGAATAGGGAACCGTGTGAGAACCACGGACGGTACCGCCGCTGTATGCGCCTTAGGCCGCGTTCGTTGATGAAAGTCAGTCATTGGGGAAACCTGAGAAGGCAGAACGTGTGCATGGGATTTATCCCGTAGGCGCGAGTCAGAAGACCTGCTGTGAAATGCACCTGTTAGTTCCGCCGTAAATTTCGGCGGGGCTTGGGAAATGTTTGCCGGAGCGCCGCCGTATACGGCTGATTTGGTGAGATATTTCTTGGGAGGGAGCGCCGTTGTATGAAACGGAGGCTCCTTTGTTTTGCTGTGCAGAAAAATCGGCTGCAACGACTTTTGTCGTTGCAGCTTTTTTGTTTTAAGGCTAAAATTTGGAGGGAATGAAAATGAGGAAAAGATTATTTGCACTCATGTTGGTGCTGGTTTTGGTTGTCGGACTATTGCCGGGGACGGCGTGGGCAGCTGATGAAGTCCGTGAAATCAGTGATGAGGCTGCATTTTTGGCTATGGATTCCGCGGGGAATTATAAACTGACGGCGGATATCACCGTAACAAAGAGTTATGCCCAAATGTTTACCGGCACCTTTGATGGCGATGGGCATACCGTGACCCTGGCAATAAACAGCACTAATGCCAATCAGGGGCTATTTGGGTCTGTCGGTCAAGGGGGCACCGTTCAGAATCTGTTGACAGTGGGTTCGGTTACGGGTGGCAACAATACGGGCGCTATTGCGGGGAAAAATGAGGGCGTTATCCAAAACTGCGGAAACGCGGCCGCTGTTTTGGGCAGCACCGCATCCACAAAACCCGTCGGCGGCATAGCAGGCTTTACAACCGGGTCCGCTTCAGAAATATCGGCCTGCTATAATACCGGCACAGTTATCGGCGGTACCCGTGTGGGCGGCATAACAGGGCAGCTTGAAAAGGGAAAACTCAAAAATTGCTATAACACGGGGACGATTAAGTATCAGAAAACATTGGCAACGGCAACGGGCGGCATTGCAGGCTTTGCCAATAACACCGCCACAATAGCCAGTTGCTATTCGAGCGGAACTGTGGCGCCCGTATCGTCTGCATCAACGAGTCAGGTCGGTGCCGTTATCGGCTATACAACAAACGGCCTAACGGTTGAAAATAACTATTATCTTGACGGGTCATACGCCACAGACATTGGTTCTAATAATGGGTATTCGGCAGCGTCAAAGACATCCCATGAACTCAAGGCGCTGGCGCCCTTGCTTGGGAGCACCGTCTGGGCAGCAGACAGCGCTGATATCAATGGCGGATACCCGATACTCAAATGGCAATCCGCCTCCGCAGCGGAGCCGGTACTAACCATAGATGGAAGCGTTACCGCCTTGTGCGCCGACCCCGGCAACACCAACCATGCGGTAACGCTGACAGCAAAGACGGAGAATATGCCGGAAGACATCAGCGCCGTCTCATGGAGCAGCGACAATGCCGACGCCGTTACCTTGACGGAAATCTCAAACACGAGCAATACGATTCGCGTGACAGCCAATAAGGGTGGCACAGCGACGATCAACGCTGCCGTCACCGCCGGAGGCAAGCTTTACGAAGCGTCTGTAACCATTATGGTCATACCCTATATCACCACGGCAGAAATCAGAAATGAGAATCAGCCCGGCGCAGTAGCCATCGGCCAGACCGTGGAGGCAAAGGTCAATGTCATCGGCGGCGGGGAGTATGATTATGCAAACTATCCCACGCTGACCTATCAGTGGAAATGCAGCAAGCCCGGCGAAAGCTTAACCGATATATCCGGTGCGACAGGAAAAAACTACACGATTCCGACCGACGGAAGCCTCTCAGAAGAGTATTATCTCCATGTGGAAATCAGCTGTGGCGGCAAGGTTGTGGCTGATGGTACCGACAACTATCAAGCGATTCGCTCCGAGGACTACGGCAAGCTCTACCCCGTGGCCTACGATGCGGAATTTACCCTCCCGGAAGAGGTCAAGGATGGGAAAGCGCTGAACCTTCCCGCAAGTCATACCGTTGGCGGCATCACCGCCGACATTACATGGACAGACAGCAGCAACCCCGAGGTGCTTTCCACGGAAGGAATCGTCACCCAGCCGGAGAGCGGTACAACGGAGGTAAGACTAACTGCCGAATTCACTTATGGCGAGGCCTATGCCAACAGAAGCTTTACTGTTTCCGTGTGGTCTCAGGCTGCCGTGGACGAAGAAGCCAGCGGCAACGAAGCGTATCTTAAAGCGGCTAAAGACGCCCTTGGCAGTTGGTACAAGCTGACGCCTGTTTACGGCACCGATACGAATGTCGCGACGATGGTGACAAAGGCCCTGACGGCAAAGAAATTTGCCGATGTCTCCGTTGCAGTCAAAAGCGTGACGGAGGTTTACGGCAACTGCGGCATTGGCGATGAGGGGGACATTACATATTTCTATGCCGACCCAAGCGGTACGCAGGGGCTGTGGTTCGGCCGCTACAATGTGACCTTCGTGCTTGCCAAAGAGGGGAGCGCGCTGGAACTCACAAATGTGCCTGTCACCCTCTACTGGGATGTGAGCACGGTCAAAAATACCATGTCAGAGAGTATCCTGAGCGAAGTGACCGACGCATCAATTCTTGCGAAAAATGACGCACCAAGTTCCGTTACCGCGGACCTGACGCTCCCGAAGGTCGTGGACGGTCAGAAATGGACGCAGATATCATGGACGACCTCTGACCCGCGTGTCGTTTATATCAGCAACGAGAATCAAACCACTGCCGACACGCTGTTTAATCCCTATGTGGGCAAGGTTATCCGGGGGGTAGAGGACAAGCAAGTCACCCTGACGGCGGCCTTTACCTTCCAGCGCACTAATGACGTGATCGGGTCAGAAGCCCCCATCGTTTTGTACAAGACTTTTACCGTTACGGTCAAGGCTTTGGCGGGAGAAGCAGCCGAAGCTGCGAGAGATGCACTGCTTGAAAAGTTGGACACAGGCTTTAATGCCGTGGGACTTAGGGACTATGTGACCGGGCAAGCGCTCAGGGCCGAAGATGGTGTGTACGCCGTTTCCAATGATCTTCTTTTCCCCACCACGCACGATTACGGTGTGGATGGCAAGTATTACCCTGTGACCATCACCAGCAACGACCCGGAAACAATCGTCGCACCTGATGTGGCCAATGCGGCCCGTGTGGTCGTTTATCGTCCGGCGGTGGGTGGCGAGGCAAAACCCGTTACCCTGACGGTGACAATGGTGGATACACATACGGGTTTCGCCGCTTCCAAGGATTTTACGATCTCCGTTCAGCCGCTGACTCAGCAGGAAATAACGGATGAACTGAATTTGATGCAGCAGGTAAAGGCACATTATTTCGACGGAATTAAAAATGCCAACAGCGCTGCGGACAACATCACAACCAATCTGCACGCGTTTCAGGAAGCCTATCTTGATAAAAGCGGCAGCCTGGTCTGGGTCTATGACAGCGCCGATATGACAAAGCAAGGCATCATCCCGGTCGCGATGGACGGCTGGTATGACCTTCAGATCTGGCGACTGTTTAAGTCAAGCAACGCGGCGGCAATCAGCCACGAAAATCTGCTCGTGACACGTGCGGAAAACGCCAAGTCCGTAACCGTCCAAAGTGTACTTTCCAGCGAGGTGTTCGGGAAATACGGTGAGCGGTATCTCGAGAACACCACAAAATACGCGGGCTATGCCGCGCTGGCCGATCTGTATGATCAGCCGGTTTCCGAAACTGTCGTTGTACGTGGGACAAAGGATCCCGCCAGCAGCCAGCCCGTAGCGGAGACGCTGACTGTTTCCTTCACACTTCAAAGCGTGGACAGCACGTGGATAGAAAAAACGAGCGTTTCGGGCCTTGCCGAGGGCGCCACGGTATTCGATGTATTCTCCACGCTGCTTGCACAAAACGGCTACAGCTACGGCGCCCGCGGCAGCTATATCTATTATATTACAGCCCCCGACGGCACAACCCTTGAAGAGTCGGACACTGGCGCAAACTCCGGCTGGATGTATAAGGTCAACGGGGTGATTCCCAGCGCCTATCTGGCGGCCTGCCCCCTTAAGAACGGAGACAATATCGTCGTTTTCTTCACCAAGGACTACACACAGGAGCAGTGGAGCGGGTCACCGGTTGAGACAGAGACCGATGGCGTTCTGACGCCCCAGGTAACGGCCATCGACGGCAAAGCCGTCGTAACCGTCACGTCCGATGCCGTTCAAAGCGCGCTGTCCCAAAACGGCGGTAAAGTTGTCATAGCGCCTGAGATTACGGGCGCTGCATCGTTGGTGTCCGTTTCAATTGCTGCAAGCGCCTTTCAGCAGATTGCCGGCAACAGTTCAGGCACACTCAGCATTCAAAGCGATTGCGGCAGTCTGACCCTGCCGAGCGCCGTGCTGGCGGCTGTTTCCTCGCAGGCGAACGGCTCCGATATCAAACTGACCGTTGAAACAAAGTCAGCTAAGGATGTGAAGCTGCCCGCAGCCGAGCTTGAAAATGCCGTAATCGTTGAAATCAGCATCAGCTCGGACGGTAAAAACATCACGACGTTTAACGGCGGCGAGATCGGCATTTCTATTCCCGTAACAGGGGACTATAAAGCCGGAGACAGCTATAAAGTCATCGTCATCAGTGCCGACGGAACGACGGAGACACTTGTCGGAAAGGTCGTTGTCAGCGGCGGCAAAGCCACAGTCGAGGTCGCGGTGAAGCATCTTTCGACCTTTGTCGTCACCGATACGCCGATAGCCGTCTTTGATGATGTGGCCGCGGACGCTTGGTATTATGACGCGGTGCAATACGCCGCTTTGGGCGGAATGATGAAAGGCGTCGGGGAGACAGCCTTTGCGCCGGACACGAAAATTTCGCGGGCTATGTTCGTAACAATTTTATATCGCCTGGCCGGAGCGCCCGCGGTAACCGGTGCAGTCGACTTTTCCGACGTTCCGCAAGGGGCTTGGTATACGGATGCCGCTGTCTGGGCAAACAAGACTGGTATAGTCGACGGGCGCGGAAACGGCAGCTTCGGCAGCACTGAAAATGTGACGCGCGAGGAAGCGGCGGCAATTTTGTACCGCTATGCGGTATTCAGTCAGATGGATGTCTCCAAAACAACAGCGCTTTCGGCCTATAGGGATGCGAACACCGTCAGCACATGGGCACACACTGCGGTAAGCTGGACAAACGCAAGCGGATTGATAACCGGAATGTCCGCGGATACGCTCGCGCCGAAAGAAAGTATGACGCGTGCGCAGGCGGCGCTGGTATTCATGCGCTTTTGTGCGCTTATAAAAAAGTAGGTTTTAATACAGGCTGCGGTGAAAACACCGCAGCCTGAGGACAAGGGGGACACTCGCTATGGCATCAGATAAACCCGGAAACAGTTTTTCCCATTTTACAAACAAGGACTGCGCATTTTTTCCCTGTCATCATGCGGCCGACAGGGACAGCTTCAACTGCCTGTTTTGCTTCTGCCCGCTATATGCGCTGGGAGAGGATTGCGGCGGCAGCTTTTCCTATACGCCCGAGGGCATCAAGGATTGCAGCAACTGTCTGCTGCCGCATGCAAAGGGCGGCTATGACTACATCCGTGAGAATATTGGCCGCATAACTGATATGGCCCGCAGAGGCAAGTCCGAAAGGGATCCCGCATGAGATCAAGGCCGCTTGAAAGATTAACTGCGCTTATGACGGCGCTGACGCTCTGTATGTCAATGACGGCGCTGGCGGCAGCCTCCGACAAAACAAGTGACGTTCGAAACGAGACGGCAGCGGCAATCCAAAAGACGTCAGAGGCACCGCAGCCCGGCTCAATAGGCGGGGAATGGGCAGTGCTGGGTCTCGCCCGCTCGGATGTCAAGGTTTCCCAGGACTTCTACGACGCCTATTATGCCGCGCTTGTCGCATCGGTGCAGGCCTGCAAGGGCGTCTTAAGTGAAAAAAAATACACGGACTATTCCCGCGTTATTTTGGCGCTGACGGCAATCGGGCGGGACCCGACAAACGTGGGAGGCTACAATCTGCTAACTGCGTTGGGAGATTTTGAAAAGACCGTCCGGCAGGGCATTAACGGGGCCGTGTGGGCGTTAATTGCGCTGGACAGCGGGGCTTATGCAATGCCTTCCAATGCGGGTGCGTCGGTCCAGGCGACGCGCGACCGCTACATAGATGAAATATTGTCGCACCAGCTTGCAAACGGCGGTTTTTCACTGACGGCAGCGGGCGCAAGCGCGAGAACAGCCGATATTGATATAAGCGCCATGGCACTTACCGCACTTTCAAACTATCAGGACCGTGCGGATGTGAAAGCGGCAAGCGAGAAAGCGCTTAGCTATCTTTCGGCAATGCAGGATAGCAGCGGCGGTTTAATAGGGGCCGGCAGTGACAATTGCGAAACGGTAGCGCAGGTCATTATTGCCCTTTGCCAGATGCATATTTCGATTGAAGACAGCCGCTTTGTGAAAAACGGGCACACGCTTGCGGATAAACTTTTGAGCTTTTATGCCGATGGCGGTGGATTTGTCCATGTCGCGGATGGCGCTGGCGTCAATCAAATGGCTACAGAGCAGGCATTTTTGGCCCTTGTTGCCCTGCAGCGGGCGGAAAACGGCAAAACAGGCCTCTATGATATGGCTGATGCAGTCAAGCACGATACCGGAGGCGCGGCGGCCTATCTGCCCGGCAAGCAGGCTGACGTCAAAGCGCTGCCCGTTGTCTGCCCCGGTTTGACCTTTGACGATATCCAGGACCACGCCAATCAGACGGCCATTGAAGCGCTGGCTTCACGTGGTATTATTAACGGCAAGGGAAAGGGCCTGTTTGATCCGGAGACCACAATGAGCCGCGCGGAATTTGCGGCGATTGTTGTGCGGGCGCTGGGCCTTGTGCCAAAGGAAAACGGACAGTTTTCAGATGTGATCTCGGGCACCTGGTATGCCCCCTATGTCGGAACAGCCAAGCGCTACGGCCTTGTGAACGGAAGCACCGATACAAGCTTTAATCCGAGCGGTACCCTCACCCGGCAGGAGGCGGCAGCCATGATTGCAAGGGCTGCCAAGCTCTGCGGGATGGATACCGCACTTGACACGACCTCAGTACGAAATATTCTGGCGCAGTTTAGCGATTATACGTCGGTGTCTGCTTGGGCGCAGGAATCGCTTGCTTTTTGTTATGAGGCGGGCATTCTCAATCAGGATGATCTGACTATCCACCCAACCTCAGAGATACACCGCTGCGAAATCGCGCAGATGCTGTTCAATATGCTCGGCAGTGCAAAACTGCTGTAAAATGCCGAGACAGCCTTCGGTGCCCTGTACTTTAAATCGAAAGCCCGTCACGAGGAGAAACCCCATGAGAATAAGCAAATGGAGAATCATCGTCCCAATCCTGATTGTTGCTGTGCTTACCGCCGCTTTCTACTTTGGCGGTGACAGCGCAGGCCTGCAAGGCTGGCAGCTTTCTGAAGCAGCCGCCTCCGCCGAAGCAAGTGTGGCGCCGACCTCCACTGTCAATGCGCCTTCGACGGCACCGACTGACACGGCAGGGGCCGCGCCCACCCCGACCCCGACAGCAAGCTCTGAAACGGGGACGGACGCGTATCAGACAGCCCCGGTGCCGTCCGGCCTGCCCGAGCCGGTCGAGCCGGAGGCGGTGTCGGTTGGAACAGCGGCCTATACCTGCACACTGTCCGTTTCCTGCGCGACGATTTTATCCAACATGGACGCCCTTGGCGCGGAAAAACAGACGCTTGTACCCGAGGATGGCTGGATACTCAAGCCAACAAGTGTCACCTTCTATGAGGGGGAAAGCGTCTTCAATGTCCTTTCGCGAACGCTCAAGCAGCAGGGGATTCACCTGGAATTTGTCAATACCCCCGGATACAACAGCGCCTATATCGAGGGCATAGGCAATCTGTATGAGTTTGATGTGGGAGAACTGTCAGGCTGGCTTTATCGGGTCAACGGGTGGGTGCCAAACTACGGCTGCTCCCGTTATCAGCTGCAGAACGGCGACGTGATCGAATGGCTTTTTACCTGCGACATGGGCTATGATCTGGGCAGCGGCGGTATGACAGGGGGGCTCCAAAATGAAAAATCGTGATGTGTTTTCTAGTTATCATCCCATCGTTAATTTCGTCTATTTTGCTTTGGTGCTGACTTTTACCATGGTGTTCATGCACCCTGCTTTGCTTGCCTGCTCACTTATTTGTGCAGCTGCCTATGCCATTTATCTCAACGGGCGGAAGGCGGTGCGGTTCATGTTGCTGTATTTGCTGCCGATGATGCTCTTAACAGCAGCGCTGAATCCGGCCTTTAACCATAAGGGGGCAACTATTTTGACCTATCTCAGCAGTGGAAATCCGCTGACGCTTGAAAGCCTCGTCTATGGCTTTGCCGCTGCTGCCATGCTGGCGGCGGTCATTTGCTGGTTTTCCTGCTATAACGCCGTAATGAGCTCGGATAAGTTTGTCTATCTTTTCGGCCGCATTATCCCCGGCATGAGTCTTGTACTATCCATGACGCTGCGTTTTGTGCCTAAATTTAAGGCCCAGTTTAAGGCGGTCTCAGACGCACAAAAGTGTTTGGGAGTCAGGGCCACCAAAAGCGGTGCATGCCCGCCAATCAGCAGAGGACTGAAAGTTTTGTCCGTCATGGTGACCTGGGCGCTCGAAAATGCCATCGAGACCGCAGACAGCATGAAAAGCCGCGGCTATGGGCTGAAGGGGCGTACGGCCTATTCTATATATCACTTTGACAGCCGGGACCGCACGGCGCTGGCAGTCCTGCTGCTCTTTGGCGCATATATCCTCGCGGGCAGTTTTCTCAAGCTAACGTACTGGCGGTATTTCCCGATAATCAAGGGCGCAAACCTCCAGGCAGCCAGCGCGAGCGTCTTTGCTGCATATTTTGCGCTGTGCAGTATGCCGCTTGCCATCAACAGGAGAGAGGATAGAAAATGGAAACGTTCGAAGTCAAAAATCTGAGCTTTTCCTATCCGGAGCAAACCAGAAAGGCACTTGATGACCTAAGCTTTTCCATTGAGCGGGGGGCCTTTGTTGCTCTCGTTGGGGCTTCGGGCAGTGGAAAGACAACGCTTCTGAGGCTGCTAAAATCCGCGCTTGCGCCCCACGGCAGTCTTTCGGGAGAAATCCTGTTTGACGGAAGGCCCCTGAATAAAATCTGTCGACGCGAGCAGAGCGCAGAAATCGGCTTTGTCCTTCAGTCGCCGGAAAACCAGATCGTGACGGATAAGGTGTGGCACGAGCTTGCTTTCGGCCTTGAGAGTCTTGGCTATGATACGCCGACCATCCGCGGCCGCGTTGCGGAGATGGCGAGCTTCTTTGGGATCGAAAGCTGGTTTTACAAAGAGACGGCGGCGCTCTCGGGTGGACAAAAGCAGCTTTTGAATCTGGCGGCCATCATGGCCATGCAGCCGTCTGTACTGATTCTGGATGAGCCGACGAGCCAGCTCGACCCCATTGCCGCGAGTGAATTTCTTTCCGTTATAGGACGGATAAACCGCGAGCTTGGCACGACAGTCATTCTGACAGAGCACAGGCTTGAAGAAGTCTTTCCCCTATGCGACCGCGTCCTGCTGCTGGACAAGGGGAAAATAAGCTTCAACGGCACGCCGCGCGCTTTGGGAGATCGGCTCAGGGACACAGGCAGCGGCCTGTTTTTTGCGATGCCGACGCCCATGCGGATTTTTGCCGCCGTCCCCAATGCGCAAACCTGTCCTTTAACTGTCCGCGACGGGCGAGTATGGCTCGCGCGCTTTGCCGAGACGCACATACTTGTCTGGCCGGAGAAAGCGGACACCGAAGAACCCCGTGGGCCTGCCGCGCCGCCCGTTCTTACGCTCTCCGACGTGTCGTTCCGGTATGAAAAAGACCTGCCCGATATCGTGAAAGGACTGTCCCTGACGCTTGTGCAAGGAGACTTCCTTGCAATTCTCGGCGGAAACGGAACAGGTAAAACCACGGCGCTTTCGTTGATGGCAGGTATCAATAAACCCTGCCGGGGAATAATGCGGGTCACCGGAACAATCGGGCTGCTGCCACAGAACCCGCAGACCCTATTCGTCCGAAAGACCGTCCGCGAGGATTTGGACACCGTCTTGGCTAGGGGCGACGCTGCACGGGGCTGCAAGCTTGAAAAGGTTTCCCGCCTTTGCCGCCTTGAGGGGCTTTTGGACCGCCACCCCTATGACCTATCCGGCGGTGAGCAGCAGCGGGCGGCCCTTGCCAAGGTGCTGCTTTCCGACCCGCAGATATTACTGTTGGACGAGCCGACAAAGGGTATGGACGCCATATTTAAAAAGCACTTTGGGCGAATTCTGCAAAGCCTTGTCGGTAAAGGGACGACCGTTGTTATGGTTAGCCATGACATCGAATTTTGCGCCGAATATGCGCAACGCTGTGCGCTGTATTTCGATGGGAACCTCGTCACTGTCGCTCCGCCGCGGGCATTTTTCAGCGGAAACAGCTTTTACACAACGGCCGCAAACCGTCTGGCTCGGCAGCTGCTGCCGGAGGCGGTGACAGCCGAAGATGTGATTAGCGCTTGCGGCGGACAGATACCGCCGGTGCCAACGCTGCCTGAAGACGCGCATGCGGATGTTTGCGGCTCTGACAGTCCGTCTATCGTCGAAATAGCACGACCCATTAAAACAAAAGCGAAACGACTGCCAAAGCGGACACTGGCCGCTGCAGTCGTGATCTTTTTGGCGATACCGTTGACCCTGTTTTGCGGCGTGCATTATTTTGGGGACAGGAAATACTATTTTGTGTCTCTGCTTATTTTGTTGGAAACGCTGCTGCCTCTTTTCCTCCTCTTTGAGGGCCGAAAGCCGCAGGCCAGGGAGCTTGTTATTATTTCCGTTCTCTGCGCCCTCGGCGTTGCGGGCCGCGCGGCGTTTTTTATGCTGCCCCAGTTTAAACCCGTGATAGCAATCGTGATCATCTCCGGTCTTGCGTTAGGGGGAGAAACAGGCTTTTTGGTGGGAGCCGTGACGATGCTCGTGTCCAACATCCTGCTGGGACAAGGACCCTGGACGCCTTGGCAGATGGCGGCTATGGGACTTATCGGCTTTCTATCGGGATTGCTGTTTCAAAAAGGGCTTCTCGGCAGAAGCGGTCTTGCGCTTTCAGTTTTCGGGGCGCTTTCCTCGTTTGCAATTTACGGCGGCATTATGAACGCCGCCAATGTCCTCATGTACCAAGCGCACCCCACTGCCGCCATGTTTCTCGCGTCCTACATAACGGGCTTTCCGTTTGATCTCATTCAGGCAATCGCCACCGTTTTCTTCATCTGGCTGATCTCCCGCCCGATGTTGGAAAAGTTGGACAGGATCAAGGTGAAATACGGGATGACGACATGAAATTATAGGTCCATGAACGCATGGGTAAGCAAGAAAAAGCCACCGATTTCATGCATAAAAAATTAAAGTAAAAATCTAAGACATTTTTATCCCCGTGGGAGGCTTGAAGCGCCCGAAGTATCAGATATAATAAAGATGTTGTAATAATTCTGAGTCTCCGCATCAACCTTCTTGCTTTTAAGGACGCCCTGCAGTCTCTCCACCTGCAGGGCGTCCTTATTTCTTCATGTCTTTTGAAGCTTAAATGCAGTTTTCAGAAAAGCGAGCCGCATCTTGTGCGCTTAGTACGCAGCGAAATGAAGAGGTGCCGTGCTAAAAAGCCACCACTGTTTTTTCGCTTGTCAGCGCTTTACTACTTTCGGCTTCAGAGTTTGCGGCCACTTTTTCGTCCGGAAAAGGAACAATCAGCGGGATTCCCATATAGTCGATGATGTGGACATGAATCTGGTAGACCTCTGAAATAATTTCGGGCGTCATCGTTTCCAGCCCGCCATAGGCAAAGACGCGCGCGTCTTTCAAAAACACAAAGCGGTCACAGTAACGGATGGCGAGGTTTAAATCGTGAATGACAATCGCCACGCAGATGTGGTGCTCCTGCGCAATTTTTTTGACGGTGCGCAGCACTTCGTGCTGATTGCGCGGATCAAGGTTACTCGTAGGCTCATCCAGCAGCAGGAGCTTTGGCGCCTGAGCCAGCGCTCTGGCGAGCATGACCTTTTGGATCTCTCCGCCGGAAAGCTCGGACATGCTGCGCAATGAGAAATCGGTTAGATGCATTTTTTCAAGGATATCGCAAACGATTGCCCGATCCTCCGATGTTGCGTCCCACTTGATATACGGCTTTCTGCCAAGTAAGATTGCGTCAAACACGGTCATGTTAATCGGCTTGTTAGCCTGAGGAACATAGGCAATATTCTGTGCCATCTCGGTTCTGCTCATCGTATATACGTTCTGGCCGTCAACGAGCACCACGCCCTTTTCCACGGGACAAATACGGTCGATGCATTTGAGCAAGGTGCTTTTACCCGCACCGTTGTTGCCGAGGATGGCGATGCATTGATTTTCAAGGACATCAAAGCTGACGTCCTCGAGTATGTTTCTGAAGCCCCGGTTATAGGCAAAGCTGATGTTTTTGATTTCAACCATTGTTCTTAAACCCCCTGAAAAGAATGTATAGGAACAAGGGCGCGCCCAAGAAGGAGGTGATAGCCCCGATGGGTAAAATGACCGGCGCAATAATCATCCTTGCGAAGGTGTCTGCCAGAATTAGCAGCAGCGCGCCGGCAACAGCGGAGCAGGGAATCAGATAGCGGTAGTCATTGCCTACAAAGCGGCGCATAATGTGCGGCGCGACAAGCCCCACAAAGCTGATAATACCGACAAATGATACCGCCACAGCCGCAGTCAGGGAGCAAATAGACATACTGACCAGCATCACCGTTCGGGTGTTGACGCCAAGACTTTTGGCAGTATCCGCGCCACTTTCCATTGCATTGTAATTCCAGCGGTTGAGAAGAAAGTACATGAGTGAGGCCAGCAGCACGACCGAAAGTATTAGTAGCTCAGTCCAGTCCGCCGACCCAAGATTTCCGAAGGTCCAGAATACGACAGCGCTAAGTTTTGTCTCATCGGCGAAATACTGGAGCAGCGTGCTGCCCCCAGCAAAAAGTGAACTAAGGGCAACGCCTGCCAGAATAAGCCCGCCAGGGCCTAAGTCTTTTTTTAGCTGGGACAACAGGATAACAACGAATGTGGAAAGCGAACCGAATATGAAGGCGCAGATTGTTACGATATAGGGGTTGTCTATAGATACCGCAGTTGCCGCCGAGGAGGAGTTTACAACCCCTCCGCCAAAAACGATAATGCCGAGCGCGGCACCAAAGGCAGCGCCCTGAGATACGCCTAGAGTGGAGGCGGATGCAAGCGGGTTTTGGAGGACACACTGCATGACGGCACCGGAGACGGCCAGAGCGGCGCCGACCACTATAGCTGCGAAGACTCTCGGCAGCCTTATGTTCATAACGGCAATCTGGGACTGCGGTTCGCCTTTGCCGAAAAAGCTCCTAATAACCTCTGAAACCGGTATGTTCAGTGAGCCTGCACTGACGGCAAAAATGGCAACAATGATGGTTAGAAGGAAAACCACGGCAAACGTAAGCTTTTTACGCCTGATAAAGTTGTTATACACCTGTAATTGAGTAATGCGGTTTTCAGTCATTATTATGCACCAAGATCAACCTTGCCATAGCCCGCGCCAGCGGCCTCGAGCTTGCTGAGATAATTGTCATCTCCAAGGAAAAACTTGAATATCTCGTTGGCTTTATCTTTGACAACAATGTCTTTGAACTGGTCAGGATAGAGAAGACTCCCAATATAATAGGCGTTGGCAAGAGGAATCTCAACATTTGTCCAGTGATAGGTGGAGTTGGGATATTGATACAGGTTTCCTTCATTGACAGCCTGAAGCTGCTTATAATAGTCGGGGCTTTTTCCGTAATCTTCTTTGACGAGCTTGACGCCTTCAGAATCGAAGAAAATAATCTGGGGGTTCCATTCAAGTATCTTTTCCTTATCGACCAGCACGCCGCCGACAGTTTCTGAAACACCCTGTGCCGCGTCCTTAACGCCTATGGTTGAAAATACGGGGTAATTGGTGTAGACGCCTTCAATGCCGTGGACACCCTTGAAGGTCGCAGCGGCAGCAAGTGCCAGGGGCTTGTCCGCTTCGGAAATGTCTGCTGTCCTAGTTTTCAGGTCGTTAAGGCATTCGCTTATATATGTAATTATTTCCTCCGCTCTTTTCTCCACGCCGCACACATCGCCCAGCATGAGAAGCGCGTCATCAAAGTCTTTTTGGAAAAGGTTCCCTGCTGCAACGGAAACGACGGGAATATTGGTTTGCTTTTGAATATCATCCGCCACATCTTTTGTATAGGTGCAAAGTATTACATCCGGTGCAACTTTGATGATTTCCTCAGCATAATAAGCCGTTTCCCCCATAGCGTCCGTTCCCACGTTGGGTAGATTGGCCCACAAATCCTTGTTTATGAAGGCGTAGGCCTGGATGGGGCTTGTCGCATGCTCGCATTCGCCGATACCGACCGCTTTATCCGCAAGCCCGAGATATGTTATCAAACGCGGTGTGTTGCCGAGCGGGACAATCTTCTCAACCGTTGCAGGGATTTCAACCGTACGTCCCACCATATCGGTAATAGTGCGCGTTGCGGCTTCGGCTGTCTGCTCCGGTGAAGCTGAGGGGGCGGAAGAGGCCTGCTCTGCTTTTTCTCCGCAGCCGGCAAACATACAAACGGCCAAAGCGGCGACCAAAATAAATAGGATAGCTCTTTTCATGACGATAAATCCTTTCTCTTTTTGCATTTGAGTGACACCTGAGTCAAGCTTCTTTCGTGCTGATAAGGTTGTCTTTCATACTGCAGCTGATATGATTTTCCCATAGTGCTTGTTTCAGCACAAGCTCCCCTGGGGGTTCAAAAACAGCAAAATCCGCAAAAAAGTACGGTATTATAGAAACGATGCAAGCCGTTTGAGAAAACTGGGTGCCCGATTCCTAAAGACGGGGCACCCAGTTTGTGCAACTTGTCTATTCGCCGAAAAGCTCGACCGTCTTTTGTGCGACGCGTTTGGCGAAAAGTGTAAATATTTCCGTATATTTTTCCAGCTCGCCCATAAGGGCAATAGGGCCAAGATGAATATAAGGACGGCCGAATTCTGTTCCGGAAGAGTAAGCCAGCATGCCGTGTGTTAAAGCCATCGCAAGAATACTCTGCAGGGCAATGTCCGGCCCACCCCAGACACAACCGGCTGTGGCAAAGCAAGCAGCAAGCTTTCCTTCTGACTTGCAGTCAAACCGCGTATCAAAAAACCACTTCATCTGCCAGCAGGTATTTGCTACATAGGTCGGCGTGCCGAAAATCACAGCGGCGCTGTCGTTCAGAAAAGCCTTGTCTATGTTTTCCTCATTTGCGATATTCATAAGTGATACGTCGATATCCTTGTCAAACTCCGCAATACCGTCACGAATAATACCGGCCATTTTTTCGGTGTTACCCGTTTGGCTAAAATACAAAACTGTTATTTTCATGGATTTTCTCCGTTGTCTTATTCGTTGCAGGTGTTCACTTGCCAATACATTGCGACAATTGCGGTATGTGTTGTCTCGTGGACGGAGCCGTTGACGGCGATGCTCTCGAGATAAGTCCGTATCGCCTGTTTGTTTTCGTCCGAAAGATCCTGCGTCGAGGCGATACGTAGGGTGTAGTCCTCTATCGCTTTCTCAAGGGGCGCCTCATTTTCCCAAATCTGGTTTTCATATTCAAGTCTTGGGCAATAGCCGCTCAGCCAGGCAAGATCAAAGGCATACGCCAGCGCCTCATCCAAAACCGCCGTGTCCGTCTCCGCCCCGACAAGTTTATTGAGCGGATCCAAAACAGAGTTCGTCCGTCTGGACGGCTTGACCATCAGCACCCAGTTGCGACTGGCCTCCGAGAGCTTCAGAAAGGTCTCTGCCGATACGACGGCGGGCGTCATGTGTGCCAGGACCAGATCAAACTTTTTGGCCCAACCCTTTTCAGCGAGTGTGAGCGTATGCCAGTTATCCACACTAAACCGTACATCCGAGGCTCTTTCTGTCTTAATCTTTACTGCTTGCTCAATCATTTTCGGCGAGAAGTCCGTTGCGCACATATCTGCACCAAGGGCTTCGAGTGCAAATGAGAATCGTCCACCGCCGCAGCCCACGTCAAGCGCCGAAAAACCCGCCTTAACCATGCCTTCACGTGCGATGATACGCATAGCAAGGCTGTTTTCCGTTGTCGGCAGTTCTCTTGCGGCAAATTTCTCCGCACTGCCATTCCACCAGTCTACACCCGCTTTCTGATTGTTTACGCGGGGCTTCCACAACGCCATAATCGTTTCGATGTTCATACGTTCAGTCCTTTCTTTATTACCAGTGCGTTCATGATATAGGTTAACAGCATTTAAGACGTGTCACAAGCCCGGTCGGGGGTTCCGATTTGCCTTTTATACCCCCATATGAATACACCCCCGTTCTTGCCTCGCGCAAGCGCACCTGATACCGGGCGAGCGCCGCCATACGAAAAGAAGCCACGAAACCGAGAAACGGCTTCTGTGGCTTCAGTCGATATATACGGTGTGCACCTTGCTTAACGGTGCCGCTTCTGCCGAAAATCAGACCTTGAATCGATCGTATGCTGTAAAGCAGTCGAGGCAGAGCTTTTGATCGCCTGCAAGTCTGATCCAGTTTTCCCCGGCTTTTTCACCACAGCAATCGCAGACATAGGAATTAAAAAGTCTGGCCCGCTCCGGCAATTGAACTTTTGCCTCCTTCACGTCAAATAACTCAGCGGGTGTTTGCTCCTGGAGATATTTAAAGGAGTCTTCCCTTGACATGTCGGCGGGCGTCGGCTTCAGTACAAGGCGAATGGATTTGCCGCCAGTTCTTTCATAAAATGAGAAGGCCTGTTTGCCGGTCATATGAAAGAGCAAATTTCCCTTTCCGACACTGCAGCCTAATAAAACCTGAATGGCGTCAACACCGCAGGCATCATTTTCAGATACACAAACCACGTCTTCATCCTTTGAAAAGGTCAGTCCCAGCAGCTCAATCGCATAAAGCGCGGCCTTAAATCCTATTGTAAGGCCGCCACATTCATGTCCGTGGAATGCAACACATCTATCCCATTGGGATTGTTTACACATAGCTTTTTTCCTCTCTTTCACCAATCTGCATATCCGTGCAGACAATTTGTCTATTCTATTGCGCTATTTTATCATCGGTTTTTTGATGCCGCAAGCCCCCGTGGGGGTTGGCCGCACATTCCGCCGATGGCCCCGAAGACCGGGCAGCTGTCAGCTGCCCGGTCAGACAAAACCCCCTGAACGCGGAGTGCTTAGGAATACGTAACTGTCGTTAAGGTGCCGTCTTTCATCCCGTAAATTGCTTGTGCAGCGCGCAGCGTTGACTCCCGATGGGATATCAACACGAGACTTCTGCTGCCGGCGGCCTGGTTTAAGGATTTTAAGATAAGGGCCTCGTTTAAACTGTCCAGGTTGCTTGTGGGTTCGTCCAGCAGTAAAAGCGGTGCGCCGTGCAGGAGGGCCCTGGCCAGTCCGATACGCTGCCGTTCTCCCGCCGAAAGGCCATCTCCGAGCTCGCCCAAATGCGTATGGTATCCCTTTGGCAATTGACATATAAAGTCATGAATGCCGGCATCCGCTGCGGCCTTCTTTACCTCGGAGATAGTTGCATCTGGCCTCGACAGCCGGATGTTCTCAAGCAGGGTTCCTTCAAACAAAAAGGTCTCCTGCGTGACATAGCCTTCCATCTCACGCAGACTTTTTGTGTTGATGCGCCGGATATCGTCCTCGGACACTAAAATCCGTCCCGCCCGTACATCCCAAAAGCGCATTATAAGTTTTAAAAGAGTTGTTTTGCCGGAGCCGCTTTCTCCGCAGATGCCGATAATGCCGGTTTTAGGAATACTAAGATTGATATTCTGTAGGACACGCCTAGACCCATAGGTAAAGCCGACATCCTCGCAGCGGACCCCCTGATATGCCGCGGTCAGACCTGTCTGCACCTCGGGTGTTTCAGGCGCCGTGTCTAAGAGCGTAAGCACACGTTCCCCGGCGGCAACGGTATGGGTTAAATCATTTGACAGGCTCGAAAGGGCGACCACAGGTCCGAAGGCGCTCATCATCGCAACCGTGGCGACAAGCGCTTGGGAAAACGCGATTGTTCCGTTTTGATAAAGCAGCAGTCCGATAAAGAGCACCGCCCCCGAAAAGGCCAGAACTGCCGTATCGGTCCATGCCGCGTTTTTTGCCTCAAAGCGTTTGAGCGCAAGCTGCTGGCTTTCCATGTCGTTTGAAAGACGTTCCAGTTCCGCCTTCCGGGACTGCGCCCTGCCGTAACGAAGCGTTTCAGGTAAGCCGTAAAGGCTTTCCAGAAGAAAGCTGTTCGCCTGCCCGTAACTGTCTTTATAGGCGTCGCCCCGTCGCTTTCGGCCTCTGGTGTTCATCATGGGGAGCACTACGCCCACACTGATGTAGGCCAGCGCGGCAACAAACCCCAGAAGGATGTGCTGGGCACCGATATAGGCCACCATGACGACGGAAACAATTAGTGCGATAGCCGCCGGGGCAAGCGTATGCGCATAGAACACTTCCAAAAGCTCAATATCATGGGTGATTGTCGAGATGAGCGCCCCCTGATCCTGCTGCTCCAACCGCGCCGGTGCAAGCTGCCGAAGGACCGAAAAGACCTTGTCGCGCAGAACCGCCAGAAGCTTGAAGGCCATATGATGACCGGCAAGCTGCTCAAAATATCGCAGGAACCCGCGCGCGACGGCGCAAAGTATGACTACCCTGAGAAAAGCACCGACCGGGGTGTTCGGTGTTGAGCCGACTGCGCCCAGCAGCGCGTGTGCTGAAAAAATCAAGATTGAGGAGGCGCTAAGATAGCCAAGTGTGCCAAGAACGACCGCCGCGAGCAGAACAGGAAGCAGCTTTCCAACAAGTGCGGTCAGGCGTACCATTACAGAGAGCCGGTTTTTAAGCATGTCAATTCCTCCTTATCCGTTTCTGCAAGGCGCTCAAGGTCGTTTTGAGCATCGAAAAGCTCGGCATAATACCCACATCGGCGGTAGAGCGTGTCGTGGGGGCCAAAATCCATGACAACGCCCTCTTTTAATACGAGAATATCGCGGGCCTTTTGGGCAAGCTTCATCCTATGCGTGACCAGAATAACAGTTTTGCGGCCGGCCAGCTCTGCCAAAGACGCGAGGATAAGCGCTTCGTTATCTGCGTCAATGCCAGAAGTGGCTTCGTCAAAGACGTAGATATCGGCGTTGTGCAGGAGTGCCCGTGCAAGGGCGAGTCTTTGTCTTTGGCCGCCGGACAGGTTAGCCCCACGCTCGGAAACGGGCGTGTCCAGCCCGTCTTCAGTTTGGATAAATTCATAAAGTCTGGCCTTTTTAAGTGCATCAATCATGGCCTGTTTTGAGGCGCCGGGGCAGCCTAACGCGAGATTGTCGGCGAGTGTTCCTTTGAAAATATAGGCGTTGTGCTCAGTCAGCGTGATATGGCGGGCCGTGCTGCTGTCGGCGAGCTGGGACAACTCGGTCCCGCCTATTTTTACGGAGCCGGAGTAAGACTTAAGCGCCCCTGCAAGTATTTTGGCAAGGGTACTCTTTCCAGAACCGGATTCACCGACGACGGCAGTAAAGCTTCCGAACGGGAAAGCCAGCGAAAGGTTTTTCAGTGCATCGCGCGCCCCTTCGTAAGCAAAGCCGCAATTGGCAAGCACGATATCAAAACCTTCTATCTCGCGTATTCCGGTTTTCGGCTCGGGGGAATCCAGGAGCACAAAAATCTGCTCAGCTGCGGCAATGCCGCTCATAGAAGCGTGAAAGTATGATCCGAGCATGCGGAGCGGCAGAAAAAACTCGGAAGACAGAAGCAGCACAAAGACACAGGCGCCGAGCGAGATTCTACCGCCGGCGGCAGCTGACACGGCCAGAGAGATACCCAACGCTGTTGCGCCATAGGCGAACAGATCCATAAATGTCACGGAGGCCAGCTGCATGCGCAGGACCCGCATGGTGACCTTGCGAAAGCTTTCCGCGTTCTCATTCATCTCCCGATGCCTTTTTCCGTCGGCGTTATAGATTTTCAATGTGGTCAAGCCCTGCAGACTTTCCAAGAAGTTCTTTCCGAGGTCGGTATACTGCCCCCAGTGATTTTTCATCATCTTGCCGGCAATTCTCCTGATGAGCACCAGCGATAGGGGGATCAGCGGAACGCAGGCGAGCAACACCAGCGCAATGTGCAAGTCTACCGAGGCGAACAGAATGAAAAGCGTGACCGGTGCCGCAAGGCTGTAATAAAGCTGGGGGAGATAGGCGCTTATGTACACCTGCAATTTTTCTACACCCTCTACCGACATCTGGACAACGGCGGCCGACGACGCCGTATCGTGATACGATAGGCCTAGGTGCAGAAGCTTGTCATAAATTTCGGCTCGCAGCGTTTTCTTGACATCGGCAGCTGCTCTGTGGGACAGTTCTGTGCCCTTTTTGATGCAGAGGAAACGGACGAGAAGCGTCGGCAGGAATATTAAAACCGCGTGTATCACATCCGGGCCCTCCAAGCGGGCTTCAAAGCCCTTTTGAAGCAGCCGGGCAAAATCCCAGATAAGCGTCGCGTTGCACAAAAGGGCAAGCCAACGACATAGGACCGTCAACACCAAATGTTTGCGCGTTCCACGGAGCAGACGCAGCAGTTTTTTGGAGGGCGAGGCCTGCTTTGCCGAGGGAACAGTCTTGATTCTGAATAGAAAATAATAGTAGTGTCCAAGCAGAACAAGTCCCATTGCAATTCTGGCGTGGAGACTGCCCGTCAGTAAGCAGCCTGTCAGGATCAGCGCCGAAACCATTAGGAGAATCTTTGCCTTCGTGCGTCCGGCCATAGCTCTGGTTTTGATATAGTCCCCCAGATACCGTTTGTAGAGCTTTGTACCGATAAACCATCGGTGAAATCGCTCGGAGCCGCGGGCAAGGCAAAACGCCGCGGCCAGGAAAAAAGGCGTCGTGGGCAAAAATGGCAGCATAACACCGAGCGCGCCCAGAAATACAAATAAAAATCCCAGCGCCAGGTAGATGAGTCTCTTCATGTGTCCTCCAATAATCATATAAAGTTAGCTATATCTAACTTGCGAATAAAAAAGAGTGATACCGCTTAATCACTGGTTGCGCGGTTAGACAGCACTAACCGCGCAACCAGTTTAATTTGAAATCGCAGTCTTGTCAATACCTTTCTTGAAAACTGTCGATTTCAATACCAAAAGCTGCAAACCGCAGTATCATCGATTAAAAACGCCACCGTTCAATCGATTCACGGCTGAAAGTTCCGAGGCTAAATAAAATAGACAGCAGGCTCGGCCCACCGCTCTTTTGTGGATAGGATAGGCCTTGACAAGTTTCCTTCGCTATGATATGATCGCTTTGGTTAGCAACAACTAACCAGTTTTATTCTTATCTGGTTAGCAACAACTAACCAGATGCTGATCGCTGAAAGGATGTGTTTATGAGTATTGTTATTATAGGCGGCAATGAACGGATGGAAAGGCTGTATCAGGAGGCCTGCTATGAGCATGGCTGTAAGAAGGCGAAGGTCTTTACAAAGGTGGGCGGCGATATTAAGAAAATACTTGGAGCCGCCGATCTGTACATACTTTTTACAAATACGGTGTCACACCAGATGGTGAATTCAGCCTTGGAAGAGGCCAGAAAATGTAATGCCTGTGTCGAGCGCTGCCACAGCAGCAGCCTGTGTGCGCTCAAGGGAATTCTGAAAAATCACTGCACGGAGGGCGTCTGTACGAAAAAACTTTGAAAAATGTCTTGTGACGCAATGCGCGACCACTTTGGCCGGTATGAAGATGGGGAGTCTGTTTCGTTACAGCGTACACAGCGGAGCGGTACTTGAGGGACTCCTTCGTGACTGGAGCGGCAGTTGAGGCCTGACGGCAGGAACATATTGATGCATCGTATATAAAGAAAGGACTACTTTATGAAAAAAATCGCAATTGTATATTGGAGCGGTACCGGTAACACAGAGGCAATGGCAAAAGAAATTGCCAATGGGGCAAACAAGGCCGGAGCAGAGGCGTCTGTTTTCACGGCTTCAGGATTCTCGGCAGATAGGGTTTCAAACTATGACAGAATTGCTTTTGGCTGCCCGTCCATGGGTGTGGAGCAACTGGAGGATTCAGAATTTGAACCGATGTTCGCATCAGTCGAGGGAAAGCTATCCGGAAAGGAAATTGCCCTCTTCGGCTCTTACGGCTGGGGCGACGGCGCCTGGATGCGCGACTGGCAGGAGCGCTGCGCAGGCCTCGGGGCCAAAATCCTGGACGGTGAGGGCCTCATCATTAACGAAGCCCCGGATGCGGACGGAGTTTCAAAGTGCGGAGCACTCGGAAAATTGCTTGCCGCATAAGCAGCCGCAGCTTATGCGGATTAAAGGAGGGAAGGACTATCAGCAAGCAACAGCTTGAACTGCCCGATTACGGCAGACTGGGCTACCAGATCTACGGCGCAGGAGAACGCACGGTCCTTTTGCTTCACGGCCTTGTCGGCTCCTCCTGGCTCGGTGATTCCTGGATATCCGCAATCGTTGAAAACAAGGTCCGCTGCATCGTGCCCGAGAGGCCGGGCTACGGGGATAGCTCGGCGATTGAACTTAGAAGCGTTGCCGATTGGATGCCGATTATTCGCGCCTTTGTGCAAAAGCTCGAACTGAATGCGGCGGATGTGATCGGCTGCTCGGCGGGTGGGCCCTACGCCTATGCCACCGCACTGGCGTTGCCGGATGTCATCAAGACGGTCTATATTCTGGACGGGGTACCTGCCGTCTATGAGGCAAGGGTCCTTCGTCATTACAGTGAGCGGGATAAGGCTGCCTATAAGGATTTTTCGGAGCAACCGCAAAGCGCAGTGCAGAGATACTATGTGCAGCAGATGGAAGCGGCAAAAAAGCGGCTGGAAAACACCGACCTCGGTTACGTTAAAAACGCGCTTGATGAGGTGCTGGCACAGCGCTGCTTTGGCGTGGCGCAAGAGAGCAGGCTGCAGATTTTGCCCTGGGAGCTCCCGCTTGCAGATCTTGAACAGAAGGTGGTTTTATTCCATGCGCGCGCGGATGAGATGGTCCCTTATGAGGCAGCGAAGGAAATGCCCGGATTCCTGACCAATTGTGAGTTCCGGGACCTTGAGCTGCCAACATTGGCCCCGGGGGAAAGTGCCCACATGACGGCAATCTCAGAGGCTTTTTGCCGCATTTTGGCAGGGACCTGAGGATACATCGAAGAGGAGCCCCGGAATAATCCGGGGCTCCTGCACGTTATAGGACCGGTGAGTCCTTTCTGAAGTGCTAAGTCAAAACAATCAGATCTTCTCTTTGAGACAGCAGGTTTCTTTCCGTCATCTTTGCGGGCTTAATGCTATATTGACCAAGGCTATCGAATATAACGGATACCTTTTTCGTATACAGGCTGTCTGTGTCGGAAAACTCTTCGATCATGAAACTTGCGCTGTATTTTTTGAAAATTTCAAATGCCGTTGTTAATCCAATGCCGCTTCCGCCGTTGTCCGCGTGGGTGGTAATTTTTTTTAACCCTAGCTGTACAAGAGTTTCCGGTTGAAAAGGAATGCCGCTGTCGAAAACATCAATAACAAAGTGGCAGTCTGCAATACCGATTGATACCAGTATCTTTTTTGGGGTACGGCCTCCGGTTGCTATGATCGCATTTTCAATCAAATCGGCAAGCAAAGTGCTTAGATCAGACTCGGACAGAATGTTTTGAGCCATATACTTAACGCTTCCGGAAATCGTCAATTCGAATTCAATACCGTTTTGCTGAGACTTCCGGAGCATATAAGTCATCAGAGCGTCGACTGAAAGCACCTCCGTCAGCGGCAGTTTTTTGTTTTCCGATTGATAGGCGTCTATGATGCCGGCTCGCTCGCAGGAAATGGCTTGCAGCTGGGCCAATAGTTTTTGGCCTTTTTCTCCGGCAGCTTCTCCGCCGCTCTGGGAGAATGTTTGCAGATAGTCCCGCACGGCCAGTTCCATCGCCGGAATCAGTTTGTTATCTTTATGGATGACCTTTGCTAAAAAATCATTGTGCTGCTCGAGCAGCAGAATCCGCGCCTCTTTTTCGTCGATAGCGGTTTGCATAGCTTTTATTTCTGCAGCTTTCAGTTTTTCGATATACAGTCGGTTTAATCTGCTGCGCCACCAGAAGAGGATCAGCACGCCGGACAGCATGATACAAACAGTAAGAATCAGATAGGCTAAATTGGCACTCTTTCCAGCACTTATGACAATAACACAACATAGCAAGAACACACTGATAGAAATACCAAGATTACTTCCGCCTTTATTGCGCAAAAACGGCATACCGCTTTTTAGGCGACGAAATCTGAATGGAATGATTACTAATAGAAATTGAAGAAATGCGATGCATAGTAGATATATATCGGTTACATTGTCTGAATCACCTAAATAATCAGTACCTGTAAATCTAAAAATTATAGCATTAATTATAACTGATATAGCAAATAAAACATAACTAATTCCAAATGAAATGATCATTGTCGTCATCGACAAACCTAATTCAGTTTTTGAAAATAATGACATGAATAGTATAGAAAGTATAACTATGACAGGTATGACTAACGGAGGAAAAAGCACCTTAACATAGTAAATTGAAATAGAAAGAATGATAGCGAAAATATATTCAAAAGATGTATTTTTAAGGAGCGATTTTAAATTAAGTAATTTCCGATAAATATATAAACTACAAATAATTATTGAGAAGTTTTTGATACATGACGCAATCATATAGATATTTACCTCATTATTCGACACAATCCAACATAATTCTAAAAAAAACGCATGCCAATTATAAATGTGGAATTTGAAACAATAACCTTATCCTTGTAAGTAGCAAATATGCTTAAGGGGGGATAAGGCAATGTGGGAAATATGGCTATGGATACTCTATGCATTCAGAGTTTAGATTAAAAAGATTATGATCTTTGATTCTCATTTTAATTGAATAACATACTTACTGTCGTATAAGCCGCACTTTATAGTGCGGCTTATTTTAATATTCATTTTTTATCTTATTTGCGTAGTAATAAATAAACTCGGTGAGCGTAGGTGTGCCCTTGTCAGAGCTTATCCTTGCCGTATAGTGCTCCAATAAGTCTTCTATGTCGGAGGTCCGCCACGCTCTGTCAATTGCATTCTGCATGGCTCTTTCGACGCTGGATTCGGTCTTACCGTATTTTGAGCCGATTATCGTACAAATCTTATTGGTCGGCTCCTTTAAGATGAGCTGAATGGCATCAGACAGGTATTTATAGCCGATATGCTTGGGACTGATGCCAACATAGTCAAGCTCCAAACTAATTCTTCTGGCAATGCGCTTCGTGCGCTGCTCGGGTGCTTCTGTGGTGCTATGCTCCGGCGCTCTTGTGGCAATTTTGCTGTGGATGGCACCTTTCATCATTCTAAGAAAATCGACGACCTTCTTGGCCGAATAATCCGCTTGATGCTTAGCCATTATAAAATCCGCCCCCGCTTGGCGGGCATAGTCATAGATGAGCACGCTGGAATTGTTGGTGGTTATCAAAATAAAGGGATAAAAAGGCAAATCCAATTGTTTTAGTCCGCTTAGGAACAGCAAACCGCTTCCGCTGCCCTGATGAAGCTCAAGATCCAGAATAACGGCTTCCGGCATGCAGGTTTTAACATATTCCAGCGCTTTGTCGGAACTGCTCACAATGCCGATCAAACTGACATCATCCAGTTCGTCAATGTACAGCTCAATCGCCTGACAGGCGGCTTTATCGTCTTCGACAAGCAAAATCGACAGCTTTTTATCCAAGGCTCTCATCTCCAATGCTGTTTCTCTAATAAACAATATCATAATTTACCACACTAAGCAATATAACCCAACAAAAAGCAACAAAATACGGCCAATAAAACAAATATTATATGAGTCGGGTGTGTGTTATCATTGGGAAAAGGGTTGTTCTTGAGCAAAAAATGCTAAACTGACAACCGCGCTTATTGCTTGCCTGCTAAAAAATGCATCGCAGCGCTGGCATATAAACCGAATAATTTTGTTTAAATACCAAGTTAACATACTAATAACTTGAGTTTAATATGGCGGCCGAAAGCAATGAAACTAACTCATCACTTTATTTTTACGTAAGAGCACACTCGGCTGACCGAATGTGCTCTTACGGCTTTTTATTGACTTTAATTTATTAAATACCCGGGCCGTGGCCTGAAACAAAAATCCCTGCGCAGTTTAAAACAGCGCAGGGTGTTTTTCTTATTAGAAGGACACCATAATATGAAGGGCCTCTGCACGAATGCGTATTTTCTCGCACATATTTTTATCACCGGGTGTCAAACATTTCAAGATAAGATTTGCCATTTGATATTATATGAATGACGCGCTTAGCCATCTCCTCCGGCGACTCTGTTATGTCGTTTAGTATCCACTCGTGAATTAGAGCAATAATCCCTGAAAAATAAAAATTAAGTACGGTTATCATGTTGGTTTTGATTTTACCGGGGAAGGCAATGCAGAGCTCTTCGATAATTATTTTGGTATATTGCTCGATAAACTCCTGGTTGCCGGAGTTAACGTACAGGAGCTTAGCGTACGGCAGATTGTCGTATTTGTGCTGAAAGCAGAACGTGATAAGCTCCGAGATAAGCGTTTTTGAATCAACGTTTTCGCTGAGAATTGTTTTCACGCCTTCACGAAAGGCAAAAAGCATTTCGTTTTCTATGGATTTCAGCATGCTGAAAATGCTGTCATAGTACAGATAGAACGTACAGCGGGATATTTCGGCCCGCTCGGTCAATTCGCGAATGGAAATCTTGTTAATGGGTTTTTCAAACATCAGCTCGAACAGCGCATCACGCAGGTGACGCTGGGTTCGCACTGTCCGCAAGTCCCGCTTTTCATCCAATTTCCGGTCCTCCAAAAATATATTGCACCGCTCGGCCTGTTAATAAACAGATTTCTATGATGTGTCTACCTTTTTATCAGCAACTATAGTATAATTAACACATGTTTAATTGTCAATGAAAAGGCCCTGAACTACCGCACCGTTCTCCGCGTGCCGCGACTCTGAATTATTAAAAAATAGGAGGACAATATGGTTGATTATACTGAACTTTTAACAAAACAGCGAAACTTTTTCGCCTCGGGAAAAACAAAAGAATACAGCTATCGGCTTCATGCGCTCAAGGCACTGAGAGAAGCAATCTTGTTTTATGAAGCTGACATCAACGCCGCCCTCAAGAGCGATTTGAACAAAGCACCCTTTGAGACGTATCTTTCCGAATACGGCATTTCTTTGCAGCACATAACGCATGCGGCACAGCATTTGAAAAAGTGGATGCAGCCCAAACACAGGGCAACCGGCATCAATGGTTTTCCGGGAAGGTCTTATGACCTCTATGATCCTTACGGTATTGTGCTGATCATGTCACCCTGGAATTACCCGATTCAGCTTACGATGGGGGTGCTAGCGGGGGCCATTGCGGCAGGTAATTGCTGTGTAATTAAGCCGTCCGCCTATACACCGGCTTCTTCTGCCATTATCGCAAAAATTATTAAACGCGCATTTCCGGAGGAGTATATTACCACCATTCAGGGCGGGCGTGCAGAAAATCAGCAGCTGCTTGAGCAACGCTTTGATTACATATTTTTTACCGGCAGCGTTGAGGTTGGCAAGCAGGTTATGGAGAAGGCGGCAAAACACCTCACCCCGGTAACGCTTGAATTGGGCGGGAAGAGCCCCTGCATCGTGACGGCCGATGCCAAGGTTAAAGAAGCGGCAAAAGCCATTGCCTTCGGAAAACTTTTGAACAGCGGACAGACCTGTGTAGCCCCGGACTATGTTCTTGTTGATGAAAGACTCAAAGAACAGTTCTGCGCGGAGATAACGGATCAGTTCAAACAAATGATCGGAGATGCACTGGCCAATGAGGAATTCCCGCGCATTGTCAATGAAAAGCATTTTGACAGAATACTGAAGCTTTTTGATAGTGTGTCGGTATACAGCGGCGGGCGATTCGATCGAGACAAGCTCAAAATTGAACCCACCGTGCTTGTCGATGTCAAAGAGGATTCCCCTGTGATGAGCGAGGAAATATTCGGCTCTTTGCTGCCGGTTATTCCCTACAAGACGCTTGAAGAGGCAGAGCAATTTGTTCTCCGGCATGAAAAACCGCTTGCACTCTATCTTTTCACAACAAGCAAGCACACGGAAGCACGCGTGTTTAAGAACCTCTCTTTCGGCGGCGGCTGTGTCAACGATACAATCATGCACCTGATGAGCAAGGGACTCGGATTCGGCGGGGTTGGTCACAGCGGCATGGGCATGTATCATGGTAAGCATAGCTTCGAAACCTTCAGCCATACGAAAGGCATCTATAAAAGATCAGCGCTGTTTGAAATGCCGTTAAGGTATCATCCTTATAAACCGCTGTATCTCAAAGTTGTCCATAAACTTATGAAATAAGGGTGATCCTTGGAGCCGCAAGAACTGAGAAGGATCGGTTTGAGAAGAAATAAGACAATACGCTAGTCCGCACTCCTATAGTTGGGCAGTCTAATCAACTGAAAAACTAAGGGAGTGTTTCCTTGCCAGGTGTTTAGCCGAGGCCCCAGCATTGCTGCAAGGAGAAGACTGATGTTTTTCAAACCTTTTAATGCATCTAAATGGTATTGTATGGTATAATAAATACACTGACCGTAGTCTCTTAGACTACATATACCCCCGCGCCGCACTGCGGCACAGGGCCGATCCTTGCCTATTAAAGCGACGATAGGGAGCTGTGCAATGGAACATATTTTGGTTGTTGATGACGAGCAGGAGATTGCCGACCTCGTTGAGGTTTGCCTCCGCAATGAAAACTTTGAAGTATTCAAGTTTTATAATGCGACGGATGCGTTGACCTGTATCGAAAAAAATGAGATTAGCCTTGCTATCCTTGATGTCATGCTGCCGGACATGAATGGATTCACGCTTTGCCAAAAAATACGTGAAAAACATCTGTTTCCGATTATCATGTTAACAGCAAAGGTTGAGGACATGGACAAAATAATGGGGCTCACACTGGGCGCTGACGATTATGTAACCAAGCCTTTTAACCCCCTTGAGCTGATTGCAAGAGTTAAAACGCAGCTTCGGCGCTGCAACCGCTATAACACCGCGGCTGTTTCCTCACAGGAAGTCAAGGAACACGACTTTTCGGGACTATATATTTGCCAGGAGACCCACCGCTGCACGCTTTACGGAGAAGAGCTCCAACTTACCCCGATTGAGTTTTCCATTCTCTGGTGTCTCTGTGAACATAGAGGCTCCGTTATTTCTGCGGAGGAGCTTTTTGAAGCTGTTTGGGGAGAAAAGTATCTGGATAACAATAATACCGTAATGGCACATGTTGCACGGCTCCGTGAAAAAATGCATGAGCCGAGCCGTAAACCGAAATTCATTAAGACGGTTTGGGGGGTGGGGTATACAATTGCGTAAAGATAATATAAAGCAGCGAACCGTCACAAGTGACATATTTCGCTTAACCGTTGGCCGTCTGGTCTTGACGGAGCTTGCCTACACAGCGGCCCTTTTGATCCTGTATTTTCTCGCTTATTGGATCTGCACCCGGGTCATTGTCTGGCAGGGTGATGAGTGGCTCTATATCCTGCTGACGAGGGTTTTTAACGACCCGGTATTTGCGCTGGTTATTATTTGGCTGCTGGGCGCTATCATCATTGTTTTTGTCTATGTTTATCGAACGGCACGCTATTTTCAGGACATGACAACCGCCGTCAACCTGCTGGTTGCTGAAGATGATGTCTTGATAACGCTTCCGGGTCCGCTCAAGCAGCTGGAACTGCAAATGAACAGACTCAAGAGCGAATCGGTCAGAAACCTAAGAGCCGCAAAAGACGCGGAACAGCGGAAAAATGACCTGATTGTGTATCTGGCACATGATTTAAAAACGCCGCTGACCTCCGTGATCGGCTATCTCTCACTGCTTCGGGATGAGAAGGCGATTTCTTCTGAATTGCAGGACAAGTATACGGGAATCGCGCTCAACAAGGCACAGCGACTGGAAGAACTAATCAATGAGTTTTTTGATATTACACGGTTTAGCTTGACCAACCTGACGCTTGAACCGGAAACAGTGAACCTCTCCAGAATGCTTGAGCAAATTACGTTTGAATTCAATCCCACCTTGGCAGAAAAGGGACTAAGCTGGCAGTTGTCACTGCCCGAAAATATGGAAATCATATGCGACCCGGATAAGCTTCAGCGCGTTTTTGATAATCTCATCCGAAATGCGGTTAATTATAGCTATCCGGGCAGTAAAATCTCCGTGCTTGCCGATTACGCAAAAGATGTTGTGATTCTCCGGTTTATAAACAGCGGCAGAACGATCCCCAAGGAAAAGCTCGACAGACTTTTTGAGCAGTTCTATCGTATGGACTCTTCTCGTTCCAGCACCACAGGTGGTTCAGGGCTGGGACTTGCAATAGCTAAAGAGATTGTGTCCCTCCACGGCGGCTCGATCAAGGCCGACAGCGCAGACGAAAAAGTGACCTTCACGCTGCTGCTCCCGTGTGATTGTAAGAAAAACGTCAGAATCTAGTTTCAAAAAAGTCATAAATTCTCATATAAAACCGAATACACTTTGCGCCCTGCTTTGCTACGATAAGCGTACAAAGCAGGGCGATTTTTAATGCAAAAACACAAAGGACAAAAATATGGGTTTCAGGGAAAAAATAATCAACTATTCAAGGGGCGATAACCTTCAGCTGTTCTGGCGCTTATTTTATATGCGTAAACGGACAAAAAACACGCTGATGAAAAGCGCGCTTGCTTTTTGGTGCAGCCGATTGGCACAAAAGCACGGCGGATATCTCGGAGTGGGTGCAGAAGTCGAGAAAAGGCCGAGCCTTCCTCACGGCCTGCACGGAATCTACATTTCGCGCTATGCAAGCATCGGAGCCGGATGCAGGATCTATCAAAATGTGACTCTTGGAGAAATAGAACAAAAGGCGCCTAAAATCGGCAAGAACTGTCTTATTGGTGCGGGAGCGGTCCTTGTCGGCGACATTACGATAGGGGAAAACGTCAAGATCGGCGCGGGTGCAGTCGTGTTTACGGATATTCCGGATAACAGCACGGTGGTGTCACAGCCGCCCAGAATTCTGACAAAAGAGCTGGAGGGGAGCAGTATATGCTGAACATTGCAATTATTTTCGGAGGCGTGTCAAGCGAACACGAGGTTTCGCTTCAGTCGGCCTATTCGGTCATTGAAAACCTGGACAGGCAGACATTTAATCCAATACTCGTGGGCATCACGCCCGAGGGAGAATGGTTCCGCTTCAAAGGAAATAGTCGAAAAATAGCCGACGGAACTTGGTGCAATTCTGCCGACTGCGTTCGCGCGATGATTTCGCCGGATCGCGAAATGCATGGTCTGCTTGAAATCGAAAAGGATACCATCCGTGGTGTTTTGTTGGATGCGGCGCTGCCGGTTTTGCACGGCAAAAATGGAGAGGACGGTACCGTTCAAGGCTTGTTGACGCTCGCGGGGATTCCCATTGTCGGCTGCGGGGTTCTTAGCTCGGCTCTTTGCATGGACAAGTTCAGAGCACATCAGCTTGTGCATATCGCAGGTGTGCCTGTGCCACGTGCGTTTGTTTTGTCAGATGAAACAGACAGGAGAGCGCCTTTGGAATACGCGGAAATACTCGGATATCCTCTTTACATTAAACCCGTAAAAGCCGGTTCATCCGTTGGTATCACAAGGGTCACTGAGCAAAAGGACCTGTTTGAAGCGATAGATCGGGCGTTTAACTATGACAATGAAGTGATCATGGAGGAAAACATCACGGGGTTTGAGGTCGGCTGTGCGGTTCTGGGGAACGAGACGCCGCTAACCGGTGAAATAGATGAAATTGAGCTTTCGGAAGGTTTCTTTGACTTTACCGAAAAATATCAGCTGCTGACGTCCAAAATTCATGTTCCGGCCAGAATTGAAAAGCAAAAAGCCGAAGAGATTAAAACAACGGCAAAGGTGATTTATAAGGCCCTCGGCTGCAGCGGCTTTGCGCGAGTGGATATGTTTTTGACGCCTACGGGAGAGGTCGTTTTTAACGAGGTAAACACGATTCCCGGCTTTACCTCGCACAGCCGCTACCCAACGATGATGAGGGCGGCGGGGTGGAGCTTTACCCAGGTGATTTCGGCAATCATTCATTTGGCGGTGCGTGATGAAAACACTTGAGCTTTCTAAAAATGCGGTCCATAGCGGCAGTCTGATCCTTGTCAACAGTCGGCATCCGTACCGAGAGAGCGCATGTCGGCCTGTATTGATTCCGGTTGATGAAATAAATCCCGCTACGTATATGGAACAGCAGAGCGCGCGGCTTTTATACAGACTTATCGAGGAGGCGGGCGTACGCGATCAGATCGTCGCCGTCAGCGGATGGCGCTCAAAAAACGATCAGATGCAGATTTATGAGGACTCCCTGATCGCCAATGGCAGGGCGTTTACAAAAAAATATGTGGCCTTGCCCGACTGCAGCGAGCATCAGACCGGCCTTGCCATTGACCTTGCGCTGAATAAGCCCGATATTGATTTCATCCGGCCGGAGTTCCCATACAGCGGGATATGCCTCAAGTTTCGGGAAAAAGCCCCAGACTACGGTTTTATTGAACGTTATCCCGAAGGCAAGGAGGCCATTACGGGCATCGGGTGGGAACCTTGGCACTTTCGTTATGTCGGCTATCCGCATTCGGCCATTATTACACAGAACAAGATGACGCTGGAAGAGTACCATCTGTTTGTGGAAGAACACTTAGCCGAAATAAATCCCTTTGTGTATCAGGCGAACGGACGTCGGATCGAGATTTTCTTTCGGAACGCCGAAAAGGAAGGACCCACAACAATAAATGTTGACGACGAAGCGCTGTGTTCTGTATCCGGCAACAACACCGACGGTTTTATTGTGACGGTCTGGAGGTAAAGACATGCCAAAAATGATGACAGATCGGGCGTGGATAGAACTGAATATGAACCACCTGCGGCACAACTGCGAGTGCCTGCGGCGGCTATTACCCGAAAACTGTCTGCTCATGCCCGCTGTAAAAGCAAATGCATACGGGCACGGGGCGGGTCCTATTGCGCGGGCGTTAAGCACAATGGGCGTCAACGCCTTTTGCGTGGCTACGCTGCAGGAGGGCATCCTGCTTCGCAAAAGCGGCATTAAAGGGGTGGTCCTGATTTTGGGGTATACGCATCCGAATGAATTTCGTCTATTGAAAAAATATCACCTGACGCAAACGGTGCTGGACAATGCCTATGCCGAAGCGCTAGACAGGTCCGGTCATAAAATCCATGTTCATATTGCCGTTGATACGGGCATGCACAGACTGGGCGAGCGCTGCGAGAATATAGATAGCATTATGGAGATGTTTAGCTACAAGCATCTGGTCGTTGACGGACTGTACACACACCTTTGCGCATCCGATGCACTGGATAAGCCTCATGCGGACTATACCAAAGCACAAATCCTTCTGTTTTACAGCGTTGTTAAAAAAATTGAGGATGCGGGCATCAAGTGCCCGAAGCTGCATATTCAAAGCAGCTACGGCGTTCTTCATTACCCCGAACTGAAATGTGATTATGCACGGGTTGGGATTGCTTTGTATGGGCTTTTGAGCACACAGGAGGATACGGAAAATTGCCCTGTCGATCTACGTCCTGTCCTCTCGCTCAAAGCACGTATCAGTGCAGTCAAGTATCTGAAAGAAGGAGAATCTGCCGGTTACGGCATGGCGTTCACCGCGCCGTGCGACATGAAGATTGCCGTTTTGTCGATCGGCTACGCCGATGGGGTTCCCAGAACCTTATCCTGCGGCAGAGGCAGCGTGTTAATTGCCGGGAAGAGGGCCCCTATAATCGGACGCATATGCATGGACCAGATGTCTGTGGATGTAACCGACATACCGAACGTTGAACGCAGCGATATTGCCGTTATCATCGGCCAATCGGGCAATGCTGAAATATCGGTCGGTGACATTGCAGAACAAGCAGGCACAATTTCAAACGAGATATTAAGCCGTATGGGCGGCAGACTCCAGCGCCTCCCTGCCTGACACAGAGCAGAGCGGACTGCCACGCGTTACTTCTCGGAAGCTGGCTATCGGTCTGGAGCCCCGACTGGGGACAAGTGCGTTGGGACCGACCTTGGCAGACGTGTTGCACCATCGGTATATTTAGATACAAGGCCCTTGAGGGGACGCATATGTCAACATATGCGTCCCCTCAAGGTTATTAAGGGCCGGGATGATCTATCTTTTTTGTGAGGACAAAGAGAACAAAGGCCGGAGCTCAAGTGTTTGCCGTCTTTCTGATGTCGCCAGCCCGTTTTGGCCTTTATCTGAATTTAACAAAACCCATATCAAAACATGATAGATGAGCTTTTACAAAAACTTTATACTTTACACATAAGGAAGTCGGTTCATATCGTCGCAAGAAGTCCAAAAAAAATAACTGTTAAGCGATTCATTTGCTTTAACTGAACAAAATTGGGAGGGTGATTAGCATGAAAATACTTCTTCCTGTTGACTGCACACAGGCGTCTCTTCATGAAGCGAAGAAAGCTGCGGACCTTGCTAAAACGTATCAGTGCCCAATTAAATTTATCGGTATCATCAGCCCGGGTGATCAGCGTGCACACAACCGGTACATAAGATTGTGGCAACAGGTGGATGGCTCGATATTGAAAAAGAGCCTGCGCATAACAAACAGCAAAGCGGCAAACGCCAGACTTTGGACAAAAGCCTTTTTTATGATACATTCGCTCATCAGTGAACTGGATTGTACCGGCTGCCAGATTGAATGCGAGGTTTTAGTCGGAAAACCTTTCGACAGCGTTTTCAGTATCGCAGAAAACGATAAGGCCGGACTGATTATTATCAGTGACAGCTTATTGAAGCATCTGCATTCCTGCAAAGCCATTTCCAAAGCGCCCTGCCCTGTGCAGGTAGTCAACTCCAACGGGTAAGGAGCAACAGAAAAATGCAGGTTCCACTTAAACGCGGCCTAATGAACCTAATAGTAACGGCGCTATCCGTGTCCTGCGAGTCGTCAAAGCGGCGGCAGGCGGTGCTTCATTGAAAATTCCCGTGACAGTTTGACTACAAGACTGTTATGGGAATTTCTTGATGTTTGGTTATGGACGCGGTTTCAATAAATTCCATCTGAATGAAGCTTGCCGACGCGGGCTTGCAGACAAAGGAGAAAGACTATGGTATGCGGCATTATCGATATGGGAGCGAACACCATCAGGCTCTCGATTTACAGAACGGAAGGAAAAGAAGCGAAACTGCTTATTAATAAAAAAGAGACGGCAGGGCTGGCTGCGTATGTAAAGAATAAAAGGCTGTCGCCAAAGGGCATGGACAAAGCCTGCCAGGTTCTCAACGGATTCAAGGACATCCTTGATAATCTGAACATTACGACGTATTTCACGTTCGCAACCGCGTCTCTCAGAAACATCCTCAATACGGGCGAAGCGGTGGCCTATATTCAAGCCCATACCGGGATGCCCATTGATGTGCTCTCCGGTGAGGAAGAAGCGGCGCTGGGTTTTGCAGGTGTGAGCGACCAGACCGAGCTGCAAAGCGGCCTGATGATCGACATCGGCGGTGGAAGTACGGAGATTCTCCAATTTTTAGACAAAAAAATACTGAGGGCGTCCAGTATGCCTGTGGGCTCGCTGAACCTGTATGCCAAGTATGTAGCAAAAATCATGCCTTCGGACCTTGCACTGAACAAAATGAGCCTTGAAATAGGCGAGCAGCTGGCGGGCTTGAGCGGGCTAAGAAATACCGCGACCGACCACATCATTGGAATAGGCGGAACAGTTAGGGCCGCGCTTAAGCTCTGCAACGAGTATTTTGAGTATCCTTCCTGTAACAAAGAAATACGAACAGAGGACCTGGAACAGCTGCTCAGCCGTTTCCGGGAGCCGGACGGCAAAGTGATGAAAACAATACTTCGGGTGGCGCCCGATAGAATACACACGCTGATCCCAGGTCTGAATATACTATTTAATTCCGCAAAGTACTTTGGTGCCGAGCTAATCGTTGCCAACAAAAACAGTATTCGCGAGGGCTATATAAAAAGCAGGATTTTGGGAGGGCTATAAGAATGCAGCAGCTGAGCCTGCCAGAGACGGCATTTACCCAGAACAGGGAACTATCCTGGCTGAAATTCAATAAAAGGGTGCTGGAAGAAGCAATTGACGACGAGGTTCCGCTGCTCGAACGGTTCAAATTCCTGGCCATTTTTTCGGCAAACCTAGATGAGTTTTTTATGATCAGAGTCGGCAGCCTATACGACCTGCTGCTTATGGACGAGGCGCATATAGATAACAAATCCGCTATGACGCCGGAAGAGCAGCTTAAGGCGGTTTATAGGGCTGTTGCGCCGCTCTACCAGCTAAAGGATTATACGTTCAATCTTCTCAGACGTCGGCTGGACGAATACGGCGTCTGTATGATGTCGGTGAAGGAACTACAGGGCAAGCAGAAAAAATTTGTCCAAAAGTATTTCAATGACTATGTCCTTCCTGTTCTGTCCCCCCAGATCGTGGACTACCACCACCCGTTTCCTCATCTCGTGAACAAGGCGCTGTACGTGAGTGTCATGCTAGAATACAACGAGACCCGCCGATTTGGCATTATTCCGGTGCCCGCCTCTTTGCCAAGGATTCTCTATCTTCCGGGAAACGGCATGCGATATGTGCTTCTTGAAGAGATCATTTTGGAGTATGCCGAAACCATATTCGACACTTATCAGATTGTGGCAAAATCCATACTGGCGGTCAAGCGTAATGCGGATATCAATCCGGACGACGAGGTGTTCGAGCTGGAGGATGACTACCGCGTGCACATGAAAAACATTCTTAAAAAGCGGGCGAGGCTGGCGCCAATCCGCTTGGAATTTATGTATAAACCGGACAGCGCTATTTCTCAATACCTTTGCAGCAGGCTCAAACTGAAAAACAATCAGGTTTTTCAGAGCGAAGCACCGCTTGATATGTCCTTTGTATATGCCTTGGAAGACACGATATCGCCGGCACTTAGACGCATTTTGCTGTATTTGCCCTTTGAGCCGAGACTGCCCGCCTTTTTTGCGGACGGCGAAAGCATGCTTAGGCGCGTCTCCAAAAGTGATCTGCTGCTGTTTTATCCCTATGAGAGTATGGAGCCATTTTTAAAGTTGGTTAAGGAGGCGGCGGCTGACCCCGCTGTTTTATCCATCAAGATCTCGCTTTACAGGATCGATAAAAAATCCAAGCTGGCCGAGCAGCTTATCGCTGCCGCCGAAAACGGTAAAGACGTCACGGTTTTGATGGAGCTGCGTGCCAGATTCGATGAACAAAACAATATTGACTGGGCCGAACGCCTGGAAGAAGCGGGGTGCCGGGTCATCTATGGGTTCGAGGGCTTCAAGGTCCACGCAAAAATCTGCCTGATCACGCGAAAGGATAAAAACCGCTTCCAGTACTTCACACAGATCGGTACGGGAAATTACAACGAAAAGACGGCAAAAATTTATTCCGACTTTTCTCTTATGACGTCCAACAGAGCAATCGGGAACGATGCGGTATCGTTTTTTAAGAACATGTCACTGGCTAATTTGAATGGCGGGTATAACCAGTTGCTTGTCGCGCCCGCAGATTTCAAAAAGTCTATATTGGCGCTGATTGACGGCGAGATCGAGAAGCAGAAACAGGGGGAAGCGGCTGCCGTGCTGTTTAAGATCAACTCCATGACGGACCGGGATATTCTCGACAAGCTGTCACAGGCGTCGACCGCAGGTGTCGCAGTAAAGCTCATCGTCAGAGGTATTTGCTGCATTTTGCCGGATATAGGGGGCTTTTCGGAAAATATCGAGATTGTAAGCATCGTGGGGCGCTACCTCGAACACAGCAGGGTTTACTGCTTCGGAGCGGGCAGGGACATGAAAATGTATATATCCTCAGCCGATATGATGACAAGAAACACCGAAAGACGAGTGGAAATAGCCTGCCCGATTTTAGACGGGGCCGTAAAACTGCGAATTCAGGATATTTTGAACGCCCAGATGAGGGACAATGTCAAGGCCCGCAGACTCCTTTCAAGCGGAGACTATGAAAATGTTTCGTCCGGAGAGTGCCCCTTTAACAGCCAGGATCATTTTATGGATATGGCAGGCAGCAGCCTGATTAAGTCCTCAGGAGAGAAAGAGACACTGTTTCAAAAGCTCAGGTATTGGCTCCGATGAGGAGGCGCCCGGCTGTGCAAGTTTAAGCAGGATACTGGTTTGTCGGGCTTATGTCGAAATAGTCAGGATAAGGAGAAATGTGCGATGAAAAAAATTTATATTCTTGATACCAATGTCTTGCTGCAGTCCCCTTACGCCCTGTTTGCTTTTGGCGATAACGATGTTGTTATCCCGGAGGTCGTGCTTGAGGAACTGGACCGATTCAAAAAGGAACCCACAGAAAACGGAGCCAATGCCCGTGAAACCGGCAGAATACTCGACGCGCTCCGCGAACAGGGCAATCTCACAAAGGGGGTCCAATTGCCGGGAGGCGGATGCATCAGAATCGAACTGAATTTCAAGGATGTTGAACTGCCGGAAGGCTGGTCACATGAGAAGGCAGACAACAGAATTCTGAAAGTATGTAAAGGACTTGCCGATCGCAATGAAACGACGGTTCTTGTTACAAAAGATATCTTTGAACGGATTAAAGGCTCTATTATAGGGGTCTCCGTTCAGGATTTCCAAAACGAGCAGGTGGTGACCCCTGATTCGCAGTATAGAGGGCGCTGTGTGCTATATACAAGTGCAAAAAAGTTGGATGATTTCTTTAAAAAAGGCGCGCTGGAAACAAAGCACTTGTTTTCAATTGAGGCGGAAACCGGAGAAAAAAAGCCTGCCGTGCTGACAAGAAATGAATTTGTTGTGTTGCTGAGTGCCGACAGCAATAAAAAGTCTGCGCTCGGAAGGTTCGACGGCGAACAGCTTGTAGCCCTGAACTTTCAGGAGGAGCGCCCCTTCGGTATCAAGCCCAGAAACGTCGGGCAGCGCTTCATGATGGAAGCGCTTATGATGAGCGCCGATGATGCACCGCTGGTCATCATCAAAGGGGCGGCGGGAACAGCAAAGACCTTTTTCTCGCTTGCGGTTGGTCTGCACAGAGTCATAAACCAAAAAAATTCACACTTCCGAAAGATATTGGTCTGCCGTCCCAATGTGAAGTTTGATGAAGATATCGGCTTTCTCCCCGGAAGCGAAACGGAGAAGCTTGCGCCGTTCATGAGATCGGTCATAGACAATCTTGAAATTCTGGTCGATAGCGACGAGCAGGAAAGATACAAGAGTGAAAACGAACTGAGCGACAAAGTCAATGAGCTTTTTCAGCGCAATATTATTACCACCGAGGCTATCGCGTATATACGCGGACGGTCGATTCAAAAAAACTGGGTGATTATCGATGAAGCGCAGAATCTCACGCCAAAACAGGTCAAGGGGCTTGTAACCCGCTCCGGCAGAGGGACCAAGCTCATTCTGATAGGCGATCCCAACCAGATTGACCACCCGTATCTCGACAGCCGAACGAACGGACTGTGCTTTGCAGCTGAAAGAATGAAAGGCAGCCCTTACTGCTGCCAGCTTACAATGAACGATGAGGAGTGTGAGCGAAGCCCGCTGGCTTATGACAGCGCCGCCCGCATGTGATTTTTTAGGAGTGGCCTTCTCAGAACCGAGAAGGCCCGGTGCAGATACAAAAGCTTAACAGGAACTTAAGCTGCGCTTGATTGTATTTAATCCCGACAATGCTATAGTTTAAACGAGGGGTGAAGTGCTATGAACACCTATTCACACACCATGATCGGAACGCTTATATATGGGTATCTGAAAGACGAACATGGCATACAGCTTGATAAAGAACGTTTCCTTAAAGGGAACGTGATACCCGATTTCAGCTATTTTGCGGTTGTCCATCCTCATTTTGTAAAACTCAGCTTGGGCTACATACAGGAAGAAGTCGTATCTCTGTCCAAAGCATATCTGGAGTCGGCATTGATAGGCAGTGATTATTCCTTTCGTCTGGGAATCATTTGTCATTACTATGCGGACTTCTTTTGCTATGCACACAGCAGTGGTTACAGGCAGGCCGTTGTGAATCATCTGAAATATGAACACCTGCTCTATGAGTACTTTCAAAATAATTATGACGATATCGGCCGGATGAGTTTTGCCGTTTATGATGACGTGAGTACAAGCGCGAACGCGATTAACGATAAGTTCAAGCAGCTGCACGCCGAATACGTCGGACTGGACCCGGCTTATGACAAGGATATCCTATATGCCCTGAAAGCTTGCTCCGGAACCATCTTGTCGTTGGTGTCTTGCGCGCGAAGGCAAAAGGCGGCAGGGTCATTGGAAAGCTTTTGCGAGGCGGCTGCGGTTTAAGCCAACCATCCTATCTATCAAACGGGAGTGACCAGATGAAGATCGCCTATTTTACAGACACCTTTTCTCCCGAGATAAACGGCGTAACGAATACCTTAAACAACCTGACCGCCTATTTAAGAAAAAACAGTATTGAATATCTTGTCTTTGCACCCGATTATGATAACAGGCGTGGTGCGCAAGAGGAATCCGTCCTGCGCTTTAAGGGCATCACGCCTCATGTGAACCCGAACAGCCGCCTGGCGTTGCCGAGCTACCTGACTGTCCGGAGTGCCATAGCGGAGTTTGAGCCAGATATCATCCATATAACCATAGAACTCGGGATAGGGCTCATCGGCCTGTTTATTGCCCGAGAGCTCAACATACCGATAGTCATGTCCTATCACACGAATTTTGACAGTTATCTCAATCTATACGACTACGGCCACTTGAAAAAAGGGTATTGGGCTTATATCAAATGGTTCCACAGCTTTGCCAAGGTCAATTTGTGCCCATCCTCCGACACGCTAAAGACATTGGAGAAAAAGGGATTTCAAAATTTGGATCTCTGGTCCCGGGGGATTGACCCGTCCTTATTTGACCCTGCGCGGCGCTCCGAGACGGTGCGAAATCGGCTTGGAGGTGAGGGAAAAACTGTTTTTCTCTATGTGGGGAGAATGGCCAGGGAAAAGGGGCTTGATACGCTCGCGGAGGCAATCGCGCTTTTGAACTTCACGCATAAGGACGAGGCCGTTTTTGTGTTCACGGGAGATGGGCCCTACATGAAAGAGCTGAAGGATATGACAATTCCAAACGCCGTATTCACAGGATTTCTGCAGAAGAAAGAGCTGGCCGAAGTGTATGCCAGCAGTGATGCGTTTGTTTTTCCATCGGGGACCGAAACCTTTGGCAATGTCGTCCTTGAAGCGATGAGCAGCGGCCTTCCCATCGTGTGCACGGATGCCGGCGGCATCACGGATTTCACTGCGCACCTAGAAAATGCCTATGTGTGCGAGTATATGAATGCAGAAAGTCTCGCGCAGGGAATGACCGAACTGTTAAACAAGCCAGAGCTGAAAGACAGACTGCGCAAAGGCGGGCTTGCGACTGCGGCCGAACGAAGCTGGGATTACATTTTTGATGGCCTTCTTTCTCAGTATGAGCGTGTTCTTGAAAAAAACGCCGAACTCAAAAAGCTTGTGGGATAGCGGCGGAGGCGAATAAAAAGTAGAGGGGCTGCCTAAGGCGTGGAGCGCGACTATTGCCAGAACGCGCCGCGGCAGGTGTATGCGGGGTTTGATCTGCTTGTAATTGTGGTCGACCGATGCACAGCCGAAATGATGAAGTTTGTCTCAAATAATTTCCTTGCACCCAGCCAGCGGTGAAAATTTTTAGACAGTTTATCCGCCCGATCGCTTTTTGTTCAAGGAGGGCCACTGATGGCCAGTTGACAACAGGCGCATTGAGTGATATAATTTATAAAAACATAGGAGTGTGTATTGATGTCGGTTCTGTCTGTTATGGAGATCCATAACTGAATATGGTTGCAAAAGGTGCGGCACTATGGGGATGAAGGATCCTTCTTTTGTGTTACCCTTTTGAAGACATACCGAACAGACTGCTTCAATAACTGATGCGTGGCAAGGTGTGCTTGTCGCGCTATTTTTATATTGAGTTTTTCGCCCGCAGGGAGCATTCTGCACTTTTTAGGTGTGGTATACTTCTGCGGGCATTTATATTAATACAGTATAAGGACTGATCATTTAAAATGGATAATTATAACACCTTGGAGTTTCATATCATACGCGACAAACTGGCTGAGAACGCGCTTTCCGAAGCAGCAAAGACCCAGTGCCTTGCGCTCGAACCCTCTTTGTGCGAGGCAGAGGTACTCAAATGGATGGACGAAACAACCCAGGCCAGACAAATGATTGAACAAATCGGGACACCACCGCTTTCCGCTATGACGGATTTATCCAAAATAATCGACTTTATTGCGATTGAAGCCATGCTGATGCCGGAGCAGATCGAGCAGGTGCTGACCTTTCTTACATCCTGCAGGAGAATGAAGGACTATCTCAGAAAGGCCGAATCGACAGGATTTAATACGGCGTTTTACGGCAGATCGATAGATAGCCTGCAGGCGCTTGAAGATGAAATTCGGCGCTGCATTGTGCATGGCGCAGTGGCGGATAAGGCATCCGCCCAGCTTGACAGTATACGTCGGCAATTGCTTGTGGGCGCCGACCAGATTAAAGAGAAGCTCGACGGACTTCTCCGCAAAAACAAGACTTGGTTTTCCGAAAGCTTCGTTACCGTTAGAAACGGGCGCTATACCCTGCCGGTCAAGCGTGAGTATAGAAACAATGTCTCAGGCTCTGTCATTGAAATGTCCAATAAAGGAGGCACCTGCTTTATTGAACCGTCCTCCGTTGAAAAGCTCCAGTCAAAGCTCGATGAGCTGAGAATGGAGGAGGACAGTGAAATTAGGCGCATTTTGTATGCGCTGACGGCGGAAATCAGTGGCAACATTCGAACAATAAAGATGAATATGGAGGCCATGACCAGTCTGGATTTCCTTTTTGCAAAAGGAAAACTGAGCGCTTCCATGAAAGCGTCGCCGGTCCGTATAGACTGCGGCAGGCAAATGATCCTGAAAAACGCCAGGCACCCGTTGCTCAAGCCGGAGACAGCCGTTCCGTTAAATTTCGAAATCGGCAGTCCGAACAAGGGGGTTGTCATTACGGGACCGAACACCGGCGGCAAAACGGTTGCACTCAAAACCGTGGGCCTTCTTTCGCTGATGGCACAGAGCGGCCTGCATGTTCCCGCCGATGCCGACAGCAAATTTTGCCTGCACAATATGGTCGTGTGCGACATCGGTGACGGGCAGAGCATAACAGAGAATTTATCGACGTTTTCATCGCATATGAAGAATGTGATTGAGATTCTAAGACGGATCGATCAAGAATCACTTGTCTTGCTCGATGAACTGGGCTCCGGGACAGATCCCGCCGAAGGAATGGGGATCGCAATCGGCGTTTTGGGCGAACTTTGCGAAAAGGGCTGCCTCTTTGTTGTAACCACGCACTATCCCGAAATTAAAGACTTCGCGGCCAATACGCCAGGTCTGGTCAACGCGCGCATGGCTTTTGACAAGAACAGCCTCCTGCCGACTTATCGCCTTGAACTTGGAATAGCGGGAGAGAGCTGTGCGCTGTATATTGCGGAAAAACTAGGTATGCCCAATCGGATTTTAAAACAAGCGTATGTGGCGGCATACGGCAATGAGGACGACAGCCCATATAGTAAGCCGGAGTGCACTTCGAAAGAAAAGGCGGTTATGCCGCCCCCAATAATCAAATTAAAAGAGCCGGAACCCGAAACAAAAGACGGCGGCAAACGCTTTAATATTGGAGACAGCGTTTTTGTTTACCCTTTAAAGGAAATTGGCATTGTCTATGCCGGTGCGAATGAGAAGGGCGAGGTTGGCGTTCAGGTGAAAGGGGAGAAGCGTCTCGTCAATCACAAACGAATAAAGCTCAATGTCCCCGCAAGCGAGTTGTACCCGGAAGACTATGACTTCTCAATCATCTTTGATAGCGTTGAAAATCGCAAAGCAAGGCACCTGCTGGGAAAAAGACATGTGGAAGGCAATATCGTAATCATTCAGGAAGGAGCGTGTGAGCAATGAATCTGATTATTCGCCAGGAAAACGCAGCAGATTATGATGCGGTCGAAACGCTCACAAGAGAAGCTTTTTGGGACATTTATCAGCCGGGCTGTGATGAGCATCTGTTAGCGCATAAGCTCAGGAAAGAGACGGCATTTATACCGGAGCTCGATTTTGTCGCAGAGCTCGATGGTCGGCTGGTCGGCAATATCATGTACTCAAAAGCGATAATCACAGATGAAACCGGAACTGACCATGAAGTGATTACGTTTGGACCGTTGAGTGTTCTGCCTTTACACCAGCGCTCCGGCATCGGGTCGGCGCTTATAAAACACACGATGAAGTTAGCTGAAGAACTGGGCTACAAAGCGGTTGTTATTTTCGGCAACCCGGCCTATTATCATCGGTTCGGTTTTGCAAACGCCGCAAAGTTTCACATTAGCACGGGTGACGGAGAAAACTTTGAAGCATTCATGGTAAAGGAACTGGTGGCGGGCGCTCTTCACAAAATCACAGGGCGGTATCAGGAGTGCCCGGCTTTTCAAATAGATAAAGCAGAGGTGGCAGCGTTCGATCAGAAATTCCCTTACAAAGAAAAACACACGACCCAAACGCAGTTCCGATAAACTGGCGTCAACGGGCCGAAGGACAAAGCAAAAAAAACAGGTCTGTCCGATGAGGACTCGGCTTGCACATCCTGCGAAAGACAGCCCGAAACAAAAGTTTCAGGCTGTCTTTTTGACGGAGTACGAAACAAAGGGTTCCGCTCCGAACTGTTCAGGGGGGCGTGCCGGGCGTCACACGATATTTGTCGGCGGCTGCCCATAATAGGCGCTCGCGCCGTGCTTGCGAAGAAAGTGCTTTTCGAGAAGCTCAGTCGGGATAGGGGCGACCGACTTCGTTGAAGCTGCCTCGGTATGCCAGGCCATCATGGTAACGGCTTCCAGCACAGCGGCATGATACACTGCTTCCGCACAGTCCCGGCCCCAGGTGAAAGGACCGTGGGCTTTAACAAGAACCGCGGGCATATCTGCCGGATGAATACCTTTGAAGGTTTCGGCAATCACCTTGCCGGTTTCCTTCTCATAGTCACCGCTGATTTCAAAAGCTGTCAGAGCCCGCGTACACGGCACCGCCCCATTGAAATAATCGGCGTGCGTCGTGCCATAAGCCGGAATGGGCCGCCCTGTCTGCGCATAGATGGTCGCCCAGCGGGAATGGGTATGTACCACGCCGCCAATCTCCGGGAAACGGTTATATAATTCGCAATGGGTCGGTGTGTCGGAGGATGGATTGAGCTTGCCCTCGACTTTCTCGCCCTTCAGGTTTACAACAACCATATCCTCGGGCTTAAGCGCGTCATAGGGTATGCCCGATGGTTTAATAACAAATAGGCCTTTTTCCCTGTCGATTCCGGATACATTGCCCCAGGTGAAGATAACCAGTCCAAGTTTCGGCAATTGCAAATTTGCTTCGCAAACACGCTTTTTTAGATCTTCTAGCATTATGCCGCCTCCTAAGCATACGGAATGCCGGCTTCATTTTTTGAGTTTCCACACCAAGTCATTCCATGTCAGTTCCTTCAATAGGTCGTTAATCACGGTGTCCTGGCCGATGTGGATGTATTCAATATCCATAATCTCGGCAAAGTCGCGCATATTTTGGTCGGTAAGGCCATAGCTGATGACCGAGTGGTGCGCGCCGCCCGCGTAAATCCAGGCCTCGGCAGAGGTCTCCAGTGTAGGCAGCGGTTTCCAAAGAACCGCAGCGACAGGCAGATTTGGCATGTCGTGCGCCTGCTGCTGGCAGACTACATCGTTCGCGATCATCCTGAAGCGGTCGCCCATATCAATCAGCGTTACAAGAACGGCCGGACCTGCCTTAGCTTTGAAGGTTAGCCGCGCGGGCGCCTCTCTGCCGCCAATCCCGAGTGGAAAGACCTGAATTTTCGGCTTTTCAGAGGCGATGGTCGGGCAAACCTCCAGCATATGCGCGCCCATGTTCATGCCGCAGGCCGGGTCGAAATGGTAGGTATAGTCTTCAATGAACGAAGTGCCGCAGTCGAGATCCGCCGTCATCGCCTTCATGATGCTGCAAAGAGATGCAATTTTCCAATCGCCCTCCGCGCCGAAGCCATAACCCAGCCGCATCAGATCTTGGGCCGCAAGCCCCGGAAGCTGACGCAGTTGCTGAAGGTCTTCAAAATTTGTATGGAACGCACCGAAATGCTCTTTTTGCATAAACTTTTTGAGCGCGGCCTCTTCCCGTGCCTGATAGCGCACGGCCTCGATGTTATTCGTTGCTATAGCGTAATGCTGGGCGTATTCTCCCATTTGTGCGTCAATTTCTTCTTCGGTAACGGCATCAATAAGGCTGATGATATCGCCAACGCCGTAATGACTGACCTGCCAGCCAAACTTCAATTGGGCTTCAACCTTGTCGCCGTCCGTAACGGCAACGTTGCGCATATTATCACTAATACGCAGTACGCGCAGCTGCCGACTTTCAAATGCGCCGACCGCAGCCCGCATCCAGCCGCCCATACGGGCGCGGAATTGCGCATCCATCCACCAGCCGGAGAGTACTTTCCGCTGAAGGCGCATCCTTGCGCCGATATAGCCGTGCTCGCGATCCCCGTGTGCGGATTGATTCAAATTCATAAAATCCATATCAATACTGTCCCAGGGAATATCGCGGTTAAATTGCGTGTTGACATGCAGCAGGGGCTTCTGAAGCACCTGAAAGCCGTGAATCCACATTTTGGACGGTGAAAAGGTATGCATCCAGGTAATGACGCCCGCACAGGCCGGATCGTTGTTCGCGTCCGTCATCGCCTGATAGATTTCTTCGGAATTTCGGACGACTGGGTGAAACATGAGCGTGCACGGAATACTGGAGTCTGCGTTGAACGAATCCACCATTATTCCGGCATGCGCATCTACGGTCCTGAGCACCTCTTCCCCATAGAGATCCTGGCTGCCAACTATAAAATGAAATCGATATTTCTTAAGAGTAGACATCGTATATTACCCCTTATGAAAGTTTTACTTTCTTTTTTAAGTCTTTCAGTTGCTTCATCACGTCATTTTCCCCGCGGCCAAAGTAGTCGTGCAGAGTGCGGTATTCGGCAAACAGTTTGTTGTAGACTTCAACGTGTTCGGGAACCGGAAAATAGACCGCATCTTTGATTTTGCCCATGGTCCTTGCCGCCTCATATATTGAATCGTATCCGCCCGCTGCTTTTCCTGCGGCTACGGAGGCAAAAATAGCGGAGCCCAACGCCGGACCCTGCTCGGAACCCGCAATTTTCACCGGCATATTAATGACGTCGGCATAAATCTGCATGGTCAGCGGGTCTTTTTGCGAAATGCCGCCGGAGGCGTAAAATTCATTCACGGGGACCCCGTGTTCACGGTAGTTTTCAATAATCATACGGGTGCCGTAAGCGGTGGCCTCAATGAGCGCCCGGTAGATTTCCTCCGGTTTTGTCTGAAGCGTCATGCCCAGCAGCATGCCGGTCAAGTCGACATCGACCAGAACGCTGCGGTTTCCGTTCCACCAATCCAGCGCGATCAGCCCGCTTTCGCCTGGTTTCAGCAGCGTCGCTTTTTCCTGAACAAATTTGTATACATTCTTTTTTTGCCGTTTTGCTTCCTCATAATAAGAGGCTGTCAAACAGTTGTCGATAAACCATGCAAAGTGGTCGCCTACGCAGGATTGGCCTGCCTCATAGCCAAAATAACCGGGCAGAACGCCGTCTTCCACGACCCCGCACATACCGGGGACCTGATGCTCTTCGGTTCCCATCATAATGTGGCAGGTTGAGGTTCCCATGATAGCCAGCATTTTGCCGGGGCCGTCGATACCGACCGCCGGGACACAGACATGCGCATCCACATTTCCGATTGCGACGGCGGTTCCAGGCAGAAGCCCCGTGAGCTTTGCGGCCACGGGCGTGATTTCTCCCGCCTTTTCACCGAGGGGGCTAATGCTGCGGGAGAGCTTTTCCTTCACGACATTTGTCAGTTTGGGGCTTAGAGCCCTGAAAAACGCCTTTGATGGGAAACCGGTTTTCTTGTTCCAGATTTCTTTGTATCCCGCGGTGCAGGCGTTGCGGGTTTCCCGACCGCAAAGCTGCCAGATGACCCAATCGGCGGCTTCAATGAACCGGTCCATGGCATCATAGATCTCGGGGTCTTCCTCGGCGATCTGCCATATTTTCGGGATTGCCCATTCAGAGGAGATTTTTCCGCCGTAATTGTTTAGCCAAGCCTCGCCGCGTTTTGCCGCAATTTCGTTGAGCTTGTTCGCCTTGTCCTGCGCGGCGTGATGCTTCCATAGCTTAACGTAAGCGTGCGGACGATTCTTATACTGGGGCAGGAAGCAGAGCGGGGTACCGTCTGCCTTTACGGGCAGAACGGTGCAGGCGGTGAAGTCGGTCCCGATTCCGATGATGTCTTCTGGAGAAATACCGGACTGACGGATAATTTCCGGAACCGCGTTCGAAAGGACATCCAGATAATCCTGCGGGTCTTGAAGCGCCCAATCGGGACCGAGGGCGGTTCCGTCAGGCAACGCCTTATCCATTACGGCATGAGGATATTCGTATACGGCCGATGCAATTTCCTCGCCTGAGCGGGCGTCTGCAATTAGTGCGCGCCCGGATAGAGTGCCATAATCCACACCGATCACATATTTTGACATACAACTATACCTCCAACGGCAGTATTTCATATCAGTTGACGGCTCAGCTATGCCAGCTGGGCGCTTTTTTTATTTTCGCCGCCCTTTGACAAGGGTGAAGACTGACTGCAAAATGATAAAGATGCACAGCAATGCCGCGGTGGCGATGTTGGCCCAACTGGAGAGCAGTTTGCCGTTTGTTGTCACAAGCGTATTGATCGTGCCGGTGGTCATAACGCCGAACAGGGAGCCAATCACGTTTCCGACGCCACCCGTCAGCAGCGTGCCGCCGATGACGGAGGAGGCTATTGCGGTCATTTCAAGGCCTTTGGCTTGTTGAACGGAGCCCGACATCGTGTTCAGACAGTACAGAATGCCGCCGATTGAGCACAGAAAGGAGGAGAGCACATAGGCCTTCATCTTGGTGCGCCTGACATCAAGGCCCATCATCGTCGCGGAGGCCTCGCTGCCGCCGACTGCATACATCGAGCGCCCGAATTTCGTATACTTGAGAACGATGAAAATGACAGCGACAACCAGCAGGGCAATGATAACAGTCGGCCTTACAAACGGCACAATGTGCATGCCCTTATTGTTCGTATACCCAAGGAAAGCCGGAAGATTGATCTTAGCATTGGCCCAGGCGTAAAACTGCGCGTTGGTCGCCTGAGTAATGGAGACCTGATCGGTACAGATGACCGCCGTCATGCCTCGGGCAAAGAACATGCCCGCCATTGTTACGATAAAAGGCTGTATCTTCAGATACCCGACCATAAAGCCCTGAACTAGGCCGAATACAAGCCCGATGCCCAACACTAAAATCAGCATCGGAATAGTGGAATAGCCCTTGACGCCCAGACCCACGGCGAGTATCATGCAGTCCATTGCAATGAGTGAACCGACGGAAATATCAATGCCGCCTGTCAGCATGACACAGGTCATGCCGCACACGACGCAGATCAGTCCCGCGTTTGTGACCATGACATTTAGGAAGGTCTGTAAATGCGAAAAACCCTTATCGGCATAAACAATACAGCCGGTGATGTACATGACGGAAAAAAGACCGATCGTGATTAAAAGCAGAAGAGTCTTGCTTTTTATGTGTTTGCGCTTTTTCATGATCCGGCCGCCTCCTTTATAAATGTTTTGCGGCTGTTCATCTTGCGCGAAAACCACTCTCTGAATACAGGCGACTGAACGGTGACGATTATAAGCACGATCATAGCCTTGACAACGGGAGCCTGATCGGTGGAGACGCCCATTGCCAGCAGGGTGGTGCTGATGGCCTGAATTGTATAGGCTCCGACAATCGAGCCGGCCAGATTAAACTTACCCCCGCCCAGACTGTTGCCGCCCAGGGCAACCGCCAGAATGGCATCCAGCTCAAAATACAAGCCGATGTTGTTGGAGTCTGCGGAGTATATACGGGAAGAGGACACGATGCCGGCGATACCCGCGCACAGACCGCAGACAACATAACAGAGGAAACATATCAGGTCGGAGTTGATGCCGAGAAGCCTTGCTGCCCGGTTGTTTATGCCAACCGATTGTATGTAGAGCCCCAGAGATGTTTTTTTCAGCACGATTGCCGCAATGACGATGACAATGACCGTTACAAGAATCGGCGTCGGAATCGGACAGCCGGGAATAAAGTTGCCCAGAAATTTATATGGTTCATACCGTATATAAGTGATCTGGTTGTTGTTGAGCAGCAGACCGATTGCACGTGCGGCGGTGAACAGGATCAGGGTAGCAACCATGGGCTGTATTTTCAGCTTTGAGACAAGCGTTCCGTTGAAAACACCGCAGGCACCGCCGATGAGGATGCCGCCCAGTATACCCACGATCATCGGGACCGCGAGCGTGTCGGTGGTGTTGACGCCATAACCCGCAAGGAGCATGCAGCAGAAGCAGGAGGACAAGCTCATAACGGAGCCGACAGAGATATCGGTACCGGCGGATACGGCTATGACAAGCGTCTGGCCGACGGCCAGAATGGCAATTTCGCTTCCTCTGTTTAAAATGTCGATCAAGCGCCCATACAAAACCCCGTTATTAATTGCGATCGAGAAAAAGCCGGGACTTTTAATGAGGTTAATCAAAAGAACTAGGACAAGACACATGAAGGGCAAAAACAGAGGCTTTTTAGTCACTTTTTTCAAGAAACTCACTTCTCGTCACCTCCTGCTATTGCCGCCATAACACTGGCCTGCGTTATCTCGCCCTCAATTTCGCCCACCTTCTCGCCATCGCGCATCACGCACATTCTGGAGCAGGTCCGGATCATTTCGTCGATTTCCGAGGAGATAAAAACAACGCTCATGCCCTCCGATGCGAATTTCAGCACCAGCTTTTGAAATTCCGTTTTAGTGCCGATGTCAATACCACGTGTGGGCTCATCGAGAATCAAAAAATCCGGATGTGTGCACAGCCAGCGCGCAAGTATGACCTTTTGCTGATTGCCGCCGGATAGCTGGCTGACAGGGGTGTCGCGCGAGGCGGTTTTAATGTGGAGCATTTCAATAAATTGATCCGCGAGCTCGTTCTGCTTAGCGGGCGGCAGTGTTTTAAAGATTCCCTGCCGGGCCTGCAGCGCGAGAACGATGTTTTCTCTGACAGACAGCTCTCCGATAAGGCCGTCTGTCTTTCTGTCGTCCGGTAGGAAACCCATGCCCGCTTTGATCGAATCAATAGGGGCTCTGGCCTTCAGCAGCTTGCCGTTCATTTGCAGGGAACCGCTTTGGGCCCGATCGGCGGCATAGACGCAGCGCACCATCTCGCTGCGCCCCGAGCCCAGCAGGCCGGTAATGCCAACAACTTCGCCCTTATGAATCTCAAAATTGAACGGCTTGATGGTACCCTTGTGGCTGAGCCCTTTGGCGTTGACCAGCACGTCATGGCCGATATTCATGCCGCCCTCCGGTTTGATGGCGGCCAGATCGTCGAAATCCTTGCCCAGCATTGCAGCCACCAGCTTCACGCGCGGCAGCTCTTTTACCGTGTATTCCCCGACGTGTTGGCCGTTTCGCAGCACGGTGATACGGTCGCATACCATGTAAACCTGTTCCAAAAAATGCGTGACAAAGATAATGCCGACGCCCTCTTCCTTCAGATGCAGCATCAGCTTAAAAAGCTTTGATACCTCATTATCATCCAGAGCAGAGGTAGGTTCATCCAGAATCAGCGCTTTGCACTCCATGTCTACGGCGCGGGCGATTGCAATCATCTGTTGGATTGCCAGAGAATAGTTTTCAAGCTCGACGGTCACATCGACATCAATGTCGAGATCCTGCATGATCTTCTTAGCCTTTTTATTCATAGTTCGCCAGTCGATAAAACCCTGTTTCGTTTGGGGTTCGCGGCCGATAAACAGATTCTCCGCCACCGACAGATTGGGACAGAGGTTCACTTCCTGATAGACAGTCGCAATGCCGTTTTTCTGAGCCTCCAGCGGTGAATGGTTGACCATGGGGCCATCAACGCCATCCATGTGGATTTCGCCGTTATCAAAGGGATAGACCCCGGTCAGCACTTTGATCAGCGTTGACTTTCCGGCGCCGTTTTCCCCCATCAATGCGTGGACCTCGCCTTTTCGCAAAGTGATTTCGGCATTGTCGAGAGCCTTAACGCCGGGAAAAGTTTTTGATATATTCCGCATGGTTAAAAGAATTTGATCTTCCATAAGCTCGATACGACCCTTTCTTTATGATAAGCTGTTCAGACGAAGGGACTCCATTACAACATCCGCCGAGGAGTGCTTGCATGTGTTTTCGCCCGGTTGGATTGCGGCATATTGTGAAAAAGGGTGGCTCTATAAGAAGGAGCCACCCCTATGTGTCTGAACGCAGGGCGCACTCTAGCTAATCAATCAGTGCGTTGCTGATCAGAATAGCGGCTGGACTGTGCAATTTTCCTTAATAGGAGCTGTTGGCAATATCCTGAGTCACGACAACCAGAGGCTCTGTGACTTCTTTGCCGATGCTGTTGGTGTATGTAACATCCTTCAGGATGTCTTCGTTTACATACCAAGGCTCAGCCATAAAGGTCTTCGACTCGACTTTTTCACCGGCTTCAAGCTTCTTGATCGTATCAGCAAGGAACTGGCCCTGAAGCGGGTTGCACTGGAAGTCGGCGTTGAACTTTCCGGCAAGGACTTCGTTCAGACCGGCTTTGCAGGCGTCAAACGAAATCAGAATGACATCTTTGCCGACGCCATAGGAAACACCCGCCGCGTCCATAGCATCTTCGGCACCGAACGCTTCGTTATCGTTCTGACAGACAACGACGTTGAACTGGCCCTGGTAAGATTTGCAGTAGGATTCCATGATCTTCTGGCCGCCGTCCTGTGTAAAGCCGCCGTCCTGAGAATCAATGATGTTCCAGCCTTCAGCATCGGCAATCTTTTTGAAGCCGTCGGTACGGCCAATCTGAGCGGAAGAACCGGTGGTGCCTTCAATAACAAGAATATTCAGTTCGGTGATGCCCTTGGCGGCTGCATACGCCTTCAGCCAAGCGCCGGAAACGAGACCTTCGTTCATGAATTCGGAGCCGATCCAGGTGACGTACTTATCGGAATCGTCAATCGTGCGGTCGAGGACGATGACGGGAATGCCGGCGTCCTGAGCCTCTGTCAGAACGGTGTCCCAGCCGGTGGAGACGATAGGATCGATGACAATGTAATCAACCTGCTGCTGGATGAAGTTGCGGACGGCTGTCAGCTGTGCTGCCGAGTCGTTGTCACAGTCGACAAACTGTAGGTCAAAACCGTTGTCTTTGGAAAGGGCGGTTTGAACGGAGTTGGTGGAAGCCGTGCGCCAATCGGACTCATGTCCGACCTGAGCAAAACCAACAGTGATCAGATCGCTTGCGGCACTGGGTGCAACGCTTGCTTCAGTGCTTGCTGCGGGAGATGCTACGGTGCTGCCGGCACCGCAGGCAGCCAGAGTTAGAGCCAGAGTCAGGGACAAGATCAGTGCAAGAATTTTTTTCATTTTCATAACCCCTTCTTCAAATATTGAATTCTTTCGCTCGGAAGCTGTTGCGGATTTTTGCCACTTGTTAACTGGAACTTGCAATTAAAATTATAGTAATGAAGAAGAGGAAAGTCAAACGATTATATGCAATTTGTATAAGTAAACAAGACCAATTTAGGTTTAATTTTAGACATATAGTACAAATTCTTCGGTTTTTTATAAAAGGGTTTATATTTTTAGAAATCACCTGATATTAGTTCGTATTCTTGTGATTTGCCCGCTCACGTTACCTGAATGAATTTCACCAAATGCCATCAATCAGCTACCTATTTTTTCTAATATGTTTAATATTATTTCGGAAGTATTAATTATTTTCGATTTTTATGATATAAATATGGCGATGGTTTATGAAGTGTTTCGCCTCAAAACGTGGAAGGTCCGACAACATGACCCAAAAACAGACGATGAAGCAAACCCTGTTCCAAGGCACCCGGTTATAAAGCACCTGATTTTTTGTAAACGCGAAATTTTGTACTTTTTTAAGGCAAAATGCTTGTAATATCATGAAAATCTTGAGTTTTTTTAAATTAGGTTGAAATATTTCAGAAAAGCTGTAAAATTGTATTTACAAATTATTAATATCGATACGCAAGGGAGGTCTTCCGTAATGATTCCGAAATATCAACAACTTTCCAATATTCTTACGGAAAAAATCCAGAACGGAAGCTATCCGCTGGGCAGTAAGATCCCGACTGAAATTGAACTGTCCCAGACCTATTATGTCAGCCGCCAAACGGTCCGTCAGGCTTTAGCGGTACTGGTGGACAATGGCCTGATTAATAAAAAGCAGGGCAGCGGCAGCAGCGTCATCTCCACGGGCGGGGACAGCGCGATTCGAACAATCGCTATTATTGCTTCACACACAAATGACTACATATTTCCTGCCGTCTTGCGGGACATCCAGACGGTTTTGACCTTCAATCATTTTTCCTGCAAGATCATCTCAACCCATAATAAGGTCTGTCTGGAGCAGGAAGCCCTGCAGCTCGTCATGAAACAATCCTTCGCCGGTGTTCTGGTTGAGGGTGTGAAAACGGCGCTGCCAAACCCCAATCTGGCTGTATATCAGCGCTTTGAAAAAGAAAAAATCCCCTTGGTTTTTTTCCATGGCGGCTATGACGAACTGAAGCGTGCCATCTGTGTCACGGATGACAATTTCACCGGCGGGTACCAGTTGACTAGATACCTCCTTTCCAAAGGGCACACTTGTATAGGCGGTATCTTTAACAGCGACGATCAGCAGGGAAGACAGCGCTATCAGGGCTATATTACGGCCCTGCATGATGCAGGGCTGCCGGTGCCCGACGATAAATTGCTGTGGTTTTCCACGGAAGACCGTTATGCAATTGTTGATTGCCGGGACTTGACTTTGCTTAATAACTATGTGCAGCATCGCCTGTCCGGCTGTACGGCGCTTTTGGTGTATAATGATGAAATTGCGTATAACATGATACTGATTTTGAAGACGCTGGGTTATGACGTTCCCGGCGACATATCCGTGGTCAGCTTCGACAACAGCTATTACTGTAGTATCTCTCCGGTGCCGATCACGTCTTTGAGCCATGAAAACGAGCAAATCGGTGTTGTAGCGGCTAACCAAATTCTCCGTATCATCAATGGAAAGGAAGCCCACTCCGTATCAATTCCTTGGAAATTGATTGAACGGCGCAGTGGCTGAAAAGAGGACACATGTTTCAATCGGTTGTCACTATTTATGAAAATTATCTGGAAAATATGAATAAGGACGCCTCGAATGAAACCCGCCGCCTTGGCGGTCTATCCCGACTGTTTACGGGCAAACAGAGCGGTGCGGAGGCGCTTACAACGGCCTTTGATGCGGCAATCGAGACCGAGCTGAATCAGATGCTTGAAAACCCGATAAGCTCCGCGGAAATTCGCCGGCTGGCTGACTGGATGCAGGAACAGGTGACGGCGAACCGGGATGAGCCTAAGCTTAAATATGCCTTTATGGCCGTGCAGCGGCATATCCTTCCGCTGGTCGGCGGGCTCAGTCGCGATGATGCGGCCTATCTGATGCAAAAACTTGAAAGCGCCATCCCCAAACGCGAACGTTTTCCGGTGCATCAGCAGCTAATCGGAAAATTGAGAGAGCGATCTCGGACAGCATAAAAAAGCGGGGCCTGTACGCATGGCACAGGCCCCGCCTTTTTTTGATTTAATAGACTCTTTGGTCGATGATGGCCTGTGTGATATTCAAACAATCAAACCAAGCTTCATCCAGATAGGTAATCTTTTCTATACGGTCTCCCTGGCTGAGCTGCTTAATAATTTTCGCTACATATGGCCCCTGCAGCGGATTGCATTCCACATCCAGACTAATAAGGCCCGACAGACAATCGGATAAGCCCTCAGAGGTGGCGTCAAAGGAGATTACGATGACCCCGCCATCAATGCTACAGGTCAAACCGGCCTCCTGCAAGGCCTTGATAGCGCCAAATGCTTCGCTGTCGTTCTCGCAATAGACCACGTCAATGTCGTGTGTGCTTGATAAAATGTTGCGCATGACCTCATAGGCTTTGGGCTTTGTAAATTCGCCGCACTCCTGTGCGACAAGAACCCAGTTGGGGTGCTGCGCAATGGCTGTTACCAGGGCCTCGGTCCGCCCGATCTGCGCAGTGGAGTCCATGGTGCCCTGAATATCCACAATGTTGATGGTGCTATCGCTTCGGCCGTATTTTTCCAGCGTAGACTCCAGCCAGCTCACGGCGGTTTCGCCTTCCTGCAAGAAGTTGGTACCGACGTAGGCCGTATATAAATCCTGATTTTCAACGCGCACCATTCGGTCAACTATGATAACCGGAATGCCCGCCTGCCTTGCTTCCTCCAGCACGGAGTCCCAGCCTGTTTCTACCAGGGGTGCGAGCACAATATAGTCCACATCCTGCTGAATGAAGTTCCGTATGGCTCGAATTTGATTTTCCTGTTCCTGCTGGGCGTCGTCATAGATGAGTTCAAAGCCGTTTTCTTCGTTGAGCGCGTTTTTTAGGCTTTCTGTATTGGCAACCCGCCAGACGGACTCCGCACCGGTTTGGGAAAAACCGACTTTAATGAGTTTTGCCTCGCTGTCGTTGGCAGTGGCAGCTTGTTCAGAGGACGAAACACAGCAGCCCAGCGACAGCAGCATCAGCATCACAAGCAAAATGCAAGATGGTTTTTTCAAGAGACACCCTCCTCTTCATCTGGCAGCCGCATAGGAATTCTAACGTTGATTTGTGTGCCTTCTCCGGGCAGACTTTGTATGTTGGAAATGCCGTAAGCGTCTCCGAACAGCAGTTGAATGCGCTTGTGGATGGCGTGCACGCCAAACCCTATTTCTTTGCCGTCTTGGAGCGTCGTTTGGAGCTCATCAAGCCGCTCAATTGACATGCCGGCGCCATTATCAGTGACAGTCAGAACAATACAGGCCCCCTCCTGCCGCCCTGTGACTTGGATATGCCCTTTGATTCGCTTGAGCTTAATACCATGATACAAAGCGTTTTCCACCAATGGCTGCAGGGTCAGCTTAGGCAGGCAATAGGCCCCCAGCTGGGGTGGAATATCGATTTGATAGTCCATAACATCTTGATAGCGTATCTGCTGAATTTCCAAATAGCTGCGGATATGCTTTTCTTCTTCGGCCAAAGAGATGACATCTTTTCCCCGATTTAAAGAAAAACGAAAGAAATTGGACAGGCTGCTGACGAGCTGAACAGACCGTTCAACATCACCCGCTTCTATCAACCAGATAATGGTGTCCAGCGTATTATAGAGAAAGTGCGGGCTGATTTGTGCCTGAAGCAGCGCAAATTCGGCGTTTCTCCGGTGTATTTCTTCGTCCTTGTTCTTCGCAATTAAGATGTTTAAATGCATGACCATCTGCTCAAAACCATCGCTGAGCGCCTGAACCTCCAGTTCGTTGGCTTGAATGGATGGCTGTTCCGATAAATCTCCCGCGCTGATAACCTTTACACGTTTTGATAGGTCTTCGATGGGTTCGGTAATGCTGCGGCTTAGTTTTCTGGACTTAGACACGAGGACCCCCAGCATTAAAACCACCAGAAGCAAAATGCCGCCCATTATCATTTCCAACTGGAAAGTCAGCCGGGACTGTAGTTCGTTGAGATTGACGGCTTCGTAATAAAGGTAGTTGTACATATAGGACTGAATCAAGTCCGACAGGACATAAATATTGTTTTTCAGCTGAGTTTGACGCTCATCGTAGTTGTCGGTCGAAGCGATTTGATGCATTTTGTCTTCAAGGTTGACACATAGATTAAGGACACCCGCTATGGCGGTTACGCTTTTCTTTTCGGTTGTGGTTTTTAGCAGGCTTTGAGCCAGCGTTTCCGCAGACAGGACCTCGTTGATGGGCAAACCCTCAGAATATTGACTTTCAATTACATAATAGTACATTTTGCTGTCAATATCGTTCTTGAAGTTTTGGTTAAACTCGGAGGCCGTTGTGACATTGTTTAGGATTTCATTATAGTTATGACCGTACCAGAACAAGATTCCTACAACGACGACGATGACAAACACCAGCGGGATGATAATGATCTCAATCAGTTTTCTGATACACTGTTCCAGCGCCAGCTTTTCACCTTTTTTTCTCTGGACCGGCTGTTTCATTTTTACCGCCTCCCCTGTAATTCCTCGGCGTGCAGCCTTGCGTCTTTTTGAAGAGGTAGCTGAAATAATGAGGGTCCTTGTATCCGACCGCAGTGGCAATTTCACTGCTTCGCCGGTCCGTTTGCTGTAATAAACGTCGGGCTGTGTCCATGCGCTTTTGAGTCAGGTATTCTACAAAGGTTTGGCCGACCTCCTGACTGAATACCGCACTGAAATAACAGGGGCTGATGTTGACCGCTTTAGCAACGACATTCAAGGATAAGCTGTTTTCACAGTAATGCCTGTCAATATAGTCCAACGCCTGAGCCAGCAGATCGCGGTAGTGTTTTTTGGATTCACGTTCTCGGATATCCAAGGCCATTTTCAAAATCCGCCGCAGATTTTCCTTTATCACAACGGGATCCGTGTCTTTTAGTGGCGTGCGAATTTCGGGCGTAAAAAATTCATCCGAGCAGCAGCCCAAGGCCTCCACAAATTCCACTGTTTTAAGATAGACCGTCATCGAGAAGTACAGACAAAACATGGTGGATTTTAAGGCCTCGTTACAATTGCTGCCCAATAACTGCACCAAAAACAGATCCACCTCATCGGAGGTGCCATCTGTCAGAAAATTCTTGATCAGCTCAGGGCTTATAGTGGACAGACCACCGTTGGGGGAACCGGCCTGTTTTAAGGCCTCAAGGGTTTCAGCCGTCAAAATATGCTCATTCGGGCACATGTGCCGGTAGGAGATGATCTGATTGGCCTCATCGAAACAGCCCGGAATTGCACTCAGCCGCATAACCGGGTGACCGGTCGCAACATGCCAGTCAACGGCGCCCTCATATTCCTCGCAGCGCCGATAGATGTTTTCGACGCACTTGGCGGTTCGCGCTTCAATCTGGTCCGGATTGCCCTTGACCATGATGACAAAAGTCGTCACGCTCCAACGGAATAAAATGTATTCCGGGAAGGCCGTAAACAGGCGAACCAACTTTTCTTGCAGGAGGGCCAGCTCTTCCGTATATCGGTTGGGGTTTTCTCCGCTGCGGCTGATGCTGTTCAGAAATAAAACAACGATGTTATAGCTCTGTGCATTGATGTCTAAATTCAGGTGCTCCGCCGTTTGATATATCTCAGCCACGGACAGGCTGCCGGCGGTCAGCTGTTCAAAGAAGCGCCGTCTGGCATACTGTTCATATTCCTGCGTCTCCTGCTGAAACTGCAGCAGATAGTTTTTTTGCCCGTTGTCAAGCTCGATCTTTTCCCGCAGCTCGGCCAGCACTTCGATCATTTTTGCTTTTGTAATCGGCTTGAGCAAATATTGCTCCACACCAATATGGATTGCTTGCTGTGCGTAAGAAAAGTCATCAAACCCGCTGATAATGGCGATTTTTGTGCTTGGCAGTTCCTTGCGGACAAGTGCGCTGAGTGCAAGACCGTCCATAAAAGGCATACGAATATCCGTGATCAGCAGGTCCGGTTTGATTTCTCGAATGAGCGGTAGCGCCATTTCGCCGTCAGCCGCGTCTCCTATGTAAGTGAAGCCATACTGTTCCCAGTCGATATTGCTGCGAAGGCCTTCGCGTACGACGATTTCATCCTCTACTAAAAACACCTTATACATCATGCAGCCCCATTTTAAATGACTTATTTTTACGGGTTTTGGTTATGTGCGCAATGCGTGGGAATGTTTCAGGCAGCTGATCGCATTTACGCCATAACGCTTTTGCCCTACTATAGATTGTATCGTATCTTCATGCTGCAAAAGGTCTAACTTGGTCGAAAGATGAAGGGTAAAGCAATCAAAAAACGAAGAAGGATCGCTCATAATTGAGTGATCCTTCTTCACTTTTTTGGAATGGACAATAAAAATTAGACGATTTTTGTTGTCCATTCTTCAATGTTCCAAATGCCGGATACGAAATCCTGATAAAAATCAGGCTCATGACTGACCAACAGCAATGTCCCGCGATATTCCGACAAGGCTGTTTTCAAAGCGTCCTTGGCATCCACGTCCAGATGGTTGGTTGGCTCATCGAGCACCAGCAGATTCATGCTTTGCAGCATGAGCTTGCACAACCGCACCTTGGCATTTTCGCCGCCGCTGAGCACTTTCATTTGACTGCCTATGTGTTCGGCAGTCAGGCCGCATTTTGCCAAAGCACCGCGCACCTGGGCGTTCGTCATAGCAGGAAAGGCGCGCCATATTTCATCATGGGCCGTGTTGCTTCCAGCCGCCTTCTCCTGCTCAAAATAACCGGGTTCGACGAACGTATCCAGTTCAATGGTTCCCGCAATCGGTGGTACAATGCCCAGTAAGGTCTTGAGCAAGGTAGATTTGCCCAAGCCGTTGACACCTTTGATCGCAATTTTTTGACCGCGCTCAAGCTGCAGATTCAGTGGTGCGGTGAGAGGCTCGTCATAGCCCAGGACAAGCGATTTTGCCTCGATTACAACTTTTCCGGGTGTGCGGGAAGAAGTAAATGAAAGAATCGGCTTAATTTTTTCCCTGCCCAGTTCAATGACATCCATCTTGTCCAGCTTTTTTTGGCGGCTCTTGGCCATGTTTGTGGTTGCAACCCGCGCTTTGTTGCGGGAGATGAAATCCTCAAGGCTGGCAATTTCTTTCTGCTGCTTATCATAAGCCTGTTCCAGCTGGCGTTTTTTCAGGTCGCTCATCACAAGAAAGTTATCATAATTGCCTTTATAGCGCGTGAGGGTGGCATTTTCAACATGATACACGACATTGACCACAGCGTTGAGAAACGGCACATCATGTGAGACCAGAATAAAGGCGTTTTCATAATTTTGAAGTAGATGCGTCAGCCATATAATATGATTTTCATCCAGGAAGTTCGTGGGCTCGTCTAAAATCAAAATCATGGGATTTTCCAATAAAAGCTTGGTAAGCAGCACTTTTGTGCGCTGCCCGCCGCTGAGATTTCCCACGTCCGTATCCAGACCAATATCCCGAAGGCCGAGGCCACCGGCATACTCTTCTATGCGGGTGTCCAGCGTATAGAAGCCGCCGTGTTCCAACAGCTCCTGTATTTCTCCAACATCCTCGAGTAGGGCGGCTGTTTCCTCCTCGCTGCAATCGGCCATCCGATCGTACATTTCCAGCATTTCCTGCTCTTTCCGGTACATATCTGTAAAGGCCTCGCGCAGCACGTCGCGGATGGTTTTTCCCTTGGTCAGCGTGCTGCTTTGGTCAAGGTAGCCAGTCGTAATGTGTTTGCACCAGCTCACGGTTCCGTCATCCGGAATTTGCGTGCCGGTTATTATATTCAGAAAGGTGGATTTTCCTTCGCCGTTTGCACCGACCAGGCCGACATGCTCCCCCTTCAAAAGGCGAAACGAGGCGTTTTCCAAGATCTTTCTTGAACCAAATCCGTAGGATACGTTCTCTACATTTAGAATACTCAAAGGGAACCTCCAATAAAAAGTGTCACCCAAACGTGACCTGTTCCCCAAAAAGTGAGTCCAGACTTTGTGAGAAAATCACATCTTTCAAACGGTCTCGTCCTTTGATTGAAGGTCAAATTTTGTCGGTGTAGTTATGTTGGCGCGCTGTGCCGACGGAACGCATGATGTTCTCCGCCAGCATTCAATTTTGTCCCGGCCATCTTCAAAAGACATGAACCAGTCTACGTTCGGGCACTCGCCCGGAACTCTTCCGCTGAATAATTTAATATAAGTGCTATCACTTGGGGCGTAGGGTCTAGAATCGTTCAATTTCGTTTTCCATTATATAATTGATCTGAAACGAAGTCCATAGCCCAATAGTCATTAATTGCATAGGACGACTGTTTTTCTGGCCTGCTTGTCCTGTTTGGGCGTTGGTCTATGCTTTTTGTGCCCAGTAGAATAAATTGTAATTAAGCTTCAACCCAAAGCCACATCTAAAACCATCATCAACACAAATCCCAACAGAACGCCACACGACGCTATAGTTTTGTTATCCTTAAAAGACTCGGGAATAAGCTCAGAACAAACCACGGCAATCATAGCGCCAGCTGAAAAAGTGAGTGCAAGCGGTAAAGCAGAACGCATTTTTATGGCGTATAGCACACCAAAAATACCGGCAATTGGCTCAACGAGTCCGGAAGCCTGACCTATAAAGAAACTTTTACCCCTTGAAATGCCGTCATTTCTTAACGGTATTGAAACACAAGCCCCTTCCGGAAAATTTTGTAGTCCGATTCCTATTGCCAGCATGATTGAACCAAATATTGAGGTGCCGGGCAATCCTATAGAAACGCAACCAAAAGAAACACCAACCGCTAATCCTTCTGGAATGTTATGCAAGGTAACAGCTGAAATAAGAAGAACAGAGCGTTTAGATGTACTGCAATTCTCACTAAATACATGGCTTTTGGATAATAATACATCCGATCCAATAATAAAAAAGCCGCCTAATAAGAACCCGACAGCCGCTGTCAGCCAAGCATTATTGCCCAGATTTATCGATAGATCAATGGCAGGAGACAGCAGAGACCAAAATGAAGCAGCGATCATAATTCCTGCAGCAAACCCCATCATCATATCCATGATTTTCTGATTAATTGATTTAAAAAAGAACACCAGAGACGCGCCAAGTGCTGTAATGCCATATGTGAACAATGTCGCAAGCAAAGCTTGGGAAACAGGGTGAAGCGTTAAGAACCAAGACAAATTTATCGCTCCTTATGCATCATTTCTCGAGTTACATTATGCTAGGGAACGCTTCTTGGCTACTTTCAGTGACTTTATAAACAAGAAACCTGCAAACGACAGTATGACAAAAAAGACCCGCAAGTGTGAGTCTTAAGCACGTGTGTTCTAGTATCCGCCTTCTTTTGCACCTGAAAGCTTCAAGGGACTGTCGGAAATTAATTAACTTTCGGCAATTCGAGAGGACCATGAAAACGACATATTAAAGCTGTTTGGAATTCAGTAGAGCGGCAACTGGAGGCAGCAAGCGTCGGACGGACGAAATACAGGCACAATGTGATGCAATTATTTCCTTAAGCGAATCTTCAGGCCTGAGATGGTGTAGAAATTCTCCACAAAGCAGATTGGTATGTTAACAGCAAATCGGACATAAATTGTAAGGGATTACTTGTACAATTATAAGAAAATGGAGGTATAGAAATGGCGACGAAAATTCTAAAAGGTTTGAAAGTAGTAGACATGTCCATTATGATCGCGGGGCCGACCGCCGCGCGCACGCTTGGCGACTGGGGAGCTGACGTCATCAAGATTGAAAACTACAACGGCGACACACTTCGTCCGCTCGGCATGAATTTGTTATCGCCCATAGACGATGACGAAAACCCCACTTTCCACATCGCAAACGCGAACAAACGGATGATTCCGGTCAATATCAAAACCCCGGCCGGTCAGGAAATTGTACATAAGCTGGTTTCTGAGGCGGATGTTTTCATCACCAGTGTCCGTACGGAAGCGCTAAAAAAAGTGGGTCTCGATTATGATACCCTCAGCCAGAAATACCCCAGACTCATTTACGCACATGTTCTGGGCTATGGGGAGCAGGGTCCGCTGAAGGACCGCGCGGCCTTCGACTTCTCCACATACTTTGCCCGCTCAGGCTTTATGAACATCATTGCGGACAGAGAAGGCCCACCTCCGTTCAATGCCCCAGCCTTTGGTGACAATCAGCTCGCGCTGTCTCTTCTGGCGGGAATCAACTTGGCTCTCTATAATAGAGAAAAAACGGGCAAGGGCGACTATGTCCATGCAAGCCTCTACCATATAGGGATTTATACCCTGGGCTTCGTGCATGCGGCGGATTACTATGAACAGGTGTATCCGCTTTCGCATTCCGATCCACAATCCCCGTTGGTCACCGTATACAAGTGCTCGGACGGCGAGTGGCTCTATCTTGCCTCACCCGATTACATCACCTATTTTCCAAAGGTCTGCGATTTGCTGGGCTTACACGAATTCGGCCGGGATGAGGAGTACAATAATATCATGGGTATGCTCATGCACAAAATCGAAATCAGGGACAGGCTGCAGGAGGAGATCATAAAAAAGACGGCTTACGAGTGGGCAGAGCTGTTTGCGGAGGCGAGTATTCCGGCGGAAAGAATCTTTACGTCAAAGGATGTCCGTGAGGATGAGCAAGTGTATGCCAACGATTTTCTAAAGATAGTGACACACAGAAACGGCAATAAAAGCCCGATGGCCGCAACCCCAACCCGGCTCAGGAGCATGGGCAACGGCTTTGACTATGAGTTCCTCCCCGGCGGGATCGGCGCCGAAGCCAAGGACATCCTAAAGGAACTGGGCTACAGCGACGAAGACATGAAGAAATTGAAGGATGACGGGGTCATAAACTTTGGGGAATTTGCCTGACATGTTCCCAGTAGGCATCAAAGCAAAGCGATATAATATTCTCTTCCATAATATGGACAAGCCAAGCTTTTTTCCTATTAAAGGCAATTAATTCATTCAAAAACCAATCAATTAGTTTAATATAGCAGCTACGTATCGGCCCAAAATAATAACAACAGAAGGAGGCAATTATCGTGGGAAAATTAGATGGCAAAATCGCGGTTGTTACAGGTGGCGCCAAGGGTATAGGTGCGGCAACCGTCAAGCGTTTGGTCGAGGATGGCGCGCTGGTCCTTTCTCTTGATCTCAACCAGGAGCAGGTTCAAGCAGCGGCAAAGGACGTGGATCCTACGGGCAAGCTTGCCGTTGGCATGAAATGCGACGTCGGCGACGAAGCGGATGTTATGGCAGTTTTCAGTGAGATTATTGAAAAATACGGCAGGGTAGATATTCTCGTTAATAACGCGGGCATAACAAGGGACGCAATGCTTCATAAAATGACAAGCAATCAATGGGACGCCGTTATCAATGTTAATCTCAACAGTCTATATTACTGCTGCAAAGCGGTCCTGCCCAAGATGCGTGAGCAGGAATATGGGAAAATTATCAACCTGAGTTCTTCTTCGGCGTGGGGGAATGCGGGGCAAACAAACTACAGTGCTTCCAAGGGCGCCGTGATTGGATTTACAAGGAGTCTTGCCAAAGAGTCGGGGCGAAAAAATATAAACGTTAACTGCATTGCACCCGCTATGATTGATACGGATATGACCAAAGCCATGCCTGAGGACGTCGCGGATATGGCGGTTATGCTCACGCCGCTGAGCAGAAAGGGTCAGCCCTCAGAGGTCGCTGCCGTCGTTTCTTTTCTGGCGTCCGACGATTCGAGCTTTATTACCGGCGAGTGCATTCAAACCGGCGGCGGCTTCGTGATGGCTTAAATCCGGCAGCAGTAAATTTATTGATTTAGCATGCTGGCAAAAAACAACCTGAAGTCCTTCCGGTACCTAAGTAAACTGCATAAACATAAGTTCCGTACAAAAAGCGCCATGTAATAGGGATATGCATTTGAATTTTTATGAAAACATAAGAACAGCCTAAAACGAAAGTTTTAGGCTGTTCTTATGGTGGAGATAAGCGGGATCGAACCGCTGACCTCTTGACTGCCAGTCAAGCGCTCTCCCAGCTGAGCTATACCCCCGTTTGAAATAGACTGCTGAATTAAGATAACAGAAATACGGGGCTTTGTCAATAGATTTTGATGGAAACACCGGGTAGAAAAAATCGGATTAAGCGCAAAAACTGCTCGATGCAGATCGAACCGCTTGTTCAATTTATGTTAAATTTTCCTGGAGATACGCCCATAGTACGGCGGTTACACCGTGGTCGTTGTTCGTGGGGGCGGCATATCTGCCATGCACGCGCATGTCTTCCGGCGCGTTTGCCATAATATAACTCAGGTCCGCCTGACCCAGCATCTCGATATCGTTATAATAGTCGCCGAAGACCATGGTTTCGTCCCGGCCAATACTGTGCTTTTCCTGAAGGAATGCAACGGCACCACCCTTGGAGACCTCTGAATTCATGACATCTACGAAACTTGGGTCCGTGTGCAGGGCTTTAATGGTACCGGTGCAGTGCTCGGACAGCAGCGGAAAAACCACTTCCTTTGCCGCAAAGGGATAGCAGACGGAAATCTTAAAAATACGATCCTGCACATCCGAGAGGCTGTCGACAAAGGTGATACCCGCGTAAGTCACCGCCATCACCTCTTCCGGGGTGCCAGAACCGCGATAATCCCTGCTGTAGGTGCCGTTTATGCCGCATAGGATGGTGACGGCCTCGGGGAGACGGGCTTCAAGAAGCTCGGCGATTCTGCGCCAATCCGCTTCGCGAATCACGCTCACAAAGGTGTTGATGCCGTTTTCGACAATATAAGCCCCATTATCACAAATAAAGCCCATTTTGTCGGCGTGCTCGGCAAAATGGGCTTTTTGCGTCACATAAGTCCGGCCGCTGCCGGTAGTAAACAGGATGTCCCTTTTATGGAGTTCGTCAAAAAGCTGCCAGAAATCATCGGGCAGCGCTTTTTTGTCATCCAGCAGAGTGCCGTCAAGGTCCGTTACAATGAGTTTCACCATGAGGCTATCTCTCCGCACAAAGCAGCAGCTGCTCTGCGGTGTCTGAATCCAGCGCGATCGTGTTAACCAGTCCGCCCCGGATAGCACCGAGCAGAGCCGGTACTTTTCTTTCACTGGCTATGCATGCGCAGGAGACGCGCACCTTGTTGAGGACGGACAGCGCGATGCTGATGGTCCTGTTGTTATAAGAATCGTCGACGATCCTGCCGTCAATATCGATGAATCTTGAGCAGATGCAGCCGACGGAGTGCTTGTTCTGGAGCTTCAGCAGGTCCTCGGGGGTCACAAAGCCAGTACGGCACAGGCAGTTGTTCTCGCTGAGCATACCGACATTCATAAAGGCGACGTCTACGGCATTTATCTGATCAATGATCGAGCTGATCTTGGAGTCGTGCAGGAGCAGGTCGACAATGATGGAATTTTCGACAAGGATAGGGCAGGGTAGGGTCGTTTTATGATCGATGCACATTCTTTCTCCAAATTGACGGATAATATCATTGGCAAAGTTCGTCGAGTCGGCGTTGTCGAGATTGCCGGCGATCTGGACAATGGTGCATCTCGGGAAAGAGGCGATCGGCAGCGCCTTTGCAATCTCCATCAGCGTGTAGCCCCAGGAGACCCCGATCTTGTCGCCGTCTTTTATAAATTGCTGGAAGAACGCTGCAGAAGCGCCCGCTACCGCGCGCAGATTTTCGCCTTCGTCCGCTGAGACGGAAGGAACGACCAGCACATTCTGCAGGCCCAAGCGCTCTTTAATGCGCGTCTGAAGCATCTCGGCGCTTGAAGAAGGCGTTCTGCTGAGACTGATCTGCACGACCCCTTCCTCACGGGCTCTGGCCAGCAATCTGGAGATCTTGGGCCTTGAAAGGCCAAGCTTCGCGGAGATGTCGGCCTGCGTGTCGTTGTCGAGATAATACATCTGTGCAACCTTGTATAGGATCTGCTCGTCATAGCTCATAATGTTGATTCACTTTCTGTTGAGATTTTGATACAAAGTGAAAGGTTTCATCCATATGATAGTGCGTCGTTTCAGGTTTGTCAAGTTGAAAGTGAACAGAATTTCACAATGTTCGCGTTTAGATGCAAATGATCTGGTGGAAAATCTGACATAAACGGTAGGTTGGGCAGGTGAAAATCGGAAGGTTGGAAGTAAAAACCAATACGCTGTTATATTAATAATAAAAAGTGAAATAAATTTCAGATTTAGTTAGAGACATCCGCCAATTGCGGTCAAATCAACTTGTAAAAGGAAACGAAAATGAAATTATGTGTAGATTATCGTTGATTGGAAGAAATAAATATCGTATACTCAGCTCGTAACATGAATGAAAAGTGATTTTTTCATTAACTGCGAAAGGAAGTATGAAATGAGCGAACAGTATTTGCTGCATGGCCCGGCATCCGAAATTATTACGCCGTTTACCGACGAAGGGAAAGTGGATTTCGAGCTGCTCGAGGCGGAGTATGAATTCTTAATTTCAAACGGTATTACCGGTTTCTTTGTAAACGGTCTGGCGAGCGAAGCCCTGATGATGAGTACCGACGATAAGGTTGAGGCCGTCCGGCGGGCGGTCAAAGTCTCCGGGGGCAGAGTGCCTGTCATGGGAAACCTGATTTTTAACAGTATTGACCTTGCGGTCGAGTGCATGCGGCTTTATGAGAACTGTGGAGCCGACGGCATTTTCGTAACGCCTCCGCTCGTTTATAAATACACGTCCGAAGGGCTGTACAATTACATATCGGGTATCGCAAAGGCAACAAAGCTCCCTGTCTACCTGTACAACGCACCGGAGACAGGCAACAAGATCCCGCCCGAGATTGTGGCACAGGTCTTTAAGGATAACCCCAACATGCGTGGCTACAAGGACAGCACCCAGGACGTCATTCACCAGCAGACGGTGCTGAGCCTCATCGGCAAGGACAGACATTTCGAGCTGATGGCCGGCAGCGACGCGCAAATCCTCTCGACGAGCCTGTTGGGCGGACGCGGCGTGGTTTCACTGATTACCTGCGTGTTCCCGAAGCTGATTGTGGACATGTGCGACGCGGTTGCGGCAAAGGACTATGACAGGGCAGAGCAGCTGCAGGGCAAGATACTCCGAGTGCGTCAGGCACTGAAGATCGGCCCGTTCATGTCGGCCTATAAATACGTCGCCCAGCTCACGGGCACCCCCCTCGGCAGAATCAAGGCCCCGCTCGGAGAGGTCAATGAGGCCGAGAAAGAAAAGATTAAAAATCTGCTTATAAAAGAGAAAATGCTACCGGAGGTTCAAAATGGATAAGAAAACACTCGGCAAGATGATGGATCACACGATTCTAAAAGCTACGGCAACAAACGAACAGGTCGAAAAAATCTGCAAGGAAGCGCTTGAAATTGATGCGGCTTCCGTCTGCATCAACCCCTGCCAGATTCCGCTCGTCAAAAAGCTGCTCGCAGGCAGCACGGTCAAGGTCTGCACGGTCATTGGTTTCCCACTCGGCGCGAATACCAGCGAAACGAAGGCTTTTGAAACGAGAGATGCCATCTTAAAGGGCGCCGAAGAAGTCGATATGGTTATTAACGTCGGCGCGCTGCTCGGCGGCGACACCGAAACCGTCTATAAGGACATCAAGGCCGTCGTGGATGCGGCAAACGGCACACTCGTCAAGGTCATCATCGAGACCTGCTACCTCGATGACGAGCAGAAAAAGACGGCTTGCGAACTGGCACTCAAGGCGGGCGCGGATTTCGTCAAGACATCGACAGGGTTTGGTACCGGCGGCGCCAACGCGCATGATGTTGCACTGATGAGAAGCGTTGTCGGCGACAAAATGCAGGTCAAGGCCTCCGGTGGCATCCGGACTTTTGAGGACGCGATGGCGGTTGTGGAAGCGGGTGCCGACAGACTCGGTGTCAGCGCCAGTCTTGCAATCCTCGAAGGCGCACAGTAAAGAGCGGCAACTATGTTTGATTTGGTGATTGCCGGGGGACTGATTGTTTCCTCCCACAGCGGCTATAGGGCAATGCGGGGCAGCGTCGGAATCAGCGGAGGTCAGATAGCGCTGGTTACAGAAAGAGACCTGGCGCCCGCTGATACCGCGGAATTTGTCGATGCAGGGGGCAGAATTGTGATGCCCGGTCTGATAAATGGCCACTGTCACGGCGACATGGCGCTCGCAAAGGGACTGGGCGACGGCATGACGCTCCTCGAGCAGATGACCGAATTCGGAAAGTGCGGTTGGTTTTATCCCTATCTGACAGACGACGACCGCTACTACGCGAGGCTGCATACCTACTGCGAAGCGCTCCTGAGCGGCACCACGACACTGGTTGAAAACATGTACTGGAGCCTCGGCTCAAGATCGCAGCAGGCTTTCACGGAAACGGGGCTCAAAGGCGCGCCGGTTGAGGATGTGCGCTACGACTTTATGCAGTCTGACGCGTTTCTGACTGATGAAATGCTGTCCGCTTTTAGGGACGATTGCGAAAAACACGGTTGCATCCCACTGCTCGGGACACTGCCGGAAGAAGAATTTACACAGGCGAGGCTGGAAAAAACGGCTGATACCATCAAGCGAAGCGGCTGCGGCTTTACCAGTCATCTGGCGGAGACCCAGTGGCGTTATGACACCGCCAAGGCGCGCTTCGGCCTCAGTCCCGTACAGGTGCTTGATCGCTTCGGGCTGCTCAATGCGCGGTATATCGGATCCCACGGCGTTTACTTTGATGAAGAGGACTTTGCCATCCTAGCCAAACGAGGCGTCAGCATCATCAACACGCCCATTTGTGAGCTCAAAATAGCCGACGGGCTGGCTCCGATTCGAAAGCTGCTCGACAACGGCGTGACCGTCGGGCTCGGCACCGACGGGGCCATGTGGAACAACGCCAATGACCTTTTCCGCGAAATGAAATGCATGGCGCTGGCCCAAAATCTCAAGTACGGGCCCACTGCGCTGACACCCAAAGAAATCCTAGACATGGCCACAGTCGGCGGTGCAAAGGCGCTGGGAATAGACGACCGGGTCGGCACCGTCGAGGAGGGCAAGAAGGCCGATATCATTCTGGTAGACTGCACGGCTCCACACATGACGCCCCTCCACTATGGGGTGTACGACAATGTTGCGTCGGCACTGGTCTATTGTGCAACCGGCGCGGATGTGACGGATGTGCTGGTGGACGGACAATTTTCCGTCCGCAACAGAAAATTGACCCGCTGTGATCTCGGCCGCATTCAGAAAGTAGTTCAAAGCTCTTCGAGCGAACTAATAAAAAAAATTACTAGGAGAGGTACATTATGAAAAAGTTACTCAGCTTATTTCTCTGCATCAGCATGGCGATGTCCTTTGCCGCCTGCGGGCAGAAGGCAACTGAAGCTTCTTCCACACCCGCTGCAAGCGAAGAAGCCGCCAAGCAACTGAAAGTCGTCCTCATCGGCAACCAGAAATTCGGCGACAATGGTCCTATGGACGATATGGCGGCCGGCGGCGAAAAAGCTGCGGCAGAATTCGGCGTCGAGTTCAAGAAAATGGAAACCGAACCCGTTAAGTTTGAAGAAGATATCAGAAACATGGCGCAGGAAGGCTATGACCTGATCATCACCACCTTCCCGTACATGTCCGAGGCAACCAAGCTCGTGGCAAAAGAGTACCCCGACACGAAGTTCGCCGCGGTTTTCCAGAGCATTAATACGCCGGAAGATACGGTTGCAAACCTCTGGGATACTGTCTATCAGGGCCAGACCACACTTTATGTTGACGGTTACATGGCTGGTCTTGCTACCAAGACCAACAAGGTCGGCGTCATCATCGGCGGGGAAGAGCCCGGCCCCAACTCCGAAGGCAACGGATTTATGCGTGGTGTACATGACGCAAACCCCGATGCAAGCGTCGAATTTGCCTATGCAAGCTATGAAGATACCGCAAAGGTCAAGGAAGTTGCACTTGCTATGATCGAAAAGGGCTGCGACTTTATCCAGGGCGACTGCGGGTCGGCTGACTCCGGCATTATGGAAGCTATCAACGAAACTACTACCAAGAATGTCATGGGCTTCAGCGTTATCTGCGACTTCACCGACAGCTGTGCAAACTTCGCGGGTTCCATCGGCATGGGCTACGGTGACACCGTTTATGACGCCATCAAGGGCCTTGTCGACGGCAGCTTCCCCGGCGGCACCACCGGCATCCGTGACATCAGCAACAACGGGTACTATCTGGATTGGGCCACCTACGAGGCCTTTGCAAAGAGAAATGCCGAGTATGGCGAAGCCTTCGCTGCTGCCATTGAAAAGGGCAAAGAGCTTGAAAGCAAGATCAAGAGCGGAGAGCTTGTTATCGATTATGATACTGCGGTACCCGACTGGAGCCGCATCAGCGCAGAATAAAAAAACGAAGCAATGAAGCTCCCAAACGGCGGACAGCATTTTGTCCGCCGTTTGGCGAAAAAAGAATTCAGGAGGCATAACTATGGGAACTGAAAATACAGCAAAAGCAACGGCCCCGACCGTCGGCGATAAGGTCTATCATTTGAGGTTGGCAAAGGGTGAAATTTCTCCTTATGTGGTCCTTCCCGGCGATCAGAATGCATCGGCACATGTCGAAAACATCTGGGAAGACACAAAGCAGCTTGCCTATAACAGAGAGTATAAGACAGTCGCCGGAAAATATGAAGGCATGGATATTGCAATGACTTCAACCGGGATCGGCTGCCAGCCAGCCGAGATTTGCGTGAACGAATTGAAGAAAATAGGCGTGCATACCTGCATCAAGGTAGGCTGTGCCGAGAGCATTCGTGAGGACATTTCGGTCGGCGACATTATCATCCCCTTTGCCTGTATGAGAAAGGGCGGAGCCGTGACCCACTACGTTCAGCCTGAATTCCCCGCTTTCTGCGCGCCCGAAACGACAAAAGCACTGATTCAGGCCTGCATGGAGCTTGGATATCAGTACACCTTGGGCGTTGTTTGCTCCATCAGCTCGTATTATATTGGTCAGGCAAGGCCGCTCAATGGCGATGAAAACAGCTATTGGCCGACGCAGGGAGAGGGCCTGATCGCGCATCTGCGCAACAGCCGCATCAGCGCCATCGACATGGAAACGGCGGGAACCCTGATTATGGGCTATCTGCACGGCCTCCGGATGGGCGCGGTGCTGGGCGTTAATGCCAACAGGATTACAGGCGAGTGGCTCGATGAGGGCGGTCAGGAAAAAGCCTGCCGCGTGGCCAGCAGAGCGCTTAAGATTCTCAAAGAAAAAGATGAAGCAAGCAAGTCTCTTTAACCGGAATAGAAAGAGGTGTACAGCATGAGAGAATTGAATCAGGTCCTTGACCCCAAAACAAAAGACGGAAAAAGCTACTATCTGCATCTGGAAAAGGGCGATATGCCCGGCTATGTGATTGTTCCAGGCTCCCCGGAGCGCATTGCAAAAATTGCGGCGAACTGGGAAAACGTGGTTGACGTGGCGGAGAACAGACATTATATATCCAAAAAAGGCCTCTATAACGGCATGGAGCAGGGTGCAACTTCAACCGGCATCGGCGCGTTGAGCGCTGAAATTTGCTTCAACGAGCTGCAGAAGGCCGGTGTGCACACCTGCATCCGCATCGGCACAACGGGCTGCATCGACCCGGAATACGATTCCGGCGATCTGCTGATCCCCTATGCGGTTATCCGCAAGGACGGCTCGTCCGAGTGCTATATTGAGCCGGAGTTTCCCTCCTTTGCCGATCCCATCGTCGTGATGGCACTGTCCGAGGCCTGTGAACGGCTCGGCTATAAATACGGTCTTGCGCTTGAGTATACCGCCGGTTCTTTCTATATGGGACAGGGCCGCCCCCTCAGCGACGAGCCCGGTTCTTATTGGCCTTCCTGGGCCAACAACATCCTGCCCGACATTGAGCAGCAGGGCGTCAAGGTCCTTGAAATGGATACAGGCGGACAGTTTGTCATCGCGTATCTGCACGGAATCAGAATGGGCGCGATCCTCGCTGTTGTAGCAAACAGAAAGAACAACAGCTTTGCCTACAACAACGGCGAAGAAAAAGCTTGCCTTGCAACCTCACTTGCTTTACAAATTCTGAAGGAGTGGGACGAAGAGGGGAAATTCGGGAGGTAATCATCCGTGGCGAACGCAATAGAATTACTGAATATCACGAAGCGATACCCCGGCGTCGTTGCAAACGACGATGTGACCGTTTGTGTGCAGGAAGCCGAGATTCACGGGTTGATTGGCGAGAACGGCGCGGGCAAGTCGACGATCATGAACATTCTGTACGGGCTTGCTCAAGCCGATAAAGGCGTGATTAAGGTTTTCGGACAGGAGTGCCGGATCAACTCTCCGCAGGATGCCATTGGACTGGGCATCGGCATGATCCATCAGCATTTCATGCTGATGCCGAACCAGACGGTGCTTAGAAATGTTATTCTCGGAAACACGCCACAAAAAGGGCTGTTTATAGACGAGAAATCGGCCAGGCAAGACATAGAAAAGATCATGAAGGAATACGGCATGAAGGTCAACCTTGATGCAAAGATTAACCAGATATCCGTCGGCGAAAAGCAGCGAGTTGAGATCATCAAAGCCCTTTACAGAAATGTCCGAATCTTGATTTTAGATGAGCCCACAGCGGTGCTCACCCCCGCTGAAACAGACGCCCTGCTTGAAACCATGCAGCGGCTCAAAAAGCAGGGCTGCACAATTATTTTCATCACCCACAAGCTCAAAGAGGTGCTTGCGGCGACCGACCGGGTTACCATTATGCGCAAGGGCGTGGTTACAGGCAGCGGGAATACCTCTGATATGAGCATTCGCAAGCTCTCGGAGCTCATCGTCGGCAGAGAGGTCAACTTCAACATTCCCTTTGAAAACTATAAACCGGGTGATAAAGTGCTCGAAATGAAAAATGTCAGCACCACCCCGCGCAGCGGCGCCATGGCGATCAAACAAATTAACCTGCAGGTCAACGAGGGCGAGATCGTCGGCATCGCGGGCGTTGAGGGCAACGGACAGTCGGATCTCGTCGAAGTCATTGCCGGTATGGTGCCGATGGCGGAAGGCTCGATCAGTCTCTGTAAGCGGGACGTAAGCGGCTTGGATATCCGCAGGAGAAGAATCGGCGGCCTGGGGCACATCCCGGAGGACCGTTTGAAAACGGGTACCTCGAAGGTCTGCACGATTTCTGAGAATCTGATGCTTAACAAGTACTATTCCAGGCCTTTTTCAAAGGCGGGAGTACTTAATCACAGGAAGATAAACGCTTCTGCCAATGAAATGTGCGAGAAGTTTCTAGTAAAGACCCCCAACGCCTCCTATCAGCTCGATACCCTGTCGGGCGGCAATATGCAGAAGGTAGTTATCGCCCGCGAGTTTGAATCCGCGCCGAATCTGCTAATAGCGGCCCAGCCCACGCGCGGCGTGGATATCGGAGCCATTGAGTACATCCACGGTCAGCTGGCAAAGCTGAGAAACGAGGGGAGGGCCGTTCTGCTTGTCTCTGCGGAGCTTGACGAAGTAATGTCCCTTTCGGATCGAATCATTGTACTTTATGAAGGCGAAATTGTTGCTCAGTTTATGAGGGACGAGGCCAACGAGTACGAGATCGGCGAATACATGCTTGGGGCAAAAAGACAGGAGCAGTGCCATGGATAAGATGATGAAAAAAATGGGTATGCTCGGCGGCGGAGGGGGCAAAAGGTCGCTCAAGCCGCTTGCAAAACCGGTGCTCATGCTGATTGCCGCACTTTTAATTGTCATGGCTTTTCTGGCTGTTTCGGGCTATGATCCCACGGCCATGCTGATCGGTCTTAAAAGGGCGGTCACAACGGACATCGCCGGAAGCATCCGCTGGGCAATCCCAATGCTGCTGGGCGGTGTTGCCGTCTGCATTCCTTTCAAGGCTCAGGCCTTCAACCTCGGTGTTGACGGTCAGATATACATGGGGGCGGTCGCCTCGACGGTCGTTGCCCTTGCCCTGCCTGCAAACAGCGGCTTCTGGGGCCTGGTGCTGGTCTTTTTGGCCGGCATGGCGGCTGGGATGGTCTATGCGATGATCGCCGCGGCAATGAAGGTCTACTGCAACACGGATATGGTAGTCAGCACCCTGCTGCTCAACTTTGTTGCGCAGCTGTTTACCGAGTATATGGCAGCCGATGTCCTTAGGGACTCCGAAGCAACGGTTCAAATGAACGCAAGCAAGCTGCTGCCAGAGAGCCTCTGGCTGCCGAGATTAAGCTATCTTGGGCCATCCAGCGCAAATGCGGGCATCTACATTGCCATTGTTGTGTGTCTGCTCGCGGCCTTCCTGTTCTACAAAACCACCCTGGGCTATGAGATCAAAATTGTCGGCAGCAACGAGGAATTTGCACGCTACGGCGGCATGAAGCCCAAGAGCGTCATCCTCAAAGTCATGGCCATCAGCGGTGCTGTTGCGGGACTGATCGGCGTCATCGAAGTCACCGCCGTTCAGCACCGACTCATAGCGGGATTTAACCCCGGTTTTGGCTTTGATGGTATTGTTGTCGCGCTGCTTGCCAACAACAACCCCTTAGGCGTGCTTTTGTCCGGTGCTTTCTTTGGTATTCTCAAAAACGGCGGAAGCAATATGGAACGTGCAACGGATGTTCCGCAGATTATCACACAGGTCACCATGGCCATTATCATACTGAGCGTCAGCTCGAATATCGTCATTAAGAAGATCAAGCTGAAGAAGAGGAGGGCAAAAAATGGAACTGCTGTTTAGCCCGAGTGTCTTGGCGTCCGCATTCCGTATTGCGACGCCGCTGCTGCTGGCAGCACTCGGCTGCATCCTGTGCCATAAGGCCGGAATCACGAACCTGGCTATTGAGAGCTTTATGCTCGTCGGCAGCTTTGTCAGTATTGCCTGCATCAGCCTCACAAACGGCAGCGTGCTGCTGGGTATGGTCGCCGCGATGATCGGCGCGGGTGTGTACAGCTTGCTGTTTGCACTGGCCGTCGTCAAATTCAAGGCAAACCATGTCGTTGCCAGTATTGCCATGAATATGCTCGGCGTCGGACTGACTTCGTTTCTTCTGCGCGCCGTGCTCGGCTCCCAGGGTATGATTAGACCCGCCAATATCGTGAAGATCCCCAATATGCAGCTAGAAGCACTGCAGAACGTGCCCATCATCGGGTCGATTCTGCACAACCAGAGCTTCATTGTCCCGGTATCAATCCTGCTGGCCTTCATTGTTTTTGCCATCCTCAAAAAGACCAAGTATGGTTTGAATGTTGTCAGTCTGGGCGAATCCGAGGGCGCGGCGCTGTCTGCCGGCATCAAGGTCGATAGGGTCAAGTGGAGCGTCATTATCCTGTCGGGTATTTTCTGCGGCCTTGCGGGGGCCTATCTGTCAACCACCATCCTCTCCGAGTTTTCAGAGAATATGGTGCAGGGCCGCGGCTTCACGGCCTACACCGCGGTGATCTTCGGCGGAGCAAACCCGATTGTTGTCTGGATTGTGACGGTGTTCTTCGGTTGGGCCGAAGCTGTCGGGGTCCAGATCGAGCTTGCGGGCCTGGGTATACCATCTTCAATCGTTAAAATGTTCCCCTATGTTCTCGCGATTATCGTCCTTATCATAAGCTCCGTAACCGGCCAGAACAAAGACAAATGGAAACAGTCATTTGCAGACAGAAAAAAACGCAAATCAGTAAGAGCGGAGGTTCATTGATTATGTCGAGAGCAGTATTGGTTGTATTAGATAGTTTCGGTGTTGGCGCGCTGCCGGATGCCGGAAACTATGGCGACGAGGGCGTGCATACGCTCAAGCACATCGTGGAGGCAACAGGGGACCTGAAAATCCCCAATATGAGAAAGCTCGGCCTTTTTAACATTGACGGGCTTGAACTGGAGAAGGAAGCGGTGCCGACCGCCTGCTATGCAAAATCCTTTGAGAAGGCACCCGCTAAGGACACCACCACCGGTCATTTTGAAATGACAGGGCTTATTCTGGAGCAGCCTTACAAGATATTCATGGATGGGTTCCCCAAAAGAATAACCGACGAGTTGGAAAAGCGAATCGGCACCAAGGTAATAGGCAACTATCTCGTCTCCGGCACCGAAGTAATCAAGGTCCTGGGCGAAGAACATGTCAGAACGGGCTACCCCATTATCTACACCTCGGCAGACAGTCTGATGCAGATTGCCATGCACGAAGAGGTCATACCGCTTGAACGGCAGTATGAAATCTGCCAGATTGCCCGCGAGTTGCTGATGGGCGACGATACCGTGTCACGCATCATCTGCCGCCCCTTTGTCGGAAACCCGGAGATCGGCTTTACGCGCACGGAAAACAGACGGGACTTCTCGATCGACCCGCCCGGAAAGACCGTTCTGGAGTATATTAAGCAAGCCGGCAAGGATGTCATCGCCGTTGGCAAAATTGAGGACATTTTTAACCGCATCGGGATCACGGAGGTCGACCATACCAAGAACAACCACGAGGGCACGGTGTCTCTGCTCAAGCATCTGGACAGGGACTTCGACGGACTGCTCTTTGTAAATCTTGTCGACTTTGATATGCTCTATGGCCACAGGCGGAATGTCCGCGGCTACGCAGATGCGCTGGAGGCCTTTGACGCAAAGCTGCCGGAGATTTTGGCAAAGCTTAAAAATGATGATCTTCTCATCATCACTGCAGACCATGGCTGCGATCCCACAGCCCACGGCACCGATCACACGCGGGAGTTTGTGCCCATCCTCGCGTATGGCCCGCAGCTTAAACAGGGCGTGAATCTCCATGTCAGAGAGACCTTTGCCGATATCGCTGCGACAATTGCGGAGAAGCTGGGCCTTGACTTCAACGTGGGGACCTCTTTCCTCAAGGAAATCACGAAATAGAAAGGACTACGCTATGCCTTTTGTTCATTTAAGTACAACGAAAACGATGACGATGCCGGAAAAGGAAGTCCTTGCAGACGAGATTGCCCATCTAGTCGCAACGCTGCCTGGCAAGCCCTATGAGCGGACGATGGTCCGAATTGACGCGGGCTGCGAAATATTCCGTGCAGGAAAGCTTGCGGAATGCGCCTATTTCCAGACACATTTTCAGCGGCCCGTCCCTATCGAAGCTCAGAAAAGCTATATTGAAAACCTTTACACCCTCTTCAAGGACAAACTCGGGCTTGAAGTACCCCAGATCTATATGTCCATGGTCGATCTGGAAACCTGGGGTTCCCGGGGGACACTCCAGCTTCCGAAATAGGAGAAGTTCCTTCAGTTGAATTGTTAAAGTGTCTATCAAAAAAGCCTTGGAAGCGGTACCGCGCTTCCAAGGCTTTTAATATAGGGCTTTTTTAACGAATCAACGATTTTTTGGTTTTCCGCCCAGATTGAGCTTGTTCTCGGTGCCGTTTCGCAAGCGCTGTATGTTCTCGCGGTGTGCAAAAATCAAAAGCAGGGCACAGAGCAGGCCAATCAACGCTTCAAGTCCTGTGTAGCCGAAAGCCAGCAGGCCGATGGGCATAAACAAGGAACAGGAAATAGCGCCCAGAGATACGTATTTGGAGAAGATTACGATAATAAGAAAGATTGCCCAGCAGATTAGGCCGATGCGCCAATCTACCATCCAGACGAAAGTTCCTGCACAAAGAACGGCCTTGCCGCCATGAAAACGGTAATACACCGGGTAAACGTGACCCAGCATAACACAGAAGCCCGCGAAGAGCTTCCCGACCATTGGATAGCCGACCATGCCGAGGAGCCAGCGTCCCAGCATGACGGCAGCAATGGTCTTAAGAATGTCCACAAGCAGCACCATGAGGATGCCATTTGAACCGAAGGTGCGCACAAAATTGGTCAGCCCCGCGTTGCCGCTGCCGTAATTTCGGACATCTTTTTGAAAAAAGTTCATCGATGTGATGATGGAGCCGTTGAATCCGCCCAGCAGATAGGACACCACGGCGGTAATTGCAAGAAAAATCGTTAACTTTGACATTATTCCTGATCGCCCTTTTGCTTAATCACCATGCGGATGGGCGTACCCTCCAATCCAAAAACGCTTCTGATCTGATTTTCAATGTATCGCTGATAAGAGAAGTGAAAGAGTTCGCGGCTGTTGACGAACACAACGAAATTGGGAGGGCGTATTCCTGTTTGAGTCATGTAGTATATTTTCAGGCGCTTCCCCTTGTCCGTGGGGGGCTGGACCCGTGCCTGTGCGTCTGCCAGAACATTGTTGAGCATGCCCGTCGTGATGCGCATGGCACTCTGGTTGTCAACATAGTTGACAAGTTCGAAAATACGGTTGGTGCGCTGCCCGGTGACAGCGGAAATAAAGAGGACCGGGGCATAGGACATGAAGCTCAGATCGCGCATGACTTCCGCGCGCATTTTGTCCATGGTTTTGGAGTCCTTATCGATAAGGTCCCATTTGTTGACAATAATAATGCTGGCCTTGCCGGCCTCGTGGGCAAGCCCCGCGATCTTTGTGTCCTGATCGGTTACGCCTTCGCGCGCGTCGATCATCACAAGGCAGACGTCCGCCCGCTCAATGGCGAGCTGTGCCCGCATGACGGAGAACTTCTCAATACGGTCGTCGACCCTGGATTTGCGGCGGATGCCCGCCGTGTCGATAAAAATATATTTCCCCAGTTCGCTGTCAACCCTGCTGTCGACGGCATCACGTGTTGTGCCTGCAATGTCCGAGACGATGCAGCGGTTTTCACCGAGTATCAGGTTAATCAGAGAGGACTTGCCCACGTTCGGCTTGCCGATGACGGCAACCTTGATGCGGTCTTCATCCTCCTCGGATGGCGCAACGCGCGGCAGCGCCGCGACGCAGGCGTCCAGCATATCGCCCGTTCCGTGACCGTGAACGGCGGAAACGGGGATGGGGTCGCCCAAACCCAGAGAATAGAATTCATAGAAGCTCGGGTCGGTGTCACCTGTCTTGTCGACTTTGTTGACGACCAGAACCACGGGTTTGCGGGAGCGCTGAAGGATACTCGCAACGTCCATATCCGCAGCCGTTACACCGGTTCCGATTTCGGTTACGAAGATGATCACGTCCGCCGTGTCAATGGCGATCTGCGCCTGCTCACGGATAAACAGCAGAATCTCGTCATCCGTTCTCGGTTCGATGCCACCCGTATCGACTACGTCGAACTTCACGCCGTTCCATTCACCGTCGGCATAGAGCCTATCCCGCGTGACGCCGGGTGTGTCCTCGACGATTGAGAGCCGCTGACCGACTATTCTGTTGAAAAGCAGAGACTTGCCCACGTTGGGCCGTCCCACGATGGCGACAAGCGGTTTCATAGGCCGCCCTCCTTATTATAATAGTATTGGATTCCGAAGCCTAGCTTTTTGGATGGTGCAGTTCGCGTTCGGTAAAAACGCCCGTCATGGCAAGAAACAGGCTGTCCCCGTCCGGCTCGATGGGAAAAACCGTCAGACCGAGCGCCTGCTCGACCTGTTCAAGGGTCACATCATCCAGGAAAATGCCTTCGCCCTCGCGCAGCATGCTGCGGGGAATCAGAAGGCGCTGTCCGAGCGTTTTGCCTCGGAGTTGGGCAATCAGGTCGCCGCCCGTAATAAGGCCGGCAACGTCTATTGTGTGCCCGAAAAAATCGTTCAAGATCGGATAAACATTTCCTATAATGTTATCATATTTTTGCTGCGCTGTCATCAATAGCTTTGACAAAAAAGGCGCGGCTGAAACACCCGTTGCAATAGAAAATGGTACGCCATCGCAGACAGCGTCCTCGTTTTCAAGGGCGGAGAGAAATTCGACCTCCATCAGCCGAAGCAGTCCGACCCCGTTTTCGAGCTGAGTGTAGTCTTCGTAGTAGTCATCCTCCGGTATCGGGCGCTCTGCCTTGAGATACAGCTCGTCCGAAGGAAAAAAGATTCTGCTGCCGTATTTAACAAGACAGCTATCCCCGAAGGCGTTGATCCGGTCAAGAGTCTCACGGGCGCCGTCCCGTTCAAAGGGCTCTAGCGGGAACAAATGTTCTCTGTGTTTTGTAAGTCCCACGGGAACGATGGAAACGGAATAAACCTGCGGAAAAAGCACCGCAAGGTCCGCCATTGTTTGAGAAAGCGCCTGCCCGTCATTAAGTCCCGGGCAGCAGACGATCTGGCAGTTCATCGTAATGCCGCCAGCTGCGAGCTTCTGGATGAGCGCATAGCCCTTTGCGCCCTCGGGATTGCCAAGGAGCTTTGCGCGCAGTTCCGGCTCCGTTGCGTGAACGGAGACATTGATCGGGCTGATGCGCAGGTCGATGATGCGTTCAATTTCGCGCTCGGAGAGGTTCGTGAGCGTGATGTAATTGCCCGTAAGAAAGCTCAGCCGGGCATCATCATCTTTGAAATAGAGCGTCTTGCGCAGCCCCCTGGGAAGCTGGTCAACAAAACAGAACAGGCAGCGGTTTTTACAGGCGCGTGCCCGGTCCATTAAATAAGTCTCAAACTCCAGCCCAAGGTCTGCTCCGGCGCCTTTGCGCACCTTTACGGCGCGGCGCTTGCCGCCCACATCCTCGACAACGAGGTCGAGCTTCGTGTCGTAGGAAAAGAACTTATAGTCCAGCACGTCCTCAATCGGCCTGCCGTTAATGGAGACGAGCCTGTCCCCAAGCTTAACCTTATGCAGCAGGGGACTGTATTTTTCAATTTTTGTAATGACAGAACCCATACCTAAGTCCTTTCACACCCCTCGGAGCATCAAGACAACGCAAAAAGAGAGGGGGCTGGTGCCTCCTCTCCTCAAGCTAATCAGTTTACCTCTTAACGTCGAGAACCTTGCGTCCATTGTAGTAACCGCAGGCTTTACATACGCGGTGGGGCAGATGATACGCGCCGCAGTTGGGGCACGCAACAATACCGGGCACTTCGAGCTTCCAATGAGAGCTGCGTCTCTTATCTCTTCTTGTCTTTGATGTTTTTCTCTTTGGAACCGCCATATTGACACCTCCTGTTATCAGCTGATACGACAGCTTTATTCATGCTTTTTATCCAAAAGCTGACCTAATACAGCCAATCTTGGATCAATTTCCTTTTTGCAGCCGCAAGGGCCGACATCAAGGTTTTTTCCGCAGACGGGACAAAGCCCCGCGCAGTCTTCCCTACACAGAAACTTCATGTCCATGCCGAGGATGAAGCTGGTTTCGAGCACATCGCTCAGGTCCAGCCAATCGCCCTCCAAGGGGAATATCTCGGGGTTATCTTCATCCGACGGGTCAGTTCCGAGCTTTGCTTCAACAGGAAGCGCTTTATCGCAACGGAACTCGGCGGAACACCTGTCGCAGATGCAGACCATTTGGGCTTTGATCGTTCCCGTCAGCATCAGCGCACCCGCGGAATTTCGGATGACGCCCTCTGCCAAAGGAGGCGAAATAAAACGCTTTATCGCAGGCGCCAGCAGTCTTTCCGTGTCGAGCTGACAGCTGAAAGGAAGGCTGCTGCCGGGCATTTCGATGATTTCGCAGAGATTAAGCCTCATTGAGCACCTCACATAGTCGCTTAAGCATTATAATTTATATATCGCAGCTTGTCAACAAAAAATTGATATATACTAATAGTTAAAGGGATGGTATAATCAGCAAAACGCTAATTATATCCGATTTTTTTGAATTATGGAGAGATACCGCTTAGAGACAGCGGCAAATCGGCAAAGTTTACTTTACTGATATTATAATATTATTTATTGATTTTACAAACGATTTTGGAGAAAAATATGAAAGAGCTTCTCATTTCTAAAAATGACGCGGATCAGCGGCTTGATCGTTTTATCGGCAAGGCCGTTCCGCTTTTGCCGGAATCGCTACTGCAAAAGTACATACGCCTCAAGCGTATTAAGGTCAACGGCAAGGGCGCACATCGCGACGACAAGCTGAAAACGGGGGATCTGCTCCAGCTTTATATCAACGACGAGTTTTTTGAAACCCCGACTGAGGAGAACGCCTATCTCAAGGTTTCTGCGCCGAAGCTGAGTATCGTCTACGAGGACGCGAACATTCTGCTCGTCGACAAAAAACCTGGCGTGCTCTGCCATAGTGCGGGCGAATGGAGTTACGACACCCTTATCGCGAACATTCAGGCTTACCTCTTTCAGAAGGGCGAATGGACGCCGAAGGGTGAAAATGCCTTTGCGCCGGCGTTGTGCAACCGAATCGACCGCAACACGGGCGGCATCGTCATTGCCGCAAAAAATGCGGAAGCTCTCCGCATCATGAATGAAAAGATACGCGAGCGGGAATTAGATAAGTATTATCTCTGCGCCGTCCACGGCAAGCCAAACCCCAAGCAGGGTGTGCTGCGCGACTGGGTCTTTAAGGATGCTTCGAAAAATCAAGTTTATGTCAAAAAACAGAGCTGCCCCGGCGCGAAGGAGGCCGTGACGGAATACCGCACGCTGGAGACCAAAAGCGGGCTCTCCCTTGTCGAATGCAGACTGCTTACCGGGCGCACGCACCAAATACGCGCACAGATGGCTGCAAACGGGACGCCCTTGCTCGGAGACGGGAAATACGGGGCCGAACGCATGAACAAGGAGTACGGGGAAAAGTATCAGGCGCTGTATTCCTACCGCCTGAAATTTACGTTTAAAAGCCCTGCCGGGGTGCTCGATTACCTGAATGGAAAGACTTTTTCGGTCCAAAGCGTCGATTTCGTCAAAAAATATTTTGATTTTGAATTTATCGTTGACAACTGACATTTTTAAATATATATTGAGTTCTGCGCTGAAAATCGTAGCGGGCGTGAGCTTGCCTGCGTTTAAAGCGTCATAATGAGAAAAAATCGGGAAATATCGGCTTATAACGGCATGCGTACTTTGGCTTGCGCTGCGTTGCCGGTATCAAACAGAAGGGGGACGCCAATGGCCAAAGAACTCATACGACTTGTGGGTTGCCGGAAGGAATTTGACGGCGAGGTCGTACTTGACTCGATCAATTTAGCTATTAAAGACAAGGAATTTCTCACACTGCTCGGTCCCTCGGGCTGTGGCAAGACGACCACGCTCCGTATCATCGGCGGCTTTTTAAGGCCAGATTCCGGAGATGTGCTCTTCGACGGTGTGAAGATTAATGATGTTCCGCCGCATAAGCGCAAGATCAACACGGTTTTCCAGAAGTACGCGCTCTTTACGCATCTGAACGTTTTTGAAAATATCGCGTTCGGACTGAGGGTGCAACGACCTAAACTGCAGGAGCAGGAGATAGAACGGCGGGTGCACGAGGCGCTTGAACTCGTTGCGCTCAAAGGCTATGAAAAGCGCTCCGTCAGCCAACTTTCCGGCGGCCAGCAGCAGCGTGTCGCCATTGCGAGGGCTGTTATCAACAGGCCGCAGGTCCTTCTTTTGGATGAACCGCTTGGCGCACTGGATTTGAAGCTCCGCAAGGATATGCAGCGGGAGCTCAAGCAGATCCAGCAGCAGGTGGGCATCACTTTTATTTATGTAACGCATGATCAGGAGGAAGCCCTAACAATGTCGGATACGGTCGTCGTGATGAATAACGGCCGCATCCAGCAGATCGGCACTCCTTTGGATATATACAACGAGCCGGAAAACGCATTCGTTGCGGATTTTATCGGCGAGAGCAATATCATTGACGGCATCATGGTCTCCGACCAGATTGTCCGTATGTACGGCAGGGAATTCCAATGCCTTGACAAGGGCTTTGCACCGAATGAACCTGTCGACGTTGTTGTGCGCCCGGAGGATATCGATATTGTTCCCGTTTCTCAGGGACAGATCGTGGGAACAGTGACGGAGGTCACCTTCAAAGGCATGCAGTACGACATTATTGTCGATTTTCAGGGCTTTAAGTGGTTGATTCAAACCACCGACCATTCGCCCGTCGGCGCCAAGATCGGTGTTAAGATCGACCCCGACGGCTTCCACATTATGAAAAAGAGTGAGTATTCGGGGCTTTACGGAGATTACAGCTCCTACAGCGCAGAATACGACGAGCTTTCCGCCGACCCTGAAGGTGAGGGGGAGGAAGATGAGTAAGAATAAGGTTTTCTCCGGCGCGCTCCGCGCCGTAGGCGGCTTTTTCGACCGCTTCCGCAAACAGTCCTTTGCCTATCCGTATGTGCTCTGGATGGCTCTTTTTGTCGTCGTTCCGATTATCTTGATTGCTGTTTACGCCTTTACAAGCGCGCAAGGACATTTTACGCTCGGCAATTTTTCGGGCATGATAGACTATGTGCCCGTTTTCGTACGGAGCTTGTGGCTGGCTTTTTTGGCAACTGTCATTTGTATTATTATCGGTTATCCCGTTGCGCTTGCAATCAGCCGCATGAACCCGAGAACCCAGCGCGTGCTGATTATGCTGATTATGCTGCCGATGTGGATCAACTTCCTCCTGCGTACCTACGCCTGGATGTCTCTTCTGGAAAACACGGGGCTTATTAATCGTCTTCTCGGCGCAGTCGGCGTGTTTGACCTCATTAATTCCCTGCACGCGGGCGACGCGGCCTATACGCCGATTACCCACTTTCAGCTTATTAATACCAACGGCGCCGTCATTCTCGGTATGGTGTATAACTATCTGCCCTTTATGATTCTGCCGATTCAGAGCGTCATTGTCAAAATTGATCCCTTTGTCATCGAAGCGGCTGAAGATCTGGGGGCCAACAGCAGGACGGTTTTCCGAAAGGTCATTTTGCCGTTGAGCCTATCCGGTGTCGTGAGCGGCATAACGATGGTCTTTGTCCCTGCGGTGTCGACCTTCGTCATTTCAAAGCTCCTGTCCAACGGAACCGTTATGCTCCTCGGCGATCTCATCGAAATGCAGTTTGCAGGGGCGGCTTATAATCCGCATCTCGGTTCGGCCATCTCCCTGATTATGATGGTGATCGTTGTCATCTGCATGAGTCTCATGAACCGCTTCGGCGAGGGTGAAGAACAGGCGGTGATGATGTGACAAAAAAATATACCGGCGGCAAGATTTTTACGGCGCTGACCTATGTTTTCCTCTATGCGCCCATCATCGTCCTGATTGTGTTCTCTTTTAACAGCACCAAGAGCCGCACGATCTGGTCGGGCTTCACGCTCAACTGGTACAAGGAACTCTTTAGCGATAGACTTATCATGTCCTCGCTGCAGACAACGCTGCTCGTGTCCGTCGTTGCGTCCCTTGTAGCAGCCGTCATTGGCACCTTCGCTGCCATTGGCTTCTATAATATGAAAAAAAACTGGCGTGGTCCGCTGCTCACGGTCAACAACATCCCCGTTATCAACGCGGATATCATCACAGGCGTGTCCCTGTCTCTGCTGTTTGTCTCAGCCGGCGCGCTGATGGGCTTCGAACTGGGTTTCGGAACGCTTCTAATCGCCCACATCAGCTTTGATATCCCCTATGTCATTTTGTCGGTGATGCCGAAGCTCTACCAGCTTGACCGCAACCTGTTCGAGGCCTCGCAGGACCTGGGCTGCACCTGGTTTCAGACGGTCTACAAGGTCATCATACCCGAGATCATGCCGGGTATCATTAACGGCCTTCTGATCGCCTTCACAATGTCCGTCGACGATTTCGTCATCAGCTATTTCACTGCGGGCAGCAGTGTTCAGACGCTGTCCATGACGATTTATGCCATGACGCGCCGCCGGATCAGTCCGAAGATAAACGCTATTTCAACGCTCCTGTTTGCCGTTGTGCTGATTCTTCTCGTCATCGTCAATGTGCGCGAATCGAGACAGCATAAGGCGGAGCTGAAAAAAGAAAAAATGCTGAAAGGAGCAAATTGATGAAAAAAAGCATCATTGTTATCATAAGTGCCGTCCTTCTGCTCGGCCTTTTCTCCGGCTGCGGAGGCAGTACGGCTTCCAAGGGCGTCGTGAACGTCTACAACTGGGGCGAATATATCGACACCGATCTTCTCACACAGTTCGAGGATGAAACCGGTATCTCCGTCAACTATAAGACCTTCGAGTCCAACGAGCAGATGTACTCCGTTCTCAAACAGGGCGGCGTCAGCTACGATGTGGTTATCCCTTCCGACTATATGATCTCTCGTATGATCGACGAGGATATGCTCCAGCCGCTGGACTTTGCCAACATTCCGAACTATTCACTGATTGACGGCGGCCTTAAAAACGCGGCCTATGACCCGGACAACGTCTACAGTGTTCCCTATATGTGGAGCACCGTCGGTCTGATTTATGACCCGACTGTTGTCGGCGAAGTTGACAGCTGGGGCGCACTTTTCGACTCGAAGAATTCCGGCAACATCCTGATGTTTGACAACTCCCGCGACGCGATGGGCATCGCGCTGAAGTATCTGGGGTACTCACTCAATACCACCGACAAGAGCGAACTCGAGAAAGCCTATGAGCTGCTCAAGCAGCAAAAGGGCATCCTTCAGGGCTATGTCATGGATCAGATATTTGACAAGCTCGAAAGCGGTGAAGCGGCAATCGGCCCCTATTATGCGGGCGACTTCCTCACCATGCACGAGAATAACCCCAATCTGAAGTTCTGCATTCCCACGGAGGGCTCAAACGTCTTTGTCGACGCAATGTGCATCCTGAAAAATGCCCAGAACAAGGAAAACGCCGAGGCGTTCATCAACTTCATGACCGCGACAAAAAACAGCGCTGCAAACTCTGAGTTTATAGGCTACACCAGCCCCAACAAAGAGGTCAAAGACCTGCTTGATCTGGACGAGCTGACCGAGTCCGTCATGTACCCTGACCAAGCGCTTCTTTCTAAGTGCGAGTCCTTTATCAACCTGCCGCAGGAAACCCTTGACTATTACGACGAGCTTTGGATCAAGCTAAAGTCATAAACTTGTATGAATGTAAATGGATGAGGCCGGCGCCCGTTACGGGCGTCGGCCTCATCCATTTTTATGCAGCTGCGTAACAGATTAAAGTGCTTTAGAAGAGCCCTTGTCGTCCGCGTCCTTGCGCTCGATGGAGCGGATGTTGCGCTCAAACTTGCTCCGAGGCCCCATGACCTCATGCCCGCAGCCGAGACAGCGCAGCTTAAAGTCCATGCCGGTGCGCAGGACCTGCCAGCGCTTTTCGCCGCAGGGATGGGTCTTTTTCATCATGAGTATATCGCCGACTCTGATATCCATCAGTGAGACCTCCGCTTCATTTTCCCTTGATCTGTTCCCAGTAGGTTTTTGCAGCCAGCTCCGTCTTATTATCACCGTATTTGTAATACGTCGCGTTTGCAAGCATATCCGGCAGGTATTGCTGCTGAACCCAATGATTCGGGTAGCTGTGAGGATATTTATAGTTTTGGTCGCGCTTGTGCTCGGTCGAATCGGCATGGACATTCTGAAGTTCACGCGGGATATCGCCGACTCTGCCCGCGCGGACATCCGCGAGCGCCGCATCGATGGCTGCACAGCCGCTGTTGGACTTTGGCGCGGTCGCAAGCAGGATGACGGCCTCAGCCAGCGGCAGCCGACCCTCCGGCAGGCCGAGCTGCAAAGCCGAATCTACGCAGGCCTTTACGATTGGCACCGCCATCGGATAGGCAAGGCCGATGTCCTCGCTTGCCGAGCACAAAATACGTCTGCAGGCGCCCGGCAGATCGCCTGCCTCAAGCAAGCGCGCCAGATAGTGCAGGGCGGCATCGGGATCGGAGCCGCGCAAGGATTTCATCAGTGCGGAAAGAATGTCAAAATGGGCGTCGCCCTCCCGGTCATAGCGCAGGTAGCTTTTTTGCGAGACCTGCTCTGCGTCCGAGCGCGTGAGCAACACCTCAGAGGAGACGCTTCTGGACGCGCTGTAAAGAAGTTCAATGGCGTTGATGGCCTTGCGCACGTCGCCGCCGCAGCTTTGCGCGATATGCGCCGTGACCCCGTCTTCGCAAGCAATCTGAACCTCGTCACGTGTTTCAAGGAAGTGCAGGGCACGTAGGACGGCTTTTTCCACATCGGGCGCTTCGATCTGTTTAAATTCAAAGATGGTGGAGCGGCTTAGGATTGCGTTGAACACATAAAAATAGGGATTCTCGGTGGTCGAGGCTATCAGGGTGATCTTGCCGTTTTCGATGAACTCCAATAGGGACTGCTGCTGTTTTTTGTTAAAGTATTGAATCTCGTCGAGATAGAGCAAGACGCCTTCGGGGGCCATGAGGGTGTCCAGTTCGTCAATGATTGCCTTGATGTCCGCAATGCCCGAGGTGGTAGCGTTGAGACGGCGCAGGGCCCTGTTCGTCTTTTCGGCGATAATGCTGGCAACGGTCGTCTTGCCCGTTCCGGATGGACCGTAGAATATCATGTTGGGTATCTGCTTGGAGTCGATGATCCGGCGGAGCATCGAGCCTTCGCTCAGAATGGCGGACTGTCCGACAACCTCATCCAGCGAAACGGGACGAAGCTCATCGGCAAGGGGTCTGTACATAGAGCCTTACCTCCTTTGTGGGCAGTGCTGTTGCTCATTAACACAAGAACCGGCAGGAAAAATCCCTATCGGCTCTTGTGTTCGCTGATAGGCAGCCAATATAGAGTTTCCTGCTTGCAGCATAAAGACGTGGTTCTTATTCGTAAAGGGGATATTTTTTGCAGAGCGCAGCGACGCGTCCAGCGATTTCTTCCTTATGCGCATCAAAGTCTCGGACAGCAAGATTGATAAGATCGGCAATCTCGACGATATCCTCACCGATAAAGCCGCGGGCGGTGACGGCGGCAGTACCGAGACGCAGGCCGCTGGTCTCTTTAGCGCTGAGCGGATCGCCCGGAATTTTGTTCTTATTCGTGGTGATATGCACTTCGTCCAGACGGACTTCCAGCTCACGGCCGGAGGTGCCGGTGCCGCGCAGATCAAGCAGGACAAGGTGATTATCCGTGCCGCCGGAAACAAGGTTCAGGCCGCGGCTCATCAGTTCCGCCGCAAGGATTGCACAGTTTTCATGCAGCCGTGCCTGATAGGCGGCAAATTCAGGTTCAAGCGCTTCACCGAATGCGACAGCTTTACCCGCAATGACGTGCATGAGCGGTCCGCCCTGACTGCCGGGGAAAACGGCGCTGTTGATTTTCTTGGCAATGGCGGGGTCATTGGTCATGATTGCACCGCCTCGGGGTCCGCGAAGCGTCTTGTGGGTTGTCGTCGTGACAACATCTGCATAGCAAAGGGGGGGGGGGTGCCGCCCCGCCGCAACAAGCCCGGCGATGTGGGCCATATCAACCATGAGGTAGGCGCCGCATTCCTTCGCAATAGCTGCAAATTTATCGAATTCGAGCACGCGGGGATAAGCGGAAGCCCCAGCAACAATCATTTTGGGCTTGACTTCAAGGGCGATTCTGCGCACTTCGTCGTAGTCGATGTAGCCGGTTTCGGGATTGACACCATAGGATACGGCGTGATAGTTCTTTCCGGAAAAGTTGACCTTGTAACCGTGGGTGAGGTGGCCACCCGCGTCAAGGTCCATGCCAAGCACGGTGTCGCCCTGTGTGCAGAGCGCGAGATAGACCGCATAGTTTGCCTGCGAGCCGCTGTGGGGCTGGACATTCGCAAATTCGCAGCCGAAGAGTTTTTTGCAGCGTTCGATGGCGATGTTTTCGACGATGTCGACATATTGGCAGCCGCCATAGTAGCGGTTTCCGGGGTAACCCTCGGCGTATTTGTTGGTGAGCACGCTGCCGACCGCGGCAAGCACCGCTTGGCTGACGATGTTTTCCGAAGCGATCAGTTCGATGTTTTCTCGCTGGCGTTTGAGCTCCAGCGCCATCGCGTCTGCCACTTCCTTATCCTGCCGTGAGATGAGATCAAGCTGATTTTCCACCATCATTTGCGCGTCCTCCGTTATGTTTATGTTTTTTTGACGGATATTGCCGCCGCGGTGTTTACAAAACCGGGATTCGGCAACAGTATGTGCAAAGTTAACCAAATATATATCCGTGTATTGTTATTATATATGAGTAGGCAAGTCTTGACAACTGGCTAAATGTGAAAAATCTTTGATTTTGGGGCCCTTGATGTTATACTTTTGGTATAAGGTCGAAAGCGCTCGATTAAACAACTATTTGATGCGGAGGAGCCGCTGCACCGCCCAAGCTCAGATCCCCGCAAAGGAGACCGCCATGAGAACAAAAAAACAGATAACCGAGATGATAGCAAGACTTGAGAAGGCATATCCCGATGCGCGCTGCTCGCTCGATTACATGAAGGACTACGAACTGCTGTTTGCAACCCGCTTAGCAGCGCAGTGCACGGATGAACGGGTCAATAAAATAACCCCGGCACTTTTTGAGCGGTACCCGACGCTTCAAGCAATTGCAGAAGCCGACATCGAGGAGCTTGAGCGCTACATACGCTCCTGCGGGTTCTATCACACCAAAGCGCGCGACATCCTCGCCTGCGCGAACACGCTCATTGAGCGCCACGGCGGAAAGGTTCCGGACACCATGGAGGCGCTCACGGCCCTGCCGGGTGTCGGACGCAAGACGGCAAACCTCATTCTCGGCGATGTCTTCGGAAAGCCCGCGGTTGTCGTCGACACGCATTGCATCAGGCTGGCAAACCGAATTGGATTGGTCGACGGACTCAAGGACCCGACTAAGATCGAAGCGGCCCTGCGGAAAGTGCTGCCGCCGGAAAAGTCCTCCGACTTTTGCCACAGACTCGTCCTGCATGGTCGGGCAGTGTGCCCCGCGAGAAAGCCTCTGTGTGCGCGTTGCTGTATCTGTGAGCTCTGCGCCGAGGGCGTAAAAAGTCAGGCCCCCACGCCCTGAGGGGACTTTGGCCGTGTTCAAAGGAATTTGTGGACTAAAGGTAAAATTTTCGCTTTTTGCGCAAAAACCCTTTTAATATGGACACTTTTATATTAAAATACCTTAGAACAACTAACCATCAGAAACGGAGTAATTTTATGGAAGAATCAAAGCCGGCCTATAAGCGTGTGCTTCTTAAAATAAGCGGAGAGGCCCTCGCGGGCGATCAGGGCAGGGGCTTAAATTTCGGGGTTATCCATGACGTATGCGCGGCTGTAAAAAAGTGCGTTACGCTCGGCGTCGAAGTCGGCATTGTCGTCGGCGGCGGCAATTTCTGGCGGGGCGTCAAGGACGGCAGCGGTAAAATGGAGCGCACCCGCGCCGATCATATGGGCATGCTCGCGACGGTTATGAACTGTCTGGCGCTTGCGGACGTGTTCGAGCAGCTGGATGTTGATGTCCGCGTGCAGACGGCCATCGAAATGAAGGCCATCGCCGAACCCTATATACGCGGCAGGGCCATGCGTCACCTCGGACGCGGACGGGTGGTCATCTTTGGCTGTGGCACGGGCAGTCCCTTCTTCTCAACGGACACGGCGGCGGTTTTGCGCGCGGCGGAGGTTGAGGCGGATGCGATTCTGCTTGCCAAAAACGTTGACGGCGTTTATTCAGCTGATCCCAAGCTGGATCCCGACGCGGTGAAATACGACAGCATTTCCTACGACGATGTGCTTGCGCAACACCTGGCGGTTATGGACTCGACGGCGACCTCGCTGTCAATGGACAACAAAATCCCCGTGATCCTCTTTGCGCTTAAAGACCCGGAAAATATTGTCCGCGTCGTCATGGGTGAGAAAATCGGCACCGTCGTCAAGTGAGCGGAAGCCGGTACCGCCTTGGACACAGATTAAAACGATAGTATCATATCATCAGTGCTATGCAGGGATGATACCTGATTGAAAAGCAGCTACCACAACGATATCGGAGGGATAGAAAATGGCAGAAAATTATCAGGAATTTACCGCTAAAATGAAAAAGACGACGGAAGTCCTCAGCTCTCAATTCGACGCTGTCCGCGCCGGGCGCGCCAATCCGGCCGTACTCGACAAGCTCAGAGTGGAGTATTACGGTACCCCCACGCCCATCAATCAGATTGCGTCTGTTGCAACCCCGGATCCCCGCTCTCTGGCAATCCAGCCCTGGGATACCAGCAGCCTCAGACTGATTGAGAAGGCCATTTTGGAATCTGATCTGGGCATCAACCCCAATAACGACGGCAAGGTTATCCGCCTTATTTTCCCCCAGCTCACCGAGGAACGCAGAAAAGACCTCATTAAGCAGGTTAAGCGATATGCCGAAGAGGCAAAGGTCGCCATCCGTAATATCCGCCGTGATGCCATGGAACATTACAAGGAACTCAAGAAAAAGTCTGAAATCACCGAGGACGACCTCAAGGACATCGAAAAAGACATGCAAAAGTTCACGGACGACTATATCAAGGAGATAGACAGCATAGCGGCCAAAAAGGAAAAGGAGCTAATGGCTATCTGATGGGTTTGTTCGGCAAAACTAAAATCAAGGCGGGGGAAGTGGATTTCAACAATCTCCCCCGCCATATTGCCATTATTATGGATGGCAACGGCCGCTGGGCCAAAAAACGCGGACTTCCGAGAACCGCAGGGCACGCCCGTGGGGCCGAGACCTTCCGGACCGTCGCAACTTACTGCAAGGATATCGGCATTGAATACCTCACCATATATGCCTTTTCAACCGAAAACTGGAAACGTCCGGCGGACGAAGTTTCGGCGATTATGGGGCTTTTGGAGAAATATCTTTTTGAAGCCATCGACCGTATGGAGCGCGACCGGGTCAAGATGAAGTTTTTCGGTGATACAGCGCCGCTGTCCCCGAAGCTTCGTGCGCTTATAGAACGTACAAACGAGATCAGCACCCGCTATGAGGGCTGTCAGGTGAACATCTGCCTCAATTACGGCGGCAGAGATGATATACTCCGTGCCGCCAAAGGCTGTGCGGAAAACGGCGACTTTTCGGAACAGGCGTTTTCGGAGCGGCTCTGGTCCGGTGGCATTCCCGACCCCGATATGATCATCAGACCCGGCGGCGAGATGCGCCTGAGCAACTTTCTACTCTGGCAGGCGGCCTACGCAGAGCTTTATTTTACGGACACACTCTGGCCGGATTTTACGAAAAGCGAGATCAACCGCGCCATCGTCTGGTTTCAACAGCGCGAAAGGCGTTTCGGCGGCATCTGATACATCCTGCGAGGGCCCGTGTGACGGGCCGATTTCCCTCTTTGAAAGGACATGGAGACATGAAAACCAGAACCATCGTCGGTATAACAGCGATACCGCTGTTTATTCTATTGGTGTTTTTTGCGCCCCTGTGGGCGTTCTCGATTCTTGTCGGCCTGATTTCAGCTGGCTCGGCCTGGGAGCTTCTTCGCTGCATTAAAGCGGATATGCCCCTGCGTTTTAAGCTCTATGCCTGTGTGCTCGGTTTTGCCATGCCCATTGTCTATGCCGTCGTCCGGGAGGACGCTGTCGTCAGCACGTCGATATTTGTCATAACGGTGCTGATGTTTACGGAACTGATGCTCTCCTTCAAAAAAGAGGAACACCTGAGTCTTGAAACCGTCCTATATGTGATTTTTGCCGGTGCCATTATGCCGATGCTGCTCATTTCCCTTGTGCGCATCGGCGTGCGCCAGAGCGCCCCTGCCTATGTTTTTCTGCCCTTCGTTGCCGCCTTTTCGAGCGACAGCGGCGCCTATTTTGCAGGGTATTTCTGGGGAGAAAAGAAGGCCTTTCCCCATCTATCGCCCAAGAAGACGGTCGCAGGCTGCATCGGCGGGCTTGTAGCGGCGATTCTTCTCATGTTGCTTTACGGCTTTGTGATCTCCCGCTTCAAGCTTGAGGTCAATTACCTGCTGCTGGCGCTTTATGGTCTGTTCGGCAGTCTTGCCTGCCAGTTCGGGGACCTTGTGTTCTCGGCAATTAAGCGGCAGTACGGCATCAAGGACTACGGCAATATCATTCCAGGGCATGGCGGCATGCTCGATCGGTTCGACAGCATGCACTTCACGGCGCCCATGGTCGAGATATTGGTTGTGCTCCTGCCTGCCATCAAATAGACTTTAATCTGCGTATTGCCCGAGGTTTGGGGCATACTTGTGAGGAATATACTATGGTAGATTCAATTTCCGTCCTCGGCTCGACCGGCAGCGTTGGCGTGCAGACGCTCGATGTCGCCGAAAGACTGGGGATTCCCGTTCGGGCAATTTCCGGCAATAAAAACATCGACCTGCTGGAGCAGCTTGCACGCAGGTTTCGACCCAAATTCGTCTGCGCCTTTGATGAAGAGTCGGCAAAGCTGCTCAAAATTGCACTCGCAGATACGGATATGAAGGTTGGCAGTGGTCTTGCGGGATTGACGGACTGTGCCTGCGCCTACGCGCCCTGCGTGGTGACCGCGGTTTCCGGCTCTGTTGGATTAATCCCCACGCTCGCCGCCATTGACGAGGGGCATAGAATTGCCCTAGCCAATAAGGAAACCCTAGTCTGCGGCGGCGAACTTGTTATGCGGCGTGCAGCCGAAAAGGGTGCGCAGATCGTGCCGGTCGACAGCGAGCACTCGGCAATCTTCCAGTGCCTTGAGGCGCAGGGCGGCAAGAAGGCGCTCAAGCGCATCCTGCTTACCGGCTCCGGCGGCCCCTTCCGGGGAAAAACCCTCGAGCAAACGAAAAACGTTACCCCCGCAATGGCAATTTCGCACCCGAATTGGAGCATGGGCGCAAAAATCAGCGTCGACAGCGCGACAATGATGAACAAGGGTCTGGAATTTATCGAGGCCATGCATCTTTTTTCCGTCAGTCCGGATGAGATTAAGGTCATAATTCACCCGGAAAGTATAATACACTCCATGGTGGAATACTATGACGGCTGTGTCATGGCGCAGCTTGGCGTGCCCGACATGGCACTGCCCATCCAATACGCACTTACCTATCCCGACCGGGTAGCGGGTGCAGCACCCGCGCCGGATTTCACGGCGCTGGGCAAGCTCAGCTTCTTTGAGCCCGAACTTGATAAGACGCCCTGTCTTGCTCTTGCGATGGACTGCGCCAGACGCGGCGGCACGGCGGCCGCTGTGATGAGTGCCGCAAACGAGCAGGCCGTCGCTCTATTTTTAAATGAAAAGCTCTGCTTCGGCGCGATCGGCGAGATTGTTGCGGCGGCTGTTTCAAAAACGGCTACCGACGGTTTGCCGACACTTGATGCCCTCCGTGACGCGGACGGGGCGGCAAGGCGCTTTGTAAAGGAAAACTACCGCGATTTTTGAGGTCAACATATGTATATTGTCATAGCCATCCTAATTTTCGGTTTTCTCATCGTGACCCACGAGCTGGGGCATTTTACTGCTGCAAAGCTGTTTAACGTGCGCGTTTCACAGTTTGCTGTCGGCATGGGGCCCGCGCTTCTGAAAAAACAAAAGGGTGAGACACTCTATGCGTTGCGCGCCTTCCCCTTCGGCGGCTTCTGCGCGATGGAAGAAGACGAGGAGTCTGAGGACCCACGCGCATTTACCAATCAGGTCTGGTGGAAACGTTTTATTATTCTGGCCTCAGGTGCTCTGATGAACTTTTTAACGGGTCTTATCATCCTTGCATTCATCGTCCCGAAATCTCAGGCCTTCATGACCCCGACAATTACCGGCTTTTTTGACAACTGCCCCTATGAAAACGCCCAGGGCTTTCAGGAAGGGGATACCTTTTATAAGATTGACGGCCACCGCGTCTTTTTCTCTTCAAACATTTCTTTGCTGATGAGCCGCACAGACAGTGAAACGCACGATATAGTCCTTATTAGAGACGGGGAAAAGGTCGAGCTTGATAATTTTAAGCTCGTTCCGGTGGAATATGAGCTTGACGGCGAAAAGGTGATGAAGTATGGCCTTTACTTCGGCGTCAAAGAACACGGCCTTCTTGCGGGCATCAAGTATACGGTCAATAGTTCCCGAGACTTTGTGCGCATGGTCTGGATGGGACTCTCGGACCTTGTTTCGGGCTCAGTTGGCCTGAAGGATCTCTCCGGGCCTGTCGGCATTGTGGAGATCATTAATGACGTCGGTGAAAACTCCGAAACCGCGGCGGCGGCCTCCATGAATATTGGTTATCTGGCGGCATTTATCGCAGTGAACCTTGCTGTCATGAATCTGCTGCCAATCCCTGCCCTGGACGGAGGAAGGCTGCTTTTCCTAGTGTTTACCGCGGCCTTCGAGCGTCTGACACGCAAAAAACTCAACCCCAAATACGAGGGCTATGTCCATGCGGCGGGCTTCATCCTGCTGATCGGGCTGATGGTTGTCGTCATGTTCAGCGACATTTATAAGCTGGTGGTTTGATCATCACAGCGGTCTGCGGCTAAGGACTCTCGTCGTTCATAGGAGACATATCATGAATAGGAAAAAAACCAGAATTATTAGGGTCGGAGATCAATTTATCGGCGGAGCCTACCCCATTTCCGTGCAGTCCATGTGCAACACGAAGACCGATGATGTTGATGCGACTCTTGCACAGATTCAGGCGCTTCAAAGCGCCGGCTGTGATATCGTGCGGCTTGCGGTTCCGGACGAAAAGACCGCCCGCGCCCTGCCCGACATCCGCCGAAACTGCAAATTGCCGCTTGTGGCGGATATTCATTTTGATTACAAACTGGCGCTGGCCGCGGTAGAGGCCGGCTTTGACAAAATCCGCATCAATCCCGGCAACATCGGCGCCCGGGAAAAGGTGAAGCTTGTTGCCGATGCCTGCAAGGCAAACGGCGTATCCATTCGCATCGGTGTCAACAGCGGCAGCCTTGAAAAGGATTTGCGCGAGCAGGTCGGCCCGACGCCGGAGGCGCTGTGCGAGAGCGCCATGCGCCATGTGCGTATTTTGGAAGACCTGAATTTTGAAGATATTTGTATCTCCATCAAGTCTTCCAATGTAGCCGACACGGTTGCGGCCTACAGGCTCATGTCGGTTATGACCGATTACCCGCTGCATCTCGGTGTCACCGAGACGGGCACGACCTATATGGGTATCATCAAATCCGCCGCCGGCATCGGTTCACTATTGATGGACGGCATCGGAAGCACACTCCGCGTTTCACTCACAGCGGACCCCGTTGAGGAGGTCCGGGCGGGCATTGCTATCCTAAAGGCCGTCGGGCTGCGGCAGGAGGGCGTCAATATCATCTCCTGCCCGACCTGTGGCAGGACAAACATTGACCTCATTCAAACAGTACATAAGGTGGAGGCATTACTCAAGGATGTCAAGCGGCCGCTTACGGTTGCCGTTATGGGCTGTGCGGTCAACGGACCCGGCGAAGCGCGGGAAGCCGATTATGGGCTTGCGGGCGGAAACGGTGAGGGCGTTTTATTTAAAGATGGCGAGATCGTCCGAAAAGTACCGGAGGATCGGCTTGCCGAGGCTCTTTATGAGCTCATTATGCAGGAGGAAAAAGGAGTTTAGTTTCTGAACATGAGCGAAAACAACACAGTACCCTTTTTGGACATGTTCCCGTTCTGCGCAGACCTGATTGACATGTGCGGCGGGCTTGATAAGGCCCTCGTCAGGGATGCAACGGTGAACAAAGACAAATTACATATGACAGTTACAGCCGTTTTCCGGCGCGGCGCGATCCCAGCGGAGTTACATACCATTGAGGGACGCATCGCGGCGGAATACGGCTTGAATTCGGTTGCGCTGACCGTGCAAGGCACAGCAGCTGCCGCCGACGCGCCGGATAAGCCTAAGGAGAAAAAGGCCAAGAGCGCACCGACTCCCGGTAAGGTCATTTTCGGAAAAACGATCAAGGGCGAGCCGGTCGCGATGGAGACACTTAACCGCGAGTCGGGCAATATTGTCGTCCGCGGCGAGGTGTATTTCGTAGAAAATAGGGAAATCACGAAGAATAAAGGCTGGGTGCTCTGCTTTGAAATGACGGACAATACCAGCTCCGTGCGGGTATCAAAATACTTCAGAGCCGGGGAGGACAGGGGCAACCTTGCCGATATCCAGAAGGGCATGTTCCTGACCGTATCGGGCAGCATCGCCTATAACCGTTACGATGAGGACATCGCGCTTGAGCCCAAGAACATTGTTGTCTGCTTGAAACCTAAGCGTGAGGACAAAGCTGATGAAAAACGTGTGGAGCTGCATCTGCATACGCGATACTCCATGCTGGACGCGCTCACAGACCCCGAAGAAGCGGTCAAGCGGGCCGCGGAGTGGGGACACCCCGCCATTGCATTTACGGATCACGGCGTCGCGCAGGCTTTTCCAGAAGTCTGGAAGGCGGGCAAGAAGCACGGTATCAAAATCATCTTCGGCGTGGAAGGCTACTACATAAATGATGTGGACGACAAGCTTGTTCTAAACGGCGGAGCCAATGGTGAAATCGGGGATGAGTTTTGTGCCTTTGATATCGAGACGACAGGCTTAAACGCCAATACCGAACGCATGACGGAAATCGGCGCTGTCATTATAAGAGATGGCGAAGTCGTCTCGCGCTTTCAGAGCTTTGTCAATCCGGGAAAACCAATTCCGCGCGAGATTACGGAGCTGACAGGCATTACGGACAGAGATGTTTTCGACGCCCCTGATGAACTGGAGGCCCTGCGCAGCTTTATGCAATTTGCCGGAGGACGAACCCTCGTCGCCCACAATGCCGAGTTTGATATCGGTTTTATGAAGGCCGCGTCAAGACGGCACAATGTGGATTTTGAGCCGACCTATATTGATACGCTGACGCTCGCGCAAAGTCTGCTGCCCGACCTCAAACGCTTCAAGCTTGACCTTGTTTCGGCCCGTCTGGGTCTGCCGGACTTCAACCATCATCGGGCGGATGACGATGCGCTGACCTGCGGGCGTATTATGGCCAAATTCGTGAAGATGCTCCGAGAGCGAGGCATCACCAAGATGAGCCAGCTGGAGGGCTACACGCGCTCGGAGCGCAGTGCCAATCAGCGAATTTCTCGCACCAAGCACATTATACTTCTGGTTAAAAATAAAAAGGGGCTTAAAAACCTCTACGAGATCATATCCAAATCTCACCTTGAGCATTTTAAGAAGAATCCGATCATCCCGAAAAGCCTCCTCCTGCAATACCGTGAAGGCCTGATTGTCGGCTCCGCCTGCGAGGCCGGCGAAGTGTTTGACGCCGTAGCACGGCACAAGAGCGATGAAGAGCTTGAAAGGCTTTGCAGCTTTTATGATTATCTTGAAATCCAGCCCCTCTGCAACAATTTCTTCATGCTCGAAAACGGTGCTGCCAAGAATGAAGAGGAGCTGCGGGACTTTAACCGCCGTGTGGTTGACTTGGGCAAAAAATTTGGAAAACCAGTCGTCGCGACGGGAGACGTGCACTTCTTGGACCCGGAGCATGAAATTTTTCGGCACATTCTGCTTGCCGGACGGAGCTTCGCGGATGCGGACAAGTCCCTTCCACTGTATTTTAAAACGACGGACGAGATGCTGGAGGAATTCAGTTACCTGGGTGCAGAAAAGTGCCGGGAGGTCGTTGTAACAAGTCCCTGCGCGATCGCGGACCTATGCGAAACCATCGAGCTGCTGCCCAAGGAACTGTTTGCGCCGAAAATCGAGAACTCTGCCGAAGATCTGCAGAAGATGGTCAACGACCGCATGCATGTGCTCTATGGGGAAAACCCGCCCGAAATTGTCAGAAGCCGTGTCGAAACGGAATTGAACGATATTATTAACTGCCATTATGATGTGATTTATATGTCCGCCCAAAAGCTGGTCGCAAACTCCCTTGAGGCGGGCTACCTCGTCGGTTCACGCGGCAGCGTCGGTTCGTCGATTGTCGCGTTCATGTCGGGTATTACGGAGGTCAACTCTCTGCCTGCGCACTACCGCTGCCCAAAGTGCCGCTACAGCGATTTTGAAAGCGGCAAGGGCTTCGGCTGCGGGGCGGACATGCCGGATAAATGCTGCCCCGTCTGTGGAGAAAAGCTTGCAAAGGACGGCTTCGACATTCCTTTTGAAACCTTTCTTGGCTTCGGCGGCGACAAGGTGCCGGATATCGACCTCAACTTTTCGGGTGAATACCAGTCCCGTGCGCACAGATACACCGAGGAACTCTTCGGGCGCGACCATGTTTTCAAAGCCGGAACCATCAGTACCCTCGCTGAAAAGACGGCCTATGGCTACGTTAAGAACTACCTCAATGAGCAGGGGCGAGTTGTGACGAAGGCGGAAGAAAATCGCCTTGCACAGGGCTGTGTCGGCGTTAAACGGACAACGGGCCAGCACCCGGGCGGTCTCGTCATCGTGCCTCAGGACATGGACGTGACGGACTTCTGCCCTGTGCAGCATCCGGCGGATGATCCCGAGAGCAGCATTATCACCACACACTTTGAATATCACGCCATGGAGGCAAACCTGCTGAAGCTCGATGAGCTCGGACACGACGACCCGACCATGATCAAGATGCTTGAAGATTTGACGGGTGTCAATGCACGGCTCATTCCGCTTGATGACCCCGACACGATGGGCATTTTCTGCTCGCCCAAGCCCCTTGGCCTTTCCGAGGACGACCCTGTTATCGGCAAGACAGGTACCCTCGGCATTCCGGAGTTCGGAACGGACTTTACGCGCGGAATGCTCTCAGACACGAAGCCGACAGAGTTTGATATTCTGGTTCGCCTATCCGGCTTTTCTCATGGAACAGACGTGTGGCTTGGAAACGCGAAGGATCTTATTCTCTCCGGCACGGCGACGGTCAAACAGACCATCGGCTGCCGCGACGATATCATGCTGTATTTGATGGACAAAGGCATGGAGCCTAAGCGCGCCTTTAAGTTCATGGAGGCGGTACGAAAGGGCGCTATTCATAAGGGAAAGCCCTGGCCGGATGGCGTTGTCGAGGAGATGCAGGCGCTTGGCGTGCCGGAATGGTACATTGAGTCCTGCCGCAGAATTCAGTACCTTTTCCCGAAAGCGCACGCTGTAGCCTATGTTATGATGGCCTTCCGCATCGCGTACTTCAAGGTGCACCATCCGCTGGCCTACTACAGCTGCTATTTTTACCGCAGAAGCGACAGCTTCGATGCGGAGCTGATGACAAAGGGGATTGAGCCGGTGCGAAAGAAGATAAAAGAAATTCGTAACGACCCCGCCGCCAGTAAAAAGAACGAAGATACGCTGACAACACTCGAGGCGGTCTATGAATTCTACCTCCGGGGTCTGGACTTCGGGCGCATCGACCTGTATAAATCCGAGGCCACACGCTTTGTAATCGATGGCAATACGCTCATCCCGCCCTTCATTGCCATTGCGGGGCTGGGGGAAGCCGCCGCCAACGACCTTGTCAAGTGCCGCGAAAGCGGACGCCGCTTTATCTCCATCGAGGAGGTCATGGGCGTTTGTCCCAAGGTCAGCCAGACGCATATGCAGCAGCTCAAGGCCCTCGGCGCCCTCGGCGATATGCCGGATACAAGCCAGATGAGTCTGTTTTAAAATAAGGCAGCCGCTTCCTTTGTGGAGGCGGCTGCTTTTGCGCGCTATTTGATTTCAAGACTTACAGGGGTATCGAGTATGACACGTCGGGAGAAGGAAGGGCAGAGCCAGACTTCGTCGTAGGGATAGTCTTTGAGCGGCAGCCTGACACCAAACAGATTTTCCTCAGCTTTATTGCCGTCGGAATAGGTTGCGCCAGCCGAGGTTGAGGACATGGACGTAAACGCGTACTTTTGTCCCTCTGCGTCGTAATAGTTCCAATCCCAGACCTGATAACTGTTGTTTTCTTTGATCTGCGTTGCTGTAAATTCCAAAAGCCAGCTATCGTCGTAGCGTTTTGCGGAGACAAAGTCGACGCCCTCAGGAAGGGTTTCCGCAGTCGTGTTTTTCAGGTCGAGCCGCACGCGCGCCATGTCTTTGTCCAGCCAGGTCACCCCGGTGATGTGCAGAGTCAGATGCTTGCTGTCGGAGAAAAAGCTGCTCTCGAGCATATAGGTGGCCATCATGGGGCTATCTATGCTGCCATAGGCTGATATACCGTTTGTGATCCCTTCAAAGCGCTCGCCTTTTTCGTTTTCAATATAGAAATTCAGGCTTTTAAGCCAGGCCGTGTTGCCGGAATCGGGTGCAAAGCTCAGCCGTGTGTGCGTCGGGTAAATCTCGGCCGTGACGAGGGTGAGCTTCTGACCGTCGAGCATAAAGCTGCGTTCGAGCGCAAGAACCTCGCCGGTTGCGGTGAAATTAGGGTCAAAGCGGAGTGTAAAGGAAAAGGTGCTAAGCGTCTCCGGCAGGGTATGGCTGTCTTCAAACAGATAGTCGTGCTCCGAGGCGGGGGTGGGTGCCTCGGAATGTTTGACGCCCACGTCGGATTTATAGACGTCAAGGTCGAGCACAAGTGCTTCCGGCATAGTTCCCTGTGAAAAGTCTACTGTAATTTTGCGGAGACTGTCATTCTCCGCACCATAGTCACCCGAAAGCACACTAAACCCTTCGAGGGCCTTCCTGTCGACTCCTAAAATATTTGGGGAGGATTCCAGCATTTCGTAGGTTTCCGTTTGGAGTGTATAGAAAATGTTCAGTTGCTTCTGGTCAACAATCACATATTCAATCCGCGCAGTGATGCCGTTGGCGCTTTGCTCGAGATCCATCGGCTGAACATATTCGTTTTCCACTGCGGCCGACAGCGATGGCGAAAACGCAACAAACCGTGCCAGATCGCGCAGAAGCGGCAGACGACCCGCTGCATAGGCAAAGGTGGGGGAAACGTTGACCAGCAAAACAAATACAGCCAACACCGCGACGACCGAACCAAGGGGGGCAAAAATGGCTTTTCGCCGTCTGCGAAGGGTCGACCGTTTGCGTGCAAGTGCGCGTTCCAATGTAAAATCAAGCTTCAGAGGCGTTTCTTCAAGCTCTGAAAGCAGGGTTTTGTATTCTTCATTTCGATCCATCTAAAACTTCCTCCTCCGATAGTTCAAGCCTAAGCAACTTCAGCGCTCGCCTCAGGCGCGTGGCTGCCGTACCCTGAGGAACGCCGAGCGCTGAGGCTGTTTCGGCAGTCGTCAGGCCTGAGAAATAGCGCAGAATAATCGGCTCCTTTAGTTCCCTGGGCAGCCGCAGCACCGCATCCCGAACCGGCAACGCGTCAAATTCCTCAACCGCGGTTTCCGGCAATTCCGAAACATTGAGTGTGCGTTTTCTATGGCGCAGCTCTGTGATGCAGGTGTTAATAAGTATCCGTGTCATCCAAGTTCTGAAATATTCCGGCGAACGGAGCTTTTTACAGGACATGAGACCGTTATAAACCGCCTCATCAACCGCATCGAGCGCTGCGGCCTCGCTGCCGAGATACAGATAGGCCGTGCGGTAAAGCTCCGCCCTTTTATCTTGTATCAATTCGGCAAATTCATTTTCGTTCAATGGACTGCTCCTTCCTGTGGTCACGGGGCTTTTACCTATTAGACGCACCAGGGCGCCGGATTTATTTCTAAGCTGAAAGAAATTTATAAATTGTAGTATAACACAGGCAAAGGGGCAGAATAAAGCACTGCCGCTGTTTGATTATTCGCGGCAGTGCTTATTGTTTTTTAGAGCCGGACAGGCAGGGCGGGCGTTTAGCCCTCCATTTGCTTACCGAGAAAACTTGCGACTGTAACGGCAAGCTTGACCTGAACCTCGCTGGGTTCGGTTGTACCCGGTTTTGCGGCAAAGACGACACAGCCAAGAACGTCTCCCTCCGAGACAATCGGAGCTGCAACGGACACACAGAGCATCTCATCACCCTCTGCAAAGGGAATCTCCAGTTTGGGTGAGGCGGCGTAGAGCTTGCGCGAATCCATGATATCGGTCAGACCTCCACTAATCCGCTTGTCGATGAGCTCCTTTTTGGGGACGCCCGCGCAGGCGATGACCGTATCCCTGTCGCATACAGCAGCGATGCAGTCACCCGTTTTATAGAGCGCTTCGCATATCTGAGCCGCAAAATCCGACAGCTCGCCAACGGGCGAGTATTTTTTGAAGATGACCTCTCCGTCTTTTTCAGTATAGATTTCTAAGGGATCACCACTACTGATAACATTGACATCGTAGACCTTATCCTTACGGTGCTCAGCTCGTTGGATTACCTGGGTCTTTGAGATATCCGCGATGTCTGAATTAAAATTTACGGTTTCTTCCTCCTGCGGCAGCGTGCCGCATCGCAAGAGTGAATCAATGTCGGATTTTAGCTTGACGTCGATGTGGTCCTCATAGACAAAAATCTTATCAATGATAAGTTCGAGATCCTGTTTATCCAGCTTGTCCTTTTTTAATACCTCGTCAAAAATACCGATGGCCGTCTTTGCTATTCGGTTGACCCGAATGATGGTATTACGCTTATCAAAGGTCAGAGCAATCTGATTTTGAAGGCCTTCGATATGCCCCCGACACTCAGCCATTAATGCTTCATAGGTTTCCTCAATCAGTTCCTCTGATTCAGGCTTCCGCATTAGCTCCCGTGTTTTCTGGCGTGTTAGCACCTTAAGCTCCTCTTTGGCGTCGTCTAGCTGTTTTTCCAAAAGGCCTACGGCTTCCTGATTGTTTTTAACCGCCTCAGATTCATTTTTAAAAGAGTCCTCGAGTTTTGTTATCATCTCAGCCGAAGCGTCACGTACGCGCTGAAGGTAGCTTTTTATTACAGAATCAAGGACATCCACCCGCGTATGATGGCTGGTGCAGCCTTTGAGTCCTCGCCGGTGGTATGTGCCACAACGGTAAGCATCTCGGAGGTCGTCACGACTCATGGCAAACATGGGGTTGCCACAGTCCCCGCAGACAAGAAAACCTGAATACACATTATCGTTCTTTTTAATACCGCGGTAATGGTTGGTGGTTCGTTTTCTAAGCGCCTCCTGAGCAATGGCAAAGCGTCGAAAATCTACAATCGGTTCATGGTTGTTTTCGAAAACAATATGATCGCTTTCGTCCCGTTTGATGTCCGCACCGTTAATTTTCCTTCGAGCATACTTTCCCTGGCGTAACGTTCCAATATAAAAATCGTTACTCAGGATGCCCTGCACGGTGATAATGCTCCACTCTGAACGAACCTTCAGTCGGCATTCCTCGCCCTTTGATTCTATGCGTGACCGCTCACCCATACGCGGCGTGGGGATATGAAGATCTGTCAGGTAATTAGCGATTTTTTTATAACCCCAACCTTGGGTATACAGTTCAAACACCTTGCGAACAACTTCGGCCTCCGCTTCGTCCGGTTCAAAAGCCATTGTTTTGGAATTAGTAATGACGTAGCCGTAAGGGACGGCACAGATCCATCGCCCGTCCTCCTGACGCCTTTTAATGACCGATTTGACCTTCTTACTGGCGTCGGTCACAGGCATTTCATTGACGAGAAAACGGAACTGGATGGCTGTCCAGTCGTCATAGGTTGGATAGTCAATGGAGTCTCCGATAGAAATAATTCGAACACCCGCATCCCGCAGATCCTCCAATTCCACCAGTCCGCGTGAGTTACGGCGGGAGAAACGGGAAAAATCTTTAACCAGCAAAATATCGTACTGTTTCCCCATCAAAAGCGGGCGCAAAGTTTGATAACCCTCGCGTTGTTCAAAAGTGTAGCCCGAGCGATCGCGATCCTCGTAGAATGTCAGCTCAGAGCCGGGAAAGCTGCGTTTCACATAATCCGCAATGATGGATTTTTGGTTTTCAATGGAGGTGTTGTCCCTGTCCTGCTCCTCATCAACCGAAATCCTGCAGTATCCAGCTATGTCAAAGGTTTCTATCAATATCAATTACACCTCGCCTTTGTTAATTCTTTCAACATTGTACTATGCCGACCAGCAAAATGCAAGGAGAAATCAGCAAGTGAAAACAGTTTCGGACGGATACCGTGTTTGGTTTCCGTCCGATTGAGGTTAACGGCTGATTTCCAGCTTGTTTAGCTGTCTTTTCTCTTCCGCTAGCTGACGTTTTGCAAGAACTTCCCGATTATGGCGCAGCAAACCGAGTATACTTTCCTTCAGATCACCCTCGCCAGATTCATAAACCACCGGCAAGTATTTTTGAGCCTTCCATTCCTTGAACAGAGGCTTTAGCGACTGACGAATTTCGTCGTCGTTCTTCTCAGCATTTGACAGCCATATTTCGACGATTCTCGTACTGTTATTCACGTTTATCTCCATAGCGCGCCTCCTCACTACATTATTTTCCCAATTTATTGCTTTCTTATTCATATTTAATGAGCGTTGAAAAATACCTGACTATACTTACAGATAAACAGCACATCAGCTTCACAATTACCAATGTGCTGTTTATCTATATCTAGATTAATATGGTCAACTTTATGATGGATCAAACTATGGTAGAGTTTCAAATTAATTTTAACCTAATTGGAGCTGCTTTTTTGTTTCATGCAGAATCAGACAAGTTTTTTCGCCTATTCTTCTAAAATCAAACGCATTAATATTTATAGAACAACCGGGTCCTGCGGTGTTTTCGTGTTATGCTGTATTTCGTGTTTCGTAACATTTTACGTTTTACTAGCAGGCAAATTTGCTAGTTGTGAGTATAACAATAACAATAAGTTAAAAATCTATGATTTCTATATTTAGGCTGTAATTATAGTTGCTTCACCGTCAGTCATCGGCATAAACAGTTTAAAGCTTAATATGGAATATTTTAGTAAGACTTTTATGTAAATTAATGTTATTCTTCATAAATAGAACATTTGTTAATCGATGCTGTAAGTTGCTATGTTAATTTCGTATATATCTGCGTCAATTAGAAAGGAGAAAAGTATGAATTGGAAAGAAGAATCTGAAAATGAGCTTAGAGACTATGGCAGGAAACAGCTCGCGTTAACAAATATTCCCAAATTCTTAGACCACATTAAATATGAGCTCTGCCTGATTGAAAAAAACGTAACTAATCTTGAATATTGCCGCAACGCGAAGAATATGTGGGATGATTTGTTTATTGAGAGCATAGTAAAAAAGAGCGAACTGGAAAGGAATCTCCTTCTTACAAAGGGCCGTGTTGATTTGGTGGAAAGGGGACTCAATGGTGTTACAGCTGATGAGCGAAAAATATTAAGATTATTTTATATTGAGCGACCTGATGACTGCGTTCAAAAGCTATGTGATGAATTTAGTTGTAAAAAAAGTAGTATTTATAATTGTAAAGATATTGCTCTTCGTAAATTTACAATAGCTATGTACGGAGCAGATCATTTATAACATCGAATTAGTTTGGCGGATTATGTATGACTTTGATTTGATGCAATAAGAATAATATATTGTACTTTAAGCACCTTCAAACTGAAGCGTGCTTTTACTATATTAAAACATCATCGATTAAATATGTTATAAAATTCTAATTGGAAAGGTAATTATATGAATTGGATTAAAGAATCTGAAAGCGAACTGCGTAATTTTACTAAAATCCAGAATGACATAAAGACTTTATCTGACCAGATTACGAGTATTGACTATGAAACTACTTCAATTAAATGTACAAATTTTGATCGAGAGCGGATCAATGGCGGCGCGAGTAGACGTGAAGATTGGATTATTGAAAATATAATGAAAAAAAATGAGCTTGAATTATATTATGCAATCGCAAAAAAACATATGGATCTAGTTGAACGTGGATTGGGTTCCGTTACGAAGGAAGAACGCAGAATATTGGAGTTGTTTTATATTGAGCGACCGAAAAACTACATAGATATACTTTGTGATGAACTAGGGTATGAGCAGAGCAATTTATATTATCACAAGGACATAGCTCTACGGAAATTTACATTGGCAGTGTTTGGGGTAATTTCAACATAGACTTTGGAATAAGTTGGGAAGACAAAGATAAAATTACGTGTTATATTGCTAACATCAAATAGTGTTTAGAGAGTATTTGCCTAGTACCGGCGAATGCTCTCCAGATTTAATAGAATTAAATATTTTGTTAGGAGTTTGTTGAGCTAGAAAAAGAAAGGAAAAACGATGAATTAGGGGCATGCTATTTCTTCTGAATGAAAGATGAGTATGACCATAATACATAACAGGAATTGTTCCGGCTGTTGATGCTCGAACAAAATGTTCCAATATTTGATAGCGACGTGTACTTCAATAACAAGGGGTAAGCTAATAAATGTGGATCATGCATTGAGCCGGGCAGTGCTGTTGTACTAACATTCGAATCGGATAAGGGAAGAGGGAAGGCTTATGCCTTCCCTCTTCCCTTGGGGAATAAGTTGCGTATAGCCAGGGGTGGGAGCGAGTAACTATTCAAAATAAATATGATGTTTTCAGGGAGGGTAATTCAAATGTAAAGGTTAGTATCAATAAAAATACTGGAGGAGATAAACTGTGACCGAAATTTACGACATTATTGAAGAGATCAAAAGACTTATGGCTATCAAGTACCCCACGGCTCAGGCGTACGTCAACATCTGCCCTTTAAGCTACACAAGACCCGCATATTTGATTAGATGCCCGGAATTTGACCTGACGGATGTCAACCGCTCTACAGTGAAAATTTCAGCAAACTTGACAATTGCATATCTTACGGATGCGGATGTAAGCAATTTGTCAAGTACCGCGCTGCTATCAAACGTTCAGGAGACTATTCTAAGCATTTTTAGGGACGGATACATTACCATTGGAAACAGAAAAATCAAGGTAAAATCCAGTGCGGGTGACATTGATTATAACGAAGCAAATATTGATCTGCAATTCGAGTATTTCGATGATCGCTCAGACGCGGTGGAAAGCACACCGATGATGAGTTCAATCATAACAAAAACAAAACTAAATTAGGAGGGATTCAATTGTCATTGCCAAACATTAACATTGTATTCACAAACGCAGCAACCACAGCGATTACTCGTTCTGAAAAGGGTGTAGTCGCAATTGTTCTGAAGGATGCGGCCGCTAATGGCGCTCATATCCTCACAAGCTCTTCGCAGATTCCGGCAGCACTCGGTGCAGATAACCAGGCTTACATTAAGCGTGCTTTTCTGGGATATGCAAATCCGCCCCGCAAAGTTATTGTTTTCGTAGAACCCAGCAACGCTACCGATCTTACTGCGGGGCTTAATTATCTTGCAACTCAGTCCTTTGACTATCTCGTAGGGCCTCCCAGCATAACAGCAGCGGAGTGCACGGCAGTAGTAACATGGGTCAAGGCCCAGCGTGCGACGGGTGCTGTACCCAAGGCTGTTCTGCCCGATACTGTTGCAGACTGCGAAGCAATTATCAACTTTACGACATCTGGTATTATGGTCGGCACAACGGAATATACTGCAGCGCAGTATTGCTCCCGCATTGCTGGCTTGATAGCAGGGACACCGATAAAAGTCTCCTGCACCTATGCGCCCCTTACTGAGGTTAGTGACATAGACAAGCTTACAAAGAGCGAAATGGACGCGGCAATCGACGCCGGTAAATGCATTCTTTACCACGATGGAGAAAAGGTCAAAATTGGGAGAGGCGTTAACAGCCTTACAACTACGACTGATGCAAAGGGTTCACTGTTTAAGAAAATCAAAATTGTTGAGGCTGTGGACTTGATTCAGCACGATATCAAACTAGTTGCACAGGACAACTATATCGGCCAATACACCAATTCCTATGACAACAAATGTGTTCTGATTTCAGCTATAAAGGATTACTTTACCGGCCTTGAAAAAAGCGATATTTTGAAAGTGGGTTCGAGCACTGTTGGGATAGATGTGGATGCTCAGGATGCATATTTACAGGGACTCGGCATTGATACCAGCTCAATGAATGAGCAGGATATAAAAACTGCTAACACAGCGGATAAAGTGTTCCTTCGGGCGTCTATTTCAATTCTTGATGCGATTGAGGACATTACCCTCGACATCACAATATAAGGAGGAGATAAGCAATGGATAGTGCAAAAAGAGTAATGTGCGGTACATGGGGTGAGGTATGGCTGAATGGTGAATTGGTCTCAGAGGCTTACGGCATCCAGGCCAAAGTGTCTATGAACAAGGAAGACGTCGCTATCTGCGGCCAGATGGCTAAGGATAAAAAGACAACATCTACATCAATGACAGGTAGCCTCAAGCTCCACAAGGTTAATTCACGCATGGCAATTGCTGTTGGCGAAGATATCAAAGCTGGAAAAGATCCTCGCTTTACTGTCATTTCAAAGCTTGATGATCCCGACGCTTACGGTGCAGAGCGTATAGCGCTTTATAACGTTTCGTTTGACGACCTGACATTGGCAGACTGGGAAACAGCCACAAACGGCAAGGTCGAAGCACCGTTTACATTTACAGGCTTCGAGTATCTCGATCGTGTGGAGGTATAAGCATGGACCCGTTGGAACTACTGCTCCGTGCTGAAATTCCATCTCTTCCTGAGAAGGAATTCAAGTTAAAGCGCTTAAGTACTCTATGCGGGGAGCCCGTTCTATTTAAACTACGCGGACTTCCCTATAATAGAGCCGCGGAGCTGACCAAAGACCAGAAGGAAGATTTGAGTGTTCATATTGCGCTTGCCGGAATCGTTTCACCTAACTTGAAGGATAAAGAACTAATGGCTCATTATGGTGTACCGACCCCCTCAGAGTTGCTTAAAAAGATGCTTCTTCCCGGTGAAATCGAGGATCTTTCGCGAGCGGTCGAAAAACTCAGCGGATACCGCGAGAATACCATTGAGGAAATTAAAAAAAAATAGACTCCGACTATGAGACCCAGATGATGTATTACCTGTTTGTAGAGCATCATGTCCTGCCGGGAGACTACTATAGACTTCCGGCAGGAGACAAGGTTGTACTAAAGGCTTTTTTTGAAACTGATATGGAAAAGCAAAGAAGAAATTGAAATTCATAACGCATAATCCCTTCTAAGAATGTGGGGATAATTCTTTGAATAAGGGGGTGAGTATTTGAGCAAAGATGTTAGAATCAAAGACAATGTGACGCCTAAGATAAACACAATGAAAAGCACATGTCAATCCTTCGAAAAGGAATTGGACGATATGCAAACAAAGCTTAATGCTCTAGGCAGAACGAAAGTTAGTATTAACATCGAAACGTCTCCCGCATTGAGTGAGCTAAAAAAAGTAGAAAAACAGTTGCTCAAAACTGATGATGCCGCGGACAAGCTCAATAAGGGATTAAATCAGTCCTACGATGGATGTGTCAAAGATCTAAAAAACATCACTAGCGAGGCAAAAAATGCGGAAAAGGCTTTGAAGACTTTGAATACAACTTCCTCCGAGTCCAAGGACAGCAGTGGAAGTGGAGGGAGTAATGGTGGCGGCAAAATCAAAAGTGCGCTTGGCGCACTTGATTCATCTGGGGCAGTAGATTTTATTACAGATGCCGCGCTCCAGATTTCCGGTCCACACATCAGCAGCGCATTAGGAAAAGAAAAGGGAACTCTTGTCAACAGCTCAATTTCAGGTGCGGTTTCGGGAGCTGCCATTGGTGCAATAGCGGGACCACTTGGTGCTGCCGTGGGTGCCGTGGTGGGCGGTGCGGTTGGCTATTTCAAAGGGAAAGCAGAAGTCTTTGAGGAAAAAGACAAATCTTTTAAGGAATACTATAGTAACCTTTTTGACACAGTCGAGCAGCAACGTAAAGAATCTCTTGCTAATGGTACATCGATAGCAGCCGAACGCGAGTTTAGTGCGGCAACCAATATAGGGCTGGAAATATCCTCTGGTTCACTGACAACGGACGCGCTGGATAGCATGGCTAAAAGTGGTATAGACGTTTACGATGCGCTTTCCAAGCTACCCGAATGCATGGGGAAGACAAATGATGAAATCAGGGATATGGTTGCAAACGGCCTTATTCCGGGCGCGGACGCAGCACAGGCTATTTCTGACAACACCTATCAAGGTCTTGTAAATCAGCTGGATGCAGCTAAAGATAATCTTGACTCTGCCAAGGGCGAAGGATATACCGAGACCAAAAAAGCTGGATTGCAGTATCAGATTGATGCGTATACAGGTGAGAACAGTGAGGAGCTAGAAGAGGCGAACCGCTTGATGGGCGTGTATCAAGCATCGCTGGAAAATAAACAAAGCCAGCTTGAAGCAGACGCACTTACGTCAGTTGTGTCAGGTAAAGTAGCTGAAAGTTATGTGGGCTCTGGAAACGAAGGAGCGCTCCAGCAGCTTATAGATGAATATAAGCTAGCGAAAGAAGCTTACGAAGCAGCCCAATTAAGCGGTGATGAAAAGGGTATGCTTGCGGCTGAAGCTTCAATGGGTAATGTGGTTGAGGCAGCTAATGCCATTGGCACAAATGAATACAACGCAAGCGATGAAGCGAAGATAGAGACTGATAGGCAGAAGGCGCTTTTAGAGACGATAAAGAACGATTCCGCACTTCAAGATGAATATTGGGATGCCGGATATGAAATGGGAGTCAAGCTTTCAGAAGGTCTTGATTCTGCGGGTAAGAATTTCAGCATCACTGTGACGAGTCAAACTCAAGAGAGTGGTGGAAAGAAAGCTTTTGGCCTTAGCTATGTGCCTTATAATGGCTATCCGGCAACGCTCCATGAAGGCGAGCGCATCCTTACAGCAAGCGAAAACCGGAATTACGGTGGGGGGGCTGCTTCTGTGGTGATTTCGGGCAACAGTTTCGTGATACGCGAAGAGGCAGACATTGAAAGAGTTGCAAGAGCTTTGATTTCCAAAATCAATCAGGCCTGCACACTGTCGGTATAGGAGGCGGATATGAGATTCAGTTTTAAAGATAGAGTAACTCAAGAGGAGCTTATTCTGCCTGTTACACCGGCAAGCTTCGAGCTCTCACACGGAGTGAAAATGGAGACAATTAACATTCATACTCTTGGTGACGTTAATCTGGCAGGTTACGGAATAATGCCGAGCTTCAAGGTCAATTGTATGTTCCCAGCAAAGTATTATTCGTTCAACCAGAGCGAAACGCTTACTCCGCCATACGATTATATATGGAAGCTTGAAGCATGGTGCGACAAGCATTCAGTTTTGGACTGGACTATAGATACATTAATTGTGCCTGTGTTGATAGAGTCAATTACATATGGCGAGAAGGATGGTACGCGCGATGTCTACGCGACGATCAGTATGCGCAAATACCGTCAGCTTTACGCCGTTAAGACGGACAGCAACAACACAGGCAACAGTTCCAGAACGGATGAATCAACGTCAACAACAACGGCCAAGACCTATACGGTGGTTTCCGGCGATACACTTTCAGCTATTGCTCGAAAGTTTTACGGCGATGCTTCGCTTTACTCAAAGCTGGCAAAGTACAACAATATAAAAAACGCAAATTTAATATATGTCAGTCAGATAATTAATCTGCCAGACAAAAGCCTGCTTTAAGACGAGGTGACGCGATGCTAAAGCTTAATATCACAAATCCAGATGGCAGCAATTATGACGCGACGGAGCTTGTGCAGACTGTTACATGGTCCGGTGACTACCAGCAATGCTCACGTACTCTTGAGTTCGGACTTTTATCCTCCTCAACGGACACAAATATACCCGTTGTTTCATGTCCACTCGGTAGCGGTGTGATTCTGATGGACGATAATAACGAGCTTTTTAACGGATATATATTTAGCCGACAGAAAAACACAAGCTCCAGCGTGATAGATATTACCTGCTTTGACCGAGGTATTTACCTTAAGCGCAACCAAGCGGTCTATAAATTTACAAACATCATGCCCGAAGAAATAGCGGAGAGAATATGTATCGATTTCGGAATTGAGATCGGGTCTATTGCATCAACAGGTGTGAGCGTAACCCGAAACTTTATCGGGGTACCGCTCTATAGTATCATCCAGACAGCCTACACGCTTGCAGCTGATACCACAAAAGAGTCTTATCTAACGCGTTTTGATGGCGTGAAGATGTCTGTTGTAAAAAGAGCGCTTACAGATGAAACAGTCATCCTTGAAGGCGGCAGCAATCTTATGTCGGCCTCAACCACTGAAAGCATAGAGAACATGATTAATCAGATTGTCGTATATGATTCAAGTAATAAGCTTGTTGATACGCAAAAGAAAGATGATCTTATTAAACTCTATGGTTTGCTTCAGAGCTACTACAAGAAGTCGGACGGTGAGAACACGAGCGAAAAACTTCAAAAAATGTTCGAGGACAACGGCATCAGTCAAAAAATTACTGTTGAGAATCTCGGTAATTTGGCTTGTATTACAGGAAACTCGCTTGTGATCCGTGAGCCTTATACGGGCCTGTCCGGGCTGTTTTGGATTGACAGCGATACACACATATGGAAGGGGGGACAATATTATAACAAGCTTGTTGTGAACTTCAAGAAAATCATGGATGAACAGGAGGCAGGCTCTGAAGAGAGCTGATGAATTAATATGGAAGACAATCCTTTTTCGGCGTTTGCCCAAAAACTGAATCGAACGGACAGAGGCCTGGCTATACGCCGTGGAATTATTAAAAGTGTTTCCTCACTTACGATAGATGTTGGGGGAATTACAGCAAACGGAAGAGAGTTGATGGTAAATTCAGCTCTGCTCGAACATAATGAGAGTTTTGCTCCTACAGGAGAAAATCCGCCCAGCTTTGAGGCAAAAGTTACACCGAAGCTTGCGGTGGGGGACACAGTTATTCTTCTGACTGAAGACGACCAACTGTTCTTTGTTTTGTGCAAGGTGGTGAGTGTGTGAGCAACATGTTATTTCCGAGCATTCAGCCTGAAGCAACGAATAAAAGCTCCGTTGGAGAACTGTACAAGGAAGTTAAATGGGACTATGACAAGAATGTCCCTGTTTTCAAAAACGGCACGCCTGTTATCGTTGTTGGTAAGGACGCTGTTCTCGTCTGGGCGTGGAAGGCAATTAACACACCACGCTTCAAACATGAGATATATACATGGGATTACGGAAATGAGGCAGAATCGCTTATAGGACGGACGTTTACTGAAAAACTCAAACAATCAGAAGCGGTGCGCTATATCAAGGAGTGTCTACTTATTAATCCCTATATTTCAGACGTAGTCGATGTCTCGGTCGCATTTTTCGACGGGTCTCTAAGAATATCCTGTACTATCAAAACTGTCTACGGGGAGGCGAGTATAAATGTATGAAAATATGACGGTTGAAAGTGTTAAGAGCGATATCATTTCACGGCTTTCTGTTTCGGATTTGGATACAAGAGAAGGCAGTGTTATGAATGACATGATTAGCGCAGTGGCTTACAAGGTCTGGCAAGCATATCAATCCCTTGACGCAATTGTGCCGATTGTGTATGTGGACGACACAAGTGGTGAATATATAGACAAACGATGTGCAGAATATGGCATCACACGAAAGGCCGGAAACAAAGCAACAGTAACTATAACCGTCGTCGGAACAGATGGGACGATTATACCTAAAGGCAAGGTCTTTTTGACTTCCGATGGTTATCAGTTTGAAACTGTATCTGCCGCGGCAATCGCAAGTGGAACAGTGGATGTGACTGCCAACGCTGCAAAAGTCGGTGATGAGTACAATGTTGCTGCCGGCACAATTACGATGCAGTTTGAAAATATGGGGGGTGTGACTTCTGTTACGAATGCCGCAGCAGCGACAGGTGGAACTGATGCTGAAACCGATACAGCGTTGGTAAGCCGCCTGTATGATTATCTACAGAATGCGGCAACCTCCGGCAATGCGGCACATTACAAGCAGTGGGCTCTTTCCACAGATGGTGTAGGGGCTGCTAAAGTGATTCCAACATGGAACGGCGTTGGCACAGTAAAGGTGCTTGTCGTGGGAAACAATAATGGCCCCGTGGACAGCACCATCGTTAGCACTTGTGCTGAAAATATTGAGAAAAATAGACCAATTGGCGCGACTGTTACGGTTATTAGTGCATCTGGACTGTCGATTAATGTGGCAGCAACAATTACAATTGACAGTACCACTACGATAATGACCGTGCAGACTACCTTCACTGCTGCGCTAGATGAATACCTGAAGAGTATTGCTTTTTCCCAATATACGCTTGTCTACAATAGAGTGGCTTATATGCTGCTTGACCTTCCGGGAGTCATAGATTATTCGGCGCTTACCATCAATGGCGGAACTGAGAATGTTGTGATTACGGCTGATGAGGTCCCCGTAATTGGGACGGTGGTGATCAGCTGATGGAACTCATTGACTTGCTACCAGATTATTATAGAAACAGTTCGGAGGTTGTTACGCTGCAGGGAGCCTATCAGCACTGGACGGATGGGCTCAAAGCAGCGCGAGACGATTTTGTAGCGCAGCTGAATGTGGCATCTGCAACATGGGGGCTGAAACAATGGGAGACAGCGCTAGGACTAAAAACGGATGTATCAAAGAGCTACGAATATCGTCGTACACGTATAATGAGCAAGATGCGCGGGCAAGGCACTACCACAAAAAAGATGATTCAAAATGTGGCCGAGAGTTTCTCCAACGGCACGGTTTCAATCATTGAATATAACTCTGAAAACCGGTTTGAGATAAAGTTTACTGGGACAATAGGTGTTCCGCCAAATATGGATGATTTAACAGCCGCTATCGAGGAAATAAAGCCTGCACATCTGGCATACAGCTATGTGTACATTTTCAGGACGTATGCGCAGCTTGCTGGGTTTACACACACACAGCTTAAAGCCTATTCACACAAGACACTTAGAGAGGGGGATTTAAACTAATGTCAACTCAAACTACAAATTACGCATTGACAAAGCCGGCTACAAGCGATTACTACGATATAGCCATTCCTAACGCAAACATGGAAATAATTGACGAGGAGCTAAAGGCAAACGCCGACGCAGCGGCAGGGAAAATACCAAAGTCATTGGCCACAGCAGTAAGCCAGTTTTTGGTTTCCACAGGGGCAGGGGCCTGGGCGATCAAGACCGCCGCAGAAATTAAAACCCTGCTGGGACTTGGAAGCGCGGCCTACACAGCGAGCACGGCATACGCGGCGGCTACGCATAAGGCTAGGCACGCGGCCGGCGGCGCAGATGCGCTGACGCCGAGTGATATCGGAGCTGCGCCCACGTCTCACTCCCACGTAAAAGCAAATATTAGCGATTTTCCCACGGTCATGACGCCCTCGGCGCACAAGGCAACACACGCGACGGGCGGAGCTGATGCTCTCACGGCCAGCGACATTGGTGCAGCAAAGCGCATTTTTGGTGTCGCGACGCTGGCTGTGGCGAGCTGGGCGGGCAGCGCAGCGCCTTATACCTACACGCTGTCTGACAGTGACATCCTCTCAACGGACACCCCGCACATTGATCGTGTGACGGGTACCGACGCGGCGGCGGCCGCGCTGATAAACACGGCGTGGGGACTGATCGCGGGGTATGCCGTCAAGCCGCAGACAGCAGCGGGGACAATTACGTTCTACGCAAGCGCAAAGCCTGCGGTTGCGATACCGATTATGTACGAGGTGGTGAGGACATGAGTGATTGCTTTTTAGGCGGGGCAGACGGCAAAAAGGTTGCAACAGGCGTATTCACAAAAACAAACGGTACATACGAAACAATTACAATAACGGGTATTCCATTTAATCCAAAAAACGTTTTTATCGTAGCGCTATTCGGTGTGAATTATGACCATTGCCTGGCTGCTGTTTGCACAGAAACCGCTGCTAAGACGCTTATATATTCCGACTTCAACTCTCCGAAAGTTTATCTTGCAACGAATCCGACAAGTTTTACTTATAGTAGCGGTACGTTGACAATTACGGTTACTCCCCGCAATTCCGAATATTGGCGAGCAGGTGATTATTACTGGATGGCATCCGAATAAAAAATGAGGTGACTTATGTACATAACAAATAAAACGAAAAAATATCCCTGCACGGGGTATTGGCCTAGGCCGGATGTGGTGATGTTCTCAGGCGTCGAGGGCGTGACGCTGCCGATCAGCGGAGAGATACGGCTAATCAGTGAGGACAACGACCTCATCCTAGCAATTCAGGATTGCAGGGACTACGCCCGGCAGATCTATGAAGGTGGGGTGCTGACGCTGACAAACGACATCATAAAGCAACCGTTGCTGTCGGTCAAAATTGGACGCGCTGGCGAATTAGATTTTACCAAGCTTGCAGTGGTTTCAGCCTAGCTTAACGAGCAGCCAGACGGGGTGATTACGCTCAACTTTTAGGCACCGAAGGCTGCAGTTAGCGTCCCGATTGTGATCAATCAGACGTCAAGCCCTTTCGCCTGGCGACCCGATGCTGCGGTAATGGCCGTGCCCGGAGCAGGTTACGTCAAATTGCACTTTGACGATTGCACAGCCTTAGGAAAATGGGAAATTATTTAAATAAGCATAAAAAGAGTGGTTTCCCCTCTGTCGCCTGATTGGGTGTGCGCGGTATCATCAGAGTGACACAATAAAGGAGGCACTATGAAAAAGAATAAGGTTTTTAAACACACGCTTGACCTTGTGTTGGTGCTGCTGTTTGTTACACTGCTGATATTTACGGCCGTGGTACTATACATATTTGACCAGACAGGATCTGAACCAACGGCTCTTGTCTACTCGTTTTTTGGCGCAATCACCGGCGAGGCCGGATTTTGCAGCATCATCATGCGCGGCAAGCAAAAGGCGTCAGGAAGCGCTGATGACAGCGCAAACAAGCCGCCCGGCAATGCGGATGGCTCGGACGTGAAATACACAGATACTGATCTTGATAAAGGAGGCGGGACATAATGCTTAACACGGATTTTGCCGCCAAGTGCAGGGCTGTAGCGACAGATTACAAAACCGTTTACATGTGGGGCAGCATCGGCGGGCCGGTGACGGAAGCGGCGATTTTAAGCCGCGCAGCGCAGTACCCCAGTTGGTATACGGCTGCCAGGCTTGCGTTATTTCGGTCGCTGATCGGCAAGGGATACTTTGCCTTCGACTGCGTAAACCTTGCAAAGGGCATATTGTGGGGCTGGGACGGCGATGCCAATAACGTACACGGCGGATCTGTGTATCTTAGCAATGGGGTGCGTGACGTCAGCGCCGATGAGATGATAAAACTTTGCACCGGAGTGTCGACGGATTTTAGTGGGTACATACCAATTGGTGCTGCCCTATGGCTCCCCGGGCACTTTGGCGTATATCTCGGGGATGGCGCCGCGGTCGAGTGTACGCCGAAGTGGAAAAACGGGGTCCAGATTACGGCCGTCGCCAATATCGGCGCGAGGGCAGGCTATAATGCGCGGACTTGGACCAAGTGGGGGCACATCCCGTATCTGACCTATGTTTCCGAGGAGCTTGACGCCGAGACAATGACGGCTATCAGCAAGCTCTCCCAACTTGGTGTGATCGGTACCCCCAGCTACTGGCTTGCGAACACCTATAAAGATCAGTTCCTAGATGATCTGATGCGGAAGGCGGCCGCGGTTATAACAAAGGCTGGCACGCCGTGTGCCAGCGTGGAGGCAGCAGTTTATGCGATGGTCTCGGCCGGCGTGATCGCTTCCCCGGATTATTGGCTCAAAAACTATGTCAACGTAAAATATGTAGACAAGCTGCTCATGGCCATGGGCGGCGCCGTTAAGAGATAGGAGGTTCCTCATGGACGAAGTTGTTACAAAAATTCTCCTTGCACTGATCCTGGCAACAGGTTGTGCAATTCTGTCATATGTGTTAAAAGAACGCAAAGCAAGGATTCTTGAGGCGGTGTCAGCACTTGTTCAGAAAGCTGAAGCATCGGTTCAGGGTTCAGGTATGGGTCCCGAGAAGAAAAAACTTGTACTCGCGCAGCTCGAGGCGATGAACGTTAAAATAACCGCATGGTTAAGCGCCGCGATCGACGACATTGTAGCCGCGCTGAATGAGCGCCAGGCATGGTTTACGGAGAATGCCAAGGACACGCTGTCAGGCAGCTCGGAATCGACATAGAAGCCGGAGGGGAGACGATGGAGGTAATTGCTTATGGAATCGCAGGACTGTGCAGCATCGTTGTCGCAATCATAGAAGTACGCGGTGTCCGGGATCGCAAAAACAGTAAGGAGGAGGCAGAGCGGGCCGAAAAGCGGGCAGCGCGCCGGGCTGAAGAAAGCCGCTTGTCTATGGAACTTATGTCGGCTAGCTGCAAGCTGGGGGTCGTGACCGCTAAGGCCGTCACAAACCAGCATATCAACGGCGACGTCGAGGAGGCTATGCAAGCGGCCAAGGAAGCACAGGAAAATTACAACACTTTTCTCCATGAGATTGCAGCATATCAAACTGTAAGAGTGTAGAAAAAGCTAATTATATACTCTCTTTTGCGCACTTAAATTTAATGTGTATTAAAAGTTTCTTAGTTTTGCAGATTAATATTGCTGTAACCGAGTAGCTGAGAAAGCAGCCGCGCCGAGCCTAAAACACCATTGTATTAATTGCTTAATGGCCCAATTCCGGCACGGCCGCCCTTCTCCATTTCGATTTATTCTATGTTAGCAAATATCCGGGACGGGCAGCGGCTTTCTGCCCTCATAGGAATCACACCTCCCTCCATGCTGATGGCGGGCCGTCCTCATTGCCTGCGACGGTTTTATCACGCTCGGGCTGTGACTGAACGGAAGTATCATTATCGGATGCATGAGATTATCGCCAGTAGGCCTGCCACGGCCCACCTGCGGCATTGGTGTTGATCGCTCGTCGTCTCTGGGATCCCCGCGAAATCATAGATTTTGTTGGGGGAGAAGGAGTAGCTACATGAGTAAGTTTTCGCACTTGTGCGGAAACGAACGATATATAGCTTGCTCCGACGATGTCTTGGCGTACCTGCCGCCCGGCTTTTCCTCCTCGGTTCATGCAGCCAACGTATCCGGGATAGCTTTATTTATTTATCAAGGTTCTATCGAGAGCTAAAACTTCCTCTCAATAACCATGACATTTTTGAGGCAAATCCGAGGGGCTCAGGATAATCCTTGCATAAATTTTTCTATATTTTTTATTCCTCGATTTATGGCTTCACGTACTGAAGCCTCACTGACCCCCTCAACATTGGCTATAGCAGCGTAACTCATTTGAAGAAAGTAGTAAGCGTAGATGCGTTTAGCCTGCTTTTCAGGAAGTGCGGCAATTGCAGAATAGAGCTGTTCATATGTAACCTTGCGCTCATAAATCTCCCAAGGGGAGAGAGATACAAATAGAATGCCATGCTCTATTCCGTCTCCACGATCAAGAGAGTGCTGGGCTTTGTTTCGATACAGTCGTCTCTGATATGCATTTTCCTGCCGATCAAACTCCAGCAAAGCTTCGGCCACCTCATCTGGCACATCGACAAAGCAATCATATTGATAAAAAGGGTAGAAGTCCTGTAGGTTGATTTTCGCCATAAAATTATCCTCCATTTCGTTATTTGAATTCCGAAATGGAGAATTCGGGGGAGAACGACACCTGACACAAAGCCTGAATTTGCTTAAACTGCAACAAAAGAAGCTCGTAATTTGGCGGCACCAAATTGCGGGCTTCTTTGAATTGTGATAAAGAGCCAGGCTATACGTATCATTTCGATTTTTAATTACTGCATAGTGGGTTTTATTCCAAACCCCTATGCTGTGCTTTTTCTGTGATTTGCATTTTTACCTCTTTCATGAAGGGCAAAGAAGCAAAAGACATACAGACAAAGGGGCGCTTGTTTAAAGTTCTTAAAACTATGAATGCGAAGAAAAAACTCCTGCCTAAAAAGGGCAGGAGTTTTTGTGTACGTTAAAAAATCCGTTCGGTAGCTAGGCTATCATAGCACTGCAGCAAACAGCACCTTAGACCCTGTGGCTTCGCGCCGCTGTCTTTTGACAGGTTTGCCCTTATGCAAATATACAATTTTGATTTATATACTGTTAAGAACTCATCGAATTGTTGATATCTGACGAATTGCTTTGTATTTCCACTATATACCAATATCTGCGTAGAAATTTGTCGCATTCGGTCGCTATTTTATAGAATGATGATTATGATGGCCGATAATGAAAAACGGGCTCAGTCCTAGACTGAACCCGCCCTGAAAATATACGCTGTTCTGAATGATTACTTGAACTGAAGCAATTGGCTTGGATCAACCTCCAACGCCTTAGCAATTTTATAAATAGCAATAATGGACATGCCATAAGATGATGTACTTTCAATATGACTAATTGTGGTATAGCTTAATTCAGCTTTTTCCGCAAGTTCGTTTTGGCTGAGACCGCGTTGCTTCCGAAAAAACTGAATTTTAAAGCCAATATTTTTAAGAAATTGCTTTTCTTCCTCTGTGTATGATTTGCTGTTAATAGGGGGCATGGTAGTTCCTCCATTTGGATATATTATCTATTTAGTATTTTATCCAATAAAGGGTTGCAATCATACGCGGTGTAGAAGTATAATATTGTAGTAATACTACAATATTATATGTTAATTGGCCGGAGTATAACATGACAGATAACAAAAATAAGATTGAGCAACAAGTACATGACAAGGTAGGTGCTTTCAATAAGCGAAGGACCGGAATAGCAATTCCTGCTGGCATATTACTGACCATTCTGTTTTTATGGCCAGTGGCGAGCTTTGAATCGTTTCCTACCCGCCTGGCCTTACTCTGTTGCATTCTATTCCTATTTTGTTCCTTGGCCTTTGTGCTTCCCGGAAAGAGTGCGCTCGTATCATTCGTAATAACAACAACTATCTTGGCATCGCTAATTCTTTATAAGCAAAGGGATTTAAAGGTGTTTCTTATTCTCTTTATGATAAATTTGGGGTCTCTTTTTATCTCTTATATCACTGTAAATGATTTTACGGATTCGGCTTATGGTGAATTTGAAACTATAAACCGACTGAAAAAAGAAGCGACCACGGACAGCTTAACACAGCTTCTTAACCGTAACGGGTTGGAACAGACGCTAGAAACTGCATGGGCGCTTAGTAAACGGGATAAAAAGAACGTTGGGTTTTTACTGATAGACATTGACTATTTCAAAAGTTACAATGATACATTTGGTCATCTGAAGGGTGACAACATCTTAAAGCAAGTCGCAGACAGCGTAAAGACGTGTTTCAAAAGAGAAACCGACATTATAAGCCGATTCGGTGGAGAGGAATTCTTGATTTTCCTGTCGGATGTAGATGACGATCATATGGTGGAACTGGCGAAATTGCTCTCCGCAACCATTACCGATTTAGAAATCAAGGCAACCGCAGATAATAATCCCTGTGATTTTCTTTCAGTAAGTATAGGGGTTGCTTCGGGAGTGCCGCAGCCACATGACTTGCTGACAGACTTTTACATCCGTGTCGATGAAGCCTTATATCACGCCAAAAAAAGCGGAAGAAATTGCATTTCATATAAGGGCACCATAATAAAGAACCGCATCAGGCAATCACCGGACAATACCGCTAATAGTGTTTGCACATTAGGTGTTTGAAAAGATAGGCTAGGCTAATAAGGATATCGGAGACTGAGAAGGATTTGTGTCATATTTGCTGCCATTGTATTGCCCGTCATTTCATTGGAAATGACGGGCAATACAATGCTTTACCTAATATTAGATTAATAAGGAACAGCATAGCCGCTAGACCATGCTGTTCCTTACAGATAATTTAACGGGGTGATTGTGTGGGTAATAACAAGAAAAATAAGCCGAGTAAGAAGCAAAAGCTGAACATCGCGGAGAACGCCATAAGAAAAATAGCTATACGGGAAGGGGTTACAGTTGACCATGTAAGAAAGCAAATACGGATTGCCATGATAAATGGACTGTGCAGCAGTAATTCGGAGGTAAAAGCATTTTGGGACAGTATTCCACGTGAAAAAGAACTTCCTACACCCGAGGAGCTCATTATATATATTTCAGATTCTCCTGAGCTGATAAAACGCGAGAGGGAACAGGATGAATAACGATAATTGCTTGTGAAGGATCTCTTAAGTTCCCGCGGAGAACAAAAAAGCGCCCCCGAATACCCTCAGAAGTGGAGATCCGAGGACGTTTGTTATTTTTCATATATCTGCGGCCTGCCGACAAAAGAAAAACCGTTGCCTCGGGTATGCTGTGTCATGACAACGTTATTGTAGCCTGAAGTGCAGTGTATGACCGTCAGCGTGTCAGCATTGCTCTCCACCACAATGCCGACATGTTCACAGTTGGGATAAAAGACTAAATCGCCGGGTTGCGCACTGCTCCAGGCAATCACATCACAATAGCTGTACTGAGATGACGTACCGCCGCCGCGCCCCAGTATGTAAGCGCCGTCATAGGCATTATACAATACCCAATCTACAAACCCAGAGCAATCCATTCCGAAGGGACGCACCGTACCAGTGGTGGAGCTGCCGTCGGCTGTGACTTTCATTGGCGTCCCCCAACGATTATCCCAGCCAAGGACAAGGGATTTGCCACCCCAAAAGTACGTTACTTTACCCAGCAGTGAATACGCTGTCAGTACGACTTCACGACGTTCCCTGCTCAAATCCTTGGGAAGCGTTTCCATAATGGCAGCGATTTGCGAAGCCGAGAGCGTAATGTTCTGGTAGCTTCCGGTCAGCCGCTGAAATAGTTCGGTATATTCCGGTTGCAGAAGTTCATGTAGCTGTGCAACACGCTCAGAAGTAAACCCATATAACGAGATCATGCTCTCTGCGGTTTTACTGCTTACTGTGATCGTCAATATCGTTTCTGTAACCGGTGTTCCGGTTTCTTCATCCGTGCCTGCCACCACCTTCTCTACTGAATAATTGATTGAATTCATGTTCCAGAAGACAGTCTTCAGCTTATTGATCTTCACATCGTCGAGTGTTGCTACCTCCGCTGGGATTTCTGGGTCTGTGGCGATAAGAACAGCGTAGACGGCCAAAACCTGATTCCAATTAGCCACCATAGGAGCGATGCCCACATCATCTATGACCAATCTATCATGGGGGATAGTTGAAATTATCTTGTCAAGTGCAGAGAAAAACTCCGCATTGAGCTGACTTACCACCTCCGGCATGGAAGGCGCTTCGGCATAACGCTCCTCGGAGGCAAATAGCCCAAATATAGAACCGAGGATAGCGGCGGATAGAAGAACTATAACAATGACCATAACCGCGGCCAAAGCGCCTGCCGTTATGGAAGTGATTAGTCCCTTGATGGCGCCAATCGCGGCTTTAGCCGCAGTGGAGATAGCCCTAACGCCCCTCTTGATGCTCGCGAAGATAGTTGTTTGGGTAGCCCTTGCCGCCTGCACGGATTTAATTGGTATTTTAGCAGTGGGCTGAGTAGTTGCGATGGATTTGTGGGAGCAGTGTTCTGGCGTTTTAATACTGCGTTCAGCCGTCTTAATAGAGCCTTTAACTCCCAGCCGGGTCGCTTTTTCTGATATCAGGGCGTGTTGCTCTGCCGAGCGCCCTGCTGCCTTGCTGTTTAGCCTCAATCTTCCCCCAATGACGTTGGAAGCACTTCTTTCCACACGTCTCTGGCTGTTTTGTGCAAAATTGCGTCCGCGTTCAGTGTAATTTAAAATTAGGCTCTTAGCAGTTTGCAGTTTATAGCCCGCATCACGGGTGAGATTTCGGATGCTATCAGCTGAAACGCCCTCGGCATAACGGATAGGAGAGTTGTCATCAGATTGGGGTGTTTGATCAGCCTGCTCCTTTGTGCGGACATAAGTATTTTCCGTTCTGCGTGCAATAGTTGCGGCTCTGTCCGGGACCCTGATGGATTTTATGGTTTCTCTGGTCTTAATTTCTTTCATGAACACACCTCAGCCCACCATAATAAAAGAACAACCGCTGCATAGCGATTGCCCTATGGCGATGTAATAAATTAGTAATCATCTTTCCTTGTGATGAAGGCTAGCATAAACTTAGTCGCCGTTCCCCAAGATTTTTTATATGTGGGTGGCATTTGTTTTCCGCCACACCCATATTAATCAAAGCGTTCGGCTAATATGAACCATCGTCAAAATCCGGAAACAGTTCGGTCATGGCGTACTCGGCATCATTCATACAGAGGAGTTTTTCCAATACGGAGTCCGTCAGGGCCAAAAGCGCCGTATCCTCTGGGGCAAGATAACCGTGCATCTGTGTCAGTTCCGCAATCAAGCCCTTCCGTGTTCTTGTGTCATAAATACACATCAGGTTGATTTCATCATTTGAAAACATATCATCGCTCCATCTCTGCGCTTTTGCGAAGCGCTGTTTTTTTTGTGCACCTGTTTGTTAGACGGGATTTCAATATGCGCTGTATCGGATATCTGTGAAGTCAGGTTTAATCCACGTTTTTTAATAAGCTCGGCAAAGTTTTGCTCGATATCAGTAATTAGGTTGGAAGCGGCTTCGTTGATAGTTTCCAAGGAAGAACGAAGTTCCGGTAACTCTTTGTTCTGACTCCAACTGGCGATGTAGCCGAAACTGTTTCCGCTGGTCTGGATACCGTAATATTGGCAGACGGCATAGGATACGCTCTCAGCTTCTACTTCCTCGGTTCGCCGATCTTTCGGTTTTATCTGCTTCGAAGATCCGTTCTCTTGTCCGGCAATAAGGTTTGGATTTTTGTAATCGTGAAGTTTGGCATGGGTTATCTCATGGATTACTGCGGAGACGGTCTGCACCTCGCTCATACCGGATCGAATAGCAATGCGCTGATCCCTTTTGCTGAAATAGCCGTCCGTACTAGGGTTCATAGCTTCAAAATCAATTTGAACAGGCGAAGAACGACGCAGCGATTCCAAAATAACTTCATATTGTGATACTTTTCCGGTGAGGCTTTCAGCAAGCATCGGCAGTGGCTTTCCCTCTGTCTGCGATACGTCGAACACTGATACGACCTTGTACAGCGGAATTTTTACTTCAACTTCTTCGGTGAGGGCGTTGCCATTCGAGTCCAGAATGGGCGTCAGCATATCTTGATCAAGAATTTTTCGATCAATTTTCTTTCTTGAGGGGGCGGGTGCGATAATCTTAATGGCTTTTTCGCCATGTCTGACATTACGCTCAAACTGATCGCGCCATTTATTAAAACCAGCCACAAGGCTGGCGTCCGGCATTTGCATATAAATGAGAATGGTGTTGTTGAGGGAGTAATGATGAAATTGGGACATCGTACGGAGATATTGCGTATATCTGTTGCTTTGAAATAGCTCACGAATACCCTGTTCTATGTTGCCGGTAATCTCTCTCAAGCGATGATTGCCTTTTTCGCCATTAGCCATTTTAGTAATCCTTCCTGTTATTTTTATCAGTTTTGGAATTTTCTTTTTGGCCCTGAACGCGTGTCCTTCTCGGAATAATGCAGGGCAGACCCTGTGGTCATAACGATAGACAAACCATATCCTCCGTCATAATTAAAACCGCCATTTATCTGTACTGCTGGATTACAGGTAAATGACGGTATCGTATTTTTGAAACTTGTTTGATAGATGTGTCCTATCTTACTCCCTTGCAATCTGCTTTTTTCTTTACACGACAATTTGGGGCGGTTTCACGAAACTGCGCTGGATTGTATAATCAGACATAATTCCACAAGAACATTTTAAATAAATTATAAAATATAACAAATAAATAGGAAATATATTAATTATATGTCAATTGTTTTTATTATAGCAAAATGTTACTTTTATATTAGTAACAGACGTTCCAAGTTTGGCTAAAGGGAATGCTCCATTAAAGCCTGAAAATGGAAAGGATTTTGCATCGAGGCTAATCAATGAAAAGTATGGCGGCAGTAATTGGTCAACTTCCTCTAGCGAATACAGTCAAATTAAAAAATGGGGAGATAGGGGGGTTAAATAATGGACTCTTACGTCTATCTATTGAGACACACTTATGAATACGGAAATGAACTTGAACATGAAGCAACGAAGGAGTTAGGTGTATATTCTTCATATTAAAAGCGCAGGAAGCTATACAGCGTTACATAACGCAAGAAGGATTTAATAAGTATCCTGAGAGTTGTTTTCTCATTTGCAAATACTCGGTTAATAAAGATGCTGAGTGGATTGAAGGTTTCATGACCGGGGAAAAAATTGAGGATTATCAGGACACAAACAACATAGTAGAGAAGATCAATACAAGAAAAGCGTTTATAGAAATGATGAAATACATTCGGAGACATAACTCTTTTATTAAGCGTTTAGCAAGCAAAAGCAGAACAGGAGTGAAGTTATGTTTTCACAATGGATTATAAATTTAATTGTTCCGTTGTTTTTAAAAAAGAAACCAGCAGATAAAAAGAACACGGTTTATTTCCCTGCTCTCTACACTATCATTGGTGCTATCGGTGCGCTAATTTTCTCGATAATACTGTTTCTTATGTACTTTTTCCCTAATGGAACAGAATCAACGTGGGTGTTTATTGGATTTGGAGCTTTTTGGCTACTGAATGTATACATAGTAATGTTGTCAGCGGTATGGAGAATAACCTATACCGAAGAGAGCTTCACGTATAGGAGCATGTTTGGACGAGTAACAAAAGAAGTGCTTTATTCGGACATTGTCCGAATAAAGCGAAGAAAACAGTATGTGTTTCTTTGCACTAAAAAAAAGCGTTACTTTGTTGACACAGACGCAATCGGCGAGGATGCTTTTCTTAAAGTCGTATCAAGAAGAGCATTAACCAGTAAATCAATCACTCAAGAAAGCAGAAAAAAACAACTAAAAAGGCTTGGAAAACACAAATAGAGCAGTATACCCCTAAAAAGCGTGAGGACGATCAAACTTGACCGTCCTCATACGTATTTGATAGAAGGTAAGACTCGCTAAACTTTATCAAGAAAAAATTAAAATAAAATAAATATTAAGAAGCAAGGATGGCAGTAAAATATAGAAATGGGAAAACAGACGGGCAGTATAGTAAAGACCTCGTCTCACAGCACTTTTAGATAGCTGAGCGAAACAAGGTCTGGGCAACTATCAGAAGGTGCTTGACAACAACCGTGTGATACTCACAGCGACAGGAGCAAAAACCTATTCAACGACCTATTTTTACGATTCAGACAATCGCTTGTTGACTGAGGTCAAGACGGACTCAGCGCCGATGGACACGACAAACTATTACTACGGCTCGAACGGGAACCAGATATCCAAGGTGACGGAAACCTTGGCGCACAGTATGGAGAATGGGAGCATTACGCTCGCGGAAGGTGTCGCGAGATCTGAGCTTAGCAGGTATAATGGGTTCAACCGGCTTGCGGAAACGAATGTTGGAGTATACCTATGCCCCATAAAGGTAGGTGGGGGTCAATGCATGTGACATATTATTACTGCGCTGCCACAGAATACTTGACCTTGTTTTTGTACTTTTGCGCCATGAGGAGGCCAAGCTCTTCAAACTTCAATACAAAGCCTCGAATTGTGGCATAGGCGGCTCTACCGAAATCCCGTTCGAGCTGTTTGGTTGAAAATTCACTGCTGCCATATGCGGATAGGACGAAGTTCCAGAGATCTTTTTCCTTCTCGGTAATCTTGCCGTTGTCTAAGGCGTTACGAAAGACATCCAAGGTTTGAGTTGAGGGCAACGAAGAACTAAATTTATTATATACATATTCGATGAAGTAGACGAGAAATGGCGTCACGTCCATTATGCCGCTGAGCTTTTGATTCTTTTCAGCAAGTGAATAGGCATTGTAATACCCAGTACGGCTTCTGTCGATATAGCTTGAAAACGGAATGAATAGGGCAGAAGAATAGCCCTGACGACGCAAAAACCACAGATGCACGAGTCTGGCCATACGTCCGTTGCCATCGAAATACGGATGAAGATATGCAATATAAAAATGGATAACCGCTGCTTTGAGAAGATCATTCATCTGGCTCTCGGCGTTAATGAAGGCTACCAGTTTACCCATATACTCCGGTAGTTTTTCGTACGGCAACCCGGTATGCTCCAGTTCCTGACCAACAATGTAAACGCTGTCGTGCCGGTAGAACATACCGAACTTAAGCTTTTCGTTTTCTGTCAGATACCGACTAATAGCCACATCATAAAGAGCATATATATTTAGCTCCGTAATTGAGTTAACTGGGTCGGCGATGAAGTCGAGCCCCTTCTTCATTCCGTAAATGCGGTTTTCGCTCTCGTCTAAAGGCGCCTGACCTTGCAGAATTTTTCTGACACTGTCCCGCGAAAAGTCGATGTTTTCAATAGTAAGTGAAGAAGAAATTTCATCTTCCATTGCTTTGAGACCGAAGGTTTCCGTTGTGCTTTGAGGTGTGAGAAGCAATTTGACCGCATTCATTCTAACCTGGGCAACGTTCTCCATGTATACGACATCGTTCCCTGCAAAGTCGGAAATGGGCAGGGGTTTATAGACGCTGGCTTTCAAAAGTTCAACGAGCTCCTTGATATTGGCGTCAGGAAACTTATATTGGAGTTTTTTTAAATCTGTAATGCTCTTGTCTGAGAGTATCTTTGCATATAGCGCCGCATCCATAAACACAGCCCCCCCTTACTGATATTAATTGGTATCATTATATATCAGTATAACAAAAATTATTCAATTTGCAAGAAATTTATAAGGCGATGTCAACATCTTTCAATACTGCTGAAGCAATTCTACTTGTTCTGGCTTGCAGTAGACGGACCTGGTTTTATACCGCTCGTCATCAGTCATGTTGCGCTTGGGGTGAACCTTCCTTTAGGAGATATCTATGATGTTCGAAAAGAATGAGTGAACGCCTTGCATATACAAAGTTTTTGCGTTTTTAAAATAGTGGTATTTCTTCAATAACTGCAGTTATCATAGATCTCGGATAATTTTGTGGTCATCAAGCGATAAAGCTGGGTATTGCGCGGAAACTTATTTGAGAAGGGAATAAGGGCACTGCCAATCTTTAAAAGGCCATGGCCGACGTCCACATTGTCAATATGGGACAGCTGCGGATCAGAGATGTTAAGAAGCTTGGCTAGCTCGATGCGGTCCGTAGAGGCCTGATTGAGAATGACCAGAAACTCGGAATTTGCCAGCATGGTCCGAGCCGTGTGGGACTGGAGCATGTCATCCACGTTCTGCGTAATGCCTGTACAGAAGGCGCCATATTTGCGAACGCGCTTCCAGAGTGTGAAAAGGAAATTTGCGCTGTACTCGTGCTGAAATAATAGATAGATCTCGTCAATCACGATGAAGGTGCTTTTGCCCTTTGCACGGTTTTGAGTGATTCGGTTGAGTATGCTGTCCAGAACGACCAACATTCCAATGGCCTGAAGCTGCTTTCCGAGGTCAAGGATGTCGTAGCATATCAGACGATTATTCACATCCACATTTGTCTGCTTGGCAAAGGTGGACAGGCTGCCGTCTGTGAACAGCTCGATAGCAAGGGCAAGCTCCGCGGCTTCCGGCTCCGGCTGACGCAATAGTTCCTCGCGGAAGTTTTTAAGAGTCGGCGGCGAAATTTTGTAGCCGGATTTTTGATATATCCGGTAGACATTGGCTGTGCAGCGGTCAATGAGAGACTTTTGTTTTGGACCAAGCGTTCCACCAACAAGTTGATCACACAGAGATAAGATGAATTCAGACTTGAGGATAACAGGGTCCCTACCATCACCGTAATCCGCATTCATATCAAGGGCATTTATATGATTCTCACTTGTTGCGGATATATTGATAATTTGACCGCCAAAGGTGTTAACCAGCGCCGAATATTCCCGTTCCGGGTCAATGATGATAATGTCGTCCTCCGTGGAGAGCATGAGCTTAATGATCTCCTGCTTGGCCATAACGGACTTGCCTGAACCGGAGACACCGAAAATCATGGCATTTCCATTTAAAAGCTGCTTGCGATCTGCAATAATCAGGTTACCGGAAATCGTATTTGTCCCGTAGTAGACACCGCCGGGCATGGCAATTTCCTGTGCCCGGAAGGGCATGAAAACCGCCGTACTTTCGGTGTTTAATGTCCGCAGGGCATGAATTTTTCTGCAGCCGATTGGTAACGCGGTGTTTAGGCCGTCCGCCTGCTGATAGTTCAACGGCGCAAGTTGGCAGAGATTTTTGCGTGCGGTCATCATTAGTGATTCAGTGTCGTTGTTTAGTTTCTCAAGGCTCTCTGCCGTGTGCAGAAGTGTGATAGTGCCAAACATCATCCGCTGATCCCGGGTTACAAGATCCTCTAAAAACTCGCGGCTTTCCCTACGCTGCTGCTCCATATCAAAGGGAATAATCGCGGAAAAATTGCTGTTGGCATTTTGTCGGCGCTGCCAGTTAGTGATATTGGTCTCGACGCCGAGAAGGCGTGCTTCCACCTCTCGCACGGCCTCGTCGGTTGGAACCGGAATAATGTCAATAGAGAGCATCAGATTACGGCCAAGGTCACATAGTTCGGCAACCATGTCGTCCTTGATATAGCTCGCATATTCCTTTAGAAATAAGGTGCGTCCAAACATATTGCCCATCTCAAAGTAATTTTTGTGAAAGGAGAAGCTATCTGGGCAGATATAATCCTTAAAATCGTGGCCCTTTCTTGCCGTTTCAGAAAAGCTAAAATGAAAGATTTCTTCCTCACCAGGACGATAAAACTCGTGAAGAACCCTTAGACGGGCAATAGTGTCAAGCTCAACGCAACGTGAGCCGAGCCGCGAAAAATGCGCAGAGAGATCAGCCCCTGTTCTGGAAAAATAAGCTCGGGCTTCTTCCACATCCCTCTTCATTACGGAGATAGTGATATACCGTTCCTGAACGAGGCCGCTACCGCTGGTAGCCTTTTCAATAAGCATAGCGTTGTATTCGTTGCGTAGGTCATCAAGCCCGTCATCCTTATTGTCCAAAAGCAGTGTCTGTTCAAAATCGGCACGATTCAGTCGGTGATTAATGACCGTGATTTTAGCCGTTGCTCCGCTATCCAGAGAATTGAGTACTTCGGAGTATTTCATAAACATGACCTCCTGATCTTCTTTCGATGCAACAGCATAGTTAACGTCGGTAAAGCGAAAGCTTTTGGTATATTTTTTACCGACAAGAAAAATCCCATCCGGCCAGATACGCCTGATGGGAATTATGCTTTGTATGCCGCTGGGAACGGAATAACGTTTCCGATCCTGCTTCAAAATACGGTCAAGTGTTTTGATCATAACGTTTACAAGCCTCCCTTTCGCGCTTTTTAATGCCGGGGCGAAGTGCTTCATAATAAATGTTCGTCGGATGAAAATGCAGTTTTCTTGGAGTAATGATTTCGGACTTTATCCATACCCAGATAAACTGTTCGCATGTCATGCCGTTATACTTAATAAAGCCCGCCCCAGCAAATGGAAACGCACCAAGGACACATATCCAGCTCAGTGTACCGATCCCAAAACGGCTCCTCATAGTAAAATAGAGGACTACAGCAACGGCGACTGCCAGTAATGAAAAAATGAATTGTCTCATACTGAGGCCGAAAAACATAGCTTCTGTATAGTCACGGATTTCCTTGTTTATTTTTACTTCCAATGTTTACCTCCTGACATAGCAGAAGCGCCGCGCAAGTGCGTGACGCTTCATTTAATAATTGAGTTATATCAGCTTCGTATAATCTCGTGGGCCATAGAAAAAGCGGTAAATCGTTGCAACTTTCGCAGCTTCATCTACCTGTTCCTTAGATTTTTCAGAGAAGTGTCGGCGTCAAGCACCTTTCCTTCCTTTACATGAGCTTCAGCCTCCGCAAGTTTTGAGTAAACGTCGAGCATATACATTTTTTCCTCGTAAGCTTTCATGCTCATGATAACCATATCGCCATAGCCGTTCTTGGTTATGAAAATAGGATCACTGGTAGCGGCACACATCTGTGAAATTTCGCTCGTATTCTTAAGGTCACGAATAGGGATGATCTGGGGCATAACGATGTCCTCCTTTAGATGGCCTTATAATACCATAATTATACCACGAATGCAACGCGTTTGTTATAGCAAATATAAAATGAAGAATTTTACTAAAGTCCCATCATCTCCTTTACCACGCGGTCAGCCATTTTGACCGTTCCGACAAGAATGAGCATGTTGAAAATGAGTTCCGCAATATAGGACCACACCATTGTCACGGCCGTAGCTGTTGTATCCACTGCAGGCGGCGATGACGCAAATACAGAGAAAATGACGCAGCTGAGAACAATGACAGCGCCCTCCAGGCAGACAGCGGCGTAGCTTTTGAGAAAGCTCCGGCCTATGCTTTGACTTGGCTCGCCGGCAAAGGTGGAAAGTGGAACTGGTGCAATGGCGGCGTAAAGATAGAGCTTAAAAAAACGCCCGTAGACAGACATGATCATGATAAATGAGAGGACTAGGATTACCAGACAGCCTATGAGCGTGACTGCCCACAACGGGATGCTCTGCCAAAAGGAGCAGTCCTCAATGGCTGCAATGATCTCATCCGGCAACACCGTTTCCGGTGTGCCGCCAAAGCCAGACGCTGTCATAATCGTACCGACGATCCCCTGAATAATGTCAAACAGTGCTATCATCAGCGTCATTCCATAGGTCACAATCCCCTTTGCAATTGCAAAACGGATAAAAAGCTTTAATGCATGTTCCGGCTTTTTGACATCCGCAAAACTGCCGCAGGTCTTGACTAAGCCCACAACGAAGAAAAGAACCAGCAAAGCAAGGCCGATTGCCTGCAGCGCGCCGTGCACATCTTTCATGACGCCCCAGATTATTCCTCCCCGAAATTCAGCCGGAGATTCAGTAATCAGATCCCAAATTTGAGATAGGTAGTTATTCCATGTTCGCAATGAATAGTTGAGATTGCCGACGATCCAGCTTTCATTTTCCAATCATCTCACCTCAATTCAAAAAGGGCCCATGCAGTAAACATGGGCCTTCACCTGTATTTATTATCGGCACTCGCTATCCCGGACTTTCGCCTTGTCCGGTATGACACCATATTTGTCGTCCACATAGAATTTATCCACAAAAGGGTTGTAGATTGCATGGCATTTTACCCCGTTAAACTCGGCCATATAATCGTTATTCCCAAGCCGTTCCAGAATTGTGCCATCTCGTAATTCACCGTCTAAAGAATGTATATGCATTTTTTCAGTTATGGGGAAATTATTGAACATTGCCATCAACCTCCCGTGATAAGATTTAAAATTTCTTTGGCAAACGTGATAACTATGCCGCCTGCAACCGTCATAAATCCATTGGCACGCTGTGAAGGGTCGTGTGTTTTCAGAGAAAGGCCGACTTGAACAATACCAAAGCCCAGCAAAATCATACCGACTGCTCGAATGAGCCCGAAAATGAAATCGGATAGATTGTTAACCACGGTAAGAGGATCCCCGGCAGCATAGGCGGTTACTCTGAGAACAGTGAGCATCAGTATCAGTACACAGTAAATGGTGAGGGTGCGTTGAATTTTGGGAGAAAGACTCATGTGTCGTTGACCTCCTTGAAGTTATCTTCCAAGTCTGCTTCGGAGAGCAGTTCGTATCGGCTAAAATCAGTATCCTGTAAAGGGACGGCACTCACTGGCGTGTGCTCGTCAGCTTTTATAAAGCGTAGTGTGGCGATGACGCTTTCGGTCTCGCCGTGGATATAAGGTTTTGCACCGCCGTCCGTGGTGAGCTTGACATGGGGATGCTTCAGAATATCAAACTTATTATCTCGAATTGGCCGCTCGCCGCGTATGAACAACAGCGCATAACGGTTATCCAGCATCCGTACCTCGTCCGGCATCAAAAGCTCACGCCCGGTCTGTTGCCAGTTGATCGAGTAACTGCCGCTGTGCCCCCGGCTCCGGCTGTAGGTGTTAGTGTCCAGTGTTTCCTTGCCTAGCAGCTCGGAGACGTACTTGTGGGTACTCTGTTCGTTGCCGCCGAGATATAGAAACTCGTCGCAGTTGCCGATAATGCTCTCCCATTGCTTTTCAAAAAGAGCTTTGAGCTGAGCAAGATTTTGCAGGATAATTGATACGCTGATCTCGCGGCTTCGCATGGTAGACAGCAGCTTATCAAATTCATCCGGAAGGGCGACATTAGCAAATTCGTCCATGACAAAGTGAACGTGGACTGGGAGACGGCCTCCATATTTGTGATCGGCCAGATACATGAGCGACTGAAAAAGCTGCGTGTAGAGCATGCCGACTAGGAAATTGAAGCTAGAATCGTTGTCGGGAATGACGGCAAACAGAGCGGCCTTTTTCTCGCCTATGGTAGGCAGAGCCATGTCATCGGTGCGGGTTAGTGCAGACAAGGGCGGGAGGTTAAACTTGTCCAGGCGCGTGATGAGCGTTATCAGGATACTCTTAATGGTTTTTGCCGCGCCCTTCGTGACCTTGTTGTAATAGCTCACGGCAATATGGGTGGGATTATCCAGCGCGATCCGCTGAAACAGGACATCCAATGGACACACAAAATTCTCATCCTCCTCGCTGACGTCCATTGCGTCTATGAGTTCCATTACCATTTCAAAATTCTGTTCTTCTTTAGGCGCTTCGTACCATAGCAAAAACATCAGTGCCTCCAGCAGCATCATGGCCGAGTTGTCCCAGAAAGGGTCGTTTGTCCGCGTCCCTTTTGGTGTGGTGTTTTTAAAGAAGTTGGTCACGAGAACGGGGATGTCTTTATCAGAGGTGATGTACTCGAAGGGGTTATAGCAATGGGAGAGCTCCATGTTGATTAAATCCAGCACGCGCACGTTATAGCCCTTCGCCTCCAACAAATTTCCCGTATCACGCAGAATCTCCCCCTTCGGGTCGAGCACAACAAAAGACGTGTTGGCCTGCATCACATTCGGTTTGGCGTAAAAGCGTGTCTTACCGCTGCCGGACCCGCCAACCACCATGACGTTGAGGTTGTGTTGATGCGTCCTGCCGTCAAGTCCTATACGGACATTTTGGGTCAGAAGTTTGTTGGAAGAGAATTTTGCTGTTTGGTACCTGCTGCAGATCCTTACTGAATTGCCCCACTGGGCAGAGCCGTGTTCCTCCCGACGGCGGTAATTGCCAATGGTAGACAGCCAGATACCGATACATAGCGCATAGCCGGCAATAAAAATGAAGACAGTTTTAAGGCTGTCTTCACACCAGACAATATCGGATGGATTGTTTATCGCCGCCGACAATTTTTTCAGCATCTCCGGCAAACCACCGTGAAGATGCGGCGCGATCAGCAGCGCCGCCCATATGGCTGGAATCAGGCCTAAAGCGTGGGCAAGCAGTGCTGTTTTGGAGAATCTACCTTGTTTCATCTTCGCCATTGCCTCGCTTCTTTTTTGGGCGTCGAGCGTGTCCACAAAGAATAGCGCCCATTTCAATTAAAATGCCATCAAAGTATTCCATTACGGACGCTCCTTTTTTGGGCTGCTTTTTAATTCCCACGGTAGGTCGTTTTTAGCGGCAGAATGCATGTTGCCATTCGGACTTTTTTCTGCCCGGAGCTCCGGCACGACGACTATTTGTCTTTGCTGAGCTTTGATTTTTTGCAGCTCATTGCGGATGGAGTGCCGTTCAGTCCCGCCGACCGTTGCTTCCTTGATCGGCGAGGAAGCTTCTGATTGAATGGACTTTTCCAGAGCTGCTATCGTAGGGCTTGGTACATCCTCCTGTTTTTTTAGCTCAGCGTCCTTAGATTCGTCAATAGGCGTATCTATATTCTTGTTAACGAGAGAACCTTTAACGGGCTCAGATTTTTTTGGCTGGGACTTTTCAATTTCTGTTTTGATGGCAGATGTATCAGCTGTGGCGAGAGAAAAACGCTCTACTATGCGGTTAATCTTGCTTGCATCCTCAGCCCTTATCATGATATCGCAAATTCCGTCCTTATCCTTCTTATCCCGAAGGGCACAATAGAGAACGCCATATCGTTTGGCTTCCTTGCTAAACGTGGGAAGGTCCTCCGTCTTGACAGCGAAGACCTTGAGCTCCTTACCGCTGCGCAGGAGACCCTCCAATCGGATTTTTCCGCGGGTGCGTTTCTGATCATTTAGGACCGCGTAGAGATAGGTGGCAAGATTTTTTGCGCCCGTGCCTGTAATTTCAGCAACGAGCTTGACACCTCGTAAAGACATACTAACGGCTTGGTCCGCAGCGTCTGCGTTGCTGCTCATGTTTCATCATCTCCTTGTCATATTCCTTTTCTTCCTGTTTTGCCTGCTTGAGCGTTTTTGGTATTTCCTGTGAACGAGTCCGAATACCCTCGCACAGCTTCACCTCCCTACGCAATATTGACAGCTGCTTGGTAAATGCAGAAGCCTGTTCCCGAAGCAACGCAGCCTGTGATGTGTCATGGCAGATGCGGGTCTTATTCCGCAGCAATTTGCGCTCGTCGGAAACGATAGTTATTCGAGCTTCAATTGAGGTTTGATAGGCGCCAAGCTGTTCAGCTGTATCAATTTTGTGTGCACAAAGCAGCTTAACTTCGGCGCTGATGCGCTCCAGCTTGTAAAGTTCCTCGCGCAAAACAAAAGGCACCCGCTTTGCAGATGCCCGATTTATGGGGAGTATCCCCATCTTGTACAAATAATGATAATACAGGGCGCGATAACCGGTGATTCTCTTTCTCGGCAGTACCCCCCTCAGATGGTAACCGCGTGCTTGTATTCTTTGGCTCAGCTCCGGCAGAACCTTGACAGTTTTCTGATTAAAAATCCGGTGCTGAATGTTTACCCACTCATATTGCGCACCGAGAGATTTGAGCCGCACAAACCGCTCCTTACCCGGAGGACGAACAGCCATGTATTTAACGCTCTCCTTGACTTCATAACCTTGATTTCGAAGTGCCGGAACAAACTGGCTGGGGGCATGGCAGCACCTGATCACTTCGTCTACATCCTCACGAATTGCGTCCCGCCAGGTACGTTTGCCGGCCTTCTGGGCTATATACTCAGCGTAGTTCATCCCGTGTCCCTGTGAACGGAGAATAACCGACAAACTATGCTCCCGGCATAACGCATCAGATACCTCGCGGATGCGATACATATTTGCTTTTGTGGATCGATATTTTCCGCCGTCTTTGAAGGATACGGCATTTATGACAATATGGGTATGCAAGTTGTCGGTGTTTAAATGTGTTCCGATCACGGCTTCAAAACGGTCACCAAAAAGTTGGTGGGCGAGCGCAATACCAATTTCGTGAGCCTTGTCAGGCACTATTTCGCCGGCTGCAAAGCTCTGAATAATATGATAACCTAGAACGCCGTCAGTCTTCCCCCAACGCTCTTTAGTGGCCATCATTTCCGGATATGCCGTCTCAGGGGAAGCACAGTTGAGGGCTGCCTCATATAGCCGCTGTTCGGTTTTGTCTCCATTAACGACATATTCAATCATGCCGTCCAGTGTGGTCTTTTTCTCGTTGGTCACATAGGATACTCGATCATCCAGTCTTGAGCGAATAAAGAGAATTTTTGTGATAGCCATGGGTCAGAATGCTTTGACTTGACGCCATATTTGTGCCTGCATGGATTTTATGGCGTCAATGTCATCCTTGCCTATATGTCCCGTCCCGTTGGCCACCCGCGCAATTTGGTTAATGTTGTTGCCAATAGCCGCTAGATGGCGTAATACTCCCCCGAGCTGATCGGGCGGGATAGGCTTCACGTTAGTGCCCATGATTAGAAATCGGATAAGCGCCTCCATGGATAGGCCGGATAGCTGGGATTGCTTTTTAAGGTGGTCGTGCTCACGATGGTTGAGCCTGACGCTGATTTTAAAGCTGCGCGGATCCAATAGCTGTCACCTCCAGGCTAATAAGGTTAATGGTTGGCATATACCGGTGAAAAGCGAGATGCTGTATGGTGTCATCACGAAAAATATGAGGGGGGCTGTGACTGCAAATTTTCGTATACACACGAAATCTTCTGAACCAAAACAATATATTAATTAGGCGGGCCAACTCTTCAATCTGAGGAGTCGGCCTGTTTGTTTTTTCGTTCCGAATATAGTTCGGTACAAGAAAGGGTATTAGGGCAGAGCCCTAAAAAGGACATTTTGCCGTCGCGGTGACGGCAAAATGTCATGCTTGCAAAAGCGACGCTCCGCGTCGAACAAACTAAAGACGAGAACGGAAACATGGAGAAAAAATACTGGAGCATTGACGGAAGTGGGATCCTAATATGCTCAGGAATCGCCTGTGGCGTCATCGTCGTACATACTGCCCCTGATGATCAGCGTGACGGTCTTTGCTGCAGTCAGATAAACATTCGAACCGGTCAGCGCCGTGGCCTGCGGGTCAAGCGCCTTGACGGTAAAAGTTATCGTATAGGTTCCGTCTTTGGTTTTAACGGGAATGTAAACTTTTCTGGCCCTTGTGACACTGTCGGAGTCAACCGGAAACTGCCATGTGCCGCCGGCGCCTTCAAGCGAGATGGTCCTGGCCAAAGTGAAATTATAGTTGGCTATAACCGTCGTTCCGCTGACATAGGAGGACGTGACAGGTAGGCTCACAGTAATGCCGTATCCGCTTTTCGTCACGTTCCCAGACTTGAGCGTGCCTGCACCGCCGTCACCAAGAGTAACGCTTCCTATTGAAAGCGTCGCGGCAGACTCAAACATTACGCTTATCGAATGGGCAGCGGAGACATTGCTGAAGGTGTAGCTGGATAGCGCGCCAAAGGATGAGCCGTCTACCGTTACAGCCGCAATCTTGTAACCAGCAGCCGCTACTATTGTGTAGATCTGGTTGGCACCCGAAACGACAGATGTTGAACCGTTGGGGCTGATGCTGCCGCCGATTCCTGCGCTGGCCGTAATTGTATAGGCTGTTGACACCGTGCTGCCGCCGTCGTAATTGCCGCCGTTCACAAGAGGGATATATTCAGAGCCATCGGAACCACCTGAATAGCTGCCGGAGGAATTGGCACGAACAGCTTCCGCTGTGGCGTGTGCCGCCGTCATCGCCGCTTGTGCTGCCGTTCTTTCAGCGTCAGTTGCTGCGTTGATGTATGCTTCTTGTGCTGTACTATAGTCGAGTTTTGCGTTCTTTACCACCTCGGCTTGGCTAGCTGTCAGATATGTCAAGTCATATTCAGACCAATAAAGGTCACCAATATTGGTAGTCCCTGTGGTCGGGTCACCTGTCGAAGTGCCTCCACTTGATCCATCCAGTCCGCTGAAATCAAAATCGAAGTCAAAGTCAAAGTCAAAATCGAAGTCAAAGTCAAAGTTGAAGTCGAAATCAAAGTTGAAGTCGAAGGCAAAATCATCGGCCAGTGCAGGAGCACTGGCCGAGATCAGAAGTATAAATATTAAAACTAATGACAAAACAGAACGCGATACAGAATTGAAAATCTTATTCATATGTTCCCTCCGTACATTAAAGCGTGACAATATTGACCGCGCCGATCAAGCCCTTGTACACGGCGATTTTAACTTCCACATCGGACGTATAGGTTCCTCCTGCCTGCGCGTCGAAAATACCGTACTTGTTCGCAATAGCGGAAACGTCGGCGGTAGCCGGTATTTTTATGGACAGCACACCGCGGACGAACATAGTGCCATTTGCGCAGTGTCTCGAAGCAAACACGCAAGAGAGATCGGTACGCAGAGCTGCCGTCACATCGGAAAATTGTGCGGCGACCCCCTTAACGGCTTCTTCGACAGCGATCTTAGCACAGTCAACATCCGGCTGAGTTGCAAACTTAAAGGTCTTTCTTGTTAAAATTCCAGTAAGTAAATCAACAGGATAGGCAGAAGCAACCAAGGAGTATGAACCTTCAGGCTGTCGTAACGCCCATGCGTTGGCGTTGTTGAAACCGTATGTTCCCGTGCCGGTAAAGTACGCGACTTGTGGGTTGCTCTGGACCCAGCTTTCTTCCGTCACACCGTACGCATTATCGCCCGACGCCTTTATATATTCATCCCATGACAAGTCCGCATAGCTGTGCAGACGGGTAATTTCTGTTGGTGTCAGTACATCGCAGTATATCTGCACCGTGTTGAACAGATCGGAATAGCCTACCCACGCACCGAGGGCTTCCGCAACATATCTCACAGGGACATAGGTGCGGCTGTCTTTCAGCACGGCTTTCGTGTCCATCGTGACCGTTGAGGATACCCCATCTTTTACAACTGTGAGCTTGGCAAGACCGATCGTGATACTGACAGCGGTAGCTCCTTTAGTTATTACGGCAGTCTGTGTACTGCCGTTCCAATTGACATCAGCTCCCATCGTTTCGGATACGAAACGCACAGGCACAAGCGTTCTGTCGTTTTCGTCAACATAAGGCTGAGCGTCGGGGAAGTTTACGGCTATACCGTTATATTCCACTACAAAGTCATCGCTTCCTATAACATAGGTTGTTCCGACCTTAGTCGTGACCGTTACTTCCTTTGCGCTTGCAGAGACCGCCAGAGAAATAAGCATACAGACGGTTAGTATGCAGCAAATAAGCGTTTTACTATTTTTCATGTTCAATCCCTCTTTCGTTATAAATGATGGTGTTTCTAACTACCGGATAAAGTGATTGATCCTTACTCAAGCAAAAATGAAACTATCTGAAGGAAAATGTATGCTGGCGCTATATAGGAGCACAGAGGTATGTGGCGCTTGATCGGCAGATGCCGTGCAAATCCATATAGCACGGCACCGATCCCCGCGAGGCAGATGACAATCGCGAGCGAGGATAACCCGCAGGCAAAGCCCAGACTACAGAGCAGCTTAAAATCACCGCCGGGCACGGAACTATTGGTAAGCCTGGCTGCGATGAAAAGCAAAAGTGCCGGAACCAATAAACTTACTATACTTGCCGGCAGAGAAAAGCCGAAAAAACAACCGACGATAAGGAGCGTGATCGGAACCGCATTTGGGATATCATGCCTATTATAATCGACCACGCCGCCGTAAATCAAGGTTGCAAAAACCAGAAGAACAGACGCATATGCCATTTCCTCACTCCAATCTGTAATTGGTGGCCCTGACCTTAAAATCAAAGGAGACGTCATCAAAACCATATGGCGCAAAGAGGGTTGAAAAGCGTACTGTCCCCGAAACAGTTAGTGACGGCGGCGTTGCCGTACTCTCTGCAGAACTTATAACCACAGTGTATTTTTTCGGCATGTCTGCTTGGGTGAAACTCACGAAATCGCGTATAGCCGCCGTTTCATCCAAATAAAGAATGTGGTCTGCTCTGTATTCGTCGGAGATGTTTTTCTCAACTGCACTGTTGCAGCATCTCTGAAGAATGGTTTCCACGTCGTAGTAGTTTTCATAAGCTGCGCCCATCTCCATTATTAGCGCTGCTGTGAGCAGAAGAAAAAAGAGGAGGCCGATAAAGATAACCGGTACGCCTCCGGATGTGTCGTGCAAGAACTTTTTCATTGTTTCCAATACACCTCACTCATGCCGACAACCTTCACCCTGATGGGTAAGGGTAGTTCAAGCGGCTCATTGCCCAGCTTTAAAATGGGGATCCTGTAGCATGCCGACAGTGTAACGCGAAATGTCTGCCTGAGCTGTATTTTTCGGCCTGAAAAGTACGCAGCATCAACCTGAATGGTCATGTCCTCCAAACCCGGGTTGGATATGTCGTTCACGATATTCAAGGTTTCTGCCTCGTCGTATCGTCCTGTTATTTCGATGCTGCGTACCACTCTGCGACAGATGAAACTTGCGTTGTAATACTGCAAAATATAGATTAAAGCTGACACCAGCGTTGCGAAGATAAAGACGAGCATGGCAGTTGTGAGCAGAAAGGACACCGCTTCGCCACCCTTTTTATCTTGCAGCAGGCGCCCTAACTTTTTTACATCCGCCATGCTGAGGCCTCCTTTACCAGTTTGTATTGAGCTTATCCGACATTTTGCCAAACATGTCTGAGAAGAAGTCAGGGAAGAAGGCGTTTACTGCAACGATAAGTAGACCGATGATAACGACCGCAACGATGATGCCGCCGATGGTGTTGGTGGCAAGGTCGCCTCTGTTGTCTACAAGCATCCGGGTTACCTTGCTGCCTGTCCTGCGGATTTTTTTGCTGAGGGAATTCCTAATTTCTTTCATGTTGATTTTCTCCTTACACTAAATTATTTAGGTTATTTATGACGTACACGACGAGTACATACATTATCATGGCAATACACATGCCAATGGCCGGGTAATACGTCCTGCGCATTTTACCCGGCCTTAAGGAAAGTTCTTTTCGACTGTTTTCTTTTGCCTGACTTGCCATGCTGTCGGCAAGATAGCTCAAAGTCGCTGTTTGGTCTATGCCCATACTCATATCCCTGAGCGCACCGCAAAGTCTGAAGACTTCCGGAGTGCCAACTCGGGTCTCAAAATGGGATAGGGCATTTTGCATATTTCCCGCCTGCATTTCGACAAGCAGGATATCCAGCTCTGCCCCCAGCTCACGGCCTGCCACCTTGCGATAGGTAGATATGACAGCACAAAGGTCACGGTTGCTTTGCAGATTTCGGCAGATCGTTCTCACAAAACGCGGCATTTCCCGAGCAATCAGCAAATCCTTTTGCTTTATTTTCTCGGTCAAGGCCTCTCTTTGCTTAAGTATGAGATAAGACGTGACCAGCAGGCACGGCACGATGCCCAGATAAAGCCTTGCTGCAATACACAGTCCCATCAATAAGGCTCCGAGTGCAATTATGAGATACTTCTTCGCGGTGAATTGCCGAGGCGTATCGGAAAGACCTGCTCTACTCAGCTGTTTGCCGAGCGACACTTCTGTCGCTTCATCCACAAATGCGATGCGGGCACCCCAGTCGAGCAGTTTGTTCAGTGGAAAGGCGCTCCAAAAATCCCTTTTCTGCTTTTGCCACCCGGACATGCGGGCAAGCATCCTTCTGCCCGCAAAGGAATGTGATTTTAATGCGCTTGTGGACCAGATTGTATATAGCCCGAAATACGATAGACCGGCAATCGCCATAAGAACAAATGCTATTATCATTTTTCACACCCTTACATAAGCAGCGGCTTGTTAAGCCTGACTGCTTTGATAACTGAATACACAACGCAGACGAGCAGAAGAAGCAGTAAGCCTTTTCCGATAACCGAAGTCACGAGAATTTCATAGGCCGATCCCATCAAAACCCGGAAAATGAGTGGAGAAGAAAAAATTAGCACGAGCACCGTCAGATACTCGCGCCAAACAGCAAATATTGCAGTGTCCGCCTCCAGCTGTATCTGCTGCATATCATTCATCTCATCCATGACCGACATTGTTACATATTTAAGACTGCGGTCATCCTGAGCCATTACGAGAACATCAATCCACTGAGAAAAATAGTAGTTGTCCACCTGGTTTTCCAGCCTCCTCAGCGCAGTTTTCACATTACCGTCGATGCAACTGACATAGCTTAGGAAATTTTTGAAGGGAACCGGGTGTTCCAGAAGCGCGATATTGTCCTGCACAGATCTTACAAAGTCCTCGGTTACGAGATAGGAGCTCGACAGTATCATCATCGAAGACTGCAGCTTTTCAATGCGTGTGCTCTTTGCTGCTGTCTGCTTAATGTTGAGGTAAAGGATAGGTGAAAGCGCGCCGAGTATTGCGACAAGGATGCCAAACAGCGCCTCCTGAAAAAACACCTTTCCAATGACCGTGCCGCTTATAGCGCCAAACACAGTCAGGAGATAATAGGTCGATATAGGCATTTGCGCAGCTACTATCAGTGTCCTACGCTTTCTGTTCAGCTTGCTGAGCTTTTTAAGAAGCGTACCCTTTTGCACCCGCAGGGCCTTAGACTTTGTCTTCTTCAGCCACATTCTTTTCAGCGAAAGTGTAATGATTTCATCGAGGCCACTAATCAGAAAAACCGCGGCTGCAAAAACCAGAAAAACAATGAAACAAATCAGTGTGAGATTCATTGGAGTGTGTCCTCCTCCGGTTTAGCATCTGGAAAAAGCCTGGTGAGCTCTTCAACGGGCACTCCGTTATCACGCAGCCTGCTGTACATCCTTGGAGAAATGGTGCCCAAACGGCAATGACTGCCGCATACCTTTGTAATGCGTCCCTGCTCGTTTCGCTTATTTTCACTAATTACAAACTTATACAGGACAGTTCCGCGCAGTCTGCCGTTTTTTACACCGGTAGCCTCAAAGATTTCCATGTACTTTCGGGTGTTGTCTTTGAGCTGCTTTTTAAAAACCATGATCGGCCAAGCGCTTACGCACATTTCCAAAAGGCGTTCATCCGAAAGTCCTGTCTGCGCCAGATGACACATAGAAACAAGCCGTGGGTATGCTTCCTTCGCACTGTCTGCATGAAATGCGGTGAGAATGGTGTGACCCGTTTGTCCGGCACATGCCGCCTGATACGCCGCGGCATCTCGAACTTCGGCAGGTACGATCAGCGCCGGATGGAAACGGAGCGAACTTATAATGAGATCGAGCATGGTAATGGGATTGGGCGGCGCTTTTGTTGTTGCATGAAGCACCCTGGCCGGCCTCTTTTTTAGTACATCATAGTCAATCAAATTTATCTCACGGCTGTCTTCAATAATGAAAATACGATTGTTATAATCATCGTTTTTTCTGATGTACTCGTTTAGCAGGAAAGCCTGATCCGTCGTTTTTCCTGAGCCTGTACCCCCTGCGAGACCGACGGATATCCCGTTGCAGAGGCACAATGTAAGAAAGTCCAGCATATCCGAAGAGGCGGAGCCGGATGCCAGAAGTTGGTCCCTTGTAATTTTGCTCTTGCTCTGTTTTCGAATAGAAACCAATACACCGCGCTCCTGTGGAACCGCCGGCGGTATCATGGCTGAAATACGCGTTCCATCGCCGGTATAGCTGTCAACGCGCGGCGTCTGAGCATCCAATATCATGCCGCCCATGCGCACCATGCGCTTGACAATATCCAACGCCGCTGTCGGATTGGGGAAGGCCTCTTTTCCATAAAGATACTGGATGTGATCCGCGTAATTTATCTCGATTACGTCGTAGCCGTTGATGTTAATTTCCTCTACATTGGGATCATGCAGGTATTCTGTGAGAAGACCAAGTCCCGCCATATCCTGATAAAGCTTGTTCACCAGCCGTTCCCGGTCGAATTCCTTCCCTGCGAGCGCTTCCACGCAATATTTCATAATAAGTGTCTTTAAAGACTTTGCCGCAAGAGAACTGCCCAGCGCGTAAGAAAGTTCATCCGAGTGCTTTTCAGCAATGATAGAACGGACGTGCTCAAGGAGCTGCGTGTAATCAAAGCCGCTATGCACTTCCGTTTTTTCTACGCCATCCTTCGCCTGAAGAACCGAAAGATACTCGTATGCCGTTATGCTCATAGATTCATCACCTCATAAAGTTCGTTGAGGGCCTGCCTGTACGTACGGCCCTTTTTACCGGATAGGCCATACAGAAGGCGTCCGTCGTTTTGCAGAAGTGGAGCTTCCCGTATGTGCGGAATTCTGATTTCCGGTGCGCAGTTCAAAAGCGTATACATGGCGGGATAATCATAGTGAGATATCACCTCTGAGTCTATAAGCACGATTTTATCGGACAAGGTATGTAACGCCTTCTTATTTGCCCCGTGCCAAAGAATATCAGAAGGATGCCCTCCGAGGACGAGTAACACTTTATCTGCCCGGTTTAATGACCATGCGGCAAACAGGTTATTTGGCTGAGATGGACAATCCACGATTACCATATCGAACGTCATCCGTGTAAGTTCCAGAAGCGATTTCACCTGTTCGTCGGAATAATCGTCGTCGAAGACGTCGGCCGTTACCGGTGCGGCAAGAAGAAACAGTAGATCACCTGCTTTGTAAACTGTTTGCCGAATGCCCGCCACGCCCAGCAGTGCCGCGTTAAGGCTCTGCTTTTTGGGAATTTTCACACCGAGAACGGCAGAAAGTTCGCTGTATGTCAGCGGGGATATGAGACAGACGGATTTGTCTCCCCGGCTGACGGCATAGGCGAGGTTTACCACGAGCGTCGTTTTGCCCGACTGCGGCGGGCCCCATATTGCATAAATGCCCATGTTTAAGCACCTGCTTCCCGCAGCGCCAGATGCAGGGACTTGTCTTTTTCAAGCCCGATCAGTATTTCGGCTTGCTGCTCGTCGACGATGAAAACAACGTAGGCAGGGGAGAGATCGTAATTCGATGGATCCGCGTCGGGTGCTGTTTTAAGCTTGGCGTCCAGTTCGTCGAGAGATAACAGCTTTTTGTTTAACACCGTGTAGACCTTCACTGCGGTCAATGCTTTGCTGACTACAGCTGCACCGCTGCCGTCTGTGTAGCCGTAAACGTCCACGGCGTCACCCGCCCGCAGGATGCCGGCTATCCCGGAGGATTCCGACGGCAGACTGATGGTCAGAAGATATGTTCCTTCAGATAATCCGTAGTTCGCGATATTATCAATTTTTTCATAGGATTCTGAGGTCGTGAAGCGGGCCCACCAAAGGTATTCCCCGGCATAGATTGTTTCCCCGGCGATGAGGCCGATGATTTCAGATTTGAGCCTGACCACGCTATCCGGAAGACCATAGGCGCCGACCTTCGTAACGGTCAGCATATCTTCAGTAATGATGGTTCCGTATTCAACGGTTTGTTTTAGCATGACGATTTCCTCCGTGGATGCTTGTGCGCGATACAGTTGGGGGAGAAGAACAAACGCGAGTATCCCTGCCAGCAGGAGACACATCGCGCCTATGAAGACCTTGTTTTTAAAAAGCTTCTGCAATTACAATCACCTCTATTTTCGTATGTTGAGTTTTGTGCTATGATTTAAGTGAACCGGGTACGGCCTTGAATATAGGGCGCTGATACCTTCCAAATGATGAACCGACTAAGGAGATAACCAGTTGGCAAGAACAAAGACCGTAAAAGTTTCATCCGTTTTTCCGGCGAGTCCCGATGAAATATGGGAACGCCTAACCCGCGTTGAGACCCTGCAATACATAGCCGCGCCCTTCGCCTCTTTTTCTCCGGAAGACCCGGCCAAGGAAATGGTTTGGCGCGAGGGCGAAACCTCGAAGTTCCATCTCCGGATATTGGGCTTTCTGTCCGTTGGCGCACATACCATACAGGTGCGCCGCTTTGATCGCGCCGCTTATACGATAGAAACCCATGAAGGAAACAAAACGGTTCCGATATGGAACCATAGAATTACCATTTCGCAGGTCGGCAAAAGCACCTCGAGATATACGGATGAGGTTGAGCTTGGGGTGGGATGGCTGACTGGTGTTGTCTATATTTGGAGCAATATGTTTTATCGCCACCGGCAAAGACGCTGGGTCAGATTACTGGAGAAATCGTCATAAAACTACCGCCTTCCTACCGTTCATGGGAAGGCGGCTTTTTCGTGGGAGGCAGGGGATTAATGCCGGGTATTTCGTTTGTCTCCTTCTTCTCACCACTGGTGCCCGGCAATGAAGTGAGAACGGTCTCTTTGCTGTCCATGTACATTTCCTCGGTTTTCTGCTGCGCCTGCTGCAGCTTTGTGATGGCGTCGGTCACGTCGTTGAACAGGGAGTGGTACATCTTCTGATAATTCGGCATGTTATTTTCGCTCCTTTGCTTTATTTACTTCCCGGCCCTGTCCTTTCACAGCCAGGATACCGTCCAGCGTGGTGGCAGTGATCCGTAGACGCTCAGCGACGGCAATGTCATTTTTCATGGATTCGTCCACGGTCCTGCCGCAAACCACTAGCACATGGGCGCGGCGCAGAAAATCGCGGGCCATGTCGATACCGTCCTTATGCTCCTGTGGGATAGGGTCGTTCAGAAAAAGCGGCAGAAACAGGATCGGGCAGACAGGGGTAAAACCCGCGTCGTAAACTTTGCGGCAGTACCGCGCCGCTTTTTCGGTGTTTTCAATGTCGTCTACCCCCCCACGGGGCTGTGATGTATGCAATCGGTCGTCTCATTCAAAACTCTCCTGTTAGTCTTTTGTAATATTAAAATAGCCCCCGCTTGACGGTTAGTCAGCGTGAGCCATACAGACGATGAGAATCTATCTTTCCTTTTCGGTTTCCTTTGGAGGTTTATGCCGCTGAGGCTGTATCTTCATAGCCTCAATCCCGTTCTGCGTCCGAAAGAAAACCTCGGGGTACCGAAAGTGATCCCGATACTTGTCCATCATCTCGGGCGGAAGAGAAGAAAAATCCTCTTCACCCAAACCGCAGACGATAAATGTGCCTGCCACGATGTCGTACATAGTATCGCTTTCATCACGGAGAGCCCGGTTAAGCGGCATACCCTGAAGCTTGCCCTCCTCGTTGCAGATAATCGCCACGCGGTCGTCAAACGGGTACACTGCCTCAATATAACCGCCGACAACGCTCTGCAGGGACTCGAGATTGTTTTCAATATCCGCCTCTCGCGGAGCCTTTTCCGGCTCCACAATTAAAACTTTCGTCATTGTCATAAATCATTCCTCCTTTTCTATCTTGGTTTTACAGCGCTCCAAATCCATCAAAATCCGGTATGACGAATCCACAAGACACGGATGGACGTTTGTGCCGTGCTCGCTGAAATAGTCAAAGCCTGCCTGTGAAAGCACCAGTCACCACACACCCAAAGAAGCACAATCAAGGGGTTACCTGAGCGTCACCACTGAGAGCGGAACAGCCCCCAGCATATCGTAGTAGCCGGACTTTTTTGCCCCGCCGCATTTCTTCCTAACTATTTTACCAAAGAGTCCTTAAGGGGCGAGATGCACAAAGTCTTCCTGATATCCCATATTTGTACGCCTGACTTTTTTCATGAAATAAAAAAGCAACCGTTTTTGTAAACGGTTGCAGTCGCAAAAAGTATGCGCTTTTGTGGTTCTTTTATGCTGAATTGATTTCTTGAATATCCAGTTGTGCTCAAAACAATTGTCAAATGATATTTACGTTGTTTCTCTATCCATATATACTTTTGAGCCTGTTGCGCCCCTTTGGCCTTGATATTTACCACTATATGGGTTGAGCGCAATTTCATCCAGTTTTGCGAATACAAGCTGCCCAACTCTGCGTCCGGCTTTTAACTCAATTGCACAACGATTGGCATTAAATAATTCAAGTGTTATTTCACCCTTGAACCCAGGATCAACCCAGCCTGCGTTTTGAATAAATAGCCCCATTCTGCCAAGCGAGCTTCTTCCTTCAACAAATGCAGTTAAGTTATCAGGTAAGTTAAAGTATTCCATAGTTGTAGCTAGAACAAATTGTCCGGGGAGCAAAATATATGTATCAGTTTTTATGGTTCTATATGTGATTTCATTATCTAATGTTATTATCCCATTGGGTGAATCTTCAACGACGCAAAAGGTATCTCCAAGACGGACATCTACACTTGCAGGTTGTATTTGCTCTTTTTCTAGCGGTGAAATTATTAAGGTGCTATTTTCCAACATTTTCATAATGGTTTTGTCGGATAGTATCATACATGGTGATCCTTTCTTTACCTAATATAAATTATAGGCATTTAGTACTGCTAAACAAGAGCGAACGTCTTTAATATATGCCATATTATAACATGCTGCAGACGAAACAACTACATTTCATACTCCTTTTCTCTTGAATCTTCTTCTTTCTCGGTATCTGATCACGTCCTCTCCCATCTGACCAAAAGGCCTGCGTACCATTTGCTCGATTAGATGGATTGGATAGATCCATATTTGATTTTTTAGGGTTTATCAGATTCGTACTTGATACATTAGTATTTAATTGCATTGGCTTATCCTGTACAGGAGGGCCCAATGCTGGATGCACCTGCAGAGGGCTACCCAATGTTGGATTTGCCAACGCAGGGGCTTCCGGTACAGGTGGTTCTTGGGATAAGCGTGGCAGTTCGTATATGACATAGTCAGCGCCTTCGAACTGCCCTTTTTTGTTGCGCTGCCGGGAACGAACAATATATCCGGTTCGCTCCAATTGCTTGACAGCCTCACGGATGGCATCAATACTCTCTACGCTGATGTAGGATAAACCCTTGAGCGTATAGTCCCAATCTTCAGGCAAGGAAAGCATGAGGGACAATAGGCCCTTTGCCTTTAGCGTCAGGGTTTTGTTTCTTAAATGATGATTGGCCATAACCGTGTAATCTCTCGTTTTTTCAACTCGAAATACAGCCATAGGCAAAAACCTCCCCGCATAATGAATCTACAGTGTTTTTAACAAGGGAACTGTATAAAAACTTGTTATCCGCCGTCGGACATGGGATAATGAATGTGACGAGCAGAGGGCCAGAACATTCTCCTTAAAGTGATGATTTGTACGCTAGAGCTGCGCGATTGTCCTTACGGTTAGATGTAAATGAGCTAAAAGCGTATAGCGCTATGTAACTTATAAAAAACAATAGAGGAACGGAGAGAACAAATATATGAATATCGAAAAAATTTGGAACAACTGGGAAGCTGCTCCATTGTTCTCTGGTGTGTTTTCAGTAGGTAACGAAAAAGGTGCTATCTTTGAAAGGTGTTGTGGCTTTCGCAACCGGAGCGAAAAACTTATGAATAATAGGGATACTGCATTTGGAATTGCGTCCGGTACAAAGTTGTTTACGGGGTTAGCTGCCTGTAAACTGATTGATGCGGGGAGGCTGTCGCTTCAGGGTAAGCTGTGGGACTTGCTGCCTTACGACTTAGGCAAAGTTGATAAAAGGGTTACCGTGCACCATCTTCTTACACATACGTCCGGCGTTGGTGATTACATTGATGAAGAAGCGCCAGACACCCTTGAGGAAATGCAAGCCCTCTACAGTCGATATCCCGTCTATTTATGGGAACGACTCGAATATTACCTCCCGATGATTACACCATTGCGGCAAAAGTTTGAGCCGGGTGTGCGCTTTGGCTATTCAAACGCGGGTTTCGTGCTGCTGGGCTTGGTAATTGAAGCTGTCACAGGAAAAACTTATCAGCAGTATGTAACAGACGAAATCATTTCTTTTCTTAAGCTGCAACACACCGGGTTTTACCGCATGGATGCCCTTCCTGCCAATACAGCTTGCGGGTATATAGATGACCAATCAGGTCAATGGCGAACAAATATTTTTTGCATGCCCGTTTTGGGCGGCTCAGATGGGGGCCTGTATTCTTGTGCTGCGGATTTGGACAAGCTCTGGCGTACCGTGTTTGCTGGCCGTGTGTTGTCGGAAAACACTTTGCAAGCCTTCCTAAAACCGCAAATAAAAAGAGATGAAGGCAGAAGTTACGGTTTGGGGGTATATCGTTTCGAGAACCACGGAAGTACGGTTTACTATGCGGTCGGCTGCGACTATGGCGTAGACTTTTTTACCGCATATTTTCCCGAACAAAAGATTACAGCATCCGCTATGGGCAACTCGGCCGTCAGTACTTATCCCCTGTTGAAAGCAATGCTTTCAGACAGCTGAAAACATTGCTTTTATGCCTATTAACTTACAATAAGTTGAAATTTTACGGCGGATATTAAAAACGACTTCCCTCCCGGGAGGCGGTCAGGGTGAGGGCTACCCAAACCGATGGACAGAGATTCCTGTGGATTGCTGTTAACTAAAAGCACCTTTTTACCTTCCCGGGCCAGTCCGATACCCAGGTTGGTACAGGTGCTTGTTTTGCCGACACCACTCTTTTGGTTGACGATTGTGATGGTTCTGACCATTACGTTTGCCTCCAAAAATTTAAAACGCCATTTGCCCCAATAAGAGCGAGTGGCGCTGCGTTTTATATAAGTGACGTTTTGCTTGTGCAAAAAATGCAGGCAGCTATAAATTTATGCACGATAAATTACCGGTCTGGAAGGCGATAGATCGAGAGGGGACTCCACTGGGTTCGTTCTGTTGATCTTTTTCGAAGAATTATGGTCTATTTTACTCTTTTCTTGCTGGAAAATGTAGACATCAATTAAAAGGCATGCTATATTAAAAAATGGTAAATATATATTTTCTCATTCAACTTATTGAATATTCGACATTTACAGACAAGTAGATGTCAAATATAGGCGGCTTAATTTAGTTACTTGTTTGAATAATCAGCAAGTTAAAATGAGAATATATCAGAATTTCATTTTGCACCTAGGCTCAGTCAAAAAGGAGAGGTCAAATGCTGTCTGAAAGCCAGTGTATGTTAATTGAAAAAGCGCTGACTGAGGATGTTGAGCCGCGAAAGCTCGCAGCATACCTGTGCCTGCACATGGGGTTGACTGTAGCTGAGGTTACGCCACTGCGCTTGTCGGATATCGACCTTGAAAGCGGAATTTTAACTATTAGAAACACACTTGCTCAGGCAGCCGAAAGCGGCGCAAAGTTCGAAATTGTCAATGCTGATAGTGTGAGAACGCTTGCCATACCGGCCTATCTAATTAGGTTTTTAGAAGAGCATATGGCACTGTATCCCGATGACGATTGCTACGTCATCAATGCCGAGCAAAGTTTGGCGGGTGCGCATATTTTGCAAAATACATTATTTTCGATCAATAAGAAATATGGCATTGCGGATAGCTTGACTGCCAGTAAATTGCGTAATGCATTTATAAGACGCGCTATCGAATCCGGCGTGGATTTATATACCATCGGAACTTATGTGGGTATCAGACAGCTTGGGGAGCTCCAAAAAAAGTTTTCAGAATTTCTTGTCCCGCGCCCCGAAAGGCTTGAGACGCTGGAAAGATATAGCTCCGGCTACGTGCCTGACGAAAAACCAACCCATATGCATCAGAAACGGATGAATCTTATAGTCCTTGGCGCGGGAAGTCAGGGACAGGTGGTCAAGGAGACGGCCGAGGCCATCGGCGTGTTTAATAAGATTGCTTTTCTGGACGATGATCCCGAAAACACGCTGGCGATTGATAGCTGCACCAACTACAAAAAATATACTGAAAATTATCCTATCGCACTGCCTTCCTTCGGCAACTGCGAGCTTCGTGCCAAATGGATAGAGAAGCTCGAGGAAGCAGACTTCATCCTGCCGACCTTAATTCACCCGATGGCGACCGTCAGTCCAAGCGCCGTAGTCGAGGCGGGAACGGTTGTTGAGATGAAAGCAATTGTTGGCACAAACGCTAAAATCGGTAAGGGCTGTATCATCAGCTCCGGCGCGATTATCGATCTTAACGCCGTCGTCGGCGATTGCTGCCATATCGGTAGCGCCGTAACGGTTAAAAAAGATGGATATGTGAAGCCGTTTTCGCGCCCGCCTAGTGGAACCGTGTTGGAATAGATTAAGTTACTTTAGAGAACGACGTTAAGGGGTAGTTGAAACAGTGTATAAAAAATACATAAAAAGACTTATCGATATTCTGTTATCTCTTTGTGCTCTTATTGTGTTGTCTCCCCTCTATATGGCACTGTCAATTGCTATCAAGCTCGATTCACCTGGCCCGCTGTTTTTTTGCATAAGTGGGTAGGAATACAAAAACGTGTTTACATGAGGGTGAATTTTACACGGGTTTTTTCGGGGCGAAAACGGCCTAATAGAGGCTGATATAGGGCGGTGCCGGCTTTTGAAAATGGCGTGATTGCTACATTAGACAGGATTACACACCGCTCGTATATTAACCAGGATAAGTTTATGGCAAGCAGACGACGGTGTTGTGTAATTATCTTATTCATATCAACATGAAACCACTTTATGTTGCTGATTTTTGTCGGACGCCATGGAAAAGAGTCACTATGGGTGGTGCGTTATTTGGATCATTGTGGTTGTAAATTAGGCGATTATTAATGTGCTCTAATTGGAAGGACAGTTCAAAGTACATTGGTAAGCCGAATGGGGCGAGATAACGCTGCAGAGGTGTTAGCCAAATATCAAAGATAGATTAGAAATCAAAGAGGAGTTACAGAAAATGGTCAAGAAAGACATTCAATTTTCGCCGCCTGATATTAGCGATCTTGAAATAGACGAGATTGTTGCTGCGCTGAGGTCTGGATGGATAACGACAGGACCCCGGACAAAGCAGTTTGAGAGAAATATCAGCGAATATTGTGGTACGTCAAAGACTGTATGCCTCAATTCGGCTACGGCTGCTATGGAGATGGCATTACGTGTTCTGGGCGTTGGCCCCGGTGACGAGGTCATCACATCTGCTTACACATACACAGCGTCCGCATCGGTTATCGAGCACGTCGGCGCAAAGATTGTGCTTGTTGACGTTGAGCCGGATACATATCACATCGATTACAACAAGCTCGCTGATGCAATAACGGAAAAGACGAAGGTTATTATTCCAGTAGATATCGGCGGCGTGATGGTTGACTACGATAAAGTATTTGCGGCTGTGGAGAGCAAGAAGCATCTCTATCGTCCAACCACAAAGTACCAGAAGCTTTTTAATCATCCTATCGTTATGGCTGATGCTGCACACTCCTTTGGCGCTTCGTGGCACGGCAAAATGAGCGGAGCGGCGGCAGATTTAACCTGTTTCAGTTTTCACGTTGTGAAAAATCTGACGACTGCCGAAGGCGGTGCCATTACATGGCCAAGCAGAACCGGACTTGATAACGAGGAGCTTTATAAGGAATTTCAGCTTTATAGCCTGCATGGTCAGAATAAGGACGCCCAGGCAAAATTAATGCCTGGCGCATGGGAGTACGATATCGTCTATCCAGCATACAAATGCAACATGACCGATTTATCAGCAGCTTTGGGCCTTAAGCAGCTCGAACGATTTGACAGGCTGATCGAGCGCCGGAAAAGAACTGCGGAGATATATGATCATATATTGTTGCCTTCAGGTATGCAGTGCATAGAACACAAGCGCAGCGACAGTCAGGGTAATTACCACCTGTATCTCGTCAGAATCCCCTGCATCACATCAGACGAGCGGAGTGAAATTATTACACGCATGGCAGAACGCGGCATAGCATGTAATGTACACTTTAAGCCCCTCCCTATGATGACCGCATATAAAAATCTCGGGTTTGACATTGAAAATTATCCGAACGCACATGCGCAGTATATTAACGAAATCACATTGCCCATGCATACACTTTTGACGGATGACGACGCACGGTATGTGGCCGAATGCTTTTTGGAGTGTGTAAAACGTGTATAGGAAATACATAAAACGCTTTCTGGATATTTTTCTCTGTTCGATCGCAACCCCGCTGCTGTTCATTATAATTATTGTAGTCTCTCCTGTTATTTATTATGTTGATAAAGGACCAATTTTTTATAACGCCGCACGGCTTGGTAAAAATGGAAAAATATTCAAGATGTTCAAGCTCAGAAGTATGTACATAAATGCACCGGATATTCGTCTTGAAGACGGCTCTACGTACAATGCAGAAGACGACCCTAGGGTGACGCCAATAGGGCGCTTCTTGCGGAAAACATCGCTTGATGAGGCTCCTCAGATCATAAATGTACTGCTAGGAAATATGAGTATAATCGGGCCGCGTCCCGATTTGCCTGAGCATATGAAGCTGTATGAATTTAATGAATCAGAAAAGTTGAGGGTCAGGCCAGGTATCACTGGATATAACCAGGCTTATTACCGTAACACTATCGAGTGGAGGGAGCGGCTTCAGCACGATGTGTATTACGCTCATAACATTACCTTTCTTCTCGACGCCAAAATATTTATTCATACAGCGTTTATGGTTCTGACGCGGCGCAATGTTTTTGTCAGGCCGGATGCAAGTAGTAAAAAAAATCGGGCGCAACTTTTACTGTGATAAGGTGATGATAAGTGAGTGAGTGATAGTATTATTCAGGTAAAGAAACTCGATTGGGACACGGAGTACTTTGGTGTCAATTGCGCACGCATGGATTTACTTTTCCAGGCTGGAGAGTTAGAACTGCAGGAACAGCTATGCGCTCTTCACGGAATGGATTTTATATGTATTTCCAACCACAACTGTAATATTGAAAACAACCGCCTTATTACCAGTCTGACTAAGGCGTATACGGTTGACATCAATATCCAGTTCGGAAAAAAAATATTTCCCGATTTAAACGAGGCAATAAAGCCAAAAAGCGGCACAATAGCAGAAGACGTCTATCCGTTCAATTCTGCTGTATACGATATCGCGGAAAACGACTTTTGTCATTCAAGATTTATGACCGATAAACGTCTCTGTGCATTAGGCGGTCAAAGAATATATACCGAATGGGTCAAAAACTCTTTTTCAAAAAAAGGAAAGTTTTTTCTTGTTGAAAGAGTAGATGATGCTACCTGTGGATTCGCCTTGTTTTCAATATCGGGTGATATTCTCGTAATAGAATTGATCGGCGTTTCCAATAAATATCAGGGATTAGGCGTCGGGAAAAAGCTATGGCATAACATCGAGCGGGAAGCCGCACTGCGCGGCTGCACTGCTATTCATGTCGGAACACAGCTAATTAACCGGACTGCGTGCAATTTTTATATCAGGTGCGGCTGTCATATGGCGTCGAACACACAAATATATCATCTTTGGCTTGGAGAACATTAAAAATATGGTTGGTGACACAGAGAAACAGACAATTTGGATAGTATGCCATTACTCGCAAGAACCACCTTACAACACTATGCTCCGGTATCATAACTGGGCTAAGGAACTAATTAAGCACGAATTTAACGTCACGATCTTTGCCGCAAGTGTTGTCCATAATACGGACATCAATCTCTGCGAACGCGGACCTTACTGTATCAGTGAAAAAGACGGCATTCAGTATGTCTATATCCGTACAAAAAACTACTCAGGCAACGGCATAGCAAGGGCAATTAATATGTTTCAGTTTTACTTCGGCGTCAAAAAGGCTGCCGTACACTTTGCTTCTCCGAAGCTTATCATAGGCTGCTCCCCACACCCCCTTGCCGCGGTAGCCGCCATACGTCTGAAAAAGAAATACGGCGTTCCATGCATAAACGATATACCTGATTTGTGGCCGCAGGCGGTAGTCGAACACGCCGGAGTTAGTGCAAAAAACCCTGTTATATTATTATTGTACAGATTAGAAAGATGGATATACAAGAACAGTGACGCCGTCATCTTTTCAGTTGAAGGCGGAGCAGATTACATTCATGACAGAGGTCTGGAAAAGATAATTAGCCATGACAAAATATTCTATATCAACATGGGTCTGGACCTTGAAAGCTATGACAAAAATATGCGGCAATTCATTCAGGAAGATCCCGAGCTTATTGATGAAAGTAAATTCAAGGTCGTGTACTGCGGGTCGCTCCGTACTGCCAACAATGTCATGCTCATATGTGAAAGCGCAAAGATAATTCAGGATGCCGGATACGACAAAATAATTTTCCTTATATACGGAAACGGAGATCAGCAAAATGCGCTTGAAAAATACTGCGCTTTCAATCATTTAAACAATATAAAATTTTTTGGCCGGTTCAGGAAAGAGTATTTACCTTCTATCCTCGCAAAATCAGACTTAAATTTGCTTAATTACAATAACGTGCCTATGCTCCGGTACGGTGGAAGCATGAGCAAGATGTTCGAGTATTTCGCAAGCGGGAAACCGGTGCTTAGCAACACACGGTTTGGCTACGATCTGGTCGAGCGATACAACTGCGGAAAGATACTCTCGAAGTCCGAACCTTCCGAATACGTTCAGACAATCATCAATTTTTGCGATATGGAGGCATCGGAGCGCGAAACCATGGGGCGGCGCGGCCGGGACGCGGCAGAGGACTTCTCTCAACCGATACTTGTGGACAAGCTTTTGTGGGTATTTAATTACGTAGATAAGAGTTTATATTATAATGAGAAAAAGGCACCGGGAGTGGACATGCCATCACTTATCTCAGTGATTATCATTACATATAACCAGATGAATTACATCTTTGAAACAATTGATTCAGTACTGGGCCAAGACTACCCCAATATTGAACTTATTATATGCGACGATTGCAGTGCAACATTTGACGCTTCTAAAATTGAAAGCTATATATCCGAAAACAAGGGGACAAATATAACAAATGTAATTATACGGCAAAATGAGACAAATCTTGGTACTGTTAAAAACATCAACGGCGGCATAAAGTCAGCCTCCGGACAATACATTAAAATTATTGCTGGAGACGACTCGTTTTATGACGGCTCGGTGTTTTCCGCGCAGATCAATGCATTATATAATAGCGATAAGCTTCTAATAACAAGTAAAACACAAAACTGTGATGAATATCTCAATCCAATAAACAACAGGCAGACCGATGATACCAACGCATTTCTCCCCACTATTTTCTCAAATGACAGCAAGACCATGCTGAAACTCATAAGGAAGCATGGGCTGTTTCCTTTTGTGACACAGGCGACATGCTTCAAAAAGGAATTCTTCGACATATACGGATTATTCGATGAAGAATTTGACTTACTTGAAGACGCTCCTCTGAGTGCAAAAATTATCAGAATGCAAGTTCCCGTAGCCTATTGTGATATCTTCTCAGTCAGACATAGATCCGATGTCGGCATTTCGGCAAATGAAGACTTGTTTTCAAAAAAAAGAATACGGTACTACAAAGACATAATAAAAAATATTGAGCTGTCGATGCTCCCATATCCGGAGCTCTACCCTCCTGTAATAGTAAAATATGATCTCAAAGTGGCAAAATTCAGATATGAAATGTGTCTGACTGACACTCAAAAAGAAAAAAATACATTGGTGCGAAAAAATATTGACAGCATCGCTTATTATTGCGTTTCAAAGCCGCGAGAAAGCATTAAGAAGATCAAATCTTTGCTTGATGTACATAAGCAATAAACATCAAATCATTCGGAGGCCAATTATGCCAATCGAAATTAAAACTATCAAAAGAATTTTTACACAAGACAAAGGCTCACTTCAATTTTTTGAAGCCAATCGAGATATCCCGTTTGGGATTAGAAGATTGTATTACATTACCGATGTATTAGAGGGGGTCGAGCGAGGTGCACATGCGCATAAAACATTGAAACAATACCTTTTCTGCCCATATGGCTGCATTGAGATTTTGTTTGATGACGGTGTTGTGAAATATCCGGTATTTCTGGATACCCCAGATAAAGGGATCATTATCACACCGTGCGTTTGGCGGGACATGATATGGCATAAAGACAATTCTGTTCTCTGCGTAGCAGCATCGGACTATTATAATGCGGATGATTACATAAGAGATTATGAGACGTTTTTGAGGCACACGAAAGGAAATTAGACATGGAAGTTGAGTTTACGGCTCTCAAAAGGCAATTTACAAAGTATCAGTCAGAGTATGAAGAAGCGACTTTGCGGGTACTGCGATCCGGCTGGTATGTCATGGGGAGTGAACTTGCAGAATTTGAGGGTCAATATGCGTTATTCCAAGATATGAAACACTGCGTAGGCGTAAATTCTGGCCTTGATGCACTTAGTCTTACAATACGCGCCCTTGGAATCGGTGACGGAGACGAGGTGATCGTTCAGGCAAACACGTTTATTGCGACAGTTCTCGCCATATCCGACAATAGGGCAACGCCGGTTTTCGTAGAGCCTGACGAATTTTTCGGCCTTGACGCTGCGAAAATTGAAGCTGCCATAACTCCTAAAACACGCGCGATAATGCCGGTTCATCTCTATGGTCAGCCATGTGATATGTTAAAAATCAGGGAAATCGCAGATAAATACGGACTGTATGTCATAGAGGACTGTGCTCAGGCTCACGGAGCCGCCCTGAACGGCAAAAAGATCGGGACATACGGCAATGCCGCATGTTTCAGCTTCTATCCGACAAAACCCATCGGCGCATTCGGAGACGCAGGCGCTATAGTTACAAACAGCGATGAATTGAACGAGAAACTGAGGATGCTGAGAAATTACGGCAGCCGGGTGAAGTACAGGCATGAGACAATGGGCACAAATACAAGACTTGATGAAATGCAGGCGGCACTCTTAAAAATAAATCTCTCACATGCTGCGGAAGGCAATAATGAACGGCGGCGTATCGCTCAAAAATATCTCGACGGCATTAGAAATCCCAAGGTTATACTGCCTGAAACACGTCCCGGCGCGACTCATGCATATCATATCTTTCCGTTGCTTTGCACTGAAAGAAACGCGCTGCAAACTTATTTGGCGGAAAACGGCATTCATACCCAAATTCATTACCCGATACCATGTCATTTGGCGGAATGCTACAGTGACTTAGGCTATAAGGCTGGTGATTTCCCGTTAGCCGAATCCTATGCCCACACAGAACTTAGCCTGCCGGTTTACGTTGGCATGCCAATTGAAGAAGTGGAATATGTTATCAGCATAATTAACAACTTTAAATAGGAGGAACGCCGATGATACTTAGAAAGTTATTACCGTCCGATGCGCACAGAATGCTCGAGTGGATGTCCGATCCTGATATAAACAGGTTCTTCCGTTGGAACGGAGATACCGTTTCATTAAATCGCGTGACTTCTTTTATTCAGTCGGCGCAAGTTTTCGGAGCTGACCGTCATTACTGTGTCGACGATGGCTCCGGATTGTACATGGGCACTATCAGTCTAAAAAGTATCGACAGCTATAACTTCAATGCCGAATACGCCATCAGTCTCCATCCGGATGCAATTGGCAAAGGATATGCTTCAATTGCAACTACGAAAATTCTAAAGATCGGCTTTGACGAGCTCGGTTTGAGAAAAATTTTTTTAAATGTTCGTTCGGATAATGTTCGAGCAATAAAATTTTATGAGAAATACGGCTTTATCTTTGAGGGCGAGCAAAGGGCTCAGCTTATCAAAAATGATCAAGAATATGACTTAAAATGGTATCGCCTGCTCGATCAGGAATTTGCCGCGCTCAAAAAATAATCGACTTATTGAAAGGAAGAGGATAATATGAAAGGCATCATACTGGCCGGAGGTGCCGGGACGAGACTTTATCCACTTACGATAGTAACCAGCAAGCAATTATTGTCGGTATATGACAAACCAATGATTTACTATCCATTGTCAACTCTTATGCTAGCCGGTATCAAAGACATTCTTATTATCTCCACACCTGTCGATTTGCCAAATTACAAAAGGCTTTTGGGCAATGGAGAGCAATTCGGCATTTCACTTTCATATAAGGAACAGCCATCTCCAGACGGGCTTGCCCAGGCATTTATCTTAGGTAAAGATTTCATTGGAGAAGACAGTTGCGCAATGATTCTGGGTGACAATATCTTCTATGGCGGCGGTCTTACCCAGTTTTTAAAAAAAGCCGTTCAAAATTCCGCACAGGGATATGCGACAATTTTCGGATACTATGTAAATGATCCGGAACGTTTTGGCATCATGGAATTTGACAGTGACTGGAACATCGTCTCCGTTGAGGAAAAACCGCAAAATCCTAAATCCAACTATTGCATTACCGGATTATATTTTTATGACAACCGGGTAGTGGAATTTGCCAATAAAGTCAAGCCGTCCGCTCGGGGTGAGCTCGAAATCACTTCAATTAACGATATGTACCTAAAAGCTGGCGCATTAAAGGGACAGATTCTAGGTCGCGGCTTTGCCTGGCTTGACACCGGAACGGTAGACAGTCTTATTGACGCCGCTACTTTCGTTCAGATGATTGAAAAAAGGCAGGGAGTAAAAATTTCCGCGCCGGAAGAGATCGCCTATAGAAATGGATGGCTATCACAGGAAAATTTGCTTTTAGCAGCAGAACGTTATGGCAAGTCGCCGTATGGCGCCCACTTACGCAGGGTCGCAGACGGAACACTTATTTATTGACGGAGGTATATTATGACTGTTCTTGTAACTGGAGGCGCTGGTTTTATTGGATCAAACTTTATATATTTTTTATTGAAAAAGTACCCAAACGACCGGGTCGTTTGCGTTGACTGTCTCACATATGCAGGAAACCTTTCCACACTAGCGGAAGCTTTGGATAATCCGAATTTTAAATTCTATAGAACAAATATATGCGACCGCGGCTGGATTTATAAAATATTTGAAGTTGAGCATCCGGATATTGTTGTTAACTTTGCGGCTGAGAGCCATGTTGACCGCTCAATTGAAACGCCGGAAGTTTTTTTACAAACTAATATCCTTGGCACCCAAGTTGTGATGGACGCATGTCGTAAATATGGGAATATCCGCTATCATCAGGTCTCTACAGATGAAGTTTACGGTGATTTGCCCCTTGACCGTCCCGATCTGTTCTTCACGGAAACCACTCCAATACATACCAGCAGTCCATATTCCGCTTCAAAAGCGAGCGCCGATTTACTTGTGCTCGCTTATTATCGTACGTTTGGCTTACCAGTTACTATTTCCCGGTGTTCAAACAACTATGGCCCGTATCATTTCCCAGAAAAGCTGATACCGCTTATGATTGTCAACGCCCTGAACGACAAGGATCTTCCCGTATATGGTAAAGGCGAAAATATTAGAGACTGGCTGTACGTAGAAGACCACTGCAAGGCTATCGATTTAATCATCTGCAATGGTAAAATTGGCGAAATATACAATATAGGTGGCCACAATGAGATGCGTAATATAGATATAGTTAAGATGATTTGTGATAAGCTCGGCAAGCCTGAAAGCTTAATCACCTATGTCTCTGACCGAAAAGGCCACGATATGCGATACGCTATAGATCCCATAAAAATACATCAGGAGCTTGGATGGCTCCCTGAAACCAAGTTCGCAAACGGCATAGATTTTACGATTGAATGGTATCTTGCCAACCGCAGCTGGTGGGAAACAATCATCAACGGCGAATACAAAACCTATTATGAAAGAATGTACCATTAGGAGAACAAAATGAAAACAATGGCTGTATATTTAGTAAGCAAGTTTCCTTTTGATCCACCGACAGAACAGTTTATCGTAAATGAGCTGCCAACTCTCACAAAAAAGTTTGACGACATTTATTTTCTCTCAACAGCGAGGAGAATCGATAAAAGTTCTGTCCAGAATTTAGAGCAATATGGAGATAAAATCAAATATCAAAAAGCAAAAAGGCTACCTGTTTGGCTTGAATGTGTCCTGGGTACAGTGGCAAATGTGATTGTGAATAAATATTTCTATAAAGACCTGCATTTGATCCGCAAAAAGAACCCCAAAAATTTTTTTGCTCTTGCTAAAGCTACAGCTTCCTTCTATATACAGTCATACTCCTATTATTTTGAACTTAAAGGTTGGCTCAAATCAGCTGAATTTGAAAAATATGATAGAATCTCTATCCATTCCCAATGGAATAATGCCTTGATTGGTACAAATCAGATGTTTTCCAGATATTTGAAAAAGAGATTTCCAAAATCCGTTATTGTCTCAACAAGTAAATCTCACGCTAAAGGCGACTCTCAAATAGCCAGCAGTCCAGCATATCATCCAGGCATTACTTTCATAAATAAGTATATTGATAAGCTTCTTCCAATCGGCGAAAATGAGCTTAATTATTTATCTGAATGCGGTTTTGAAAAATCAAAAATGCATGTCTGCCGTTTAGGGGTTCCCGGTGTTGGACTTACAAGCATTCAAAATCACACAGCTTTATATATAGATAAACCATTTTTTGAAATAGTGAGCTGCTCAACAATCAATTCAAATAAAAGGGTTTGGAGAATTGCTGACGCATTATCGCTTATAAACGACCGTCCGATTAAATGGACACATTTCGGAGGATCGGATGATTCTACATACGCCGAACTATTCCAGATATGCAAAAATGAACTTCCGGAGAACATCTGCTGGAATTTAGCTGGGACAACTGAAAATGCAAGTATATTAAATTACTACAGCCAAAACTCTCCGGACCTTTTTATTATTGTATCCATGACGGAGGGAGTGCCTGTTGCAATAATGGAGGCCTTTTCATGCGGCATTCCGGCGATAGCTACAGATGTGGGTGGGAACAAAGAGATTGTCAAGAGCGGCGAAAACGGGTTCCTTATTGACGCTGACTTTTCCGATAGTGATTTATCTTCGTTGATTCTCAAGCTTGCGTCATCTGACAAATCAGAATATTTAAATATGAAACAAAACGCATTTGATACGTGGGACACTAAATATAACGCGTTTAAGAATTATGATATATTGGTAAATGATATTTGGGGACAAATGGAGATATAAATGTGCGCAGATCTATAGACTTAACAAGCGGAAATATTGAAAACCCTGACCGTTTAAATTTTACCGGTGTTCTTGTCGCTGTATACTGCATGCTGATTCCCCTTGAAAATGTACTTACGATTATACCCGGTCAGTCGATCAATCGATATCTTGGCATTTTGATTATTGCCTGGGAAGTACTGAATATTGTAACCTACAGGAAAGGCATTATTACGCTCCATAGCAGTATTATACCTTTACTGCTCTTTTTGCTGTTTGCCGGTGTATCGGTAATCTGGGCACCATCAACATCCAAATGGCTTTATTATTTCTCATTCCTGTTTAATAACCTAATACTTCTGGTGATCCTTCTTAGCAGGCAGTATTCAAACAAAGAACGGAAACTAATTGATATTCTCTGCGCCTTAGTTGGACTGTATATCGCCTTTGCTATAATAAAATCGAACGGCTTATCGCTTACGGTTTATGGACGATCAACTATCGAAGTTAACGGAAGTCATGTCGACCAGAACAATCTTGCGCTTTCACTGACTATTCCGCTATTTTGTATTATCGATTTTGCAAAACATCTCAAGAAATTACGTTTTATGAGAATAGCTTTATATATATCAATGCTTATTATTGTGTATGCCATTTTATTCACAGGCTCCCGCAGTGGTTTGCTCGGGCTTGTCTTTGGATGTATCGGCGCATTTTTAGTCTATTCCAGAAAAGACTGGAGAAAAAAGCTTGGATTGTTATTAGTATTTATCGGCGCTTATCTTTTGATGTTAGTAGCTCTTAATAACTTGCCCGGCTCGCTTTCAGAAAGGTTCACAATAAGCAATGTTCTGGAAAACGGTGCAAGCAATCGTTTTGATATCTGGGGTAACTATTGGTCTGTATTTAAAGAATCAAGTATCTTCCGCATTGTTTTTGGCTATGGATACGGGAACTCCTACACTATATATGCCCAGAAATTTGGCGTATTAACCGCTGCGCACAACGACATCCTTCAGATCCTCCTGGATCTGGGGATAGTAGGCGTTTCGCTTTATTTTTATATGCTGTTTAGAGCCATGAAGGACGCTCTTAAAAAGCACAGCCCAATTTCCGTCTCTTTGCTGATTGCCGCTTTTGCAGGTCTTTGCAGCATGGAAATGCTGATAAAAAAAATGTTCTGGATAATGCTGTTCCTTGCTGTAATTATAACACCGTATACAGAAACAGACGAAGTGCGGTCAACGGATGAGAAAAAGTAAATCAATGTATTTCACATGAATTATAATCAGTCTTTTGGTTGTTCCTTTGCCATTCAAAATCCGCGACTATCTATAGGGAGAAAATAAAAATGCTTATTAGTATACTTGTTCCGGTATATAACGTGGAAAAATACCTGCCGCAATGCCTACGGTCAATAGATATGCAAAGCTTCAAGGACTATGAAGTTATTCTCGTTGACGATGGGTCAACTGATTCGAGCGGACGGATTTGTGATGACTACTACCAAGCCAATACTGAAAATGTAAAGGTTATCCACCAGCATAATCAGGGACTGCTCGGGGCCAGAATTACCGCAATTCAAGCAGCCGAGGGAAAGTATTGCTTATGCCTTGACTCGGACGATTATTGGGAACCAAACTGTTTAGAAAAGCTGAAGAATCTCATTTATTTAGAAAACCCAGATGTCGTCATTTTTAGTTCGAGTACTATATCAGACGATACAGGTAAAAAAACATCGATGGCGCCGGTTTTTGGTGAAGATACTGTATTTACAGATAATAAAGGTTCAATATACGAAAGATTTATCTGTTCGACGGACATTAATTCCATCTGGAGCAAGCTGATTCTGACGTGTTTAATGAAAGACTCAGTCCCTGAGTATGCCAATATGTCACACAAAATGGCCGGAGAGGACCTTGTGCAGTGCTTGTACCCCATAACACATGCTAGAAAAATTGTTTACACAACACTGCCCCTGTATGTTTACAGAGTCAGAAGTACTTCTTTGGTTGCCTCGGTTACGGAAACAAATTGGATACAACGCTCCAGCCTTCCGATGCGGGAGTTTTTGCGGAAGTATATGGACAAATGGGGATACAATGAACCCGTTTGGATAGAAAAATATCATTGCATCAACATGCTGCTTATGACCGATATGTTTTATGGCATCCTGCGAAAGACAAATGATTATAAAAAGACATCCATATCCTTAAAAAAGCTTGACTTGTCACATTTTATCGGCAAAGAAGCATTTCAGTATCGGCATAGCAAAAACCTAAGCTTGAGAGATCAAATCAGGATTTATTTGATTTTAAGAAAGCGTACAGGGGTGATTAAAGTGATTTTTGGAATATTGAAATAGGCTAAATGATATTTCGTGGATTGAGGGAAACAAATTGTGCGTGCAAAAAAATATGTTTATAACTCCTTAACTTCAGTTTTTTTATATATTGTAACCTTAGCTTGCGGACTGGTACTACCCAAATTGATTATCGGAACGTATGGCTCGGCAACAAACGGATTACTATCGTCAATCGGACAGTTTCTCGGTTACATAGCGATAGCGCAGGCTGGAATCGGAGCTGTTTCAAGAGCGGCCCTGTATAAACCACTGTCGGAGAAAAATACGCAAGGCATCAGCGCGGTTGTCGCGAGCACGGAATCATTTTTCCGAAAGGTCGCCGCCATATTTATCCTGTATCTGCTTGTTCTGGTGTTCGTATACCCATTAATTATAAACAAAGAATTTGAATGGCTGTTTACCGCCAGTTTGATTTTAATTATATCCTTTTCGACTTTTTCCGAATACTTTTTCGGTATGGCGTATTCTCTTTTGCTTCAGGCGGATCAGTCGCTCTATGTTACAAATATTATACAAACCGTTTTATATGCACTCAACTTTGTCGCCGTATACGTCCTGATAAAGTTGGGTTTCGATATTCGAACGGTAAAAATTGCTTCCGCGTTTGTTTTCTGTATCAGACCAATCTTTATTCGCGTCTATGTCAGAAAAAAATACCACATCCTTCCTTCGGATAAGGTGACCAAAGCAAAATTAAGCCAGAAGGGGGCCGCGTTAGGACAGCACATCGCGTATTACCTGTATTCCAATACGGATATAGCGATGCTCACTTTTTTTTCATCCATGAGTGAAGTTTCCGTATATGCCGTTTACAACTCGATAGCCGTCATATTACAGAACGTAATTATCCAGGTTACAGCCGGTTTTGAGCCCATATACGGGGATATGCTCGCAAAAGGAGAATACAACAGTATCGCTGCGACGTTGCGAAAACTTGAGTTATTTATCTCTGTTCTTGTATCCGTGATAATGACCACAGCTCTGATCATGTTTGTACCGTTTATAAAACTGTATACGCAGGGAGTGACGGACGCAAATTATACCAGGTATTCATTGGCCACAGCGATGATCTGTACCCAGCTTGTATACTGCATCAGACTGCCTTATGCGTGGATCGTCACGGCGGCCGGCCACTTTTCCCAAACTCAAAAGGCCGCATATGCTGAAGCGATTATTAACATCGTTCTTTCACTGATTCTCATTCATTCTTTGGGAACAGTCGGGCTGGTCCTCGCTACACTGGCCGCCACGCTCATGAGAACCGTATATTTTGCAAATTATGTATCGACCAAAATTCTGCGGCGAAGTTTCTTGTTGTTTGTTAAAAGATTTCTTGTAACAGCGGCAACCGTAACAACTATATTGCTTATTAATAAATGCTTTCTTCCTGAGCTATATTCTAGTAGCTATTATGTATGGTGCGTCCGGGCGTTTTTTGTCTTTTGCATCTCAACAGTAGTTACTTTAATTATAAACTTTTTGTTATATAGAAAGGATATGATGGCTCTGCTATCCTTCTTGAAACAAAACATTGAGCGGTTCCATAATCGAATAAGGCCAGGAAAGGCGATGTGAAAGTATTATGAAGCTATACAACAATAAGAGTGACTGTTTTGGATGCTCGGCCTGTCAAATAAGTTGCCCCCAAAAGGCGATCTCTATGAAGACGGACGACGAGGGTTTTTTATACCCTTTCATTAATAATGAAAATTGCGTGGAATGCGGTATGTGTACTAATGTGTGCCGTAAGGATATAATCTCCAACGAATCGTTTTCACCTAAGGTCTATGCCTTTATCAACATGGATGGACACATGCGCCGCAGAAGTTCGTCCGGAGGGGTATTTGTTCTGCTTGCGGAAGCTGTTTTGCACCGTGGTGGCGTGGTATGCGGCGCAATTATTGAACCTGAGACATTAACAGTCAGGCATATTGTCAGCAATCGGCGGGCTGATATTGTAAAAATGATGGGCTCCAAATATGTACAAAGCGATATGGGCGATTGTTTTGCAGAAATTGAAGAGTATCTTCGTCAGGGCAAACAGGTCCTATTTACCGGAACTCCCTGTCAGACAGCTGGATGTTACCGTGCTGTTGGTCGGCACGATAATTTGATTACATGCGATGTTTTGTGTCACGGAACACCGTCTCCAATGATTTGGAAAGACTACGCGAGTGATTTAGAAGCAGAATACGGCGAAAAAATCAAAGCCGTATCTTTTCGCTCAAAAAGGCAGGGATGGCACGGCTTTGGTATGGAAATATCGTTCCGCAATGGGAGAAGATATTTCAAACCGCTAGATCAAGACGCTTTCTTGTGCGGATTCCTAAGAGACCTGTACTTGCGGCCAGCATGTTACACTTGTGAATACTCGATGAAAAAACGCATAAGCGATATAACAGTTGGTGATTTTTGGGGATACAATAATTGTGCCACAGAGATCAAAGATGACGACAGAGGCTTGTCCGCTATCATTGTCAGTACGGAGATAGGTATGGCCATGGTAGATTCTATTACTCCATATGCTCAATTACAGAAGGTTAATATTGATTCACTGATTCCGGGGAATGGTCCATTAAGGGGTCCCGTGGTATGTCCTCCCACAAGGGCTGCATTTTGGAAAGACTACAAAGTAAACGGCTATACTTATGTAAAATTAAAATATATGATGGGAGCGGAGTACAAGGGTTTAGATAAATTCAAGCACAGCACATTAGGCCGTATGCTTATCAAAGCCCGGAGACTTATTAAGGAGGCAATATCATGAAAATTGCTTTTATGACGGTCCACAGGACAAAAAACTATGGTTCGGCATTATTGTGCTATGCCACGCAATGTATATTTGAAAAGCACGGTTTTGATGTTGAATTCATTGATTACGCAAGAATGCAGTCCAATGAAGTCGATACAATACACGATTTTTTTCTTAGTAAAATGTCAGGCAAGCGTGGTAGAAAGCTTAAGGACTTGGCTCATTTTATTATTGATTTTCCTGCCGGTCTGAGAATGATAAGAGCATTTGTTCCGTTCCGGGAAAAATACTTACGACTATCAGAAATATGCTATCGGGACAATGAGCAGTTACTTAAGAATTCGCCACCAATTGCGGATATTTATTGTACTGGTGGGGATCAAATGTGGAATGAACAGTATAACTTTCATAGGACACTGAAACCGTTTTATCTGGACTTTGCACCTGAAGGAGCGCCTCGAGTTTCTTTTTCTACCAGTATCGGAAAAGAATGCTTTGATGAGTGGGAGATACAGGAGGTTGTTCCGTTACTAAAGAAATATAAATGTATTTCAGTTCGCGAAGAATCTGCTGCAAATTCTTTAACAGGTTTGGGAATGAAAAATGTGGCGCATATTCAAGATCCAACTTTTCTCATAAACTGTGCAGCATGGGACGAGTTGGCCGCGCCGAGACTTATTAAAGAACCTTATATTTTGTTATATAAATTTGTTTCGAACGAAGTGCTTGAGTGCAGATTGCGGGAGTTTGCCAATAAAACAAATCGAACTATATACTACATAAAGAACTTTAGTAAGAAAATTCTGCCTGAAAGAAAAAATGTTTTTGTCTTGCCTGAGCCGGAAAAATTCCTGTCACTAATAAAGTACGCAGATTATGTTGTTACCGATTCATTCCATGGGACAGTTTTTTCTATAAAGTTTAAAAAACAGTTTATAAGCGTTTTCGCAAACCACAGTACTCGTTTGGACAGTATTTTATCGGTATGCGGATTGAAAGACAGGCGGTATGTCGAAGACGGCGACATAGAATCTCAACTTGAACGGTTTATTGACTATGACAAAGTTGATGTCGTTTGGGGAAAAGAACGGGAAAAGGCAGATGCATGGATTGAAAACATTAAATCTCTCGTTCAGGATAATTGTACGGGCGATGCTAATGAAGGAGAATGTCTATGATTATTACGCGTACGCCCTTTCGCATCAGTTTTGTTGGCGGCGGGACTGATCTTTCTAGCTATTACCGAACTGGATACGGCGCAGTGGTCAGCGCGACTATTGACAAGTACATGTACATAACAGTTAATAAACGCTTTGATGACAGTATACGTGTGAGCTATTCAACGACGGAAATTGTTGAGAGCGTTGACGACATCAAGCATGACATTGTCCGCGAAGCCTTAAAAATGACCGGGATTACAAAGGGTATAGAAATCACGTCGATTTCCGATATTCCCGCCGGTACGGGGCTTGGATCCTCTAGCAGTTTTGCCGTGGGTTTATTGAATGCACTTTATATATATAAAGGACAGCAGCGTTCCGCACACGAGTTGGCCGAAAAGGCATGCAAATTAGAAATTGAGGTACTCGGCCATCCAATTGGCAAGCAAGATCAGTTTGCCGCGGCTTATGGAGGTGTCAACTATTATCAATTCAATGGCGATGAAAGCGTTACATACAGGCCAATGAATCTATCAACGGCGGATTTGGAGCGAATGAACGGTAAACTTTCAATGTGGTATACTGGAATAAATCGCAGTGCGGATGATATTTTAGTTCAGCAGAACAAGGATACATCAGGAAAGCTTGACGTTTTGGATTTCATGCGTGACCAGGCCGGTATAATGGCGGACAATCTTGCGGAGAATGGCTTTTCGGAATCCTTTGGCAACATGCTCCATGAGGGATGGCTGAAGAAGAAGTCCATTACTAGTTCAATAAGCAATGGGAGAATTGATGAGCTATATCAAACGGCGATAAGAAACGGAGCCAAGGGAGGAAAGCTCCTGGGTGCAGGGGGCGGCGGTTTTCTGTTGTTTTACTGTGATGCGGACAAGCATGATGATCTGGGAAAAGCGTTGGGATTGAAGGAGATGCTTTTTAGAATTACAAATCATGGCAGCAGGGTCGTGTTTTTCTCAGAGGGCTGATGGCGTGGATAAAATAGTGTTTTTGGACAGGGACGGCGTGATCAACAAATGCGCGAAGCCACATGAGTATATTGCAAAATGGGAAGACTTTGAATTTATTGACCACGTCCCGGAAGCGATTAAACTGCTGAATGATGCCTGCTACAAAGTAGTCGTTATTTCAAACCAGCGCTGTGTGGCTTGCGGCATAGCCACACTCGAAGAAGTGAATGCACTGCATGAGAAGCTCAACGAAGTACTTGCTAAAAGCGGAGCGCATATTGATGCGTTTTATATTTGCCCGCACGATATTGGAACATGTAAGTGCCGGAAGCCGAAAATAGGCCTGTTTTTGCAGGCTGAGCAGGACTTTTCTGTTGATAAAAACCGGTCATATATGATCGGCGACAGTGAAAGCGACATCATTGCTGGCCAACGCTATGGGATAGAAACCATATTTATTGGCGACCGGATAATAGGAGATTTTCAATGCGGTAGCTTATATGAAGCGACGAAAAACATATTAAAGAAGGATACGGTTACATGAAAATACTTATAACAGGCGGAGCCGGGTATATCGGTAGCCACACGAACCGCTGCCTTTCGGAGAAAGGGATCGAAACAATCGTATTGGATGATTTGAGCGACGGACATCGTGAGGCTGTCATAGTCGGACAGTTTGTACAGGGTGATTTTGGGAATAAAGCCTTATTGGATCAAGTTATGACGGAGAACAATATTGACGCAGTTATACACTTTGCCGCCTATGCTTCCGTACCGGATTCAGTTACCCGTCCTGCACGGTATTATCATAATAACGTGACAAATATGCAGACCCTGCTTGATTGCTGCGTGGCGCATGGGATTAAGCATTTCGTGTTTTCCTCCTCTGCAGCCACATTCGGGCAGCCTCAGTATACCCCTATGGACGAAAAACACCCTCAGCAGCCAATTAATCCTTATGGAATGACAAAGTTGATTGGCGAGAAAATGCTTGCCGATTATGAACGTGCTTATGGCATTCGATACTGCGCATTCCGTTACTTCTGTGCGGCAGGTGATTCCAAAGACGGTCTCATCGGAGAAGACCACAATCCGGAAACGCACCTGATACCCGTAATGGTCAGGGCAGCAATCTCCGATAAGCCCTTTTCAGTATTTGGGACTGACTATCTGACACGGGACGGGAGCTGCATCCGGGATTACATACATGTGCTCGATTTAGCTGAAGCCCACTATCTTGGACTGAAGTACATTATGGATAATGACTGCTCGGATTGCTTCAATTTGGGGAGCAATACCGGATTTACTGTGCTTGAGATGATTCATACATTGGAAAAAGTCATTGGCAAATCCGTTCCGCATGTGCTGAACGGTCGACGGGAGGGCGACCCGGATACGCTGGTTGCATCCAATGAAAAGGCAATGCGTGTACTTGGCTGGAAAGCGGAGCATAGCGGCATCGAAGAGATTCTGTCCGATGTGTGGAACTGGGAAAGTAATCGACGTTATTGAGGTGAAAAATGAAAGCTTTTTTACTCGCTGCGGGATTGGGTACACGGCTCAGGCCACTGACGGATTCCGTCCCAAAATGCCTTGTTCAGATTGATGGAAAACCTCTTCTTGATTATTGGATGGATTTATATTCTTTACATAACGTTTCAGAGGTTTTAATCAACACTCATTACATGCATGCACAGGTGCACGAGTACATTTACGACCGAAATCTGTCGGGGAAGTTGCCATATATCACTGAGTACTATGAATCCGAGCTTTTAGGAAGCGCAGGAACGGTGGCCGCAAACCGAGATTTTATATTAAATGATGAGGCCTTTTATATTTGCTACGCCGATAATCTCACTAACATAGACTTAACGCATATGCTCAAATTTCATCAAGCTCATACCGCTTCGTTTACTATGGCTTTGTTTCGTTCAAATAACCCATCTCAATGTGGTATCGCCGCATTGGACAAGGATGACAGAATTGCTCGATTTGAGGAAAAGCCACTTGAGCCTGAGAGCAATTTGGCAAATGCGGGTGTGTATATTGCCGATCGAAGCCTGTTCGACCTGCTGCCACCGGGGCGGTTCCTTGATTTCGGCAAAGACATTATCCCGACATTAGTCGGTAAAATGTACGGATGGGAATCACACGACTATCTACTAGATATTGGGACACCTGAAAACTATAGAAAAGCACAGGAGGATGCAAAATGGATTATTCGAAAGAAATAACCCGGTATCTTTCCCTTGAGAAGGAAATAATCGACGCTCTAAGCACAGAGGATATAAACCGCGGTTTAAACGAAATAGTCTCGGCATATGATCTAGAAGGCACAATCTACATCTTCGGCAACGGCGGCAGTGCGGCGACAGCTTCACATTACGCTAACGATTTCAATAAGGGAATATCGGAATATACGCAGAAGAAATTCCGGTTTATCTGTCTTAACGATAATGTTCCTACAATAATGGCTATTGCTAACGACATCGGCTACGATGAAATTTTCCGATTTCAGCTAAGAGGCAGACTCCGCGAAGGTGATCTGGTAATCGGTATTAGTGGCAGCGGCAACAGCAAAAACGTTATCAATGCTCTGGAGTATACAAAAGAATGTGGAATCAGGACACTTGGTATTACCGGCTATGACGGAGGGAAAGTTAAACAGATGGTGGATGTATCCATGCATGTTCCAATCAAAAATATGCAGATTTCCGAAGATATACATATGATTTTTGACCACCTTATGATGAGCGTTTTATATGAGGTCTGGGGGATAGCAGGACACTGAGAACTTTATTTGTTAAGTTGTACGGGGCAAAAAATGACACAAAAGATTTTGACGATTTTGACCATTCTAGTATTGCTATTTATATGGGGCAATTCGGTATTGCCGTCCAAGCAATCGAATACAATCAGTAGCAATATTACATCTAAATTGGGCGCAGGAATAGTGCCCGGTAACTCTCAGGAAAACCCAGTTCCAACTTGGCTGACCTCAAGCCATGTCCGCAAGATAGCACATGCTCTAGAGTACGCAGTTTTAGGGCTAGTGTGTGCTTTGCTCACGAATGCTCGGGGAATGCTTATTAGAAAGATTTTTACTTCATTGGCCTTGTTTGGCCTGTCAACAGCAATTATTGACGAAACTATCCAACTATTCAACGATCGATCCAGTCAAATCAAAGATGTATGGATCGATATTTTGGGATTTGCCGTTGGCTGTTGTATAGCGTGGCTAATTTCATATTTGTATGCACAAAGAAAGAACGGTGTGAACATACCAGCTGAACACAACACATAGCTTTTCTCGTGCGCTGATTTGTTCTGGCTATTCTCTGTCGAATTGAAGTGGTAACTGTGTGTTATTTTCACCATTGGCCTTATCAACACTGAGCAGGTTTCCAGCCAGTAGCCTTTGGCGAGGCATTTTAGTTCCTAATTCACCGAAAAAATGTTACCACAATAATTATGCGCATAGTCAGTCCTATATGGGCGCTTTCAATAAGATGATGTGGAGAATACAATCATTATGACTATTTTACTCACCGGTGGGACAGGTTTTATTGGTTCCCATACAGCTGTTGAATTATTGAATGCGGGTCACGACGTCATTATCGTGGACGATCTTTCTAACAGCAGAGCCGATGTCATTTCTAAGATTAATATCATCACCGGGCATATGCCAAAGTTTCATCATGTGCATGCGGCAGATGGAGCGGCACTGGAAACCGTATTTGCGGAGAATTATATTGACGCTGTTATTCACTTTGCAGGATTTAAGGCTGTCGGTGAATCCGTCCAGAAGCCGTTGGAATACTACAGAAATAATATTGATGCTACGCTAACCTTGCTAGAGACGATGAATCGGCACAACGTAAACCGCATTGTTTTCAGCTCTTCAGCCACTGTATATGGTCCTGAAAATGCTGTACCTTATTCGGAAGACATGCCTACAGGCGCTTGTACCAACCCCTATGGCTGGACAAAGTATATGATAGAGCAGATTTTGCGCGATATGGCTACTTCAAATCCTGACAGGTCTGTCGTTTTGCTGCGGTACTTTAACCCGATTGGGGCACACGAAAGTGGTCTCATTGGCGAGAGGCCCAACGGTACGCCGAATAATCTCATGCCATATATCACGCAGGTTGCAGCTGGAATCCTCCAAGAACTTAATATCTTTGGCAACGATTATCCGACGCCTGACGGTACTGGTGTCCGAGATTACATACACGTAGTTGACCTGGCAAAGGGTCATACAGCAGCCCTGGAATATGCCCGTGAACATAAGGGAACCGAGGCAATCAACCTCGGAACAGGTAAGGGATACAGCGTTTTGGATGTTATCAAGACCTTTGAAAAAGTAAACGGCTTAAAAATACCCTTTAACATTGTTCCGCGCCGTCCTGGCGATATCGCGGAATGCTACGCCGATACAGTCAAAGCAAAAAAATTGCTGCACTGGACGTCTGAGAAATCACTAGAAGAGATGTGCAAAGATTCTTGGCGCTGGCAACAAGAATGCGATAAGGCTTAGATTAACAAAAACAAGAAGCGTCAAGAACATAAACAATTTTAATTGTAAAAATTCGGAAGCACGATATAATTATTTAAAAAGAACAATAGATGTATTGCAATCCGATATTCGGAGATTTGGGGCAGGAGCAATATGGAATATTACGGAATGGCGAAGGATATTGTTCCACAGATGCTGGAATTGGTTTCGCGTGGCGAGGGCTTCTGGCTGACGGTGACGGGCTACAGCATGACGCCGACCTTGAGGCATATGCAGGATCAAGTCTATATTTCTCCGTATGACGGGAATGCGAAAAAGGGAGATATTCTCTTGACCCGATACAGCAATGAAAACTGCTTGCTTCATAGAGTTGTAAAACGCAAGGGGAATATGCTCTATTATAGGGGCGATGCGCTGCACTATTGCGAGGGGCCTATACCTGCGAGTCATGTAATCGGGATTGTGACTCGGGTAAAACGGCAGGGCAAAATATACAAGGTGAACACCTTGTATACGTTGAAAAACGGTGTTTTTTTCAGGGTTTGGCATCTTAAAAACCGTCTTAAAAAAACTATACACTATATCACCAAAAAATGACAATATTCTTCTTTACAGTGGGAGAAAATTGTGTTAATAATGGGTTAATAAATTAAAATTGAATGGAACGATGTATATTAATTACAACTGTTATTTCTCGGATTTTTGCCTGAGTGTCCAAGAGCAAAACCACTTTCTGTGGGATAGTCAGTTGTCGAACTTTCTGAATGAAGCTACATATCATACTAAAATTGAATTAAATATCTCAACGGATGCCGTTGTCGCAACAAAGACTTCGGAAACAGTTTTTAACAGCTCGGGCGTCGCTATTGCAAAAATGGCTGACGGCGGGTGGCTTATCTCAAGCGATGATGAAAAAACACCGTGCAGTATTCAGGCAAAAGAGGATTACTCCGCATTGCGCGGCTTTATTTCAACGTGTGATGATGAAAAAGCATTAAGAGAGCGGTTCGTCCAGCTTCTTAGAGTAGCGATTGAGTGCTATCTGTCTCAGCACGGTGGAATTTCTGTGCATGCCTCCTGCATTAGTGTAGACGGGGAAGCGGTGCTGTTTACCGCACCATCCGGAACAGGGAAAAGCACTCAGGCGAGCTTGTGGGAAGCGCATTTGGGTGCCAGAATTATTAATGGCGATCGTCCATTTGTCGGTATCTCGGCTGAAGGCGCTCGAACATATGGTGTTCCGTGGGATGGCAAAGAACAACTGTTCTTACAAGAAAACTACCCTGTAAAAGCAATCATTGAGGTTCGACAGGCAAAAACCAATCATCTTCGGAAAATGAGCCGAGACCAGGCTTTCCGGCTATTGATGAAGCAGTGCTTTATTCCTATGTGGGATGATGAGGCAAAATTTTTGGCTGTTAAAACAATTAAAAAGCTTGCGAATACTGTTCCGTTTTATCGGCTTTTCTGTCTGCCGGAAGAAGGCGCCGCCAATTTGTTGAACGGTGTGCTATTTTTGGACAAGGTGTTGCTTGCGGAAGAGGAGAAAAAAGATATGAAAATAGCTGAGGGCTTTATACTAAGAAATGTCGTTGATGAGTGGATTGTTATGCCGGAGGGTTCGAATATAAAGAATTTTGAGGGCGCCATTGTTCTCAATGAAGTATCCGCTTTCATCTGGAAACAGCTTGAAGCGCCAATATCCCGGGAAGATTTACTTAAAGCGATTTTGGATGAATTCGAGATAGACGAGCACGAGGCTGCCGCCGATATGGATGAATTCCTCGGAGAGTTAGAAGAACAAAACTTTCTATTAAAAGACTAAGCTGAAAGGAAGCAAAATATATGTCACAGCTTCTTAAAAGTCTGGTCTTGAAAGAAGGATATGAGAAAACGGAGGTTTTCTATAAATATATTAGAGTAAAAGCGGCTGAAAAAGGCGTTCCGCTAAGTGGATCCTTTGAACTTACTCCGCAGTGTACGTTAGATTGCAAGATGTGTTATGTCCATCTTAATAAGGATAAGATCAAACATGCCGAGCTTACGACGGAACAATGGTTATCACTTATCGATCAAGCATGTAATGCTGGCATGCTATATGCAACGTTGACCGGTGGAGAATGCTTGATGTTTTCAGGATTTAAAACAATATATGAATATCTACAATCAAAAGGCGTGCTGGTAACGATATTTACAAACGCGACACTCTTGGATGAGAATATGGTGGCTTGGCTTTCTGATCGGAAACCTCACACTATACAGATATCTGTTTACGGGAGTTCTCCGGTAGCATATGAATCTGTAACTGGAAATGGCGATGCTTTTTACAGGGTAGATGAAGCAATCAATTTGCTTAATAAAGTTGGAATACCTTACAAGCTGGCAATCACAGCTTCGAAATACATGATTAATGACTTCGATGCGCTTTACAGATATTGCAAAGGGAAAAATTCCGCATCTCTTAATCTGTGTACGTTTCCTTTTCCAGCGCGAAATGAAACAGATCGTGACTATAATGATTATGCACCTTCTATTGCGGATCAAGCTGAACTTTTTAAGACGAGGCAGAGAATAGATGGCAAAAAATCTATCGAGGTGTATAATGAAGACAAGTTCGATTATGGCCAGTTTTATCCGGAAATTAAGCTTGAGCATGAGTCAAAAGGTATAAGTTGCGATGCGGGAAGAATAAGGTTTTCTATTAGCTGGGATGGGAAGATGCACGCCTGTACTTCATTTTATTTTGCCGAAGCATTTCCGCTAGAAGTTGGCTTTGATCAATCATGGCAGTATATTAGAAGAAGATCACGTGAATATGTAATGCCGGTTGAATGTGAAACATGCGATTATAAAAGAGCTTGCATTAAATGTCCGGCAGCACACTGGCATCATGTTGGGGAAGGTCACTGTAGTCCGCTTATATGTCAAGAGGGCAAGCGCATGGTTAGCGAAGGATTGAGAAAATTATAATGTATATTCATTATAAAAATTTTTGAATTGGGAGGTTAAACTAATGAAAAGAGCTTATGAGAAGCCCCATATGGAAGTTACCCTGTTCCGCTTTTCGGAGCATATTGCAGCGTCCGGCGGTCCTACACCAATATGCTATCCAATTTATTCTAATGTCGATACAACAGGCGATAATATTTGTGATGGGACAGCAGTTTATCAAGGAAGAACTAACGTTTAAACACAAAAAATTAATACTTAGCAAAGCAAGCGAAAGCTTGTGACGCAAAGCTAAAGGGCCTTGTTTATAAACTTTGGTTTGTAAATGTGGCAGCCAGTTGCCGTATGTGATTAACTGCGTTCTTTCTGCGAGGTAATCTTGTATTGGCAGCTGTTTTTTGCTCTTTCAGCAAACGGATAAGGGTCACTTTCTGGAAATTGATGGTGGCCCTTGCTTTGTTATTGTTTTTCTTTGCAGGGATCGGAATAATTCATCTCAAGGGGGCGGCAGGAGTGAGAGAGAAAGTAAAAAAATTAGCCGCTTTCTTTCGTGACTGGGACAATCAGTCCAAATACTTAGGCTGGATGATTGAAAAAACGAAGCCATTTCTTCCGTCACTTACGCTTCTGTTTGTGCTCAATGTCCTTTTGTCCTTAACCGGTATAGGAAGTACTGTTGTTACAAAGTATATTATTGACGGCGTGACCGGTGGAGGATCCAATTTTACGCGTTATGGCATGCTCCTCATGATCCTGCTCACGGTCGCAAGCATTGGCATTAGTGCATACAGCGGAGTAAAATCCACTTATATCAATGAACGATACGCGTTTGGCATACGGTCCAAGGTGTTTGATAATATCCTTCACGGTGTTTGGGGTAAAATAACCTCTTTTCACAGTGGCGATATTGTAACCCGGCTGACGAGCGACATTAATAGCGTTGCAAGCGGGATTGCCTCAATCCTGCCGACGACCTTGTTTCTGGCGATCAGACTGGTTATCGCGTTTTTCGTACTATTCTACTATGACCACTTTCTGGCGGTTGCCGCCTTACTGCTCGGCCCGATCGGGGCCCTCTTCAGCCTTATCTTCAGCAGTAAGCTGAAGCAATACCAAGTCGAAATGAACAAAACCGAGTCGGAGTACCGATCCTTCCTCCAGGAAACGGTTGAAAATATTGCTGTTGAAAAGGCCTTCAAGCAAGAGGCTTTTTGCAATGAAAAGTTGGCTTTCCTTCGCAACAAACGCCTTGCGATTATTAAAAAACGCAATCGATTAACGGTAGCCATGAATGTCTCAATACGCTCTATATTTTATGCGGGCTACATCACAGCCTTTGCTTGGAGTATTTACAGACTATCCAATCACTCCATTACTTACGGAACGATGACGATTTTTCTTTCTCTCGTGTCACAGGTCCAGGGGCCTATTATGGATCTTGGCAACATGATTCCGCAGTTCATTTCTGTTTTGGCTTCGGCGGGGCGTGTGATGGAGATGGACGGAATTGAAAATGAAAGGCGTGGAGAGAGAATTATTTCTGGGTACAGTCAGGATATCGGGATCAAAATTCAGAACGTTAGTTTCGGCTATGGAGTGGATAGCGTTCTGGACGGCATCAGCTATAATATAAACCCAAGAGATATTGTGGGCGTTGTTGGCGAAAGTGGTGCAGGAAAAACGACCCTCGCCTGCCTTGTCCTGTCGTTGATTCAAGCGGACAGCGGCAGAATTTGCTTCTATGACGAAGCGGGCGCAGAGGAAGAGGCTTCCGCAACGGCACGGCGCTTCATCTCCTATGTGCCCCAGGGCAACACGCTTATTTCCGGCACAATAGCCGAAAACTTGCGAACCGGGAACCCTGACGCAACAGATGCCGAGCTTTGGGAGGCACTTGAGATTGCGGACTGCGTATCCTTCGTTTCACAGCTTGAGGCGGGACTATCAACGCCAATTGGTGAAAATGGCACGGGACTTTCCGTCGGGCAGGCGCAGCGGATTGCAATTGCACGCGCCATCATCAAGAAAGCACCGATACTGGTTTTGGACGAGGCGACATCTGCACTGGATGCCAACACCGAGGAGCGTGTGATAAAACGTATGAGTGACAGCGACATGATCCGCACTTGCCTAATCATTACGCATCGCCGCTCAATGCTCGCCTACTGCAACCGTGCCATTGAAATTGAAAATAAACAGCTCCAAGAGTTGGAACTGTTTAAGGATAGCCTTTATGTCTGATGGAGAGTCTATGAACGCAACGCAGCAGTTTTTTATTTCCGTGCTGAGAGCATACATATTGAACGATGTCACCCTTGACGCTTCAGATGTTGATTGGCAGGCGTTCAACCGTTTATGCCAAATCCATAATGTGGGTGGCATGGCGTATGTGGCACTTAAAAAAGCAGGGGTAGTAGTACCTCCTGCTGAAAAGAAATGCCTGGAGAAAAGTTATTTCGCATCAATCTGCTATTCAATCAGACAGACAGAGGCGTATAAAACGGTTTCTGAGGCGCTAGAACAAAACGGTATTCCCTATATTCCAATAAAAGGGCTGCTGCTAAAGGCACTTTATCCGAACCCGGAGCTGCGTACGATGGGCGACATGGATATCATGGTACATGATGAGGACCGACCTCAGTGTCATCAGATAATGACTAAACTGGGCTATACTCGTTTAGCGCATCAATTTGAATGGCTGTATGAAAAGGACCAGATAGAATTCGAGTTTCACAGCGCGTTTAAAAGCGCCTATGGTACTATTATTGGTCAAACCGATATTTGGAATCACGCCGAGAATATAGGATCGTCAAATCGCTTTGAATTTGACCCGCAGTACCATTTGGTCTTTTTAATCAGCCATGCGGCGAAACACGCTTTTGCGGGGTTTGGCATTCGGATGATCATGGATATTTCGCTATGGCTGAGGCTCTATAGGAGCGACATTAACATAGAAAAGCTTATGCAGGATCTCAGCTACCTGAGAATACTCGAATTTGCACAGAGAGTTTTTTCGTTATGCGAAAGAATGTTCGGAATTGATTCTCCACTTGATGATTATCACATGAGCGGTAGTATCTATGATGAAATGTGCATCTATATAATCGAGAGCGGGACGTTCGGGAAAAATAACAGGGGATTTACTGGAGTGGACCAAGTACTTGTACGGGAGTATTTGAAAAATAATTCAGTAGTTAAGAGTAAGCTTACTGTTCTTATAAGTACAGTTTTTCTATCTTATAGTGCGGCTCTTAAAAGGTACAAATACATTGAAAACAGGCCATTTCTTCTGCCTATTGCATGGATTCAGCGTGGAATCAGCGTGATTTTTAAACATCCTGAAAGATTAACGGCGCATCTCAAGGGCGTTTGTGGATTCAAAAATGCAAAGGAACGAAGAAAAAAGCTCCGGGACTTTGGGCTGTGAGGGTATTTTGGGACGTAAGCGTCAAACCCGCCCAATATAAAAACGCCGAGATGACTTTTAGTCAAGACTCGGCGTTTGGTATTTTACAATCGTTCGGAGCGTTCCATGGGAGCAGGCTTTCAAGTTGCTGATGATCGTCCAAATCCATGTTGGGGGCTTCTCGGAAAATATAGGTTAAATATTTATACGGATTCAGTCCGTTTTCCTTGGCAGTTTCAATTATGCTGAACATAACCGCGCTGCCGGTCGCGCCCCTGGGTGTATTGACAAAAAGGAAGCTCTTCCGGTCAATCACGAACGGCTTGATGCTGCGCTCGGCGCGATTGTTTGAAATCTCAAGCCTGCCGTCCTCTAAATAACGCTCGAGATATGTCCACTGATCAAGGGTATAGTAGGCCGCTTTTCCCAGTACAGATTTCGGCGCGGCCTTCTGCGCTTGAAGCCATGACAAAAACTCATCAAGAACAGGTTTTGCCTGCTTCTGACGTTCCTCAAATCTTGATTCGGGAGTGAGCTTTTCAAGATCTTTTTCTATGGCGAAAAGTTTGTCGCAGTAACGTTTTCCGGTGAGCGCCGCACAGCCTTTGCGGTCTTTTTCGGACATACCGTTGAGAGCCTCATCGAACTTACGTCTCGCATGCGCCCAGCAGCCAACAACTGCAATGCTCGGAGGCAGGCTATGGTATCCGGCATAGCCATCGGCATGTAGATAACCAGAGAAGCCATCAAGGAACTCCTTCGGCCTCGTTGCCTTTCTGTCCGGCTGGTAGTCATACAGTACTATCGGTCGTTCACAACAACCACTTGTACGGTAAAGCCACATATAGCTCTTCGTCTGAGCCTTCTTGCCGTCCTCATGCAGCACCTGAAGCGTGGTTTCATCCGCATGCAGTACAGTTTCCTTAAGCAGTAGCTCATACAGGCACTTATACAACGGTTCAAGCCAGTCCGCCGATACTTTTAACAGCCAGTTGGACATGGTCTGCCTTGACAGCATTATCCCGTTTCGCTTAAGTTCCTGCTCCATCCTGTACAACGGCGAACCCATAACAAACTTTTGCGTCATTATGTACGCTACCGCTTCAGGCGTTGCGAAGCTGCCCTTTATGACGTTGTTTGGAATCTCAACCTTTATAACAGGAACTTCTATATCCGTCCTTTCGCAGTTGCGACAGGCGTATGTGTAGTAGATGTCTTCAACGATTATGCCTTGCGCGGGGATAAGCTTAAGCCTGCGCTGTACTGTCTTTCCGATGATGTGCAGCGGCTCTCCGCACTTGGGACAGTTTTTCTTGTCTTCCGGCAGAAAGTGTTCATTGCATTTTCAATCACAGCGGCATCGGCGTTATTGCTTATCTCTACAGTCGCTCCATATAAGTGCAGCGTTATTGCCGCTCCGCCGATGCTTTGGCTCGGTAGCCGGTACTCCGCAAATGCTGGAACTTCATTTGCAGGCACCGCCGAAACTCCCGTTGTTTCTTTAAGTGCCAACTGTTCGCAGGCTGTTTCCCGAACCCGTTTCTGCCAGTAATAATATGTTTTTGTGTTGATTCCCTGATCTGATCACCAAGTCGTAACGGACTTGCCGCTTGCCTTGCAGTCACAGATAAGCATTGTCCATCGCCCCAGCTTGTATGTGTGCGCTGTTTCTTTCACTGTCATGGTTCAATCACTCCATTAGACTTTTTTAGAATTTCTTAGACTATTCTAAATAAGTCTAAGAAACTCTAATTCTATGGATAATTTTCTCATGCCCTTACGTCGCTGTCGATGTGGTGTCAGTTTTGACGCTTACTTATGTACAACTAAAGCCTTTGCGTTTTGCCAGATTGAGCATTCCGAAGATGAAGAAATCGGACCATGTCAATATTATCTGAGAGGGATCACCGTCTCTAATGCGCAGAGTGCGGCGAATTTCTTTAGGAATGACTACCCTGCCGAGGTCGTCTATGCGACGTACAATACCTGTTGCTTTCATAATAACCTCCCATGCGACTGACACGCAAAATTGATGGTCGGCGCTCACGGAATTTTCAACTGTCACGGGTATCTGAGTCGGGGGAAACAGAAGCCGCTGGTGAAGAGAAAAATCTGCGCCAATTAAAGAACTGTTATCTGTCTAATTTCCAAGCAAACTTATTCTTTGTCAAATCTTGCGCATTATTCTTTTTTTTCGCAAAATGCTTTTTATATGGAATTGGTTATTTTAAGCGAGGTAAAAGAAAATTAAGTAAATAAACAGATTTCAGTATAGATCGGCTGAAATCGAGCTGCATACCGTTGATGCTAGCAGGGATAAAGGATGTAAGCAGACAGTTTGACATTGCTCCAGAGATATTATAGAAGACTCATGCTGTCCTATCTGGGGGCAGCGTGTCATAATTCTGCCTGAATCTCTTAAACCAAAAATTTAGAACAGAAACGCTAGGTAAAGTCTGGGCCGGTGACATTGCAGACATAAAAACCACGTTGGGCCTTATGAAAATATAGGAAAGCCTTTTGTATATATGGACAATTATTAATTTTAGTGATATTAATAGGGCTATATAGGACAGAAAGGAGGCTCCATATGCATGCAAAATATGAGAAAAGGACGTACGTCGGTAGTGAACACGTCTGGGTCGGGAAATATAGAAACCTTCATAACATTTCACACTGGCATCTAGAGCACGAGATTATTACCTGCTATCAGGGACACTCACAGGTTATGATAAACGATCGGTTATTTGAACTAAACGCGGGGGAGTGTGCCTTTTGCCCCAGCGGGAGCGTGCACTATATAAACTCTGAAGAAAATGCCATTTTGCTTGTGTGCATTTTCGATGAGAAACTTGTTCTGGGAATAACCTCCGCAAACCGTTTGGCTTCGCCGATATTTGCGGATAAATACAACGTTGTGGGGAGACTTTCTGAAATGTTGGAGACGCTCTCAAGCAGACCGCCTTTTTTTGCCGAGAGCACAGAGGCACAGACTATTTTGCTGGTGACGGATCTTTTCCGCGGAGAGCCTCTCAGCAGTGCCGATTTCAAGGTCAGTGCCTCCACAACGCGCTATAAGCAGCTTCTCAATACTATAGACAGGGATTATGAATTTATCTCTTTCTCGGATGCAGCAAAATTTATGAACTTTTCCGAAGCCTATTTTTCAAGCTACTTCAAGCACCAGTCCGGCATGACCTTCACGCAGTATCTGAATATAGTAAAAATCGAAAAAGCGGTGGGGTTGCTGGCTAGCGAACACAACATAAAAATGACGGATGTCATGAGCCGCTGCGGTTTTAATACAATAAGAAGCTTCAACAGAACCTTTAAGGAGATAACCGGCTATTCGCCCAAGCAGATACCGACCGGCTATGCATTGAACACTCGATCCGTACAGACGGTACAAGACACCTTTAACCCGACCCTAAATGTGTCCATTCTTTTGTGAGAAGAGGGCCTATTTGGCACATTTTATACATAAGGAAAAAGCCGAAGGTCATCCGGTCTGACCTTCGGCTTTTTTGGCGACAAAATCTAAATAAACATGCAAAAATAATTTAGTTCATGCGATTGCAACAAAGCAATCTAGAGATTTGATGCGATAATTTACACTAATATTGCAAATAAATATTTGAAAAATCAAAAAAATAGAGCAAAAACAGAACATATTCGGCAATTTAAAACAAGCTTGTGGTAATTGTGACTAAGTTTTTAAAAATATAATTATTTGTCCATAGTTTATTAACAAATTGCTTTATTCATTTTCGACAAGTATTAGAATGATAGAGTAACAGCAAATAGGTATTTTGCATATCTGTTTGTGGTGAGAAGAACGCAGAAGATAGGAGGGACTCTTGTGAAGAAGTTGCTTTGCTTGCTTTTGATTGTTGGTATGTGCATCTCATTGGCCGCATGTGGGAAAATAAGCAGTGAAAAAGCGATCAGCATCGCCCTTGATGATCTGGGCATTGATCGTGTCGGCGCTGCAAGAACTGATGCGGTTCTTGATGATTCGGTTGACCCCGCAGTCTACGATGTCAAGATTAACAGAAACAGCAGCACTGAGCACTATTTAATCAACGCAAAAACCGGAGAAATCATTTCGTACGAAACAATTCCCGGACAATCCGGCGTTTCCTGAAGCAGTAGCAACAACAGTTAACAGAATATTGAAAGGATTATTGGGGAAAGAAAATGAAAGAAAAGAAATTTACCCTCAAGACCGTCAAAGGAAGCTGGCGGCTTTTTGCACTGTTCCTCGCGATTATACTTTTATGCAGCATAGTATCTCAGATGATAATCACTCAGGGCTACAAAATACAAATCAGCACCATTACATATGAGGTTCGCGGTGGTGAACTAAACTTCGAGCTATATAAGCCAACTGATGCCTCGAGTGCGGAAAAGCTCCCTTGCATTATTTTGTCGCACGGAGGCTCAGAGAGCCTTGCAGCAAATAGTCTGAACGCATGGGAATTCGCAAAGCGCGGCTTCGTAGTAATGAATGTTAGTATGTATAGCTGTGGACTCTCCGAGCAGCCAGCCATAAACGATGGCGGAACCACTGAGGAAAACTACTTCCGCGGCGGCACTCAGGGTATGTATGACGCCCTGCAGTATGCACGCTCCATCGCATACGTGGATCCTGAAAGGATAGCCTTCTGGGGCCATTCCGCAGGCTATATTTGCGAATCAGCCACACTGCTTCAGGATGGAGAATATCTGTCAATGAACGACCGTATGCTCAACGTTTTGTACGATGAGTTCGGCGTTCAGATCAGTGAAGAGCAGCTTACACAAAACGCGGATGACATCGCTGCCGCAGAACTTAATGCCGAGCAGCTTGCAGTTTACAATTACCGCAAAGGTGAGGTTCAGAAAATTGTCAACGGATATGTCAAGGGCGCAAGAATACATGAGATGTTTGCCGAGGCCAAGGTGACCGTAGCAGGTCACGAAGTGGTCCGCAACCTGCAATCAAACTTCATGGTATCAATAGGCTCCCATGAGGATAATGGAACCTACTATAATGGTGAAACCGATCAATATAAGAGCATTTTCCACACCGGCACTGCAAATGTTGAGCGCAACACCTGGTATAACATCTGCGATTACATAAACGATCCTACCGCAACCTCTACTCAGATTGGCGCGTTCTTCGATACTAGAATAGACAACAGCCAGGAGCTGGCGGATGCAATACAGAACGGTACTGCCAGGATTTTCTTAAACCCCGAAACTTTCCACAACGGAATGCTTTGGGATGGCCGCGCTATCAGCACGACTATAGAATTCTATACTCAGGTTCTAGGCTACAACAACGGCAACATTGGCGAGGACAATCACCCCATCAGCAGTAAGAATCTCGCCAGCAGCTATACTGCGCTTGCCTTTACTACTTTGGCGTTCCTGTCCGTAATCGGATTGCTTATCGCGCTGGCTTCGATCCTTCTTAAGAGCACCTTTTTTGCAGGCATTGTTTCCGCTCCCTATGAGCCTAAACTTTCCACAAAGGATAAGGGGTTCTACATCACCGCAGTGTTCGCTTTCATAGCCGCGTTCCTAGGTGTTTGGTTCAATTCAATGGCCGATTTGTCCTTCTCCCTCTCTAATGCCACTGCAACAAAGTGGCTACCGTGGGAGCCGGGGCAGATGCGTACCTTCATGATGATTATCGGCACGGCAGTTCCAGGACTTATACTTTTCCTTCTCATCGGATTTATAAACCGCAAGGACAAGAGCGGCACCTTAGCAAAGATATCCGACGTTAGAGTTAAGTGTGGCTGGAAGAACTTTGCAAAGACCTGCCTCATTTGCGTTATCCTTTTTGCAACCTTCTATATTATTGCCGCCTTTATCAAAGAATTCTTTGATGCCCGCTTCCTCATTGCAGACGGCACCTTTGAAATGATGAAGCCGTATGGCTTTATGAGAACTTTCAAATATGCGCTGATACTGCTTCCCTTCACGCTCATTATCAGCACGATGAACAATATGTGGTCTCTGAAGAATGTCTCGGACACCAAAGACACTATAATCAACGTTATAGTAACCTCTCTCGGCGCAGAAGTTCTGATTCTTATTTCCATTCTTGTTACGTATTCTTCCCCTCAGCAGGCAGTTCTCTTCAATCTTCACACGCTTCTGCCCATAATCATCTACGCACCTGTCATGAGCTACCTGTACAGAAAGATATACAAGCTTACCGGCAGTGTTTGGCTTGGCGCGATGTTGGTCGCAGTAATTCTTGGCTGGAGGCTTTCCTCTTATATTTCACACCAGTTCATTTACTGGGGACCCAATGAGATGGCCGCATTCTGGGGAATTTATTAAGTAACAGCCTAGGCCTTTCGTCCCCCCTCTTTGTCGGGCCCGCTGCTTCGCATCGGGCCCGAATTCTATCACGAAAACCTCTGCAACTAAGGAGAACTAGATATGAAAAAAAAGCGTGAATTTTGGTTTGTGGTCGGATCCCAGTTCCTATACGGACCCGAAGTTCTGAAAACAGTTGAATCCAGAGCGATGGAAATGGCGGAAATAATGTCAAAGCAGTTGCCCTTTCCTCTGAAGTACAAGGTGACCGCAAAAACCAATAAAGAGATTAGTGACATAGTGAAAGAAGCAAATTACAACGACGAGTGCTGTGGAATTATCACTTGGTGTCACACCTTCTCGCCCTCAAAGATGTGGATTAACGGGTTAGCGTCCCTCCAAAAACCGTGGTGCCACTTTGCCACGCAGTATAACCGTGAGATTCCTAACGAAGATATAGACATGGACTTTATGAATCTCAATCAGGCGGCTCATGGTGACCGCGAGCACGGCTTTCTCGGTGCAAGACTCCGAGCCCCGAGAAAGATTATCGCAGGATACTGGCAGGACGAGAACATTCATGAGCGTATCGGTGGCTGGATGAAGGCTGCTGTCGGGGCTGCGGTATCCAAAGAGCTGAAGCTTATGCGATTTGGGGATAACATGCGTGAGGTCGCTGTGACTGAGGGCGACAAAGTGGAAGTTCAATGCAAGATGGGTTGGCAGGTAAACACGTGGGCTGTAGGCGATTTGGTCAAGGAGATGAATGCCGTTTCCGAGGCGGAAATTGGCGATCTTGTGACAGAGTATCTTTCTGAATACGACCTAGCTACCGACAATATGGATGCTGTCCGCTATCAGGCCAGGGAAGAGATAGCGATAAAGAAAATGATGGACAGGGAGGGCTGTCTGGCTTTTTCAAACTCCTTTCAGGATCTTTATGGTATGGAACAGCTTCCGGGACTCGCCTCTCAGCATCTGATGGCGCAGGGCTACGGTTATGGAGGCGAGGGCGACTGGAAGGTCAGCGCCATGACTGCAATTATGAAGGCCATGGGCGAAAACGGCAATGGCGCCTCCGGTTTCATGGAGGACTATACCTACCATCTGGCTCAAGGACAGGAATATTCACTCGGCGCGCATATGCTTGAGGTGTGCCCGTCTCTGGCAGGCGGCAAACCTCGTATCGAAACGCATCCTCTGGGTATCGGCATGAACGAAAAAGACCCTGCCCGTCTGGTATTCGAGGGCAAGACCGGAAAGGCGATAGTAGCGAGCCTTATTGACATGGGAGGCAGACTCAGACTCATAGTTCAGGAAATTGAGGCGGTTAAGCCCATTATGCCGATGCCGAAGCTGCCTGTCGCGCGGGTTATGTGGAAAGCAATGCCAAATCTAGCAACGGGGCTTGAATGCTGGATAACTGCAGGCGGCTCGCATCACACAGTACTGAGCTATGATGTGACAGCAGAGCAGATGAGAGACTGGGCTCGTATAATGGATATAGAATTCGTCCATATTGATGTAAACAGCACACCCGAAAAGCTCGAAAACGAGCTGCTTATTAAGGAGCTTGTCTGGAAACTGAAGTAAGGAGAAATTATGGATTTTAATAAAACGGTTCTCGGAATAGAGCTAGGTTCTACAAGGATAAAGGCCGTTTTGCTGGATGAAAAGAATATGCCGATTGCCTCCGGAAGTCACGAGTGGGAAAACAAACTGATTAACGGCGTATGGGCATATTCAATGGACGCTATACATAGTGGACTTCAGTCCTGCTATTCAGAGCTGAAAAAAGATATCATTGTAAGGTTTGGCGAAACACCTGTGAGCTTTGGCGCAATAGGAGTTTCCGCGATGATGCACGGCTATCTGCCCTTTGACAAGGACGGCCGGCAGCTTGCGGAGTTCAGGACATGGAGAAATATGATTACCGAGGATGCCGCCAAAGAGCTTTCGCAGCTTTTTTGCTTTAATATTCCTCAGCGCTGGAGCATTGCCCATTTGTATCAGGCGATACTTAACGGCGAGGAGCACGTGAAAGACATTGCGAGGCTTACGACGCTTGCGGGCTACATTCATTGGCAGCTAACGGGAGAACACCTGATGGGCGTAGGTGAGGCATCCGGAATGTTTCCGATTGACAGCAGGTCCCTTGACTACGACCGAGGTTTGATTTCAAGGTTTGAGTCGCTTATTGCTTCCCGAGGCTATAAGTGGCGGATACTGGACATTCTGCCTAAGGTGAGGCTTGCGGGCGAGAACGCCGGATATTTGACAGAGCGCGGCGCACTATTTCTCGACCCGGAGGGTGACCTGCGTCCGGGAATTCCGATTGCGCCCTGTGAAGGAGACGCGGATACTGGCATGGTGGCAACCAATTCAGTCAGAGTGGGTACCGGTAATATTTCCGCAGGCACCTCGGACTTCGCCATGCTTGTGACTGACCATCCGCTCGGAGTTCATCGGGAAATAGACATGATAACGACACCTACGGGCTTGCCCGTTGCTATGGTGCACTGCAACAACTGCACCTCTGATATTAACGCATGGGTTAATCTATTCAGCGAGTTTGCAGACATGATAGGTTCGCCGATTAATAAGAGTGAGCTCTACACGCGTCTGTTTAACAAGGCGCTTGAGGGAGATGCCGATTGCGGAGGGCTCATTTCCTACAACTATTTTTCCGGCGAGAGTATTACAGAGCTTGACGAAGGGCGTCCCGTATTCGCAAGAATGGGAAACAGCAAATTTAACCTTGCTAATTTTATGCGTACACACCTTCTATCCGCGATTGCCACCTTAAAGCTGGGACTCGATATTCTGACACGGGAGGAGAATGTCCCGGTAGAGAAGTTTTATGGCCACGGAGGGTTCTTTAAAACTCCCGGTGTAGGCCAACGGCTGATGTCGGCTGCAGTGGGTGTACCAGTGTATGTGATGGAGACAGCCGGGGAAGGGGGACCGTACGGAATGGCGTTGCTGTGCGCGTATATGCTGTGGCGGGACACCGACGAAACACTGGAAGATTATCTGGATAATAAGGTCTTTGCTGATGCTAAGGCAACGGCAATCATGGCAGATGAGCCCGACATCGCTGGATTTAATGTGTTTGTCTATCGCTATAAGAAAGCCTTTCCTGTGGAAAGGGCCGCGGTAAAGACAATGTAAAGAAAGAAGGCAGAGAACGGATTTTCTGCCTTCTTTATAAAAGTTTCGTTGCGCGTATTAAGGAGTGAGTAGAGATGTATATTAACGCCGGAATATACAGCGGCAGGTGCGACTGCGGCAGGACGCATGAAATATTTACAAAAGCCGCGATCATCGAGCCGGGCTGTCTCAGTCAATTTGAAATGTACATGGAGAACTATGGCATAAGCGGAAAGCGCTGTGCCCTATATGCACATAACACTTTTGCGGCAGCAGAAGGTAAGCGTCCTTCGGCTGAGCAGACGATATTGATTGACCCGAACGGTCTGCACGCAGATGAGAAATCCACCGCGGAGGTGCTTGAGAAGCTGGAGTGCGACGTTGAGGTGATCCTTGCAATCGGCAGCGGAACAATTCATGATATTGCTCGCTACTGCGCAAATGCCCGCGGCATCAGGTTTGTATCAGTCCCAACAGCTGCAAGCGTAGATGGTTTCTGCAGTACTGTTGCGGCAATGACATGGTACGGCTTCAAGAAAACGATGCCTGCTGTCGCTCCTGAGATTGTAATTGCCGATATAGATATCATCAAAAAAGCACCACCTGAGCTTGTCAGGAGCGGAGTCGGTGATATCATCGCAAAATACACCGCCCTTGCAGACTGGGAAATATCAAATGCTGTCACAGGTGAATACCTCTGCAGAAAAATCTACGACATTATGCGTCTGGCAGCTGACGCGACAGTCGAGAGCATATCTGGAATACTTGAGCAGTCCGACGACGCATATGTGAAGGTCATGTTCGCACTCGTAATGAGTGGGATTGCCATGCAGATGATGGGAAACTCACGTCCAGCCTCGGGTGCAGAGCACCATATTGCGCACCTAACAGAGATGAAACCGGCAGCATTCGAGGTGCGCTTTCCAGCGCTTCACGGTGAAAAAACCGGTGTTGGCAGTGTTGTTGCCTCACGGGAATACCACAGGCTTGCCGAAATCACCGACATCTCGCCGCTGCTACGGGATTATATCCCTGTCACCACGAAAGACATAAGAGCCTTTTTTGGTGGCACCCTTGCGGAATCAATCATCAAGGAGAACAAGCACGACTGCTTAAAAACGGTGACAAAAGCAAGCCTGGGTGCTGCGTGGCCCCAAATAAGAGAGATCGTGTCTACAATTCCATCTCCGGAACGCATAGAAGATTTGCTAAGCAAACTCGGAGCGAAGAAAAGCCTTGAGAATATAGGCATTTCCGACACAGAGCTGGATAGCCTTTTAAATTACGCTCCGCTTGTCCGCAATCGCTTAACGTTAATGAGAATGAGACGCTTAATGAATTTTGAAGAACCTCAGGAGGGTGCAGACAATGCTTGAAGAACTGAAACAACAGGTGCTCATGGCGAACCTTCTTTTGCCCAAGTACGGATTAGTTACATTCACATGGGGAAACGTTTCCGGCATTGACAGAGCGCGCGGACTCGTAGTCATCAAACCATCCGGCGTAGAGTACGAGCTTATGACGGTGGAGGATATGGTCGTAGTTGACCTTGACGGAAAGATAGTGGAGGGCAAACTGAAGCCCTCCAGCGATACACCCAGCCATATAGAGCTTTACAAGGCTTTTCCTACTGTCGGCGGCGTTGTGCATACACATTCAAAATGGGCAACAACATTTGCACAGGCGGGGCTGTCCATACCTGCAATGGGCACGACTCACGCGGATTATTTTTATGGTGAGATTCCGTGCACTCGCGCTATGACCGAAGAAGAGATAGCCGGCGAATACGAAAAAGAGACTGGCAGAGTTATAGTCGAGACCTTTCGCAAACTTGACGCCTCATCTATACCGGGCGTGCTTGTTCGCAGTCATGGCCCATTTACGTGGGGAAGTGACCCGCTAAATGCAGTGCACAATGCTGTAGTTATGGAAGAAGTTGCCTTTATGGACTGGCACGCAATACTTATTAAACCGGAGTGCGGGCAAATGCAGCAAGCTCTTCTGAACAAACACTACTTAAGAAAACACGGAACGGACGCTTACTATGGGCAGCGATAGTCCTGGACCGCGTCAAAAAAAGTGAGGGGGGATATGTTAGACTATATGCATAGGAATTCAGACGAAGGGGTAACTGAATTTTATGCTAAGCAATAACTCGAAGTACACTACGGAGATGCGAGAGCAGACAGCAGCTTATATTATTGAAAAGCACGAATCAGCAACCAGCATGGCGGAAGAAATGGAAACCGACATAAATGCTGCCTGCCGCTGGCTAAGGGATTACCGGGGGAAGTATAAGCTGCCAAGCTGCGCGGAGGAAAAAGGTCAGACAAGCCCCCCCTCTGCAGTCGGCGCCTGAGCTAAAATATAGGGTCAAAGAGCTAGTAGCAGCTTTGAAAGAGAAGAATCTTGAGCTCGTACAACGGAGCGGCGACTGGCGGATGAGAAGGAGAAGGTAGAAATCCTAATAAATCCTTGAGCCCCTGTATCGCGTACCGAAAAAGAAGAAATATAATCATTTATTATGACCTATAGCTTTATTCAAGTTTGCATGTCGTCGTGAAATATGTAAAAGAGTTTTATTGCTCTATTAATAATCCATAAATAGTTCACATTTATTTCATTAATTTTTCCTATAGATTTTTCCTTAAATATCTGATACTCTGACAATGGTTACAAAAGTAACTACTAAATTATAGTAGGTAAACGATTACTTAGGCTTATAGAACCTAAGTGTTGTTTTTAATAGGTAAACGATTACCTTTATAATTAACTTATATGAAGTGAGGAATATGTCGTGATCACGATGAAGGAAATTGCCGAACAGGCCGGTGTTTCATCTGCAACCGTATCAAAAATTCTTAATGACAACGACAGATACATCAGCTCGGCCACGCGGGATCGCGTAATGAAAATTATAAAAGAAAATAACTATATCCCTAATGCTGTCGCAAAGGGGCTGAAAGTCAGACGCACAAATACGATTGGTTTTATTCTTCCTGATATCAGCAACCCCTTTTTTCCTGAAATTGCAAGAGGAATTGAGGACACAGCCGAAAACTACGGATTTGCCGTAACTTTCTGTGATACTGACAACGATCCCAAAAGAGAGCTTACGAGCTTTAATCTCCTTAAATCGAAAATGGTTGACGGAATAATCTTTACCCGTTCATTGCATGACAGCAATTTTGATGACTATCTGGCCGACAATTTGCCGATCGTTGTCGTTGACCGCCGTATCGACACAGAAGGACGGAATATCGGGAAAATCATGGTTGATACGAGATCCGCGATGCATGATGCCACCAAGCTGCTCATCGAAAAAGGCTGTCGGCGGATTGCCTTTATTGGTGCAAAAAACGATTTTGAGGATGCACGTTATAACGGATACCTTGACGCACTCACTGAAGCGGGCCTTGATGCTGAAGCAACTCTGTGCTACCACGACGATTACAATGTCGAGACTGGCCGGGCAGGCGTAAAGGAAATATTCGGCGTCAGAATGGCTGACGGACTTGTCTGCGGTAACGACCTGATAGCAGTAGGGGCGATGGCTGTACTGAGGGAGATGAAGCTGCGGGTACCGGAGGATATCAGGGTCACAGGTTTCGATGATATTTATTTCTCGCGTTATCTGAGTCCCCCGCTTACAACGATTAAGCAGCCCGCTTATGAAATGGGCAGAGCTGCAGCGCACATGCTCATTCAGAATATCGTTAACGCGGAACCACTGCATACAAAAAAGCTTGATTATACACTAATCCCCAGAGAATCCACCTGACAAGGTATTAAATGTATATCCGAAAGGAGACAAAAAAGTGTACGAACCGATAATGAAGAGCAGCTACGGGGCACTGGACCCAAAGGTCAGTCTTGAGCCGGACTTCTTTACAGGCTTTAGGCCGGAGCATAGAAAAGAGATTACTGACGCTGAAGCGAGATTCTATCGCTCCATAACCGAGCCTTACACGGTAGACGACAAGCTGGAAAAGAGCTACATAACAGTACCCGCACGTGATGGCTTTCATATCCCCATCAAGGTTTATAGGAGGAAGGAAGTAAAAACCGAAGCGCCTGCGCTCATGTTCATTCACGGTGGCGGCTTTATAACCTGCACGCCGGAGACGCATGACTATGTGCCGTCATATATCACTGCTAAGACGGGAACGGTCTGCTTTTCTATTGATTACAGACTTGCCCCCGAATACAAATTTCCGGTCGGAATAGAGGACTGCGCAGATGTACTGGAATGGATATTTTTAAATGCTGAAAAGCTTGGTATCGACAAAAAAAGAATATCTGTCGGCGGGGACAGTTCAGGGGGGACCTACACTGCCGTGCTGACCCAGTTAATGAAAAACTCAAATAAAGTGCGCATATGGAAACAGGTACTTATCTACCCCGCAACGGACTTTTCGGGAGATATTCCCAAGAAGTCCGCAGAAGTGTACACCATGGTTGGCTCAGGTGGTGACGAGAAAAAACACGAACCGACGTTTCTTCAAAGATATCTTAATAAAAACGAGGACTTACGCAACCCGATGATTTCTCCGCTTCTTGCAAAGGATCTTTCAGAATTGCCTGAGGCACTATTTATTCAAGCGGAGTGCGATGCGCTGTGCGATGACGGTCTGCTTTATGCAAAGAGGCTTCAAGACGCGGGCGTAAAGGTTGCGTGTCAACTGTATACGGGCATGCCACATGCATTTATTCTCCGCACGTATGATGAATCATTTTCTGCTTTAGATAAGATCTGTAATTTTTTGTCAAGATAATGCATTTTTTCGGCGCAAAAAGCCGCCGTGAAAAATAAATATTTGAATAAAAGGAGATTGAAATCGTGAAAAAGTCAATTGCATTGATTCTTGCCCTTTGTCTTGCCCTTTGCCTGTGCGCTTGCGGCGGCACAAGCAAAACGGCAGAGTCCACCCAGCCGAGCGCATCAGCTGAGGCCTCGACAGAAAAGCCGTTAATCGGTCTTTCCATGCATAATCAGACCGAAACATGGGCCGTACAGTTCAAAGATTCTTTTGTAGAGGCCGCGGAAGCGGCTGGCTATGAGGTTAAAGTTACCGATGCCAACTCTGACGCATCCTCACAGGTTAAGCAGGTTGAAGACCTTGTATCCATGAAAGTTAAAGCCCTTGTTGTTCTGCCTGCTGACTATACCGCCCTCGGTAACGCGCTGAAGGCTGCTAAGGAAGCCGGTATTCCTATTGTTAATGCCGATTCCAAGGTTGCGGATGCGGATCAGCAGTATGTTGACTGCTTTATCACAGCCGACTGCTACGGCGGCGGCAAGACCTGCGGCGAATACCTTGCAAAAGTGCTTCCTGAAAATGCGACGATTGGCGCGCTGAACTATCCGCAGCTTTCAGTTATTGCTGAAAGATTTACGGGTCTTGCCGACGCACTTAAGGCCGCGGGTCGCGACGACGTCAAGATCATAGAAAAGGACGTCACCGACCTATCCGCCATCGCTTCCTACACAGAGGATATGCTCATGGCCAATCCCGAGATCTGCGGCTTTGTTTGCCTTAACGACAATACTGCGCTTTCCTGCTATGGCGCATGTAAGCAACTTGATCATGCCGATGCAATCGTAATCGGATTTGATGGATCTCCGGCTGGCAAACAGTCTATCGCTGCAAATGAAATGACCGGCACCATGGTCTATTCTCCTGTCGAGCTTGCAAAGGCGAGTGCAGCCGCAGCCGACGCGATCATTGCTGGGAAGACCTTCGAAAAAGAAACAAAGATAGAGATGAAGATGATAAACCGAGACAACATTAAAGATTACGATGTAAACAGCTGGTCGTGATTTTTAACATTTTTTGAATAATGCGCTGATCTGTGACCACGGGTCGCTGAAGCCCGAGAACGGACTTCAGCGACCCGAAAAATAGGAGATCTGGAGGCGAAGCCATGGAGACATGCCTTCTCGAAATGAAAAACATACATAAGCGATTTCCGGGAGTATATGCGCTTAAAGGTGTCAACCTACGCCTTGGTGCTGGAGAGGTGACCGCCATTGTGGGCGAAAACGGTGCCGGGAAGTCAACGTTTATCAATATACTTGGCGGAATTTACCGAAAAGATGAGGGCGAAATACTTATTGACGGAAAAGACGCCGGAATCGACGGCGTTACGGCCGCCAGAAAGGCCGGCATAAGCATCATACATCAGGAACTTGTGTTGGTTCCTTATCTTTCCGCCGCAGAAAACATATTTATCAACCGTGAACCGAAAAAACATGGGCTTGTGGACTATACAGCGATGTATGCCAAAGCACAGAGCTTCATAGAAGATCTGGGACTCGACATCCGGGCGGACGAAACAGTAGCCAATATGACCGTCGCACAGCAGCAGATGGTTGAGATTGTGAAAGCGGTCTCGTTTAACGCGAGAATTATTGTCATGGACGAACCGACGTCTTCGCTGTCGGACAAAGAGATAGCGGCACTATTTAAGAATATTAAAGTGCTAAAAGAACGGGGCATCGGGATAATTTATATATCGCACAGACTTAATGAGCTTGCAGAAATCGCCGACACCGTAACTGTTTTCCGTGACGGCGAAAGCATCATAACGGGGCGCATCAGCGAGCTAAGCAATGAAGAAATCGTGAAATATATGGTGGGCCGAGAGGTCACTAATTACTATACCCGAGAATTTAATGAGATAGGTAAGACGGTTCTTGAAGTCAAGGGCCTTAACTCGGCAAGGGTCAAGGATATTAGCTTTACCCTCCGGGCCGGCGAGATCCTCGGCTTTGCCGGCATTGTTGGGGCGGGGCGCACCGAGACGATGAAGGCAATTCTGAGGCTTGATAAGCGTTTATCTGGAGAAATCATCATTAACGGAAGAAAAGCAGAAATAAAGTGTCCTGCGGACGCCTATGGGCTGGGGATCGGTTTTATTCCCGAGAGCAGGCGGGAAGAAAGTATTTTTCCTGAAAAATCAGTGAAATTCAATCTTGTAATAAAGGTGCTCAATGCCTTTATTCATGGTGTGCGCGTCAGTTTTGCAAAGGAGAACAAGATAGCGGATACTTATATAAAAAAGCTATCAATCAAAACAGCATCCCACGATGTTCTAATTAAGAACCTTTCGGGAGGCAATCAGCAGAAAGTTGTTATCTCAAGCTGGCTTGCCGCGAATCCCAGAATTTTAATTATGGACGAGCCGACACGCGGGATAGATGTCGGGGCAAAGGCGGAGATTTATGCCCTTATGAATGAGCTTGCGAAAGAAGGCATAGCAATCATCATGATTTCGTCCGAATTACCGGAGATTATCAACATGAGCGATCGGGTAATCGTTATGAAGGACGGCGCCATCACAAAGGAACTGAGCCGCGAAGAAATATCTCAGGAGTCCATTATGAGATATGCGGTCGATATATAGGGAGTGAGGAAAAAAGAAATGGATAAAAAAACTTCTTCGTTAAATTCATCGCTGGGAAAACGCTTGAGCAGTTGGCTTTTGAGATACGCCGCGCAGCTCACTTTTTTGGCCATTCTTTTTATCGTTCTCTCAGCCTCCTCACCGGTCTTTTTATCGGGTAAGAATCTCATTAATGTTATGCGTCAGGTATCAACTAATGTATTTGTCGCTTGTGCAATGACACTGATACTCATTCTGGGCGGGATCGATCTTTCAATCGGTGCTGTCATGGCAACAACAGGGATGGTGTCCGCATTTTTGTCATTGTCCGGCGTTCCGTTTATTGTTTGCGCCTTTGTCGGACTGTTAGTCGGCGCTGCGGCGGGTCTCATAAACGGTATAATCATATCAAACACCAATATGCAGCCGTTCATTGTTACTTACGCTACGCAGATTATCCTCCGCGGTATGGTATACGTCATTACGGCAGCGGGGACGCTCAGACTTACAAGTCAGGGCTTCCTGGACTTCGGCGGAGGCTCGTTGGGAATAATCCCATGGCCGGTGCTTTATATGATAATAGTCGTTGCTATGTCAGTGCTCATACTCAATTATTCTAAGCTGGGACGGCATATATATTCGATCGGCGGGAACCCCAAGGCGGCACAATTTGCGGGAATCAATACTAAAAAAATTAAAATATTAATATACACCTTGTCGGGCACGCTGGCCGCGCTGTCAGGGCTTGTCCTCACCAGTCGAAACTCCTCCATGCAGCCGTCACTGGGTGTGGGACTCGAAATGGATGCTATCGCCGCGGTTGTGCTCGGTGGAACATCTATGGCGGGCGGTCAGGGCGCGATTGCAGGAACTGTCATTGGCGCGTTCATCATCGGATTTATTAACAATGGTTTGAATCTGCTCGGTATGGATAGCTTCTGGCAATATATCGTCAAGGGCATAGTCATCCTAATCGCCGTGTATATGGACTTCGTCAAGGGTAATAAAATCAACAAAGCTGAAAAATAAGGAAGTAATCAACATGAAAAAGACAATACTGCTGAACGCACCGTTGTCCGCAGTCATCGCATCTATGGGCCACACAGATTCCATTGCGATTGCGGACTGCGGTTTGCCGATACGCGGTGATGCCAAGCGCATTGACCTGGCTCTCAAGCTTGGCACTCCAAGTTTTCTGGAGACACTGGATACGGTGCTCTCCGAGCTGTATGTGGAACGTGCCGTGCTGGCAGAGGACATCAAAATCGTTTCACCGCAGATGCACAAAGAGATACTCAGCCGACTTGGGGCTGACGTAAAGGTGGAATATGTACCGCACGAAGATTTTAAAAAGCTTACGGAGAGCGCCAAGGCAGTAGTGAGAACCGGCGAAAACACCTCTTTTGCCAACATTTTGCTCTATTCCGGCGTGACGTTTTGATTCGTGCTTTAATTTAAGCGAGGGATGTAATGAAGATACTTAATATGGGCTCACTTAATCTGGACAAGGTTTACAGTGTTGAGAGCTTCGTACAGCCGGGGCAGACTATCGTGGCCTCAAATTATGGGGTGTTCTGCGGCGGCAAGGGGCTGAACCAGACAATTGCGATAGCCCGTGCCGGGGTACCGGTATATCATGCGGGAATGATTGGTTTAGATGGCGGCATATTGCGCAATATCCTCAGGGACTGCGGAGCTAATTTAAGATTTTTATGGTGTGCTGAATGCGACAGCGGACATGCGGTCATTCAAGTGAATTCAACGGGCCAAAACTGTATAATAGTGTATGGGGGCGCCAACAGGTTAATTAATGAAAAGAACGTTAACGAGGCGCTGTCAGCCCTTTCGCCGGGCGATATACTCCTTACCCAGAACGAAACTTCAGGGGTCGCCTATGCAATTGAAACCGCTCACGAAAAAGGTGTGAAAGTCGCTTTTAATCCCTCTCCAATAACCCCACAGCTGTTGTCATTTCCGCTTGAGCTTGTAGATTTATTTATCCTGAATGAAATTGAGGGAAAGGAACTCTCTGGTTGCGCTGGCACGAATGAAGAAATATTGTCGGCACTCGGAGCGCGGTTTCCAAATGCTGAGTTTGTTTTGACTATCGGCGAGAAAGGTGCCTATTATAAAAAAGGGAGGGAGATCTACAAGCAATCTGCTTTCCCAGTCGCTGTAGTGGATACCACTGCAGCCGGGGACACCTTCTGCGGGTATTATTTGGCAGCGCAAGCAAAAAACTACACGCCGAGCGAAGCACTCCTTATTGCCAGTCGCGCCGCTGCAATTTCAGTTGGCCGCAGCGGTGCCGCCGTGAGCATACCGTCGTGGTACGAATTGCTGGATTACGAAATACCGAAACCTCGGGGTGACGGCGATAAAAACGCAGGAGACACCCCTTGACGACGAGAGCTTTGACCTTATCATCAGTTGCAAGGTAGCGTGGACTATTTTGATGCCGAAAAGACTTATACTGAGCGGCGGCGAATTCAAAGGTCCGACGGTAGAGTACTCATTTTTGATGCCAACTGGGACCGACGTCTCTTTGACGAGAATAAGATTAGCGCGTACCTCCGTGCTGTTGAAGCGGCAAAGCGTCTTTACCCTGATTTTGAGTTTGACACCCACGCCTCAAATATGGACGAATTTCGGCGCACCATGCCTGTGTGCGCAAGGATCATTCCACAGTGGAATTTAGAAGCACTGATTCCGGTCGGCTACTCAAGGGTTAATTGTGACGCATCAATCGGAAAACTAATTTATGAAGAGCCGGAACAGCTGCGCTACAAAACTTCCCCTAGGTATCTTCTGACATCAGAAAAGTAAACACTTGCCCCGTTATTCGAGAGAACCCGAATGACGGGGCTTTAATAAAATGCATGCAGGCGTGAGATAAGCCTCAGCAGTTTTTTCGCATATTACATTTCGGCGATTTCATATCTACGGACTTTTGAAGCTTGAATGAGCACAGGCCTTCACATCAATCGATTCTCTTTACAAGCCTAACGAGCGCTCAGGTTCAAATGTTATACTAAATAATTTATATTAAAATAGAATTCTGACGGTACTTATTAACTGCCAAGTAAAGAGGTATTGTTTTAGAAGTGTTAAATGAATATATCGAGAGAATGAATGCGCGTATAGATCAGTATCATGCGGTGAATAATGTAGTGTCGGTTGCCAGTTTTTTGAATCCTATTGAACCTCTGATTGAACTGACGAAACAACTCGAGCTTAATGAGACTAAAAATTCGCAGATTCGCTTAATTAACTATAAATGAACGCCTTTATGAAAGCTTGAGGCTGGAAGGCTGCCTGTAGATTTATTATGTAGGTGAATCTGCAGCATTTTTAATGAACGCACAATAAAAAATAAAAGGAGATGCTCAAAATGTTCAAAATCGAAAAGTGCTTAGAAATGCAAAAAGAAAGATATAAGAGAATGGAAAGAGAAAGAAAAGCAGAGAAATTTGCTGTAGGACTATCTATCATTGGTGCGATAGGCTTAACAACCGGAATCGTGATGACTGTGAAAAAAGGAATGGAGCTGCATAAAATGTGCAAAGGCAAAGCGCTGGACACTGTTGAAAAAACCAAGACCATTATTCAGGATAAGGCAGATGCCGTTCATGACTCGGCAGAGCACACAGCAAAGGCCGTGGATGATGTCATCAATAACCTTGATAGAAAAGCTGATGATTTGCACAAAAACATTAAACACGGCTATCATGAGGTGAAAAATGATGTCAGCAAAACAATTGAAAATATAACAAGTGATTTGAAGAAGGATGAACAATAAAATCCCACTCCGTGGACAAAGTTAAGCATCCAAGAATAAGGAGTCAAATGAAAAAAATATAAGCAGCAAAGTGCCGAACGCGGCGAGGTCCTGTTGAAAATATTAAACTGGAAGTATGAAATATATAGTACACTGCTTCAATACAAATAATTAAAGATTTTCAAGTTGAGCAAAGCTTCATATACCAACAAACCAATCTAAATTTTCTGTTTATAGTTCAATAATATATTAATATTTATTCAGCAACAAGTTTGAAATGATACCGAATATATCATAATTATTGAAAAAGGCAGATAGTTGCGGCAAAATATTGGACACCACCGTACCCTTTGACAGTATCGGCATTTAGATAAAGGGGGCATTAAAGCTGGGTTACGTCCATCCCATTAACAAAAACCTTTTGTATATCAAATTTAAGAAACTTATAAAGATAGGCGGCTTCGCAAGTGCGGACATCGCTGTAGACCGCCTCATCGCTGTGCTGGGAATAAACCAGATACAGCTTCTTACCCTGCAAGCGGGATACGCCTTTACCCCGATAGGCGGGATACAGACGCTCGGTAAATGCCTTCGTTAAGGCGGACATGCCGCCAAAATAGACGGGTGAGCCAATGATAACGGCATCCGCGTCATAAAGCTTGCTCAGGAATAGCTGCATGTCATCTTTCTGAGAACAGCCTTCTCTGGTGCGGCAGTATTCGCAGCCGATGCAGGGATGGATATCCTGATCTTTGAGATAATATATTTCGGTATCTCCGCCGGAGGCGAGCTGTTTTGCTAGCGCCTGTACCGTTTCGGCTGTTTTTCCGTTGCGCCGGGCAGAGCCGACAAATCCGATTACTTTCATCATTTTTCCTTTCTCGTTCAATCAAAATCCCCGGTCGCAATAATGTTGCGGCCGGTATCGCAGATGTTATGTATCATGATGTCACCGCTGCGCACCGGAGCAACCGCCTCTATCTGATTAAGCTGCTCCTTGCAATCAAAAAGCCGAGACAACGGAATCGCGCCGTCCGTGCGGACAGGCAGCGGTTTGTCGGTTCCTTTTATGCGCATTAATGTGGTTAAAACCCGCATGGGGCAGACAGCCTCCTGCTTTGCATAGTCGGCGCCTCTTGGACAGAAGTTGCCGCTTACGTCCATTACTTCATCACCGCTGAACGCAACGTTAAGGCGGCAGCCTAGCGGGCAGTTGATGCAGATCAGTTGCTTTATCATAGGCCAATAACCTCCACCTTCAGGTCCGAATGAATGCTGGAGCGCTCAAGTGACAATTCGCACATTTCTCCGGGGGTTAGGACTCGTTTTTTTACCGAGCTGATACGGCACCCATCTGAGGTGATGCGAATTTCTGCATTCTCGAAGCGCTGACGTGGACGAAACTGAAATTTTATCCGATCCTCCGCTCCGGTCAGACGCACGCGCTGGGGGACTAGGGCCATGACACCGAAGCCGGGCTCGGCCCGAACCACTGAAGCAGTGTCAGATTTTCCCCGAATGAACTGCGCGGCACGCTCTCCGGCGACTTCACTCTCCATGCTGACGAAATCGACCAGATCATGCACATGAAGCGCGTTGCCGCAGGCGAAAACGCCGGGTACGCTTGTTTGGAAGCTGTCGTCTACCACGGCACCGCCCGTATCTGAAGACAGCTCGATCCCCGCCTCAGAACACAGCTCGTTTTCAGGGATAAGACCCACGGACAGCACCAGCGTGTCACACGCGACAAAGCGCTCGGTGCCGGGAACCGGTTTGCGGGACGCATCCACTTGAGACAACCAGACGCCGGTGACACGCTCCGTTCCCTCGATGCGCGTAACAGTCGTATTGTAATAGAGGGGAATATGAAAATCCTCTAGGCATTGCACGATGTTCCTGATGAGCCCGCTGGAATACGGCATGATTTCCGCAACGGCCAGAACCTCACTGCCTTCAATGGCAAATTCGCGCGCCATGATGAGCCCGATATCGCCGGACCCGAGAATAACAATTTTTTTGCCGACGATGTACCCTTCGAGATTCAAATAACGCTGGGCAGTACCGGCACTGAAAATTCCGGCCGGCCGTGTACCCGGTATCGTCAGCGCGCCACGGGGCCGTTCCCGGCAGCCCATTGCCAGGATAACTGCTTTTGCCCGAATACGGAGGATGCCGCCAGCCGGGCTTATTGCAGTTATATCATGATCTTGTGTCAGGCTCAGAACAAAAGTATCGGTTAGAAATGAGATACCGAGGCGGTCAATTTCATCGGTGTAACGCTTGGCATATTCAGAGCCGGTGAGGTCCTGCCCAAACCGGTGAATGCCAAAGCCGTTGTGGATGCATTGCTTTAAAACGCCGCCCAGGTAACTGCTTCGCTCCAAAATAAGAATGTCGCGGATGCCGTTCTTATGGGCACTGATGGCGGCTGACATACCGGCGCAGCCGCCGCCGATAATGACCAGATCGACATTTTGTAAGTTTTCTACACTTGAATTTCTCACGACTCAACTCCTATCAGCAAATTCCGACTTTTCCGAGGAGAACTTTTGAACACCCACCGCATTGCGTGATGCTTAGAGGGTCCCGCTGCAATTCTTTTGAGAGAATGCGCAGAATTTCAGGACTGCAGAAGCCCCCCTGGCAGCGACCCATGCCGGCTCTGGTACGCATCTTTACCGCGTTAATGTCCTCCGCACCGATGGGCGCGTGAATAGCCGCTTTAATTTCAGCAAGAGTGACCTGCTCACAGCGACAGACCAGTCTGCCATAATCGGGGTCCTTTATAAAGGCCTCCTGCCGCTCCGCTTCCGTCATCTCCCGAAACGGTTTCGTTTTGTAAAAGAAGGGATTGTAATCCGTGCGTCTTATAAATCCGTACTTGTCTGAAGCCAGCTCTGCCAGATGTTTTCCGATGGCAGGCCCCGCTGTCAGACCGGGAGATTCGATGCCGGCCGCGTTAAAGAAGCCGGGGGCGTCCTCCGCCTCACCCACGATGAAATCGTCCGTATCGGGATGCGCGCGCACGCCGCAGAAGCTGCTTATAATTTTCGGCTCCGGAAATACCGGGATTTTGCTGCTGATGGGGAAACAGTCCCAAAATGTCCGAAAATAGTTTAATATTTCATCCACGCCGCCTCGCATCGTAGCGGTATCCTCCGGGTAGATCGAGTCATAAGCGGGGCAGCCCAATATTAAGGTACCGTCCATAGAGGGCATAAGGCCCATGCCTTTGGTATGACCGCCGCCGGGGAGATCTGTCGGCGTCTGGCAGATCGTTGCTTTTGCAAACGGCGCAAGGCTCTTGTCGAGCACAAGATGCTCACCCTTACGCGGGGTAATGTGGAAGTGCTGCTCGCTGACCATATTGTTAAAGATATCGGCATTGACTCCGGCGCAGTTAAAGATGTAGTTGCACCGGAAGCGGCCCTTGTCTGTGAGGACGCTCCATGCGCCACCGTCCTTCTTAACGGCGGCAACAGCTGTATTCCTATGGAATTCCACACCGTTTTGAACTGCGCTGTAGCAGCTGTGGATGACCAGCGTGTAGGGGCAGACAATACCGCCCGTCGGCGCAAAAAGCCCGCCTAAAACGCGAGCTCCGAACCCCGGTTCCAAGTGAAGCAATTGCTCACGGCTCAAAACTTCGGCTCCCGGAACACCATTGATGTCCGCCTGTTTTTTCAGATCGCAGACGCTGTGCATATCTTTTTCATTTGTGGCGAAGATCACAGTGCCGTTTCGCTTAAACGGAACAGATAATTCCTGACACAGCTGATCATACATGGCATTTCCGAGAACGTTAAAGCGCGCTTTCTGGGTGCCCGGCAGTGCGTCGTGCCCGGAATGGACAGTGGCGGAGTTGCTGCGGCTGGTACCGACGCATACGTCGCTTCCTTTTTCTAAAACGGCAATTTTCAGTTTGTATTGAGACAGAAATCGAGCAACAGATGCCCCGCAGATACCGGCACCGATGATAATTACATCAAACAAAGCAGACCTCCTGATCATATAGTGGTATGAAATGCGCCCACGAGGATTCTCGTGGGCGTTTGACATGATTGTTTATACCGTGATAACCTTGACGCCCAGTTCTTCCAATTTGTTTAAGTTCTCACTGCCGATTTCCTTGCCGGTGATAATTAAATCAACGTCCTCAAATGGGCAGATATTGGCGAACGCAATTCTCTCAAATTTGGAGTGATCGCAAAGGACAACAACTTCGTGAGATGCTTGAATCATAAGGCGTTTCGTCTGAATCTCCTCTATGGAAAAATTCATAAAGCCGATATTAAAGTCAACGGCATCCACACCTAAGAAAACTCGGTCGGCGTGCATCTGCGTCAGCGTGCTCTCGGTGAAAAGCCCGTTTAAGGAGTAATGGCTTTGGCGCAGCATGCCGCCCAACACAATGAGATCGATATTTTGAACGGAAGATAGGGTCATGGCGCTGTTCAGATCGTTAGTGGCGATATAAAGATGCTCAAAATCCTTTATGAGTTTTGCTACTTCATACACAGTGGTTCCGCTGCTCAAAATGACGGTCTCGTTTTCCTGGATGAGTTTGAACGCCGCTAAAGCAATTCGTTCCTTTTCGTCCAAAAACCGATCCTTGCGAACGTCAAAGGGAGGTTCATAGGAGGTCTTGTGTACGATAGACATTGCACCGCCCCGCGTGCATTTGAGCTCGTGCTCGTCTTCAAGATCCCTCAGATCCCGGCGGATAGTGGATCGGGAAGTGTTGAGAGATGTTGTCAGCTCCTCGATGGATACCACGCCTTTTGTTTTAATCGTGTTCAAGATAGCTTGAATACGCTGCTCCCTTATGATACAAACCACTCCAATCATCATTGTTTGGATTCGCTTGTGAATGCAAAATCAAAATTTTGCCTGCACCTATGTAATGCCTATCCATTTAGTAATCAGTCTATCATTTTTTCAGGTAATCCGCAACTGCCTTCAAATTCTCGCGAAAGCTACCGTCGGCAACAAATTTTTTGTTGAACAGAGCACTGCCCATCGTAAAAGTTGCAGGTTGAATTTCTTCCATGAAATCCAGACGGGCGAAGGTGTCGATGCTGCCAGCAATGCAGGTAGGCAGGTCAACTTCTTTGGTGAAGCGACGAATCAGTTCTTCGGCGTCCCCGACAAAGCGATAAGCCAGAAGGTCCACGCCGTCGGCGCCAAGGGCCTTCAGACGTTTGCCGTCGGCGATGATGCCATCAATATCATCACCCAAAATAGAAGGATTGGCCCAGACGTGACCGGCAAACGGATAGTACTGAATCTTGCCTTTAACGTACTCGCCGACGGAAGGATGGTAAAGGGTTCCCATGAAGCAGTCAAAACCGCACTCAACGGCGAGCTTAGCGGCCGCCATGCAGTTCGGCTCATCATAGGACACGCACTCCAAAAAGGTGGTTTTCCCTGCGGCCTTCATATTATTGACCAGTTCCTTCATCTGGGGAACGGGAAGACCGATGTTTTTAAAACCCCAGCAGGGAACGTCTAAATCTTTGGCGGAATCAAAAACCTCGATTGCATTTTCTATTGTCTGATCATTATAGGTCAGCATGACGATTAAATCCATTATAGTTAGCCTCCAAAAAAATTTGTTTTTTACTTAGGTCATACACTGGTTATTTATATGTGGACTCAAATAGTCCATTGAGATCGTGAAACAGCAGCTTATAATTCTCAAACGCGGTATCATAGGCTTCCGCATTGTCAGGGTTGGGAATAAAACGGCTCTTTTCCTCGGCCATGCTTTCGCAGGCGGCCTCGACAGTGTCAAATATGCCGATTGCGGTTCCGGCGAGAATGGCGGCACCTAGACAGGCGGCCTCCGAACATTTAGTGGTGACCAGCTGCTTTTTAATAATATCGGACTTAATTTGACTCCACAGCAGACTTCTTGCGCCGCCTCCGGAAGACCGCATCTCGGAAACGGTGAGACCGGCATTCTCCAGAGCCTCAATATTCCGCCGAATGATGAATCCGATGGACTCCATGATGGCGCGGGTGAAATGCGCGCGGGTGTGCTTCAGGGTGAAGCCGTAAAAAACACCCTTCGCCTTTGCATTTACATCCGGTGCCATTGAGCCACTCAAGTGCGGCAGGGCAATCAAACCGTCACATCCCGGAGGAACCTGAGCGGCCGTATCGTCCATAATTGCGTAAGCACTTTTACCGGTTTCCTTGGCCAGAGCCTGTTCCGTCTCGCAAAAGTTATCCCGAAACCACTTGATGGCCATGCCCCCGGTGGTAAAGGTGTGCAGCATATACATATCCGGAATGCCAAAGTAGTGCAGAGGCATCTGACGGTTGGGGTCAAATAGGGGCCTTGCGACAGGCGCGCATATGGCCAGCGCAGCGCCGATGTTTTCCGAAAAGCGGCCCGGTTTAATGTTGCCGATGCCAATTGCCGCGGCAGCTTGATCGAGCGTGCCGGTGCAGACCATCATGGCTTCAGGCAGCCCGAGCTCTTTGGCAATGTCCGGCTTGATAGAGGCAACCTTCTGGCCTGGCTCCAGGATATCCGGCAGCTGTGATTCGGATATGCCCAGGTAATCCAGCATCTCCGTCCACCATTTTTTGGTCAGAATATTCCAATAGGTAGTAGAGCACAACAAAGAACCCTCCGAGACCATACGCCCGGTTAAACGATAAATCAGCCAATCCTCGATCAGAGCAAAGGTAGCCGTGCTGCGGAAGACTTCCGGTTCATTTTTTTTAACCCATAAAATCTTTGCCGACGGCCAGCAAGGATCAAATCCCACCTGACCGGTAGTTTTGTAGCACTGTTCATCTGTAAATTTGGCGCGAAGTGTATCAGCCTCTTCGTTTGCCCTGTTGTCCATCCACACAATCGCATTGCGCAGGGGTTCCCCGTTTTGGTCCAGGAAGAAGAGCGTTTCACCTTGAGCAGAAATGCCTAGGGCTTGAATGCAATTGCTTTGGTCACCGATTTTGCCCAGCAGCTCAGCAAGGCCGGAGGTGAACGCGTTCCAATAGGTGACCGAATTGCATTCCGTATAGCTTGGCTGCGGTGTCTCCAAAAGATATTCCCGCATGGAGTCTGCAATGATCTGACCATTTTTGTTAATGACCGCCTGTTTAATTGAGGTAGTGCCAAGGTCAACGCTGAGAATTAAAGGTTCCATATAAGCCCCCTATTACTATTAAGCGTCAATTGTTTCATATTAAGTCAAAATCGGTCTAAATGGGCCGGTTTGATAACAAGGCTAACAGGCTCTCATCTCAAAATAAGCGGAAAAAATCGCTGTAAATCCTGCAACGAGATGGCTGATAATAAACAAAATTGAACTGTAATGAATCTATTTTGAATAGTATCACACAAAAATTTAGCTGTCAACCCCCCGTTGAATCAAGGATAATCCTATAAAGTAGCGCATGAGCTTAAAAAACAATAAATAGGTGAGAGATATTCACTTGACATTATCAAATAATGCTGTTATCATAATTTAAAAAGGTTCAAAAAGATTCAATACGAATTATTTTGGCTTGCGGAAAGAAGGGACAAAATGCCTAATCTTAGCGGAATAATCAAACATTTGAAAGATACTAACGCTTTTATGGATGGAGATGAGCTGTGCAGAGAGTATTTTAAGACAGATCGCATAACTTTTGGTATGTCGATCTTGAGTCCCGGAAAAACAGGCGGCTTGGATCCCGGGCATGCAGTGGCGGATGAAGTCTTTTTCTGCGTGAAGGGTCATGTGCTTGTATACTTCCCTGAGGACGACCATTATTATGAATTGGAAGAGGGCGACGCACTGCTCATTCCTCCGGCCAGAGGTCATCGACTCACAAATATCGGCAATGAGGACGCGATCATAACTTGGAGCTGCGCACCGCACGGCTGATTCGATTTCTGGAGCATCATACTCTAAATAGCAAAAAACACAAAACCCAGATTTTGTCCACGCTATATAAGCAAGGGCGCTTAGGTGGATTCAGATCCCGCCCAAGTGCCCTTTGATTTATATGTATAGAGCCTAGAAACGATCAATATTTTGTATGGAGGAGATTAATTATGAAAAAAGTGTTGTCAATCCTGCTCGTCGCGGCAATGCTCACCTGTGCACTGGCTGCCTGCGGAAGCGACAAGTCCGGAGCATCAGGAAGTGCCTCGGGTGACGGAAGCAATGTCATTACTTTCGGTGTCAACTATGAGCTGACAGGGGATAACCCTGTGGTTGGTGAATCCGCCGAAAAGGGCATTGACCTGGCAGTCGATGAAATTAATGCCGCCGGCGGTATTACCATTGACGGAACCGCTTACACCTTAGCAGCTAAAAAGCTTGATAACGAATTCAACGCCGAATCTTCTGCGGTCGTCGCTCAGACCTTTGCCGATGACAAAAGCATCTGCGCGATGATAGGCCCTAATGACAGCGCCATGTGCCTGGGCTGCCAGTCCGTTGTTGAGACCGAAGGCCTGCCCACCATTACCCCTTGGGCTACGCAGGTGGATATCACAACGGCGGGCGATTACTTCTTCCGCGCTTGCTTCACAGACGATTTCCAGGGCAAAATCCTGGCACAGTACGCTTACACGGATGAAAACTGCAAAACGGCTGCCGTACTGTATGACATGTCCAATGATTACTGTGTCGGCATAGCCAATATCTTTAAGACATCCTTTGAAGCGGCAGGCGGCAAAGTTGTCGAGTTCCAGAGCTACAACGCAAACGAGACCGACTTCACCTCCCAGCTGACAAAGATTCTGGCTGTAAACCCCGAGATCATTCTGCTTCCCAACTTCTACTCTGACGTTGCGACACAGGCTTCACAGGCTGTTGCGCTGGGGTACACCGGCAAGTTCATCGGATCTGATACCTGGGGCGACGAGCTGCTTCTGAAACTCGATACTGAGGGCAATCTCAACGGCTCCGTATGGTGCGGCCACTACGCGAAGGATATGGCTTCCGATAAGGCGCTTGCTTTTATCGACGCGTTTGAAAAGAAGTATGATGGGACGCTTCCCAACGATATCGCTGCTTTGAACTACGATTCTGTTTACTTACTGAAGACCGCTATTGAAAATGCAAAGTCGGTTGATCGCGATGCCATTAAGGATGCGCTGAGCAACATCGGCACCTATGAGGGCGTTACCGGAACAATGAATTTCAATGGGTCTCACGATCCCGTCAAGTCTGCAGTTATGATTAAAATTGTTGACGGCAAATTTACCTATCTGAAAACGTTGGATCCCCAGTAAATAAGCCGTAACTTACCTCCGTTTTGGGCGGACCGAACTGATTTATGCATTCCTCTGTGTGTAGATCAGTTCGGCGCCTATTTTAGGATTTTCGGTGAATATTTAACAGCATCATACTAAGTGAACAGACTTCGTATGGATAGAAATGAAGGTACATTATGAGCGTCTTTGTGCAAACACTAATGAACCTACTCCAGCTCGGAAGTATTTATGCTTTGCTGGCAATAGGTTTTTCAATCGTCTATGGTATTGCAGGCCTTGTAAACTTCGCCCACGGTGAGATTTTCATGGTGTCAAGCTATGTCATGTTCTTTGTTTCAAGCGTCCTGTATACCGCAACTGGCGTCGACTGGCTGGTTTATGTTTTTTCTCTGGTAGTATCCATTGTCATTACTTCACTCTTGGCGTTTGTTGTTGAAAAAATCGCTTATAAACCCCTACGCAAGGCTCCCAAGGTGTCTGTTGTGGTTTCTTCTGTGGGGGTAGGTCTGGTTCTGGAATACCTGACGCTGAATTTTGCGGGCGCCGAGTCCAAAAAAATGCCCGCGATGGTCACCAGCGTACCGATTACCATCGGGGGTGCAACAATCGCTTCCTCAACTTTGATTATTATAGCCGTTGCGCTTCTGTTCATGATCGCGCTCAGTTTGTTTATGCAAAAAACAAAAATGGGAATTGCATTGCGCGCTGTGGCTCAGGATGAAAAGGCAGCGAGCTTTATGGGAATATCCCCCGACGTTATGATCAGTTTGGCGTTCATCATCGGCGCTTCCATGGCAGCCATCGGGGCCAGCCTATATAGTGTTGCCTACCCTATCTTTGATCCTTATATCGGTGATAATATCAACTGGTGGTCCTTTACAGCTGCCGTTCTTGGCGGCATCGGCATCATGAAAGGTGCTGTGCTTGGCGGCTTCCTGCTTGCTGCGGTGAACATTATCGCGCCGATGGTGCTGCCGGTTTCGAGCTATCGTGATATTGTGGCATTTGCGGTTCTGATTATTGTTTTGCTTATTAAGCCCACCGGCTTACTCGGCAAAAAAGTAATCGAAAAGGTTTAAGGTGATTACTATGAAAAGTAAAATCCTTAAAAATATCCTTCTGTTTTTGGCAGGGCTCGCAGTGTGCTTTATCTGTGATAATCTGGGGCTCATCAAATCCTCTTATATTCTGGTGGTCGAGTACATAGGCATCTATTCAATCTTTGTTTTAGGCGTCAACGTGGTTAACGGCTATCTTGGCATCTTCTCTCTCGCACACGCCGGTATCATGGCCATCGGTGCCTATTCATCGGCTCTAGTCAGTATGTATGTTTTTGATTCAATCTTCACTTTCCCGATCAGCATCCTAGTAGGCGGACTGATGGGCATGCTGGCCGGTATGCTGCTGGCAACGTCGTCCTTCAAGGTCAGCGGCGATTATCTGGCTATTATTACGCTGGGCTTTTCGCTGATTATTAAGAGCATCGTACAGAACTGGGGGTTCGTGGGCGGTTCCCGCGGCCTGCGCCCGATTCCGAAATATACAAGTCTGATCGTTATTTTTGTCTGCTTGATTATCGCAATTATTTTGGTCAACAAATTTGTTAAATCTAAATATGGCAGGAGCATACTTGCCATACGAGATAATCACGTGGCTTCCGAATTGGTTTCCGTCGACAACAAAAAGTGTAAGACCGTCGCTTTTGGGCTGTCCTCTTTTTTGATTGGCATTTCCGGAGCACTGGTTTGCCACCTGCTAGCCTATACCAATCCCGCTTCCTATGGATATACCACGATTGTTGACGGGTTGGTCATGGTTTATCTGGGCGGTATCGGCAGCATTACGGGCTCCATTATCGGTGCAACAGTGTGGGAGATTCTGGTTCAGGCGCTGCGCGGCATTGGGACCTGGCGCTGGGTAATCGGAGGCGCCATCATGGTTCTGGTGATGATCTTCCTGCCCAAAGGCATTTGCGGCAACAGGGAACTGACTTGGAACGACATGAAGAGACTCTGGGCTGCAATTAAGGAGAAGTTTGGATCTCTCAAAGCTGCTAAGTCCAAAGCGTCGGGAAAGGAAGGCAAATAATGGGCGAGAAGGTTGTATCTTTCAATAATATTTGCATGTATTTCGGCGGCGTAAAAGCAATCGACGATCTATCCTTCAGCGTTGAAAAAGGTCAGATATTTGGCATCATTGGACCCAACGGCGCGGGGAAAACAACGGTTTTCAATGTGCTTTCGGGCGTCTATATTCCAACCTCAGGCGAAGTAAAATATCGCGATCAGGTGCTGAATAATGTACCGGCTCATAAAATTACCGCCAACGGTATCGCCCGGACTTTTCAGAACATTTGTCTGTTTAACGATCAGACGGTTCTGGATAACTTGAAAATCGCTTACTATGGCCATAGTAAATATAACGTATTGGATGTTATTCTCGGTACCAAAAGATTTCGTGAGGAAGAGGCATCGATTGAAAAGGAATGCCTGGATATTCTGGACTACCTTGGCTTGAAAGATTTTGCCGCGCAAAAAGCTGGGGCACTGCCTTACGGTGCGCAGAGAAGAGTAGAATTAGCCCGTGCCATTGCCTGCAAACCGGAGGTTCTGCTTTTAGATGAGCCTGCGGCCGGTATGAATCCCGCTGAAATAGAAGCGCTCAATCAGTTGATTCAAAATATCCGTGATCATTATGGTTTGACAGTTTTACTTGTGGAACACCAGATGCGCCTTGTAATGTCAATTTGTGATGAAATCCTGGTCGTCAATTTTGGCAAGAAGCTGGCACAGGGCAAGCCTCACGAAATAAAGAACAATTCCGATGTGTTGGAAGCTTACTTAGGAAAGGCGAACTGATATGTGTAGCAATGATCGGAAAAACCAGACGAACCCACTTTTAAAGATTGAGGACCTACATGTTTCCTACGGTAAGATTGCTGCCTTAAAAGGCGTATCCTTCGATGTGTACAAGGGCGAAATTGTTTCGGTTCTGGGAGCGAACGGCGCCGGAAAAACCACCACGCTTAACGCCATCACCGGCGCTATTCCGATAGAGAGTGGCAAGGTCGTTTTTAAGGGCAATGAAATAAACGGCACGCCTGCTTACAAGATAACAAGGCAGGGCATTGTCCACGTTCCGGAAGGAAGACGAATTTTTCCCGGGCTGACTGTTGCTGAGAACCTGCGCGTTGCCTCCTATACATATGAAAGCAAAAATAAAAAGCTGTTTAATGAACGGCTGGACTACGTTCTGACCCTGTTTCCTCGGCTGAAAGAAAGATATACACAGCTGGGCGGCACGCTCTCCGGCGGGGAGCAGCAAATGCTTGCTATCAGCCGCGCGATCATTACCGGGGGCGATATTCTGCTTCTCGATGAGCCTTCTATGGGCCTTGCACCCATCATCGTACGCGAGATATTTGACATCATTGTCAAGATCAGCAAGTCCGGACAGACGATCATGTTGGTGGAGCAGAATGCTTCAATGGCAATGGAAATATCCAACTACTGCTATGTTCTGGAAACGGGAAATATGGCGTTCGAGGGCGAGCCGGAAGTACTTAAGAACAATGCCGATATTGAATCGGCCTATCTTGGATGACCCCATTTACAGACAGATCAATTAAAAGGCGCATCGCTTTTTGCGGACTCCAGGACTGATCTCGAAACAGCTTAATCGGCAGGAACCAGTACGTAGGTTTTCCCACCTTCTGCAACATCTAGGTTGACAAGTTTTCAAAACGGAAATTTGTCAACCTTTCCTTTATTTATGGGGGGCTCTGATTTCGGTATGACGTCCGGAAATCGACTAAAGCGTGGATTCAAACTCACATAAAAACAGGGCGAACCGACTTGGCGCATGATGGTTTAGAAAAGTTGTCTTGTCATTTTAATATGCTTGCTCTTCTCGTTGAAGCGGGAAACCTTGTAAAGACTCAAAAGACCGCGCAAAGAAAATTACCCCGAAAAAATATCGGAAAAGCTCCGAGGGAAAGTAACCTAGAACGCTATAATGGGCATAGCTCCATTTAAACTGGCATTGTATTATTCTTAACTCGGCGGTGATATTGGTGAGAAATGATTATATTTTGAGCAAGTAAACGGCCTGAACTAAACAATGAAAAGCAGGCATAAAGGACTGGATCGGTCTTGCATTTGCCGTGGTAGTGGTTGCGTGCACCAATGTCACGGCAGGCTTTGATCGAAAAGTAGATTATAAACGTGCTGGATTATTGACAATAAAAACGGCTTTGTTTGGCACAATGGCGTAACTGATGACTACAGGTGCTATCTGGGATTCAATTCGAAAATCGGCACAGCTTTGGTGATCTTCTCAAACCTTGCGCCGAATTATAGAATCCCGGCAACGGTTTTCGGCGTGAAGCTGATGCAAAAATTACGCAAATAATATAGGCCGATTCATGAATGAAATTAGAAGCGCGATTTGCAGCTCGCAAAAAGCAGAATTTTTCGACGATTATCGTTGAACTGTTAGTGGCCTTGCATTAAAATATAATCACTAACAAAATTCTTTTGGTGGTGATGATGTGAGTGCCATATCAAGCGCAAGACTATCGGCCCCAAAGGCTGCCGCGAGTGAGCTCCGGCGCAGCGCGCTCTTAAAGACCGTACTTGATAGTCCGCACAAATTTGTGTATGTTCGCGGAGCGGCTGGTTATGGTAAGACGACACTGCTTTCACAGATCGCGGGCGAGGCGGAAAACGCAGTTTGGGTCACATTCGACGGGGAAAACGACCCCTTTGCCCTTTTGAATGTCATTGGTGAAGCACTGACAAGCGCGTTCCCGACATTCCGTTTCCATTCCTCCGAATATTTGCCGTTTGAGGGGGAACGAAACTTCATTTCCGTGTTGGCCAACGCCTTCGTCAGTAGCATGGAAAAAAGTGCGGACGCGATTCTACTTGTTCTGGACGACCTGCATACGCTGTCAAACGAACAGGTTAGAGCGTTGGTTGTCGGCATCCTGAAATACAGTCCGGAGGGAGTGCGCTTTTTATTTGGCAGTCGTGAAGCGCCTTGGCCGGAGCTGAGCTTTTATCAGATAAACGGAAGTATGCTGGTCATCCCGCAGGAGGAGCTGGCCTTCACAAAGGAAGAGACAGAGGCACTTATTGGTTTTCAGGACGAGCGTATTTACCAAATTACCGAGGGCTGGCCCATCGCCCTGGCTTCTTTTAAGGTGCTGATGGAAAACGGCTTTTCTGAAACCGAGCTATCCTCACGCGGGAATGAGGCGCTCCACGCCTTCCTGTTCTGCGAGTGCGTGAGATACCTTTCCCCCGAGGTCATCGATTTTTTAAAAAACACTGCCTGCTTCGAAGAACTGGATCCTAAAATGTTAGACGCAGTCCTGAAGAGAAAAAACGCAAGGCTGCTTCTGGAAAGCCTGATTACAAGGGGCATTTTCACGATTAAGACCGAAGATGGCAATTACCGTTATCATCCGCTTTTCAGGGAGTATCTGCTGAGTTTTCAAGAAACGGACAGAATAAAGCACTTGCAGCGCGCCGCCTCGGCGTACTACTTCGGCGTTGGGCAATATCAAAGAGCTGCGGGCTATGCCATTTTATCGGAGGACAGGCAGCTGCTTCGAGAAGTTATTCTCGTCAGCTACAAGGACGCTATCCGAGGCGGCTCTTTCCACCAGCTAAGAACCTGGTTTACTGCGCTTGGTGAGGATGCTACCGATGCTGATTCGGAACTTTTGGTTGCCAAGGGCGCCCTGTTATCCTGCATCGGGAACTTTACTGAGGCAAAGATTTGTCTGGATAAAGCAATTCCTCAGCTGAACGAAAAGGATACAGATCTTTATATAGAAGCGATGGTGCACAAGGCGCGGGTACTTCGCAACTTTGTTTCCTTCGAGGAATCCAACGCGCTGCTGGATGGCCTGACCATCCAGCTTGACGGAATGGACCCGGCGCTTTCTTACCGCATCGTGATTGAGAAGGTCTACAATCTGTGCTGGAACTCGCAGATTGACGAGGCCTATGACCTCTCTTACCGCATGATGGAAGCCTGCGCAAATGCTGGGAACTTGAGGGTTCGGGCCTGGTATGAGCGCTATTTAAGTGTTATTCATTATCTCGCGGGGCGAATGAAGGACTCCGTGCGCTGCTACGAAAGATCCCTGGAAATCCCGGAAAGGGAGCGAAAACAGCTCGAGCTGCACAGCGTTGACGTCTTTGTGGCAAAAGCCTACCAGATGCTGGGAATGAGAGAGCAGGCCCTCAGACTTCTGACGGACGGTCTCAATAGGATGCGAGGCTCCGGCCATTACGAGGAGCTGTGGCTGGGGTACCTTTTCGCGGCAGAAATCCACTATCAAAATACGACGATCGACCGGATGAACGGTGGCAGTCAAAGCTATGAAACGACTATAAAATACTTTGCGCTGGCGGATGAATATGCACCCCTTTACCGCAAAGCTGAATTTCACTTGAATTGGGCAAAGCTCCAGAAAAATACATACAGCTTGATCCTCTCTGGGGGGGACAAGGAAAGGCTTATCGGAGAAATTTTTAAGGATATCCCCCGTGTCAGCGACCACTTCAAGACGGTCGCATACGGAAGGCTTTATAACTATTTAGGGAGCGTTTCCGATTTTGAGCGAGCGGCGGAATGCGCCAAGCGCTCCATTGAGATCAGCGAGCGCTCAAACACGATGATGGTGGCTACTATGGCCTATGGCTTTTTGGCGAGGATTGCTCTGGAAAATGGTGAGAAGGAGACAGCCGCTCCTTTGGTCCGGCGATTTTTGCAACTGTGCGATTTTAACGGTATTTATGAGTATTTCAGGATGCGAAAAGCTTATGACCCGATTCTTCAATTCGCGTATGACAGCGGCATCGAAACGGATTTCGTAAAGCGGATGATGGAATTCTCGGGCTGCCGCGCCAAAAAGGCCTATATTAAAATGCTGGGGGATTTTTCGGTTTTTGCCTACGATGACAGACGGGCGGCGCTGAAGCTGCGCACGCGTAAGGAACGGGAGCTTTTGGCGTTTCTTCTCGACGCGGGTGCGGAGGGCGTCACTAAGGAGCAGATTTACAAGGCACTCTGGTATGAATCTGAATCCAACGATATTAAGAAGCTCATCGGGGTCAACCTTGCCCAGCTTAAAAAGGATCTCGCCGTACTTGGTGTCACGGACCCAATCAGGTGTCGTGAGAAGCACTACAGCATCTGCATGGACGAGATTGCAACGGACACAACGCTTTTTGAGGACGCTTTCTCGGACTTCAAGCGGCAAAAAAGCGCCGCATCCGCCGCAAAAGTCCTAACGCTTTACGGCGGGGAATATCTTTCCGGCTTCGAAGCCCACTGGACCCTGCGAAAATCTACAGTTTTGGGGCTTGCTTACCGTGAGGCGCTCGAATATGGGGGAAAGCCGGAAATCTAAAACAGAAAAAAGGAATACTGATAAGAAAGCCGGTCGCACGGAAAGGTGCGGACGGCTTTCAGTTGTTCTGGGACTATATCAAAAATAAGGATATGTATTCCCCTTGATGGACGAAATAATCTATCTCAAAAGCGGTTTTGTTAGCGGTGTTGTTAGTTATGTCCATTATATAATAACATCATAAATTAAATTCTAAAACGTTGATCGGGAGGAAACGAAGATGAAAAAAGGGGGCAAAAAGACGATATCTGTCATTGTCGTCCTGTGCATGATATTTTCTCTCATGCCGCAGATCGTCCCGAAGGCAGCGGCGATAGATACTCCAACGCGTACCGCGGCGCTGAATCTGACGGCAAGCAGCGTCGCCTACGCCGGGGGAGCGGGGACGTGGAATCCATCGAGTGGCAATATCACGGATACTTCGGAGGGCTGGGCGTGGTATTACACCGCCGCTGACGGCTATGGTGATAAAACGCTTGTGCTGGACGGGTTAAACCTTGTGACCTCCGACGCCACCGCCCTTCTACTCCCGGCGGACACCACGATCGTGCTGGCAGAGGACAGCGAAAACATCGTGACAAGCACGTATTCCAATAACAGCTCCAGCTATGGCATTAAAGGGCTTGGCTCCCTGACGATTCGCGGGAGCGGCATACTGGACATCGCAGGGGGGAACCCGAGCGGCGACTACCTGAGCACGGGAATTTACCTGCAGTATGCGGAGAATGAACGCCTCACCATAGAAGGCGGCGCCGCCGTCTCGGCGAGTGGTGGCAATAATCAATTTGCCAGCTACGGTATTAAAACAAATGGCTCTATTTATTTTAGTGACGCAACCGTCACCGCATGCGGCGGCGATACCCAAAACGTCAGCTACGGTATTTGCGCTGAGAATGGTCTTGCTTATTTCAGCAATGCGACCGTCACGGCAACAGGTGGAACGGCTCGTTTTACCTGCGGCCTGAACGCCGTTATCGTAGATGATAGCGGGAGTTGCTCTTTCGGCAGCGGGACTGTTCTGACTGTAACAGGCGGTACGGGCGGAACGAGCATAGGTATGCAACTAATGAGGAACGGCTCCGGGACAATTGCCGTCGTGGAGAACGGCGCGACTGTCACGGCAATCAGCGGACCGGAGGAGAGCTTCTCAGCGTCTGGGTATTATAGTACCGGCATATCTCTGTACAACAAAGTCCTGGAGGTAAAGAGCGGCGGGAGCGTCACGGCAACGTGCAATTCCGATACGCCTGCAAGTGTGAATAGTTACGGTATCTATGGCGGCATACTGCTCAACGGCGGAATTGTGAATGCCTCAGGCAGCTATACAATGTGCGTCAGCTGTGGTGTGTATGGAGGCCCCGTCCAGGTGAACAGCGGCACGCTCACCGCAACGGGAGTAAGAGGATCATGGGGCAGTTACGGAATCTATTGTTGGAGTAGTAGCTCGATTTTTGCCGGCGGGATAACGACCGCAAAATCAGCAGGGTATTATGCAGTGTACGCAGACAATCGTATTTCAGATGTCGGCATGACGGTTAAACAGAACGACGGGTCAGGCAGCTATACCATACCGGCTTCCCTATCGTCTAACGGTATATACTATGTCTGCAACGACAATGCCACCGCCTCCGATGTCCAGATCTCAGCGGACTCTGCTGCTTCCGCTGCCGTGGAAGATGTCACTGTATCGGGAAGCGTCGGCACCGCCCTTCCGGGCAGCGACACGGTCACTTTGACGCTTGCCGACTGCGCGTTCACGGGCCTTGCCGCGGACGATGACGTTAGCGCCTGGTTTACCAACCTGCCCGAGGGACTGGCAGTTACGGTGCAGAGCGTGGCTTCTGACAATCAAAGTGCCGTGCTCGCCTTTTCCGGTACACCAGTGGAAACTTCAGACGCGGCGATGACAATCACCATCCCCGCCGGGAAGTTGAATACCGGCTCCGATCTTGCGGTTACGGCGAACAACAACGCCAAATTTGCTGTTGTCGAGACCACGCCGTCAACTCCGAGCTTTGCCGCGTCAGGCGACGGCTCGGCGGATGATCCTTATGAAATCGGTAATGCAAATCAGCTCAAGGAGCTTTCAAAGTTTGTCAACACACAAAACGACGACTACGGAGATAAATACTACGAGCTGACGGATAATATCGTGCTCAACACAGACCTGTCTGGCAGCCCGGAGCAGTGGACGCCCATCAGCGCGGATGAAGATTCGATCTTCACCGGTGTTTTCGATGGGAACGGGCATACCATCAGCGGACTATATATCGACGATACAAAAGGCGAGCTTGATTTCGTCGGACTTTTCGGGCTCGTTATGAATGCTACGATTAAAAACCTGGGTCTGACCAGCGGCAGCATCACTGCGGGAGGATCTGCCACCGGCGGCATTATCGCCTTCGGGGTTGAAGCTCATGTGGAAAACTGCTACAACGCCTGCACAATTTCTGCTTCGGGCAATCACGCTAGGGCGGGCGGCATCATTGGTGTCAACAGCAAAGGCGGATTGACTGTTATTAATTGCTATAATACTGGCAATGTGACGGTCACCGTATCGGAAGACGCAGACGAGGCCTCTGCCGGCGGAATTGTCGGCCTGAATTTGGACTCCTCGATCAAAAACTGTTATAGCTCGGGCCTGATTACCGGAAATGCATCCGGCGGAGCGGTCGCCTATGCGGGTGGGATTGCTGGGAGAAACGATCTGCAAGGCGAGGCTGTTATAGAAAACAACTACTTTCTGGACAGCTCTGCCGCAAACGGCATTGGGTACGACGAGAATGAAGGCACCGCCACTGATGCCGGCTGCACTTCAATGTCCGACCTTGAGATGAAAGCAGCTGGCTTTGTCAATACGCTCAACGGCAATGTAATCGCTCTGGAAGACGACTACCCGAACCTTTCCGCATGGCGAAGAGCAGGTGCCACTGAAAACGAGGGTTACCCCGTCTTCGGCACAGCGGCGCGCACCTTCACCCTCTCCATCTCCGGCGGCGGTACCGGGGCGGCGGGCGGAGGCGACTACGAGGAGGGCGCGTCCGTGCCAATCAGCGCAGGCGCGAGATGCAACTATACCTTCAGCGGCTGGACGACCTCCGGCGGTGGAACGTTTAGCGACGCAGACAGCGCTGATACGACCTTTACCATGCCTGGCGAGGCTATCACCCTTACCGCCAACTGGACAGAAAACACCGCGGACAACTATGATCTATACTACGGCGACAGTTCCGATGCGAAGGTGCTGGTCAACAGCAGACCCTATGTTGCGGGCACACTGCAAACGAGCAGTGATCCGGAGGGCAGACCCACCGCAACGGTAACCGTAGACACGATAAGGTTGACGGCTATTCTAGCGCTGGAGGAAAGCGGCGCGACAGTGACCGTCCCTATCTCCGGCGAACAGCCGGTAAAATCCGGTGCTCTGACCGGCGAGATGATCAGGAGCATGGAAAATCAGCAGGCGATACTTGAAATCAAGGCGGACAACGCAAGCTACACCATTCCCACGGCCGAGATCGACATCGACGCCGTGTCAAGAGCACTGGGTGCTAACGTAGCACTATCGGATATTATGCTCCGCGTTTCCATCTCAGAGTCGACGCGTGCGATGGCCACAATCGTCGCCAACGCGGCGAGCGAGGGCGGGTTTACTATCAAAGTACCGGCAGTGGATTTCACGATTACCTGCAGCTACAACGGACAGACAGTAAATGTGGGTACCTTTAGTGCCTATGTCCGGCGTATAGTTGCAATCCCGGACGGCGTAGACCCGAACAAAATCACGACAGGTATCGTGGTCAATCCAGACGGCACAGTCCACCACGTCCCCACTCAGGTAACAGTAATCGATGGCAAGTATTACGCGGTCATCAACAGCCTGACGAACAGCACCTATACAGTGATTTGGCACCCCATCGAGTTTACGGATGTAACAAGCCACTGGGCAAAGGACGCCATAAACAACATGGGTTCGAGAATGGTTGTCACCGGTGTCGGGAACAACCGTTACGAGCCGGACAGAAACATCACACGCGCCGAATTTGCGGCAATCGTCGTCCGGGCACTTGGTTTGGACACCGGGATGAGGAATAGCAGCTTCACGGATGTGAGTTCCTCCGAATGGTATTACGGGTACATACAGACTGCTGTCGGCTACGGAATAATCACGGGGTACGGCGACGGCACCTATGGACCGAACGATACCATCACCCGGGAACAGGCGATGACCATGATCGCCAGAGCTATGAAGCTCACAAAGCTTGCGCCGAAACTGACGGATACACAGATCGCCTCACTGCTCGGTACATACACAGATGCTTCGGGTGTTTCGACCTATGCGAGGGAGAGCATTGCAGCGTGCATCGATACCGGTGTTGTGCTCGGCAGACCGGACAACACTGTTGCGCCTAAGGCACCTATTACCAGAGCGGAAGTTGCCGTCATCGTTGAACGGATGATCAAGAAGTCCAGTCTCATCTGAGCAAACAATACAGACACGCCGAAGCATAATAATCGGCGGTAATATGACGATTGAGCTTGCCTGTAAGAGCGAACAGGCAAGCTCAATTTTTATATACCGCTGTTTCATGGCATTATAGCTATTGTTTCTCCTCGATAAATGCCATGATGTCTTTTGCTGTCTCAATTGGCTTTTCAACTGGGCTCATATGCGTGCAACCCGGGTATTCAATCATTTTAACAGGAGCATTGGCGTAATCACTGACAAACTTTGCGGCGCCTACAGGATAAATTGAATCTTGGGGATGAATATAAGCGATAGGTACTGTAATTAATGCAATAGTATTACGGTAATCAAGCGTGAACATGGATTGCCACAGACTGATAAGTGGCCGCGTTTGATCCGCATTTTCCAGCCCCGTCGCGACAGTATCCAAGATGTCTTCATTACCGTCAGAAAAACCAGGCATAATCTTTTTATAGAACGCGACTAAAAATTTGGAGAAGTCATACGACATTAGGTCAATATCTTGCAATAGGCTTTTTTCGTCATAGCAGCCAAAAGCGCCGAAGCTCCATTTGCTGTCACAAGTAATCTTTGGGCTCATGTCGATGATAACAATTTTTTTGATGTGGTTGCAGCCGAACTGCCTGACATATTCATATACCACGTATCCACCCATGGAATGCCCGACCAACACAACATCTTCAAGTCCAAGATAGTCAATTAGATTTTTGAGGTCTTGTGCCAGATTGGGAATTGTATAGCCCCCCGCGGGAACACCGGAAGCACCATGACCGCGATGGCTGTATACAATGCTGAGATAATTGTTGCCCATGTTATTGCTGATCTCTGCCATATGTTCATGAGAACCGTTCCATCCATGCAAAAAGACTACGGGCTGTCCCTGCCCCTTTGACTCATAATAAAGCGCGGTGTTGTCTGTTGTAAAATAATACGGTATGAAATAGCCCCCTTTCCATTTGCAAATGCAATATAAGCTGCTATTTAAGATGTGCGCACTGAAAAGAAGATGATTGCCGTCTTTTCCGCTGTTTTGTTTCCGAAATTCAACGGGCAGATGTGTGAAGCATCTCCATTTCATTCATCGTTGCTGCGGCAACTACCATATCATCCTCATAAGAAATACTAACTGTCACATAGTTCGTGTAACTTAATTGCCGTTCAAAGCCGCTATATAGATTAACTATTGGTTGCCCCCAGCTGCCTCTCAAAATTTCAATGTCGAGGAAGCTCTCATTTTTTTGCCAATTCCGTTGAAAAAGCTTGAAAACAGCTTCCTTGGCGGCAAAAGTTCCAGCAAAAAAGGCCGTCCCGCGCTCACTATTTTCACCCAATTGCATCTCGGCTTCGGTAAACACTTTCTTCATAAACGCATCTCCGCCACGAGCCACTATATCCTCGAAACGCCGAGTGCTTAAAATATCAATGCCAACGTATCCCATGGCCTTTTCCTTTCCGCAGCTTAGCTTCTGGCAGCTACCAGAAGCGCTGTACGAAAGATATCGTCGGCCGATGCGCCCCGGGACAAATCACTAACCGGACGGCTGAAGCCCTGAAGTACAGGACCGAAAGAGCCGGCCTTTGCCAGAATTTGAACCAGTTTAGATCCGATGTTTGCCGCGTCCAGATCGGGAAAGATGAGGACATTGGCAAGCCCGGCCACAGGACCGGTGGCTCCTGTTTTTTTCGCCGCAGTTTCAGGCAAAAGGGCAGCGTCAGCCTGAAGTTCTCCGTCTACCAGCAATGTTGGGGCTCTCTCGTGAATTAGGCGGACGGCTTCTGTAACCTTATCCACATCCTCATGCTCCGCACTGCCCTTTGTGGAGAAAGACAGCAGTGCCACTCGCGGTGTCCAGCCCAGCAGCTCAGTAACGCTCTCTGCTGTTGCAATGGCAATGTCCGCCAACTCCTCCGAGCTGGGATTGGGGTTGACCGCTGGATCTGCAAATACAAGCCTGCTGCCCTCCGATCCTTCAAATCCGGGAATATCAAGAATATAAAAGCTGGAAGGACGACTGCAGCCTTTCTTGAGTCCAAGGATAAGTTCGCTTACTGCAATAACCTCCGCCGTAGGGCAGTCAATCCCAGCGACCATTCCGTGAACCTCCAGCTGATGAACCATCATGGTCGCAAAAAACAGTGGCTTTATTACCATTCTTTTGCAGGCGGATTCGGGGATTCCGCTAAACTCGGAAAACACCGCGGAATATATCTCTGCTTTTGGATCAGCTTGAGGCTCCAGCACCGGAATACCGCTGCCGCCGGCTTTCTCCAGTAGGTTTTCAACAGTTTCTTTATTACCGATCAGAATTGGATTAACGAGCCCGTCCTTTTGAAGCCGTACAGCGGCATTGACAATACAAGGAACTTCGCCCTCAGGAAAAACTATTGTTTTTATTGGGGCGTTTTTTACTTTTATAGTAAGTTTTTCGATAAAATCCGTTTGAGTACTCATTTTCAATTTCCTTTCAGAAAATAAAGCGGAGAATTCAGCGTATTGATTACATACATCTTACTGAATTCTCCGCTGGAGTCCTAGGCGTTCTGCTTTTTCTGGATCATGTCCACTATGTCTTGCACAGACTTAGGCTTCAGGATATCGAAGGTCGTAATTTTTACACCTAGTCGTTCCTCGAGATCAGCAGCCAGCCCGATTCGGGCAACCGACCGCATCTGCAGATCCTGTGCCAGCTTGGTTTCGGGCGTTATGGTGCTCTTTTCACATTTGCAAAACGCAGCAATCGCGCCTATGACGATTTCCAATGTATCAGTCATTTTTCACCTCTATACGATTTTGAAGGCAAGGATCGGAAGGTTCTCGACCTCAATAATGTCTTTTTCCACAGCCATGGGGCCTTTTTCATACAGCTTCAACAGAGATTCCGGATCAATGTCCACCCCCGTGATCAGTCCCTGTACAAAAATTCCTTCTTCTAGCTGGACATGTCCGTAGGCGTAGGGCGCTAGCTCCGCGAATCTGGGGTTGGGGGCAGGAGCGACGCCGTGCGAGACAAAGAGCAGTGTTCCCTTTCCGGAGAATTCTTGTGGTTCAAGCGCCATGCTTCCGCATTTTTCGCAGGCAGTTGTGGGTGGGAAAGTGTAGCCACCGCATACGGTGCACTTTGTTCCGACCAGTTTACCTTCTTTTAGATGTTCATAATATTCTTTTATAATGGATTCCGGCATATTATTTGCCCCCTTTCAGTACAAGTACAGTGCTGATCATACCGTAACCGTGGGTATGAATGACGGAAGTATGCGGCGTTTTTGGAATCTGCCGGTCACCGGCAATCCCTCGCATTTGCTTCATTGCCTCGTATGTATCAGCGCCGGCGCTGGCGGCCCAGGCGTGTCCAAAGGCATGGCGTCCGCCATGAGTACTCATTGGGCGGTCTCCATCGAAACGGAGGCGGCCGTCCTTGACGTATTCAAGCCCCTCTCCCTGAGGTAAATAGCCGGACAGTTCAGCAGTACAAATGCTTGAAATGTGAGAGCAGTCATGAACATGCAGATAATCGATATCTGAAGGCTGGATGTCTGCCATCTTGTATGCTTTTTTGAAAGATGCCACATCGTAATTTTGAATGGTGGGATCGCTTCCGTACCAGGGAAGGTCGCCGATTGATATTCCGAACCCAGACAGCTCGATCGGGAGCCCGTCATATTTTTCCGCTTCTTCTTTGCAGCTGATGACGAGTGCGGATGCGCCGTCGGCCGGAACCACAGCACTGCGCAGACGGCTTGGCCACGAGAGGAACGGGTTGTAGGGAGACTGCCAAAACTCATATGGGTCGCTATATCCCATTCTGGTTGCTTCATCTTCCAGTTTTTCCTGGTTAATTGCCTTTTTGTTCATGGAGGCGTGCAGCCTGCGGGTCTTGCAGAGTTCGAACATACTTCTATCGAAATCCTCGATGGAATAGCCGTACTTTCGGCAATAGCCCAATGCCAAAAACCCGTTATAGACGGGGAAAATGTCGTAACCCTGAGGCACGCCATAGGCCTGGTTGATGCAATAATCCGTCCAGAGCCACATTTCTTCAGTGGGAATCGTTTCGCGCTCATACGGGCTTAGCTTGCTGGGACGGCTCGACGTCGATTCCAGACCCACAACCAGTACCTTTCTGTAAACGCCCGAAGCTACGGACATTGCCGCCATTGAGACGCCTACATTGGTGGTAGAACAACCTGCATCGATATGGACGCCCGCTTTCATTTCCATGCCAAGCCATTTTGATAGCTGGCTGTATGTCGCCGGAAGATTGGATGTCTGCATTGTCACGTTTCCGATAATTACGGCGTCAATTTCGTCCGGACTGGTTTTGGAGTCCGCAAGTGCTTCTTTGACCGCTTGAGCAGCAAGTTCTTGCAATGTCAGCCCCTTGAGCTCCGGCGTCTCCATCAGGTTTCCAAACCGTGTGCAGCCTGCACCTAGGATATAAACAGGTTCTCTAAATTTTCCTTCCATTGGTTGCCCTCCTTGTTATAAATTAATTATTTTGCTTACTTGACTGGGCAACTCAAGTGTAATACAATAAATTTATATAATCTTGTTCGATAATGAACTGAAATTTGGTTAATTGTGCACAAACATTCGAAAGGAGGAGAAACGTGTAATGCCTTCAATTGTTGCGGACTCGTGGAACGCATGGTGTTCATCAGACTATCCCTTAAACCAACAGTATGATGCATGGAATGCCGCCCTTAATGAATCCCACTTAAAGTGGTCCTTGCAGGATACATCGAAACCACGCTTTAACGCAGCCATTCAAATGAGAACGATAGGCAGCATACGCCTGCTGCATTGCGACTGTGACTGCTGCCACGGGCAGAGAACAAAAAGCGAAATCAGTCAGGACAATGATGAGTATTATGGTGCGCTCCTTATATATGATGGTTCTGAAACGGTGAACTGCAATGGTACAACCGTAAACTTAGGCAAATCCGATTTTTTTATATGGGATTCCAGCAAACCCATTGAATTTTTGACAGGTCCAAATTTGAAAAAAGTTACGATATTGGTTCCTCAAAGAATCTTCCTGCAACGATATCCACAGATAAGTGATTCAATAGGCCGAACTATTCCCATGCACGGTGGAATGGGTGCCGTTACAGCGTCCCACATCGTAGCAATGGGGCAGCAAGCCAACAATATTGAACACAGCAATGCGGTTTCACTCGTTGATTTAACCCTTGACATGATTGCTAGCTGCCTTGAGATGAGAGCTGAACGCCCAATGAGCAAAGCGCGCAGCAGTTTACTAAGCGATATCAAACGGTTCATACTCGATAATCTAGACGAGACCGCTCTGGATCCTCCCTATATTGCAGAACACTTTAACATTTCATTAAGGTATCTATACGCCGTTTTCCAAGATAGCGGTACCACGGTTTATAACTACATACTGTCAGAGCGTCTTGAAAGATGTCGCCGTGAGCTTTCCCACAGTAATTGGTCAGGCGAAACCATTACCGATCTGGCCCTCCGCTGGTGTTTTAATGACTCTTCACAGTTCTGCAAGGCGTTTCATCGGGCATATGGTGTCTCGCCTCGGGCGTATAAGAAATCACTGTTGGAGTAGAACAGCGCGCGTAATATGAGATATCCTGTTTTTCTAAAGACGATAGCTTGAGACAACAGTCATATCTGTTTTGCTTGAAAGCCAGAAAAACAGCCCGTTTTCACTGAAAACGGGCTGTTTTAATCGAATTGCATATCTTCTGAGAGGGGGTACCGTCCCGAACGCGCAGCGTGCGGCGAATTTATTTAGGAATAACTACTCTTGCGAGGCCGACTGTTTGTCCTCTTCAGTCCAGATGTTCGGGGTTGTTGACATAGGTGCGCTCCATATAAACGGTATGCTTTTCATAGTTTGCGTTTATCAGTGCGGTGAAAAGCACATCAATCATGTTGAGCGTTGAAATACGGCTGGACATGCCGCCCAGACGGTTCCAGGATTCACTGGCGTCTACAAAAACATTATATTTGCATTTTTCACTTAGGTCATTCTGACCGATTGAGGTTAAAGATACCGTTGGCACGCCAAAGCGGACAAGCTCGGAGGCCACCTCAAGGATTTCTGCGGTCATGCCCGTGTAGGAGATGAGAAAGGCCAGCGTCCCCGATGTATAGGCTTTGGCGTTAATCAGCATGGACACCCGATCCTTATAGGCGGCGCTGGGTATTCCGAGACGCATACATTTTATCTGGGCGTCCTCGGCAACAACGTTGGACGGGCCGACACCATAGAAATCAATCCTTGACGCGCGCGACATCTCAACAATCACGCTATCAAGTGTTTCGGCGCTGTTGAGGCTCATCGTATCGAGCACCGATTTTGCGTTCTGATTCGACACTTTTTTTATAATGTCGTCGGTCGAGTCGTAGCGGCCGACCGGCGTCTGGGCGGTTTCCAAAATGGAGCTTTTATTGTAGTTTGAAAGCTCCGCGGCCATTTGCAGTCGAAAGTCAATGAAACTGTCGACACCGAGCTTTTTACAGAGCCGTTTGACGGTTGCGGTGGAAGTGAAAGTCCTTTCGCTCAAATCGACAATGCCGATATTGACGATATTGTTCAGGTTTTCAAAGATATAGTCGACGATGTGGCGCTCCGACGGGGAGAGGTCCTTAATTTGCCGCATTTGAACTAAAAGACTCATTGATTATCACTCCTCAGAGATTTTCTGAAACGAAGATGTCCCGGATCGCATCCGCTAACGCCTGCTCGTTTTCTCCTTCAACCGTAACAGTGATGGTCTCGCCCTGATTGACCTGCAGGCCGAGAATGGCAAACATTCGCTTACCGTCGGCCGAGGCCCCGTTATGAGTGACGGTCACCTTTGTGGTTTTATAGGGGGCGGCTGCTTTTACCATGATACCGACCGGACGGGCATGAAAGCCCATCGGGTCTTTAATTGTGTAGTCAAAAGAAACCATGTGTCTTTGCTCCTTATTACTTAGTTTCAAGAATGTCCGGCGCGATTAGTGCCTGGGCAATGATGGCCTCATAATCGGTTCCGCCGAGGGTCTGCGAAGCCTGTCTGAGATATTTTTCCCGCTTGTCGGCATCGCCCTTAAAATGGGCCAGTTTTGCCAGTCGGTAATAGATGACGCCCCGAAGAACCGGGTGCTGCGTTTTCTCCGCCTTTTTAAGAAGGCTGTTCATATAAGTGACGTCTTTGTCGAGATAGACGCGGATGATCTCCTTGCCCTCATCGATCATTGCGCGATATTGATCCACTTCGTCGGCCTTAACCGTATGCAGATAGTCTGAAAGCCGATCAAAGCTTGCGCGGGCCTCTGCCGCTTCTCCAACGGACACAAAAAACGACATACGCTTTTGGAGAAATTCGACCCGGTCCCGCGGTTCGAGCTTCATCGAGTCGAGCGTACTGATGACTTCGCGGATCTTTTCATCGCTGCCAAGCTTTAGATAGCCGTCTAGCCTATACAGCAGTATAATCGGCGCACGAAAGACATATTTGAGCCGCTTGTTGTTTTCCAGCCGCTCCAGATAAAGTGCGACATCGCTGTAATATAGCTGCTGGAGTTCCTGTTCGGCACGGCGGCGAAGCACAACGAGAAGTTGCAGCAAAACAAACGCCAGTACCGCCATAATTGCAAAAGCGATGATGAGGGGCTTATACGCTGCCCAGAAATTGCCACCGACCGAAACGAGCGTGCCCATCACTTCTGACCCGCCGAATAGACGAGAATGGTCTCGCGGGCGACATCGGCTGCCTGCTGCGCAAGTTCGAGCGGGCTCTGATCAAGACTGTAGACCATATCCGTGTAAGCCGAGGTGTTAAGCCCTGCAACCACGGCGTAATTGTTGTGCTCGGAGCAGATCAGTGCGGACTCGCGGAAAGGGGAGCCGCCGGAGAGGTCACAGGCAAAAAGCAGGTCGCTGCCTTCCGCCGCATTTATAGCAGACTGAAGCTTAGCGCGGAGTATTTCGAGATCATCTTCCTCGTTGAAGTCCACATAGAGAAAATCCGGTGTTTCACCGACGAGCATATTGATATTTCTTTGCATGGCCGTTCCGTAACCGGCATGGCCGATGATTATAACCTTCGTCATTTTTCCAGCCTCCATTGAAAACTGTTGTTAAATTCATCATAGCATACACTAAAATTAATTTAAACAAAAACAGGAGTCTGCCGGGGCAAGCTCCTGTTTTTGTTTTACCCGTGCTTCTCACATATTGTGATTGTTGAATACGGTCTCCGTGTAAGAGGCATAAACCTCGTGCATATATTCCTTGGGAACCTCGGTCACGTTGGGTGATACAAAGATATACATTTTGTGTCCCAGCTTCTGGAGGCGAAGCGCGGTTTCGGATGCGATGGACTGGGAAATAACAATCGTTGCCACAGTCGAGGAGGCACCCACCTTCTGGTAATAGTCGGGGATTTCCACCAGAGCATCCTCAAGCGGGCAGCAGTTATCTATAAGGACGTCCGCCAGGTCGCCGAGTTTTTTGCCGGAGGAATGGATCGCCTTGGCGCTCTTATAGTTCTCGCCGCTCGTTATGGCAATGACCTTCAGACCGCGCTCTTTTGCATACATGGCAGCCTCGATGGGGGCTGCGTTGAGCCCGCCGTGGGAGAACACGATGATGGCCTCGCCCTCCTGGAAGGTGTAGCTCTGAAGGAAGTTCTTGATATACCCTTCCTGACGCTCAATCCAAAGGAGTTCGCGTGCGCCGCCGGGGCCGATGACATTGTTCCACATAAGCCTGGGGTCCATGCAGGGATGCCAGCCGACAACACCGCCGTACCGGGGGAATATATCCTGTACGGGCAGAACGCTGTGACCGCTTCCAAACAGATGAACCAGCTTACCGGAGTTAATGACCTCGGCGCAAATATCTGCGGCTGCCTTGATGTTCTCGGTCTGCTCAACATCAATCTTGTTGATGACCTCATTGATTTTTTTTAGATACTCTAGTTGTAACATGTGTAAATTCTCCTGATTTTTATTTTATCAGACAAATGCTCCGATCGTGGGGATATACCCGATGGCGGTGAGCACCGCGGCCAACACGAGAATGAGAAGCATGATGACCAACGGCTTCCAGTTCTTCTTGGTGTACAGCCAGTACACGAAGACGGTCAGAGCCAGAGGCACGATCTTGGGGAATACCGTGTTGAGCAGATTGTCCAAATTGAAAACGGAAATGCTGCCGTCAATGTACGCCTGAGTGGCTTCATCAAAAACCTTGGTGGCGGTCTTGATGTCGATGTTCAGCGAGCAAGTGACGAAGCTTGCGGTCAGCGCGCCGACGACAAGCAGACCAAGGATTGTAACGGCCCGAATTATTTTATCCAACTGTCCGGACGCCATAAATCTTTGGACGCCTTCGAGTCCGGCCTTATAGCCCAACTGGAAGATTGTCCAGCTCAGGAAGTAAGTGCCGAGGGGATAAACAACGATGTAGAGCAGGGGGCCAACCCAGGCTGCGGAGGTCAGAGAGCTGGAAATAGACAGGCAGATGGTGAGAAGCAGGGGGATGATGGTCGCTACCCACAGGGAGTCGCCGATGGCGGAGGTCGGTCCAATCAGGGCAACCTTAGCTTCCTGAATGGATTCGGCAGTGCCGACGCCGTTTGCAAGCTGCTCTTCCATACCGATTGCAATACCGTTGCAGACGGAGCCTACCTGAGATTCGGTGTTGAAAAGGGTGATGTGCCGTTTGAGAGCGGCGGCCTTTTGTTCCCTGGTATCGTACAGTTCGTCGATGACGGGGGCCATGGATTGACCGAAGGCCATACCGAGCATGGACTCGGCCTGCTGAGAGCAGCCGTTCCAGAAGAACCAGTTGTTAAAGGACTTTTTCAGGGTTTTCTTATCAAGTGTTTTTGCCATCTCAATAAGCCTCCTTTCTGTCAATTATCTGATAGAAGATTGTTGCAGCAAGGACGCCGATAACGGCAACAGACATCATTCCGAGACCGAAATAGGTGACGAGGACGAAGCCTACGAGGAAGACTGCCCAGTCATAGTTTTTCTTAATGAGGAACGAAAGGATAATGCCCATTCCGAGTGCAGCCATCATGCTGCCGAAGGAAGAGATACCTTTGATGAACCAGTCAGGAATGCTGATACCGGCAGACGCTCCGGCACTGATAGCCATCAGGACGATGACTGCGGGGATGAAGCGGCAGGCAAAACCGATCAGCTGTCCGCCGATGATGTTGGGCATCCACATTTTTTTGGCATCGCCATTTGCAGCGATTCTTTCAGCCCAACGGTTAAGAACGACATCCAGAGCATAGTGGACGTTCCACATTGTGCCGCCGACGACGCCGCCGATGCCGGCCCCGGTGAAAGCAAGGCCAATGAGAGCCGCGTCACTGCTGACAGTGCCCTTCATAGCCAGTGCCATCGCGGTTCCTATGTACGTTGCATATGAGAGGTCCCACGCAACCGCGCCACCGGGCGTAACGTTTGCCAGATAAGCAATCTGGAGAGGGATGCCGACGATCATAGCGGTCTGGACATCGCCCATGATGATACCCACTACGAATGACGCAACCAGAGGTCTGCCTAAGCAATACCATCCGATCGTGTTGCCGACAATTGATCCTATCGCAGCAAGATAAATGAACAGCGCGATCAGGATCACTTGTGCCATTGTCATGATATATTCCTCCTCAAAAAATATATTCTATAAAAGGCCTGCGCCTGTTATAGTCCCTTAATGGATTTGCGTACCTCGGACCAGGCGCGTGCCGCCGTATTCGGCACAGTCTGCGCCACAATTTTGATACCGGAAGCAGTCAGCTCGTCGAACAATGCTACATCCTCGGCACTGACGAACATCACGCCGCCGCCACCCTTGGTAATGTTAAACATGGTGTCGGGCCTTTTTGCGGCGTTCCCGATGAAAACGGTGTCGCAGCCGTGCAGCTCGGCCTTGAAAGCCGTCAGATCCTGCGGCATGCGTGTTACAAAAAGTCTGTTGCCCTCACTCTGCTCCGCAAAAAGGGCCCGGGCCTGCTCAAAAGTCACGACGTGATGCTTATAGTTTGCGGGGATTCCCATCATCATAATAGACTGGAGCGTGGGGTTTGCCGCGAGCTTGTCGTCAATTGCGATGATCTCCCGAATGCTCAAAGCCTTGCACCAAGCGGTTACGATTTGGCCGTGGATAAGCCTGTCGTCAATACGCAGAAAATCTTTTCCCATTTGATCCTCCAAACTGCCGCTTGTAGGACGCGGCTGTCCAATATTTATTATCGTTCCAACACATATTTATTAAACACAAATAATTATAATACCCCGAGCTGTCGGATTAGATCGGCAACTGCGCCTTCATTGTTGCTGCAGGTTACAATCTTTGCCATTTCAAGAACTTTTTGAGAAGCATTGGACGGACAGGCGGCGATGTCGGCCATGGCGAGCATGCCGCAGTCGTTATCATAGTCACCAATGCAGATGAGCTTTCGCCCTTCGGCGTTTGAAAGGCGGAGCGCCTCTCGGACAGCGGGGGCTTTGCCGACGCTCTTTTCGAGCAGTTCAATAATGTAAGGTGATGACTGAGCGGTAACGAAAAGATTTGCGCTTGCAAAGTTGTGCACATCTTCAATGACAGGCGACAGCCTGTCGGCATCCATTACGACAAAGCAAACCTTGACGGGCGCAAGCACCAAGTAGTCCTCAATGGTGATTGCCTTACGCTTGAGGTCGGTGAGCATGGCATCCCGAGCACTGTCCCCGGTGAGTACCTGAAAAATTTCGTCTTCATCAGCGGCTACCAGCCACACACCCGGATGCTTGAGAAAATAATCAAGACTTTCTTGCTTAATCGGCTCGGGCAGGCGCGTCTTTTGAATAACGGCACCCTTTTGCGAGTCGTAGAGGACGGCACCATTGCCTTGGACCATCGGTAAGGAAAAGGGCATGCCGCCGAAAAAGCCCAGTGTATCTTTATATTGTCTGCCGCTGGCGATGGAGAACAGTCCGCCGCTTGCCATAAAATCTTTGATAGCCTCAATATTGGCAGCCGGAACATATGGACCCAGATCCCAGTCCGTGAGAAGGGTGCCATCCATATCCGAAAAAATTATTACTTCGTCAGCTTTCATCTTTAAATCCTCCGATTGAGGCCATTATAGTATAGAAAGTGTAAAAATTAAAGCGTTTTGATTGTTGTTATTCGTCAATTTTTAACAATGTTTGAAAATGAACAGGAATTATGATATATTCGGCTCAAAGACAGTTAATTTGTGAGGTGCGTTTTATGTTTGACAAAGAAAACAAGCGTCCTGTGAAACCCGGCCCACTCAAAAGAGCCGGAACATACAAAGAAATATCCTCGACGGTCCTCGTGAGTTGTTATGTGGCGAGCGCGGCAATAGCCGTTATTGCAGGGAACGAGGCGTTCAAAAGCTTTGGTTCGGACAATACCGGCAGCGGATCCTTCTATGTGATACTTGCGGTACTCGGGCTGCTGTTTTCCGTGTTCATAACCGTGATGAACAACCGCAATAAGAAACTGCTCCGTCAAGGCAAAACAAAAAAAGGCAAATAGCAGTAACCGAACATTTGGAGGCTGCATGGAACAGGAAGGATGACAGTGATGCTGATAAAGGCAGTTGGTGCCGCACCGGGCGCCGCAATAGCGCGTATCTATTATATTAAACAGCCCGACCTCTCCGTTGAGCGTTTGGAGGGCCGTGATGCCGTAACGGAGACCGGCCGCTTTGAAAACGCCAAAGCGCAGGCAATGACGGAGTTGGACCTGCTTTTTGATAAAACAGCGGCTACGGACAAGGCCGCCGCACAGGTGTTTGATATCCACAAGATGATGCTTGACGATCCGGATTTTATTGACGGGGTTGAAGCAGCAATTGCCGCGGGCCTGAACGCGGAGTTTGCGGTTAAAAGCGCGGGTGACACGCTGGCTGCTTTTCTTCAAACCCTTGATAGTGAGGTCATGCGTGAACGTGCGGCAGATGTGCGCGATATTTCCGAACGGATGATCCGTATCCTCAAGGGTATTGTGCTGGATGATGAAATGCCGGAGGGGCAGGCTGTTGTGCTGGCGGAGGACCTTTTGCCGAGCCAGACCATCCGGCTGGACAGAACACGGGTTTCCGGCTTTGTGACAAAACACGGGTCCGTCACGTCCCACTCCGTTATCCTCGCGAAGACCATGGGCATTCCCTGTATTGTCGGACTTGGAGCGGCTTTCGACACACTGCCCCAAAACGGGGAAATTGCGATTGACGGCGGTACGGGCGAGGTACTCGTTAACCCGTCTGAGCGCGAGAAAAAAGATTTCCTCGCCCGCGTCGGTGAATTTGCACGCAATAAGGCGGCGCTTGAAAAATATCGAAACATGGCGGCCGTCACAAAAAGCGGCCATCAGGTAAAGGTTTGCGCGAATATCGGCGGGGTCGCGGATGCGGACGCGGCGCTCAATTTTGGGGCGGATGGCGTCGGTCTTTTCCGAAGTGAGTTCCTGTATTTAGAGAGCGGCAGTTTTCCCAGCGAGGAAAAGCAGTTTCAGGCCTATAAGGCCGTGCTGGAGAAGATGGCGCCGAGGCCGGTCGTCATCCGGACGCTCGATCTGGGAAGCGATAAGCAGGCACCCTATTTTGATATCCCCAATGAGGAAAACCCTGCGCTCGGCTATCGGGCAATTCGAATCTGCCTGAAGGAACCGCACATTTTCCGCACCCAGCTTCGCGCACTGCTCCGCGCATCGGTCTACGGCAAGCTGCAGGTCATGTTTCCGATGATTACCCATCTCGCGCAGGTGCTGGAAATCAAGGCCGTTATTAAGCAAATCAAAACAGAGCTGGACGCAGAGGGACTGGCTTACAGTTCCGACATCGAGTTCGGCATCATGGTCGAGACGCCCGCTGCGGCTGTCATGAGCGATGTGCTGGCACGGGAAGTGGACTTTTTCTCACTGGGGACGAACGATCTGACCCAGTACACAATGGCGGCCGACCGCATGAATGCGCGCATACGCGACATCTTCAACCCCGCCGATCCTGCGGTTTTGCGCTTGATTGAGATGACGGCGCGCAGCGCACACGCCAACGGCATCTGGGTTGGTATCTGCGGCGAGTCCGCGGCCGATACGACGCTCACGGATTTCTATATGTCGCTGGGGATAGACGAGCTGTCCGTTTCACCCGCCTCGATTCCGGCTGTGAAAAAGGCCGTTCTTGAAAACAAATAAAAAGATTTCTCAGCAAAAGAAGGTGCACATATGAAGATCATGGAAGCGGCCGACTATAAGAGTATGAGTAGACAGGCTGCTAATATTATTTCCGCGCAGGTCATTCTTAACCCCAAGAGTGTGCTGGGACTGGCGACGGGCTCAACGCCGATCGGTGTTTATCAGCAGCTCATCGACTGGTACCGTAAGGGAGACATTGATTTTTCCTCCGTTCACACATTCAACCTTGACGAATATTGCGGACTGAGCCCGGATCACCCGCAGAGCTATCATTATTACATGCATGAGAACTTCTTCGGACAGGTAAATATTCCGCAGCAGAACATCCATATTCCGGACGGCCTTACTTCCGATATTACTTCGGAGTGCGCCGCGTACGACAAGCGTATTGTCCTCATGGGCGGGATCGATCTGCAGCTGCTTGGTTTGGGCAATACCGGCCATATCGGCTTTAATGAGCCGAACGAGAGCTTTGACAAGATGACGCATCCGGTTGCGCTCAAGGATGAGACAATTGCGGCAAATTCGCGCTTTTTCGGCCGGCCTGAGGATGTGCCGCGCTATGCTGTTACAATGGGAATAAAGAGCATTATGCAGGCTAAGAAAATTCTGCTGGTCGTCAGCGGCGAGGGCAAAGCCGAGATTCTGGAAAAAGCGCTTTTTGGACCGGTGCTTCCGCTCGTTCCGGCTTCCATTCTACAGATGCATCCGGATGTGACGGTTGTAGCCGACCGCGAGGCGCTTAGCCTGATTCGACTGCATGGACTGATTTAATATAAACAGCGAGAGATTTGAATTGAAAGCGGGTGTTAGGACATGCTTCTGAAAAATGCGGAAATGATGAACGAGAATTTCGAACTTGAAAAATCCGATATTCTAATCGAAAATGGCACAATAAAGGCTGTTGAGTCGAACCTCACCGCTGAAGGCGAAATCCTTGAGCTGTCGGGGTTCACGGTGCTGCCGGGCTTTGTTGACATCCATATTCACGGCTGCGCAGGCTTCGATGTCTGCGACGGTACCCGGGAGGCCGTGGAAAAGATAGCTGCGCATTTACTCAAGCAGGGTGTGACCTCCTTTTGCCCGACGACCATGACCGTGTCGCCGGAGCAAATCGAGCAGGTCCTTCTGAACATAAAAGCCTGTATGGATAACCCGACGGAAGGCGCCGCGATCCTCGGCGTCAATATGGAAGGCCCCTATATCTCCGTCAAGAAGAAAGGCGGACAAAATGGCGAGTTCGTGAAAGCACCTGACTGGGCGCAGTTCAAAAGGTATTATGAGATTTCCGGCGGCATCGTAAAACTGGTGGATATTGCCCCCGAATGCGTGGGAACGACCGATTTCATTGCCAACGCCAGTAAACTCTGCCGTGTCTCGATTGCGCATACGGAGGCCAACTACGAACAGGCAAAAGAGGCCTTTCGTCAGGGCGTTACGCAGGTCACCCACCTATTCAACGCCATGCCGGGCTTCAGCCACAGGGAGCCGGGCACGGTTGGGGCGGTGTTTGAGGATGACCGCATTAAAGCAGAACTCATCTGTGACGGCTTTCATATCCATCCGGCCTCTCTGAGGATAGCCTTCCGCATTCTCGGTGAGGACAGGACGATTATCGTCAGTGACGCGATGCGCGCGGCAGGGCTGCCGGATGGGGCCTATGAACTCGGGGGACAGCTCGTTGAAGTAACCGACGGGCATGCAAGGCTCGCGGACGGGACCATCGCGGGCTCCACGACCAACCTCTATGAGGAGGTCAAAAACCTGATAGACTTCGGCGTGCCTTTTAAACAGGTCATTAAATCGGCGACCATCAACCCTGCAAAAGCAATTGGGGCGGACAAAACAGTCGGCAGCATCGCCGTTGGGAAACGGGCGGACCTGCTTGTGTTCGATCGCGATTTCAGGCTTAGAGCAGTGATCGCCAAGGGGAAAGTTTTACAAAATACGCTAAAGAAATAAGCCATAGATAAAACAGGAAGGCCCGCCGTATAATCGGCGGGCCTTCCTGTTTTATCCAGTTTAGCGGCGTTTTTGAGGCCGATGCCTTGCGTACAAGGCGGCAATGGCCGCCGTGACGAGGCAGCCGACTATAAATCCACCGAGGTCAATCCAGACATCCTTAATCTGCGCGGAGCGTCCGTCTGAAAAAAGTTGAATAGTTTCATCGACAAGCGCTGTGCTAAGTCCGGTAAGGAGGAGGAAGGGAAGCCCTCTTTTGAACTGTACCCTGAGTAAAAGGGTTAGTTCGGCACCGAGCACTGCAAATTCCGACGCGTGGGCAAGCTTACGCAGCAGACCGTCACCGCTGAGTGACTGGCTGCTTCCGGCATCGCCAAGCAACAGGTTGATTGCATCTTTTAAATGGGCGCTGATCGCGCCTGAGATTGAGGCGGGCATCAGAGAATTCCCCCAAATAAAGCAGAGGGTCAGACCAATTAATACCATCAGCAAGCTGCTGTTTTTGTGACTAGTTAGACTTTTCAACAGAATATTCTCCTCGTGGTTCGGAATTACCCAAAGAAAAAAGTGAATGCCCGATAAGACGGTGCATGGGAGGTCCGGTGTTTATTGCTTTCTTCCGGACTTTTGCTGATTCTAACATGCGTGCAACAAAATGTCTACTGCATTCAACCGATATGGGTGACGCATCGGGATTCCGGGCTGTATTGCCGGGTACGAGAAGAAACGAGATCACGTTGACAGGGTAGCGGTCAAAATAAAGCTTGTCACTTGGCGCTCAGCTTATATCAAGCGGAGGAGCTGGCCCTGCTTTTTTCTAGGTCATTATTGCTATTCAACCTGCTAAAGTTCTTATAAATTTCTGCGAAAAAATACGTGCAATTTTGGAAGATTATGTGATATAATGTAAAAGATACAGCTGTTATTGTTTTTATATATCAAACCATATATAAAAACGCACATGGACTATAATACTTATTTGGAAATTGCCGTAAGGCCAATTTTTATGCGCTAAGTCTATTCAAGTGTTTGCTCCCCCTACTTTTTTATAACCGAACTCATGAGGAGGGTTATCTTGGACGAGTACAGAGAAATCAGCATACGTGAAGTTATTACATGCCTTTGGACGAGAAAGTGGATCATCGTTCTGACGACGATTTTTTGCGGCCTTGCGCTCTGGGCGTATTCAACGTATTACATAACGCCGCAATATCAGACCTCGGTCAGACTGTATGTCAACAACAGAACAGAGAGCACAACTTCCCTCACTTCAAGCGACATGACGGCGGCAAAATCCCTTGTGGATACCTATATTACAATTATACAATCCACAAGCCTGCTCGAAGAAGTTTCTGAGAATGTAGGCGGCTATTATTCTCCCGGGGCCATCAGATCCATGATTTCGGCGGGTGCTGTTAACAACACCGAAGTGTTCGTGGTTTCAATAACAAATCCATCGCCCGAAGAAGCGGCCAAGATCGCAAATGCAATTGCAGATACAGCACCGGATTTCATTAAAGAGATCGTCGAGGGCAGCTCAGTTAAAATCATTGACAGGGCTCCGGTCCCGTCCTATCCGATTTCCCCCAATGTTTCCAGAAACACAACCATTGGTGCGCTTATCGGTCTGGTTCTGTCTGCACTGATCATTCTGCTCGTATATATTTTCGATACGACCATTTACTCCGAAGATGACATCAAGGAGTTTTGTGTCCTGCCAATTCTGGGAATTTTTGGCGACTTTGGACAATACAAAACCGATAAAAATATCCGCGAATACAAGGGCAGGAGGACTGCTAAATGAAAAAAATAGTTAGTTCCCCTCAAAAAGCTGCCCGCAGCGCCGTATCCATTCTTCACGATAGAGAGTTTATATTAAGTAGTAAAACACCATTTCCTATTACAGAAGAGTATAAGACGCTTAGAACGAACATTATGTTTTCTATACCATCCGAAGGCTGCAAAATAATCGGCATGACGAGCGCGCAGTCAATGGACGGCAAGAGCATTAACTGTCTTAATCTGGCTATTACTGTTGCCCAGACAAATGCACGGGTGCTGCTGATTGATGCAGATCTGCGCCTGCCCAAAATTGCAAGACTGCTGGATATGGATGCCATTCCCGGAATCAGCAATGTCCTGGTTGGATTAAGCTCTGTTAGAGAGTCCGTTAAAGCTTCTGCCTATCCGGGACTCGATGTACTCTTGTCAGGAGATATTCCCCCTAACCCGTCGGAGCTTTTAGGATCCGGGACGATGGGCAAACTCCTCGGAGAACTTGGGAAAAATTATGACTATATCTTTTTGGATATGCCACCCGTTAACGTCGTTTCAGACGCCGTTGCCATGTCCAAATACCTTTCGGGCGTGATTCTTGTCGTGAGAGCCGGCCTGTCTGACCGCGAAAATGTGACTAAAGCAATCAATCAGCTGGAATTTGTGGATGCGACTCTCTTGGGCATTCTTCTTAACGGTGTCCAATCGGGAGCAGGGCGTAAATACAGCAAATACAGCAAATACAGGAAGTACAGAAAAAATGGCCAGGAGGGCCAATATAAGCAATACGGTCATTAAATAGACGCTCAGAGTCTTGATTTAATATGGGGAAGGAATAGAGGGCCCTAATAAAAATAACCGATTGTCGGCGGTAGAAATAGAAAAGTGACAATATTAAGGGGAATTTTATGATCGATTTTCATTCTCATATATTGCCTGAGATGGACGACGGGAGCAGTAGTGTGTCCGAATCGCAGCAAATGCTGAAGCTCTCGTGGGAAATGGGAATAGACACTATCGTAGCAACGCCCCACTATTATGCTGGAAACGAGAGCATTGAGCGATTTATTGACAGGCGACAGGAAAAATACGACTTTCTAATGCGGACTCTTGATAAGCGTATCCAAGTTCCGCAGATTTTAATGGGCTCAGAAACGGCATTTTATGTCGGAATTAGTCGAGAAAGCAATATTTCAAAGCTTTGCATCAATCAAACCAAGTATTTGCTGCTGGAGATGCCCTTTTCCGAGTGGTCTTCTCTCACGATTAAAGAAGTACAAGCTCTGATTATAAACCGAGGCATAATTCCAATCATAGCACACCTTGAAAGGTATTACGCCATTCAAAGCAGAAACGGTAAAATAGACGAATTGCTGAGTCTGGGGGTCCTGATTCAGGCCAATGCAGAAGCCTTTGTCGATAATGAGCTCCGTCACAAAACGATGAAGATGCTGTCTAAGGACGAAGTACATCTGCTTGGATCCGACTGCCATAACATGGATAAAAACCCGCCGAATCTCAGTCACGCATTTAAATACATAGCTGCTAAGCAGGGCGAGGGTGTCCTGAAAAAAATTGACGCGGCTGGCCGACTGGTCCTCAGCGGACAGCTCATCAGGTAAGCGCAAAGAACATAATATTCGCCTGCTGGATATGCCTAGACTTGTTTTTGAACGACGGCAGCCGCAAAAGAAAGCGGCCGAATGCAGCACAAGGCCCCAGCACCATGTACATGCAGGAAACACATATTTTGACCTGCTGGAACAGCAGATGATACTCAAGAAATGGGAAGTGTGACGATGAGAACAATTAAGGTGAATAATAATCTGAGGATTATTTTCTTGGTATTCCTCGATGTTATTGCCGTAATTTTGGCGGAACTTCTCAGCATTTTTGTGCGGTATGAGATTGAATATTCCTATATAGCGCCGAATGCCCTAGAGATGGTCTATAGGACCTTACCCTACTGGATACCCGTAAACTTTGCGATATTTGCCTCTTTCAGGCTCTACAATAGGCTTTGGGAATATATCAGCCTCAACGAAGCTATTCGCATCGTTCTTGCGGCGTTCCTATCCACACTTTCCTTTTTGTTGATTGTCCGGATTATGAATATTCATATTCATCCGACTGTTTTTGTGCTTGATTGGATATTTCTGACGTTCTTTACCGCTGTTTTCCGTTTTTATTATCGATTGCGGAAAGCGTTCTTATGTTCCTTCGTAGAAAAACATGCGTCGTCCTCCCAACCCAAAAATATTATGATTATAGGAGCAGGCCAGGCTGGAAACACGCTGCTGCGTGAGATAAGAAGCGACAGCAAACTGGCTGATCTTAATGTCGTCTGTGCTATAGACGATGATATAAGCAAGCATAATAAATTTACACATGGTGTGAAAATAGTGGGCGGTCTGGACAAGGTCTCCTGGGCGGCATCACACTATCAGGTTGATGAGATTTTTCTGGCGATACCTTCAGCAAGCCCTGAAAAAACCAGAGAGATTCTGAATGTTTGCAAAGATACCAACTGTGTGTTGAGAACGCTGCCCAGTGTCTACCAAATTGTCAGCAACACGGCGTTTTTTTCTATGCTTAAAAAAGTCGAAATTTCAGATTTGCTGGGAAGGCCTCAAATTAAACTGGAATCCGGAGAGATCAGCCGCTTCATCTGCGGTAAAAAAGTGCTCGTGACGGGGGCCGGCGGCTCAATTGGAAGTGAGCTTTGCAGACAACTGGCGTCCTTCTCACCCGCTATGCTCATCCTGTTCGATATCTATGAAAACACGACGCTCTATGTCAACAATGAGCTTGTGGCAAAATATCCGAACATTAAAATTGTATCGCTGATCGGCTCGGTTCGAGACGAAGGCAGGCTGGAAAATATCTTTGCCACCTACAGGCCCAATATTGTCTATCATGCAGCCGCGCATAAACATGTGCCGCTCATGGAGAGCAGTCCGAACGAATCCGTTAAAAATAACGTGTTTGGCACTTTGAATGTTGTCCGCATGTCAGACAAGTTTGGGGTTTCCCGTTTCGTAATGATCTCGACCGATAAGGCTGTTAACCCCACGAGCATCATGGGAGCAACCAAGCGCATTTGTGAGATGATTATTCAATCGTATGACCGGATTTCTACAACCGAGTTTGTTGCAGTGCGATTCGGCAATGTCCTTGGCAGTAACGGCAGCGTGATTCCGATCTTTGAAAAACAAATTGCCGAAGGCGGGCCTGTGACCGTGACACATCGAGATATCATCCGTTACTTTATGACAATAACAGAAGCCGTCTCGCTGGTGCTTCAGGCAGGGACCTTTGCGCAGGGCGGCGAGATATTTGCCCTCGATATGGGCGAACCTGTAAAAATTCTGACACTGGCCGAAAATATGATTAAACTTTCGGGTAAAGTACCCTACAGAGACATCGACATAGTTTTTACCGGACTTCGTCCCGGTGAAAAGAAATTTGAAGAGCTGCTGATGGCTGAAGAGGGCTTGAAATCGACCAAAAATGATAAGATTTTTATTTGCCAGCCGCTCGCGCTTGATATGAACGAATTCAGCGGAAAGCTTAGAGAACTTGATTCTGCGGTGGCGGATGACAGATGTGATATTCGTCCGCTTGTTAAAAGCATTGTTCCGACCTATATCATGCCGGCTGAACGCACGGATGAGACTGAGAAGATTCATGACGAGACCAAACCGCTTACCGCTGTCGCTCATGGCGTAGCAGCGCACGAACAGGAGACGGTGTTTTCGGCGAGCTGACGCAAGCTTCTAATCTGTACATAAAGACTGAGGACTTGGATTTCACAACCCAGGTCCTCAGTCTTTATGCTCGCACAGGGATTCAAATAAAGATTATACATAAACATGCTCAGGCGGTTTACATCCCAGCTTTGTCTGAGGGAACTGAGAGCAGGAATTCTTTCATAACATCGTATCAAAAATGACCCAAACTCAACCAATCAGATAACTTGTCATGGACAGAGAACCGCCGATACAGGAATCGTTAAAAACTGAAACCTTATCGGCTTCATCTGCTGCGCTCAGAACATAGAGCAGCGGCGCGAAATGCTCGATAGTCGTAAAGGCCTTTAAGGCTGAAGCACCGGCTTTTTTATAATCAATTACATTGTCGTCGTCTCGCTTAAGTACATTTTCTTGAATATAGGCGTCAAAATCTTCCGCCCAGGTGTAGCCACCCGGCAGATTCAGATTCACTGTAGCCAAATTGTGAACGACATTTCCGCTGCCAAAAATCAAAACCCCCTCTTCACGCAGGGCACGCAGCTTTCGACCCATCTGGTAATGGCCGGCCGGTGAAAGCCGCCCATTGATGCTTAATTGAAACACCGGAATATCCGCCGCTGGAAAGATCCGATGCAGGACCGACCAACTGCCGTGATCCAGGCCCCAGCTGTTATCGAACGTCACTGTATTTCCACCAATCAGTTCGGCCGCACGATGGGCAAAATGGGGCGAGCCCTTGGCCCCGTAGACAATCCGGTATAGTGCTGGCGGAAAACCGTACATATCATAAACCATTTGCGGGGCTTCCGCATTATTGACACGGGTCCCATCCGTAAACCAGTGGGCGGATACAGCCAGTATCGCCTTGGGGCGAGGCAATTTCCTGCCGAGCATTTTCCATTCTTCAACGAAAGGATTTTCTTCAATAGCATTCATCGGCGAGCCGTGACCGACAAAAAGCACGGGCATTTTCTCCATAGACACCTCCAGCGCTCTACTATTGAAAATTGTAGTCTATTTTTCCGGAATTTACAACACTTCCGTTTTTAGGGATTTAAGACGACCCGCTGTGCAGGGCTGTATATGCAGCCGAGAGTAGGATGGCAAAACGGTCGGTGCCAAGTTCCCAGGCGGACACACCTTTCAGCCCGTTTTGTAGCGCATATTGCGTTTTTTCCGTGATTGAGGCGGTGTCGTCAAAGCTGATAAAACTGCCGTTCGAGAACACGTAGGGGACTTGTGCCTCCGAATGACGAAAAACCGAATAACTGCCATCAGACAGAAGGGCTTGCACCGCGTCGAAGCCAATTGCTTCACCTGAGGAAAAAGGCTGATAAAGACCATGGTTGTTCTCGGAAACGCCCGTGTAAATATACCCGTAGAAGGCAAGGCCCATGACGGTTTTATCAGGTGGAAAGCCCGCTTCTTTCCAGGCTTTAACGGCGTCGTCCACGCTGGTTTTATATTGGGGGGAGGCCTCGCCGGGCGTATAAAGCGGGGCGTTCAAATCGGCATAGCTGTCCCAAATCCCGTGCAGATCATAGGTCATGATGACCGCGTAATCTACAAGAGCAGCAAGTTTCTGAAGCTCCACATGTCCGATATAGTCATTTGAGGCACCGCCCGCAAAGCTGAGGTAATAGTGTTTGCCCTCAGCCGTTCCCAGCGTATCCAATGCTTCGTGCAGCGCCTGCATTAGTAGGGTGAAGTTTTCTTTGTCCTTAGGTTTTCCGGCACAGCCCCCGCTGACAGGGTATTCCCAATCAATATCCACACCGTCAAAGCCGTATAGCCGGACGAAATCGATGCAGCTTTGGGCGAAGATCTTTCGTGTCTCATCCGAAGATGCCATTTCAGAAAAGCCTTCCGAACCGCCCCAGCCGCCGACACTGATCAGGGTTTTAAGCGTGGGATTGGCCTTTTTCAGCGCCCGCAGCTGCTCGAAATTAACATAGTCAAGTTCCGATTGACCGGCGGCGACTTTGTAATCAGTCCCGACAGACGCGAAAGCATAATGCACGAAATCAAGCTTGTCGGCCGTGATGTCGTCCGGCGTAAAAGCGCTGCTTGCCGACCAGGAGGTGTAATAACCGATGGTAATTTTCGGCTCAGCCGCAGGAGAAGGCTTCGCGGGCGAGGTGCTCGGAGATTCTGACACTTCGGGCACGGCGGTCTTGCCGCTGAGGATATCGACCACCAGAACTACAGCAAATAGCAGCACCAGGATCAGGAAAGCAAACAGTTCAATTCTCTTTTTTCCCGGGAATTTTCTCATCATTGCTCCTCGCAAGGGAACTTAAAAAGAGACCTATAAGCCTCTTTTGCCCTTAGTCATAGGCAACTTGCTTTTGAAAGCTTGCCATGGACATGCCACCGACAACGTGTACGCGCTTGAGAAGATACTCATCATCACCGAAGCACACTTTACCCGAACGGGTTGTGAAGCTCAGAGAATAACCCAGTTCCGGCAGCAGGGAAAGCGTGGTTTTGTTGTACTTTCCATAGGGAAAACAGAAGGCTTTGATTGGTGCTCCGAGCCCTTCTTCCAGAGTCCGCTTCGATTCTCGAAGCTCTTTTTCCTGCTGTGCAGCATTCAGAGAGGACAAGTCTCGGTGTGTGACGGAATGACTGCCGATCGAGTTGCCATTTTCGACCAGCTGTTTAAGATCCTCCCAATCGAGATTGTAGGAATCGATTTTACCCGTGACCACAAAAAACGTGCCTGTGAAACCAAATTCCTTTAATATGGGCCAGGCGGCTTGGTAGTTATCCTTAAAACCGTCATCAAAGGTAATGAGCACGGGTTTTTCAGGTAGCGTGCCGTTTTCGGCGAGCGCGCTGTAGAACGCATCGACACTGACTGCATGATAACCGTTATCGTACAGCCAGGCCATTTGCTTGCGAAACTGATTTTCGGTGACACAGATCGAGCAGTCGTATTTTGAACTAATAGAGTGATACATCAGGACGGGAACACCGCTTTCGGGAAAGGTTTCGTCACGCTTTTCTGCGCCGTAAGCCACGCTGTACAAAAGCGGCAACACAGCTGCAAGCAGGACAGCCGCAGACAATAACTTTTTTTTCATATTTAATCGCCTCCAGATCATCTTTAGTTTTCCTTCTTTTTCGAGCGCAAAACAGGAACATTCTGGAGAAAAAAGAGGCATGAAGCACCTGCAGGCGCTTCATGCCTCTTTTTATTTTTGTAAAAATTTAAATAATGCCGACGCTCACAATCTGAAAACCGTAGCCTGAGCTGAGCCTAATGGCCTGACTGCCGCAGTGGCTGCAGACATACTCGGGACCGAGCGCCTCATAGACGGTCGTTTCTCCGCACTTGCGGCAGATAAAGACCGCTGGGTCGAGCTCAATAATAATCTCAGCACCCTTGGCGATGGTATCTTTCGCGATCACATCGAAAAAGGACTGAACATAGGAGGGGACCACACCGGACATAAGACCGACCTTAAGCGTGATCTTTGTCACCTTCTTGCCGCCGTTTTTCTCAGCGACGCGAAGCGCCGTGTCCAGAACATCGGTCATTATGCCAAGCTCGTGCATCTTATGCGTTTATCTGGGCCTTGAGGGCCTTAATGTCCAGAGGCGCAAGAACGCTTGCATCGACGAGTTCAAGCGTAATAGCGTCCTTTTTGCAGGCGGTGAGGCAGCCTTCGCAGCCACGGCAGAGATCTTCGTTGACCCGCACCTTATTCTCGGCATCTCTGTAGATTGCGAGGAAGTTACACTTTTTCTCGCAAAGGCCACAGTTGACGCATTTGTCATAGTTAATCTTTGCTATGTAGCCGGAGCCTGCCATCATGGGGGCGGTGAGGTAGTTCTGCGAAAGCAGCGCAGTGCAGCAGCAAGGACAGCAGTTGCAGATGCTGTAAAGACGTCCGGCAGCGACATCCTTAAAGAATGCGGCGTGGACATTGCCTCTTTCGTGGCACTCGCGGAGAATCTTGAGAGCCTCTTCCTGCGTGACAAGATGGCCGTTGAGGTATCTGTCACGGTCCAGGCACCACGAAACCCAAGGCTCGCCGATAACGATGCAGACGTCGCGGGGGGTGCAGCCCTTGTCGCCTCTGACCGTGCGGCAAACGCAGTCAATGACGGCAATACGGTCCGCGGACTCGATAATGGCGTCGCGGGCGATCTCATAGGGCATGATGGTCTTAGGCAGTTCGCCCAGATTGAGATCCTCGGTGAGTGTGACGATCTGCTCGGCGTCTTCGAGGCGGAGAACCTTTGCGTGGTAAGAGTTGGTCATGAGCGAGCCGACGTTGCGGTTGCACTCGTTGACCCCGGTCTTGACAAGCTCGTCAACGATGTCGAACTCAATGCCGGTGGGCTTAACAAGATTGTCGGGCTCAGGCAGATAGTTATTGAACGATTCCCTCATGTAGTAGACATAGAGCGGAATATAGGCAAAATACAGCTGAGCGTGCAGCAGGTGTGCGAAGCCCTCTTCGGAACGGGGAAAAGCCTTAGCGAGGGCGCGCTGTGACTTTTTTCTGACTTCGGGATCCGTGTTGTACATAATTCTTCTCCTTATACGTTTCTAGGTTCATATTGCCTGAGAGCATCTCCAAACTCCCAAAGTAACTGAAAGAGAGGGCTGTTGTCTTCGGCACTCGGTGCGCCGCAATAATTCTTGCATTCATATACAACGAATTATAAATCATGGATATGTAAAAAGCAAGGGCTAAACATTAAATTTTGTCGGCGTGGCGCGGTAAAATGCTGGCGAATAATGCCCGTGAAACAAGTTGACACAATGATGATACAAAACGTGCTTATTGTGATTCACTACATTTTTGACGACCTACACCATATATGGTGTATTCAAAACATTGACAGAAATAGTCAAAAAAACAAAGCCAATTCGTATGTAAATAGTGCAAATAATATCCAATTTTTCTTATTGCATTTTAACAAAAGCGATTGGGGCGTCTTGCTTTGGCACGGCAGTTGCTTGTATAATGCAGTAGTAAGTTCACCGTCTGCAGACGAGTGAGCGCTATACTACTTTATCTAACAATCGGAAAGGACAAGAATTATGGAATTTACCAAGGTTAAGTATGCAGTAGACGAGAGAGTCGCAATCATCTCCATGGACCACCCCGCAAATATGAACGCATTTGACGAGGTCATGATCGACGATTTGGTTGCCGCAATCGGCATGGCAGACGCAGATGCAAACGTCAAGGCTATTCTTATCAACAGCACCAACACCAACGCTTTCTCTGCAGGCGGCGATGTTAAGGCTATGTATGACGGCCTCATGAACAATGCCAAGGAAGTATTCATCGCTGAGTTCGGCAAATCCATCAGCAAGATGGCAAGTGTTACCAAGGCTATTCTCACGAGCCCCAAGCCCGTTGTCGGCGCTGTTCAGGGTGCTTGCGCTGGCGCCGGCATCGGCGTTGCTCTTGCTTGCGACTACACCATGGCTACTCAGGCTTCCGTATTTATGACTGCGTTCTCCAAGCTCGGTCTTGTTCCTGATGCAGGCGGCATTTATCTTCTTACCCGTGCAGTCGGCCTTAAGAAGGCTGCTGAGCTTGCCATGGACGGCGGCCAGATGGTATTCGCAGACGACGCTAAGGCTCTTGGCATGATCAACGAAGTTATCGAAGACGATGACGCATTTGCAGAAGCAGCTCTTAAAAAGGCAAAGAAGTTCACCTATGGTCCTTCCGCTTCCTACAAATACATCAAGGAACTGGTATGGGAATCCGAGTTTAACGGTTTTGACGCTTATGTTAAAAGAGAAGTTGACGCTCAGATGGCTTGCGGCGCAACTGACGACTTCAAGGAAGGCGTTGGCGGCTTCGTAGAGAAGAGAAGACCCAGCTTCAAATAAGAATTCTGATAAAGCACCTTCATTTTTCGGCGGTGTTTGGCGCCGTTCTGCATGATTAAACCTGTCTAAATTTCTTAATATATCCATTTGATTACTATCGTTCGGTGGGAAGCGGCGCCATTAATAATCGGGCATACCCGATGGAGCCTTGCCGCTCTCCCACCGCGACGATAGCAAAGTCATGTAGGGATGTAGAACGGAAATGATGGTGTTTGCAGGATTGTATGGAGTACAGTTCAGTACAAAATTTCACTACGTAAATCCCGCACGGAGCGCATGGCTCCGCGCTGAGTTTAATAGAAAGCAAAAGGAGAGAAGCTATCTCATGAGTAAGAACATTAACAAAGCCGTCGTTATTGGCGCCGGTGTCATGGGCGCATCGATTGCCGGCCTGCTGGCAAGCGTCGGTGTGCAGGTTACGATGCTGGACATCGTGCCCCCCAAGGGTCTCACCGAAGAGGAAATAGCAAAGGGTCTCACCGAGCAGAGCAAAGAATTCCGTAACCGTTTCGGAATTGCAGGACTTGAGAAGATCAAGAACCCCAGAAACAATATGCTCTATAGTAAGGCTGCCTATCAGAACATCAGAATTGGCAACACCACCGATAACCTCGACTACATCCGTGACGCAGACTGGATTGTTGAAGCCGCTTCTGAAAACATTGCTGTTAAGCAGAGCGTCTTCAAGCAGATCGAGCCGTATCGCAAGGCTGATGCTATCGTCTCCTCCAACACCTCCGGCGTCAGCGTACACAAGATCATTGACGGCCTGAGCGACGAGCTCAAAAAGTATTTCATGGGCACACACTTCTTTAATCCTCCCCGCTGGATGGCCCTGTTTGAGATGATCGCTACCAAGTGGACCGACAAGGATGCCTATGCACGTATGCAGGACTTCGCTGAGAACTCCTTGGGCAAAGTCGTCGTCAACGCCAAGGACACCCCGAACTTTGTCGGCAACCGCATTGGTGTTTTCGCTGCTGTTCTCGCTTTGAATCTTGCTGAGAAGTACGAATATGATATCCCGACGCTGGATGCGCTGACCGGACCCATCATGGCCCACACCAAGACGGCAACCTGCAAGACCTCCGACATGGTTGGTCTGGATATCCTCTGCCACGTTGCTGACAACGTGCTTGAAGTCACCACCGACCCGCGTGAGAAGGTCGAATACGATCCTCCTAAATTCCTGAAGGACATGGTCGCAGACGGACTACTCGGCGACAAGGTCAAGAAGGGCTTTTACAAGAAGGAAATCATTGACGGAAAGAAAGTAGTTCTTTGCTACGACAAAGCAACAAAGACCTATATCAACAAGAAGGCTGATCCGCTTCCTGCAGTTGAGGCTGCCAAGGAATCCGACAACAAGTATGCATACATGACCTTTGGCGATACCAAAGAGCAAAAGTTTACATATGACTTCAACAAGGGCCTTCTTCTTTATGCCGCACGTCTTGTTCCCGAAATTGCTGATGATTTCAGAGAAATTGACAGAGCGTTGACCGCAGGCTTTAACTGGACTTATGGTGTGTTCCAGCTTTGGGACAAAATTGGCGTCAGACGTTCTGTCGAAGCTTGGCAGGCAGATGGCGAAGAGATCCCGAAGTGGGTTCTCGATATGCTCGCCTCTGGCAAAGAGAAATTCTATGACGGCGCTGTCACCACCAGCAAGTATCTCACCCTCAAGGGAACCACTGAAATTGCCGGAAACGACGCCGCTTCCATCCGCGACATCGGCGACGGCGTGCTCTGCCTGGAGTTCCATTCTCAGGCAAACGCTATCAGCGAAGCCGTTGGCGACATGATCCTCCAAGCGACGGACATGCTCAAGGGCGACGATTGGATGGGCATGGTCGTTGGCAACGAAGGCAAGAACTTCTGCGTCGGCGCAGACCTTGTCACGATTGTCAACCTTGCTCAGGATAAGGAATTCGATAAGCTCGATGCCCTTATCAGAGGTCTCCAAGACGGCACGAAGGCTCTCAAATATGCGGCACGTCCCGTTGTTTCCGCTCCGTTCGGACAGACTCTCGGCGGCGGCTGCGAAGTTGCTATCCACTGCCCGGCCTGCGTACCGGTAACCGATACCTTCATGGGCCTTGTCGAAGTCGGCGTCGGCCTCATTCCCGCAGGCGGCGGCTGCACAGAAATGCTCATCCGTATGATGGATCGCTGCTACAACGACCAGAAGAAGTCCCGCTACGATGCTATAAAGGCTCTTTGGCAGTACATTATGACCGGTAAGGTCAATGTCGGCGCCGATGCTGCTATCGAAGCAGGTTACCTCTCCAAGGGCACCTATGTTGAGCGCAATAAGGCAAAGCAGCTCCAGTCCGCGAAGGAAATGGTTCTTTGGATGGCAGCACATAACTATCGCCCCGCAGCAGATCCCACGATCAAGGTTGCCGGCGATTATGGTTACGGTGCAATAGCATATGATATGCTGATGATGAAGAACGGTCACTTCGGTTCCGAATATGACATTCACATCGGCGAGAAGATCGCTCACGTTATTACCGGCGGCGATCTGCCCTATGGCGCAGAAGTTTCCGCTCAGCAGATCCGTGATCTTGAGCGCGAAGCTTTCCTGTCCCTTGCCGGCGAGGAAAAGACGCAGGACCGTATCGTAGGCATGCTTATGAACGGCAAGCCTGTCCGCAATTAAGGGGGAAAAATCATGAGAGAAGCAGTAGTAGTAGCATATGGACGCAGTGCCATCGGAAAGTCTCCCAAGGGCACGCTGAAAGACACCAGACCCGAAGAGTATGCAGCACAGGTTATCAAAGGCGTTCTTGCAAAAGTTCCGACCTTTGATCCCGCACTGATAGACGACCTTATCCTCGGCTGCGCATTCCAGGAAGCAGAAACAGGCACAAACGTTGCCCGTAACATCGGCCTGCTCGCAGGTATTCCTGAGACCGTTCCTGCTCAGACCATTAACCGTTTCTGCTCTTCCGGCCTTCAGTCCATCGCAATGGGCGCAAACTCCATCATGGCAGGACAGGCAGATGTCATCCTCGCCGGCGGTGTTGAGACCATGTCCATGGTTCCCATGGGCGGAAACCTGAACGTTCCGAACGTAAAGCTTGGTACAGAAGTTATGCCAACGGCTATGACAGCTATGGGTAACACAGCTGAAAACGTTGCTGTTAAGTACGGTATCACCCGCGAAGAGCAGGACGAGTTTGCTTTTAACAGCCACAAAAAGGCTGAAGCTGCTCAGCTTGCTGGCAAGTTTGACGATGAGATCATTACTGTCGACGCCGTCAAATACAAGACTGATGATGCCACCGGCCATGTTGTGAAGTACACCGAGCCCTTCAACAAGGACGAGGGAATTCGTTATGGCCTCACCATGGACCAGCTCACAAAGCTGAAGCCCGTTTTCCAGAAAGACGGCACAGTCACAGCCGGTAACGCCTCCCAGATGAACGACGCGGCCTCCGTCGTCCTCATCATGGCCAAGGAAAAGGCTGAAGAACTTGGCCTGAAGCCCATCGCAAAGTTTGTCAGCTTCGCAGTTGCAGGCGTTGCACCCGATTACATGGGTCTCGGCCCTGTCTATGCAGTGCCCAAGGCTCTTAAGCTTGCCGGTCTCAAGCAGGAAGACATTGATGTTTGGGAACTCAACGAAGCTTTCTCCGCGCAGGCTCTTGGCTGCATCAAGGAAATGGGCCTCGAAAATGCCAACGTTAACCCCAACGGCGGCGGCGTCGCTCTGGGCCACCCCCTCGGTTGCACAGGCGCTATGCTGACCTGCAAGCTCCTTTCCGAGCTCAAACGCACCGGAAAGAAGTACGGCGTTGTTTCCATGTGCATCGGCGGCGGCATGGGCGCTGCTGGTGTCTATGAAATGTGCGACTAATTAGCGGCACAATCTAAAGTAAATAATTCCCGCACGTCCTAAAGGGCGTGCGGGAATTTTCATATTCAGCAACACTGTGACCGGAGGCCAGCTGAAGCTATCAGCCCGATTTTGTATGACACAGATCTCTGATAAGAGCGTTAAGCTCCCCATAGGAAGCTTCCGAAGACATGAGTGTCAGGTAATCTCCCTGTGAAATAACCGTATTCGGATTCGGGGTAATATCTTTATTACCTCTGCGCAGGCTAACAATAAATGCGCCTGAAGGCCAGTTTATATCGGCAATTTTCTTATTGGCGACCTTGCACCCGAGCTCAACGGGTATTTCAACAATTCCGCCAATCTTATCATTTTTAATAGTCTCCCCATTTCCCTCAATGATTCGTTCGAGAAGCACCTCATAAATGGGCATCGTTTTAAGAATATCGGATAAAAACAGTGCGATAAATGAACAGGCCGCAACAGGCAGAAGGTGGACGAGCGAACCCGTCATTTCGGCTGTCAGAAGGATACTTGTAATAGGCGCTTTGACAGTGCTGGAGAGCGCAGCGGCCATACCGCATATTGCGAAATCAGGGATATATGCCGCGGATAAGCCGAAATATGTACAAACGACGCCAAACAGGCTGCCTGTCAGAGCACCGATTGAGAGGATAGGCATAAAAATACCGCCGGGAAGACCACTGCCGAAGCTCGTGCAGGTAAATAAAAGTTTTACCGCAATCAGAATCAGCAGGAAGGGTATTCCGTTGTTTGTGTTTTCTGCAAGTCGCACAAGATTCTGACCGCCGCCCAGAACTGCAGGGAGCAGTAACCCACATGGAAGTGCCAGAAGTAAAGCGATTATTGGCCGCAGCTTTGAAGGGAGCTTAGCATACAGCAGCTGAAATTTGAGCAATGCTTTGTTGAGAAAAACCCCGGCCAGTCCGGCAATCAACCCTAAGGGAATAAGCAACAAATAATGAAGTTCAGGCAGTTGCGGAAGCGACCTGAAGTTCAATATCGGCGTCAAGCCGAAGAAGTATTTTGATACAATATCCGCTGTTAACGATGCGGTGGTTGCCGTAATCAGGATCAGCGGAGAAAAGCTTCTGTGCACCTCTTCCAGAACAAAAACGATTCCCGAAAGCGGTGCATTAAATGCAGCGGAAAGCCCCGCTGCAGCGCCGCCGGTGATCAGATAGTTTTCTTCAAGCTTATTTCTGCTGATTTTTTTTGCAATAAATTGACTTCCTGATGCGCCGATTTGTATAGACGGTCCTTCTCGTCCCAAGGACACACCCAAAAAAGAAGACAGTAGACCTGCAATATACCGCACCACAATTATTGAAAGCCACTTCATTTTTAGTCCTAGAAGCAATTGCCCTTCAACCTGCGGGATTCCGCTGCCTGCAGCCATTGGCTCCCATTTTACAAGAGCTGAGATGCCTAAGCCAACGACTATGGCCAAAACAATCCACGGGATAATTATTAAGGGCTGCTCTTTCATGTATGAGAATGTCTTTATAGCTGATTCATATCCGAATTCAATACCCAAACGATATAGAACAACTAATAAACCCGTAATCAAGCCTATCAGTACGCCTTTAGCTGCTATTTTCAGTTTCATATCAGCCGGGTTTAAAAAACTACTATCAATATCAGACATCTCCAATGAAATCCCCCTGGAATCTTTCCTGTTTCAAGAAAGAAATAATGCAAAAATTTTTGGCCCGAAGCGTTGATTTGCCAAATGTGCAATCCGCCATATATAGACCTTCTTTATTGTATTACTATTATCTAAAAAGTGCAAGTATAGGTATAATAACTGTCACATTTAAACAAAGACAAGTCTGTTAAAAGTGTGTGCTTTTATAGCACTGGTCAAATTCAAGGTTGAAAGAACAAGTGAAAGGCTGTATAATCAAAAAGACATTAAAAATATGGATAAAGACAGATATCAGCGGAGGTAGTGTCCATGAGCAAGGCGGACGAGATTTTTATACAAAATTGCAGGGACATCCTTGAAAACGGTGTCTGGGATACGGACAGGCCCGTGCGCCCCCGCTGGGAGGATGGCTCGCCCGCGCATACGGTTAAAAAATTTGGAATCGTCAATCGCTATGATCTATCACAGGAATTTCCGATTTTGACGCTTCGGCGGACCTTCTTAAAATCTGCTGTCGATGAGCTGCTGTGGATATGGCAGGCAAAGTCGAACAACGTCAATCAACTGCGCACCCGCGTCTGGGACCAGTGGGCGGACGAGGCTGGGAGCATCGGCAAGGCTTACGGCTACCAGCTCGGCTTGAAGCATCACTATCCCGAGGGGGACATGGATCAGGTGGATCGGGTGCTCTTCGACCTCAAAAATAACCCCGCCAGTCGTAGAATTATGACGAACATCTATAATTTTGCAGACCTTTCGGAGATGGCGCTCTATCCCTGCGCGTATTCAATGACCTTTAATGTCTCGGGAAACACACTCAACAGCATCTTAAACCAGCGCTCTCAGGATATGCTGGCCGCGAACAACTGGAATGTGTGCCAGTATGCTGTGCTGACACATATCTTTGCACAGGTGTCCGGCTTGAAGGCGGGCGAGATGATCCACGTCATTTCCGACGCGCATATTTACGATCGGCATGTGCCGCTGATCGAAAAAATGCTCGACAAGGCGCCTATGAAAGCGCCGAGTTTCAAATTGGATCCGCAAATTAGTGATTTTTATCAGTTTACCCGCGACAGCTTTACACTTGAAAACTATGAGTACCACGATTGGGGCGATAAGATACCGGTCGCCGTCTGAATAAAACAAACGAAGGAGAAATGACATGGAAGCAATTGTTGCCGTATATGCGGATTGGGGTATCGGTGCGGCCGGAACCCAGCAGGTCGTCATCCCCGAGGACAGAAAACGCTTTAAGGAACTGACGGAGGGCGCGGCCATTGTCGTAGGCCGTAAAACACTTGAAGATTTTCCCGACGGAAAGCCGCTGAAGAACCGCACGAATATCGTTTTGACACAGCAGGATATTGAAATTGAGGGCGCCATCGTTGTCCACAGCGTCGAGGCGCTTTTTGAAGTCACAAAGGATATGCCCAGGGTTATCGTTGTGGGTGGAGCGTCTGTCTATAAGCAGCTTTTGAAGTATTGTGACAGGATCTATATCACACGCATCTATACGACTCCCAAGTCCGACGTGTACTTCCCGAACCTTGACGAGGACTTTAACTGGAGCTGTGAGGAATTCGGAGATGCAAAGGTTTATGAAGGTATTAAGTACCGTTTCTGCCAGTATGATCTTTACGACATTACAAAGAATATCCGGAAAGTCTGAGCGCGTCCAGGATTTTTCTCTTGACAAGTACAATAGACAATAGTATATTTAATCTTAACTTTTCCACTTTAGAATAATGAACAACAGCGATGATGAGGACAGGGAAAACCAAGGGTCAGTTTTCAGAGAGCCGCCGGAAGGTGTGAGGCGGCAACTGTGGGCTTTTCCGAATCACCTCTGAGTTGTACGCCGAAATTCAAAGTAAGCGTTACCGGGTCTTCCCGTTACAGAAGCAGGCGCTGACAGGCGCCGATGAGAGGCCCTTTTTGGGCAACTGAGAGTGGTACCGCGGAAATAATCTCCGTCTCTTATTATAGAGACGGAGTTTTTTTATTTTGGAAAAGGATTTTTGAAAAAGGACTGATACAATGCTGACACTCGACAAGATATACCACGCTGCTTTTACGATGAAAAACGTCATCCGCCAGACGGATCTGATTTATGCACCGACCATTCCCTCCGAGGGTGAGCTGTATCTTAAAACAGAGAACCTTCAAGTGACAGGATCGTTCAAGGTGCGCGGCGCGTTTTATAAGATCAGCCAGCTTTCGGCTGAAGAGAAGGCCCGGGGTGTGATTGCCTGCAGCGCGGGGAACCATGCGCAGGGTGTGGCGCGTGCGGCTTCAACGGGCGGGATTTCCTCCAAAATCTGTCTGCCGGATTCTGCGCCTATCAGCAAGATTGAAGCGACGAAGCGCTACGGCGCGGAGGTGGTGCTGGTTAACGGTGTCTACGATGACGCCTATGCCAAAGCGCGTGAGCTTGAAGAGAGCGAGGGCCGTGTATTCATCCATCCGTTCGACGATGAGGACGTCATTGCAGGGCAGGGCACCATCGGCCTTGAACTGCTCGAGCAGCTGCCCGACATGGACGCCGTGATTGTCCCGGTCGGCGGCGGCGGACTGATATCCGGCGTGGCTTTCGCCGTAAAGTCTCTAAACCCTAAATGCAAGGTCTACGGCGTTCAGGTTGCAGGCGCGTCCTCAATGGCAAACGCACTCTGCTGCGGTAAAATAGAGGAGCTTTCCGCTGTTGCAACCTTTGCTGACGGCATTGCCGTCAAACGGCCGGGCGAGCTGACCTATGCGCTTGTCAGCAAGTATGTCGATGAGGTGGTCACCGTGACCGATGACGAGGTCGCAACGGCAGTGCTTGCCCTCATCGAGCAGCAGAAGCTGATTGCAGAGGGCGCAGGAGCGGTGGCAGTGGCGGCGGCGATGTTCAACAAGGTAGATATCAAGGGTAAAAAGGCCGTCTGCCTTGTCAGCGGCGGCAACATCGACGTCAATATCCTCAGCCGGGTTATCACCCGGGGCCTGCTCAAGGCGGGACGCTTTTCAAACCTCTGCGTTGCGCTCACCGACAAACCCGGGCAGCTCGAGCTTGTATCAAAAATTATCGCCGAGCAGGGCGGCAATGTTGTCTCTGTCCATTACAACCGAAGCGAGGAGAATATGGCAATAAATGCCTGCTTCCTGACGCTCCAGCTCGAGACGCGAGACTATGAACAGGTCGAGGCCATCCGTGAAGGGCTGAAAGCGCAGGGATTTTCAATCGTCCCCCAGCACGCATAAATGCTTGAATAAAAAGAATCGGTTTAAACTCCTGAAAGGCAGACAGCGGCAAGTGCTGACTGCCTTTTCTGTGTCTTGATCTGATCCTCATTCGGCTCCAACAAAAACAGTAAATCAATGCTTGACAGCTAACATCTGTTAGCTTATAATAAGGCTAACGAACGTTAACCAGTTGGAGGGGTCATGGAAAAGCTTTCGACCAGACAGCGGATTATGCAGGAAGCGCTGACTTTATTTGCCGAGAACGGCTTTGAGGCGGTCAGCGTTGCCCAGATTGCGAGTGCGGTGGGCATCAAAGCGCCGTCTCTGTATAAGCATTTTGAAAGTAAACAGCATATTTTTGACGAAATTCTGCTCGAGATGCAAAGCCGTTATGAGCAAAAGGCGGCCTCCCTGCAGATGAACGGAATGGAAGCAACCAAGGATATCGCGGTGTTTTCGGGTCTGGACGAACAGCAGCTTGTCGAAATGGGCAAGAACCTGTTTGACTATTTTCTGCATGATACGTTTGCAAGCAAATTTCGAAGAATGCTGACCATTGAGCAGTATCACAGCCGGGATCTGTCCGCGCTATATACAAAACAATATCTGGACGAACCGTTATCCTATCAGAGCCTAGTTTTCGGCCTTATGATTCAGGCAGGACTTTTGGAACCGGAGGACCCGATGCTTCTTGCACTCCACTTCTATGCCCCCCTGTTTCTGCTCCTGACTTCCTGCGACTGTCATCCCGAGCGGGAAGAGAAGGCCTTTCAAATGGTAGAACAACATATTCGGCAGTTTAGTCGTCTGCATGGTAAAAAGGAGTTGTGATGCGATGAAAATTGTGATTATACATGGGCAAAACCATAAAGGAACCTCTTATCACATCGGAAGGGCCTTGGCCGAACGGCTTGAGACAGAAGAGAACATTACGGAGTTTTTTCTGCCAAAGGATATGCCGCATTTTTGCTGCGGTTGTTACAATTGTTTGAAGGATGAAGCGCTCTGCCCGCACAATGCATCGATGGCACCGATCAGGCGGAGCCTGGACGAGGCCGATCTGCTGGTGTTCACGACACCGGTCTACTGTCTGCGGACAACCGCTTCGATGAAGGCGCTGCTGGATCATCTGTTTCTGCAGTGGATCAGCCACAGGCCGAAAGAAGCGATGTATTTCAAAAGAGCCGTCATTATCGCCGTGGGGGCGGGGGCCGGTATGAAAAAGGCGGCTGCCGATATTAAGACGAGCCTGAGCTATTGGGGAATTTCGGACATCACGGTATACGGACAGAGAAGTCTCAGCGAAGGGTGGGACGGAGTTAGCGACAAGATCAAGGCTGAGATTGAAGCCAAGACAGAAAAAATTGCTTTAAAATTAAGCAGAAAAAAAGACCGCCCAAGGGTTTCCTTGCGCAGGAGATTTATGTTTATGGTAATGCGGTCCATGCAGCTCAAGGGCTGGGGTGCCGGACCGACAGATAAGGCATACTGGGAGGAAAAGGGCTGGCTTGGGAAAAACAGGCCATGGAAAAAACCGGTATGAAAACCAGGAACAGGAACGAAAAGAGGAGGCACTGCAAATTCATTTTGCAGCATCTCCTCTTTTATCCGATTTTTTCGCCAAGCCGGTCGAGAACCTGCGTGAAATAACTCGGCAAGTCGCTTGTTACTTCGCAGAGCGCGCTGGTTCGCGGGTGAATAAAGCGCAGGGTTCGCGCATGCAGACATTGGCCCTCCAGTCCTTTTTCGGCGCCTTTATGGCCGTATACCAGATCACCGAGCAAAGGGTGGCCGATATGGGCCATGTGAACCCGTATCTGATGCGTACGGCCCGTTTCAAGCTCGCAACGGATGTGTGTGTAGCCGTTGTAGCGGGCAAGCACCTCATAGTGCGTTACGGCATTGCGCGAATTTCTTTCTGTGACCGCCATGCGCTTTCTGTCGGTCGGATGACGGCCTATCGGCGCGTCAATCACGCCCGCCTCGTCTCGGATTCTGCCGCAGACAATTGCTTCATAGCAGCGCGAGAGACTGTGATCGGCAAGCTGAGCCGAGAGGAAGCGATGAGCATAGTCGTTTTTGGCAGCGATGATCAAGCCGGAGGTATCCATATCGATGCGGTGGACAATACCGGGGCGCTTTTCCCCGCCGATACCGGAAAGACTGTCCCCACAATGCCAGAGCAGCGCATTGACAAGGGTTCCGCCCGCGTGACCGGGAGCGGGGTGCACCACCATACCCCGCGGTTTGTTGACAACGATAAGATCGGCGTCTTCAAAGGCAATCTCCAGGGGGATGTCCTCCGCCGTGATCTCGGTTTCCTCCGCCTCGGGCACCTCAACGACAAAAATCTCCCCCGCGGCGACGCGGTGGTTCTTTTTTATCGGGGAACAGCGCAGGGTAACGGCGCCCTGTTCAATCAGGCGTGCTGCCTGAGAGCGGGTCAAATCTTCTATTTCTTGCGCAAGGAGAGCGTCGATACGCTCGCCGCTCTCCTGTGCTTTTATCGTGTATGTGTTGGTCATTTGTCCTTAAACTCCGCGATAATGTCCTCAATGCTGAACTCCGAATCACCCTTCTTTGTGGTTTTGGGAGCTTCCTTGAAGAATTCCTCAAAATTGGGCAGGCCGGACTCGGTCCTCGGTGCGGGCGCCGCAGGGCGCTCAGCGGCAGGCGCGGGAGTCGGTTTGGCGACGGGAGCAGGTTTCGTGACCGGGGCAGGGGCAGGCTTTCCTTCGGCAGGAGTTTCCAGTGCAGCGAAATCCGCAACGCTCCAGTCTGTCACAACACTGTCTGTTCCGCGTACACGCGCGGCCTCGGCTGCTTTCGCTGCGAGCTCGGCCTCAATATTCTTGCGGCCTTCGGCAACGGGTCTTTTCAGCTGAGAGATATAGTCCGCACGTACCTGCGGCTCCGTGGTTCGGGGCATCGGACGGGCAGGCTTCGCGGGAACGGGTGGTTCTTTTTTCGGTTCCTTGTGGAAAATGAGGTACACGCAGAAAATGATGCCGCTGATGGTGATGAAGATATCTGCAACATTGAAAATAGCAAAGTCTCCAATGAGGGGAAACTTAAACTGAAACTGGAACATATCCACAACATAGCCGTTAATGACCCGGTCAATACAGTTGCCGATTCCGCCAGCAACGATGAGTATGAGCATCCAGCGGCCAAGCTTGCCCTTGATAATGTCCTTGTTTAGCATGTAGATAACGCCGATTGTCACCAGCACCGTCAGCAGTACAAAGAACCAGCGCCCGCCGGAGAGCATGCCGAAAGCGGCGCCCTGATTGTGCACGTTTGTCAGTTGGATAAAGCCGGGGATGAAGGGAGACGTGGCGTCGACCGCTAGGTTGACGCTTATCCAGTATTTTGCAGCCTGATCGAGAATGAGGACGATTACCGCAACGATTGCATATAGCATGGCAGGCACCTCCTGTGCTTTATTAGCCGCCGCGAATTATCCGCACAGCGGCAGATTGGATTATTCGGAAACGGCTGAGGCGCAGCGGGGGCAAAGCTCGGGATGGTCGGTGTTTTCGCCGACATGCTCATTGTGCATCCAGCAGCGAACGCACTTCGGCGCCGTGCAGGGTGCAACCTTGATTGCAACGCCCTTGAATTCATCGCCCTCGTAGCCCGCACCTGTGCCGTAGACGATCTCGGTGTTGGAGACGATGAACAACGTGGATAGGGGCATGGCGGCAATTTTGCTAAAGTCGGCTTTTGCACTTTCGGAGACGAAGAGCGTAACGCTTGCCTCCAGCGGCTTGCCGATGGTTTTTTCAGCACGGGCTAGCTCGAGCGCCTTGTTCACATCGTCCCTCAGAGCGACAATCAGCTCGAAGCGCTCCTCGGTGGCGGAGTCGAAGACATACGCCGCTTCGACCTTGGGCATATCATTGAGCATGACATGTTCGGCGTTCGCGCTGCGGTCATGCTTCATAGACAGCCAAATTTCGTTTGAAGTGAATGCAAGAATCGGTGCGATCAGGCGCACCATTGCATCCAAAATGCCGTACATGGCAGACTGTGCGCTGCGACGCTCGAGGCTGTCTCGCTTTTCGCAATAGAGCCTGTCCTTTATGATGTCCAGATAGAAGTTCGACATATCCAGAACGCAGAACTTGTGGACTGCATGGATGACATTGTAGAATTCATAGTTCTCATAGGCCGTCAGGCACTTTTCAACGAGCCAGTTCGTGCGGACAAGCGCCCACTGGTCGAACTCATCCATGTCCGCGAAGGCGACGCGGGCATCGGGGTCGAAACCGTCGAGATTGCCCAGCATAAAGCGAGCGGTGTTGCGTATCTTGAGGTACGTATCCGAAAGCTGCTTAAAGATAGCTTCGGAGCAGCGCATATCGACGCGGTAATCCGCAGAAGCGGCCCAAAGACGCATGAGGTCCGCACCGTATTTCGGAATCAATTCATCCGGCAGAATGCTGTTTCCGAGGCTCTTGTGCATGGCCTTACCTTCACCATCGACCGTCCAGCCGTGGGTGAGAACCTCCTTGTAGGGGGCGCGGCCTTTGGTGGCAACGGCAGTGAGCAGGGAAGACTGGAACCAGCCACGATACTGATCGGCCCCCTCCAGGTAAAGGTCGGCAGGCCAGTCGGCTGCGTTGTCATGCTCCAGCGAGGCCGCATGCGTGGAACCGGAGTCAAACCAGCCATCCAGCGTATCGGTACCCTTGACGAAGTGCATTCCTCCGCATTTGGGGCAGACAAAACCTTCGGGCATAAACTCGGAAGCATCCATCGAGAACCAAGCATTGGAGCCCTGTTCGCCGAAGCGCTTTGAAATAATGGCAATAGTTTCGGGCGTGCAGATCGGCTCACCACAGTCCTCGCAGTATAGGACCGGGATCGGCAGACCCCACTGGCGCTGACGGGAGATGCACCAGTCGGCGCGTTCCCGGATCATGGCAATCATGCGGTCATGGCCCCACTCAGGCAGCCAGGTGACATCCTCACAGGTGGCAACAGCAGTGTCCTTAAAGGCATCAACCGAGCAGAACCACTGGTCCGTTGCACGGTAGATGATCGGGTTTTTGCAGCGCCAGCAATGGGGATACGGGTGGCTGATATTCTGCGAAGCCAGAAGCGCGCCGCAGTCGTTGAGGTCCTGCCAGATCGCGTCGTTTGCCTTTGCATAGAACATGCCCGCGTATTTGCCGCTCTCGGCGGTCATAAAGCCACGGTCGTCAACCGGTACAAGAACACCGATCTTGGCCTTTCCGCTGTAATCATATTTCTGGCAGACAAGATAGTCTTCCATGCCGTGCCCGGGCGCCGTATGGACGCAGCCCGTACCGGCTTCGAGGGTGACATGGTCGCCGTTTATGACGATGCTCGCCCTGTCATAGAGCGGATGCTTCGCGCGCATCAATTCAAACGCCGAGCCCTTCAGCTCATGCAGAACCTCAAAGCCCTCGATACCCGCAGCCTTTGCAACAGCCGGCATGAGGTCCTTGGCTAGGATATAGGTTTCGCCGTTCGGTGCCTTGGCAAGAACATAGTCGAGCTCCGCATTCAGGCAGATGGCAAGGTTTCCGGGAATAGTCCAGGTGGTGGTGGTCCAAATCACAAAGTAGGTGTTATCGAGCTCGGTATACGGGGAGAGCTTACCCAGATCGTCCGTAACCTTGAATTTGACATAGATGGATTTGCAGCTGTCGTCGGCGTATTCGATTTCCGCCTCAGCCAGAGCCGTCTCATCGTGGCAGCACCAGTAGACGGGCTTCTTCCCACGGTAAATATAGCCCTTTTCATACATCTTACCGAAGACCTTGACCTCCTCGGCTTCGAACTCGGGAGACATGGTGAGGTAGGGCTTGTCCCACTCACCCAGAACGCCCAGACGTTTAAACTGGTCGCGCTGGATATCGACGAATTTCGCAGCAAAATCCCGGCAGGCGTTTCGGAACTCGGGAATGGACATTTTCTTTCTGTCGAGCTTGTTTTGCTTGATGATTGCGCTTTCAATGGGCATGCCGTGGTTATCCCAGCCGGGAACATAGGGCGCCTGAAAACCGGCCATGTTTTTGTAGCGGACAATGAAGTCCTTCAGGGACTTATTCATAGCGGTGCCCATATGGATGTATCCATTGGAGAAGGGAGGGCCGTCGTGCAGAATGAAACGGGGCTTGCCCTCGTTGCGCTCGAGCATTTTGTGGTATATATCGCTGTCGTACCAACTCTTGAGCATATCCGGCTCACGCTGGGCAAGAGAGGCGCGCATTGGGAACTCGGTCTGCGGAAGGTTGATGGTTTTGTTGTAATCCTGTGGCATTTAGTGTTGGCTCCAATCTGAAGAAAGTATACCCCAAACCGTTGAAAAGACGGTTTTCCGAATCTTCAACAGCTTATCTTCGCGCTTTTGGCGCGTCTTTTATAACAATAACCGCGGGGCGCGGCACAGCACTGCAGCGTATTATGCCCCGCCCCGTTATTATTTATAGTCTTTATTTTCCAAAACGCAGGTTGTCAAAAGAAAACTGCCCGGCCTGCGCAGTTGCGCTGCTGGAGGAAAACTGACGTGTCGGCTCCTCAAAGATGCTGGAGGGGGCCTCCGTTTTGCCCGTGACAACGCGGCGGATTTCTTCATCCGCTACGCCTGAATCGGAAAAACGCTCTACGGAGCTTTCAATGCTGCGCACAGTCTCATCGACCGTTTCAGTGGAAGCGGCGGGACGGGAAATATCTTCCAGCCTCAGGCTTTTGATGCCGTCAAGAAAGTCCAGCTGCTTTGCACAGATTAGGCGCATGTTCTCTATGTACTGAGAGCTTTCGCGTTTGACATCCAACAGCATTGTCTCCTCGGTGGTACGCTGGCTGTATGCCTCACGTGTGATGCGCTCGGCCTCGCTGCGGGCGCTTGCCAGCAGGTCCTCGGCTTTTTTGCGTGCGTCTTCCTCGATCTGCATACTCAGTCTCTGAGCGGAGAGCAGTGTCAGGCGCATGGAGTCTTCCGTGGCTCTGTATTCCTCGATCTTTTCCACAAGAACCTTCATCTTGCTCTTAAGAACCATATTTTCCTTGGCGATTGCCGCATAATCATTCGCGGCCTCATCGAGAAAATCATCCACGGCGCCCATATCGTAGCCGCCGAAGATTGCTTTTTCAAAGGTCTTCTCTCTAAAATTCTGAGGTGTCAGCATATCAAAATCCCTTTCTGTGTGCTCAAGCGCAAAAATCTGTGACGGTTACCGAGCTGCGTTTTGCAATATACAACACGGGACGCAAACGGGAACAAAACGAAACAAGATTCGATGGAAAGGAGCCCGCGTTCCGTATTTGGCTGGAGGTTGGCTCCTACAAATAGAGGTTGGAATTTTCAATTTCGTCGATCAGGTCACCCATAATATCGACGTTGTAGGGCGTAATGATATAGGAATTTGCGGCAATCTTTCTGATTTTCCCATCAAGCGCGTAGGCAACGCCGCTGAGAAAATCGATCAGACGGCGGGCGGTGTCCTTGTTCGTCTGCTCAAGATTCATGACGACGGCACGCCGTTCGCGCAGATGATCGGCAATTTCAGCCGCGGTTTCAAAACGCTCGGGTTTGACTAAAACGACCTGAGCCTGAGGGGCTCCGCCGAGATTGACGACCTTGTCCCGCTTGACGGGAGAGACAGGATGAACATCCATATCGGAAAAGGGGTTGCGGCGTTCGGTTGGAGCGGAATACCTTTTTTGACTGTCGGCTGCGGGAACACGTGTCTCCGCAGGCGTTTCAGAATACTCGTCGCCAAAATCGTCATATTCATCGCCGCTGTAAGGACGAGTGAGCTTTTTAAGCTCGTCAAACAGACCCATAATTATGACCTTTCCCTTCACAGGGCACAGACACAAAGCGACAATTCAGACGCTTTGCGCTTAGGGCCGCAAGGGCGGCCGAAACATACCGTGAAGCTGATTATATTTGAAGTAGTGGTTTTCTTGGGAAGCCAAAAGGCTTCAACTGGGTGCCGATGTTGATCCTCAGTTGGAAGGGTATACACGGGCACCAAAAATCGCAGAGCCGACCCGAACCATGTTCGAGCCCTCCGCAATGGCATCCTCGAAATCTTCGCTCATGCCCATAGATAGAAAATCCATGCTGACATTATCGTATTTTTTTACTGAATTGTCAACAAAAAGCTGACGCATCCGCGCAAAATAGACGCGATTTTGGCCTGCCGAGTTTGAAATGGGAGGAATTGCCATGAGACCGCGCACAAAAACCGAAGACAGTACGGAAAGCTTTTCCAGAATATTCGGAAGGAGGTTCTCATTAAAACCGGACTTGGAATTTTCATTACCGATATTGATTTCAAGCAGAACGTCCTGCCTGATCCCAAGCGCCTTGGCGCGAGTATCTATCAATTGAAGCAGTTCCTCGGAATCGACAGACTGGATGAGCTGACACACACCGACAACCTTGTTAACCTTGTTTTTTTGAAGGTGACCGATGAAATGAAGCTGGGCGCCCGCATAGGCATTTTGCACATTTTTTTCAGTCAGCTCCTGCACGCGGTTTTCACCGCAGACGGGAATGCCGGCGCTCACAGCCTCGGCGACCCGCTCAGCGGAATTCATTTTTGTTGCTGCGACGAGCACGATTTCATCAGGACGCTTGCCGGCAGCTAAAGCAGCTGCTGCAATGCGGCGCTGCACGGCCGCCACGTTTTCTGCAATACTCAATTCAACATCCCTTTTCTGTCAACTAGTTGTTCATGATTTTTCCGTCGTAAAGTCCCTTTGTTGTGAGAATAATGTCGTTGCCCGACCGGAGGGAGGCCGCATTCTGTGAGATCGCCGCAAGGAAATAGTCCTCGGTTTCCCAGACGAGGTCAATATACTTTTTTTCAGCCTGCATTCCTGTCAGGGTATACACATAGGAGCCCTTCTCGTCGGAGAGCACCGCCTGCTTCGGGACGCGCAGCCCCTCATGCGACTCAAAAACAATTTCAGCCGTCGCTCTGCGGACAAAGAGCATCTCATAGTTTGCCTCGGTACAGCGGAAGACGACCGCACATTCCCCGTTCTGGGGGGAGCTGATGGAGAGAACCTTTGCATTGAGCAGGGTGCTGCTGTAACGTCCGAAGTCCAGGGTTGCTGTCTGCCCGACGGTAATCCTTTTCGCATCCGTCTCCGAGACTGCTGCGGCAAAGTACCACTCATAGGGGGTGACAAGTTTTCCACGGACGTCGGCAGCCAGATCTTGAGGCGATTCTTCGAGCGATTCAAGCGCCGTCGGTGTCAGATCCGAGAGCATGTCCGGTGTTATGTATTCATAGCCATCGGGGGTGGAAGAAAACAGGCCGGGTGAAGAAGCTGTAATGGTGGAGGTGTCTGACAAGGCGCTTTGCTTGAGACTGTCAAGTTCGGCACTGACGAGATTGAGATCGACCTGTGTCGTGTTGATTTCGGAGTTTTCGATCACGAGCGAGCTCAGGCTCAGGGAAGCCGAGGCGAGACTGTCCGTGTCGTGCCTTGCAGCCGAAGCAGCAAGCGAAACGAGGGCTTCTTTAATCGAGCTGTCCCGATCGGACAGGCTGTCCGCTGTGACGCTGCCGGAAAGAGCCGACTGGATATACTGCTTTTTTAGCGTTAGCTCTCGGATCCGGGCGGCCCGCTGCATGGCGTCCTCGCCCGAGTAGATGACGGCAACCGCTTCTCCGGCCGACACCAGCTTACCGCTTACAGCGACAATACTCAGGTATTTTTCACTGCTTTCAACAAGGCTTTCGCTGCGCACGACAAGGCCAGAGGCAACGCCGTTTTCCGTCAGTGAGACCAGAACAGCGGGCGCTGTGCGCACATTGCTTGTGACGGCGCGGACAATATAGACGCCCAGATAAGCCAGCAAAGCGCCGAACAGGAGCAGTGATACCAGCCGTGTCAGCGTGTCGGTTCTTTTCATCGGTGTATCTCCTTGATAAAGGTGGGATGAGCCCATATAAATAAATGGTATAGTGGTTTTGCTATATATAAATCCGCACCGGACCGGAGGGTGATCAAAGACGTACGGTTGTACATCCAGGATTAGCAGCCGGGTCAGGCGCGGATTGTTCAAGGTCAAAAACTTGCCGATTGGGGTCAACATGGCCGATGGGCACTCAGTTGTTTTTGACTGTTATGAGATATCCAAAGGGGGTTCCTTCAGACTCTAACGGCAAAGCTCCCGCAGCATGCGGAATCGATTCTTCTGAAGATGCGATTTTCTTTATGTATTGTGCTCTTTATCCTCGGCAGTCCTCGGTTCTCGGAGGTCGACCGAATTGGCGGGCACAATTGTTGAGATGGCGTGCTTATAAATCATTTGTTGCCGTCCGTCCGTTTCCAAAATGACAACAAAGCTGTCGAAGCTTTTCACAACGCCTTTTAATTGAAAACCGTTCATCAGAAAGAATGTAACCGTTTGTTTTTCACGCCTGATTTGATTAAGTAAGGTGTCCTGAATATTCTGTGTCTTTTGCATTGATGCCAACTCCCCTTCAAAGCGGCTCAAAACTTTACGTGAATCAGAATTCGCGCCGACGGAAGAGTTTGCCCTCCTACCGTCTGACTGAAATTTTATCACGGTTTACCGCTCCATTAAATAGTAATTTTGAACAAATCGAATAAAAGCTTAAAATACGATATGCTCTGAGCCTATTCTAAGCCGCGCGCCAGCAAAAACTCTGTCGAATACTGTCGACCATAATTTAAATCCGGGACGGTGTCCCAAAGAATCCAGCCCACGTCTTCACGCCTGCGAAGCCAGGTCAGCTGACGCTTTGCATATCTGCGGCTTTCACGCTGTATCAGTGCGATGGCCTCCTGCTCACTGATTTCACCCCGTATTGCCAGCGCCGCCTCTTTGTATCCAATGGCCTGCATTGCTGTGCATTTTTCGGGGACACCACTGGACAGAAGGGCACGGACCTCTTCAAATAAGCCTGATTTTACCATGGCTTCGGCCCGTATGTCTATCCGGTTGTAAAGATCACTGCGGTTTCTGAAGGAGAGCGCTATAACCGCCGCGTCGTAACGGGCGGGAAGACGCCGGGTCTCCAGATCGTGCTCTGTGATGGTTCTTCCTGTGGTCTGCCACACCTCCAGTGCGCGAAGGATTCGTTTTTTATCCCGGGCGTGCAGTTTTTTTGCCCGCTCAGGGTCGACCAGGGCAAGCTCTGCGAGCAGGCTGTCACCGCCGAAACGCTCATATTGCGCATCGAGTGCATCGTGAAGGTCGCTGTCGGACGAATTGTCGTCAAAGTCACGTCCGGCCAGAAGAGAATCAATATATAGCCCGGTTCCGCCGACGACAATCGGCAGGCGCCCACGGTGCAAAATGTCCTGAACACAGGCGTCCGCTTCCTTCACATAACGGGCGACGCTGTAGGACTCGAAAGGTTCTGCAACGTCTATCATATGGTGTGGAATGCCCTGGGCTTCCTCCGGCGTAACCTTTGCCGTGCCGATGTCCATGCACTTGTAAACCTGCATGGAGTCGGCTGAGACGATTTCGCCGCCGAGCTGCTTTGCGAGCAGAACGCCGAGCGCTGTTTTGCCCGTTGCCGTCGGGCCTGTTATCACGGCAATTTTTGGGGCGTTATTCATCGATTCACCGCCGAAAGTTTAATCGGGTGCTGAGTGTCGGCGGTTTCGCTTCAGACTATGCGCGAAAACTCCTTGTCCAGCTGCTTTTTGGTAAGCGTCATGGAAACGGGCCTGCCGTGCGGGCAGTACTTGACACGCCCGGAAACGACTTCGCCGACGATCCGGTTGAGTTCGTCCGCCTGTGTGTTCCAACCCGCCTTGACCGCCGCCTTGCAGGCAACGGTGTGGAGAATATCGTCCAGCGCGTCTGCGCGCGACAGGGAGACATTTTTGCGGAGCTTTTCAAGAATTTCCTCGACCATGGGGGCGGCATCCGAAGCAGCTGTATCCGCCGGAACGGAACGCAGGATGACGCTGTCTGCACCATAGGGTTCGATCTCAAAACCAAGCTGCTCCATTAGCGCGCCGTTTTGCTCAAGAAGCTCCAGCTCGTCGGCATGCAGTCTGAGCGTCACGGGAATAAGCAGTGCCTGCGACATGACAGCGTGCTCCTGGCCTTTCAGTCTGTCGAAAATCATGCGTTCGTGGGCAGCATGCTTGTCTATCAGGAGTAGCTCGTTGTCCCGCTCGACGATTATGTAGGTCTTCATTGCTTCGCCGATAAGGCGAAAGTCTCCGTGTACATCGGGCAGAAAGTCTGGCTCCGCCGAAGACGGTGTATTGATTTCCCCTATTGACGCAGGAGGACTGAGTGTTTCATGGGGTGCTGCGGATCTGTACGGCGTGCGGCTGTCATGAACGGCTGTTTGGCCTGAGGACGGGGTTTCCATCCTGTTCCAGACAAGCGTTGCCCGGCTCTGCGGCACCGCAGGTTTTGAGACGGGAGCCGCCTGCCTCGGCATATCCCCAAACTTCTCACGAAAATCGGGGGCGGACATTGTCTTGAAAAAGTCCTTTTTAGGAGCCGCAACGGCCTTCGTCGATGAAGAAAGGTGAATCTCAGCCGTGGCGCTTTCCCCCTCCAGAGCGGAGAGGGCAGCGTAATAAATGGCGTCAAACACCTTTTTCTCGTCGCGGAACTTGACCTCGGTCTTGGCGGGGTGTACGTTAACGTCAACGGCTCCGAAGCTCAACGTTAGATAAATGACGCAGGCGGGATAACGTCCGGTGAGCAGCGTGTTTTTATAAGCCTGTTCGACGGCGGCCTGCAAAAGCTGAGATTTGATGCTGCGGCCGTTGCAGAAGAAAAATTGCTTGTTCCTGCTACCGTGACCGGCCTTGGGCGAACCGATAAAACCGGATACGATAATGCCTTCGTCCGTCGCGGCACATTCGAGCAGGTCCCTGGCCACATCCCTGCCGAGCAGACTATAGGCACAGGAAGACAGCTTGCCGTCGCCGGGGGAGAAAAATTCCTCCTGTCCGTCCTTGATGAGGCGGACAGAGATTTCCGGTCTGCCGAGCGCGCAGCGCAGAGCGACTGAGAGGCAGGCTGAGCCCTCGGACTTGTCGGCCTTCATAAACTTGAGTCTGGCGGGGGTGTTAAAAAACAGGTCCCGGACAATAAGCGTTGTTCCCTCGGGGCAGCCGTGCGGTGACATTTCAAGGATGTCGCCCGCCTCGAGCACAACGCGCGTACCATAGTCCGTTCCCTTTTTTCGAGTGAGTAGTTCCACTCTGGACACGGCGGAAATTGCCGCCAGTGCCTCACCGCGAAACCCCATCGTCCCGATGCTCTCAAGTCCGCGCTCGTCGCGCAGCTTGCTTGTTGCATGGCGCATGAAGCACAGACCGGCGTCCTCCGGAAGCATGCCGCCGCCGTCGTCCGTGACGCGGATATAGGTCATGCCGCCGTTTTTAACTTCAATGGTAATATTTTGTGCCCCCGCGTCAAAGGCGTTTTCCACAAGCTCCTTGATAACCGAAGCGGGGCGTTCGACAACTTCACCGGCCGCAATAAGGTCTGCGACGTGCGGAGACAGGATGTTGATTTCTGACATGGGCTGTCCTTTCCAGAAAAGGGTAATCGCGACTATTGAAAAGCGGCGCTTCTCGATCTGTCGGGTCTCGCCGCGCGCTTCACTCCACTAGATTGCATTATAACTTAAAATGATTGAAAATACCACAATTAAATGGTATTATCAATAGAATCCCATAGCTTTTTGCGGGCACATTACAAAATAAAACTTGACCGAAAAAGGTCATTTTCTAATGATAGGAATATAAAGGATGAGTGTAAAACGCATAGAAATATCCCCGGAGGAGATCGATAAACAGCTGGCAATCTGTTTGGAGCTTCGGCAAAAATTTGAAGGCAGAGTCCCGCTCGCGCTGGTGGATACCTTTGGCTGTCAACAGAACGAGGAGGACAGCGAAAAAATCAGAGGCTATCTCGCAGAGATGGGCTTTGAAATGACTGAGGACGAATTTAAGGCCGATATTGTGGTTCTCAATACCTGCGCGGTCCGTGAGCACGCGGAGATGCGCGTTTTCGGAAATCTTGGTGCCCTCACGCACGCAAAGAAGGAAAACCCAAGACAGATCATTGCTGTCTGCGGCTGTATGGTCCAGCAGGAGCATGTCGTCGAAAAGATAAAGAAATCCTTCCGCCATGTTGATCTGGTTTTTGGACCCGACCAACTCTGGCGCTTTCCCGAACTGATTTACACCGTCATGACCCGCGGTAAGCGCGTATTTGCCCCCGGCAGCGGGGACGGCTGCGTGGCCGAGGGCGTGCCGCATCTGCGCTCGGATAAAGTAAAGGCCTGGCTGTCGATTATGAACGGCTGCAACAATTTCTGCACCTACTGCATCGTACCGTATACGCGTTTTCGGGAGCGCTCAAGAAAACCGGAAGAAATTCTCCGGGAGGCAAGCGAGCTGATTGCGCAGGGGTATAAGGAAATCACCCTCCTCGGGCAAAACGTCAATTCCTATGGGCGGGACCTTGAAGGTGGCGTGAGCTTTGCGCAGCTTATCCGCAGGATCAATGCGCTTGAAGGAGACTTCATTATCCGCTTTATGACAAGTCACCCCAAGGACGCCACGGACGAACTTTTTGCCGCCATGCGGGACTGCGATAAATGCGAAAAACATCTGCATCTGCCGCTCCAATCCGGCAGCGACCGGATATTAAAGTCAATGAACAGGCACTACGACAGCCAGAAATACCTTGCGCTTGTCGACAGAGTGCGGGCGCTGATCCCCGAAATCGTCCTGACTACAGACATTATCGTCGGTTTCCCGGGCGAGACGGACGCAGACTTTGAGGAGACGATGAAGCTGGTTGAGAAGGTGCGTTTTGATGCCATGTTTACCTTCATCTACTCCAAGCGCGTCGGAACCCCTGCGGCGGAAATGCCGGACCCGTTTACCCGCGAGGAAAAGCAGCTGCATTTCGACAGACTTGTGGAAACACAGAACCGCATATCCGAAGAAAAGCACAGGGACTATATCGGCAAAACCGTCCGCGTGCTTATTGACGGCAACGACCGGGCGCTTGGGGTTCTCACGGCACGCAGCTCGGGCGGCAGACTGGTCCGCCTCACCGGAGATGACAGTTTAATAGGCAGCTTTGCCGATGTACAGATAAACGACTGCAACACCTGGGCACTCAGGGGGGAGCGCCTCCCCGAAAAATGAGCACTTGCTTCCGCACCGATATAGATATTAACCGCACCGGAGGACCGAAAATGGCAGAACTCACGCCAATGAAGAGACAATACAACGAAATAAAGTCACAGTATACCGACTGCCTTCTGTTTTTTAGGCTGGGCGATTTCTACGAAATGTTTGATGAGGACGCGGTCCTCGCCTCGCGAGAACTCGACCTTGCGCTCACGACACGGGACAGAAACGTCGAAAATCCGGACGAGCGCACCCCGATGTGTGGGGTACCCTATCATAGCTGCGAGGCCTATATTGCCCGGCTCATCGCAAAGGGCTATAAGGTCGCTATCTGCGAGCAGACCGAGGACCCTGCGCTTGCAAAGGGCCTTGTCAGCCGTGATGTCATCCGCATTATCACCCCCGGCACCGTGACAGAGAGCTCCATGCTGGACGAGGGCAAATCAAACTATGTCTGCGCCGTTTTTCTGGACAGCGGGGCTGGTGCCATTGCCTTTTGTGATGTTTCAACAGGGGAGTTTTGCGTTGCGGGCTTCACCCAAGCCCCCGTCACGCACATCCAGAATGAGTTGTCCCGGTTTATGCCGCGGGAGGCCGTACTGAGCGCGGGCGCTTTCGAGAACGCGGACCTGCGTGCCTTCTTAACGAAGAAGCTGGATTGCCTTGTTGAAAACGGCGATCAACGCTTTGACTATATGCAAAGTGCCGCGCGCGTCTGCGAACAGTTCGGCGCACGCGATGTTGACAGTTTGGGACTGTATGACGACAACGCAGCCGTCTGCGCGGTGGGCGGACTGCTCAGCTATATCATTGAAACTCAGAAATTTGATTTAAGACACATCAACACCCTGGATGTCTTTACAGCAGGACGTTTTATGGAACTCGACTACACGACACGCCGCAATCTGGAGCTGACGGAAAACCTCCGAACAAGCGAGAAAAAAGGCAGTCTGCTCTGGGTGCTGGACAAGACAAAGACACCGATGGGCGGCAGACTTCTGCGCGCGTGGGTTGAGCGGCCGCTGCTTTCGCCGGTTGCAATCAAAAGACGGCTCACGGCGGTCGGAGAATTGTATTCCGACAATGTCACCCGCGGTGAAATAATTGAAATTCTTAAAAACATCGGTGATATTCAGCGGCTTGTCGGCCGCGCGGTCTATGGGACGGCAAATGGGCGGGACTTGCTTGCGCTTGGAACCTACTGCGCCGCGTTCCCGGAACTGAGGCGGCTTCTTGCGGGCAAGCAGAGTCTTGCGCTGCGTAGAATTGCGGATACGGACCCCGTTTCGCAGATCCCGGAACTGATTATGCGGGCGATCTGTGATGAGCCGCCTTTCTCCGTTCGCGAGGGCGGGATTTTGCGTGCGGGCTTCAGCGAGGAAGTAGATAATTTGCGCAATGTGCGCGACAATGGGGCGCAGATGGTTTCCGAACTTGAAACGCGTGAGCGCGAACGCACGGGCATCAAGAAGCTCAAGGTCGGATACAACCGGGTTTTCGGTTATTATATTGATATCCCCCGTGCGTTTTCAGAAAACGTGCCGGAGGAATACATAAGAAAACAAACGCTGTCCACCAACGAGCGCTTTTTCACACAGGAGCTAAAGGAACTGGAGAGTACGCTGCTTACGGCGCGGGACAGGCTGGCCGAGCTGGAATTTCGCTTTTTTGAGGAGCTTCGTGTGCGCGTTGCCAATGAGGTTACGCGCCTTCAGGCGCTCGCCGATGCAATGGCGGAGCTGGATGCCCTGAGTTCTCTGGCGGAAGTTGCGGTGAAAAACGGATACACCATGCCGGAGGTTGACTTGTCGGGTAAGTTATCCATTACGGCGGGCAGACACCCCGTTGTCGAACAGACTCAGCGGGATACCCTCTTTGTCCCGAACGACACACTGATGAACGGACTTGACGAGCGCGTGGCCATTATCACGGGTCCGAATATGGCCGGTAAATCCACTTATATGCGGCAGACGGCCCTGATCGTTTTGATGGCGCAGATTGGCAGCTTTGTTCCGGCAAAAAGCGCCCTCATCGGCATTGTGGATCGGGTGTTTACGCGCATCGGCGCCTCCGATGATCTGGCCGGTGGACGAAGCACCTTCATGGTTGAAATGATTGAGGTTGCGGACATCCTCAAATTTGCCACAAACGCAAGCCTGCTCGTTCTCGACGAGATCGGCAGAGGAACCTCCACCTATGACGGCATGGCTATTGCCAGAGCTGTGCTGGAGTTTTGTGCCGACAAGCGGAAACTCGGGGCCAAGACGATGTTTGCAACACATTACCACGAGCTTTCTGCGTTGGAGAACAGCCTCGAGGGCGTCCGCAACTACAGCATCAGCGCAAAAAAACGCGGCGGCGACCTCATCTTTCTGCGTAAAATTGTCAGGGGCGCTGCCGATGACAGCTACGGCATCGAGGTGGCGAAGCTCGCGGGTGTGCCGGATTCCGTGATAATGCGTGCCAAAAGCTGCCTTGCCGAGTTGGAAGCAGGCGGGAAGGAGGCGCCTGCCGTTCGGCAGCAGCCGGATCAGGCACAGTTCAGCTTTTCTGATTTTGGGGCGAACGATATCGTCAGCAGGATAAAAGAGGCGGATCCGGACACCCTGACTCCTATCGAGGCCCTCAAACTGATCTACGAGCTTAAAAAGAAAGCGGAGACCTGATGAAAATTATAATTAAGGGCTTTCTCAATACCATGACGAAGGCGCAGACCAAGGCGGGACTTGTCTTCCTGCCCTTTCATATGTTTATTCTGCCGCTCCTGCTCGCGATGCTGGCAAACTACCTTTCGGGCGGGCTTGATGAGCTGACGCAGACAATTATTTATTATGCAATCGGTCTGATTTTCTGCCTTGCCGTGATGTGGAAATTTCTGCGAGGGGCTTTTGATGTCCTGCTGGACAATCCGATCAGAAGTGCAGTAGCCCTGTTTTTTGGCTACATGCTCTATATCCTGCTGAGCTACCTTGCTGCGGGCGTTCTGCTGACACTGCTGGGAGACAGCCTTTCCAACCCGAATAATCAGGCCCTGCTAGACGCTGCGAGCCAGAGCCCGCAGGCCGTTCTAGGCCTTGCCGTCTTTATTGCACCGATTGTTGAGGAGATCCTTTTTCGCGGGGTAGTTTTCGGTGGTCTGCGCACAAAACACAGAGCCCTCGCCTTTATTGTGTCGATTGCCCTGTTTGGTATTTACCATGTCTGGCAGTACGCTCTGATTACAATGGACTGGACACTTCTGCTGTATGCCGTCCAGTATATCCCTGCGGGTTATGTACTCGCCTGGGCCTATGAGAAAACCGACAGCATATGGGTTCCGATTTTCCTGCACATGTTTATTAACGGCGCTTCTTTGCTTCTAATTGGTTGAAACAAGCTGTGGGAAATTTTGTATTAGACTTTTTTCGCGCTATTTCGCGCTAATTTAGGGATTATAATACCTTGAACAAGGTATTTTTATAGAACTTGGAGAGACTGCGATGCTGCAAAAAGGCTGGCCATCAAAGGTCGTTCGGATGCAGATGTCCGAGATAAAACACTATAACCAATTTGGTAAACACGATATGCTTATCCGCAATATGATCGCGCTTAAGCTGATCGGTTTTGGCGGGCTGGCAATTACTCTGCTGGTGTTTATGCTCTATTTGACGAAGCTCGTACAATGGGATATAAAGTGGGAATACTGGCGACTTATTCCCATGTATGCGACGTTTTTTGTCTTTTCAGTTCTTTATGGCCGTCAAAAAAAGAAAGACTTCGTTGTTGTCGAGGTCGCGGGCTCGCTTTTTTCGATTTCACTTGTGTCAGTGCTTATCTATGTCAGCATTTTTTATTATCCCAATAGCCCCGATGAACTGTTATGCTTTGCCATCGTTCTCATGCCTCTTTTTTTTTCAACCGATACATGGATTATTGTGGTAATAAATGTGCTTGCGGGTACCGCGTTCTGTGTGCTTGTTTGTTTATTCAAGGAACCTGCCGCCGCAGCGCATGATATTTTCGTGACCTGTACGGCGGTTGTCCTGTCCTTATTCGTTTATGGCTATAACACGATAATGCGTGCAAACTGGTTTATTGTGAAGGAAAAATATAAGAGGCTCAGCCGAACAGATCTGCTGACCGAGTTGCTCAACAAACGCAGCTATGAGATGTGGTGTCAGAAGATGCTCGATCAGCGTTGTGAAGAGGGACCCTGTGCGCTTGTCATTTTTGATCTCGATAATTTTAAGCAGATTAATGATCAAAACGGCCATTATACGGGGGACCGGGTGCTTGAAATTGTCGGGCAAACGCTCGCAGCGAATTTCAGCATGGACGGGCTGGTCGGGCGTATCGGCGGCGATGAATTCAGCGCCTTTGTCTGTACTAAAAAAAGCTGTGGGCTGTTTGCCGGGCGATCGGCCAATGTTGTCATTGAGGTGAAGGAGCGTGCCCGCAGGGAGCTTGGAATTGAGGTCACAATGAGTATGGGCCTTGCTGTTAAGAAGGCAGCCTCCATCACTTTTGCGGACCTTTATATGCTGGCAGACAAGGACCTCTATTTATTTAAGCGGACCCCGAAAAGTGAACGCACGACGGTTTCGTCCAATTAAAAACCCCGAAAGCTATTTGCTTTCGGGGTTTTTAATTGGACGATTTAGTAGGCGACGCCCCACACGACCATCTTTTGGGCTGGCTTTCCGCAGACGGGGCAGGTGTCGCCGATATGCTCCTGCTCAAAGGGGATACAGCGACTGGAAACGCCTGCTTTTTCCTTCATCGCGAGCTCGCACTCGAGATCGCCGCACCACATGGTCTTAACAAAGCCGCCTTCCGTCTCAACGAGGTTTTTGACCGCTTCCAGGGTTGTGGCGCTGTAGGTGTGCTCATCTAGGTTCTTTTTCGCCTTGGCGTAAAGGCCCTTGTGGATTTCCTCTAACAGCTCCGCAATTTTTGTTTCGAGTTCCGCGAGGGACACCGTCACCTTCTCGCCGCTGTCGCGCCTGACACAGACGCAGTGCCCGGCCTCCATGTCCTTAGGTCCGATCTCGACACGGAGGGGCACGCCCTTCATCTCGTACTCGGCGAACTTCCAGCCGGGGGAGTTGTCGGAGAAATCGCCCTTGACGCGCAGACCTGCAGCTTTAAGCCTTGCAACCAGCTCTTGTGCCTTTTCGATGACGCCCGCCTTGTGCTGGGCAATCGGCACAACAATGGCCTGAATGGGGGCAATTTTAGGCGGCAGAACAAGGCCGTTGTTGTCGCCGTGAGTCATGATGATGCCGCCGATTGTCCGGGTGGAAAGGCCCCAGGAGGTCTGATGCGGTGTCGTCAGTTTATTTTCCTTGTCTGTAAAAGCAATGTCGAAAGCAGTTGCAAAGCCGGTTCCGAAATAGTGGCTGGTGCCGCTTTGGAGGGCCTTGTGGTCATGCATCATGCATTCAATGGTGTAGGTGCGCTCGGCGCCCGCAAACTTCTCCTTATCCGTTTTGCAGCCCCGTACAACGGGCATAGCAAGGACGTTTTCACAGAGATCGGCATAGGTTTCAAGCTGCTGCTCCGTTTCGCGGATAGCCTCCTCGGCGGTTGCGTGGAGCGTATGGCCCTCCTGCCAAAGAAACTCCCGGTGGCGCAGGAAGGGGCGGGTTGTTTTCTCCCAACGGAGAACGCTGCACCACTGGTTGTAGAGCAGGGGCAGGTCGCGCCATGAGTGGACAATGTTGTGCCAATGATCGCAGAAAAGCGTCTCGGAGGTCGGGCGGATGCAGAGCTTTTCCTCCAGCTCCTCGGAGCCCCCAAGCGTAACCCAGGCGCACTCGGGCGCAAAGCCCACAACGTGGTCCTTTTCCTTCTGAAGCAGGGATTCCGGTATAAGAAGAGGCATATAGAGATTCTCGTGCCCCGTTTCCTTAAAGCGCCGGTCCAGCTCAGCCTGAATGTTCTCCCAGATGGCATAACCGTAAGGGCGTAGAATAAACATGCCCTTGACACTGGAATATTCAATGAGTTCGGCCTTTTTGCACACGTCTGTGTACCACTTGGTGAAATCGACCTCCATGTCGGTTATCTGTTCGACTTTTTTATCTGTCGCCATGATTTATATTCAACCCTTTCGAATAAGTTCGCCGCAGTCGGGCGGGAGAGTGCACAAGTTCATATATCAGACATTATACACGTTTTCCCGCGTCATCCTGTAATTCTATTAAATAAACACAGGCTTGTCAAGAACAATAGGGGATTGACCTCCGTATTATGTATTGACTTTCATATAATCGGAGGCGGGTGCCTGTGAGCGCTTTTGCAAAGTTCTATTTCCGGCCCGCAAAGGGCGAAAAAATACACACGGTGGTAAAACCGAAGGAGGACACAAGCTGCGGAATCTGTGGAAAGGTGACCGATGGGGAGAGCAAGACGGCGGGTGCGCTGGTCCTGCTCTTTGAAACACAGGGGCAGGAGCCGGGCAGGCTCCGCGCCTCGACCGTGACGGACGAAGACGGGGACTTTGCCTTTGGTCCGCTGATCCCGGGGGAACTGTATGTCATAAAGGTCTATAAGGACAGCTTACAACTTCGCGAACTTGAGATCACCGTCTGATCAGATTTCAAGCAAAAAGGGATGCCTCCGCTAAAGCGAAGGCATCTCATTTTATTTTACACCGCGTTCACGTTTGAGCGTGCGGATATCGCGCCCCGCGAAACGTAGGTTTAAGTATTCGCCCTCAAGCCGTGACACAACCTGCGGGGAGTAGCGGCGGCGCAGCTCGTCTTCGGTGAGGTTCGTGGTGACGATGGTTTTACCGCCGTTCAGCAGACGGCCATTGAGCAGGGCGTACAGGGCGCTGTGCGTGAAGTTTGTCGTCATTTCAGTGCCCAAATCGTCGAGTATCAGCAGGTCGCAGTCCATGTAGCGCCGCACGCGCGAGGCTACTTCGTCGGCATTGTCGCTTCCGCGGCCGAATTTTTGAAGCTCGAAGGCCTCCATAACGGAAACCGTGGTGTCATAAACGACAGAAAAACCCTTTTCGGACACAACTTTAGCAATCGAGGCTGAAAGGAAGGTTTTACCGAGACCGGTTTCCCCGCGAAAAAGGAGATTTGAGACCGTTGAGGCGGCAGCCCCGAAGCTGTCGGCATAATCCTGGCATAATTCCAATATTGTTCGCATGGTCTGGTAGGGCGAAGCACCGCTTTCGTGCTCCGCGGCCCGCTCATAATAGCTGAGGTCAAACTTTTCAAAACATTGGCCGTTGAGATTGAGCATGCTGCTCAGCTCGCGGACGGTCTCGGCTTTGTAAAGCGTCTTTAAACAGTTGCAGGGCTTGCCGAGCATATAGCCCGTGTCGCGGCAGGACGGGCAGTCATAGCGCTCGTCAATGTAATCGGCAGCATAACCGCCATCCCGAAGCAGCTGCGCGCGCTTTTCAAGCAGCAGCTCGCAGCGGGATCTCGCCGCCTGGACGGCAGCCCCGGCGTCCGCCCCTTTTCGGAGCGCGTCAGAGGCGACGGCGGTCATCAGCCGCGTGATTTCCGCTTCAGTTTCGGCAACGGCGGGAATTCTAGCGTAGATTTCCGCCCTGCGCTGTGCGTGCTCCGCTTCATTTGCGCTTTTCCGACCGGCAATTATTTCTCTGACACGGGCCAGAATTTTTCCGTCATATGACATATATATCCCTCTTATCAGCCTTTTTTGGACTGGTTAAGCAGCTTTCTCATGAGTTCGGCATCATCCCTTGGCTTGCTTGCGGCCTGAGGCTGGGAGCCCCCGGAAACAGACGGTTTCCCGTTTCTGACCGGCATGTCGCCTTTGAGCACCTGCTCGGCCGTGTGCAGGTTTTTGGCGTGCCAGCTTGAGAGAATGGAGTCCATATAGCTCCAGGCAAGCTTTCCCGTTTTGACAACCGTTCTGTCGTAAGCCAAGGCGATGGTCTCAAGGTCGAAGCCCGCGTCGAGCCAGCCTTCGACATATTTACGCTCGGTTGCGCTGAAGTTACGTCCGTTTATCTGCAAAAGCCGACGCACGTCGCCGAGTGCGCCGCTGCGCGCCCGTTTGCGGACGAGAAAGTCCTCGGCGCGCTCAAGGGTCAGAATTTCACGGTTATACCAAATATAGGCCTCTTTTTCTATTGTCCGCAGCGAGGGCAGTTTTCCCGGACCGAGATGCTCGCGCGTCTCCTCAACACAGTGGTTAATCAGCAGGAAAATCACTTCCGTAGGCAGATGCAGGTAGTCATAGATACCAAATAGAATCTTTAGATCCGCGCCCGTCAGCATATGGCCCATAATGCGCTGTGTCTCGTCGACAATGGCCTTAAACTCGCCGTTTTCACTAACGCGAGAGACGATATCCTCCGCGGTGTACTCGGGCAGCTCGTCCGCGGGAAGAAGAACGGAAGGCTTTGTGCTTCCGGCACAGAAAAGACCCAGCTCACACAAGGCCGCTGCCGCTTTAGCAATTTCGGCTTCCGTGCGTTTCAAATCCAAGGCGGCCCTTTGCGGAGAAAAACTGCCCCCGCCCCGAAGGGCATAGAGGTAAAGCAGAGCGGCTGTTCCATCTCCCGCACCGATGAGCTTGTCCGCATCGGAGACAGGGAGGGCAAGGCTCGTCCCGCCGGAAAGTTTGTAGTTTCGCTCTTCCATGTGTGCCTCCGCTCGGTGTTTTGGTGAGAAACACATTATAACATTATTTTTAACTTGTAGCAATACATCTATTTATGTTATAATGAACGAGAACGTTTATTAAAGCGCGTTCGCGGCAACATCATAAAATACATATTCCGGGGCTCTTTGGTCCCTAATCGGCCGCTATACGGGCCGATATAAAGAAACATCAATCAAAACCATAGCCTTTATAAAGCAGAAAACACGGCAGCAAACCGTTGTACTGGAGCGTATTTCAGAAATTCGAAAGAGGTGGATGACGCAATGATGAAGGATATATCCGTCGATATCGCAGGCAGAGAGTATCAGCTCAAAACCGATGAGGACCCCGAGTACGTCCGCGAACTTGCCAATTTTGTGACCGTTAAGATCCTCGAGATAAAGAGGGATTCCGGCGCCTCCGCGCTCGACTGCGCGACGATGGCGGCCCTTGACATGGCTGACCGCTACCTCAAGGAACTTCAGAAGAAAAATAAGGCCGCCAAAAAGAAGACTGGCCAGGGCGAGGCGGAGCCGACAACGCTGTTATAAAGGCTTGACCCGAAAGGCAAACGATCTATGCTGGAACTTCTATCACCTGCCGGCTCGCCGGAAGCGGTTGTAGCCGCTGTCCAGAGCGGGGCAGATGCGATTTATATGGGCTTCGGTGCGCATAATGCCCGCCGAAGCGCGAAAAATTTTACGGACGAGGAATTTGATTCCGCCGTCCGCTATTGCCGTGTTCGGGGCTGCAAGGTCTATGTCACGCTGAACACGCTTGCAAGCGACCGGGAAATTCCTGAGGTCGTCAAACTTGCTGCCCGTGCTTCAGAGCTCGGAGCGGATGCGATTTTAGTGCAGGATCTGGGCCTTGCCCGGGTGCTGCGCTGTGCGCTGCCGGACATGCCCCTGCATGCCAGCACGCAGATGAGCATACACAACCTCGCCGGAGTGGAAGTCGCGGCGGAGCTTGGCATCACCCGCGCCGTGCTTGCGCGGGAACTGAACCTTGAACAGATAGCCCTCATCGCGGAAAAATCCCCGATCGAAATTGAAGTATTTGCACATGGCGCTCTGTGCTTCTGCCATTCCGGCCAATGCTATATGAGCGCGCTTATCGGCAGGCGCAGCGGCAATCGCGGCGCCTGTGCGCAGCCCTGCAGACTCAACTATAGCCTCGGCGGCAGAATGGACAACCACCCACTCAGCCTGAAGGACAACTGTCTTGTCAAATACCTCAAAGAGCTTGAAAAAGCAGGAGTCGCCTGTGTCAAGATTGAAGGACGCATGAAACGCCCCGAGTATTCGTCTATTGTTACGGGCATTTACTCGCGCGCGATCCATGAGGGACTAGAACCCGCGGAACTTGAAATGCAGCAGCTTGAACTCGCCTTCTCGCGTCAGGGCTTTACCGACGGCTACCTGACGGGGAAGAAGAACCTGACTATGTTTGGCGTCCGCGAGGAACCCGAGCGGGATGTGGCCAAACTCTATTCTGATGCGAGGAAGGAATATGGCGGCACGGAGCTTCGCCGCGTGCCGGTCAAATTCTTCGTTTTAATTAAAGACGGAAAGGTCTCCAAATTTGCCGTTGAGGACGAACAGGGCCACAAGGCCATAAAAGACGGACCGACACCGCAGAAGGCTGCCAATCAGGCTTTGACAAAACAGGTGGTTTATGACCAGTTTTATAAGACCGGCGGGACTCCCTATTTCTGCTCGGACGTTGAAACCGCGCTCGACGAGGGGCTGTTTCTTCCCGTGTCCGGCCTCAACGAGATGCGCCGCTTCCTGCTGGATGCTCTGACGGAGGAACGAAAGAAGCCTCCTGTGCGAAAAACGGGTAAAATACCCAAGACACCCGCCGATATCAAGGTGCTTGGCGGACCCAAGATGATTTTTCAGGTCGGTGCCGCCGACCAATTGACGGAAAAGCTTGCAGAGGAGCGGCCGGACTTTATTTATGTGCCGCTATCCATTCTTGTCTCGGACCCCGGAGCGGTCCTGCCCTTTGTGGAACGGGGCGCTGTTCCGGTCGCGGTGCTGCCGCGTATCATTGCGGATACCGAGGCACCCGTGATCATGGAGCAGCTGCGCCGGGTTAAAACCATGGGGGTAGATCAGGCGCTTGTCGGCAACATGGGACACATCAAGTACGCAAGGCTTGCTTCCATGGAGGTCCGGGGTGATTTTGGACTCAATGTCTACAATTCCGATACGCTTCAGGTGATGAATGCAGCGGGGCTGCTTTCCGCAACAGCGTCTTTCGAGCTGCGTCTGAGTCAGATCCGCGATCTCCACAAGCCGATCTGCACGGAGCTTATCGCCTATGGCCGACTGCCGCTGATGGTAAGCGACCAGTGCATCATCAAAAACAGTGCGGGCCAGTGCAACTGCCAGAACGCCGTTTCCCTCTCGGACAGAACAGGACAGATTTTTCCCGTGGTCAAGGAGTTCGGCTGCCGCAACGTCATCCTCAATGCCCATAAGCTGTTTCTGGGCGACCGGAAACGGGACCTCGAAAGCTGCGGACTATGGGGCTTGCGCCTGATGTTTACAAACGAGGGACCGGAGGAGTGCGTGCGCATTGCCGACAGCTATCTCGGCAAAACGGATTACGCCCCCAATGGCTATACCAGAGGACTCTATTACCGCGGCGTGGAATGATGCGCGCCGAGATAAAAGCAAAGGAAATATAATGAATATCGTTCTTGCATCCGCTTCCCCGAGACGGCGCGAGCTGCTCTCGATGCTGGGCGTGAAAGACTTTCAGATAATCCCCGCGCTGGGGGAAGAAACCGCCGAACCGGGGCTGAGCCCGGAGGCCCTGGTTTGCGCACTGTCGCTTGCAAAGGCGCAGGAGGTCGCGTCGAAATGCTCGGAAACTGCGCTTGTTCTTGCTGCGGACACCATCGTGGTATTGGATGGACAGATTATGGGAAAACCCGCCAATAAAAAGGACGCGCTCCGTATGCTCTCGGCGCTTTCCGGCAGAGCGCACACGGTTTTTACCGGTGTGACCGTTATGCGAAACGGCGAGACACGCACCGAGTTCGAGCAAACGCAGGTGCGCTTTCGCACGATGACCGAGCGCGAGATTGTAGCCTATATTGACACCGGCGAGCCGATGGATAAGGCCGGCGCCTACGGGGCGCAGGGCATCGGCGCACTGTTCGTGGAAGGAATCGAGGGCGATTTCTTTAATGTCATGGGTCTGCCCCTGTGCAGGCTTTCCAAAATGCTTGAAAAATTGGGCGTGAATTTGATTTGAACAAATTTGGAGATTTCTTGAAGAAAAACGGAATACGGCTCGGCGTCGTCGTTTTGATTGTCGCGTTTATTTACGGCTTCACCGCCAGCCGCGCAAGCGGCAAGGCGGGCGTGGTCGAAAATGCCGCGGCCTCGCTGACCCTGCCTGTCAAGCAAGGCTCCTCCGGTCTGATCGGCTGGCTTGAGGGCATCTACGGCTATATGTTCCGCTATGACACGCTTGCCGCCGAGAACGAGGACCTCAAGGTTCAGCTGGCCGAGGCACAGAAGCAACTGCGTGAGGCGGAGGAAGCTAAAAGCGAAAATGAGCGCCTGCGCGATTTGCTTGCACTGCGTGAAAAGCACGAGGACTTCGTTTTTGAAGACGCAAGCATTGTGGACCGTCCGCCTTCGAACTGGAGCGTCACCTATACCATCAGCAAGGGCGAGGAAAGCGGGATAGCAGTCGGAAACTGCGTGATTGACAGCAAATATAATCTCGTCGGACAGGTCATCGAGGTCGGTTCCGGCTGGGCGACCGTCCGCTCCGCAATCGACGCCGATATGCGCGTGGGCACACTTGTCGGCGAGGGCGGCAATGCCGCTATGGTGGTCGGCGATTTTGCGCTGATGCAAAAGGGTGAAGCCAAGCTCACCTATCTCACGGAGGAGACACAGGTACTTGAGGGTGACATTTTGATTACCTCCGGTAAGGGCGGAGCCTTCCCGAAAGGCCTCGAAATCGGAACCGTGACCTCCGTCAAATCCGAAGCGGGCGGTCAGGTCGAATATGCCACTGTTTCGCCCTCCTGCGAACTGGGCGCGCTTTCCCAGGTGTTTGTCATCAAGGATTTTAACGTTATGGAATAGCCGCTGAGGCTTTTCCGACAGGCGGAGGCCTAAAAAATGCTGCTCGACATGATCAACTTTGAAAAAGTGCGCAGAGCTATTGTCTATTTTGGCGTGATGCTGCTCGTACTCTTTGTGCAGAATATTGTGCTCTCCCGCATTGCCCCGCTGGGTGTACACGCGCTTATTCCGCCGATTGCGGTTGTTGCGGTCGGCTATTTTGAGGGCGGCGTTTGGGGCGGCGTCTTTGGGCTGCTTATAGGGCTTTTCTGCGACATGGGCTTCAACGATACCCCGGTGCTTCTGACAGTTGTGTTTCCCGTGATCGGTTTTCTTTCGGGTACGCTGGCCATGTTCTTTGTAAATAAACGCTTTTTCTCTTTCTTTTTTGTTAGCATGGCGGCCCTTGTGCTGACGGCTGTCTGCCAGATGTTCCGCTTTATCGCGATTGCAGACACCAACATTTTGCCTGTTCTTGGCGTAGCGGGTATTCAGACCCTGTGGTCACTGCCGTTTACCTTTGCAATTTATTATCCGTGCCGCAAACTCTCGGGCGTGGATCTGAGCAAGTAGCTCCTTGCGGAAGGAAAGACTATGGAAAGAATCATAAAACCTTGGCGTCTGGCGGCGACAATCCTACTGGTTCTGGCGTTGACGGTCGTGTTCCTCGTGTCTCTGTACAGGCTGCAGATTGTCGAGGGCGCCGCTTACTATGCCCAGTCCCAAAACAGTATTGTGACAACCAGCACGGTCGTCGCCGCGCGCGGCAATATTTTGGACCGTTATGGGCGTGTACTCGTATCTAACAGGGTCTGCAACAACCTGACCATTAACTCCGACGAGCTGTTTGAACAGGATGACCCGAATGCGATTATTTTAGAGCTTGTCCAAGCCGTCAAGGACTCCGGCAATACGTATACGGACACCCTGCCCATCACAACGGAGGCCCCGTTCGACTATGTATCGGACATGACCGACCTTCAGAAAACGCGGCTGGATGCCTATTTGAAGGCAAACGATCTGCCTGCCTCCACGACTGCCGTTGAGTTAATGGCCTTTTTCAGAGATGCTTTTAAGATCGACAACAACTACACCTCCGAGCAGATGCGGACCGTTGCGGGTGTCCGCTACGAAATTAAAATCCGTTATGTGATCAACACCTCGGATTATGTTTTTGCCGAGGATGTCAGTATTGACCTGATAACGAAGCTCATGGAAAACAACGTACCCGGCTTCAATGTACAGTCGTCTTACGTGCGGGAGTACAACACCGACTATGCCGCCCACCTGCTGGGCTATGTGGGCATGATGGACGAGGAAGAATATAAGGAATACCGAAACGAGGGCTATCCGCTCAACGCCATGGTCGGTAAAGAGGGCGTAGAAAAGGTTTTTGAGTCCTATCTGCACGGAACGGACGGCACCGCTGTCGTCACGACAACCCGCGGGGGAACCGTAATCAGCACTAAGTATACCAAAGAGCCGGAACCGGGCGACCAGGTATATCTGACCATTGATCTGGGGCTTCAGGAAACGGCAGAGATTTCACTTGAAAACTTCATTTCTACAACAAACAAGCAGCGTGAAATCGACAATGCCAAATATGAGGCGCAGGGCGAGCCCGACGAAGTCAAGGACATGATTACGGGCGGAGCTGTTGTTGCCATCAACGTCAAAACCGGCGAACCGCTCTGTATCGCAAGCGCGCCGACCTATAACCTGAGCACGCTGATGGAGGACTATTCCGAACTTCTCAAGGATAAGACCGCACCGCTGTATAACCGCGCGCTCAACGGGACCTACGCGCCGGGCTCGACCTTCAAGCCCGTCACGGCCATTGCGGCGCTCGATCAGAACATCATCACCACCTCGAGAACGATTTACTGCGCGGGTGTGTTCGATAAATACGAGGAATACGGTTACGCGCCGACCTGTTGGATTTATCCCCACGGGTCCCACGGCGATGTCAACGCCTCAGAAGCCATTAAGGTTTCCTGCAACTATTATTTTTATACGATCGGTGACCTGCTGGGGATCGACAAGCTCTCCGAATATGCCCTGCGTTTCGGTTTGGGTGTCCCAACGGGCATTGAGCTCAATGAAAGCACGGGTATAATGTCTTCACAGAAGTACAAAGAAGAGACGACCGATACGCCGTGGTATAACGGCGACACTCTGCAGGCAGCCATCGGCCAGTCCTTCAGCGTGTTTACACCTCTTCAGCTTGCAAATTACATGGCAACACTGGCCAATAATGGTATGCGCTATAAAACGACCATTCTTAAGGCAGCCAGAAGCTATGACTATTCCAAAAGTATCTTTGAGCGCAAGACCGTTGTGCTTGAGGATATTGATGTGCCGCAGGAATACTATGATGCGGTCCACACCGGCCTCTACAACGTGGCAAATGCCGTTAACGGTACGGCCTATCAAATCTTTGGAAATTACCCCTATAAGGTTGCAGCAAAGACGGGTACCGCTCAGTTGGGTGAAGACGTCACAAACAACGGCGTGTTTATTTGCTACGCGCCCTATGACGATCCTGAGATTGCCGTTGCGGTTGTGGTTGAAAAGGGCGGTGCGGGCAGCGCCATCGCCAGCATTGCACGGGATGTGCTTGATTACTACTTTAACTTTAAAAACAGCTCTGTAACGCTTGAAACAGAAAACTCTCTGCTTAAATAAGGTACTTTTTATTGCGTTTTCTTAAGGAATCGTGTATAATACAATATCGGCAATGGTAGCGGTGCCTAAATCCGCTGCAATCGCACTGAAAGGATGAAGGCCATGAACATCGCTATAATGGCACATGACAATAAAAAGGAGCTCATGGTGCAGTTTTGCATCGCTTACTGCGGTATACTGTCAGAGCACTCCATCTGTGCTACCGCCACCACCGGCCGCATGGTAGCTGAGGCGACCGGTCTTCCCATTAACATGTATCTGAGTGCGGCGCAGGGCGGCAGCCAGCAGATAAAATCACGCATTGCATACAACGAAATCGATCTTGTCCTGTTCTTCTGGGACTCTTCGTCCAGCGACGACGATAAGGAAGTCGTTGCTATTTCAAGAGCCTGCGATCAGCACAGCATCCCCTTTGCGTCCAATGTCGCAACGGCGGAGGTTTTGATACAGGGGCTCAAGCGCGGTGACCTTGGCTGGCGCGACATTGTCAACCCCAAGAAATAAACCCCTTTATATGAATTGATATAACGCTCTCGTCCCTTCGCGGGAGGGGAGCGTTATTTACATGAGTAAACAATGATGACCGAAAGGATTTTTATACATGGAGAGAATCAAACCCCGCACACTATCCGGTTTTATGGAACTGCTGCCGGACAGGCAGGCGCAGATGGAGCGCATCATGGAGACGCTTCGCAAGACCTATATGCTTTATGGGTTTGCACCGCTTGACACGCCGATTATCGAGGCCTCGGAGGTCCTGCTGGCAAAGGGCGGCGGCGAGACGGAAAAGCAGATCTACCGCTTTGAAAAGGGCGACACTGACCTGTCGCTGCGCTTTGATTTGACGGTGCCTCTTGCAAAATATGTCGCGCTTAACTATGGGCAGCTTGCCTTCCCGTTTCGCCGCTACCAGATCGGCAAGGTCTACAGAGGGGAGAGGGCGCAGCGTGGGCGCTTCCGCGAGTTTTATCAGGCGGATATCGATGTCATCGGCGACGGAGAGCTCGGGATTCTCAACGAGGCGGAGATCCCCGCAATCATCTATCGCACCTTTACGCAGCTCGGACTGCGGAAATTTAAGATCCGCGTGAACAACCGCAAGGTACTCAATGGCTTTTTTGCGTTTCTCGGCCTGTCTGATAAGGCGGCGGATATCATGCGCACGATAGACAAGATTGACAAGATTGGCGCGGATAAATGCCGTGCGCTCCTTCTCGATGACGGCGTTTCTGCGGACAAGGCGGACGAGATATTGCGCTTTATTTCAATTTCGGGGACAAGCGCGGAGAAGCTCCAGGCATTAAAAGCCTACGAAGGAAAAAACGAGATTTTTGACCTGGGATTAAAGGAACTTTCTGCCGTTGCGGGCTGTCTGCCGGAATTCGGCGTTCCCGCGGAGAACTTTGAAATTGACCTCACGATTGCCCGCGGACTGGACTACTATACGGGCACGGTCTACGAAACGACGCTCACCGAGCACCCCGAAATCGGCTCCGTCTGCTCCGGTGGGCGCTACGACAATCTTGCGGAATACTATACCGATAAAAAACTGCCCGGTGTGGGCATTTCCATCGGCCTGACCCGTCTGTTTTTTGTGCTGGAAGAGCAGGGAATGCTCTCGGACGAGCTCATCACCGCGCCGGCGGATGTGCTCATACTCCCGATGACGTCAGACATTTCCAAGGCCGTCGAAACGGCGACGCTCCTGCGGGAAGCGGGTATTCGGACTATGCTCTATGGAGAGGACAAAAAGTTCAAGGCAAAGATGAGCTATGCCGATAAAATCGGGGTCCCCTTCGTCGTGTTCCACGGCGACGACGAAATCAGTCAGGGCGTCGTCAAGGTTAAGGATATGAAAACAGGCGAGCAATTTACCGAACAAGCTGAAACAGCGGCACAGCGTATCAAGACGGCCATCGACGTGCGCGGCACGGGCCGGGTCATCAAAGACTGACAAGGTCGGAATTCAATAAGATTAAACAGAAAGGTTCTATAGATATGATGCAATCCCGTACGCATACCTGCAATGAGCTCCGACTGGAGGACGCGGGCAAAAAGATCAAAATTGTCGGCTGGATGGAAAATGTCCGTGAGGTGAGCGCGGCGCTCGCCTTTGTGGTTGTCCGCGATTTTTACGGCACGACACAGGTCGTCGTCGAAACCGAGGAGATGATCCGTCTTGTCCGGGAGATTACCCGCGAATCTACCATCAGCGTGGAAGGAACCGTGCGTGAGCGCGCGAGCAAAAACCCGAAGCTCCCGACCGGCGATATTGAGATCGTGCCTGAAAAGATTGAGCTGCTTGGCCGCTGTCGGTATAACGAGCTGCCTTTCCAGATTAACCACAGCCGGGAAGCCGACGAGACAGCCCGCCTGAAATACCGCTATCTCGATCTGCGCAATCCGGAGGTCAAAAACAATATTGTCCTGCGCTGCAACGTCGTTGCGGCCCTGCGCGCCAGCATGCAGGCACACGGCTTTTTGGAGATCACAACCCCGATATTGACGGCGTCCTCCCCCGAGGGTGCGCGTGACTATCTTGTCCCGGCACGCAACCACCCCGGCAAGTTTTACGCGCTGCCGCAGGCCCCCCAGCAGTTTAAGCAGCTTCTGATGACGAGCGGCTTTGACCGCTATTTTCAGATTGCGCCCTGCTTCCGTGATGAGGATGCGCGCGCGGATCGTTCGCCCGGCGAGTTCTATCAGCTGGATATGGAGATGGCTTTTGCCAATCAGGAGGACGTTTTCGCCGTCCTGGAGGATGTGCTGCCACCTATATTTGCAAAATACGGCAAATACAATGTCGCCTCCGAGGCGCCGTTTAAGCGGATTTCCTTCAACGACTCGATGGAAATCTACGGCTCGGACAAGCCCGACCTGCGCATAGACCTGCTTGTGCAGGACGCAAGCGCTCTGCTGGCTGACTGCGGCTTTGAGCCGTTTGCAGGAAACTGCGTCAAGGCCGTTGTTGTACCCGGCTTTACGCAGACCAGAAAGTTTATCGATCAGCTTTGTGCCGATGTTGAGGTGCAGGCGGGGAATAAAGCCTATTGGTTCCGGCTGGACGAAAACGGAGAGCTGGTCGGCGGTATCTCCAAGTTTGTCGCCGAAAAAAAGCAAGCCCTCATTGATGCGCTTTCCCTCAAGCCCGGCTGCTTCGTCGGCCTTGCATCCGGCAAAAAGAGTGCCGCACAGAAAACGGCAGGCGTTCTGCGCAAGATGCTCGGAACCGCCGTACCCGGCCACATGGATGCTGAACGCTATGAATTCTGCTGGATCGTCGATTTTCCGATGTACGAAATCGGGGAGGAATCCCAAGCGCTGGAGTTCTGCCACAACCCGTTTTCGATGCCGAACGGCGGACTTGAAATTTTGAATAAGGCTGAGAATAATGTGGTTGATCCGCTCACCATCACCGCCTATCAGTACGACCTTGTGTGTAACGGCGTGGAGCTCTCCTCCGGTGCCGTGCGGAATCACGACCCTGAGATCATGATTAAGGCCTTCGAGCTGGTGGGACTGGGTGAAGACGATGTCAAGGCCAAGTTCCCCGCCATGTATAACGCTTTTTGCTATGGTGCTCCTCCACATGCGGGCATTGCCCCGGGTGTTGACCGCATGGTCATGCTGCTTGCGGGAGAGGACAGCATCCGTGAGATCATTCCCTTCCCCATGAACAAAAATGCGCAGGATCTCATGATGGGGGCACCCTCGGCTGTCGAGGCAAAACAGCTTCGCGAGCTGCATATCGTGCTGTCGGAAAAGGACTAGGTGTTTGTATGGAAACCGGGTTGAACCTTGTGTTTCGCAAGGCCGCTATGGAGGACCTCGACGCCGTCTTTCAGGTTTTCTGTCAGGCGATTGCTGAAATGGACCGAAACGGCATCCCTCAGTGGGACGAGCGCTATCCCGACAAAGCGATTCTGGCGGAAGATATTTCAAAAGCGGAGCTTTCGATCGGCCTGTTGGGTGCCGATATAGCCAGCGTCTTCGTTCTAAACGCGGTGTGCGACCCGGAATATGAAAACGGGGCCTGGCAGTATCCCGACGCAACATATCGCATCATTCATAGGCTTTGTGTCAATCCCAAGTTTCAAAATCAGGGAATTGGATCGCGCACAATGCGGCACATTGAAGCGCAACTAAAGGCAGACGGCATTGATTGTGTCCGTTTGGATGCCTTTACGCGAAATCCCTATGCGCTTCGTATGTATGACAAGCTCGGCTATCTCCGGGTCGGCACGGCTGACTGGCGCAAGGGGCGTTTCTGGCTGATGGAAAAAAAGCTGTGAGGGTCAGGACTGACCAGAACATGATTTGCATATTTTGCGGAGGCACACTGCGGTGATAAGGGAAATTAAAGCCGAGGATCTGACGGCACTTTTACAGCTATACACCCAGCTACACGACAACCCGATACCGGAGTCGACTGAGGCGCTGCTTTGTCTGTGGGAGAAGATTAGGGGTGATGAAAATCATCACATCATTGTCGCAGAGGAGGACGGGAAACTGGTGTCCTCATGCGTCCTCGTCGTTATCCCGAATTTGACGCATGGGCAGCGACCATATGGGCTGATTGAAAATGTTATTACAGACGAAGCCTTCAGACAGCGCGGACTTGCCTCCGCCTGTCTGGACTACGCTAAAAAAATCGCCGCAGCTGCAAACTGCTATAAGCTCATGCTGATGACAGGCTCGAAACAGGCCGCCACGCACCGCTTTTATGAGCAGGCGGGCTATAATTCAAAAGATAAAACGGCGTTTGTTCAGTGGCTGGACCGCTGAAGAGGCCGAAACAGCTGAAATAAACCCTGCAGCAGAGCAATGGAGGATAAGATAGAAATGAGCATCAGAAGCACATCAAAGGCCATTATTCTAAACGACGGCAAGCTGCTTTTAAACAAGTGCTTCGATGCCTATAACGGCACTTACTATTCCCTGCCCGGCGGCGGTCAAAACAAGTATGAAACCTTAAGCGATGCGGTTATCCGGGAATGCATGGAGGAGACTGGTTATACGGTTGTCCCTGAGCGATTTGGCGCTCTTTGCGAAGAAATTTGCGATAGCCCTGAGTTCCGAGCACAGCGCCCGGAATATGCCCACAAGATGTACCATATTTTTGTTTGTAAGCTGGTCAGCGAAAAAAGAGAAGCCCCGTCGGAAGTAGACGAAATGCAGACCGGCATCGAGTGGGTCTCTGTCGATGGGCTTAAAGAGCTCCGACTGCTTCCCAATACAGTCGGGGAGCACATTTCCGAAGTCATTCATAGTGACACGCCGCTCTTTTTAGGGTCGGAACACATTCCGTATAACCATGGGTAATGTAGTCTGCTATCGGTGGGAAGAAAAGACGTCACCTTGTGTGTCATTGAGGAAGTTGACTGCTCAGACCGGACGCCAAAATTAGGAGGAACCGAAGTATGGATTATGAACTCCGTAAGTTGTCGATCAATGACGGGATTGATGTTTATGATATGTTGCAGGAAATTCCGAAGGACGAAAACGGATTTATAAATTCCGGTAATGGTTTAATGTTTGAGGATTATGCGCTCTGGCTTAAGCGCAATGTCGAGATGGCAGACGCGATTGGGCTAGAAGGCTGGATGGTGCCGCAAACAACATTTTGGCTATTTATTAATAATGTTCCTGTCGGTTATGGGAAGGTGCGTCACTATTTAAACGATAGACTGAAAGAAGACGGAGGCAATGTCGGATATGCCATCAGACCAAGCCAGCGTGGAAAAGGCTATGGGAAACTGGTACTGAAGCTTCTTCTTGCCGAGGCCAACAAGATAGGCATTGAAAATGTTCTTGTGACGGTAAAAAACGAAAATACACCGTCAATTCGGGTTGCCCAGGCCAACGGGGGTGTCATTGCTAAGGTTAATGAAGTTCGACATTATATTTGGCTTAACAGCAAGGCGCTTTTTCAGATAGACGACTAATCTTCGATAGAAAGGCGGACGCTCAAATGGTTTCCAAAATACGCTCGTTAGGTATCAAAGGCATCGGCGGCTACGAAGTATCCGTGGAGTGCTTTTTGTCGAGCGGGTTGCCTGCCTTTGAGATTGTGGGCCTGCCGGACACAGCCGTTAAAGAGGCCCGAGATAGGGTTCGGGCGGCGATAAAAAACGCCGGACTGAGCTTTCCGGTCTCACGGTTGACGATAAATCTTGCGCCTGCGGACACCAAAAAAGGCGGGACAACCTACGACCTACCGATGCTGCTTTCCATTCTGACGTCCACCGGCGCGATTAAGGCGCCGGATGAGCAGAGTGCCTTTTTCGGAGAACTCGGGCTGACAGGGGAAGTGCGTCCTGTGCGCGGGGCCCTGCCCATGGCGCTTGCCGCCGGCCGTGCAGGAATTACAAAGCTCTATGTTCCGGAGGACAATGCCCCCGAGGCCTCATTTGCCGAAGGTGTTACAGTCTATCCGGTGAAGGATGTTCCATCGCTCCTGCGCCATTTTTCCGGTGAGGCGCCGATTGCGCCTGCCGAGCGGCCGGAGCTGAAGGACACAGCGGCGCATATCGCCGATTTTTCAGAGGTTAAAGGGCAGGAAAATGTTAAACGCGCGCTCGAGGTCGCGGCTGCGGGGGGACACAACATTCTGCTTGTCGGCCCGCCCGGTGCCGGCAAATCGATGCTTGCCAAGCGCCTGCCTGCGATTTTGCCGGATATGAGCGGCGCGGAAGCGCTTGAAACGACGGAGATTCACTCCGTCGCCGGGCTCACAAGCCGGGAAAACCCGCTGGTGACGCACAGACCCTTCCGCTGCCCGCACCACACCCTCAGCGCCTCTGCGATGGCAGGCGGTTCCCAGCTGCAGCCGGGCGAGATATCTCTGGCGCACAACGGCGTGCTGTTTCTAGACGAACTGCCGGAATTCCACCGAGACGTGCTGGAGGTTCTGCGTCAGCCCCTCGAGGACGGGAAGGTGACCATCTCGCGCTCGACAGGGAACGCCACCTATCCGGCGGGCTTCATGCTGGTGTGCGCGATGAACCCCTGCAAATGCGGTTGGTACGGGCACCCCTCGGGTCGCTGCAAATGCTCGGACAGCAGCGTGCGGAAATACCACGCCAAGCTGTCCGGTCCGCTTATCGACCGTATCGATATCGTGGTCGAAGTTCCGGCACTTGAATACGATGAGCTTCGCGCCAGGAGACCGGCCGAAAAAAGTGCCGACATCAAGAAGCGCGTGGATGAGGCAAGGACGATACAGCGCACGCGCTTTAGCGCCGCAGGCTTCGACTGCAACGCGCGGATGGAGCAAAAACAGCTGCGGGATTTCTGTGAGCTGACGGCGGACTGTGAAACGCTGATGAAAGCCGCTTTCGATAAGATGGGACTTACGGCACGCAGCTACGACCGTATCCTGCGCGTAGCCAGAACAATTGCAGACCTCGACGGCGCGGAGCATATCGGCCCCGCCCATCTGGCTGAGGCGATTCAATACCGCACTTATGATTTTCGTGAGCCGGGTGAGGTCGTGGACTGACGGTTTGCTTAAATAATACATATAATAATGACTCTGCCGGCGTGAAACCGGCATTATGCAAATACAATAATGAAGGAACAGCATGAATGAATGATATGATACTCCTCAAGCAGGGCGAAATTATCCTGAAAGGGCAGAACAGACGCTTTTTTGAGGATAAGCTGCTGGCCAATATCCGGCGCAGAATCAAGCCCTTCGGCGCGTTCAAGGTTTACTCGACGCAGTCGACAGTCTATGTCGAGCCGACGGGAGACTGTGACATGGACGGGGCCTTTGAGGCCGTGCAGTATGTTTTCGGCGTGGTCAGCGTGACCCGCGCACTCGCCTGTGAAAAAGACAAAGACGCTATTTTTGAAGCGGCGAAGAAATATCTCGCCGAGGAACTGCGCACTGCAAAAAGCTTCAAGGTCGAGACAAAGCGCTCGGATAAGAACTTCCCCATGTCCAGCATTGAAATTTCTCAGTATGTCGGAGGCTTTTTGAGCGACATGTTCCCCGATATCGGCGTGGACATGCGCAATCCGGAGCTGACGGTCAACGTCGAGGTGCGTGAGAGTGCAGCCTATGTCCATGCCAAAGCCCTTCCCGGCGCGGGCGGAATGCCTGTCGGCTGCAACGGCAGTGCGGTGACGCTGCTCTCCGGCGGAATTGACAGCCCTGTTTCGAGCTATATGATCGCGCGCCGGGGGATACATCTTGTGCCGGTCCACTTTTTCTCTTTTCCCTATACCTCTGAACAGGCAAAGGAGAAAGTACTTGAGTTGGCACAGATTCTGACAAAATACTGCGGCAGACTCGCTGTCGAAATTGTTCCGTTTACGCATATACAGGAGGAGATTCGCGCAAAATGCCCTGAGGCGTATTTTACGCTGATTATGCGCCGCTTTATGATGCGTATATCCGAAAGATTGGCCGTCATGCACAACTGCAAGGCCCTTGTGACAGGGGAAAATCTCGGTCAGGTCGCTAGCCAGACCATGGAGGCCCTGCGCGTGACAGAGGACTGCGTATCCCTGCCCGTTCTGCGTCCATTGATCGGCATGGACAAAACGGACATTGTTTCGATTGCAAGAAAGATCGGGACCTTTGACACATCAATTCTGCCGTACGAGGACTGCTGTACGGTCTTCACGCCGCGCCATCCCAAAACGAAGCCCAAATTAGACGACGTTCTGGAGGCTGAGAGCGTTTTGGACGTTCCCGCCCTGGTTGACGAGGCCATAGCCAATAAATACACGGTGAAATTCGAAAACGAAGCCTGAAGCCGCCGCCTCATTTTCAAACAGGAAAGGAAGAGTCTTATGAAAAATCCCCTCAGCGCGGAAATCCTGTCCGTTGGGACAGAACTTTTGCTGGGCAGCACAACAAACACGGACGCGAGAGACATCTCAATCTATCTCTCGGAGCTCGGCATTAACGTCTTTTATCATACGGTCGTGGGTGACAATCCGGAAAGGCTCACAAAGGCCGTTGAAATTGCGCGCGGGCGGGCAGACATTATCATAACGACAGGCGGACTCGGACCGACCTGCGACGATCTGACAAAGCAGGTTTTAGCCAAGGCCTTTGATTTGGATATGGTGTTTCATGAGGAGCTTGCCGATGAGATGAAGCGCTATTTTAAGGAAATCATCGGGGTTGACTCCATGACCGAAAACAATCTCCAGCAGGCCTATCTTCCAGCCGGCTGCACCGTTTTCCACAATGAATGGGGGACAGCGCCCGGTTGTGCTTTCCAGGCTAAGGGCGTTCGGGTGATTATGCTGCCCGGACCGCCGCGCGAATGCAACGCGATGTTCAAGGCCTGTGCGATGCCCTATTTGCGCGCGCTCTCGGACGAGGTCATTTTTTCTCATAGCCTGAACATTGTCGGCAGCGGTGAGAGCGCGGTCGAAGCCAAGCTGCGGGACCTGATGAATGAGCTTGTGAACCCGACGCTTGCGCCCTATGCCAAGGAGGGCGAAGTGATGCTGCGCGTTACTGCAAAGGCTAAGACGATGGAAGAGGCAGAAGCCATGACAAAGCCCGTCGTTGAAAAGGTTCGCAGCGTTCTGGGCGATATCATTTATGGGATCGATGTTCAGAGTCTGGAACAAGTCGTCTTTGAGCTGCTCTGCGAGCAGAATATAACGCTTAGTACGGCAGAAAGCTGCACGGGCGGTCTTATTGCAAAGCGCATGACCGATTTGCGCGGGTCCTCTAAGGTTTTTATCGGTGGGGCTGTGACCTATGCCGCAGAGAGTAAGGTGCGGGTGCTCGGTGTCCCCGAGGAACTGATTGCAAAGCACGGAGTTATCAGTGCTGAAACGGCCGCCGAGATGGCTAAAAGAGCGCGGACACTTTTTGGTTCGGCGCTTGCGGTTGCAACAACGGGACTTGCAGGTCCGGAGGGGGACGGGATTAACCCCGTCGGTACCGTTTTCGTTGCGCTTGCTACGGAAAATGAGGTTTTTGTTACCCAGCTCAACTCCGGCCTAGGCAGACAGCGGGTGCGGACCTTTGCCTCCAACTGTGCGCTGGATATGATCAGACGGTATCTGACGGGATTGACGGTTTGCGTCGATTACCACAGAAGATGATTTTATGTAAAAATAGGTGTAGCCCTTACGGTGCATCTTGATTTTTTCAAAAATACCTGTATAATAAAAAACGTTGTTTTCAAAAAGCGGGACAGCTCCTTTTGGGGCCGTCCCGTAAAACAGCGAAACAAAACCAGGAGGATGCTCAATGCTTACTTATGAGATAGATATTGCCGGCTTAAAGCGTCAACTGCCTATCTGCCGTGTGTCAGACGAGGTTTACATCGGGGCCTTCGTTATTTTTGGCGACGTGGCGCTCACGGTTCACTGCGCGACCGAGCTGCTCAAAAGAGCCCCGGAGTATGACTATCTGATCGCCCCGGAGGCTAAGAGCATACCCCTGCTCTACGAAATGGCCCGTCAAAGCGGAAACAACAAGTATTTTCTCGCCCGTAAATCGCCCAAATTGTACATGACGGGTGTTTTTGAGGTTGAGGTCAAGTCCATAACGACCGAAAAGGTCCAAAAGCTTGTACTCGACGTGGCGGATGCCGACGAAATGCGCGGCAAGCGTATTCTGATTATCGATGACGTTATCTCCACGGGTGAATCGCTCAAGGCAGTCGAAGAACTCGTAGAAAAGGCCGGGGGAACCATCGCAGGCCGTATGTTCGTGCTGGCTGAGGGCGATGCCCAGCAGCGCGAAGACGTGACTTATCTTGCACCGCTGCCCCTGTTCAACGCAGATGGTACGCCCAAAAGCTGATAAATAAGACGAATAAAATAACACCGTTTCCGAAAAGGAAACGGTGTTTTAAGTCCCTGAGCTGCTTTGCCGCTTCTTTTTGAAAAAATCCGACATCAGCGCGGCACAGTCGCTTTCCAGCACCCCTGCATAGACCGCGGGACGGTGCCCATAACGCTCCGAAAACAAGTCGATGACACTGCCGCAGGAGCCCAAATTCTCCTCTCTTGCACCGAAAACGACGCAGGGAATGCGGGCGTTTATAATGGCCCCGGTGCACATGGGGCAGGGCTCCAGTGTGATATAAATGGTGCAGCCGTCAAGCCGCCAGTCGCTTCGTGCACGACAAGCTTCGTCTATTGCGGTAAGCTCCGCGTGACCTAAGGCCGAACGGGTACGCTCGCGCGTGTTCATCCCCCGTCCGATAATGGTGCCGTTTTCATCCGCAATCACACAGCCGACGGGCACTTCGCCCAGAGCAGAAGCTTCCGCTGCTATTGTCAGCGCAAGGCGCATATATTTTTCGTGACTCATAAAACACCTGCCAGGCAGAAAATATAGAAAAACGAACTGCCGCGTTTTTGCTCGGTGAGCAGGGCGCGGACGACACTTAATCCGGAGGAACCTATGTTTGAAAGAATACTGACCGCAATACTTTTGGGCGCGAGTCTCTCGATGGACGCCTTCGCCGTGACTATCGGAGAGGGTCTGTCCTGTCCAACGAACAGACTTCAAAATGCGCTTAAGCACGCGCTGTATTTCGGCTTTTTCCAAGCACTGATGCCGCTGATCGGCTTCTATCTGGCTGGAACGGTGAGCGGGAAACTCATGTCTATTGGACCGTATATCAGCTTCCTGATGCTGGCCTTTGTCGGCGGAAAAATGCTTGTCGATTCTCTCAAGGGTCAAGAAGGCGAGAAAAGCGCTACGGAAGACGGGACTTTCAGTCATCCGAAAGCGATCGTGCTGGCGCTTGCAACCAGCATTGATGCACTTGCCGTCGGCGTGAGTCTGGCGTTTACCGAAACGAGTGTGCTTCTGCCCTGTGCCGTCATCGGACTGACCACCTTTGTGATATGCGCTGCCGGCGGTCTGCTCTGTTCAAAGCTGCCGAAGGGCTCCGGCAAGGGTGCGGGCGTTGTCGGCGGGCTTGTGCTGATCGGCATTGGGGCGAAGCTATTAATCGAAGGCGTTATACTGAAATAAGCTCAGGCAGGGGACATCCGGAAGGATGCCCCCTGTTTTCTAATCATCCAGCTTCAAAACGGCCATGAAGGCTTCCTGAGGCACGGAAACGGAGCCAAGGGAGCGCATGCGCTTCTTGCCCTCCTTCTGCTTTTCAAGGAGCTTCTTTTTTCGGGTGATGTCGCCGCCGTAGCACTTGGCAAGTACGTCCTTGCGCACGGCTTTGATTGTTTCGCGCGCAATGATCTTGCCCCCGATTGCGGCCTGAACAGGGACCTCGAAGAGCTGACGGGGAATATTGTCCTTAAGCTTTTCAACGATCTTCCGACCGCGGGCATAGGCTTTGTCCTTGTGGACAATGAAGCTGAGCGCATCAATGATCTCACCGTTTAGCAGCACGTCGAGCTTCACGAGGTTGCTCTCCCGGTAGCCGGACAGCTCATAATCCAGAGAGGCGTAGCCGCGTGTGCGGGCTTTTAACGCATCAAAAAAGTCATAAATAATCTCGTTGAGGGGAATATCATAATGCAGCTCGACGCGCGATTCATCCAGGTAGGTCATGTTTTTGTATTCGCCGCGCCGGTCCTGACACAAATCCATAATGTTGCCGACATAGTCGGGCGGCGTGATAATAGAGGCCTTGACAAAGGGCTCCTCCGCGCGCTCGATATGGACGGGATCGGGATAGTTGAGCGGGTTATCGACGATGAGCAACTCACCATCCGCCTTGAGCACATGATAGATGACGCTCGGCGCCGTCGTAATGAGATCAAGATTATATTCGCGTTCAAGCCGCTCCTGAATGATTTCCATGTGCAGCAGACCCAGAAAGCCGCAGCGGAAACCGAAGCCGAGGGCGGCGGAGGATTCCGGCTCAAACTGGAGCGCTGCGTCGTTGAGCTTGAGCTTGTCGAGCGCATCACGCAGATCGGGGTAGCGGGCACCGTCTGCGGGATAGATGCCGGAAAAAACCATCGGCTGTGCCGGACGGTAGCCGGGGACGGAGGATTTGGCGGGGTTTTCGGAACCTGTCACCGTATCGCCAACCTGTGTGTCGGCAACATTTTTGATACTCGCTGTCAGGTAGCCGACATCGCCCGCTGAGAGTCCATCGCAGGGTTCGAGTCCAAATGGACGCAGATGTCCGACCTCCACAACCTTGTATTTGGCACCGGAGGCCATCATCTGTATATTCATGTCCCGTTTAATCTCGCCGTCGAAAACACGCATAAGGACGATGACACCGCGGTAGCTGTCGTACTGGCTGTCGAAGATCAGCGCGCGCAGGGGCGCGGCTGGGTCGCCTTGCGGCGCAGGTATTCTTTGGACGACTTCCTCGAGTACGGCGTCAATGTTGATGCCATTCTTGGCGCTGATTTCCGGGGCGTCCATCGCGGGAATGCCGATTATATCTTCAATCTCCGTCTTAGTATGCAGGGGGTCGGCACCCGGCAGGTCGATCTTGTTGATGACCGGCAGCACTTCGAGGTTGTGTTCAAGCGCCAGATAGGTGTTGGCAAGGGTCTGGGCCTCAATGCCCTGTGAGGCGTCCACGACCAGCAACGCCCCCTCACAAGCCGCTAGGGAGCGCGAGACCTCATAGTTGAAGTCGACATGTCCCGGGGTGTCAATGAGGTTTAAAATATAGCTGTCGCCATCCTGCGCCTTGTACGTGAGGCCAACGGCGCGCGCTTTGATCGTAATGCCGCGCTCGCGCTCAAGCTCCATATTGTCCAGCATCTGGGGAGCCAGGTCCCGGCTGTTAACGGCGCCGCACTTTTCTAGAAGGCGGTCGGCAAGCGTTGACTTGCCGTGGTCAATATGGGCTATTATTGAAAAATTTCTGATCTTTTTTTGATCTGTCATGTTGTCACTCCAAGGACGGAAAATAATATTTGAAAGCTGTTTACACGGATCAGTTTACGTTGTATGCTGTTATCAATCGCTTTTTTGCTCGACAAGGCGGAAGACAGCAAGCTCGGCCAAGGCCATTTCGGCATTCTGCTCGGCCAGCCGAAGGCCGTCCACAGGCGCGTCTAGAAGAAGACACATCCGCTGCGCCGCACAGTCGACGTAGTGGAGTGCTGCATTGAGCAGGTCCTCGCCGCCGATTGCTGCAAGCTCATGGACAAGTTCCGATACCGCGCCGGAAACCCGACCGCACGAACGCTCATCCTCACTCCGGCCGAGAATGAAGTCGGCCGAGACCCCGAAGTAGTCACAGACACGGCAGACAAAGGGCAGCCCCGGCTCGCGTGTCCCGTTTTCATAGTGGGAAAGCAGCGCCTGACTGATGTGCAGGTCGCTTGCGAGCTTCCGCTGGCTCAGATCCCGGGCATGTCTGAGTTCCGAAAGCGTATTGCCAAAACCGCGTTCCATGCGCTTACCCTCCGCGTGCTTGATTACTTTCTGTATTATAATGTTGCTGCCGTGTTTTGTAAACAGAAATCTATAAACCGAGAAGGATTCCGTTCTTCAAAAAATATGGAATTTGTTTATAATTTTTTCCGCTTTTGTTCATTTGTACGTCACAAATGCATACTACGATTGCCATAGTACAAAATAAGCCTGTCCGCGCCGGACAGAAATCAAGGAGGTTCAAGCTATGTACGAGCAGAACAACAATATTGACGGAGAGAACGGAAACCCTCCTTCTGACGTACAAAATTCCGAATATAGCTTTTCTCGCGAAAATATTCCCCACCGTTCTTATATGGACGCCAATTTCGTCCCGAAGAGTGAGGAACAAGCGGCTCCGAAGTCTTACTACACGCCTCCAGAAAAACCGCCCAAAAAGGTCAAGGAAAAGAAGAAGGGCGGCATGGGCAAGTTTATTGCAGCCTGCCTGATCTGTGCCATTCTCGGCGGTGTCGGCGGCGGTGCAATCGTTGCGACCCAACTGCCCGATTCAGCCACCACCAATTATAACGGCAGCAAGCTGAATATTTCGGACTCCGATTCCAGCGAGACGCAAACCGCGAGCCCCGTTGCCGCAGGCAGTACCATGACGGGCTCTCAAATTTATAGCCTCGGCTGCGCACAGGCGGTCGGTATTTCAACGGAGATCACATACACCAACTACTTTGGGATGCAGTCGAAATCCGCAGTTTCGGGTTCGGGCTTCATCGTCACGAGCGACGGGTATATCGTCACAAACTACCATGTTATCGCAGATGCCTATACACAGAACTATGCGGTTTCGGTGATGCTCTATAACGGCGACAAGTTTGATGCAAAGATTGTCGGCGTTGAGGAGTCGAGCGATATCGCCGTGTTGAAGATTGACGCGACCGGGCTTTCCGCCGCAACCCTCGGAGACAGCGATAATCTGCAGGTGGGCGAAACGGTCTATGCCATCGGCAATCCGCTCGGCGAACTGAGTTTCACCATGACAAGCGGCATGGTCAGCGCACTTGACAGAGATATTACCACGCAGGATTCGACCACCGGACAGACCACCACCAACAACATGTTCCAGATTGACGCTGCGGTCAACGAAGGCAACTCCGGCGGCCCCGTGTACAATGAAAAGGGTGAGGTTGTAGGCATTGTCACAGCGAAGTATTCCGACACTGGCGTTGAAGGGCTTGGCTTTGCCATCCCGATTAACGATGTGACAGATATTGTTGATCAGCTGATTACAAACGGCTATGTCAGCGGCAAGGCAAACTTCGGCATCACTGTGACGACGGTTGACAGCACGGTTGCCCAGTACTACAACATGGTCGAGGGTGCCTATGTCTACTCGGTTGAACAGGGCAGCTGCAGCGACAAAGCCGGACTGAAGGTTGGTGATATTATCACGGCCATCAACGACGTGACGGTCAAGAGTTCCTCGGAACTGACAAATGAGAAGAAAAACTACAAGGCGGGCGACGTTGTTAAACTCAAAGTCTATCGTCAGGGTGAGTATATCGATCTTACAGTGACCCTGGACGAGGACGTTCCGACCAGCAGCACGCAGAACACCACAGAAAACGGCACAACCGATAGCGGCAATTCGAACGGCGGCAACAGCACACTTCCCACAATGCCGAAGTTCTGATTTTGAATAGATAAATACCGCGTCCACAGCGTTTGCTGTGGGCGCGGCGCTTTTTTGTGGCAAAATCAGTTGAAAAACTTGTTGTGAATAACCTGAACAGCCTTATCTGCGGAGGCCTCGTCTATTAAAACGGAGACTTTAATTTCGCTTGTGGAAATCATCTGGATATTTATTTTTGCGTCACTGAGGGCCTCAAACATGGTTGCGGCAACGCCGGAAGACGAGAGCATGCCCGCACCGACGATACTGACCTTGGCAACCTTTTTATCGCCGAAAAGCTCTGTGTATCCCAATGTATCCTTGCGCTCGGCGACGAGCTCCAGCGCTCTATCATAGTCGCTTTCAGAAACCGTAAAGCTGATATCGTTGGTTCCGTTTCTGTCAATCGACTGAAGAATGATGTCAACGTTGATTTGATAATTGGCAAGTACTCTGAAAAGTTTAAAAGCGACACCCGGTTCATCCGGAACGCCCATGACCGCAATTCTAGCCACATTGTTATCTTTTGCTATACCGCTGATTTTCATCTGTTCCACGTGTTTTACGACCTCCTTAACTTTTGTGCCGGGCTTTCTCTCATAGCTGGAGAGAACCTCAAGATTGACGCCGTAGCGCTTTGCCATCTCTACGCTGCGGTTGTGCAGAACCTGAGCGCCCAGCGAAGCAAGCTCCATCATCTCGTCGTATGTGATTTCGTCCAGTTTTCTGGCGTCTTTGACCTTACGGGGGTCTGCCGTGAAAACACCCTCAACATCTGTAAATATTTGGCATCTGTCCGCGTGAATGGCCGCCGCCACGGCAACCGCCGAGGTGTCCGAGCCGCCTCTGCCAAGTGTCGTAATATCGCCGGTTCCGTTGACACCTTGGAAGCCCGTCACGATGACAATGCGGCGCTTGTCGAGCTCCTGACGAATTCTATCCGTCGAAACCGAACGAATGCGCGCGTTTCCGTAGTCAAAGTTGGTGCTGATTTGAACCTGCCAGCCCGTCAGCGAGACGACGGGGAGACCCATTTTTTCCAGAGCCATGCTCATCAGTGCTACGGAGATTTGCTCGCCCGTGGAGAGCAGAACATCTAATTCACGCTTGGAAGGATTGGGATTAATTTCCGCTGCCTTCTCAAGCAGATCGTCGGTGGTGTCGCCCTGCGCGGAGAGGACGACGATAACATCGTTGCCCTCGCAGAACGTGTCAGCAATGATTCCGGCGACCCGCATGATTTTTGCGGCGTCCGCAACGGAGCTCCCGCCGAATTTCTGTACGATCAGCATATTATTATGATCATTCCTTTCGATGTGCTCAAAGCGCTTTTGACCGCCAAAGCCTGTTTTACCAGTTTATGATATCTGGCAGTCCGCCGTCAATCCAAAATTCGGAACATGGAGCGAACAGACATTCCACCGGTAAGACGGAGCAGGGTGTTTTCGTCGCAGGCGTCTGTAGCAAAAGCATATTCATCCTCCGCAGCACCCGGATAGGTGACAAAATTGACCTTGCCGAAAGCCCAGCCGATTTGCTGGAGAGAGGTTGCCGCCCGGACGTACCAGCGAGAAGACAGATAGGCACTGTCCGTAAAGTAACCCGCAGGGGCGTTGTCCCAATCCAGATACTTTCTGGCCTTGACATGCTTGACAGCATCGATGACATCCGCTACGACAGCGCTGGCGGTGGGGCGCTTACCCGCGCCGGCACCGTAGAACATCGTATCGCCGAGGGCGTTGCCATGGACAACAATGCCGTTCATTACGCCGTCAACATTTGAGAGCAGGCTCGACTTGCTGACCAGGTGAGGCGACACATAGGCTGTTGCAGTGTCATGGCCTGTTCTGACGGCGCGACCGAGCAGCTTTATCTTGCAGTTCAGGCGCTTGGCGTATTCGACATCCGCGGAGGTAACGCCTCGGATTCCCAGAGCACGCACATCTGCGGGATTCACATGTCTGCCGAAGCAAAGGTCGGCAAGAATACAAATTTTGCGTGCGGCGTCTAGCCCTTCAATGTCGGCGGTGGGGTCGGCCTCGGCAAAGCCGCTGGCCTGCGCCTGGTGCAGCGCATCTTCGAAGCTGGCGTTGTTTTTAATCATCTCCGTGAGGATATAGTTGGTTGTGCCGTTGAGAATTCCGTACACCGCATCAATTTTATTCGCGGCAAGACACTGCGTAATCGGGCGGATGATGGGAATACCGCCGCCGACACTGGCCTCAAAGAGGTAGTTGAGGTTGTTTTTTTTGGCAATGGCGATTAATTCATGGCCTTTGGTGGCGACAAGCTCCTTGTTGGAGGTCACGACACTTTTCCCCGCGAGCAGCGCTCGCTTTGTAAATTCATAGGCAATTCTGGTGCCGCCGATGGTTTCAATGACAACCGAGACCTCGGGATCATTTTCAATTATAGAAAAATCATGCACGATATACTGCTCGAAGGGATCACCTGGGAACTCCCTGCTGTCGAGGATATATTTTATCAACACCTCTTCGGCTGCATTTCGCGCGATGTTGTCAGCGTTTTCGGAAATGACCTCCGCGACACCGCTTCCGACCGTGCCGTAGCCACATATTGCTATTTTAGCCATTTTGATTCCTCCTGTTGCGGTGAAATTATATGCTTTAGTCTCCCTTTTTGTCCCAGACAGGCATCCGGCCCTCAAAAGACAGAAAAATAAAAGCGTCAGCCTGCAATGACCTCGACCTTCTTTACGCCGCCCGTCTGCTGAAGATTCGAAAGCAGCGCTTCGGTCGTTATCGCAATTCCCGACGTTTCCGCCGATATGGTGACGAGTGCCGTTCCGTTAATCGGGATACTCTGGTTAATCGTCAGAATGTTGGCCCCACTGCCGGAAAAGACCGAAAGGACAGACGAAAGAACGCCCATTTTGTCCCTCAGTGTAATGTGAAAGGTGATGATTCTTCCGCGCTTGAGGTCCTGAAACGGCGTAATCGAGTCTTTATATTTGTAAAATGCGCTGCGGCTGATCCCGACTAGATTCGCCGCCTCTGCCACGGTAACAGCTTCTCCGGTTTCGATGAGCTCTTTGGCTTTGGCAACTTTTATAAAGATTTCGGGCAGCATTTCCGCTTGAACAAGAAAAAACTTGGATTCATGATCGGTCGTCATTAAAAGTGTCCCCCTCCGAAAGTCATCTGTTGCTCAGCTGTGTAATGAATAATAACACGCCAAGCTTAAAATCGCAACCTTAAGTTCAGAAAAAATGACACAGATTTTTATCGAAATTATAAAAAACACCTGTACATTTTGCGGAAAAAGCACAAAATCGGGCATCCCGCTGCTATTAGCGGAATGCCCGATTATTAAATCAGCTGTTCTTAGTTCAAGGACAGTGCAGGTTTACGCGCCAATTAGGGCCATAAGGCTGCTGAGAATGTTTGCGGGGGAGAGCATTTCAAGCACGGGAAGCGCCGCCTTGTTCTGGTACAGGTTGTCCAAACTGCCGCCGAGAAAATAGGACACACCGATACAGATGATGCCCACGACACAGAGGATAACGGACACCAAAACTGTTACTTTCCATATTTTTTTCATTATGCTTCACACTCCTTATCCGATACGCGAAGTCCCGCTTTGTACGCGCCGCGGTAGAGCTTGGATATGAGGCTGATTGACGTCCACACCGCAAACCAGATTATTATCAGACCAAAGCCCATGCAGACAAGTCCGCCTCCGAAAAGGAGCAGGGCGTCCGTGACATAGACGAGACTTTTGAGTCCCGCTATAACAAGGTAGCCCATCGCCACAAGCAGACCGACGCCGACTGCCGCAACGACGAGAAAGATAGCAGCTATGACAACGCTCAGTAGGGTAGCGCCAATCAGCGCAAAAACAAACTTAGCGCCGGAAGGCCGGACTTTTTTGTGCTCATGCTCATGTTCGTGTTGATGTTCATGTCCATGTTTAAACGGTGTTTTGGGTGTTTCATCTGGAACCGCCTCGGGCTCCGCGGCCGTGGTGAACGGATCCTCCTGATTTTCAAGCGTCTCTTCCGTTTCGGTTTCAACGCTGTATTCGGAAAGAGGGTCCGGCGCATCGCTTTGACAGGCGCAGTCTTCCGCAAATGTAATTTTCTCACCGGCCTCTACGCGCCGCTTTAAGTCAATGGCCGTCATCATGGGCGTACCAAGTTCCGCGAGGAGCGTTGCCTCGCAGTCGGGCCCTGCCGTGTCAAATCTTTCATTGTAGGCCGAGATTATCTTAGCCTTCTCTTCTGGAGAGAAAAACGTAAGGTACTGATTGAGTTCCGCTAGGAATTGCTGTCTATTCATCTTCAATCCCTCTTTGATCTGTTTATTGTATCATGATATTTGTTCAGCATATTATAGCCGATTTTATGTAAACCGTCAAGAGCTTTAACTGCGAAACGTGTAAAACTTGGTCGCATATGCCTTGAAATAAGCACTTTTCAGCATATGCCGATGAATCAGATTGCAAAATGATTTTTGTGCTTGTATAATGGGGGCTGTGACAGTTTGGACGACGCACTGCCGGGGAGCCGGCTTTATCTTCGACGCGATTCAATGTACTCTATTATAACAGGTGCACACATATGAAAAACGACCCAAATAAAGCACTTCACATAGCCGGCAGGCTTGTAGCGGCCGCCGCGACATTCTCCCTGTGCCTGATGCTGAGCACGACCTCTAGGCTGCCCCATGCGGTAACAGCGGAGGCTCAGGAGCCGACGGTATCCGCTTCGCCGGAAGCGACGCCCGTGCCCACACCGGAGCCGACACCGCAGTTTTTCGAGCTGAGCTTCGTCGGTGACTGCACATTGGCCAGCACAAGTTATAATAAAAAGCTGGCAGTCTCTTACGAAAATGTGGTGGGTGATAACTATGCCTATCCTTTTGAAAAGACGTTGCAGTACTTCAGCGATGACGATTTTACCTTTGCAAATTTAGAGTGCGCGTTGACGACCTCAACCACCTCAGACAATAAAAACTTCTGTTTTCGGGCGGACCCCGCTTATACGCAGATACTCACGGCGGGCAGTGTCGAATTTGTCACGCTGGGGAATAACCACGTTCTGGACTACGGGGAGCAGGGCTATGCCGACACGAAGGCGGCACTGGACTCAGCGGGCATCGGCTATGCCGGGCGCGATGAGTGGCGCATTTATGAGACAGCCTCGGGACTGAAGATCGGGGTTTACGCCGCAAGCTTCGGCAATACCCAGCAGATCAAAGACGGCGTTGTCGCCCTGAAGGCGGCGGGCGCGGAATTTGTCATTGCTGCCCTGCACTGGGGAGACGAAGGCAGCTATGACGTCAATGATCTGCAGCGGGAACAGGGGCATGCGGCGGTTGATGCCGGGGCAGACCTTGTGATTGGTAGCCACCCCCATACACTCCAGCCCGCCGAAGAATATAACGGCAAATACATTTATTACAGTATGGGAAACTGGTCCTTTGGCGGGAACACGGCGCCCCGTGACCCTGATACTATTATACTCAAGCTGACTGTCGAAAAAGATATCAATGGAGCCGTCAGCGTTACAGGACGCGAACATATTCCCTGCGCCTGTACGGGCGTTGTCGGCGGCAATAACTATCAGCCCGTACCTTATGAGATCGGAAGCGAGCAGTACATACGCACACTGTCCAAAATAGACGGAACCTTCGACGGGCCGAATCTGACAATCGGTTATCAGTATAATTTCAGCGAATATTAAGGCTGGATGTTAATGGCCTTCGGACAGGACCCGAGTGCCGAAGCTGCTGAAAAAGAGGCTGCTATGTAGATAGCGGCCTTTTTTGCTTATTGCGGTACTTTATTCGAGCCGGCATCCGGCTGCTGAGCGAAATAATTAGCCACAGCGTGGCGAAAGGCGGCGAGCATAAAAGCGGCAGCCTGCTTCGCGATGGCTGTTCGGCGGCAGGCAACATCGAACCCATGAAAACAGCCTTCGAAAACCTTGAAGTCCACGGGGGTGCCGCTGGCGCGCAGCCTTTCCATATAGGCGACCGTCTCATCCCGGAAGGGTTCAAGGCTGCCGACAAACGAGCAGGCCGGTGGCAGATTGGCGAGGGTCTCCGCCCTTGCCGGAGCGGCATATGCAGGGATATTCGGCTTGCCGAACAGCTGACCCAGGTACAGTCTCCAGGCAATCTCGTTTGATTTAGAGTTCCATAGCGGCGCGTCATTGTCTGTTGCCGAGGGCGTGTTCATCCGGTCATCCAGCATGGGATAAAGCGGCATTTGGAAGGCGATTGCTACTTCATTTTTGTCCCTTGCGTATAGGGAGAGCGCCGCTGTCAGCCCGCCCCCTGCACTGTCGCCGCCGATCAAGAGCTGATCCGCCCTTATCCCATAGTCGCCGCTATGGTTTTTCATCCACACTAACGCCGTGTAGCAGTCCTCCAGTGCGGCGGGATAGGGCTCATCCGTTGAAAGGCGATAGTCGGGGGCCATAACAACGCAGCCGCTGGCCTCGATAAAACGCTTAATAAAAAGTTCATCCAGCTCCGGCGTGCCAAAGGCGTATCCGCCGCCATGCATCCATAACAGACCCGGAACGTTCTTTTGGGGAGATGCGGGAGAATAGATACACACGCGCAGCCGCGTCCCGTCCCCACGGGGAATATACTGCTGCGTGTAGTTGAGCTTACTGCGGCATTTGCCCTTTGCGGTGTTTATCAGGACGCCTGCCATACGGAATTTACGCAGGGTATAGCTGGGTAGAACGAGGCGAATAAACGCACCGGTTTTTCGAAGCTCCGGGTGTATCATGGACGGTTCGATGCGCATAAAAGTCCTCCTATATCAGTTTCGTCAGCCACTCGCGGTTGTGCCACAAGGCACAGCCCCCGTCGCCCTCCTTGAGTAAGTGGTGATTTTCCCGAACTTTGGAGAGGAATTCAGAGCCAAGTGCATCTTTGAGGCTGACATTTTTAAGGTTTGTATCGGAAAAGGGGGCAAAAGGACAGGGTTCCACCTCTCCGCTTGCGCTCACATGGATGAATCCGCGTCCGGCAGCCAGACAGCCGCCGTACTGGTCCTCATCACCGGGGAAGGGAATAAATAAGGCGGGATGTCTTTCGGCGCTTGCCTCCGCAAACTCGTTCAGCCGCTTTTTGTCGGCTTTAGAAAGGACCATCGGCTCGCTGCCCGCTTCAACCGGGACATATTCCACGAAAACGAACAGACGGCAGCCCTTTTGTATGTACTCGGCAGTAAAGTCATCGCAGAGGATGCTGTCGATATTTTGGCTGGTGACGGTAACGGAAATACCAAATGGAATTTTATCGACGAGCAGCTCGCGCATCGCCTTATGCACCTTGGCATAAACACCGCTGCCCCGCCTGAAGTCAGTTTGGGTCTCGTTGCCCTCAAGGCTGAATGTGGGAATCATGTGCCGATGCGCCGCAAACCACGCACGGCGCTCGGCGTCAAATAGGGTTCCGTTGGTGAAAACAATGCCAACCATTTCGTCGTGAGTGCCCAGAGCGTCGAGCCAACCGTGAGAGAGCAGGGGTTCGCCGCCCGCCAGCATGACGACACTCACGCCAAGTCCTGCCGCTTCATCCAGAATGCCCGAGACCCGTTCATCGGACAGTTCATCACTCGGTTTTCTGTTATGTGCGCAGGCGTAACAGCCCTTGCAGGCTAAATTGCAGGCCTCGGTTGTGCTGACAATCATCAGCTCCGGAACCTCAAGGCCATCTTTAACAAGCTTTTTGCGGATGCGCTCAGCTTTTTTCAGTCCCTTGCTCACCCGTGCAAAAGCCGACGCAGAGGCCGGATAGGCGGTCAAGATGTTCACCGCCGTTTTTAAGGACAGATCAATATGCCCCGAAAAGATATCCTTATAAGGAACAGAACTCATAGCGTACCCCCGCAATTAAGCTGTGAAAGCAGCTTATATAACAACCCATAAAGCGTCTTTGCTTCCTCTGGAGAAAACGGCATACACGCGCCCAACTTTTGAGGGATGGCGATTGCCTTTTCTTTTAACAGCTCCCCGGCTTCGGTGATGGTAATGTTGACCGCGCGTTCATCCGCGCTGGATCGCTCACGTACAACAAAGCCCTTGCTCTCAAGTCGTTTCAGCAGCGGGGTCAGCGTGCCTGAATCAAGATACAGATGACTGCCTAGCTCTTTGACGCCGATGCTTTTATGCTCCCACAGTACCATCATGGCGATGTACTGGGTGTAGGTCAAATCGATTTCGTCGAGATAGGGCTTATAACGGTTTACCACCTCTTTAGATGCCGCATACAGCGGAAAGCAGAGCTGGTTTTCGAGCTTCAGAATGTCGTCGTTCATGCGCAGTCTCCGTTTTTATAGTAGTTTTTCGATATCGCCGGCAATGTCCTTGGGCTCGACTGTCGGCTCATAGCGCGCGACAACGTTGCCTTCGCGGTCAATAAGGAATTTTGTAAAATTCCATTTGATCTGCGCATCCGAGTAAGTGCTCTTATATTTGCCCTTAAGCATGACCTCCAGTGCTTTGGCCTTGATTCCCTTGCCTAGTCCCTTGAAGCCTTTCTGCGATGTCAGGTATTGATAGAGCGGAATGGCAGTCTCACCACGCACATCAACCTTCTGGGATAAGGGAAAGGTCACACCGTAACGCAGCGAGCAAAACTCAGCAATGTCGTGTGCGGTGCCGGGCTCCTGCTCCATGAACTGATTGCAGGGAAAGCCGATGACAACAAAGTTCTGGTCCTTGTATTTCTGGTACAGCGCCTCTAAGCCTTCGTATTGCGGCGTAAAACCGCATTTGCTGGCCGTGTTGACGATGAGCATCACGTCCCCTTTGTGTTCGGACAACTGCACCGGCTTATTTTCAAGCGATGTGTATTCATATTCATAGATAGACATAATAATACCTCCATTAAATTTATTACAATTAAATTGCGTAAAATGATTATAAGGCTGAATGTTCGAAAAGTCAAGCCCCTGATAAAAAGGATTTCCGCTTCTACGGGAATCCTTTTTATCAGTACGCGTTTAATTGCCGCATTCAATAGAGATTTGATTAAAGATTTTGAGCAGGTCGTCAACCGAACAGGCATCCTTTTCTTGATAAGCCACATCCTTGACAGTGCTTCCCCGATGCATCATGACGAGCCTGTCGCCATATTCTACGGCATAGCGGAGATTGTGCGTAACCATAACCGCCGTAAGTTTTTTTTCACGGACAAAGCGATCCGTCAGCTCCATAACATTTTCTGATGACTTGGGATCAAGGGCCGCCGTATGCTCGTCAAGTATCAGCAGATCGATCGGTGTTAGGGTTGCAATCAGCAGAGCAAGGGCCTGACGCTGACCACCGGAGAGCAGCCCGACCGGCAGATTGATTTTATCCTCAAGGCTAAGATGCAACAGTTCAAGCTGCTGCTGGTAGTATGCAATGCGCTTTTTTGAAATGCCGGGTGTCAGGCTGTAGCGCTTGCCTTTGTTATCGGCAAGGGCCATGTTTTCAAGAATAGTCAAGCCCGGACAAGCCCCCATAGCGGGATTTTGAAACACGCGACCGATGGCGGCCGAGCGCTTGTATTCGGGCATTTTTGTAATATCGCGTCCGCGCAGACGGATGATACCGCTGTCCGGCATCAGACTGCCGCAGATGAGGTTGAGCAGTGTCGTTTTTCCGCTGCCGTTGGAGCCGACGACCGATATAAACTGGCCTTTTTCGACGGAAAAGCTAAAGTCATCAAACAAGAGGGCTTCGTTGACGGAGCCTGCATTGAACAGCTTTTTGATGTTTTTCAATTCTACGAGTGATTGTGTTGTGGTTTCAGGCATTGACAGCACCGCCTTTCCTGCCAATCTTTTGGGAGACGATGGAAAGCGTCAGCATAACCGCCATAAGGAGCTTGAGATAGGTGGGCGGCAGACCGAGCAGCAGTGCAATTTGCAGGCAGGCCTTGTAGAGAATTGCTCCGCAGATGGCCATTGTTGTCAGCGTCATGAACCGGACCCGACCGAGAGCGCCTGTGCCGATAATGACAGCGGCAAGCGCCATGACTACCATGCCCTTGCCGGAGTTGACGTCTGCATTCTCGTTGAGTTGGGCCAGCACACAACCCGCCAGCGCCGTACAGCCGTTGCCGATGGCAAGGCCGAGAATTTTGACATGGCCGGGGTTGCGGCCGAGTCCCGTGACAAAGCGGCTGTTGTCCCCGCTGGCGCGCAAAAGGAGGCCGGATTTCGTTTTAAGATACAGGTCTAGTGCAAGCTTGACGAGGACGGCGAGCAGAAACACGACAAGGAGCTGTCTGTGCGCATAAAGGGCGTCTGGAAAGGCCTTGACGATGCCCGAATTGAAAATCGTCGGCAGATTAAAAAACTGAAAGATAGCCGTGCCACCGGTGATAATGAGGTTGACAGACCAGGAGGCGGTCATGACAAGGATTCCCGAAAGCAGATCGGTTATGCCGAGCTTGACATGCAAAAGCCCCGTGATGCTGCCCATGCATGCGCCCGCGAGAAACGCGGCGATGCAGACGAGCCACGGATTAACGCCCAGCGTGATCAGCGCGGCGGCCACACAGGCACCCAGCGGGAAAGTGCCGTCCACCGAGAGATCGGGAAAGTCCAAAATTTTATAGGTAATGAGCACGCCCATCGCCATCAGGGCATAGATGAGGCCCTCGCGCAAAACGGTTTCAATCAGGCTGAAAGCCATTATAGTACCACCTGCTTTTTTATTTCATCTCGGAAGGCCGTTTTTGCGGCCTTCCGAGATTGTTATTTTGTTAGGCGTCCATGTTTGACGCGGCGTTGTAATCTGCCGGGAGCGTCAGACCGAATTTGGCCATATTCTTCAGAGAATAGACAGGCTCGGAGTCTGTGATGACGGACACGGGTAGCGTTTTTACGTCCGCACCCTGGAGTATTTTGCCTGCCATCTCGCCGGTTGTCACACCGAGGGCGAGATAGTCCAGCGTTTCAGAGGCGACGCAGCCGTATTTTGCGACCTGCTCCTGCTCAGACCCGAAAATGGGAATTCCAGCGGCGTCTGCGGCATTTGCGACAACGGAGAGATTGTTAACGACATTGTTGTCGGTGAGGTTGTTGATGCAGTCGACTCCCTTCGCAATCAGAGAGGCTGCGCCGGTTGCAACTTCGGACGCATCCGTCACCCCCACAGAGACAAGCTCAAAGCCGTAGCTCGGGGCAAGCTCGGAAAGCTTTTTGAGCTGGGATACAGAGTTTGCCTCGCTGGTGGTATACAGGACGCCGATCTTTTTGGCCTCCGGCAGGAAGGCGCGGATCATCTTGAGCTGAGCGTCAAAGTTGAGGCTGTCACTGGTGCCGGTTGCCCCGGTATTAGGTGCTTCAAGGGAGTCGACGAGTCCTGCACCGACAGGATCTGAGCAGGCGGAGAAAACGACGGGGATGCCCGCTTCTTTTGCGGCGGCGTAAGACGTCGTTGCGGCGGGGGGTGCGATGGCGATGATCAGGTCATAGCCGCGACTGACGAAGTTTGAGGCTGCAAGGCTGTTTGTCTCGGCCTCGCCCTGACCGTCCACATAGTCGATAGTGCAGGTCTTGCCGTCTTCATAGCCTTCGTTTTTCAGACCCTCAAGAATTCCTGTGTAGCAGTTGTAGAGACTGGCGTGGGTTGCATACTGTAGAATGCCGATCTTAACGGCAGCCGCATCCGGCGAGGTGGCCGTCAGTCCTTCGCTTGCGGACGGAGATGTCGTTTCCGCCGTACTGGAAGGGGTTTTGGAACAGGCACCGAGGCTGAGAATTAGAACAAGTGCAAGGACCGCGCTAAGGGCTTTTTTAAACTTTTTCATTGTTTTCCTCCAAAAGTGTTTTTAGGGTGTGATGGAAGGCCCTGCCAAAGACCAATTCTCAAAGCCGTTTTGCTTTTCGGGCAAATAAAAAAAGCCCCTGTCCCGTATGGGACAAAAGCTCAGCTTCTGCGATACCACCCAAATTGACGCAAAATGCGTCCACTCGCCTCACGCACCATCATGCGTGTCCCCGACTGATAACGGGAGGGATACCCGTCGAAGCCTACTCGGACAAGGGTCCTTTTGGTTCGCCCTCGGAAGTCCATTCGCCGGACCGCCACACATTCCCTTTGCACCGCCGGGAACTCTCTGTGGAATGGCATTTGCCGGGTACTACTCTTCGTCAATGGTTTTGAATTATGAACTGATTATATGCGCAGCCATTTTTGATTGTCAAGTTTTTTCTGACTTATTAGATTGAATACATAAAAATGCATTTATCGCCCCGCAAAATTTATTTATTTGAACAATTTTGCGGGGTGATAAGACGGAACGATCATTTAGGCAAGCTGGTATTTTTCGAGCCAGTAGTTGACTTGAATCAGATAAGCCATGAGCTGCGGTCCCGCCATGAGCTGCCCGAACCACGGCTTGCCGTATTCAGAAGGCGCCTTCATAAACGTGAGAATCTTCTCGCGATCGGCAAAGTCCATGAGTGGGGCGTTTTTGTCAAAGACGATCTTTCTGAGCTTTTCAGAGAGAAGCCGCTCATAGTTCGGATTATAGGTTTTGGGATAAGGGCTCTTCTTGCGGTAGAGGATCTTTTCGGGCAGAAGGTCTCGGCAGGCCTCACGCAGGAGGGATTTTTCCCGGCCTTCTCTATATTTCATATCCCAGGGTACATTGAATAAATATTCGACGATACGGTGGTCGGCAAAGGGGACGCGCGCTTCCAGACCGGAGTACATACTGGTCCGGTCCATGCGATCCAGAAGCGTCTGCATAAACCACTTGATGTTGAGGAAGGCAATTTCCCGGCGCCTGCGCTCGTCGGCGTTTTCGCCCTCCAGAACGGGTACAGCGGCAATCGATTCCTCATAGCGGGCGCGAACGTACTCGGGCAATTCCAGTTTCTTGACGAAGTCGTCCCGCAGGAGCATCGTCCGCGTGCTCAGGTCACGCGACCAGGGGAATCCGTCGGTGTTAACGAGCTCCTCGCGGTAGAACCACGGGTAGCCGCCAAAAATTTCATCAGCACATTCTCCCGTCAGGACGACCTTGTTGTGCTCTTTGACAAGGCGACAGAAATAGAGCAGGGAGGCGTCCACATCGGCCATGCCGGGCATATCCTTGGCGTCCACCGCAGGGATTAGAAGCTCTGCAAGATCGGCCTCATCGCATTCGAGATAGTTGTGGTTTGTTGTGAAGTTTTCCAGCATCTCGTCGACATAGGGCCGATCGCGCTCGGGCTGGAAGGAATTTGACTGAAAATACAGGTCGTTCTGCCGGAAATCAAAAGAAAAGGTATTCAGCACGGAACCGCTGTCAAGCATGATCTTTGAGGCGACGGCTGTGACAATGCCGGAGTCGAGCCCGCCGGACAGAAAACTACAGACAGGGACATCGGAGACCATCTGCCGCGTGATGGCGTCCCGGACGAGAAAGGAGACTTTCTCCACCGTTTCTTCGTAGCTGTCGGTGTGGGGGTGGGACACCAGCGCCCAATACGGCTTTTCGGAAAAACCGCTTTTGTCAAAGATCGCATAGCATGCGGGCTTGAGTTCGAAGAGATTTTTAAAAACGCCGTTTCCGGCCGTCCGCGCGGGACCGATGCCAAAGATTTCCCGATAGCTGTCCGTGTTTGCCGAGGGCACGACATAGGGATGGCGAAAAACGGCCTTTGGTTCCGAACCGAAAACCAAAATATTGTTTCGTATGGCCCAGAACAGGGGCTTGATACCGAAACGGTCGCGGCAGAGCACCAGGCGTTCGAGTGCTTCGTCCCAAATGGCAAAGGCATAGATACCGTTGAGCTTCTCGAAGGACGCCGTACCCCAGCGCATGTACGCAAAAAGAATGACCTCGGTATCTGTTGTCGTTTCAAAGACATAACCGGCGGCCGTCAGTTCGTCTTTCAGTTCATCCGTGTTGTAAATTTCCCCGTTGTAGATGATGACATATGTTTTGCCGTTTTGTTCCCGGATGATGGGTTGTGCCCCACAGCTCAGGTCTCTGATCGAAAGCCGCGTATGACTGAGCCCCACGTTTGACTCTAAAAACTCGCCTGTGTTGTCACAGCCGCGGTGGGCGATTGCCTTGCGCATATCGACCAGTATCTTTGCCCAAAAACTGTAATTATCGGTGAAGTTCTGCTCAAAGCCGCAGAAGCCCGCGATTCCGCACATAGATATTCCTCCGTTTCGGTCTTGACGACTCGCTGCAAACAGGGGCCGCCGGCAAAAGCCGGTCAGGAGACTCTCCTTGTCGGCATTACGCAGCAACCCCCTTGTTCCAATTCTATAGTATGCGCCGGACATGCCAGAAGATTACAAACCGTAAAAAATCGGGATCCGGTTCAAAAATTAATAAAAAGGTCTTGACAAAAACTGAAACTAGTATATATTATTCAATAGTAGATAAAAATTACTATTATGTTTTCTTAAAGGAGGGCTGGCGTGAACGCACAATACAAAAAAGGTGTTCTCGAACTCTGCGTGCTTTCAATGCTCAAAAGCCGGGACAGGTACGGGTACGAGATTTCAGATTATCTGGCGCAGCGAATCGATATCGCCGACGGAACGGTTTATCCCATCCTCCGAAAGCTCAAGAGCGATGGACTCGTAACGACCTATCTTTCGGAAGAAAGCGGCGGACCGCCGAGAAAATACTATTCGCTTACAGCACTCGGACGCAGCAGTTATCAAACAGACCTTGCGGATTATCTGGCGTTTGCACAGACAATTCAAACAATATTGAAGGAGGAGCAAAATGAGAAAGAATGAGTATCTCGACTTACTGAGATCAGAACTAAAAAAGAAAAACGTCGCCGATATGGATGACATTTTGTCCGAATACGAGCAACATTTTGCCTTTATGCTGGCCGATGGCCATTCCGAGGAGGAGATCGCCGCAAGGCTCGGTGAACCGCAGACCATCGCCGCGCAGTTTGACAGCGCAGGGACGCCCCAAACAGCAGCAAAGGCTGGGTTTTTTATCCGGACGGCGTTGGTTTTTGCCGCCTTCATCGAAACGCTGTTCTTCATACTTTTCTTCGCGTGGGATCTCGTATTGGCCGTATCCGCTCTCGCTTTTGGGGCCTTGGGCGTGTGCCTTGCCGGTGGCATGAACATCGCAGGCCTGATCCCGTATATGCCCTATTTCGGTGGCCTGCTGCTCGGCATTTCCGTGCTCGGTCTTGCGCTTATTTTCGGTGGGGCGAGCTATTATTGTTTTGCCTTTTTAAGGCAGATGATCCGAGCGAGCATCCGGTGGCATAAAATCACAGCCTCCGCCGCCGCACTGCCGCCGCTTCCCTGGAATCCGCAGTTTAAACCAAAAACGAGGCGGACGCTCCGCACCGTGATGCTGTGGGCCCTGATTATCTTTGGGGTGTTCTTTGTCATTGCAAACATTACGCTGATGTTAGAGGCGGGTGTAATGGGCTTCTGGCATCATTGGAACTGGTTTGTCGGCTAAGCCAAAGGAGAAAAAATGAAAACAGTTGTCATTACAGGCGCGAGCTCCGGTATCGGGTTTGCGGTCGCAGGCAAATTTGCGGGCAAAGGCTACCGAATCATCGGGGTCGGGCACTGTCATATCAACGCTGAGAAGGCCCGGAACCAGCTGATGGACGCCTATCCCAATGCGGAAATCGTATATTTCTCAGGTGAACTCATGCAGCAGCGCGAGGTCCTTCGTGTGGCGGATGAAATCGGGCGCTATCTTGAAGAGCGTTGCGGGGGCGCACTGGAGGTGTTGATTAATAACGTCGGGGGCGTTCGGAGCCTTTACACAACAACCGAGGAGGGCTATGAGCAACAGTTTGCCTTAAACCATCTGGCAGCCTTTTTGCTGACCTATAGGCTGCTGCCGTATCTCCAAAAAGCGCAGGGACGGATCCTTATGACGGGCAGCAATTCTCACAAGGGCATCAAAATCCACTGGGAGGATCCGATGCTTAGAAAAGGCTACAACCCGCTCACCGCCTACAAGCAGTCTAAGCTCTGCAGCATCCTTTTCGCACGGGGGCTCAACGACCGGTATGCCGAAAAAAGCCTACGGGCCTATGCTGTGGATCCCGGCCTTGTAAACACCGACATCGGGAACAAACAAACGGGCAGCCTTGTCAATTTTATCTGGACGTTGCGAAAAAGACACGGCGTTTTGCCGGAAATACCGGCGCAAACCTATCTGTTCCTCAGCGACCAGCCACAGGCACCCGAAGGCCTTTATTACTATCTTTGCCGAAAGAGGCCTTTCAGCAAGCAGGTCACAAAAGAAAATGCCGACAGGTTGTTTGAACTCAGCGAGCAGCTCTGCGGCATCACCTATGGACGATCGGAGGCGGCGGGATGAACGTATTTATAACCGGAGCAAGCGGCGGACTAGGCCGCGCAATTGCGGCGGAATGCGCGGGACGGGGCTACAGGCTGTTTCTCACCGATATCAATGAGACGGGGCTTTTCAGCCTGCGCAGCGGACTTGAACGCCAGTACGGCGCCTGTGTCGTCACAAAGGCTTGTGATCTGACGGACAGCGCAGATGTTGACAAAATGCTGGGAGTCATTGATGACAGTGGCATCCGTTTTGATATGCTCATAAACATTGCGGGCATTGACTATGAGGGGGGCTTTTTGGACCGTGAGCGCGAGAGCCTTACCCAAATCGTCGAGCTCAATATTGAGGCGACGCTGCGGATTACACATGCCGTTCTCTCGCGCAGAACGGCAAATAAGCCCTTCTCACTCGTTTTCGTCTCCAGCCTTGCCGCCATGTACCCCATGCCGCTTAAAGCGACCTATGCCGCCTCCAAGCGCTTTCTCGCGGACTTTGCTGAAGCGCTGCGCCAGGAACTCAAAAGCAGCAACGTGAAGGTGCTCACGCTTTGTCCAGGTGGCCTTCCCACCACACAGGAGGCCATTTCGGGTATAGCCGCCCAAGGTTTCTGGGGCAGTGCCACAACAAATAGACTCGAAACCGTCGCCTACGAAACCGTTGAGAAAGTGCAAAAGGGAAAAGGACTGTATATTCCCGGAGCACTTAACAGGACGCTATCGTTCTTTGGCAAGCTTGTCCCGCGCACGATCGTGGCCGCACTGATCTATCGGCGTTGGCACGGCGCTCAGAAAAAGTGGCTGAATACTGAAATGGATTCAGTTTTAGAAAAACCCCGCTCAGCCTAAGACTGGGCGGGGTTTTTTCGTTAGATGGGGTTATCCGATCCATCCGAGAAATTCAAGATTTCTGCAGGATACATCGTAAATCCGCCTTCGAGTTCCACAAATTCGGAATCAGGGTTTGCCCTATCCTCGAGCATCTCGGGATTTGCCTTCTTGATGTTCGTATCCGAAATCGGTCTCTTCTGAGGCAAAAATCGGTTGTAGGGTCCGTGATTATCGGGAAGATTGCCTTTGACTTTCATTTTTATCCCCCGCGAGGTTCAGCCGTTCTGGCCGGCCAGCTTCGCTTCCTGAATGCTGATGATCTTTTTTACCATGAGTCCCCCAATAGGGCCGCCCTGTGAACCGTTAAGCCAAGCGGATTGGTCGCCCTTGTACTGATGGCGGTTTTCTTTGAGATATTGGGTCATTCCCAGCTCTTCGGCGGACTCAACCTTCAGATTCTTTAGTCTATCGCGTGTTTCTCTAGTGCTCATATTCTTATTCTCCTTGAAAGTAGTTCGCACTTATAGTATTTTCATGTTTTGAGAAGATATTCATCTTCTTCTGAGCAATTCAGACAAATAAAATCATTTAAGCCATCTTGACAAAATGCCGCATAGGCTGTATGATTATCGCATCAAAACATTTTGATGTGAGGTACATCCCATGCTGACGACACATCAGGAAAATGCGCGGGTGTTTAAGGCACTCTGCGACGAAAAGCGTCTAGAGGTTTTGTCGCTGCTGCGCGGCGGGGAAAAGTGCGCCTGCGTGCTGCTGGAAAAAATGGATATAGGCCAATCAGGCCTGTCCTATCATATGAAAATTCTCTGCGATTCGGGGCTTGTCGAAAGTCGGCAGGAGGGTAAGTGGACCCACTACAGACTCAGTGAAAGCGGCAGAACCCATGCGCTGGAGCTGCTCGCTGCGCTGACCTTGCCGCTGGCCGCACAGGAGAAAAACAGCTGTTGCGACAAATAAAATCATCCGACGCAGGGTGATTTTATTTGAGAAACGCATCAAAATATTTTGATGTAATTAATATGGGAGGATATGAGGCCTATGACGGTTTGGGACTTCATACAAAATCAGATACTTGGCATGAAGTGGCTGAGCGCCCTGATTGGAGACGGACTCACAGCGCTGGGACTGGATGTTACAGGCAGACTTGGCGGCAGCATACAGTTTTTTATATACGATGTTCTTAAGATTACCTTTTTGCTCTGCCTGCTGATTTTCATTATCTCATATATTCAGAGTTATTTCCCGCCGGAGCGCAGCAAGAAAATACTCGGTCGCTTTAAGGGCTTGGGGGCAAATGCCATTGCCGCGCTGCTCGGAACCGTGACGCCCTTTTGCTCCTGCTCGTCAATTCCGCTTTTCATCGGGTTTACGAGCGCAGGCTTGCCCGTGGGTGTAACCTTTTCGTTTTTGATCTCGTCGCCAATGGTCGACCTAGGGTCGCTGATTGTCCTGATGAGCATTTTTGGGGCAAAAATAGCGGTTGTTTACGTCATTACAGGCCTTATCATCGCCATCGCAGGTGGAACGTTAATTGAAAAGCGCCACATGGAGCGCTATGTTGAAACGTTTATTACCTCGGCGGGGAATGTGGACTTGGACGCGCCGGAGCTCACACAAAAAGAGCGGCTGGTTTACGCTAAGGACCAAACCGCCGCAACCTTTAAACGCGTTTTTCCCTATATCCTGATCGGTGTCGGTATCGGGGCCATTATCCACAACTGGATACCCGAAAGCTGGGTTGAAAAGATTTTGGGGAGCAATAATCCCTTTGCGGTTATTTTGGCGACACTTGTGGGCATACCGATGTACGCGGATATTTTCGGGACAATTCCAATTGCCGAGGCGCTGTTTGCAAAGGGCGCTCAGCTTGGTACGGTTCTGTCCTTCATGATGGCAGTTACGACGCTGAGTCTGCCGTCGATGATTTTGCTCAGAAAGGCCGTCAAGCCCAAACTGCTGGCGATGTTTATTGCCATTTGCACCGTCGGGATTATTATTGTGGGCTATCTTTTTAACATCTTCCAGAATATTCTGGTTTGAGGAGGAATCAGCATGTCAATTTTTTCAAAAGGCAACGATATGCAGAAAAAGGATACCGCCAAGGTACCCATTGTCAAAAAAGGTCCTTCCAGTAGTAATTTCAACGCAGGGAGCATGCAAAAGACAGAGCAGCACGGGCGTGAAGGCGCAGCGGTGAAAATTCTCGGTTCGGGCTGCCCCAAATGCAACCAGCTTGAAAAAGCGACTGCGGCGGCGCTGGCGCAGCTCGGTATGGAAACCGAAATCGAACACGTCCGGGATTTTGCTGCCATTGCCTCCTATGGGGTGATGACAACGCCTGCGCTGGTTGTGGACGGAAAGGTCCTTTCCTACGGCAAGGTACTCAAAAGCGAGGAAGTCATGAAGCTGCTCCAAAAGGCTCGGGGCTAGTATCCAGAAAAGACCGTGTGCTGACGCACACGGTCTTTTTAACGTTATAAACACGCGTTGAGATAGGGCGATAGTCGGGCAGTATAAAACGGTCTCAAGTGGTTGTCAGGCCTGAATCTGAGTGCCCGTTTCGGCCACGTCGGCGGAGGGGGCAGGATGATTATTTTGCCAAATGCACCAGAGGGTTACTGCCGTGATGACGATTACACCGCCAATCAGCGCAAAGACCCCGGGTGCCTCGCCGTCAAAAATAACAACCCAGACTGGGTTGAGCAGGGGCTCGACAGCACCGAGCAGCGAGCAGGCGAGCGGGGGGCAGTTCTTGCTCGAGAGCACGAGCAGGATGTAGGGGATACCGAGCTGAATAATGCCCAGCGCAAACAAACATAGAATAGACGGCGTCGTAACGGGGTTTTCCGTAAAGAACATAACGGGAATGCCGATTAAGGCGGTAAACAGATGTCCCATGAGCATACCGCCCATGCGTGTCTCCTCGTCGCCCTTGCCAATTGCTAAGTACATGGCCGCCATGACGGCGCCCGAAAAGATGGCGACAAGATTGCCCATCATAGAGCCTTTATCCAGCTTGTCAAAGAAGAACAAGGCAATGCCGCCGATTGTGAAGATAACGGCTAATATGTCTGCCTTCCGAAATTTTTCACGAAAGAGCAGGGCGGAAAACACCATCAAAAAAAGGGGGGCAGTAAATTGCAGAACGATGGCGTTTGCTGCGGTGGTGAGCTTGTTTGCTGTGACAAAGGCCAGGAAAGTAAAGCTCATAAATAGACCGATTACCACAGAGCGCAGATTGAACCGAAACTTTGTTTTGGAGGCCAGAAGAAAAATAAGGACGGTTGACGCGGAGATCAGACTGCGCCAGCCGGCAATGACGAAGGGGTTCCAAGGAATAAGCTTGATAAAGATGCCGCCCGTACTCCACAGCGTGGCGCACAGCAGCATCTGAAGAATTGCTTTACGTTTGGGATCCATAGCTACTACCTCATGTCCATTCTGAATAACTTTATTATAATAACACAAGTTACGCAAAAGGCAAGCGCTTGTTTTTTCAGAAGCGGCGCACAATCAGGAGTTTCGGCGGCCGTTTATCCCCAATTTCGGATAAAAAACCGCCGTCCTTTTTAGGCGGCGGCAGTGTGTTTTTTTCGATCCGGTAGGCCTTATTGAAAAACGAGGGCTTTCATGGGACAGGATTTTGTACACTTTCCGCACTTGATGCATTTGTTCTGGTCAACAACGGGGGCTCCAAAGCCCTTTTGTGAAAGTGCGCCCACCGGGCATACTCGAACCGAGGGGCAGGGATGATTTTGTGGACAGCGGGCTTTTAGGACCTTTAGACTGCTGCCTTCAGGGACCTCTACTGTTGTATTGCCGAACAAACCGAATAAACCGTTACCCATGATGCTATACCTCCAAATAAGTAGTCTGACAAAGCGCGTCGATCGCGCGGCAGCACGTGGGCGTGCGCCGGACGATGAGCCTACTTTTAGTATAGCAAGACAACGGTAGTTTTACCGTAACCAAATCACGAAAAACATCTATTGCTAAAAGAAGATCGGGTGTAATTTTTTATTTGATCAAAAGGCACGTTCAATGGCCGTAATTTTATCGTATAGCATTTGATTAACCGGGAAACTTAGGCCGTGTTTTGCGCCCATCGCCAAGACGGTGCCGGCAAACAGGCCGACCTCACTGTGCCGCTTTGCTTCCAGGTCCTGACGCATGGAGGGCTTGCCGCCGGGGTTCAGGCCGTCTAAAATGCGCAGCCAGTAGTCAATGTCGGCATGCGTCAGGCCGATAGCCTCCTTCTCTGAGAGAGCAAGGGCTTCTTCCATCGCGGCGACCATCGTGTCCCGTATGGGACCCGGCTTTTGGAGGCCGCCGTAATCGCATTCATAAACTGCGGCAGTTTGATTGACACCTACATTGAGCATAAATTTACCCCAAAGCCGTTTAGGCATATCCGCGACAAGTTCGTGCGGAAGGTGCACTGCTTCAAAAAAGCGTCCGACCGCTTCGGCCTTTTCGTTTGCCGCATAGGGTACGGCAGAGCCGAAACAGATCATGCCTGTATTATGATAAGTAAGCGCGTTGCCGACCTTGACGGCGTCCATACCCTGTGCGACACAGGGCAGCAGTTTTTCCGTGCCGAAGGCCGCGCCGATGAGTCCTTCACTGCTGATGCCGTTGAGCAGAGATAAAATGATCGTGTCGGGCCCAACCTGATTATTTGAAGCCTCGATTGCCGCAGGCAGGTCTCCAAACTTCACAGCCATCAGCAGCAGGTCACAGGGTTCAAGGTCCTCATCGGCACAAATGTAATTGAAATCACAAAGTCCGCCGTTGCAATAAATGCCATCCCTTCGATACTTTTCAATTCTGCTTTTGTCCGCGACAATGCGCAGCGCGCTTTTCGGCAGATGCTCCGCCAAAAGGCTTCCGAAGAGTACGCCCAGCGCGCCCAGGCCAACAATTGAAACCGTCTTAATCTGCATTTTGATCTTCCTCCAGGATTCGATGCTTTTGGAACATTATAACACCGGTCTGAGCCGGACTCAAATCAAAAACGTCCTGACAAAATGCGGTTGTAAAATCCTTCCGTTAGTGTTAATATACCCTACAGAATGACTAGACATATCCGCATATGAACAGGATCGTGACATATGAAAGAATACAGGAACAAAGATATCGTTGTGTACTGGTATCCGGAGCAGTGTGCGCATCCGGGAACCTGCATCCGCATCCTGCCGGAGGTCTTCTGCGCAGACAGGCGCCCCTGGGTAGATGTCGACGCCGCCGAGCCAGAGGAGATTATTCGCTGTGTGGATAAGTGTCCGTCCGGAGCGCTGAGGTATTCACTGCCTGAAGGTTCAAAGGTTGATCCCGCGCTTGAAAAAGGGCCGGGCTGGATTAATCATATGGAGAATACGCCGCACATCGTTAAGGTCAAAGCCATCAAAAACGGGCCTTATTTGCTGGAGGGCCCCGTACAGGTGCTGTGCAAAGATGGAACGCCCCTCTATTCCGGGTCCAGAATTGCCCTGTGCGCCTGTGGCTGCACCGAAAATCCGCCTTTTTGCGATGGTTCGCACAGGAAAAAGAGCTGATTCAATCTCTCTTCGGCCGCCCGGAAGGGCGGCTTGCGCTTTGCTGACCCTATATTTCGGTGAAAACTTCATAAACTAAGTCTTGGCATATTAGGGCCGGTATGATAAACATAGATAAAGGAAAAACTGTGTCCGTCAAACGGGTAAAGACAGATATAATCGGGGGATAAGGATGAAAACTTTTAAAGAATTGTATGATGAACTGGTCGCCTCGGCGATCAACGGCCAGTTTGACGAAAAGGTGGGCGTTGCGTATGACCCGTATCAGCTTGATTGCCTCCTGAATCCGAGAAAACATCCCTTGGTCATTAAGACAGGGGCTTGTGACTGCGTAGGGGAGAAGGCGGAAGCGTGTGTGCAAAGCTGCCCCTTCGACGCAATCAGTCTTGCGGAGGGCGGCGGCATTCAGATAGACCCCGAGCTGTGCTTCGGCTGCTCCCGTTGTGTTGACGGCTGCAAGAGCGGCAAGCTGACCGAATCGACCGAAATTATTCCCGCACTCAAGGCTGTGCGCGGCTCAAAAGGACCGGCCTACGCACTTATCGCCCCGGCCTTCCTCGGCCAGTTCAGCAGCGACGTGACACCGGGAAAGCTCAGAACCGCGCTCAAGCGGCTGGGTTTTGACGGCATGCTGGAGGTGGCTCTTTTTGCGGACATTCTGACGCTCAAAGAGGCCTTGGAGTTTGACAGAAATATCCGCACCGAATCGGATTATCAGCTTACAAGCTGCTGCTGCCCGATGTGGATTGCGATGATAAGGAAGGTCTACAACGAACTGATGCCCCACGTGCCGGGCTCGGTTTCGCCCATGGTGGCCTGCGGAAGAACCGTGAAGCTTCTGCACCCAGACGCGACGACGGTATTCATCGGCCCATGCCTTGCCAAGAAAGCAGAGGCCCGGGAAAAGGACCTGGCGGGTGCTGTTGATCATGTCCTGACCTTCCGAGAGGTGCAGGACGTGTTTGATGCGCTCGGAATCGACCCGCGCGACATGGAAGAAAGCGAGAAGGACCACGCGTCCAGAGCAGGCAGAATCTATGCCCGCGCCGGCGGGGTGAGTGAGGCTGTCGAAAAAACACTGGAGCGGCTCTCGCCGAACAGGCCGATTTCCATCCGAACTAAAAGAGCTGACGGTGTTCCTGCCTGCCGCGAAATGATGAACCAGCTGCTGGCCGGAAAGCAGGAAGCCAACTTCTACGAGGGCATGGGCTGCAAGGGCGGCTGTGTGGGCGGTCCGCGCTCGGTCACGGGGGCGGAAAAGGGAACCCCACTGGTTGACGCCTATGGAGACCAGTCGCCCTATTCCACGCCGATTGAAAACCCTTATGTCATTGAGCTGCTCCGAAGGCTCGGTATTGATACTGTGGAGAAGCTCCTCGAGGATACCGATATCTTCACAAGACACTTCTAAAGAAAATAAGAGGAAGCATCAAGGTGCTTCCTCTTATTTATACGCTGCACTTGAGATTGTCTTTGCCGCGCTGCTTTGCACGGTACATCTGGCTGTCCGCTTCGTGTACGAGTGCTTCAAAACTCGAGTCCTTTTTCATTTCGGCAATCCCAAAGCTGCACGAAATGCTTCTGCCCTCTACGAATATGTTTTCATGAATACTAATTTCAATGCGTTTGACCAAGGCAAGCCCATCGTCCAGTGCGGCATTTGGCAGCAGTATGACAAATTCATCTCCACCCCAGCGCGCAAGTGTGTCCGAACTGCGCAGGATGCTTTGAATGAGCTTGGCGAGATTTGCCAAAACCAGATCGCCCATCGGGTGGCCGCAGCGATCATTTATAAGCTTCAGTTCATCCACATCAAAAAAAATTAGGGACAGGGGCAAATTCTGCCTTTTGCAAAATGCGAGCCAGCGCTCGGCTTCTTCGAGCATCTTGAGTCTGTTGGCAGCATCGGTCAGATAATCTGTGGAACTGATGTGCTCAAGCCGACTGAGCGCGGTATACTCCCGAAACTGATGTCGCTCCGAGTTGAGCGACGAGACCGCGCAGAGACCGATGATGGTGGTCACATACGTGGCGGCGGACATAAAGACAATGGGATCAATGGGTCTTACAAAAGTAAATCCGCAGATGAAAAAACCGACTGTTCCGGAAAGCGACACCAACAGCATATAGCTCCAGCGGTTGGGTATGAGAAAGACAAGAACGATCAGCGTGACCATTCCCAGTGTTTGAATGAGAAAATTAGGCTCACTATACTGGCTAAAGACAAAAAGAAAAATGCCGACGGCGAATGCCTCACATATTAGAATGAGGATAGAGTAGGTTTTAAACGAACGGATGGACGCTGCTTTAAAACGCAGGGTAAAAAGAATCAGTGAATATACGACGCGAATGACCGCGACACTGATTTTTACGGAGTCGTTTTCAATAAGCAGCAAATCCGGAATGACAAGGATTAGATTGATAACACTGGCAATAAGAACGAGAACGCGTATGTATCGCTGGGAGGTGTACAATCTGTGATTGTAAAAAGCGAGACGTTCCTGAATGAACTGCCCCGTCGGCTCTCTAAGATTTACATCTGCCATGTTTTTCACCTGGACAATCGTTTTTTAATATAAGCTTGTTTTTTATTATATACCTATATTAATTGTGTGTTCAATAAAAAACAAGCTTATATTAAATGTCAATTGAAAACCATTTTATGAAAAAAGACATAATACCGGATAGACTGCGCCTTTGCGAGTTCAAGCTTATGCTTGCGGTCTAGGCAACTGCATCTTGCCGCGATTGCGGTACAGGTATATATAGATCGGTACTAAAAGCACGAGAATGATGCCCCCACAGGCGATAAAGCCAAGACTGGCATTAAATTTTTCCGAGATTGCACCGGCATAGAGGTTGCCGAGCGGGGTTGAACCGGCAAAGACGAGGGTGTACACACTCATGACCCGGCCGAGATACTCCTTGTCGGTGTTCATCTGCATGGCGGAGTTGGCGTTTGACGAATACATGATGAAGAAAAATCCCGCCACACCCAGAGCGACACCCGTTAAGGCGTAAACCCGGGTAAGCCCCGTGACAATGAGCGCCAAGCCCACAAAGATGGGAACAACAAATAAAAAGACCTTCTTCGGTCCTTTTTTGCTGATGGCAGCAATTAGCATGGCGCCTATAAACGAGCCGATCCCCATACAGCTCATGAGAAGCCCGTAGCCTGTTTCGGTCTGATTGAGCACTTCAATGGAAAAGACAGGGACAAGAACATTGAAGTTCATTGCAAAGGTTCCGACCACGGCCATGACCAATATCGTCGCAAAAAGTATCTTTTTACTGTAGATGTACTTGAGCCCCTCCCAAATGTTCTTGAAAACGTTAATGTCTTTTCTTATTGTCGAGACGACCTGCATAGGCTTAATGAAAAACAGGCTGACCAGTACGGCGGCAAAGGTCACGGCATTTATCAAAAAGCAGGCCGAAAGGCCGAAATATCTCATGACCAGTCCCGCTATGGCGGGACCGATGGTTCGGGCAAGGTTAAAAACAGCGGAGTTGAGGGCAATGGCATTCATTAGGTCCTCTTTGCCGACAAGCTCAATTAAAAACGACTGCCTGACCGGCATATCCAAGGTGTTAATAAAACCGAGCATGGTAGAGGTTACTAAGAGGTGCCAGTACTGAATTTTTCCGGTAGAAACCAGAATAGCCAGCGCCAGCGTCGTCACAAGAGACGCCGACTGCGTAATGATGAGCAGCTTTTTCTTAGAAAAACGATCCACCAGAACGCCCGCAAAAAGTGAAAACAACAACACGGGCGTAAACTGGAGCGCGCCGACAAGACCGAGCAGGAAGGGCGAATCCGTGAGTTGATAGGCCAGCCACGGCTGGGCTATATTCTGCATCCAGGTACCTGTTGTGGAGATACACATGCCAATAAAGTAGTAAAGAAAATTTCTGTGCTTGAGCGCGCTGAAGGTGTTGCTCATACTGTTTTTGCCTGACTTTCTGTCTGTTTTATGAAAAATATTATAATGATGTCCCGCTGTATATTCAACATATTTATTTTTACCCTATTTTTATATGAAATGTTAATCAGATTTCTCTATAATTTATGATTAAAACTACAAAAACGCCGCCTTAACAGGGCGGCGTTTCGTGATAGCCAGACTAGCTATTTCAATTCAAGGCTGTTTTCTGTGTCAACGGTCAGATACTCACCCTGCTTAAGCCTAACGTGTCCCGACTCGTAGAGTGCTCCGTCTATCGTCGGGATTACCTTATCGACGCCGTAATAGCTGCCGAAGGTGTTGGCGAGGCTCTGAAGAATCTGCTGTTCGTATTCTGAGCCCGCATTCATTCCGGTAAGAAACTCACGGCTCAGGTCGATATATACAATACCGTCGTCACCGAGAGCAAGGCGGTTGATTTTTGTGTTCTCCGGTAAAACGGTCCCGGGCTTGCCTTCAAACGCAGCCGTGTAGGCAGCTTCAAAGGTCGTTTTTGTGACATCGTTTGTTTTGAAGCTGAGTGTTTGTTTTTTATAATATTGCTTACCGTCGCTGGCACCGGGGTAATAGAAGCGAACAAGCTGTGTAAAAGAAGCGTCTTTCTGAATTTCGGCGAGGGTCGAGGTCGTTTCGTAGTCCCCGGTTTTTGAGACGATTTTGACAAGGCCGATATCCTTTGCAAAATAATAGAGCGTGTCAGTGCCCTCGGATACCCGTTCAACCACAACAGCAGAGTAGCTGCCGGAAGGGGTTTCAAGCGGCTCCGACACGGCGGTTATTGTGCTGACGCTGCCATCGTCATTCGTCCAAGCGGTCCCTTCTTTTATCGGCTCCATGAGCAGCACTTGGCTGTTGCCGTCTTTTTTATCCAACTCATTTTCGCGGAAATAGCGCTCTTCCTGTGCATAGACGACGGTCACTTTTCCGTCGGAAACATCAATGACGCGCACAAGCTCCGTGCCGCCGTTGTTGTGACGCTCCTGTATTTTAGCGTCGGACGTATAGTCGACCACCCTATCAAACCCCGCGTATTCGTTACCTTCGCCCTCATAGACATAGTGGATATTTCCGAGGATGGGGTAATAGTCCTCAACCGCAGCCGTCTCATCTGTGGGAGTCGCACTCGCAACGGTTGAGGGAGACGGGGAAGTCTCGGTCGGCGTTTGGCCGCTTGAACAGCCGACGATTGGAAGCAAGAGCAGAGCGGCGATAAGAACAACGAATATTTTTTTCATGGCGACCTCCTTATGCAGGTGAAAAGGGATTTAAGTCAATATGGCTAAGATTTCTAAACTCTGAACATAAGACGACGCGAGAAGGAAAAAGTTCTGTGCGCTATAGAGCGTGCTTTTTATAGTCTGTGAGTGGGGGGACCGCGGTTTTTTTTCGACGGGCCGCGGTGCTGTTCCGCTCCCAGAAAACGCCATCCGCGTAGCCTTGGATGGCGCGGTCCGTCTCCGCCATTTCCAGTCTTTTCTGCGTCCAGATACCGTAACGGGCATTTTGCTCAATACCCACAAAGTGCCTGCCGAGCTTTTTCGCAGCAACCGCCGTCGTTCCGGATCCGAGAAAAGGATCGAACACGACGTCGCCCGCATTAGAGCTTGCCAGAATGAGCTTCGCCAGCAGCTTCTCGGGTTTCTGTGTTGGATGCGCGGTGTTCTCTGGCATGGACCAATAGGGTATCGATATATCGTCCCAGAAATTTGAAGGGCAGGTACTGCGAAAATTGCCACCTTCGGTTTCGTCCCAATCTTTCGGCTTGCCGTCAACTCTATAGGGAGCTATCACCCTTTTACGTATTTTAACGGCATCGAGATTAAAGGCGTAGTCATCGGAGACGGTGGCAAACCAGATATCCTCCATGCCGTTTTTCCAGTTTGCCTTCGCGCCGCGGCCCTTTTCGCGCTGCCAGGTGATGCGGTTGCGGACATTGAAATAGCGCTGCAGGACAGGCCCGATTACGAGGCTCGAGCGCCAGTCACAGCAGACATAAACCGTAGCAGTCGGTTTGAGCAGGGGCAGAACTTTTTCAATCCACGAAACGGTGTAGCGCTGGTAGTCGTCATCCCCGAGCTTGCTGAATCGGCTCCCGCCGAAGTCTTTGTCAAGGTTATAGGGCGGATCGACGATCAGAAGATCGACAAAGGCGTTGGGGAGCAGTGGCATCAGCGCCATACAATCGCCCAGCAGCACGGCGTTATCGATCACGGCACCTGTAACAGGTGCCGTGACCGTGAGACAGCGTTGCAAATAGTGCGCCCCATCCTCAAGCGTTAGGTCGATGGTTTTATTTCTTTCTGATTTCATAAGCGTGGGCCCCCAAATCTTTGCGTTATAAGCTCTAATGATAGTATCACACCGAAAGCCGGAAATAAAGCACAAGACCCGGTGGGAAATTGACAGCGCTTGCTTCATGCGAAATATAGAAGATAAGGAGAATGCCTTCTTCTATAAAAACCTATTATTTTGTTGTGGCCTGTCCTATTTTGCCTAAAAGTCAGACACCGGAGGGCAAATACCTGTTTATCTGCACAAATGGACAATGATATAATAGTAAAAAATAGGGCTTTTGCAAAGGAGTGTACCTTGTGGTAGGCAAGTTTTCGCTTTTATTAGAAGAACAAGTTTGGGGAAACCGCTTTGAGGGGCAGCCGGATGTTACAAAATGCAGTATTGTGAAGCGTATTGATGGACGTCTGGATGTTCTGAAAAAATACGGAACGGCCTGTGCAATAACAGATTTTTGTATACTTTTAGGTTCAAATGTTTCCGCATACAGCACGAGAGAGGAAGGAAGCTTGCTCTCTCGCAACGGGTTGTGGTGGACGGCCTCGGCCGCAGAAAACGGCGTCCGTGTGGTCTCCAATGTGGGCGCTATGTGCGCAAGAAGCCCGCTGGAGCGCAACCAAGCCGTAAGACCCTGTATGGCACTTGCTGATATCCCTGAAACGCTTATTAAAGCGGCAGAAATAGTCAATGGAATCCCTGAAATAGCATTCGGACAATACCCACAGGCAGTAGCGCCGATGTCAATAGCTATAACGCTTGAGATGCTTCTTAAAAGCGAGAAGCTCAGGGAAACCGGCAAAGCCTTTACCGTGGACGCCAGAACCTTCAGTGAAAAAGAGAAGGGTTTTCTCCCAAGGAAACTGGTCGAATATGAATATAACGGCAAAAAGTATGTTCAGGTAAAAGCAAATTCGGATTTCGGTGGACAGGAATTTGAACTTTCAAACAGGACGAAGTATGTAAATGGCGATTACGTATGGATAGAGGTGTCCCCGGTCATCTGGTTAGTTGACAGCAAAGCCGGAATTGCGCTTTCAAAAAAATGCCTTTTTTCAGGTATAAAGTTCGTTGACGCCGGAAGCTACAGCGGAGACTTCAAAAGCACGTGGATGGCAAAATATCTCAATACTTATTTCGGACCGGAACTGCTGTGGGACAACAAGGCTGCAGGTGGAGACACATTTTCTGAGCGCCGCTGCCAAAAAAGAAACCCGTATCAGTTCTCATTCGACTGTGTGACGGAGGAGGAGATCATCTCCGGTTCGGTACGAAGCGGGGTTGCCGTTTTTCTCCATGGCAAATCCGGCGACGGAAAGAGTGCGCGTGTCAGACAGCTTGATCCGGACTGCGAAATCTTATATCTGCGCAATGCAACCCCGGAATTGCTAAATGGCAAAAGCGTCTACAACTCGAACACCGGAGAAATGCTGGATATTGCACCGACCTGGTATAAGAAAATATGTGAGAAGTGCAAAAATGAACCTCAGACACTACATATTTTGTTTTTTGACGAGCTGTCAAATGCCTATCCAAGTATTCAGGGAATGGCCTTCAATATTATTTTGGACCGGGAGGTCAACGGTATATGGAAGCTCCCGGATAACTGTAGAATTATCGCTGCCGGCAATGAAATGAAGGAATCCCTTGCGGCAAATGAACTGGTAGAACCACTGTTTGGCAGATTTGCGCATGTCTACATAGAGACCGATGCTGCCAGCTGGCTCAAGTGGGGAGCTACGCCTCAGACGGACTATAACAGGCTGGAGTTTGAGCAAAAGACCCCTTCGCATAAAATCCACCCCGCAGTCTACGCATTTATCGCTTATAAACGGGAGCTTGCTATGCGCAGCCGATTTACGGGAGAAAAGCCAAATGCAGACCCCAGAAAGTGGGAAATGGCCTCTAGAGTGCTCTATCAGACCGGCAAGCCAGAGATGCTCCGTGCGTTTGTGGGAACTGAGATCACCCGTGAGTTTTGTCATTTCTGCCGTCAACAGGTTCTTACCATTCAGGATATCGTCGATGGCAACTATGACCGCAAGGTTGTTGAGGCAATGAATGTCTCGGAGAGATACGCTGCGATCATAGGGCTATCCTTCGTGGAAGAGGACGATATCGAGACCGTAAGAAAATTTGTTTTTGACCTTGGCCCGGAGTTTTGCAGTGTTTTCGATGCGCTGTGGTCGCGGGGGGAAGAGCCCCGAATCGAAAGAGTCCGAGAATTGAAAGCAGAAAGCCTATCCGTGTCCGTATCGCAGCTATAAATTGCCGCAGAGCTGGTTCCAGGAGGTGTTCATGGTTTTTCCAATTGAACATATAAAAGCCCGCGTCCTCGATAAATATCCTTATTTCGGCAGCGCAGCGGCCGGCCTGCATTTTAAAGAGAGCTTTTCCGTGGAGGCCTTTGAAACGGATGGGAAAATGCTTTACTATAATCCCCAAAGCACCGACTGGTTCAGTGACGAAGATTTGTTTTTTTTGTTTGCCCATGAGCTATGTCATATTGCCTTCAATCATATTGAAAGAAGCAATAATAAAGATCTTCGGCTTTGGAGCATAGCTGCGGATGCTGTTACAAATGCACTTCTGATTAAGGATGGGTTGAAGCCTGCACCTGGTGCAATTATTATGGCAGGGGCGCTGGACTGCGACGCTGAGCAGATATACTTCGAGCTTCTTGAAAAAGCACCTTCTGACGCGGACAGGACGGAAAAAAATCCGCAGGAATCTGATGACGCATCTCCGCCGTCATCCCATAGCGACTCTGACAGCCAAACCAATGCGGAGCAGGACAGCAGTGCAAGCGGGAACCAAAACAGCAAGAAATCCGCACAAGGCAATATCAAAAAGAATGAAAAGAAGGATGAGCAGGATGGGGGCGCACCGCAGGAAGAAACCGATGATTTTCCGACGGAGGAAATGGGGAGCGATGCGCATAGCCTCTGGAATAAGGTGCGGGCCAAAGCAAACGACAATGAAAACGATACGCGTGATGAGAACAACGCGGCTGATGACTGTACGGATAGCGCCGATGACGATGACACCATTACGGACGAACAGCGTCGCTATCTAGAAAATAAAATAAAAAGGAAAAACCAGCTTGCCGAGCTTAAGGAGGATCTCCTCAATCAGTCTAACGGAGCGGGCACAACTACAAATTCTGATATCAGGCAGATGAATATGGTTGGGGAATCAAAGCCCTTAATGGACTGGCGGCGCGCTTTAAGAGAGGAAACCTGCTGTGATGTGGACTGGTCATACAAGAATGCCGTCATTGAAAACGGCGTGGTGACACCGCATCTGGAGGAGATGCAGTTTCCGGTTACTGAAATTTTACTTGATACAAGCGGATCGATTGAAGCGTCGTTATTGAAAAGCTTTCTTCGAGAATGCAAGGGCATTTTGAGGAGCTCCCAAATTAAAGTGGGCTGTTTCGATATTCTTTTTTATGGATTTCGAGAAATCCGCCAAGAAAAAGATATTGACGAAATGGACTTTAAGGGCGGCGGCGGAACGAATTTTAATGTTGCTGTCAACGCGTTTTCCAGACGAGTTACTAATAAAATAATATTTACGGATGGGGATGCGGAAATGCCCGAGCGGCCAATGGATGCGATATGGATCGTATTTGGGCCGGAGGAAATCAGACCCATAGGCGGCCGAGTCATTAGCATAACGCCAGCGCAACTGAAGGAATTGGCAGCGCGAGAAGCGTCATCTTGATAAGGCATGGTTCTTAGATGAAATGAACCGAGACCCCATCATGGTAATCAATGATGGGGTCTCTTACTGAAAAAATGAGTAACACCATGGAGTCGTCAATGCCTGTTTTTAAAATAGACCTTGACGACTTATTTTTCGTGTATGGGTGTCAGTAATTACTTTAAGAAGACTTGAGGTAAGTTAATAGAGCACTCAAAGCTTGCTATAAAAATCGTTACAATAATTCTCTAAAAACCGGACTGCAGCTTCGCCATCACCTTTTTTTATATAGTTATAAATCGTCTCTCTTGACGAAACCGTGTTCAATGCGCCTATTTGGTCTGCCCAGATACGCGAGAATTCCGCACAGCAGCTTGTAAACGGATTCATCATGATGGGTATTGAAATGTTTTCGGAAGCCATACAGAGCGCGTGAAATTCCTCGGCCAGTTTATTTCCTACCCACTTGTTATCGGGAGGATTTGCACCGCTTAACTTTTCGCGTATATCAGCAAGTACTGTTAGCGGCCGTGCCAGTCTCATATCAGGTTGGGACTCCGAGAGTTCACGGATCACGGCGCTTTCTATAATCACACGGACGCGAACCGTTGAGATGATGAGCTTGTTGTCCATCCTTCCGTTGTTGTCATAAACCCGCATAAATGCACGCAGGGTTTCTGCCGTGCCGTTTTCCACATAGTCGGCAACATAAACACCGTGCCTTGGCACGATACGCAGGAAACCTCTGTTTGCGAGCGCTACAATTCCTTTGTGAACAATATTTTTGTTTATTTGCATTCCCTCAGCCAGCTCAGTCTCTGTCGGTAGTTTATCCCCTATTTTCAGTTTACCCGAAAGGATCATGGCTTCTATATTCTGTTCAAAAATTTCAGTAACGCTTAAAACGCGAATGGGATTCAATTCCATCGTTTTCTCTCCAATCACATTACTTCTGTAATTGTAGCATTTTAAAAAACATTTGCCAATACTTAGGACAACTCGAAAACCTAAAAGAAAATCTGAAAGGTACTTGCAGGATAATTTTTGTCATGATAATATGTGATGGTGATTAATCACAATGCTAGGCTTTTACTATTTTGAGTGAAACAATAAATTATATCAAATATGAAATTAGAAAATTGGGGGGTACATAATGGGATTAGAGATAACACAACGCGGAGATGTTACGTTAGCAACAAGTATCTGTTCTTCCGACGGTTTTCCTGAGGGCATAAGCGTTGGTATGTATCTCGTGGACGGTCTTCTCATTGACGCCGGTGCCACGAGAATGGCAGACGAAAGCGGAGACTTTTGGAGAGCAGGCAATGTTAACCAGGTCGTCATTACACACCAGCATGATGATCATGCCGGCGGTTGCAGGTGGATACAGGATAATCTCCATGTTCCGATCTATCTGCACCCCGCATCTGTTGAGGAAGCTGGATCAGTCGTGGTCCATCCAAAATACGGCAACGACATCTGGGGCGTCTTGCAGCCCTATACAGCGCTGCCGATGCCACCGACCATAACCACAGCGTCGGGAAAATACACTTTTGAGGCAATTGATAGTCCGGGGCACCATCCCTATCATATTGCGCTGTATGAAAGAAAGCAAAAATGGCTATTTTCTGGAGATTTATACCTTGGGACTAAAATGTTTTTCTGCTACAAAGACGAGAATATAAAGCAGCTTATTTCAACCCTTGAAAAGCTTTTGATGCTGGACTTCGATACCGTTTTCTGTGCACATGCGGGCTTTGTTGAAAACGGGAAAATACGTCTTCAAAAGAAACTGGACTATCTCAAAAATCTTCAGATTCAGGTTAACGAGCTGCGTGCCCAAGGCCTGAATGACAGGGATATTACAGCGGAGCTGTTTCCCTTTGATTTTCCATTCGGCGAAGTTTCCGGAGGGGACTGGTCCCCATTTAATATCATCAGGACTATATAAACTATCATATCTGCCAATCACATAAGGCAGAAAGAACGCTCAAACATTTTGGAAAGAATAGATGCAAATCCAAATTAGGCTAAACCATTCTGTTTGCATAGCCCTAATACATAATCAAGCGAAACGGAGGGTGAAACCCATAGGTCAGGATAGAATCCGATACCGTCTCTATTTTCGAGCCCTTCATAAAATGTCAAGCTGGTGCCAAAACTTACCATCAGCTTTGAATTTGGAAGACAGAAGCAACAAATGTTTCCGCAGACACTGGTCCCGCTTGTATTTGTTCCAACGATCACGACGTTCTCAACCGTTCTAAGCCAGGCAATGAAGTCCTCGGCGGCCGATGCAACGTTTTTATCGACTAAAACGAAAAGGACGCAGTTATTTTTTTGCTGCTTGCCGTCAATAATTTGCGAGATCCATGGACTTTGCTGATCTTGAACCCAGGTGGAAAAGGTCGAATCATATAAGCTAACGGGAGAGCTTACATAGCTACTAAAAGGAGTACTGATTCTTTGTGCATACATTTGCTTTGTCTGAAAGTCCGTTCCAAGAAAGTTTTGCAGCCAGGATAACGCATAAGAACTGTTGCCGCCGTAATTGCCACGTAAATCTAAAATTAGTAATTTATTGCTTCGGTACTCCGCTCCAGCGTTTGCAAACCGCTCTAATGCATCAAGACTCTCCGAGGAGTACAGCATGGAGCGAGAGGTAATTATTTCAATTCCATCTTTATTTGAGGTATCATAATAAGGGCGTTCGGAAAAATTGTATGGTTCCATCAATGCCCAGTCTAAAGACACATGTTTCTGGTCAATAATAGCGGATTTCGGCAAATCTCGTCCATCTTCGCTAGTGGCGATAAACGCATACTTGATCATTCCATCCGGCGTTATAGTCGGTCGCATATATGCTTTATATGCGGAAATGGGCGACTCAAAATATAGATTAGGTACTTGGTAAGGATAAAGTTGGCACCCTACATTTATTCTGCTTGTCCCAATTTCAAAATGCGAGTCCTTAATAATGGAGGACAGATGCGCGACAAGCAATGATTCAAGTGTACTTGGTGCAATTTTCGTGTCACTGCGCAACAATTTTATCTCATCTAAAATCTGTTGCTTAACAGGGTTGAAGACTTGATCCCCTCCAAAATAATAATAGGCTCCATATGTCTCCTTAAGTAATTGAAAGATGGTTTCTACGTCTTCGGCAAGTTGATCTGAATTCACATACCGTTCAGGCTCAGGTGTGCAGAACTCTTGCAGGCGGTCGTCTGAGAACACTGAGTCAATGGAGGAGTTTTGATTTACGTAATTTTGCAAAAATAAAGACTTCTCAGATTCCTCCCAAGGAGAACCGACTGCCTGCTGGTGCATATGGTTTGTATCATTTAAATAAGCTGCAAAGGAGTCATTTGCTGTACCACAAGAACTGAACACAGTAAGAACAATAGAGATTATTAAGACTGCTACTATATTCTTCATACGACATTTCCTACCCAAATATAAAATTATAGCATTTCTATGGTGTCGTTCCATTTGGTTCATATTACCTATAAATTACAACATTTGCAAGTGACTTATCGTGAAGTCACACGGACTTTTCTGATAGGCAAAATAAAAGGTACTCAGCGGATTCGTATGATCCATTGAGTACCTTTTTGGTGCCGGTGACCGGGATCGAACCGGTACGAGGTGTTATCCTCACGGGATTTTAAGTCCCGGGCGTCTGCCAGTTCCGCCACACCGACAATTTTTAATTGCCGCGACACTCCGTATGTTAGCACGACGCGGCCTCAGTGTCAAGAGTGGTCCATAGGAAGAAAAGTGCGAAAAACTCGCTTTTTGTTTGAAGCAGACTGACATCCAAAACGGCAAGGTCTTTTGGACGCCATGACGTCCCCTGTGACGAGGCAAGGGCTTTTTTCTCTTTTTTATTGCTCACATCGGCATCATCTGTTATAATAAATCTCTAATATTAAACCAAAACGGGGTAAAAATGCCCTGAATATACCCGTTGAGCACCCGTGCAAGGCATATTATTTGTGACGGACGCGCAGGCAAAGGAATAAAATGGGACAATTGCATTGGAAAATGCCGGGTGCGGCGGACGATATTAACGCGGACTTTTCAAAAGCGGGCTTCACGCCGCTGCTGGCGGCCGTTCTCCGTGCACGTGGCGCGGATACACCAGAAAAGGCGGCGCGTTTTTTAAGACGCGACGCGGGATTGCTGCACGACCCTTCTCTGCTGACTGATATGGATAAGGCCGTCTCCCGTATTGGCACCGCTCTGGAAAGGCACGAAAAGCTGGCCGTTTACGGCGATTACGATGTCGACGGCATCAGCTCCGCCTGCCTGCTGCTGGACTATTTTCTCGGTCTGGGGTTCGATTGCGAAGTTTACATACCGGACCGGCTTGAGGAAGGTTACGGCGTCAGCAAAAGAGCGGTTGATGCCTTGTATGCCAGGAAGGTAAACCTCATCATCACAGTCGACTGCGGGATTACCGCTATTTCGGAGACCGCCTATGCAAAAAGCTTGGGGATGGACATCATTATAACCGACCACCACGAGTGCCCGCAGATCTTGCCGGAGGCCGCGGCGGTCATTGACCCCAAGCGGCCCGGTTCTGCGTATCCTTTTACGGAGCTTGCCGGTGTCGGTGTTGCGCTCAAGCTCGTGTGTGCGCTGGAGAAGGACCAGGCGATTCCGCTGTCGCGTTATGCCGATCTTGTAGCTGTCGGAACAATTGCGGATGTCATGCCGCTTGTTGGGGAGAATCGGTATCTGGCCTACGTCGGTCTGGAAAAACTTAGAAATAAGCCGCTGCCCGGTTTTGCCGCGCTTCTGGAAGAGGCTGGAGCCACTAAAAAACCGCTGAACGCCGCAACCATCGGCTTTACCCTTGCCCCTCGGATTAATGCCGCCGGCAGACTCTGCCAGACGGAGACAGCCGTGCGGCTGATTCTTTCCAAAAGTCATGAGGAAGCCCTTGTCTGGGCTAAGGAGCTGTGCAGCTTAAACCGTCGCCGTCAAGAGCTAGAAACGACTGTTTGGGACCAGGCGCTTGCCGAACTCTCCAAATCGGAGCCGAAGAGCCCAATCGTGCTTGAGAGCGAATCTTGGCACCCCGGCGTCGTGGGCATAGCAGCTTCGCGCCTGACGGAGGAGTTTAAGCTTCCGACCATTATGATTTGTGTCGACGAGGATAACGGCAAGGGATCTTGCCGTAGCTATGGGAATTTCAACCTCTTTGAGGCGCTGAGTGCCTGTTCGGAACATCTTGAAAGCTTCGGTGGGCACGCGTTTGCGGCCGGCCTGAATATAAAACCGGAGAACATTGAGGCCTTTCGCAGGGCACTTGCGGATTACTACTGCGCAAATCCGCCGACCGACCGCTCGGAGCTGGAGCCTGAGCTGATGATAAACGATCCTGCCGTACTCAATATGGCGGGTATCGACTCCCTGTCTGACCTGGAGCCCTGCGGCAGCGGCAATGAAGCACCGATTCTGTGTATGGTCGGAGTTGTTCTGGACAGCGTAACGCCTATCGGTGGGGGAAAGCACCTGCGTCTTCGTGTGACGGCTAGGGGTGTCTCGTTCGACTGCGTCTGCTTTTCGCAGACGGCAGAAAGCCTGGGGGCTTCCGAAGGCGACCGGATTGATATCTGCTTCACGCCTCAGATCAACGAGTTTCACGCCCGCAGAAGCGTCCAACTGCTGGTTGCCGACATCCGGCAATCATATCTATCGGATATTTGCCGGAGCATATTTGAAAACGATGCACCGGATACGGAGGCACTTCGGCTCTTTCGACCGGACCGAGAAGAGCTTGCCGGTCTGTGGCGCGGCATGAAAAGACTGGGAGGCAGACTGGAACTGGACACCGATTTTGTGCCGAAAGACAGCGCACTTGCATCGCTGAACCCTGTCAGGCTCTGCTTGGGGGTAAAGGTTTTTGAGGAACTTGGCCTTCTCGTAATTCAGAGGGGACCCACAGGTATTGTTTGCCTTGTTTGCGAAAATGGGGAGAAGACCGAACTTGAAAGATCGCGACTTTTCCGGCAGCTTTGGGCTTAAGCCACGCAGCCGGATCTTAAGATATAAAAAAGCACTTTGAGGTGTATCTATGCAGGAAGATGGCAGAATGGAACACATGGACCCCGAAAAAATGTATGAGCAGCTGGAGAAGAGTGTCCTTGACATGAACCCGACAGCGGATCTCAACCGCATCCGTATGGCCTACGAATGCGCAAGAGGTGCGCATGAGGGGCAGAAGCGCAGGGAAGGCTCGGACTATGTGACGCATACCATAGCGGCGGCGCAAATTTGCGCCGAAATGGGGCTCGACGAGGATTCGATCATCGCTGCGCTCCTGCATGACTGCATCGAGGACACGAAACTCTCCCATGCGGACCTTGCAAAACGCTTTGGCCCGACTGTGGCAGACCTCGTCGAAGGCGTCACGAAGCTCACGCGTGTGCAATACACGAGCAAAGAAGACGAGCAGATGGAAAACATGCGCAAGATGCTCATGGCCATGGCGAAGGACATCCGGGTTATCCTGATCAAGATTGCCGACCGCTTGCACAACATGCGCACGATGCAGTTTCAAACCACGGAAAAACAGCGTACAAAGTCGCTTGAAACCATGGAAATCTACGCCCCCATCGCCCATCGTCTCGGTATGCAGCGCGTCAAATGGGAACTGGAAGACCTGTCGCTGATCTATTTGGATCCAATCGGCTATAAAGAAATTACCGATGCGTTAAACGAGCGCATGGAGACCTTGGAGGTCTTTATGCAGAGTGTCGAGCAGAAGATCAAAGCAAGACTCGACGACTGGAGTATTAACGGGACTATTTCCGGCAGAATCAAGCATATCTACAGCATTTACCGCAAGATGTTCTCTCAGAACAAGCAGATCAATGAGATTTTCGATCTCTGTGCGTTTCGTGTGATTGTCGATAATATTGCCGACTGCTATAACGTGCTCGGACATATTCATGACATGTTTAAGCCCCTTCCGGGCAGGTTCAAGGATTATATTTCAACCCCGAAGCCGAATATGTACCAGAGTATTCATACGACGGTCATTGGTTCCGAGGGCATTCCTTTCGAGGTGCAAATACGTACCTGGGATATGCACCACACCGCAGAATACGGCGTTGCCGCGCACTGGAAGTATAAGGCGGGTGAGCAGGGTGTCAAGCAGGGCGACGAGGAAAAGTTTGCCTGGGTACGCAGACTGCTGGAAACACAGGCGGACAGTGACGCGCAGGATTTTATTCACGACCTGAAGATTGACATGTTTTCGGATGAGGTTTTCGTCTTCACACCGCAGGGCGATGTGATCAATCTCCCTGCAGGCGCGACGCCAATCGACTTTGCTTACGGTATACACTCGGCTATCGGCAACTCCATGATCGGCGCAAAGGTCAACGGGCGCATCGTCCCCTTCGAGCGGGTGCTGCAGAACGGCGACATTGTCGAGGTCCTGACCTCAAAATCCGCCCCCGGCCCTAGCCGTGACTGGATGAACATTGCAAAGAGCGGATCTGCCCGGACAAAGATTAAGCAGTGGTTCAAAAAGGAAAAGCGCGAAGAGAACGTCGTCCACGGCAAGGCCTCCTTCGAGTCCGAGCTGCGGCAGGCGGGCATTCCGATGTCGGCGGTTACGGATGACGAGATGCTTCCGAACATCCTCAAGAAACTCGCCGTGTTTTCGCTCGATGATATATATGCCTCTATCGGCTACGGCGGAATGACCGCTACGAAAGCTGTCAATAAGATAAAAGACGAGATATTAAAAAGCCAGAAGCTTCCGCAGAAAACAACCCTCGAGAAAATGAACGAGCGGGCCGAAATCCGCAAGGCCCAGCAACAGGAAAAGCACGCCGTGCACGGCGTACTGGTCGAGGGGCTGGATAACTGTCTTGTCAAGTTCTCCCGCTGCTGTACGCCCGTTCCAGGGGACCCGATCATTGGCTTCATCACAAGAGGCTATGGCGTTTCAGTCCACCGCTCGGACTGCAAGAACTATCTTTCGAGCAAAAACGATCCCAACGAGGGGGGACGCTGGATCAGCGTCAGCTGGACGGATGCGCCGAGCGAGAGCTATGTTACGACCATCAAGATTTTGGCGCGCGAGCGCAGCGGCTTCGTTATGGACATTGCAACCGTCCTCAATGCGCTGAACGCGAAGGTGCTAAGCCTGGCGGCTCGGGATATTGATGGGGTTAAATCCACGGCGACAGTGTCGCTGGAGGTTAAAACTGCGGCAGAGCTTGATATTATTATTGGCCGCCTCAAGACCGTTGCGGGCGTATCTGAAATCACCCGTGCGGGAGACTGAGCGGCCGTCGCAACGGGACAAGACCAAATCAGTTAATAGATAGAAGGAGCAAGAGCCATGCGGGCGGTAGTTACCAGAGTCAAAAGCGCCTCCGTCACAGTCGGAGGAGAAATCGTCGGGGAAATCGAACAGGGCTTTCTGGTGCTGCTTGGCATTTCGGTCAGCGATACGCCGGCGGAGGCCGACAAAATCGCGGACAGGCTCTGTGGACTTCGCGTCTTTGAGGACGAGAACGGTAAAATGAATCTGGCTCCGGACAAGGTTGGGGCAAAGATGCTCATTGTGTCGCAGTTTACGCTCTATGGTGATTGTGCATCGCGCAGGCCGGGGTTCACAAAAGCTGCTGGGGGCACGGTTGCCGAACCGCTCTATGAGCGCTGCGTGGCACAGGTGCGCGACAGAGGCTTCACCGTTGCATGCGGCGTTTTTGGTGCAGAGATGCTGGTTGCATCCGTCAATGACGGCCCTGTGACGCTGCTGCTCGACACAGACACACTGTAGGCCATTTGCCATATAAACACGCGAAGCAATCTGATAAAAGGGGACTGCATATGCTTATAAAATCATTCACACTCGGTCATGTTCAGACCAATTGCTACATTGTCACAGACGAACAAACGCTGGAGTGCGCGGTAATTGATCCGGGTGCCGAGGCCAACACCGTCCTGCACTATCTGGAGGACAACAAACTCAAATGCCGCTATATTTTTCTGACACACGGACACTTTGACCATACGGGTGCCGTGGAGGATGTTGCTAAGCAGACGGGGGCGACAGTCTGTATGTGCCGCAAGGATGTCCGAAAGGCCATCACCGAAATGGGCTTTAAGTATGCCCCGCCCAAGGGAACCGTCTTCTTCAAAGAGGGAGATAGCTTCAATGTGGGCGCGCTGACTTTTGAAGTTATCGAGACGCCGGGGCACTCCGAAGGCAGTGTTACCCTTCGCTGTGGCAGCGCCCTGTTTACGGGGGACACGCTGTTCAAGGATTCCTGCGGACGAACAGATTTCCCCGGCTGCAATGCAAAGGACATGATGCGCTCGCTGAAAAAGCTCTGCGAGCTTGAGGGCGACTATGAGGTCTATCCCGGACACATGGAAGGCACCACACTTGAAAGAGAGCGGAGATTCAACTATTTCATGCGTCAGGCCATTGAGGGCTGACTAAAAAAGACAGGCTTCCGTTTATGGAAGCCTGTCGTGCTTTTAAAGATTCAGGGCTTTTATATAGTCTTCGGCGTCTGCTGTTTTGCCGAGCGCCGAAAGTGACATTCTGGCGAAATCAAAACGGGCGCGCGCCAGATCAAGAACTTCATCGCAGGTCACCGAGTCGTAGCGATCAATGAGTTCATCCGGCGTCAGGCAGTTCCCGAGTGCAAGCAGGGAATTGCCCATTTTAAGCATGCGCGAGTTTGTGGATTCAAGGCTCATCACAAGGGAGGATTTTGCCTGCTCACGGGCTCTGCCGAGCTCCTCTTCACTAATGCCCCAGTCGACGAAGCGCTTGAGCTCGTCTCCGACAAGGCCCAGCGTCCGCATCTCCGTTTCCCGATTGACCGCGGTTGCCACGGCCAGAAGGCCCGTGTCGGAAAAGTTTGACTGGAACGAATAAATGGAGTAGCACAGGCCGTATTTTTCTCGGATGTTCTGGAAGAGTCTTGAGGAGACACCGCCGCCGAGGACGGTTGTCAGAAGGTTCATGGCAAAGCGGTCCTCGCTCGGAAGCGGGTTCGAGGGGAAAGCGATGCACAACTGGTTTTGTTCGGTTTTCTTTTTGCGGACGGTAATATTTTTGCTGTATTCAGCAGACGGGCGTTTACTGCGCCTAGATTTTTCCAGACCCGCGAAGCGCTCCTTAATCAGCTCGATATGTTCGTCCTCATAGTTGCCGCAGAGCGAAATGATAATTTTTCCGGCGGTATAGCGGCTTTCCTTAAATTGACGCAGGCTCGCGCCTGTCATTTTGGCGAGGGTGGTCGGTTTTCCTAGCACAGGACGACCGAGGGGACTTTTAAAGCAGCCGGACATGAGCCGCTCATAGCAGACATCGTCTGGTGTGTCCTCGTACATGCCGATTTCCTCTAAGATGACGCCGCGTTCACTGTCTGTCTCGGCCTCATCAAAGGCGCACTCAAAGAACATCTCCGTGAGCAGGTCGATGGCCGTATCCAGATGGGTGTCGAGCACCCGCGCGTAAAAGCAGGTGTTCTCACGCGTCGTGTAGGCGTTTATCTGTCCGCCGATGGCGTCCATCGCAAAAGCCAGCTCTGCAGCGGAGTGCTTGGATGTACGTTTAAAGAGCATATGCTCAATGAAGTGGGCGCTTCCACCGGCCGAGGGGGACTCGTCACGTGAACCGACATCGACAAAGATGCCAATGGCAGCAGAGCGCACGAAGGGAATTTTTTCGCAGACAAGCCGAACGCCGTTTGGAAGTTTGATTATATCATGCATGTTGCCTCTCCCGTATGAAGAAACGGGGCGGGGATAAGCCCGCCCCGTTGATGTGAGTTTTTAGTGTTGTCAGTCCTTAAGACCTAGGGCTTCGCGCTCCTTGAGGGCCTCCTTGCGGGAGAGATTGACTCTGCCGCGGTCGTCAATTTCGACGACCTTGACCCAGGTCATGTCGCCGATATTGAGAACATCTTCGACCTTCTCCGTGCGCTTGAACTCAAGATCCTTGATGTGGCACATGCCGTCCTTACCGGGCACCATTTCGACAAAAGCACCGATGGGGATGATGCGCACGACCTTGCCGTAATAGAGCTTGCCGACCTCGGGCACAAACACGATGTTGTCGATAATGGCCTTTGCCTGACGGCAGGCTTCAATGTTTTCGCTGGCAATATAGATCGTGCCGTCGTCTTCAATGTCGATCTTGCAGCCGGTGTCGGCTGTGATCTTCTGAATAACCTTGCCGCCGGAGCCGATGACTTCGCGAATCTTGTCGACTTCGACCTTCATGGTCAGCATTTTGGGCGCTGTTTCAGCTAGTTCCGCACGCGGCTCGGCGATGCAGGGGAGCATGATCTCGTCCAATATCTGATAGCGCGCCTCTTTGGTAATGTCCAGCGCGTTTTTAATGATTTCGTGGCTCAGACCGTCGTTTTTGAGGTCCATCTGGATGGCGGTGATGCCTTTTTTCGTGCCGGCGACTTTAAAGTCCATTTCGCCGTGGAAATCTTCAACGCCCTGAATGTCGATGAAGGTGGTGAAACCGCCGTTATCGTCCTGAATCAGGCCGCAGGAGATGCCCGCAACGGGTGCCTTGATGGGGACGCCCGCGTCCATCAGCGCCAGTGTGCTGCCGCAGATACTACCCTGCGAGGTGCTGCCGTTGGAAGAGAGAACCTC